>WBZN01000045.1_pt1 | contig 202393 bp, 168 predicted proteins | sample 5204281 | NCBI WGS metagenome assembly WBZN01 (sample SAMN12344347, study PRJNA552823) | activated sludge metagenome | biome: Activated sludge suspended growth; feature: Nitrification reactor; material: Wastewater; isolation source: activated sludge from nitrification reactor of wastewater...
TCAGCACCGAACCAACCAAGGGATCGGTAATGAAGATCCCGACCTTGCTCTACGGGAAGTCGCAACTCGCGGCTGTGATGCTGGCGCTGCACGACCCCGAGATCGAGGGCGTCGAAGAGATCGACCACCATCGATGTCACAAGGTGGCCGGACGGGCGAGCGATGTGTACGCGGCGACCGGCAAGGAGGTTAATATCCATCGGGTGACGGTGTGGATCGACGCTGAGTCTTTCCTGGTGCGGCGGATGCGCGAGGAGTACAAGGCACTCCCCGGACAGGTAAGCCGGGACACGACCAGCTTTCAGCCCACGGTGAACCCGATGCTGAATGAGGCCCGTTTCAAGTTCAGTCCTCCGAGTTCATGAATGGAAATACCAAGAATGGAGAACCGGTCATGAAGTATCTGTGCGCGATGGTGATGGTCTTGCTGCTGCTCGGGTTCGGGACGGCCCACGCGCAGAGCATGAAACCCGGCATGTGGGAGGTGAGCCGCACGTCGACGGACCCGGCCGAAGCGGCGCGCGTCAGCGCGATGCAGGAGCGCATGGCGAAGATGACGCCGGAGGAACGCCAGCGGATGGCCGCCATGCCGATGATCAACATGCCCGGACGCAAGCCAGGGCAGATCCTCACGCGCATCTGCATCACGCCTGAGGAGGCGGCGAAATTAAAGGGTGTTCGGAACGATTCACCCGGCTGCACGCACGCACCGCCCGTCAAGTCTGGCAACTCCGTGCACTTCAAGACAACGTGTCCGTCGGTGACTTCCGAATCAGACGTGACGTTCCATGGTGACACGTCCTATGAGGCCAGGATAACGCTGACGCTGGCTGGCCGACCCATGACTCAGATGGTCGAGGGTAAGTGGCTGGCCGCAAAGTGTGACAGCAGCGCCATCTGAGCGGAGTGCGGCCCTTCGTGTAGCCGGCGTTCCCGCCGGCCAGAACGTCGCGAGCGCAACTCGTGTATCACGTCGAGGCGCGCGACGCATCCGGCTCGCTCGACCTATCCACCGCACGCAGCCTGCTATTTCGCGGGGCAGCTCCGTTCTGCCGGCTTGCCCGCGAACCGGTCCCTGATCCAGGCCAACTGGTCCGGGACCGATTCCGCCATCGTGGGGTCGTGATCCAACCCGGGGTAGGAGCGAAAGCTGACAGCACTGCTGGTCTTGCAAGCGGCCGCAACCAGCGCGCGTACGCCGTCGATAGGCACCGTGACGTCGGCTTCACCGGCAAGTACCAGCAACGGACCACTGACCGGCCTTTCGGCGAGCGCGTTTTCCTTGAAATATCGCTGTACCCAGGGGTTCTTGTCCCAGCCTGGCACCAGCAGCGAGCTGCTGGGAACTTGCGCGTATCTGGCGTAACCGTAATACCAACATCCCTTGGTGGTGACATCCGGATAGAAACGCATCGCCGTCGGGGTCAGCATCTCGGTCGGTTTGAATTCCGGGAAGCGTGCGTGAATTCCGTACGCCATGAACGCCAGATAGAATCCGACGCCCGGAGTGTCCGCAAGATGAGTGAAAAGATGGTGCAGTTGCAGCGCGCCGGCAACCGATACCGCTCCGAGATATCCGGGATCGTGCCGCTGCGCTTCGAGCTCGGCCGTGCCCCACGCGGCGAGGCCACCTTGAGAGTGGCCATCCACGACCCACTTTTCACCTAGCGTTGACACTGCCGCGCGAGCAGCGGGGACCGAGTAGATGACATCGTGCGCCTGGGCAATCTTGTCCACGTATTGATGAGTTCCCGGTGTGCCGAGGCCGTGGTAGTCGGTGGCGACCACGGCGAAGCCGCTGGTTACGAGTCCAAACAGGCCGCCGTCGCCGTAATACAGCTCCTTCATCAGGGAAGGCGCGCACTGTTGGGCGACGCCGCTGGTTCCATGAGCCCAGACGATGATGGGCCACCCGCCTTGGGGTGGCGCGCCGGGCGGGGTCAACACAACCGCGGAGGCCGCGACGTCGTTGCCTTCGGCGCCCTGCGAGTGATAGATGATGCGAACTGCCGTGACGCCTGGAGGCAACGTATAGCCGCTGAATGCCTCGTGGGCCAGGAGGTCTCCCGGCTTGGATTTCCCCGCCTTCACCGGCGTCGAATAAATGGAGGTGATGGGCAGTGAGTCGGACTGCTCCAGGAGCAGGGCCTTGGGCGCCGATGTGGGCATCTCTTCTTGCGAGAGGACCGGTGCCGAGAACAGCAGGGCGGCGGTGGATAGCGTCGCCGTCAAGGTGAGCAAGAGGCGGTTTGTCATTGTACTTCCTCGATCCTGATCTGCTGAATCTTGCGCTGGAATATCCGGATCGGTCAACGCGGGCCACCATTCACAGCGAGATCGTGCTCGACGCAGTATAGAATCGTTTCCGCAATGAATCCTGTTATTCCGACAGCAGCGACCCCCTTGGGCCTTGCGGGCCAGCCCTTCCTGAGCCACGGCATCCGCCCGTTCTTCCTGGCGGCCGCGCTCTGGGCCATCGCCGGGATGGGACTGTGGGTCGCAGCGCTGACCGGGCATGCACAGCCCGCGGTGGGCTATGGCCTGCTTGCCTGGCACGCGCACGAGTTCCTGTTCGGCTACGTCGGCGCGGTTCTCAGCGGCTTCCTCCTGACCGCGGCGCCGAACTGGACCGGGCGGCCGACGCTGGTCGGTGCACCGCTCCTGGCGCTCGCGGGCCTGTGGCTCGCGGGGCGCGTGGCCCTCTACGCCTACGCGTACGTCGGCCTCGTCGCGCTCGGCATCGATGTGGCGCTGCTGCTGGTCATCGCGTTGTGGTTCGCACGCCAGATCATCGCGGCGCGCGACTGGCTCAACCTGCGCGTCGTCGCGCTGATCCTCGCGCTCGCGGCGAGCAACATCGCCTACCACCGCGAGGTCGTGCTGCATGCGGTGCCGGGGATCGCGGCGCGCGCCGCGCTGGCGCTCATCGTCGCGCTGCTGATGGTGATCGGCGGTCGCATCACGCCCGCGTTCACGCGCAACTGGCTGATCTCGCGCCGGCGCCCACCTTATCCGGTGGTCTTCAACCGCATCGACGCGCTGGCGATCGCGCTCGGCGCGCTCGCGCTGCTCGGCTGGGTCGGCTGGCCGGAACGCGCGCTGACTGGTTGGTTGCTGCTCGCCGCCGGCGGTGCGCAGTTCGCCCGGCTGGCACGCTGGCGTGGCCTCGCCACACGCGCCGAGCCGCTGGTGCTGATCCTGCACGTGGGCTACGCCTTCGTGCCGCTCGGCTTCGCCTCCACCGGGCTCGCCGTGCTGCGCCCTGAGCTGCTGCCCGCCACCGGCGCGCTGCACGCCTGGACGGCCGGCGCCATCGGCGTCACGACGCTCGGCGTGATGACGCGCGTGACGCTGAGCGAAACCGGCCGCCCGCCGCGCGCGCCGCGCCCGACACCACTCATCTACGCAACCGCGGTCCTCGCCGCGCTGCTGCGCGTCGCGGCGCCACTCTCGGCGTACACCCTGGCGCTCTACCTGGCAGCGGCCGTGGCGTGGATGCTCGCTTTCGGCGGGTTCCTCCTCGCCTACGGCCCCTTCCTGCTGCGCGCCAGCGAGGACTGAGTTGCCAGTTCACCGGTAGCTGGACGCCCGGAATTGCCAGCTGAAGCGCACGACGTTTCCATTCAGCCACACGGCGTTCGCACGTCCATTGCCCGCTGACAGGCTGACCGTCGTGTCCCAGACGGCCGGGCCGAACGAATGCGGCGCCGACCACGATGCATTGGCGATGGCTGCGGTCGCCGCGAACGCGGTGTTCATTCCATTGTCCACCCAGGCACAGAAAGCCAGCGCCGGCGTATCGCTCAGAGCCACGCGCGGCGCGGGCAGGCCGCCGGTCGTGTCCATCGGCCAGCTGTTGTGGAATGCCGGTTGCGCGGCCGGTAGCACCTCGGCTTCGATGCTCCAGGTTCCCATGAACGCCTCTGATTCCAGCCAGGCAACCATGATGTCGCCCGCTGCATTGACGGCGAGATCAGGCAGGTACGCGGAATAGGGCCCCATCATGCCGTAGGCGCGGCCCGGCGCCGACGCCAGCAGCGACGCAGCGCCCCACGCCGAACCGGGCGCGCGACGCGCGAGCTTCATCGCATAGCCATCGTCCCAACTGGCCGCGGCTGCGCCGCTGCCATCGACCCCGACCATCAACGTATACACCTGGCTGGCTTGACCGTGCAGCAGTTCCGCTGCACCCCACGCGGTGCCGGCGGGACGGATGACCGAACGGATCGCATAGCGAGCCGTGCCCGATGCGGCCTTCTCCGCCCACACCACGGCGGCATCTCCGTGTGCACCGACGGCAAGAGAAGGCAGCGTCGGTGGATTCAGCGGGCCGGCCAGGGTGGCTGGCGCCGCCCACGGTCCACCCAAGGGTCGTTCAGACCACTGCAATACGGGAACGGCGCCCGCGGTGGCAACGTATCGCCAGAGCACCATCAGATCCCCGTTTGCATCCGCACCGATCTGTGTGTCGGACACGATGATGCCCAGTGGCGAGAGGTTGGTGGGCACCGTCCACGCCGTCGCGCCCGGCGCCAGCGTGGCCACTTTCGCATAGCTGGTATCGGGGCCCTTGCAACGGTAGACGCGACCACCCGAATAGCAGTATTGCATCTTGCCCGGTGTGGTGGAGCCGAAGACCGCCGTCGCAGTGCCGTCGGGACCGATCACCACCCGCGCGTTGCTGGTCGTCTCTGCCTTCGCCATCGAAGCGCGGTACAGAAGCTTCGATGCGCTCCAGACACCTGCGCTCTGCTGTGCATACTGCACGGAGCCATTGGCTTCATCGGTCCACACGGCAATGGCATCACCGTTGCCCGCCGTGGCGATCGCCGCGGTATTGGTCGGCAGCGCAGGCAGCGTGTAGCTGCGCAGCGTCTTCGGTGCCGACCACGTCGCCGCCGATGCCGGTATTACGTACGAGGCCGCCGCGATGAGGGCGAGGGCGGTGAACCAGCGCGCTCCAGGCGCTTTGAATCCAGCTTTCATTGCAATCTCCGGTGATCATTGAAGAGGCATCGTGCCTCATTGCGTTAGACGCATCGTGTCGCAACAATCCATCGGACTTTCGTGCGGCGAACAGCCCGCTCGCCCACGCGAATGCGAGTGATAATCGGATCAGTGAGATCGCCGACAGGCGCTGAAGGCAGGGCCGACGCCGTTGCGCGGCGATGCGATCGAGATCCTGGGATTTGTACGTGCCAAGCTGTTCGTATCGAGCACCGCGCCGGTTGCCAGCTGGATCGTTCGACTTTGCGATGTCGCCGCCGACGGCACGTCCTGCCTCATTACGCGGGGCTACCTCAACGGCACACATCGACGTTCCCACGAACGGCCAGAGGCACTTGCGCCAGGCGAAGTCTATGAACTCGACATCGAGATGCTGTGCACGGCCTATCGGTTCGAATCCGGACATCCTTCCAGCGAGCTGTTTCTACAGAAGCGCATCGAGCGGTCGACGACTCGCCTTGGTATGAGTCGCATCCAGGGCTTCGAAACCGGGCTGACGGCACTCGTGAGCCGCCATCTCACGCTTCGCGGCAACATCGGCCTGCTCGACGCCAAATACACGAAGATCAACCCGACGGTCCGTCTGATGCAGGACGCGATGCTCAATCGCGCGCCGAAGTGCCAGATCGGAACCGGCGCCGATCTGATCTTCGCGCTGCAGGGCGGTCCCGACACAAAGCCCCTTTGGCGAGGTAGACTGCGCGGCAGGGGCACTTTGAACTTTCCATCCGCCGTGACCGGCCGGCAGGTGCATGGCACCTGCCGGCATCGGTCGCGCAGGACGGGCCTGCGGGTGTCGGATTCGGGATGGAGAGGTGGTGCTTGGGACTGCTGTTTCGCGGCGTGGTCTGGTTCAGTCTGTACTGCACACTGCTGCTGCTGCCGCTCTCCGTGGCGTTCATCGCCGATCCCGTCAGCGTCCCGCGGTCATTTGCCGTCGAATTCAGCGTCGCCGCGGGCTTCATCGCGTTTGCGGTGCTGATCGTCGAGTTCGCGCTGGTGTCGCGCCTGAAGGCCGCGTCCGCGCCGTTCGGCACCGACGCGCTGATGCTGTTCCACCGCCAGATGGGTCTCGCCGCGGCTGCGTTCGTCGTCCTGCACGTCGTCGTGCTGCTCGGCCCGGGCGGGTGGGAGGATCTGGGTGAACGCCTCGCAGGGCGCGGCGCCACCGCGTGGGGCGTCGTTGCAGTGGTCGCGCTCGCCCTGCTGATCGTCACGGCGCTCGCGCGGCGCCGGCTGCGACTGCCCTACGAGGCCTGGCAGGTCCTGCACGTCGTCACGGCGGTCACGGTCGTGGCGGCATCGCTCGTGCACCTGCTCGCGATCGACGGCTACACGCGCGCGAGCGGTGTGAGGGCTGCCGTGCTGCTGTATGTCGCGTCGTTCGCCGCGCTGCTGCTGTACTACCGGCTGCTGCGTCCGCTGCGGCTGCTGCGCCGGTCCTGCGAAGTGATCGCGAACCGCGACGAGGGCGGGGACACGCGCACGCTGGTGCTGCGACCCGCAGGCTGGCGCGGCTTCGCGTTCGAGCCCGGGCAGTTCGGCTGGCTGGTCACCGGGCGCACGCCGTTCGCGATCGAGCAGCATCCCGTGAGCTTCTCGTCCTCCGCGGAACGTCAGCCGGGCGATGTCTTCGAGATGTCGATCAAGGCGCTGGGTGACTGGTCCGGCGAAGTCGTCCCGCGACTTGCACCGGGCGCGCGGGTCCGGGTCGATGCGGCCTACGGCACGTTCACGCCCGATCGCATGCCGGCGCAGGGCTTCGTTCTGATCGCGGGCGGCATCGGCATCACGCCGATGCGCTCCATCCTGCTCACGCTGCGCGACCGGCAGGACCTGCGCCCGGTGTTGCTGATCCACGCCGCGAACCGGCCCGAGCGCATGCTGTTCGGCGCGGAGATCGCGGCGTTGCGCGGCGTGATGAATCTCGCCGTGGTGCCCGTGTTCGAGGCGCCGCCTTCGGGCTGGGGAGGCGAGTGCGGATTCGTGACGCGCGAGCTGATCGAGCGACACTTGCCGGCACAGTTCCGTCGCTACCAGTTCTTCGTCTGCGGGCCGCCGCCGATGATGGACGGGGTGGAAGCGTCGCTCCTGGCGCTCGGTGTGCCGCAGGAACGGATCACCGCCGAGCGCTTCGATATGCTCTGAACCGCCATGACGAATCTCATCGTCAACCGCGTCGTGATCGCCCTGTGCGTCCTGGCGCTCGTCTCTGCGGCAGCGTTCGCGTGGCTCGTCGCGCGGGATGCGGCGCCGCCGGTGGCTGCAGCGGCTGCGCACAGTCCCGGCACAGTGCCCGCACCGGCGGCGCAGCCGGGCGCCATGCTCTTCGAGCAGCATTGCGCGCGCTGTCACGAAGTCGCTGAAGCGGCGCTCGCGCTGCGTGATGCGGCGGCTGATCCGGATGTGGCGTCGGCGCAGGTGCTCGATTTTCTGAAAGAGCATGGCCGCGCGACGGAGGTCGAAGATGCCGCTATCGTGGCATGGCTGCGCGCCGGCATCAGCGCACGATGAAGCGAGCCTCCTCGACGATAACGGCCTGAATTGCCAGCGCAGCGCAGTGCTGCTAATGGCCCTTGGTCGCAGCGGACGCGGCCGCCCTGGCGAACACGCGCTTGCCCCCGACCCAGGTTTCGGCCACCTGCAATTTCCAGATCTCCGCCGGCGCCACCTTGAACGGGTCGCGATCGATCAGGATGAAATCGGCCCATTTCCCCGGCTCCAGCGAGCCGAGCGTCTTTTCCTGATGCTGCGCGTAGGCGGCATCGAGCGTAAAGGCGCGGAAGGCTTCCAACAGCGTCATCGCCTGTTCCGGGTGCCAGCCGGCCGGCGGGTGGCCGCCGTGATCGGCGCGCGTGATGGCCGAATACAGGCCGAAGAAGGGGTTGTCCGGCTCGACCGGGAAATCCGAACCCGCGGCGATGCGTGTACCCTGCGCGAGGAAGCTGCGCCAGGCGTAGGCGCCCTTGATGCGCTCGGCGCCGACGCGATCTTCCGCCATGTTCATGTCGCTGGTGGCGTGCGTGGGCTGCATCGAGGCAATGAGGTTCAGTGTCTTGAAGCGCGGGATGTCGCTGCGCGCGACCACCTGCGCATGCTCGACGCGATTGCGCAGCTCACGGCCGCCCACCTTCCTGTACGCGGCCTCGAAGCCATCGAGCACCTGGCGATTCGCGGCATCGCCGATCGCGTGGATGTTCACCTGGTAGCCCGCCTTCAGCGCCGTTTCGATGTTCGCCTGCATCTCGGCCGCGGTGTGGAACATCAGGCCTTTTTGTCCCGGCTGGTCGGAATAGGGCGCGAGCATCGCGGCGCCGCGGCTGCCCAGCGCGCCATCGGCAAGCAGCTTCACCGATCGAACCGTCAGGAAGTCGTGTCCGTAGCCGATCAACGGGCCGCTCGCCGAGAGCTTGTGGAAATCATCGCCCACGCTCCCGATCATCGCGTAGATGCGCGCGCTGAGTTCATCGTGGTCCGCAAGTTCGCGATAGATCGCGACCACCTGCGCGCTGACGCCGGCATCCGCAACGCTCGTCAGCCCGACCGAGTTGATATGGCGTAGCGCGGCCTGCAGCGCGGCCTTCTGCTCGGCCATCGAAGGCTGCGGTATCACGAGATTGGCCAGATCCATCGCGTTATCGACCAGTACGCCGTTGGGATTGCCCTGCGCATCGCGCTCGATGCGGCCGCCCACCGGATCGTGCGTGTCGCGTGTGATGCCGGCAGCCTCGAGTGCGCGCGTGTTCAACCACAGCGCGTGGCCATCGACCCGATCGAGCGCCGCCGGCCGATCGCTGACCGCGGCGTCCAGCTCGCTCGCGAGCGGAAAGCGGCCCAGTTTCCAGATCACCTGGTTCCAGCCAGAGCCCTGGACCCAGGCGCGATGGGGGTGCGATTTCGCGTGGTCGCGCAGTACCTGCTGTGCCTCCGCGAGGCTGGTAGTGCCATCGAGATTGGCGCGCACGGTGTTGAGGCCGAGTTCGAGCATGTGGCCGTGCGCATCGATCAGGCCGGGCAGCAGCGTGCGGCCGTGGCCTTCGACCAGCTGCGCACCCGGATATCTCTTCCTCAGGTCGGCGGCGCTGCCAGCGGCCAGCACCTTGCCGCCTTCGAAGGCCAGCGCATCGAACGGCTGCAGTTTGTCCGCTGCCAGCGTATAGCCATTCACGTGCTCGATCAGCGTGGGAGCCGCAAGGCAGGCATTGGCAACTGCGAGCGAGCAGATCAGCGCCGCCAACCTGGCCCGATAGTGGTTTCTCATGCTTGACTCCCCCGTATGGTTGCGTCCATTTTATCGTCGGCGCCGCCCCCCTTCGCCATCTTTGGGAGCCCACGTGGTCCATTGGCTCAAAATCCTGGCGACGACTCTGCTGGTCTTCACCCTGCTGTCGGTGCTGGCGACCTGGGGTTTTGGCCGATTCGCCGCCAGGATCCGGGGCGCGCCGTCCCATACCATGCCGCGCGGCATTGATGACACCCGTCTCGACCGCGCAATCAACCCACTGACCGGGGTGCGACCCGGAGAAAGCGGGCTCACGCTCGTCTCCTCGAACGTCGATGCCTTTGCCGTGCGTGCGCTATGCGCTGATGCGGCGGATCGGTCGCTGGATCTGATGTATTACATCTGGGACGACGACCAGACCGGACGGCTGTTGATGGCCCGGGTGATCGAGGCGGCGGATCGCGGGGTGAGAGTCCGCATGCTTCTGGACGACATCGGCTTGTCCGGCAACGATGAGGCTTTGCGTGGGCTGGATTCCCATCCCTCGATCGAAGTCCGGATATTCAACCCGACTCGCGCGCGCCGCAACGGCCTGCGGCGCGGCGTCGAAATGGCGCTTCGCATGTTCAGCGTCACACGGCGAATGCACAACAAGGCGTGGATCGCTGATGGCCAGTTGGCTGTAATCGGCGGGCGCAATATCGGGGACAACTATTTCGACGCGGCCGCGAGCGCGAACTACCGCGATCTCGACCTCATGATGATCGGTCCGGTGGTGGACGAGGCTTCGGCGACGTTCGACGATTACTGGAACGGCCCGGTCGCGCTGCCCATCGAGGCGCTGGGCAGGGGATTGAGCGGGTTCGGCAGGAACCGCGACCATGGCGCAAAGCTGAAGCGCCTGCGCGCGAACTTGGGGAATCTCGCCCGGGATGCCGCCGCAAAGCCTTATATCGACTTTGTCCGTACGAATAGTGGATTGACTCATCTGAGCGCCGCTGACCTGTACTGGGATGGCTCGGCCCGACTGGTCGCCGATCCGCCGGGCAAAGCCCTTGGCGATGTCGGCGAAAACCGCCTGATGACGGCAATCGTGCCGCTGTTTGCCGCCACCCGAACCCGGCTCGAGATTTCGTCGCCCTATTTCGTGCCGGGCGGTCATGGTACCGAGGTCCTGACGCGCCTGGTGGCGCAGGGAGCCGAGGTTGCGGTGCTGACCAATTCCCTCGCTGCAACCGATGTTGCAGCGGTCCACGGTGGCTATGCGCCCTATCGAGTGCCGTTGTTGCAGGGCGGCGTTGGACTGTTTGAATTGCGCCCCGCCGGTACACCGGACCGGCTGTCCTTTCTCGGCTCGAGCAACGCAAGCCTCCATACCAAGGCGTTTACCGTCGATGGCCGGTTCGGTTTCGTCGGATCTCTGAATCTCGATCCGCGCTCGGTTTCCCTGAATACCGAGATGGGGATCATTTTCGAGAATCCCGGACTGATCGCGGAGATCCGGAAGATCCATGCCGCGGAAATCGCGCCCGATCTCAGCTATCGGCTGTTTCTGGATGGCGGCGCCCTGCGCTGGCAGGATGGCGATCTGGTAGCCGATCGCGACCCCCAGGCCAGCCTGTTCCGCCGAATCTATGCCCGCCTGGTCAGTTGGCTGCCGCTGGAATCGCAGCTTTAGTCTTGCTGTGGCGTAGCGTCGGGATCGCGTCCGCGATGTGTCGCTGCGCGCAAGCCGCTCGATCCCGACATAAGGCCTGTTCGAAGAAGTAGACTGTGCTGCACAGGCGAGTCGAGGCGGCCACCAATCAGAAGAACTACACCGCGCTCGGGGCCATCTCGGAGGAAAGCGACAAGCTGGCGGCGGAGCGCGAGGCGCTGGTGGCCGACAGCGCGGCCGAGGCGGAGATGAGCGCGCGCCGACGCGCTGCTCAAAGGGACCCGGCTGCGCTGAAGCGATTCGTGGGTCCGCACCCTGAAAGCTCCTGTTACGCAAAATCAGCGTGGCATTGCTCACCGCCTCAAGTGAGGCTGCTATATGACCCATATGATGCAGATGGCAGGCGATCATGGTCGGCAATGAGCGGAGGATCAGCATCGATGCGCTGAAGGGCCGGCACTGACAGGATCAGGGCGCTCCGATTCAGGTCCAGGGCATTTGCAGTCTGTCGCGACATAACCCTTCATTGCCTGCTTTTCGACTCGATCTTCCGTTTCGGAGTTAGCGCATTGTATTTGCTCCACAAGCAGGCGTTGCCTGACGAGAGACCCAAAAGCAATCAGCCGTGGCCGGGGAAATCGCCTTGCACGGCGAATTGCTGCGTTGTAGATTCTGCCAATCCGCCTCGCCGAGCAGTTCCGCTGAGTACGCAGCGCGCGACCAATCCGCCTTGATGACAAGCCCTACAACAAAATTCACACGAGCTGACTCCATGCAGCGCCTCTCCGCTTCGTTCCGAGTTGCAGCCATCCCTGTATTCACCGCGCTGACGCTTGCGGCCTGCAGTCCGGGGACCCCGACACCTCCCGCATCCAACCCGACCAGCATCGCGGCGGTAACCGAATCGTTGCTGGGCGTCCAGGACGAGGCGGATGCGGACGCACCCATCGATTACGGCGTGAGTGGTGCCCCGATGGGCGTGAGTGGCGCTCCGATGGAGGCGCGGGAAAAATTGCAGTCCACCGCGGGGGCTGCTCTCGCTCTGGCGATTCCCGCCGGCGGATCCTCCGCTGCAACCACCGGCACGTTCGGCGCCGCCGTCACCTGGCCGATCATCCCGATTCACGTGGTGCTGTTGCCGGACGGCCGGGTGATGAACTACGGCACCACCCAGACGGGCGCGCAGGGAGCGCAACTGGTCTACGACGTGTGGGATCCGGCGCTGGGGACCGGCACCAATGCGCATCTGGTGCTGCCGAACACCACACCCACCGACATCTTCTGTGGCACGCAGTCCGTCCTGTTGTCCGGTGATGTACTGCTGGCCGGCGGCGACCTGACGATCAACGGCCAGCGCAACTTCGCCCGCAGCGACACCAACCTGTTTTCACCCTCGACCAACACGCTCACGGTCAACACACCGATGAGCTATGCCCGATGGTACGGATCGCTCGTGGCGCTGCCCGACGGGCGCTTGGTGATCTTCGGTGGTTACCAGAATGCCACCACGCTGACCCCGGTGCAGCCGGCCACCACGCCCGAGCTGTACGATCCGGCCACACGAGCCTGGGCCCAGCTGCCCGGCGCGACCAATCTGGCGGCATTCGGGGGCCCCAACTGGTTCTATCCGCGCGCATTCCTGTCTCCGGGCGGCAAAATCTTCAGCGTCGGCAACCAGGGAAAGCTGTTCACGGTGTCGGTGGCTGGCGCCGGCAGCATCGTCCAGGCGAGCGGAAACGTGCCGGTCGGAGATCAATCGCTGCCGACAGTGCCATTCGCACCGGGCAAGCTGCTGTCGTTGCGCCAGAACCGGGTGGTGGTGGTCATCGACCATACCCATGCCACTCCGGTGGTGAAGACGAGCGACCCGATCGATCAGGTGCGACTGTGGGCGAGCGGCACGGTCATGGCTGACGGACGCGTGCTGATCACCGGCGGATCGACGGTGAAGAACAACATGACCGGGGCGGCGTACATCGCCCAGATCTGGGATCCGGCGACGGGACACTGGACGGCGGGCGCCGTCGCCACCAAGCCGCGCCTGTATCATTCGATCTCCTTGCTGTTGCCTGACGCGACGGTCTTGACCGGCGCCGGCGGTGCACCTGGTCCCGTGAAGAACCTCAACGCGGAGATCTATTACCCCTCCTACCTCTATGCCAGCAATGGCGCCGCCGCAGTGCGCCCGGTGATCCAGCCCGTGGCGTCACGCAATGCCAACGTGGGCGGTACGATCAGCGTCACCACGGGCGCCCTGGATACCATCCAGCGGGTCACGTTCGTGCGGACCGGTTCGGATACGCATGCCTACAATTCAGACCAGCGGTTCCTGAACCTGTCGTTCACCCAGGATGGACAGAGCTTGACGGCGGTGCTGCCGGGCGACCCCACCGTGCTGGTACCCGGCTACTACATGCTCTTTGCGTTCAACAGCGCCGGCGTGCCCTCGACCGCTCTCATCTACCACATCAGCTAGGCGCACTTCGGCCAGGCGGGCCTGGTTGCATGCGCGGTGTGGGTGTACACAATCGATCTGCAATGGCGTCCGCCAGCGCCAGCGACGCCGTAAACCCGGGCGACTCGATCCCCAGCAGCCCGATGAGTCCCGGTACTCCGTGGTCGGCTTCACATTCGATCCGGAAATCGGCGGATGGCGAACCCGGTGGTGCACCCTTCGGCCGTACGCCCGCATAGGCGGGTTGCAGGGCGCCGTCGGGCAATCCCGGCCAGTATTCCCGGATTGCCAAGTAGAAGCCGCCTGAGCGCCCTGGATCTACGCTGTACTCCGGCGCCTCCACCCATTCGACGTCGGGTCCGAACCGGATTGACCCGTCGAGGTCCAGGGTGGCATGGATCCCCAGCCCTGCCGCATCGGGCATCGGGTACACCAGGTGACGGAAGGGGCGCACGCCCGGGCAACTGAAGTAGCTGCCCTTCGCGAACCATCCTGGACGCCGGAGTCCTTCCGGGTAGTCCTCGATCCGGGACATCAGGGCGAAGGCCGACAGGCCCGCGCAGTTGATCAGCCAGCGGCATTGCACCTCGTCCGGCTGTCCCCCACTGATGATCTGCACTTGCAGGCCCGCAGGGCTCCGCCGCGCCGAGTCGAATCCCGACCCGAACGCCACCACCCCTCCCTGGGCCTCGACATCGCCCTGCAGGCTGCGCAGGAAGCCGTGCACATCGAGGATGCCGGTGGAGGGGCAGAGCAGCCCCGCCGCGCAATGCAGCTCGGGCTCCAGTGCGCGGACCTGTCCGGCATCGAGCAGCGTGAGGTCATCGACTCCGTTGGCCATGGCGCGGCGATGCAGGCGCGTCAGTTCCTCGAGCTGTGCGTGTTGCGCGACGATGAGCTTGCCGCAGCGCCGATGTTCGATACCCCGATCCGCGCAATAGGCATACAGCGCCTGTCGTCCCGCCACGCACAGCCGCGCTTTCAGGCTGCCGGGCTCGTAGTAGATCCCCGAATGGATCACCCCCGAGTTGCGCGAGGAGGTCTCGAGGCCGGCCTGTCGATGGCGCTCGACCACGATGACCTCGTGGCCGCGTTGGGCGAGCGCGCGGGCCACCGCCAGACCGACGACGCCCGCGCCGATGACCAGGACCTCGATATGGCTCGACATAGGTTGATTCTAGGTCAGCCGCCCGCGATTGATCGGACATAAGCGTGGCGCTGCCTCTCGCTGGACCCTGTCAGTCTTGTTGCGTACATTGGCTGTGCAGAAGTCGTGGCAATCCAGGGTGGATGGGGAAATCAGGACGATGCGACGCAGACCCGTTTCCGTGGCTCGGCAGTTCATTTCGACGCTCGTGATGGGCAGCACGGTCCTGAGTTGTGGGGGATCGATACAGCGGCGCCGTCCGCCGAGGACGATGTGGCGGCTACGGCCTATGGCGCCGCCGTGACGGTGGATGTGCTGAAGAACGACCTGGTCGTGGATGTGACCATGGACCCGAGCAGCCTCGCCATCGTGACGGCGCCGCAGAACGGCACGGCCGAGGTGAATGCATCGACTGGCGAGGTGTCGTATACGCCGAACGCGAGCTTCTCGGGTGGCGACCGGTTCAACTACAGCGTTGCCGATACGACGGGTGGGGTCTCCAATGCAGCCTGGGTGGTCATCAACGTGGCTGCGCCGTCGGCTGATGCGCCCGGCACCGCTCCGCCGCCAGCCACGCCGCCGCCCGCATCCGGAGGTTCCGGCGGCGGGGGCGGGGGGCTCGACTGGACCACGCTGATGGTCCTTGCGGCTGCAGCAGCGATGCGCCAGCGCAGCCGCCGCGCGCGACGAGATGCAAGGGGCGGTGCCCCATCATTGTTGTGTATGTGCAACGGTTTGCGTCCTGGTGCCCGCGCAGTGGCGTTTTGGTTCCTTCCCAGTAGAGCCTGAGCGTGAGTGGCGCGGCACCTCGAAAGTAGAATCGCCTTGAATAACGCTTCGAATCCTGGCCGGGCACGCGCGCCGGGCGGATTCGAAACAGGGTATCGCCACTGCCCGTGTGCAGCGTGAGACTCACGAACAAAAGAGAGGGAGTTGCATCCATGAAGCACGTATTGGAGCGTCTGCGGGGGCATGTACCTGACGCCGTGAAGAGCGGCGCAGGGGTGATGGCAGCGCTGCTGCTGGCTCTGCCGCCGGGCCACGCGCTGGGCGCCGCCGCCGGCGCTTCGGAGGGTCTGGAAGAAATCATCGTCACTGCAACCCGCCGTGCGGAGAGCATCCGGGACGTTCCGATCAGCATCGCGGCCATCGGCCAGGAGCAGATGGACGTCCAGGGCATGCGCGATATCGACGACGTCGCCAAGTTCACGCCCGGCGTGCAGTTCGGCCGCGGCGGCGGTTTCGGGGCTGACCTGGGCACGGGCATCTCGATTCGCGGCATCACTTCGAACGGAGTCGGTGGTGCCACGACCGGCATTTACATCGACGACACGCCGATTCAGGCCCGTTCCACCGCCGCCAGCGGCAACTTCTCCTCGAACGCCTATCCACGCCTGTTCGATATCGAGCGCGTGGAAGTGCTGCGTGGCCCGCAGGGAACGCTGTTCGGTTCGGGTTCCGAGGGCGGCGCGATCCGCTTCATCACGCCGGAGCCGAGCCGTACCAACTGGTCCTCCTACGTGCGCAGCGAGGCCGGTTACACCCAATACGGTGCGCCGTCCTACGAACTGGGTGCTGCCGGCGGCGGGCCGCTGGTACAGGACAAGGTCGGCTTCCGCGCCAGCGTCTGGACCCGTCGTGACGGAGGCTACGTCGACCGACGCAGCTGGTACACCAACGCCCTGCTGGAGAAGAGCGCCAATCACACCGAATCCGCCTCAGCGCGCCTGGCCGTCGGGTTCGAGCCCACCGAGAACCTCGTGATCACGCCGTCGCTGTATTGGCAGCGCATCGACGCGCGCGGCACTGGCGCATTCTTCATGCCCAACGATCCGGTCCTGCCGTTCGACATCCAGAATCTCAATCATGCGAACATGGGCAACCCAAGCGACGGCGATTTCGTCGATGCCCACAATATCAATCAGTGGGCGGTACAGACGATTACGCTGCCCGCGTTGAAGATCGACTGGCAGTTCGCCGGCATGGAGCTGGTCTCGAACACCTCGTACTACGATCGCAAACAGGAAGGCGTCACGGATTTCGGCTTCCTCGATTTCGGCACCTGGAGCTACATCTTCACCGGGGGTCAGGCGGCCGTCTATTTCCCGGCCAATCCGAACTGGCTCGCACCGGGCGCGGACTCGCAGCGCAACAAGTTCTTCACCCAGGAGGTCCGGCTGCAATCGACGGATGCCAATGCACGCCTGAAGTGGGTGGTCGGTGCCTTCTACTCCAAGAACAAGCTCATCGACAATCGCACCGTGCGCAATCCCAACGTCGGCCAGCTCATCCATGATCTGGCGGGCTTCTGCGCGCCAGATGAATGCCTGCAGATGATCTTCGGCGTCGGCCAGGGTCCCGATGGCGTCATCTTCGGCGGCGGCACGACTGTGAAGGATGACCAGAAGGCCGTCTTCGGTCAGCTCGATTTCCGCATCGTCGGCGGCCTCACCGCGACAGCCGGGCTCCGTTACACCAAGATGGATCTGGATTTCGTCAACCTGCTGGACGGCCCGGTCAATGGACCGCCGATCCCGCGTACCGAACACGGAGCGGCGTCCGACAGCGCCGTGACGCCGAAGTTCGGGTTGTCCTACAAGACCGAAGGCGGCTCGCTGTTTTACGCGAGTGCTGCCAAGGGTTTCCGCAGTGGCGGACCCCGCGACCCGATCAATGCGGTGAGCTGCATCGACGTCTTCCAGCGGATCGGTATCAACCCGTCGGCTGGCCAGTACGGCCCGGACAGCGTCTGGAGTTACGAGCTCGGTTCGAAATTCACGTTTGCCGACCGGCTCCAGGTCGACCTGAGTGTCTACCAGATCAACTGGACCGACATGATCCGCAACATCAGCCCGGGCCAGGGATGCCCGCTGTCGGTCACCGCGAACCTCGGCTCGGCACGCAGCCGTGGCGTGGATCTCTCGCTGGCCTACCGCGCCACGGATGCGCTCCTGCTGTCCCTGAACGCCGGGATCGGCGAGGTGAAGCAGACGTCGACCGAGGGGCCGATCGATGCGAATGGCAACCGGGTCCTGGACTCCCAGGGTCGCCCGATTCTGTTCACGCGCGATGGAGCGTGGCTGTTCGGATCGAACTCGACGGTCACTGCTGCCGCGCAGTACGGCTTCCGGCTGTTCAGCAACGAGTCGTACGCACGCCTCGACTATTCGTATCAGGGCAAGCAGAAGAAGGGCGACGAGTGGGATCCGACCATGGCCGTCTATGCCGGCGCGAACGACCTGTTCGAGCCGGTTTCGATCAAGGAAGCGAACCTTCGCGTGGGGACGAAGTTCGGCGGCTGGGACGTGTCACTGTTCATCAACAACCTCGCGGACTCGCGGCCGTTCCTGGGCAAGGGACGGCTCAACACCAATGCCCCGATCATCACGGCCACCACCCTGCGGCCGCGGACAATGGGCATCACGGCGGTGTACCGCCACTGATGCGCCCCCTGGCCTGGAGTTGACGAGGATCGAGAGCCGATGCTGGCCCGCTTCGAGGCGGGTCAGCATCGGCTCGAAAAACCTCAAGCGGTAGTCATCCATGACAACCTTTCGCGCGGGCCTGGCGGCCCTGGCATTCGCGGCGGCAGGCGTGGTTTCGGCGCAGGAGGCGGGACCCGTATCCTTCGATGCGGCGCAGCTCTCGCAGCCGCAATACAAGGTGCGCATGGAGCACAACGTCAAGGTGCGCATGCGTGATGGCATCGAGCTGTCCACCGACCTCTATCTACCGGAGGCGCCGGGCAAGTTCCCGACCGTGCTGGGCCGCACGCCCTACAACAACATCAGCGCAGGCGCGCTGGCCACGGGCAAGTATTACGCTGAGCGTGGCTATGCCTATGTCACGCAGGACGTGCGCGGCCGCTACGACTCCGACGGGCAGTTCACCCTCTACGCGAGCGAAGCCAAGGACGGCCTCGACACGCTGGACTGGATTGCCGCCCAGTCCTGGAGCAACGGCAAGATCGGCATGACCGGTGGCTCCTATGGCGGTTACGTGCAGTTGGCCCCGGCCATCCACCAGCCGCCCCATCTCACCGCGATGGCGGCTTCAGTCACCACCAGCGACATCTACAACGGCTGGACGTTCATCGATGGCGCGGCATACCTGAGCTTCGACATCGGTTGGGCGGGTGTGGACATGGCCGGGCGCGGCTTTCAGTACGGGGCCGGTCTCGACTGGCCGAACATCTACAAGCACCTGCCGCTCATGACCATGGGCGAGGCGGCGAGCCAGCCCAACTCCGGCTACCGCGATCTGCTCAAGCATCCGCGCGCGGATGATCCCTTCTGGCGCGGCATCAGCCTGGAGAAGGATGTCCATCGCATCTCGGTGCCCTTCCTCACGGTGACGGGCTGGTACGACATCTTCCTGCGTGGTGCGCTGAGCGACAACGCGGACATCCGCGCCAACAGCCCCTCAGACCTCGCGCGCAGGAACAAGCGCCTGATCGTCGGTCCCTGGACGCACAGCATCGGGCAGCGCAACAACAATGCGAACTTTCCGGCCACCGGCCCGGATCGTGGCGTGGATTTCGGCCCTGCGGCGCAGGTGAACTTCGGCGACATCTACCTGCGCTGGCAGGACCACTGGCTGAAAGGCATCGACAACGGCGTGGAGAAGGACGCGCCGGTGAAGATCTTCGTCATGGGCGAGAACAAGTGGCGCGATGAACAGGAATGGCCGCTGGCGCGCACCAAGTACACCAGGTACTTCCTCGCCAGCAGCGGCAAGGCCAACAGCGCCAGCGGCGACGGCACCTTGTCCGCCGCAACGCCCAAGGGAGCCGAGAGCGATCAGTTCAGCTACGATCCGGCCGATCCGGTGCCGACGCTGGGCGGCAACCTGCTGGACTGCCTGATGTGCCTTTCGGTGCAGCAGGGTCCGGTGAACCAGATCAAGGCTTCCTTGCGTGCGGACGTGCTGGTGTACGCGACGCCAGTGCTGACCGAAGCGGTGGAAGTGACCGGCCCGCTGAAGGTGAAGCTCTATGCTTCGACCAGCGGCAAGGACACCGACTGGACGGCAAAGCTGGTGGACGTGGATCCGGATGGCTATGTGCGGAACATCCAGGACGGCATCCTGCGCGCCCGCTATCGTGCCGGGAAGGAAGCTCCGGCTTCACTGCTGGAGCCCGGCAAGGTCTACGAGTACGACATCGACTTGTGGGCCACCAGCAATACCTTCCTGCCGGGGCACCGGATCCGCGTGGAAATCTCCAGCAGCAATTTCCCGCGCTTTGACCGCAACCTGAACACCGGCGAGGATCCGGTCACCGGCGTGCGCATGCAAAAGGCGCAACAGACCATTTATCATTCGAAGCGATATCCTTCCCACATCCTGCTGCCACTGATCCCCAGGGGCGGCAGGGCGGGGTGAGGATCGGACGGTTGTGGATACCATTTGATCGACACGCTCGGAGAGACTCATGCGCGGATTGATGAAAGGCTTTGGCGTACTGGCTGCCGCGTTCCTCATGTGGAGCGGCGCCTCGGCTCAGACGGTTGATCTCTGGCCCGGCGTTGCGCCCGGCTCGGAGAACTGGACCTACGTCGAAAAGCGTGTGAACGGTCCGGGCGGCGACATGGTGTTCAATGTGGTCAAGCCCACGCTGACCGCCTACCTGCCGAAGAAGGGCAAGGCCACCGGCACCGGCGTGATCGTGGCGCCGGGTGGTGCGTTCGTGGCGCTTTCCATCAAGGATGAAGGCGAATCGGTGGCGCGTTGGCTGCAGGAGCGTGGCATCGCCGCCTTCGTGCTCAAGTATCGCCTGATGGAACAGCGTCCGGGCGGCGCCATGCCTTCGATGCCGGAGATGATGGCGGCCGAGAAGTTCGCCGTGGCCGATGGCATCCAGGCCATGAAGGTGCTGCGCCAGAACGCGGCGAAGTGGGGCGTATCAGCGGATCGCGTGGGCTTCGTCGGTTTCTCGGCGGGCGCAACGGTCGCAACGCAGGCGCTCTTCAGCGACGATCCGGCCGTGCGCCCGAACTTCGCGGGCATCATCTATGGAGGCCCCTTCGGTGGCCCTGCTTCAGTGCCGGCGAATCTGCCGCCGGTATTCCTCGCCTGGGCGCAGGATGACCAGATCGGCGAGGCGACCACCGCCAAGCTGTTCGAGGCGATGAAGAAGGCAGGCTACAAACCTGATACCCACGCTTACTCGGCGGGCGGTCACGGCTTCGGTGCCCGCATACAGGGCAAGAGCAGCGACAACTGGATCGATGCGTTTCATGGCTGGTTGCAAGCTGAAGGGTTTGCCAAAGCCGCCATCAAGCAGGCGCGCTGATGCAGGCCGGGGAACCCTGACCCGCCCCGGATTCGCGTCCGGGACGGGTCTCGTCCTGTCGCGCGCCGTGGAGCGCCGCGGCGCTTACTTCTTCGCGGTGAACTGCCCGGCGGGGCCGTCGTTTACCGTGATGCCTCCCTCGATGTCGGCCTCGGACTTGAGCGTGCCGTCGTAGCCGATCTTGAGGTCCTGTCCCTGATAGTTGATCGGGTACGACCAGCTGACCGTCTTGTCGTGGTGCGCTCCCGTGATCGGGAGTGTCTGCTGCAGGTCCGGCGCGAAGCAACTGCCCGAAAGCGCCCCGTCCTTCGCCTCGTTCAGCGTGCAAGTGATCTTGATCGGCATGCCGTTCGCGGTGCCTTCGACCTTCCATTCTCCCGCAACGCCGTCGGCAATGGCCGCCTGCGCGAGCGCGAGCGCGCCAAGGGCCCCCGTGAGCATCGAGACTGGCTTCTTCATGATCGTTCCTTAAGTTAGGTTGAGAGAGTCTATTTCTTTCTGGCCTGGGGTGCCTGTCCGCCGGAGTCCCCGCACCTGGGGAAGGCCGTGTGCGCCGTCGCCTCGGCGTTGAGTGCGCTCACGTCGATCGGCTGTCCGGTGACCGGATTGGCATAGTGGAAGGGTGGGGTGAACACGTCCGGATAGACCCCGGCCCGATCCGTGGAGGGCCGGTCCGCCCCCGGGCTCTTGCCGCTGCCATCGCCGTTGATGCAGGCGAAGCGGCGCGGGTCCCAGTCCTTGGGAAACGCGATGTAGTACGTCGGCCAGAAGCGCATCCTGCGGAATTTCCACACGCCGCCGTCCTTGACGTACTCGTTCTCATAGACGCCGTCCGACCAGAAACCATCGTTCCCGTGGAAGCCCGCGACCTGGATGATTGCATGCCAGCGGCCCTGGGCGTGCTGACCGTCCGGGTCCACATCGACGATGCCCTCGGCCTGGATGTGGTTGAAGAGCGTCCCGTACTTCAACCCCGACTTGCCGCCGCCGAACTCCTTGACGAACATCCGCTCGACACCGGCCTTGCCGGCATACGCGCCGCGCTGGTCGAGCTCGACCGTTCCGTCGTCCGCGAACAGCGGTACGATCTGGTCCCAGAGGTTCTTGTCGACGAAGTAGCCGTAGGCGCGGGTGAGCTTCTCGATCGCATTCACGTCCTCGAGTCGCTGCACGCGCTGCTGCAGCGCGCTGATCGCCTTCGCCGAGACATCATCCGCCTGATTGCCGCCACAGGCAGCAAGACCGGACAGCAAGCCGGCTCCGATGACCGCCATGATTGCGCTGCAGATGGCGGGCGCGAGTCCGCGCCTGCCTGTCACGTGCCCATCTTTCATCGTGTTCTCCCGCACTTTGGTAGCCCGTCAGCCCACCAGCGGCATCGGTCTGGCGAAGGTCAGGACGCGCGCGGGGTTTTCCACCATGATCTTGTGGATGTCCGCTTCGCTGACCCCCATCTTGCGAAGCTGGGGCAGAAAGTAGTCGTCGATGTAGGTGTAGCCGAGGCCGCCGTACTTCTTCAGCTGCAGCTTGGTGCACACATCGTGCGCCAGCACGATCTGCCCGGCATAGCCTTCCTTGATCAATTGCACGAGGCCACGTGCCACCTTCAGGTCATCGCTCGCTCCGAGGAAGCCGCCGGGACTGCCGAGCGCGCCGAGCCAGTCGAACTCGATGGTGACGCCGCGGGCCAGGATGCGGCGGGCGAGCGGCAGATCCAGCGCCAGGGAGTTGCTGTGGCCCATGACCACGCGCTTCATGTCCACGCCTTCGGAGGCGACGATGTCGAGGATGGTGAACTTCTCCTCGCGGTAGCCGCCGACATGGAAGCTCATGGGCGCGCCGGTCAGGCGCGCCGCCCGGGCGCTGGCCCGCGTGCTCTTGAGCTCATTGGGCGTGAGCGGATTGCCGTTGATGCCGATCTCGCCAATGATGCCGGAGCGCACATTGGTGCCATCCACGCCCTCGGCGATGTCGCGCGTGATGGTGGCCGTCATTTCTTCCAGCGTGAGCTGGTCCATGTTGGCCGGGTGGTAGCGCTTCTGGTACCAGCCCGCGCCCATGACGATGTTCAGGCCCGAGGCATTGCTCGCCCGGTACAGCGCCCAGGGATCACGGCCCAGCCGGATGCCGGAGACCTCGACAATCGTGCCGCCGCCCCCGCGCTTGTACTGGCTGATCTCGTCCACGGCGGTGGCAAAATCGCCTAGGAAATCGTTGTCCGGGTTCCACACGCCGCTGCGCACGGCGGCGAGGTTGGAGAGCTCGAGTTTCTGGCGCGCAACTTCCTCTTCAGTGGCATGGTCGCGCGTGGAAGGCACGGCCAGCTGGAAGTTGATGAAGATGTGCTCGTGCATGAGCGTACGGCCCAATGTGGAAGGGTCCACCGGGCCATGCACGGTCAGCGCCTTGCCGGAAATATCCGGGATGTTCTGCGGCAGTTCCGCGGCGATGGCGGAGGTGACCGATGCGACCACTGCGACCACGCCGGCAAGCTTGATGAGCCTCATCGCACGGCCTCCGGCCTGGCAAGGGTCAGCAGGCGTCGCGGGTTGTCGACCACCATGCGATTGATCTGCTCCTGCGTCGCGCCCAGGCGCCGCAGATACGGAATGAACTGCTCGGCGACGAAGCTGTAGCCGCTGCCGCCATAGGCCTTGAGGTCGGTCTTCGTGAAGACATCCTGCGAAAGCAGGATCTGGTCCACATGGCCCTGCTTGATCAGCTCGATGATGGCGAGCGCCACATCATGGTCCACCACCTCGGAGAGGATTTGCGGCGGATCGCCCAGCAGGTCGAACTGCAGGTAGGCGCCCTGGTCGAGTACATGCTTCATGAGCGGCATGTTGTCGGCAATCGGGTTGGAGTGCCCCATGGCCACGCGCTTGAGATCCGCACCGGCGTCTTTCAGGATCTTCAACGTGGCGCGCTGTTCGTGGAAGCCCTTGGACATGTGGATGGAAATGGCCGCGCCGGTCAGCCGGCTGGCACGCGCTGCGGCGGCGAGGATCCTGCGCTCATAGGGCTTGTCAGCCTGACGAACGCCCACCTCGCCGATGATCCCGGCGCGGATCCCGGTGTTGCCCACGCCGACGGTGATGTCGCGGGCGATTTCCTCCGCCAGGCTCTCGACGGAGCGGCTGGCGAGGGCATCGCCGACGAAGCCGTGCTCATACCAGCCCGAACCCATGATGACGTTGACGCCGGTGGCTTGCGAGATGCGCTTGAGCGCCTGCGGGTTGCGCCCGAGGCCGCCACTGGTGACCTCGACGATGGAACCGCCGCCGGACCATTTGTAGTCGGTGACTTCCTTGATGGCGAGGGCTTCGTCCTGGAGCCGCAGGTCGTCGCGGTTGGGCTTGCCCATGTAGGCCGCTCCGATCCTGTCCATGGTCAGCGGAGCTTCATAGAAAGCGATTTCTTCAGCGGTCGAAGGCTTTTCGCCGCCGATGGCGTGCCAGCCTTCCGGCGTATCGGAAGCGGGCTTGTATTCGATGATCAGGTGTTCATGCGGCAGGGTCATCCCGAGCGCCTCGGGCGCAATGGGGCCATTTACCGTCATCACCTTGCCTGCGGAAGGTTCGGCCGAAAGGGGCGTGCCGGCTGCCAGGGTGGCTGCGAGCACGCCGCAGACAGCGAACCAGTCAGAGCGCATGGACATCCGCCGCTCCTTGCCGATCGCGCCGCCCGACCCTCTTCGGGCGGCGCATCGGAGTCGTTTTACTTGTCGGAAACCGGATGGAAGTCGTTCAGCTCGCGCAGCTGATCGCGGATCTTCGTGTCCTTGAGCTGCTCGAGGGTGTACGCCTCTTCGCGCGCCATGTGCTCTTCATAGCCGCCCGGATTGTAGATCATGAGCATGTGGGCGTTCTTGCCGTCCAGCACCTTCACGCTGTGCACGGTGTTGGCAGGGATGTACACCGAGTCACCCGCGCTCAGCGCATGGGTCTCGCCGCCCACCGTCCACTCCACACGGCCTGAAACCACGTAGAAGGTCTCATTGTGGGTCTTGTGCCAGTGCGGCGTCACCGCGAAGGTCGGGTACCAGATCTCGTCCTGCAGCGTCATCCAGCCGCCGCTATTGACGGCCGACACGGCCACATCGGACTTGGTGGTGCCCTCCTGGCGGAAGCTGGGGCGCTTGCCGGCAAAGGAGAAGTGATGCGCCTGCTTGGCCGGCAGATTGTCGGCGAGGCTGGTGGTTGCATAGGCAGCGGCAACGCCCGCCGCCAGCAGCGCCGTCATCTTCATGGCGCCGCGAAAACGAAATCCGTTCATGGTCGTCCCCCGCTGGTGTATTGAAATTGGTAGGATACGACACTATCGCAGTTTGCTGTGTGTTTTCAATGATGATTTGCTCACGACACAACCGTGCCGGTGCGCACGTCGATCCTCTCGAGCACATCGGCAACGGCCTGCGCCACGCGCGTCACTTCGGCAGCGGTGATCACCAGTGGCGGAGTCAGCGCCACGGCACTGCCATGCACCGCGATGATCACGCCGTGCAGGTGACGCGCCGCGCGGGGAATCTCCTTTCTCAGGTTCGGGAACTTCTCGAACAGGGATTGGCGTGTCTTCCGGTCCGACACGAGCTCCACGCCGATGGCAAGCCCGCGGCCGCGCACATCTCCGACCGCCGGAAGATTCAGCAAGCCGCGCAGTTCATCGAGGAACTGCCGTCCACGCTCCTGTGAGGCCAATAGCAGGTTTTCGCGTTCGATGATGTCGATGTTCGCCGCGCCCACTGCGGAGGCGACCAGGTGACCGGCATACGAGCCTCCCCCGCCCGCACTCTGCAGCACATCGACCATGCCCGCATCGAGCAGTACCGCCCCCAGCGGCATGTAGCCGCTGGCAATGCCCTTGGCGAGCACGATCAGCTCGGGCGCGAGGCCATAGTCCAGCGATGTGTACCAGGCGCCGCAACGTCCGAATGCCGTCACCACCTCGTCGGCAACGAAAAGGATGCCATGGGACTTCAGCACCGCGACCATCCGGGGCCAATAGTCATCGGGCGCCGGAATCATGCCCGCCGGTCCCATCATCAATTCGCCGAACATCGCCGCGATGTTCCGGGCGCCGACCCGGGCGATGGTCTGCTCCAGCTCTCGAACGCAGAAATCCGTGGGATCCTCGCCGCCATACAGTTCGACGTGGTATGGCCAGGGCGGAGTCAACCGGATCGCTCCGTCCGTGGCGCCCGCAACCCCCGGCCGCCCTCCGGCCAGCTCCGACCCCGCATAGGTGCGGCCGTGAAAGGAGCCGCGCACCGTCAATACCTTCGTGCGTTGCGGCTGGCCCCGCTTGTGGTGATACAGGCGCACGAGCTGCAGCGCCTCATCATCCGCTTCGGAACCGCTGCTGAGGAGCCGCACCTGCGCGAGGTTGCGCGGCGCATGCCGCAGCAGCTTCTCGCACAGCTCGATGCTGGGGATGTTGGTGAATTCCTTGGCGATGGTGAAGTGCGCCAGTGTGCCCATCTGTTCTGCGGCGATCTTCGCCAGCTCTTCCCGGCCGTGCCCCACCTGGGTCAGCCATGCGCCCGCGTGTGCATCGATGTAATCACGGCCATCTGTGTCCCAGACGGTCGATCCCTTGCCACGGACCAGGACCAGACGATCCGCCTCGAACCCATCCCCCATTGGGTGATGCACCACCCGCGCGTCACGCGCCACCCACTGCGCTGCCGTTGTCATGGTCAGACTCCTCCTCGGTTCAGACCGTGGTGAACAGCTTGCTGATGATGCTCCAGCGGCCGTTTTCCTCGATCAAGTGCATGTAGTCAGTGAAATTCATGCCCGCGAATCCCGACATGGCAATGGTGGCGCTGGCCACCGAGCCTTGTACGTTCAGGTTTTCGATTCTCGCCTGGTAGTCATGGTTGCGGACCCCGGCAGCCGCGATCTTCGTGACATCGTCCAGGAAGATCACCGGAGTGCCGAGGACCGGTGCACCCTTCAGATAGCCGGTAAGAATGGCTTTGGGGTGAAAGCACGTCGCGAGTTTCGCCCGATCCAGGTCGCGCGATCCGTCCATGTAGGCCTGCAGGACGGATTGAGGTGTATTGGCTTGCATGGTTTCTCCTTTCAGTTGTGATCACGCGCTGTCCGCATTGTCGCCCGCCGCTCCACCGTGGCGGGTTCCATCGACGTGGCGATCCGCCTGGGCTGGCCCCGGGACAGCAGCCACACCGCGACCCTCCTCGGATCCTTCTCGCAATGGCTGGTCGCGCCGGCATCGTGGGTCGACCGCATCGCCAGTATCTCACGTCCCCAAGCGCTGGCCGATTGGCCCTTCATCGAACTGTCCATCCTGGACCGGCCCGAGACCTGGGCGTTCACGGGTCCGGACCGAAAGGCGCAGCATGTCAGGTTCCGCCGCCGGTTTTCCATCTCGACCACGAGTGCCGTCCGTGCTGCCATACTCAGCGGAGGGGGTCTTGGCATCCTCCCGGACTATCAGGTCGCCGAGGACGTTGCGCTGCGGCGCATGCTTCGTGTCCTGCCGCAATGGGCACTGCCTTCAGGAGGCATCTACGCCGTCTTTCCCCAGAAGCGCCTTCGCCCGCGCAAGGTCGAGATGTTTCTCGAGGCCATCAGGACCCGGTTGCGCGTCTCCAACCCGCCGAACTGAACTGCCGAAGCTTCACGGAAACACCCGCTGGCAAGCCGGGACGGGCCGGGGATTCAAGGGGCAGGCGCAGGTTTGGCTGGCTGCATGGCCGGGATCGGGCGGGCGGCGACAGGCGCGATTCTGACATAAGGCCCGTTTGGCGCAGTAGGCTGTGCTCATGACAACGGATAGCGAAGCGGTGACCACCGTCGTGATCACGATGCAGGGGGAGACCCGCTCCTTTGAAATGTCGCGCATGCGTTCGATTCTCGATGCGGCGAAGACACAGGGGATCGAGCTGCCTTATTCCTGCCGGGGAGGGGCCTGCGCGGAATGCCGGGTGAAGGTGCTCGAAGGTGCAGTGGTGATGAAGCGCAACCGCGGGCTTGCGGACTGGGAGGTCGAGCAGGGATTCGTGCTCTCCTGCCAGGCGCGGCCGACGACCGAGCGCGTCGTCATCAGCTGCGATGAGATGCCGGTCGAGCCCGAGTGAGCGGCGGCCCGCTGCGGGCGATTTTGTCCTGCGATCAGGCTATCATTGGGCCTTACCAATTTCATTCCGAGGGGCGCGCCATGCAGGTTTATCCGCTGATTGTCGACGGCCAGAAGATCACCACGGGCAAGATGCTCGAGGTCAGGAATCCCGCAGATGAATCGGTGGTGGGCGCCTGCCCGATCGCCGACGAGGCGCTGCTCGACAAGGCGGTCGCGGCCGCGCGCCGTGCGCTGCCCGCATGGGCGGCACTGCCCGACAGCGAGCGCGTCGCCAAGCTCAACGCGATCGCCGATCTGGTCGAGAAGCATCACGCCGAACTCGCCACGCTCATCACGCACGAGCAGGGCAAGACCCAAAGCGGCCCGGGCGCGAATCTCGAAGCCGGCGGGACGGTTGCGTGGACGCGTGTGACGGCGGGCCTGCAGATTCCGGTCGAGACCATCCAGGATGATGCGCAAGGCCAGATCAGGATCGAGCGCCGCCCGGTGGGCGTGGTCGGTTCGATCACGCCGTGGAACTGGCCGATGATGATCGCGACCTGGCACATCATGCCGGCGCTGCGTGCCGGTTGCACGGTCGTCGCGAAACCCGCCTCGGACACGCCGCTGAGCGTTTTGCGGTTGATCGAGCTCATGAACACGATCCTGCCGCCGGGCGTCGTCAACTCGGTGGCCGGGAGCGGTGCCATCGGCGATCTGATGTCCAGGCACAAGGGCATCAACAAGGTCGTCTTCACCGGTTCGACGGGCGTCGGCAAGAAAGTGATGTCGAACGCCGTCGAGACGCTCAAGCGCCTCACGCTCGAACTCGGCGGCAACGATGCGGGCATCATCCTGCCCGGCACGAAGATCGAGCCGCTGCTCGAAAAACTCTTCTGGGGCTGCTTCATCAACGGCGGCCAGACCTGCGCGGCGCTCAAGCGTCTCTACGTGCACGAGAGTCAGTACGAGGAAGTCGTCTCGAAGTTCGCCGATTTCGTGTCGAAGATCCCGGTCGGCAACGGCATGGATCCGAAGAATCTCATCGGTCCGCTCACCAACAAGGCGCAGCGTGATGTCGTGGCGAACATGGTCGAGGACGCGCGCAAGAAGGGCGCGCGCATCGTCACCGGTGGCAAGACCCCGCCGGGCCCGGGCTATTTCTATCCGCTCACGGTGGTGGCCGATGCGACCGACGACATGCAGATCGTGAAGGAAGAGCAGTTTGGCACGGCGATCCCGATCATCAAGTACAAGACGATCGAGGAAGCGATCCAGCGCGCGAACGCGCTCGACGTGGGCCTGGGCGGCTCGGTCTGGGGGAACGATCCGGAAGAGGCGCGCAAGTACGCCGTGCAGCTCGAAAGCGGCACGGCCTGGGTCAACAGCCACGGAGGCCTGCATCCGCTGGCGCCCTTCGGCGGCGTGAAGGGTTCGGGTCTCGGTACCGAGTTCAACGTCGATGGGTTGAAGGAGTACATGACGATCCAGTCCGTTCACGTCGCCCGCTGAAGCGCGGGCGGTCGGGCCCGGCGGCGCGGCTTGCAGATGGCCAGATTCGAAGTCATGCGGTTCATCTGGAAAGTCATGACGCTGCCGCCGGGCGGTCCGCTACCATGGCGGCTGCCTCGTTCCGAGGGTTCGCGATGCTGATCGAACGAGTCTGACCGATGGCGACTTATTTGCAGGAGAACGACGATGCCGCTGTCATTGCCCTCTGACAAGGTGATCATCACGGTCGCCCAGACCGGGGCGATCGTGACCAAGCAGATCAACCCGAGCGTGCCCGAGCAGCCGGACGAGATCGCCCAGTCCGCGCTCGCCTGCTACAACGAGGGAGCCGCGATCGTGCACATTCACGCGCGCGACAAGACCGGCGAGAACTCCGCCGACGTGAACATCTTCCGCGAGATCCACCAGAAAATCCGCGCCGTGTGCCCGATGGTCATCCAGGACAGCACCGGCGGCGGGCCGAACCTGACGCAGGAGGAGCGCGTTGCCTGCCTCGATGCGGGCCCGGAGATGGCCTCGCTCAACATGGGCTCGATGATGCGCATCTCCGGCAAGTACGCCGGCGTGCCGTGGTCGAACATGCCGCATGAGATCGAGCTCTTCGTCGGCAAGATGAACGAGCGCGGCATCAAGCCCGAGATGGAAGTCTATTCGCATGCGATGTTGCGCGACGTGCAGAACCTGATCGACAAGGGCCTGCTCAAGAAGCCCTACTACATCGATCTCGTGCTCGGCATGCGTTACCAGGGCGCGGTCGAAGCGACGCCGAAGATGTTGCTGACGCTCATCGACATGCTGCCCGCCGATGCGTATTTCAACTGCGCAGCGGTCGGTCCGGCGCAGTTGCCGATGACGACGCTCGCCATGCTGATGGGCGGCTGCGTCCGTGTCGGCCTCGAAGACAATGCCTACTACCGCAAGGGCGAGCTCGCGAGCAATGCGCAACTCGTCGCGCGCGCCGTGCGCATCGCGCGCGAACTCGGCAAGGAGCCGGCGACGCCGGACGAGGCGCGGCAGATCCTGGGGTTGCCGCCGCTGAAGAAGTAAGCGGAACTTGCGGGTTCGGTACTGACGGAGCGTCCATGCCGATACGAAAGACCGACAAGCCGGAGATTCTCGCCTGTCGTGGCCTGCATCTTTTCCATTTCTCGACTTCCAACTGTGCCATGCGGATCCGCATTCAGCTGGCAGAGAAGGGCATCGAATGGGTGGATCGCTACATGGACATCAGGGCGCAGAAGAACCTGACGCCGGAGTATTTCGATATCCATCCCCAGGGTCTCGTGCCGGCGATCATCCACGATGGCCTGATAGTCTACGAATCCGCCGACATCCTGCTGTACATAGAACAGAATTTCCCGGGGCCATCCCTGCTCCCCAGGGGCGAGCAGGCGCTGGAGCAGATGCATGAATGGCTGGAGTTCACCCGCAGCCAGCATGTCTCGGCAATAAAGACCTGGGCCTATGGGCGCAATCGCAAGCCCACCAAGACCCGGGAGTCCATGCCGGTCTTCGAGAGGCTGCAGAAGGATCCGGAACTGCTGGCTTTTCACCGCAAGACGATGAGCGAGGAATACATTCCGGAAGAAGAAATCAGTCGCGCGGAGAGGGTGTTGCTCGATCGCTTCGCGCGCATCGACGCCATGGTCGCCGATCAACCGTTCATGCAGGGCGATACGCCGACGCTCGCCGACGTGGCCTGGATTCCGCAATACGCCCTATTGCAGCGGAACAACTTTCCGTTCGAGCAGTTCCCTCACTTCATGGCGTGGGTGAACCGATGGAAGCAGCGGCCCAGCTACCAGGAGGGCGTGGTCAAATGGATGCCGAGCGCGGGGTAGGTGCGGGATTCGATCGCCCATGCGACAGGTGAATCAGGAACCTCGCGCTGTGTACTGGTGCTCAGCCCGCCCGCTCCAGCGGTACAGATCCTCGTCGCCGCAATGCGGGCATTTGATCGCAGACAGACGGTCGTCATTATCCTTGGCGGCGGCCGCGCCTTCCGCCGGGACGGGCGCAACGGCGATCACCAGACCGCACGCCTTGTTCTTGCACAGCCAGCCGACGTAAATGCTGCCCGGAACCATGCGTTGCGAGGCGAGGACGTCGACGTGACGCAGGCCAGGAGAGGTGACCGATGACCGTGCCGGGGTTGCTGAATGCTTGATCGTTCGCTTCAAGGCCATGGTCATTTCTCCGGGAACGGCAATCCGCTGAAGACTAGCGCGATTCTTCGTCGTCGCCAACATGAATCAGAATTGCACGGCGCCTTCGATCCCCCACATCCGCGGCGGTGTGATGCTCGCAAATGGCGTACCCATTATCGAGGTCGTGACGTTATTGATGCCGCTCACGTAGCGCTTGTCGAACACATTGTTGACGAACACCGCCAGGTTCCACGGCGCCGCCGACCAGCCCAGGCGCAGGTCGGCGCGATTGGTTGAGGTGCCCACCGCGAAGGTGGGCGTGGTCAGGCACGTCCCTTGATAGGCGGAATCGCTGTTGCAGCGGGTCTTGCCGCGATACGCATCCATCAGGCTCAAGTCGAGATCGCCGCTGGCCACGTCGTGCCAGACATAATCGAGCCCGACCGCCGCTGACCATATCGGCTCGCCGACCGGCTGGCCGGCCAGCGAGGTGAGGCCGTCGGTCGCGAGCCCGCGTTTGTAGGTGGCGTCGATATACGTCGCCGTCACGTTGAAGCGCAGCGACTCGGTGGCTCGCCAGCGCGCCTCCAGATCGAGGCCCTTGGCCTGTTGGTCGCTGATCGTGACCAGATACAGCGGCAGAGCGCCGTTGCCGTTCTGGACCAGGTTCAACGACTGCAGATTGGAATACTTGTAATAGTATGCCGACGCGTTGAGCAGCAGATGGTGGTCGGGGAAGTAGCTCTTGATGCCGGCTTCGTAGTTGCGGACGGTTTCTGGATCGTAGTGCGAGGCAGGCTCCAGGGCATTGAAGCCACCGGCCTGGTAACCCTTGGTTGCAGATGCGTAGAGCATCACATCCGGCGTGAGCTTGTAGTCGAGCACGATGCGCGGACTGACGTCACTCCAACCATCGCTCGTGGACAGCGCCGCGTTGGTCGCGGCGGCCGTGTTGAATACAAGGTTCTGTTGGAAGGTCTGGATTGGAATGCCAAACGCGTCGAGCAGTCCGATGGATTGCATCGATGCCAGAGTCTGGTCGAGCGCCGATGCCGTGCGCAGCGGGTTGTACCAGTCGAATCGGCGTTGGTCGTGAGTGAAGCGCGCGCCGGCGGTCAGATTCCAGTGTTCGCCGAGATGCCAGATCACATCCGCATATGCCGCGTAAGCCTTGGACTCGCCGTGGTTGTACATGTTTTCGTCCCACAGGTCGCCCAGCAACGAGAACGGGAGTCCCTGGGACTGCATTGCCTGAGTCAGCGGCCCATACAGTCCCCCCGGCGCCAGCCCCACATTGTCGAGCAAGGTGTCGATGCTGTTGGTCAGAAACCGGACTCCGCTGGTCTGGTGTCCGTTGTCGTGGTAATAGCTCACGCCGCCGACCCAGTCGGCATGAGCGTTCTTGCCGCTGAGCTTGAATTCCTGCGACCAGGTCGTGTGGCGCTCCTGATTGACGGAGTCCACATAGTCGGCGGCAATATTGGTGCCGTCGTATTCCTCTCGGTTGAGCGTGGAGAAATGCCGATACGCGGTCGTCGAGGCAAAATCGCCGAAGGAAAAGGCATGTTCGATGTGCAGCGTGAGGCCGGTGTAGTTGCGCATCTCCCTGTCGTTGCGCACATCGTTCAACACCGGAGCGGTACGCGGATCGACATAGCTGTTCGGATCGGCCGGATACGGCACTGCCGCCGTCGGGTCGGCGGGTGTCGGCAACACGCTGATGCCAGGTCGCGCGGGCTGATTGAGCGCTTCGTGCTCGAAGCTCAGGCGCACGGTGGTGTCACCGGGCGCATTCCAGCGCAGTTGCGCACGAGTGCCCCAGTCGTCGGTTTTTTCGTAGCGCTGGCCGGTCGCAGCGTCGCGCAACCAGCCTCGGCTCTGGTTGTCGATGAAACTCACGCGAAATGCCAGGTCCTGGGAGAGCGGTATGTTGAGCATGCCTTCGACGTAGCGTAGCCCGTAGTTGCCCAGACGCACGCGCACGGATCCTTCCCGGTGGTTGCTCGGCTCGTTGGTGGCGACCGAGATCGCGCCGCCCGCGCTGTTGCGTCCGAACAGCGTTCCCTGCGGCCCTTTGAGCACCTCGACGCGCTGGACATCGTTGAACATCAACAGTGCGCCCCCGGTCTTGCCGAGGTATACCCCGTCTTCATAGATGCCGATCGGTGAGTCGGTGCCGATGCCGAAATCCTGCACGCTGATACCGCGGAGCGAAAAGAATGGCTGGGTCGGCTGTGACGAGTCGATGTACAGGCCGGGGATGTAGCCGTTCATCCTGGACAGATCGGTGGCCGCGAGCGCCTGGATCTGCTTTTCGGTGACGATCTGCATGGGGATCGGCACGTCCTGCACTTCCTGCGTGCGGCTCTGCGCGGTGACCGTGATATTGCCCAGTTCCTCGGCGGACTTGTCGGGTGCCGGTGCGGACGCGGCATCCGCAGCGAATGCCGCGCCGCACAAGACAAATGAAGCCAGCCCGCCGTGCATTGACGCGAGACGAAGGGACCGGACCAAAGTGCGCCTGCGATTCTTCATTACTGCCATCCCATATTTCCGGCCGGACACGAATATTTCCCACGATGCCGTTTATAGAGAGTTGTGCTCGTCCATGTCAGAGACATCTCGGGCCGATTGGACAAGCCTCAGCAGGCGCTCCGCCGGAGCCTTCAGGCGCTGTTCGCAGTGCGCGGTTGTGGGCTTGGGCCTGTTCGCGCCTGATGATGCTGTGTAGCATGGGGGGGACAAAAACGGCCAAAAACGCCTTGCCCCATGCCGCGCCCCAAGCTCGACCCGCAACAAATCACGCCTCACGTAGCACCGCAGATGCTGGTCGGACTACTGGATCTGGTGGGCGAATTCGGGGTTGCGCCTGAGCGCCTGTGTGAGGGACTGGGCTTCAGCGTCGAGAACCTGCGCCGCGGCGAACAGATTTCCGATCGTCAGGCCTGGCGCATGATCCGCCGCGCCATGCAGCTCACCGGCCGCGCGGATCTGGGTCTGGAACTGGGCCGGCGCGAGAATCTGGGTTATTTCGGTTTGCCCGGGTTCACCATGAGCACGGCGCGAACCCTTGGCGAGGCTATCGACATCGGCCTGCGCTACCAGGGTCAAACCGGTACGGTAACGGACTGGTCCCTGGAAGAAGACGACCGCCATTTCGTCATGGTCATCGATTCGAAGATACGCGATGCGAGCGTGCTGCCGTTTCTGATGGAAGAAGCCGCCGGCAGCGTGCTGGTCCTCATTCGCATCCTGGTCGGCGATCACTTTACGCCCCTCGCCATGGAGTTCACCTATCCCCAGCCCGCGCATGCGGATCGTTATCGCGAACTGTTCGCGTGCCCGCTGCGCTTCGGCGCCGCCCACAATCGTTTCCTGATCGAACGGCATTGGCTGGATACTCCGATCGCGACGCATTCGGCGGCGATGTCGGCGCAGATGCGCACCTTGCGCCGGCGCTTGAGCGAAGACGGCACTTCATTCCACGCCATCAGCGAACGTATCCATGCCCAAACCGCTCAACGTCTGCTCAGCGAACAAGGCATGACCGTGGCAGCGACTGGCGAGCAGCTCGGTTTCAGCGACGCGCGCGCGTTTCGCCGTGCGTTCAAGCGCTGGCTCGGCCAGGTGCCCGGCGCGGTGCGGCGTAGCACGCGCGCGCCAGGGAAGTGAATTTGGCCGCTAGCGACCCCTTCAGTCGGGGCGGGCGGCATGATGGGATAGGTACGTACTTCTTGGGAGTCAGCGATGCGTGCATCTCGTTCCGCCGTATTTCGGACCTGGGCCGTGTTGGGCGCGATCATGCTGCTTGCCGCCTGCGGCAAGAACGATGGCGCAGGCACGGCCGCCTCGGTCGCCGCACCGACGGCCGCATTGCCCCCCGACATCAAGTCGATTTACGAACGCAGCTGCAAGAACTGCCATGCCGTCACCGGAACCGGCGCGCCGCAAGTCGGCGATGCCGCCGCCTGGGCTCCGCGCCTCGTGCAGGGCGATGCGGTGCTGCTCGATCACACCTTCAATGGCTTCAAGAGCATGCCGCCGATGGGCGCGTGCATGGACTGCACCGAGCCGCAGTACCGCGCGTTGATCGAATACATGGCCGGCACGCCGCTGCCGAAGAAATAGGAGTATCGAACATGTCGATGACACGGCGCGAATGGCTCAAGACGACGGCCGGTGTGCTCGGCGCCGCCGCGCTGCTGCCGCGCAGCGCGTGCGCGGCTGAGCGCGAGCGCATCGTGGTCTGGCGCAACTGGTCCGGTGCGCAAACCTGCATCCCGGCGGCGCGTCTCGCGCCGGCAAACGAAGAAGCGCTTGCCGCGGCCATACGCAACGCGGTCGGCGCGGTGCGTCCGGTCGGTTCGGCGCATTCATTTGCGCCGCTGGTACCGACCGACGGGAGCCTGATCTCGCTGGGCAATCTGTCCGGCCTCATTTCGCACGACCCGCAGAAATTGCAGGCCGAGATCTGGGGCGGCACGCCGATGTCGCAGCTCGGCGAGCCGTTTAAGAAGATCGGCCAGGCGCTGCCCAACATGGCCGACATCGACTACCAGACCCTCGCCGGCGCGATTTCGACCTCGACGCACGGCAGCGGAGTCAAGTTCGGCTCCTACTCCTCGAACGTGGTGGGTTTGCGCCTGATCACCGCCAATGGCGATGCGCTCGATTGCGATGCCCAGAACCACCCTGATGTGTTCAGCGCCGCGCGCGTTTCGCTCGGCGCGCTTGGCGTGGTCACGCGCGTGCGCCTGCAGAACCGCAGCTCATTCCGCCTGCACCGGCGCGACTGGATGCAGGACACCGAGGAATTGATCGAAGACATGCCGCGCCTGATGCGCGAGAACGATCATTTCGAGATCAATTCGATACTGCATTCGGATCTTTCGCTGGCCACGGCGCAGAACGAGACGCACGATCCGGCAACCTTGCCGAAGGAGCAGGGCGGGGATCGGGACAAGGTCGCCCTCCTGCGTGGGATCAACACGCATTATCGCGACTCGCCGCGCATCCAGGCGGCGCTGTTGAGCTTTGCCGGCAAACACCTGATGAGCTTTCCGGAAGCGCGCGACGATTCCTACAAGGTGTTCCCCAGTGTGCGCGACGTGCGTTTCAACGAAATGGAATATTCGATTCCCGCCGCTGCCGGCCCGGCCTGCCTGCGCGAAATCCTCAAGAAGATCCGCGAACAGAATCTCGACAGCTTCATTCCGATCGAATACCGCTACGTCAGGGCCGACGACATTCCGCTGTCGATGTTTCAGGGCCGTGACACCTGCACGATCTCGATCCATCAGTATTACGAGATGGATTATCACGAGTACTTCGCGCAGATCGAGCCGATCTTCTGGAAGTACGACGGCCGTCCGCACTGGGGCAAGCTCCATTCGCTCAACGCGCGCCTGCTGGCGCCGCTGTATCCGAAGTGGAAGGATTTTCTGGCCGCGCGAGAATCGCTCGACCCGGGTGGCAAGTTTCTGAACGCACACCTGCGTTCGATATTCGGCATCGATGCGACGGCACCCGGGAGCAAGTCATGAAGCGCCGTCATCTGCTGCTCGGCGCGGCCGCGGCCGTCGCGGGGTACCTCTGGTGGAAGAAGCCGGTCGATGGCGGTACGCCGTACGATGACTATTTTCGCGCGCTCAATGCCGAGCTGAAGCGCAACGGGCCGATGGTGCCCTGCCTTCTGATCGATCTCGACCGGCTGGATCGCAACATCGATCGGGTCGCGAGCACGCTGAAGGGTTGCGGCAAGCACTACCGCATCGTGGAGAAATCACTGCCATCGCACAAGCTGATCGAATACGTCGCCAGGCGTGCGGATACGCGCCGGTTGATGTCGTTCCATCGGCCGTTTCTGAATCACGACGCCGAATTCTTCCCGGATTTCGACGTGCTGCTCGGCAAGCCGCTGCCGGTGCAGGCGGTGCAGCAGTTCTATCGCGAACTCAAGCCCGGCGGCTTCGATCCGGCGCGGCAATTGCAGTGGTTGGTCGACACGCCGCAGCGCCTCGCCGAATACCTGCAACTTGCCCAGGGCCTGGGCACGAAGCTGCGCGCGAACATCGAGATCGACGTCGGTCTGCATCGTGGCGGAGTCGGCGGCGAGGTGACGCTCAAGCAGATGCTCGACACCGTCATCGCGCATCCGCGGCAGCTGGAGTTCGCCGGCTTCATGGGCTACGACGCGCATGTCGGCATGAATGTGCCGTCGATCCTCGGTTCCGCCAACGAACTGCTCGCCAGGGCCATGTCGATCTACCAGGGCCATGTCGATTTCACGCGACGCAACTTTCCGCAGCTCTGGAACGAGGGCCTGACCCTCAATGCCGGCGGCAGCCCGAGCTATTCGCTGCATCCACAGGAGAAGATCAGCAACGACATCAGCGTCGGCACCGCGCTGGTAAAACCGACGCACTACGACCTGCCCTCGCTCGCCGAGCACGTGCCCGCGGCGTTCATCGCTACGCCGGTACTGAAAAAGACCGGCCCGATCAACCTGCCGGCACTGGATGGCAAATCGAAGATTCTCTCTTGGTGGGATCCGAATCAACGCGAGACTTTCTTCATATACGGCGGCTGGTGGCGAGCGGAGTACGCATCGCCCGGCGGCCTGCAGTTCAACGAGTTCTATGGTCACAGCGCGAATCAGGAGATCGTCAACGCCTCGCCTGCGGTCGGTCTCGACGTGGGCGACAACATCTTCCTGCGCCCGCAGATCAGCGAATCGGTGCTGCTTGAATTCGGCGACCTGCTCGCGGTGCGCGGTGGCAAGATCCTCGATCGCTGGCCGGTGTTTCAGCAGGGCAGCTGAGGCGACGTTCACCAAGGCGCATCGTCCGCTCAGCGCAGCTTGTCGAATACCAGCGCCTGATTGTTCGCCGGCATCGCGAAGCGGTGGCTCAGCTGGAGACTGTTGCTGCGCGCGAGTCCTTGCAGATCGTCGATATCTCGCAGGCCCCATCCCGGATTCCGGGACTTCAAGGACAGATCGAACTGCGCGTTGGACGGCGCATTGTGGACGCCGCCTTCCTGGAACGGGCCGTACAGCAACAACTGGCCGCCGGGCCGCAACAGGCGGCCGGCACCGGCGAACAGGCCCTGCGCCGCGGACCACGGCGCGATGTGGACCATGTTGAGGCTGAGCAGCACGTCGAAGGGCGCCTGATCCTCAACACCCCAGAGGTCGGCGCTGGCATCGATCGTCAGGGGCGGCACGACATTGGCCAGGTGTTCCGCCGCGATCCAGGCGGCGATGCTGCGGCGGGAGTCATCGTCTGGATCGGAGGGTACCCAGCGCCAATCCGGCAGGTGGCGGGCGAAGAAGGTGATGTGTTCGCCGGTACCTGAGCCGATTTCCAGTGCGCGACCGGAGATGGGCAGGATTTGACGCAGCACTTGCAGGATCGGTTCGCGATTGCGCGCGGCGGAGGGGGAGAACAGCCGGTCCTTTGCCTGGGTTCGCGTCTCGAGGGCTATGGGTTTGTCCGTCATGTCAGATGAACCCGTTCATTGAAACTTCTACAGCTCGCGTCTGAACGCGATTGGCGGTTGCTTGCCGCTGTGCGGTGCGTCAGCGCAACGTGCCGATCCGGAGCGTTCCGCAAGTATACGATGTCCACCATGGAAGTCCGACTCACCCATCAGCGAGCGCTGGTCACCGGCGCCAATTCCGGCATCGGCGCGGCCATCGTCCGCGAGCTGGCCGCGGCGGGTGCACGCGTGGCCGTGAATTACCTCATGCACCCGGAGCAGACCACGGCGCTGGTCGATGAGCTGCGCGCAGCCGGCGCCGAGGCGTTCGGTGTACTGGCGGACGTCGCCGACGCCGCGCAGGTGATGGCGATGTACGACGAGCTCGACCGACGGTGGGGCGGCATCGACGTGCTGGTCAACAACGCCGGCATCGACGGTGCACCGGCGCGAGCTTGGGAGGCCGATCCGGCGGCCTGGGAGCGCGTGCTGCACGTCAATCTCTCCGGCAGTTTCCTGTGTGCGCGCGCAGCGCTGCAGCGCATGGTGGCGCAACGCAGCGGCGTGATCCTCAACATGTCTTCCGTGCACGAGCGCATCCCCTGGAGCGGCTATAGTGCCTATGCCGCGAGCAAGGCGGGGTTGGCCATGCTGACGCAGTCACTGGCGCAGGAGGCCGCGCCGCACGGCGTGCGTGTGCTGGCACTGGCGCCGGGCGCGATTCGCACGCCGATCAACCAGAATGTGTGGGGCAACGCGGATTCACTGCGTGACCTGCTGACGAAAATCCCGCTCGGCCGCATGGGCGAACCGGAGGAGGTCGCCCGCGTAGCCACTTTCCTGGTGTCCGGCATGGCCTCTTACATGACTGGCAGCACGGTGTTCTGCGACGGCGCCATGACCGATTACCCCGAGTTCGCGCACGGCGGCTGACGGGCAACGATGATCGATCAGTACGCACCGGGCTGGCCCGGATCGCCGGGACGCTGGACCTCCGCGGCCAAGAGCGGCGTCGGCACGGCACTGGCGGGCAGCCCCATCTGGTTCACGCTGTCGCACGGCATCCTCAACGAGATCTACGCGCAGCGCATCGACGAGGCGGCGACGCGCGATGTGGGCCTGTTGGTGACCGGTCCTGATGGGATGGTCTCGGAGATCAAGCGGCATGCCACGCATGCGACTCGCTGTCCGATCGCGGGCGTGCCGTATTACCTGACCGACAGCGACTGCGCACAGGGCCACTACCGCTTGAGCAGCGAAGTCATCACCGACAGTGAACGTCCCGTGGTGCTGGTGCGCGTGCGCTTCACGCCGTTGCGCGGCGCGCCAGGGTGTTACCGGCTGTACGTGCTGCTGGCGCCTCATCTGGGCAACCATGGCGGTGGCAACACCGCCTGGGTCGGGGAATACCGTGACACGCCGAGCCTGTTCGCCTCGCGCGAGGGTCGCGCGCTGTGCCTGATGAGCGCCACCGGCATGGGCGCGCGTTCGGTGGGCTTCGTCGGCGTATCGGATGGCTGGCAGGATCTCATGGCCCATGGTGAGCTGCGCTGGAGTCATACGCGCGCCGAGAACGGCAATGTGGCGATGATTGCCGAGTTGCCTCTGCAGGCAGGAGAGGCGGTGTATGCGATCGCCGTGGGCCGAGGCCCGGAGGAGGCGGGGCACCAGGCGCGCGCATCGCTGGTCGAGGGCTATGCAACGCTGCTCGAGCAGTACGTGCAGCGGTGGCAGCAGTGGCAGACGCAGCTGATTGCGGACGCGCGCGGCGCGCTCTCGGGAGTCAGCACCACGGTGATCAAGGCGCACGAATCCAAGCTGATCCCGGGCGCCCTGCTGGCGAGCCTGGCCGTGCCCTGGGGTTTTTCAAAGGGCGATGGGGACCTCGGCGGCTATCACCTGGTGTGGCCGCGCGACATGGTGCAGTCGGCCGGCGGCCTGCTGGCGGCGGGTGCGCGCCACGAAGCACGCGCCGCGCTGGTCTATCTATGCGCCACGCAGCACGCCGACGGGCACTGGCCGCAGAACATGTGGGTGGATGGCACTTCCTACTGGAACGGCCTGCAGATGGACGAGACGGCGCTGCCCATCCTGCTCGCTGATCTCGCCGCGCGCGAAGGTGCGTTGCTGCCCGAGGACCGGAGCGATCGGCGCTTCTGGCCGATGATGCGTGCGGCGGCCGGTTACCTGGTCTGCAACGGGCCGGTCACGCAACAGGATCGCTGGGAAGAAGACGGTGGCTACACGCCGTACACGCTGGGCGCCGAGATTGCCGCGCTGCTGGTGGCGGCCGAGTGGGCGGAGCAGATGGGCGAGCCGGAGCTGGCGCCATACCTGCGCGCCACTGCCGATAGCTGGAATGCGCAGATCGAGCGCTGGCTGTATGTCAGTGATACGCCGCTCGCCCGCCGTTGCGGTGTGCGCGGCTACTACGTGCGCATCGCCAAATGCAACGACGATGGCGACGGGGCCGATGAGTACATCGACATCCGCAACCGGCCCGACGGCGACACGCAGCGCCGCGCCGACGAGATCATCGCCACGGACGCGCTGGCGCTGGTGCGCTTCGGGCTGCGCACGGCGGATGATCCGCGCATCCTCGACACCTTGCGGGTGATCGACGCCGAGCTGCTCACGCCATTACCCTGCGGGCCGGCCTGGCATCGCTATACGGCCGATGGCTATGGCGAGCACGCCGATGGCTCGCCCTTCGATGGCACCGGCATCGGCCGCGTGTGGCCGCTGTTGACCGGCGAGCGCGCGCATGTGGCGCTGGCCGGCGGTGATGCGGCGGCGGCGCGACGGCTGCTGGGCGCGTTCGAGGCCATGGCCGGCGAGGGTGGCCTGCTGCCCGAGCAGTGCTGGGATGCGGCCGATCGCCCCGACCGCGAGCTCTACTTTGGCCGCCCGGCCGGCTCAGCCATGCCACTGGTGTGGGCGCATGCCGAATACCTCAAGCTGGTTCGCTCCCTCGCCGATGGGTGCGTGTTCGACCTGCCGCCGCAGACCCGTCGCCGCTACATCGAACAGCGTCAGGGCTCGGGCCTGCGCGCATGGCGCTACAACCTGCGGCTGCGGGATCTGCCGGCAGGCTGCACGCTGCGCATCGAGACGCGCGCGCCGGCGCGCCTGCGCTGGAGCACGGATGAATGGCGCACGGCAAATGATACGGATACGCGCAATTCCGGCCTGGGCATGCACTACGTCGACTTGCCCACCGCGGCATTGCCGGTGGGCACCTGGGTGCGCTTCACGCACTACTGGCCGGAGGCGGCGCGATGGGAAGGCAGCGACTTCGCCGTCGCCATCGCGAAGATCGGCTGATGCATTCTAGCGTGATGCCCGGCCGCGAACACCTGCGCGCGCTGACACGGCAGATGTGCGATGCTGTTGGGTGAGGTTGGCACCGATGGCGGCGCCAAGGAACGCCAGGAAAATCCGGTCTCGTGGCCATGCGCCGGATACCGCACTCTGGAAGACGAGGCCCGACCAGAGCGCGTACAGTCCAATGGCGATCTGCAAGGAGGGCATGATCGGATCAAGCCCATGACCTTGAACGATCGCCTCAACGAGACGCGCGAACTCCTCGTGGTAATTCGCTTTCGCATCGTCATGGATCGCCGCGAATCCGGCGTCTCGCCGCGCATGCAGCTGAAGCTCGATGGTCAGCAGCGACCATTGCGTGTCCTGGGCAAGCGCGTCCAGGCGAGTGGCCAGAGCCGAGAGAACGGCCTGCAGGGCTTTGCCTTGCATCGACTGGATGATGCGCTTGAGCGTTTCGACTTCGTCGTGCAGATGGGCTGTCATCAAGGCCAGCAGCAGCTCGTCGCGGCTCGCGAAGTTCGAATAGAAGGCACCCTGCGAAAAGCCGGCCTCCTCGCAGACCCCCCGCAGCGTAACGGCGCCGATTCCGCCGCGGACGATCGCGGCCTGCGCTGCCGCGAGCAGACGTTGCCGGGTCTCGAGTCGACTCTGCTGTCGTGTCTTGCGCATCGTCATTCCATCGATCGACCGCTGATGCCTTCGCGGGCGGATCGCTTCCCGGGAAGCGGCGGCAGGATGTGGGCGTAGTAGGTCTTGTCGAGCAATCGATGCAGCAGGCGCTCACCGGGAAAGGGCTGGTTGTTGTTGAGCGCCCGCGCGCCCCGGAGCAGGGTTCGAATGTCGTACTGCGTCGGGCTGATATCGGCGACCTGCTTGGGTAGTCCGAGCAGCGTGTAGACGCCGATCCGCGCGGTGCGGACCGAGCACTCCATCGTGAAGATGATGTCGTTGCTCGTTTCGACGAACTGTCCGAGCAGGGCCAGGTTGGTGCAGCCTGCCGGCACGACGTGCGGACGATCGCCGGCCGCGCGCGGCATGAACTCCGCGGTGATGTAGGGCATGAGCGCCAGACGAACCTTGGTGTTGGCCACCACCTCGTCGAGCTGCTCAATGATGCCAAGATGGAAGCACAGTTCCGCGAGGATCTCGCGACCGGTGCAGGCAGGCATCGGCTTCTTGACGTGATTCCCTTCCTTGTCCATCAGCAGCGCGTAGACCCAGAGTACCAGCACGTCCTTGGGCTGGGTCGGAAAGTGGGGCTGGCGGTTGCAGGTGAAACTCAACACCCAATTGGAATCGGTGAACGTGATGATGCCGCCCGTGACCGTCTTTCCCGAGTAAGGATCGTTGACGGAAAGCTCCTTGAGCTTCTCGATGAGAGGCGAGGGCTTGCAGGTGAGCGTGGCCGACTCCCACATCGAGCCCTTGACGTTGCCGTAGAACTTGTCGGGCCTGCCGAACACGGGGGATTTCCTGGCCAGGTTCTTCCACAGCGCCCAGTCGCTGTCCTCGCCCGGCTCACTCTGGCCGCGACTCAGCACCGGCGCGGTGTCCTCATCGCCATAGGCCGTGCCCTCGGTCATCGAACCGGTGAGCGCGAAGACCACGTCATCCTTGCCAAGCGTTATCGATTCATCCTTGCCGCCCACCTTGCAGCGGATGGAGGTGACCGTGCGTTTGTCGCCTTCTTCGGCGAACTGCAGATCATGGGCGCGCGTGTCGAACCGGATCTTCACGCCCTTCTGCTCGAGCAGGCGAACCAGCGGCACGACGAAACTGTCGTATTGATTGTACTTGGGGAAGACCAGCGCCGACATGTCGGTGAGGCCGTCGATGGCATCGAGGAAGCGGTGCATGTAGAGCTTCACCTCCAGCAGGCTCTGCCAGTTCTCGAAGGCGAACATCGAACGCCACAGATACCAGAAGTTGGTCTCGAGGAAACTCTTGCTGAAATACTGCTCGATGGTCACATCGTCGAGGTCTTCCTTGCGCTTCAGCAGCAGCTTGATGATTTCCCGTTGATGAGCCTTGCTGAGGCCAAGCGTGGAGAAATCGCGGATCTGACCCTGCTTGTGCATGAGGCGCGACTTCGACCAGTTGGGGTCGTTGTCGTTCAGCAGGCGGTATTCGTCGAGAACGCTGTAGCCTTCAGGCAGCTCCAACGCCGGCACGTCCTGAAACACATCCCAGAAATTGTCGTAGTTCCAGTTCATTTCGCGGCCACCCCGGATGAGGTAGCCATCCGCGGCATTGCCCGCGCCATCGAGCGAGCCGCCGGCGACGTCCGTCGTGTCGAGGATGGTGATGTCCTCGCCCTTCATCCGGCCATCGCGGATCAAATAGAAGGCAGCCGCAAGCCCGGCGATGCCGCTGCCGATGATCCAGGCCTTGCGTCCCTGGACCGGCGTGGCCGGAAGCGGCTTGTTTCGCATGTACGGTCCGACAGCGTCGGGTGGAGGCAGGGCGTATTGCGGACCCTTTCTCCAGAACGCCTCACCGGCGTTGGCTTCGATTTTTGGCGCCGGCGCTCGAGCCGATGGCGCTGGGGTTTGGTTTGACATGATGGTTCCTGCGAGCCGCAATGGGATTGTTGGATCGATTCGGCAATATCAAGTGATATTAAGATATCAAACGATATCGAAAAAATCAATGCCGGCTGATCGCCGGGTCCGAAGCCGCCGGTATCGACGGACTGCCATGGCACAATCACGCCTTTCGGTGAGGTTCGGATGCGATACACCCACGGCCTGGTCCGCCGCCCCTGCGCCCGGTTTGCTTCCGGACTGACCCAATCCTCCGAAGGGCCTCCCGATCTCGCGCGGGCGCTGGGACAACATGCCGCTTATTGTGGGGCGCTGGCGGACCTGGGAATCGAGGTCACAACCCTTCCCGATGCACCCGACCACCCTGATGGCACCTTCGTCGAGGACACGGCGCTGTGTTTCGCTGATTTCTGCGTGATCGCCCGCCCGGGCGCGCCCAGTCGGCGCGGCGAGTGCGCCAGCGTCGCGCCGGCGCTGCAACGACACTATCAACAGGTACTGACCATCGAGGAGCCCGGCACACTGGACGGCGGCGATATCTGCCTGGCCGAGGACCTGCTGCTCATCGGCCATTCGGCGCGCACCAACGAGGCCGGGGCCAGCCAGTTGGCGGATATCGCGCACAATGCCGGGCTGAAGCCGCACATCATCGATATCCGCGCCAGCCGCACCTTGCTGCATTTGAAATCCGGCATCAACTATCTTGGCGAGGGGCTGTTCCTGCTCAGTTCGGATGCCCCGGCCATTCCGGCCATCGAGCGCTTCGAACACCTGGTGCCGGACGCGGCCGAAAGCTACGCCGCCAACGCGCTGGCCGTGAACGGCACGGTGCTGATCGCCGCCGGTTATCCGCGCATCGGCGCCGCGCTTGCCGCGCACGGCAGACGAACGAAATCGCTGGACACGTCCGAGTTCCGCAAGATGGATGGCGGCCTCACCTGCCTGTCGCTGCGCTTCTGAGTCCTTGCAGGTCATGGATTTTTCCGTCATGTTGGATGCATCATAGGCATCGGTCGTACCGAACCAGCAAGGGGGTAATGCAAATGGCCAAGTATCAGGGCGGTTGCGCTCACGTCCACGTCACCGCGGGGTCGGAACCCGTCGACAACCACGAATGCCACTGCAATGTCTGCAAGTCGGTCACGGGTCAGCATACGACCCACGTGGCGTTCTTCAATTACGGCGACCTGAAGGTCGACCATCCCGAGAAGATCAAGCGCGTGCCCTTCAACAAGGACAACCCGAACGGCCCGCTGGAAATCTGCCTGTGCACCGATTGCGGTGCGGTGCTGATGCTGGACGACAAGCAGAAGCGCATCCGCGTCGCCGTGCCCAACATCATGGGCTATGACGATGCGGCATTCCCGAAGGCCACGTACCACGCATTCTGGGACGAGACCAAAGGCTATCCGTCTCCAAAGGACGGCCGCCCGGTCTACAGCGGTTTGCGGCCTGAGTTCGTCTGGCCGAAGCCGGCGGGCTGAAACACGATTCGGTCAAGTGTCCCGAATCAGCCAGAAACTTCTGATTCGGGACACCAGGAACCCGGCTTGCAATCCCCGCTGCGCTCGTCGACCATCCGCGTCACCGCACCCTGGAACCCGCACTCCAGACCGCACGCGGCTGGCGCAGCGCATCGGCGGTCTCGAACGGCGAGCAGTCGAGCAAGACGGCGTCGAACCTCACTCCCTTCGCAAGCCGTGCAGCGGCGATGTCAAAGTGCCGGCGCGCATCCGCGGTTGCGGCGGCAAGGATCGCCTCCATCGGCAACCCGGCCTCCCGGAATCGTTTCATCTCTTCCAGCACGGCGCGACCGTGCTCGACCCCCATGCTGCCCGCATCGGTCCCCAGCAGCAGTCGGACGCCGAGCCGGTGGGCCAACAGAAGATGCTCCGCGTGGTCATCGAGGATGCGGCGCAGATGGGACACGGCCTGGGGCGACCATCCAACGGCTTGCGGATGTGCCCACTGGAAATGCACCGGGCTGAACGTGGGCGTCCAGGCGATGCGCTTCTCCGCCATGATCTCCAGGATCGAGCGGGACATGAAGAAACCATGCTCGATGGAGCCGACGCCAGCCTCAACCGCCGCCCTCAGTCCCTCCACGCCGCTGCAATGGGCGAAGACGTTGCGGCCATGCCGACGCGCCTCCTCGACCACCAGCCGTGCTTCGGCGGCGGTGAATTGTGGCGGCTCGGTAACCGCGCCCAGATTGAAATCGATGATGCCGGTCAGAAGCAGCTTGATCTCATCATTGGACGCGGCGAGCTGTTCCACCGAGCGGGTGATATCCGCTTCATCCTCCACGTCGATGGCCATGAACGCGCCGTAACGCTTCGGCCGCTTGATACCGATGCCTCCGGATCGCACCTGCGCCAGGCGCTCCGGATGCCGGCGGGCCTCGACCCGCATGGCATGGTTGATGCCGTGACGATCGCCCGCATCGCGCACCAGCGTCACGCCGCAGCCCAGCGCCGCGTGTGCGCTGCGTCGCGCCGTTTCCGTCAGAATCTCGACCGGTTGCTTCAAATGCGACGACCGCTCGGCGCCATCGGTGGACCCGCCATCGAGAAACAGGTGTACATGCGCATCCACGAGCCCCGGAACGAGATACGAGGCGCGTTCCACCTCCACCCCCCGTGCCACCAACGCATCACCAAGGTCTGCGGACTCGATCGATGTCACGACGCCGTCCTCCACCACCATCGTGGTGGGGCCCGCTTCGTGGCGTCGCTCTCCGTCGAACCATCCCTCCACGACCACTGCAACCATGTTTGTCAGGCCCTGTAGAACTTGCGCACGGCTCGCATGGCGTTGCTGCCGCGCTGCTCCAGGAAGTTGCGGTAGGTCTCGAGGATGTAGTTCCCTTCCGGCAACGGTGCGTAGTGGCGCCACGGTGTTCTCAGCACGGTATCGAACCCGAGAGGCACGGTCAGGGTCAGGAAGGCGCACTCCAGTCCATGCTTGAGGTCTGATCCATCCGCCGCCTTGGGCGGCAACTGCTGACCGATGTTGGATACCCCGCCCATCATGTGCACGCCGGAAAGATCAGGATCAGCGCCGATGCGGCGAATGGCATCCACGGTTGCGCGGTTGAGACCTTCGGTGTCGGCAATGATGGCACTGACCGAGACATCGATGAAGATGTCGGACAGAGCGATGCCGTACCCGGTATTCAATCGCAGCGCGCTGCGCCGGGCCGTGGTGTAGATCTCCTCGGCTGTCTTGTTGCTTCGGGCAGAGCCGTCCTCCACCCGTTCGGAGGCCATCAGGATCACCTTGAAGCGGAAGTTGCGCGCCAGCTCCATCAGATCCCATCGATGCTCGGTGATGGAGTTGACGATGGGGAGCTTGCCGTCCGCCTTCGCAGCATCATAGGTCCTGAGGCACAGCTCCTGGACGCTCTGGCTCGGGAAGTCGAAGGACAACGGCAATCGGACCACGTCCTGGATCGCGCGGATCACCTCCGCCATGAACTCGGGGTTGGTCAGGGCACGCGCACCGATGTTGACGTTGAGGTAGCTCGCCCCGGCTTCGGCCTGCCTGATCGCCAGGGCCTGGATCCCGGGGATATCGGCGTTGTCGAACAGGGCTTTGGTGCTCTTGAAGCCCGGGTTGATGCGCTCGCCGATGACGGTGAGATCAAAGCCTTTGCCGCTCACGAGATCTTCCTTTCGCGCCATGGCCCGTTCAAGCTGATGTGCTTCAGAAAATGCTGCTGGAAATCGGCAATGGAACTGAGTTCCAGGTAACGCGCGCCACGAGCGATGTCCTGGGCCCGCGCCCGGTCCGCGCGATTGACCAGCATGCGGCAAACACCCAATCCTGCGGCATTGCCGACCTGGAGGAATCGCTCGCGCGGCAGATCCGGCAGAAGTCCGATGTCGACGGCGCTGTCCACGCTCAGGTAGGCGCCGAACGCACCGGCGATGACGATGCGCTCGAGCTGCGTCGCCTCGATCCCGGCCTGCCGAAGCAGCAGTTCCATGCCGGTGCGGATGGCGGATTTCGCGAGCTGCACGGCGCGCACGTCGTGCTGCGTGAAGTGGATGTCCTTGGCCAGCCTCGCGGAGCGCAACCCGTCGATCTCCACGACATCCGGATGACCCGCCCGAAGTCGTCCGCTGCGCTCCATCATGCCGCCTTCGAGCAATGCGGCCATCGCATCGAGCACACCGGAACCACAGACGCCGACGGCCTTCTTCCTGCCGATGGTCGACACGCGCAGCCGCCCCGCCTCGACGCTCACGCGTTCGATGGCGCCGATGGCGGCTCGCATGCCGCAGGAAACATGCCCGCCCTCGAGCGCAGGGCCGGAAGGGCAGGACGCCGACACGATGCGGCCCTCGTGGATGAGCGAGATCTCGGTATTGGTGCCGATGTCCATGACCAGGCAACACCCACTGCGCCAGTGTTGCTCGCTCGCAAGCAGTGCCGCGACGTGATCGCCGCCGACGAATCCGCCGATGTTGGGAACCAGGTGAACCCGGGCGCCGGGAGCCAGCGCCAGACCCAGCGCTGTTGCCCTGGGAGTGAGGCCGGCGGAGACGGCTGGAACGAACGGCGCCCGGCCGAGCTGGGTGACCGGCAGGCCCGCCAGCAGGTGGTGCATGGCGGTATTCCCGCACACCGCCGCCTCGACCACATCGCCGATCCCGGCGCCCACGGCCCGCACCAGATCCTGGGTGATCGCATCGATTCCACGGACCACGGCCGCCCGCAACTCCTCTGCGCCATCGTGTGCCTGGATGGCGTGATTGATGCGGCTGATGACATCGCCGCCCCAGGCAGCCTGTGGGTTCTCGATGCCAAGGCTGGCCAGGCGTTCACCGGTGTCGAGCCGGATGAGAAATGCCGCCAGGTTCGTGGTGCCGAGGTCCACCGCGAGGCCAAGCTCGCGCCGGCCCGGCGCGGCGAAACCCAGCACATGTCCTGCCTCCTGCCGTACCCGCACCGACCAGTCATTCGCGCGCAGCAGTCCGGGGAGCACGCTCAAGGCATCCAGGTCAGGGGGTGACACCCGCGCGTCCAACGCCTCGGCGACGCGCTCCCAGTCGCTGCGGTGATCAGCCAGCGATGCGGGTGGAACGGTGATGTCCCGACCGGTGATGGCGGAATCCGCAACGAGCGGCGCTTCTTGCCGATGGCCCACCTCCGCCCGCGCCACCGGCGCCAGCGAGCGGGGTGCGATCTGGATGGTGCAGTCGCTGCGGATGCGCGACTGGCAGGCGCGACGCCAGCGATGGTGCCGCGCGAGGTCCTCCCCCGCGTGACTCTCGATCTTGCCTTGCGCCACGCGAATCATGCAGGAGCCACAGGTACCGCGTCCGCCACAGGCGCCCACGATCCTGACGCCGGCGCGGCGCGCGGCGTGCAGGACGCTCTCCTCATCGAGGCCCTCGATCTCCCGCCCCAGATCGGCGAACATCAGCCGGTGATGCCGAGGCGGCTCGCTCATGATCGTTCCATCAGGCGTTGGCTGCGTGAGTGCACCGGTTGCGCGAGCGGCAGGTGTCACATCGTGTCCAGCGGGCGTTCGGCAGGCCGATGCCCACGCCGAAGATGCCCGACGTGCTCTTCAGCGGCTGCAGCAACGAGCCATGGTTGAGGCTGACACCGATGCGTTCCGCGCCGGCCAGATTGACGACCAGCGGTTGGGTGTCGATCGCAAGTCCAGGATCTCCCGAACGCAATTCACCGGACAAGCTGAGCCCCTGCCGGCGCAAGTCCTTCAACAGGCTATGGCGCATGCGTGTCGAGGCTTCGAACAGCAGTTCGTTACCCAGCGAGTCCAGCGCCACGGCCAGCGAGCGCTGGCCTTCGGCGAACAGGCTGCGAACTCGCGTTTCGAGTGCGCCTCCGAGCGTGCACACGCCACAGGCCAGGGCCGTCAAGCTGCCCGACTCGGGCAGCAACCAGGGTGCCTCGATTCGCTCACCGCCAGTCACCAGTATCGTGCCGTCGATGCAATCCAACGGGCAGATGCCATACGTGAACGATGCTCCACCCAGATGCTCCGCCTTTGCAAGTTCCACGGCCCGGTCACGAAGCCTCGCCGCCACGGCCGATCGCGGACGGCGTGGTGCGGCCGAAGCCACCGCCCGCAGAAGGTCCTGGTTCAATACCGGGATCACGGCTGCCTCAGCCGGCGTAACGACGGGCCGCCGTGAACAGGGCGCGCACGTTCTCGACCGGTGTCTCGTCCGGGATGCCGAAGGCGGTGTCCAGGATCAACTTGCCGCCCTTGTTCCAGACATTGTCCACGAGATGTTTGACCGCTGCATCCACTTCGGCAGGCGTCCCCGTGGTCATCAGCGAGGGCGAGAGATTGCCGCGCAGCGCCACCACGTCGCCCAGCACCTCGTGCGCCTTGACCATATCGGTGCGCTCGAACCAGTAGATGCACTTGCCGGGCGGAATGTCGCGGATGATCTCCAGGCGCTTGGTGCAATCGGATTCCCACAACGGCATGGGGATGAGGCCCGCTTCGATCAAGTCGAGCATCATCTGGCGGAAGCTGGGCCACCAGAACTCCTCGAACTGTTTCTTCGACATGAAGGCATCGGGCGCCCAGTGTATCGGGAGGAACACGATGGGGTTGCCTGACGCCCTGGCGTTGGCAATGGTCATCCGCGTGAGGTTCACCCGCATGACATCGATGGCCTGAAGCAGCTTGTCCTTGTGGCGGAACAGGTCTTTCATCATGCCGGTGGCGCCGCGGAAGTAATCCGCCAGCACATCGTACGGCGCGCCGGAATTGCTGCCATGGATGAGCGGGAACCCGTGCGCCATGATGCGGCGGTTCCAATCGCCACCCAGGCTCATGAACCGCTCCACCTCGTCCGAGGCGGCCAGGACGCGCTTCAAGGACTCGCGAAAGGCTGGATTCGCCAGCGCGCGAAGACCCGAGATCGCGCGGAGATAGAAGGCGCCGGCTATCTGCGGGAACTGATCGAAACCCTCAAAGACCCCCATGACGCGCGGCAGGTAGCGGTGGATGTAGAACCCGGTCGGGTCGCGCACCAGATCCAGGTACTCCTCGGGCTTCATGTACTCCCGGTCCAGGTACTGGTACGGCTGGTGATCCGAGACGCCATGACCAGGCCACTGCAGTTGCTTGAAATCCGTGGCCTCCAGAACGCGGCCGAGCGCGATGGCGGTCAACAGCGGCGCAGTGGCATCCGGCTCGAATTCCAGAATGGCCCGCTCGGTGATCGATGCCGTCTTGTCATAGTCGTACATCAGCTCCTTGTAGCTGATGCCGCCATACTTCGCGAACCAGAAGGTTCCATACATGGCCACCGGCATGCGATCCGGCTGCTTCAGCGCCACGCAGTCGAGGATCCGCTGCCAGCGGGCATCGTGCTTCGCCTTGGCTTCCGGCGTCTGAGAGAGTTCGTTCATCGGGCCACCGCCAGCCATCGACGGCAAAGATCCACCGCCGCCACCGCGTTGACGCCGAACGCATCCGCGCCGGTGAACGTACGAACGGTTTCATCGATCTGGCCACCGCCGATCATCACCTTGAAGTCGGAACGCATGCTCTGCGCATCGAATGCGGCAATGGTCTCCTTCATCGAGTCGAAGGCCAGGGTGAGGAATCCTGACAGGCCCACCACCTGCGGTTTGAATTCGCGAATCTCCTGGATGAACGTCTTGATCGGCACGTCGACCCCGATGTCCTTGACCTCGAAGCCGTTGATGTCGAGCATGAAGGTGACGATGTTCTTGCCGATGTCGTGCAGGTCACCGTGAACCGTGCCGATCAGCACTCGCCCGTGCTTCCTGGCGCCGTCCGCGCCCGTGTCGATCAGGGGTTTCGCCACGGCGCCGATCTGCTCAAGCATCTCCCCGGCGAGGACCAACTCGGGAAGGAAGTATTCGCCCTCTTCGAATCTCTTTCCCACGATGTCCATGGCGGCGCGACATAACTCCAGGACCCGCAAAGGATTCTTCTTCTCGTCGAGCAGCATGTGCCTGGCCAGTGCCAGCGCGTCCTCCTCCTCCATGTTGGCGAGGTGATTGACCAGCCGGCTCTCCTGATCGTTCATGAACGCTCCTCTGCACGAGTTGACCTGGCAACAAGGGATCTTATGATGAAAATCCGTTGCACGGATAGGCCGCAACCTCGAGGAACATGCGCAAATGAGTCTCCCGCTGTTCGTGCTGGACCCCGAGGATGAGGACAGCCTGCAGGATCAGATTGCCCGGCGCATCGCCGCCACTGCAGCTTCGGGTGCGCTCGCCAGTGGGGCACGGCTGCCGTCCTCGCGCTCGCTTGCACGCCAGTTGGGCGTGTCGCGCAAGACCGTGGTGCTTGCCTACCAGAAACTCATCGACGAGGGTTTCCTCGTGGGCCGCCGCGGGAGCGGTGTCTTCGTTCACCCCGAGCTGATGTTGCCTGCCGCCATCGGCGCCGGGGAGGCAGGTACGCCAGGGCGCACCCGCACTGATGCGGACCAGGGTTGGCGCGAGCGGACATCGCGTCCCGGAGGCCGTGCCCTGCCCAACTGGCTGCAGTACCCTTACCCCTTCGTCGACGGTCTCTTCGATCCCAGCCTGTTCCCGGTCTCGGAATGGCGTGCCACCTGCCGCTCGGCGCTGCTGCTCACGCGTATCCAGCGCTGGGCGCCGGATCATGGCGATGCCGATGACCCGGCGCTGGTCGAGGAAATCCGCAGCAAGATCCTGCTCGCGCGGGGAATCCACGCGCGCCCGGACGAAATCCTGATCACGGCCGGCATCGAGCATGGCCGCTTCCTGGTGTGTTCATTGCTGGTCGATCGCGGTGTCGCCGTGACGCTGGAAGACCCCGGGCCGCCCGATCTCACCGAGCTCATGCTGAGCCGCAATGCCCGCGTGCAATACCAGCGCATCGACGATGACGGCATGGTGATCGATGACACGCTGGCCGCCTCGCGCGTCATCATGCTCTCGCCGGGTCACCAGATTCCCACCGGCGTGGTGCTGGCTCCGCGGCGGCGAGCGGCGCTCCTTGACCTGGCCCGCAGCCAGGGCGCTTTCCTGGTCGAGGATGATTCGGCCTGCGACATGAGCTACGGCCAGCCGCTTGCCCCCGCGTTGCGCGCCCTCGCTCAGGACTCCGCCGTGGGCGAGCAGGTCATACACGTCGGCGCACTGCCGCGTCTGCTCTCGCCCAGCCTGCAGATCGGGTTCATCGTGGGTCCCGCGTCGTTCATCTCCCGCGCCCGTTATCTGCGACGGCTGACCGTGCGCCATCCGCCGCGCTTCAACCAGTGCCTGGTGGCGCTGTTCCTGTCGCAGGGGCACTACGACGCGGCACTGGCGAGGCTGAGACGAACGTTGCGCCGGCGCATGCGTGCCTTGTGCGACGCGCTCGACTACTACCTGCCGAACTGGGTGGAGCTCGACTCGCGCCCGACCGGGACCGCGTGCTGGCTGCGCGGGCCCGAACGCATGAACGCCGCCACGCTGGCGGCGGAGGCCGAGAAGGCCGGCATACTGATCGATCGCATCGACAGCTACTATCACGCGCAGCGGGCGCCGCCTAACGCGTTCCGGCTGAGCGTCACGGGGCTGCCCACCGAACGCATCCGCAGTGGCGTGGCCGCGCTGTACAAGATCATCAACTGGGCGACCGAGCCCACTCATGACCCGCAGCAACTGCTGGCCATGCGGCTGTCGGGCCGGCAACTGCGCAAGGCCATCGCCGGGACGGTGGCGGTCTACAAGTCCTTCCAGGGCGCACCCTGCACGATCGAGATCCAGCGCAATGGCACGCTGGTCGGGCGCATTGGCTACGCCAACGAGGACGTGGACGCGGGTGCCTGGCGCATCGAGGGCGATCGCTGGATCCGCAAATGGAACAACTGGGCTTACGGCGAGGAAGCGGCCATGCACGTGTGCATCGACGGCGAGCGCATCACCTGGGTGTCACTTGCCGGCCGGCCGCTGGGGACGGCCGTCTTGCGACGGGCTCAATGAACATTGCACTGGACCCATCATGGCGTAGAAAGTGGACTCATCGTAAGTAGCGGGCTGGACTACACTTCCTCCGCCAAGACAGGGGGAACGCCGTGCGTCCATTCACGATTGCGGGCCTGCAACTGCCGCTGCGCCCTGGCGACAACGTCGAACTCATCGCAGCCGAGGTTCTGCGCGTCAAGCGCCTCTACCCGTTCGTCGACATGATGGTCAGCGGCGAACTGACGTTGTTCGGCGTGGATATCCGCCTGGCTCAGAAGCCAGGCAGCGCTGCCGAGATCCGCATGTGCGAAGTCGCGCGCCAGGCGGGCGTGTGGCTCGTGCCCGGGAGCCTGTTCGAAATCCAGCCGGACGGACGAATCCACAACACCGCCCTGGTCATCAACCCCGACGGCGAGGTGGTGCTCAAGTACCGCAAGATGTACCCCTTCCTGCCCTACGAAATGGGCGTGACCGGCGGCAAGGAATGCGGCGTGTTCGAAGTGCCGGGCGTGTGCCGCATCGGCGTGTCGATCTGCTACGACATCTGGTTTCCGGAAACGATCCGGCAGATGACCTGGATGGGCGCGGATGTGATCCTGCACCCGACGCTGACCTACACCATCGACCGCGACGTCGAGGTCGCCATGGCGCGCTCAACCGCCGCGCAACACCAGTGCTACGTGGTCGACGTCAACGCGGTGGACATGGGGGGCGGCCGCTCGGGCGTCTACGGTCCAGGCGGCGAGATACTCCATTGGAGCGGAACGGGTCGCGACGTGTTTCCGGTCGAACTCGACATCGACCACGTGCGTCGCGTCAGGGAACGCGGCTGGCACGGACTGGCCCAGGCGCTGAAGAGCTACCGCGACGCCGACATCAGCTATCCCGTGTACCGGGAGGGCGCGCGGGCCTCGCCGCACTTCCAGGCTCTGGGGCCGATGCATTACCACCACGCCAATACGATCAAGAGACAGGGAGAATGATGATGTCCAAGCGGAGACTTTCTTCCCGTATCACGCTGTCGGCGCTCAGCGTGGCTACCGCGGGCGGTACAGCCGAGGCAGCCACCGCCTCGCCCGAAACCACACTCGAGGAAATCGTCGTGACGGCTCGCGGCCGCATGGAAGCGGTCATCGACGTGCCCTACAACATCTCGGCGGTGTCCGGCGCCGCGATCGACCAGAATCGCATCGCCGACACCGCCGAGCTGCTGCGGACCGTACCCGGCGTGGTCATGGCCGACAAGGGTGGGCGCAATTCCTCGGTGGTCAACCAGATCATCATGCGCGGCGTGAACATGGACGGCGGCGCCTTTGGCGACTACTCGGTGTCCACCGCGGCACCCGTGTCCACGTATTACAACAACACGCCGCTGTTCGCCTCCTTCATGCTGCGCGACCTGGAGCGCGTCGAGGTGTTGCGTGGCCCGCAGGGGACGCTGTACGGTTCCGGCTCCCTCGGCGGCACGGTGCGATACATCCTGCGCGATCCAACCCTCGACGCAACGACCGGCTCGCTGCGGCTCGGGGCAAGCCATGCCACGGGTTCCGGCTCGGCCGGCTGGGACGGTGACCTCACCCTCAATGTGCCGCTCGGCTCAACCTTTGCAGTTCGGGCGGCGGTGTCGACGGTGCAGAACCCCGGCATCATCGACCTGCCCAACGCCTACCGGCGCGGCGCCGACGGCATCCCGGTGGGACCGGGGGGCGACATCCTGTCCCCCGACCCGGTGTTCGACCGCTTGAAGGACGTCGATTTCTATCACGCCACTTATGCGCGCATCGCACTGCGCTGGCAACCGTCGGACAAGCTCAATTTCGTCCTCAGCCACGTGTACGAGAAGGATCACTCGGGCGGACGCCGTGCGCGTACGGCCGGCGTGAATGGCTACGGCCAGGCCTACGGCAAGTACGAGATGGGATCGGGCATGACCGAACCTTACGAGCGCCGCGGACAGTTGACCGCGCTCGAGGCCACCGTCGACCTTGGTTTTGCGACCTTGACGTCGAGTTCCTCGTACTACGACAACCACGGCTCCTCGATCAGCAACAACTCCGGCTTCTACACGCACGTGATCAACGACCTGGGCTACTGGGGTTTCTATTTCAACTACCCTCGGCCCGAGGCGGCGGAGACCCGGCTGTTCGGAGACAAGGCCTTCGCGCAGGAATTGCGGCTCGCGTCGCGTACCGGCGGGCGCGTCGATTACGTGGTCGGGGCCTTCTACGAGCGCCAGCAGTTGCTCTCCACGCAGGAGAGCCAGCTCACCGGCTTCGTGCAGTGGTGCAACGTCAGCCCTGCCTGCCTGTACCGGCCCTACGTCTACCAGGACGGCAGCGATTTCCACTACCGGCGCCGCGAAACCTTTACCAGCAATGCGCTGTTCGGCGAACTCACGCTGCACGCCACGCCCAAGCTCGACTTCACGGGAGGCGTGCGCGCCTTCAGCGATGAGGACCGCAATCACACCGACCAGTGGGTGGGCGTGTACACCTTCTACCGCGTGCCTCAGGATGCCAGCCCGGCGCCGACGAAGCACTCGAAGCCCCTGTTCAAGATCAACATGGCGTGGCACTACACCGACAACCAGATGCTGTATTCCACGATCTCGCAGGGCTACCGCCGGGGCGGCATCAACGCCGTACCGCTGAGCGGCTTCCTCGCCGAGGATCCGCGCTGGGGCCCGTACAAGGCGGATTGGGTGACCAACTATGAGATCGGCACCAAGGGCACGCTCACCAACGGGATCACCTTCGACGCCGACGTGTTCTACATCGACTGGAAGGACCCGCAGATCAACACGGCCTCGACCCAGGGCTTCTTTGCAACCATCAACGGCGGCAAGGCGCGCACCATGGGATTTGAGTTCCTCATCGATGGGCACATCACACCGGCGACCCACTACAACGTGGGCTACAGCTACACGCGCGCGAACCTGAAGGAGGATGCCGTGAACCCGGTCGGCGTGGTCCAGGCCTTCCAAGGCGACCGCCTGCCATCGGTGCCCGAGCACATGCTGACCGCGTCCATCGACCATACGCACACGCTCGGCGCAGGTGCCACACTGTACTGGCGCCTGGCCGGGTACTACCAGAGTGACATGCGAAATTCCCTCGGCTATACCCCGCCGCGCGTGGCGGTGCCAAAATTCAACACGCGGCTGGCGGGGTACTCGGTGTTCAACACCTCGATCAGCCTCGATCACGGTCCCTATGACTTGACGCTGTATCTGAAGAACATCTTCAATACCGCCGGCGTAACGGCGGAATTCACCAATGCCTACATGGGAAACTCCGCGCACCCCGGCACCGACAACTATTACAACAACGACAGCAAGCAGTACATCGTCCAGCCCCGCACGATAGGCCTGTCGGCGAGCTGGAAGTTCTAGATTGCAATGAGCCAGCAGCTGCCGCAGGCCGCCAGGCTCGGCGATGTCGACGGCCTCATACAGGCGGGACAGCTCGCACGCGCGCGCCAGACGCTGCAGCCGCTCGAGCGGGCCGCGTGGGGCAGTGGCTCGCAGCTGCGCTGTATTGCCGATCGCTACATCTCGAGCCACGGCCTCGCGGAAGCTGCACGGTGCTACGCCCGTGCGGTGCAGTTGCTGCCTGATGACGCATTGCTGTGGCACAGCCACGCCGCCTCGCTGCTCAGCTTCGGCGACACGGCGGGCTCCGAGGCGGCGATCGACCGGGCCATCGCCCTCGACCCGATGCTGGCAAATTCCTGGTACTTCCGCTCCACGCTGCGGCGGCAGAGCGCATCGGACAACCACCTCCCTGAGTTGCGCGCCATGCTGATGCGGATGCCGAAGCGGGGGCAGGCTGCTTTGCACTACGCCCTCGCCAAGGAGCTCGAGGACCTTGGTGACCATCCGGCTGCGTTCATGCACATGACCCAGGGCGCCGCGATACGACGCCAGGGCATGAGCTACCAGGTAAGTACGGATGTGCAGATCATGACGGCCATCCGCGCCACCTTCGACGCGGCGTGGCGGCACAACTGCGCGCCGGGCAACGCACGCCCCGATGCCATTTTCGTGATGGGCCTGCCGCGTTCGGGCACGACGCTGGTTGAAAGCATCCTGGCTGCTCACCCCGACGTGGAGGGCAAGGGCGAGATCACCGATTTCGCCGCTACGCTCATGGAACTCGCCGGAGCGGTACGCACCCGCGCCGAACTGATTGCCGCGGTTTCCCGCCTCGACGTGGGCACGCTCGGCGCCCGCTTCCTGGCGCGCGTCGATGCGCAAGGCCGGGCTGCGCCGCATTTCGTCGACAAGACGCCCATCAACTTTCTGTACGTGGGCCTGATCGACGCGGCGCTATCGAACGCAGCGATGATCCACGTCTGCCGTCATCCGCTCGACACCTGCCTCGCGCTTTACAAGACCTGGTTCAACATGGCGGCTCCATACTCGTATCATCTGGGCGATCTGGCACAGTACTACGTGGCCTACGCCACGCTGATGGACCACTGGCGCGCGCTGCAACCATCCCGCTTCCTCGATCTGCACTACGAGGACGTGGTGGCAGACCAGGCCGGTACCACGGCAGGGCTGCTCGCGCATAGCGCGCTGCCCTGGAATGATCGGTGCCTGGAGTTCCACCGCAACAAAGGCGGCATTGCCACCGCCTCAGCCGCCCAGGTGCGCTCACCGGTCTACGGATCGTCTGTGGGCTCGTGGAAGCACTATGAACGCGAACTCGAGCCGCTGGCCGACGCGCTGTCGCGTGCCGGCATCGACCTGGGGTGAGGTGATGCGGGCCACACCAGTACTCGCCGCTGGCATCCTCGCGCTCTGCGTATCGGCCGGCGGCGCAGCCGCTGCGCCCACCGCCGACGCTCCGCCATCGGCGGCCTTCACACCAGCCGGCACACGTGAGCAGCTCAAGGCGCAGGAGTTGGCCGACGGAAACGTTCGCGGCTTCGTGTCGATGCAGGCCTTCGCGTCTCCCGCGGGGAGCCTTGCGCCGTCGCGCACGCTCGAGGGTCGCATCAGCCTGAGCCGGCGCAGCGGCGGCGCCTTCCGCGTCCTGCGCAACGAGCCTTTCAACATTCCGCTGACGGACTCCATCAAGGGATTGCCTCCCTTCGACTTCCAGTTCGTCAGCGATGGCAACCAGCTCATCCCGGTGACGCGCGGACCCGTTCCCTCGCCGCATCGTGATTGGGAGTGGGTGCTGGAACCCGGGCGCCTCTGGAACGAACCGGGTGACGGCGGGCTCACCCGCGCCGCGCTGCCATTCTCCTTGCAGGAGCGCAATTCCAACTGCCTGCACAACGGTGTGCTGACCTTCCTCCTCGGCCCGGGTAATCGAATCTCGAATGCCTACTACCAGATCTCGGGCGAGACCTGTGCCTACTTCAAATTCGATGCCTGGGGCCTGTTGCAGGCGCATTACCGCCCCGGGAGGGTGGTCAACCGCGCGGCGGTGATCTCGGCCTACCACGACGAGGTTGCCGCGCGCCTGCCGGTGCGGCCGCTGGCCGAACTGGCACAGGCCCATCCGGGTGTGCTGGCATCCGATTTCGCGCTGGCGCCGGCCAGCGATGCCGATGTGCCCACGCTGTACGGCGTCGTCATCGACGGTGTGAACTACACCGGCAACTGTGCGACGCGAGCGGGCGAATACCCGTACTGCGATGTGCTCGATCTGCCCTCGTATTCCACTGCCAAGACCATCGTCGGTGCCGTGGGACTGATGCGGTTGGAACAGCTCTGGCCCGGTGCTCGCCACGCACTCATCTCGAAGTACGTGCCGGAATGCCGTACCCGCGATTGGGAGGGAGTGACCTTCGAGAATGTGCTCGACATGGTCACCGGCAGTTTCGACGACCCCGGCTTCGAGGTCGACGAGATGGCCGACAAGGTGATTCCCTTCTTCGAATACGAGCACCACGCCGATCGCATCCGCTTCGCCTGCACGGCCTATCATCGCAAGGCACCGCCGGCGACGCGCTGGGTGTACCGTTCAACCGATACCTACGTGCTGGGCACGGCGATGCAGGCCTATGTTCGTACACGCACGGATCGCAGGACGGATTTCTTCGACACCTACGAACGCGATGCGCTGTGGCGGCCCCTGCGCCTGAGTCCGCTGATGATGCAGACGCGGCGCAGCTACGATTCGACGCGACAGCCCTTCACGGCCTACGGCCTCACCTATCATCGGGATGATGTCGCGCGCATCGCGCTGTTTCTCGACCGTTCGGACGGGGTGCTCGATGGCGCTCAACTGCTGGACCGTTCGATGCTCGAGGCGGCGCTACACCGCGACCCGGCGCAGCCCGGGTGGCCTGCCGGTTACCCGGGATTCAGTTACCTGCACAGCGTATGGAGTCGTGATGTGGCACCCTTGCTCGGCTGCACGGCCGCAACCTGGGCGCCGTTCCTTTCCGGTTACGGCGGGAACTCCGTGGTCATGTTTCCCAATGGGGTGATCTACTACTTCTACAGCGACAGCTGGGTATGGGATTGGGGGCCCGCCGCAGTGGCGGTCAACAGGATCAAGCCGATGTGTCCATGATCGAGGCGACATCGCCACCGGCCGCGCACCGCCTGGTCCGGCCCAACACGCTGCTGTCCGACCTGCTGCTGTCGGTGTATGCGACCGCCGGCTTCTTCTATGTGAACATCATGGCGGTGATGGTCGATGCCCTGATCACGCGGCGCGGCTTCACCGCCGCTCAGGCCGGCATGGTGCCCGCATTCAACGTGTACGGCGCCGTGGGCGGATCGCTGCTCGCGCTGTACATTGCGCAGCGATTCCCGTGGCGACGCAGCAGTGTGGTGATGCTCCTGCTGCTGATGGTGACCGACTTTTGCTCCGCCTGGATCGGCGTGCCCTCGTGGCTGATCGCCGTGCGTTTCGTGCACGGACTCATCGCCGGCTGCCTGGTCGGCACCAGCTACACGGTGATGAGTCGCACGAAATCGCCGGATCGCGCCTTCGGAATGTTGCTGTTTCTGCAATACGGCGTCGCCGGGATGGCACTGGCGTTCGTGCCGGAGCTGGTGCGTGCGCGAGGCGCCCAGGTGGTCTTCTGGCTGCTGCTGGCTTTCAGCCTGTTCACATTGCTGATCCTGCCGCTGATCCCCGAACACGTTCGCTCGCCGGCACCGCAGGCGGCCGCGGGCGCCGGCTCGCGGCGCAGCGCGCTGTTGCGCGTGGTGGGACTGGCGCTGGCGGCCATCTTCCTGTTCCAGGGTTCCAACATGAGTCTCGCCGCATTCCTGATTCCGCTCGGGCAGCATTTCGGCTTGCCCATCGACCGGATCAGCGCCGCACTCGGTGTGGCGAGCTGGGTCAGCATGGGCGGCGCCGCGGCGGTCATCCTCATCACCACGCGGTATGGGCGCATGATGCCCATCGCACTGGGCTACGTGGGCCTGCTGGCCTCCGGCTGGGCCTACCACTTCAGTGCCTCGCTGAACGTATACTTCATCGCCAGCTGCATTTCCGGTGCCTCATGGGCGTTCACCATTCCTTACCTGTTCGGCATCTGCGCAGAACAGGACGTCTCCGGCCGGTCGACCGTGCTTGCGGGACTTTTCTCGAAACTGGGTCTGGCCTCTGGCCCGCTGGTGGGTGGCCTGATGATCGAATTCACACGCAACAACTACGGCGTGCTGATCGACGCTTCGGTGACGGTACTGGCGCTGAGCGCGGTGCCCGCCTTGCTTTCGGCGGCGAAGGCCGGAAACCCTCCGAAGTAAACGGGCTTGCTCCGGCGCGGCGCCCACGTCATGCGGACGCTGGAACCGACTGCTCCGCCCGCGGCCCGGGATGACGGCCCCACTATCCACGTGGTGTTGACTCCGCGCCGCGGCGCCGCGCACAACGCTCGCAGCAATGCCTCGTCCGGCGCAAAGCAAGGGGTGGTCACGAGCAACTCCAGCCTCCGGCGAAACGTCCTCAGCGCGCCGCGTACTGCTCCATCATCGAGCCCGTTGCGCTATATGTGCACGCAGGGCGGGTGTCACAGGCATCATGCCGCAGGAGCGCATGAACATCTCCGTGTTCAGCAGCAGCGGCTACCGCTGCAGCATCCTTTTTGTGCCTGAGTTTGAGCTTGCGTCGCGACGGGGGAGGAGGCGATGGGTTCAAGAGGACAAGCTGGATCCAGCAGGCGACTCGCGGCAATCATTCCGGCACGCACCAGCAAATCCTCGGGAATCACCTCGTACTGCTGGCCGCCGACCTCCACCGTGCGGCAATCGTTGTCGCCGCATTCGTTGCAGCAGCGGCTGCGGCCCGTCTGCCCGCCCAACCATTGTTCGACGGGTTGTCCGGCAATCAGAACCTGGTTGGATTGCAGCGGGTCTTGCAGGAACGCGGCTTCGTCGATTTCCCGAGTCTGCAATTCAGTCGTGATTCCCAGCGGCTCAAGTGCCTGTTGCAGCTTGTGCACGGCACGCTGTACCTCTTCACCGGTGCCGTGGCAGCGAGGGCAGGTTGTTCCCCGCCCGCTGACCAGGTGTTGCCAGGAAATGAGCAGGCGCTTCATCTCAGCAGGACGTGCAGGTGGAGGAGGATTCAGTGACTTCACACGCGCTGCCCTCGCAGCAGTGCTCGGTCATGTAGCCGAGCAGGCTGTTCATTTGAGCAAAGTCGGCGCGGTAGATCAGGTTGCGACCATGCTGCTCGATGGTGACGAGGCCGGCGTGAGCAAGTTCCTTCAGATGGAAGGATAGGGAGTTGCGGGCCACGTCGAGTTGGTCGGCCAGCACGCTGGGCGTAAGCCCCTCGCGGCCGGCGACGACCAGAGCACGGAATGCGCGCAGCCGCTGGGTATGGGCCAAGGCGCTGAGAGCTGAAACTGCTCGATCTTCGTTCATGATTCAATAATACAATAGTTATTGAATCAATTAATGATATCTATCAAAAAAAGTCTATTTGAGTCGATTCACAATGGGCTGCAGGTGGCGCCTGACGAGGGCGCCGAAGTTGGCTCGGCGCCCCTGGCTAATCGCCAAATGGCGCCGCGGTCGCGTCGATTTCAACCAGCATCCTGGGATTCGCCAGGCGGCCAACCTGAACGAGTGTCGAAGTGGGTCGCGTCGGCCCGAAATGATCGAAAACGACGCTCAACCCTTCCTTGAGAAAGGCGTCCATGTCGAGCGTATAGATGCGCATCCGGATGACATGCGCAGGCGTCAGACCGACCGCAGCGAGCGAGAGGTCGATGTTGCGCATGACGTTGCGGCACTGTTCGGCGAGCGAATCGGGAAGGTGACCCTGCGAGTCGTAGGCGAGCGAGCCCGCGATCTCGTACCTCACCGGTGATCGCACCTCGATGACCTGTGAGTACAGGCCGCGGACTGGTTCGAAGACGCCGGAAGGCAATATGGATTTATGCACGAAATTCTCCGATTGAATTAGCTGCCACTCAGCCGATACAAGCGCATCGCATTTGAATCGAGGATGGCGTCGCGCGCGTCATCCGGCAAGTTGGCGGCCTGAATGTAGGAAATGGCGCGCAGGTAGAGTTCGTCCTGGAAGTATGGAAAATCACTGCCCAGAATGATCTGGTCATGCCCCCAGGTCTCGCACGTGCAGCGCAGTGCCGGTGCATGGAAATTCGCGGTGTCGAACCAGAAACGCTTGAGTTCCTGGGCAGGCGAACGAGGGAAGGCCTTCCAGTTGGTGAAATTGTCTTCGATCCTTTGCATCTGGTATGCGAGTCCGCCGCCGAGATGACTGACGTGAAAGCGAATGTTCGGAAACCGGTGCGGGATATCGGACTTGAGCAGCTGCAGCACGGAGATCGCCTCCTCGAACGGCGCACCAACCACCCAGTTGAGCTTGAAGTCGTTGATCATCGGGCTCAGCGCGCCACATCCGGTCGGGTGGATATAGAGCACGGTCCCGAGCCGATCGAGCTCCGAATAGAAGGGCAGAAGGTCATCCGATGCGATGCTCCTGGAGTCGATGAGGGTGCTGATGGCGATGCCGCTGAATCCGAGCCCCTGCACGGCGCGGCGCGCCTCGCGCACCGCTTCCTCAACGTGCGGCAGCGGGACCGCTCCATACGCCAGAAACCGATCCGGATGCGATCGCAGGATCCCGGCATAGGCATCGTTGATCATGCGGGCGCCCGTGGCGCAGGCTGCGGCATCTGACGACTGCAGGAGTTGCGGAACGGCCGAAAGCACCTGGCGGCGGACCCCCGCCTTGTCCATCATGGCGAATCGCGCCGCGAGATCCTCGCTGGATGCGGTCGCGCGGATGTTGCGAGCGATGGCGGTCGTCAAGAGTCCATTGTGCTCGAGAAAATCGAGATAATCGGTGGGCCAGAGGTGGGCGTGGCAATCGATCCGCATCGATGGTGAGGTACCGGAGCGGCGCGGTTCGGCAGCCGGACTGCCGATTGCAGCGACTCCCACGGCGGCGCCGGCGAGGGCAGCAGCCGACTTCAGCAGCTTGCGGCGCGTCGCAACAGTTGAAATGTGCTCGGGCATGAGATGTCCTTAAGCGCAGGAATGTATGCACACGTTTGCTTAACCTTGTACAGCGATGCTACTATAATTCCGCGTAATCGCAAGTTGGTTCGTCGCGAGCCTTTCGCGCTGTGGCGACCGAAATGACACCCGAGGTTCCGATGCCAAGCGAAAATCCAGATCTCCTGGCCAGAGAGCAGATTCGTCAGCTTCTCTACCGATACCCGCGGGGTCTCGATCGGCTGGACCGGGACATACTCTTGTCCATCGGTCACGAATCCGCGACCGTGGAATTTCGCGGCATGTTCTCCGGCAGTTGGGAAAAGTTCGTGGACTGGTTGATGTCGGCGCATTCGACGATGCTCTACAACCGGCATACGATCGGCAACATCCTCATGGAGGTACAGGGCGCCGCGGCCGTGAGCGAGACGACCGCCACCGCGAATCTCCTGGTTCGCCGGCAGGATGGCCGGATCGAGGATCGTACCGTGCACTCGCGATATCTTGATCGGTGGCGCCTCGATGCCGGGAGGTGGTCGCTCGCACATCGTCTGACACTTCGAGACCTGCGCTGCGTTCGGTTGATGACGGAGCAGGAGCTTGCGGCATCGACAGAATATGTGCACGCCGCGGATGTCGGGAAATCGGATCCCAGCTATGAGCATCTCGCGACATTCCTGGCGCAGGGCTCGCGATAGCGCCAGGGGACCGTGACGAGAGCGGCGGTGGCATGACGAACATGAAAAAGACGCTCTTGCGCGGAGGTTGCATCGTCTCGATCGATCGATCGATCGGCATTCTGCCGGCGGGCGACCTTCTCATCATTGGAGACAAGATCGCGGCCGTGACGTCCCGAGTCGAGGCGACCGCCGACGAGGTCATCGATACCCAGGGCAAGATATTGATTCCCGGCCTCGTCAATGCGCATCTGCACACCTGGCAGAGTGGCCTGCGCTCGATAGGCGGCGGATGGACGGGGCCTGACTATCACCGGCTGATGCATGCCAATATGGCCACACGCTTCAGGCCCGATGACAACTACATCGGGACCTTGTTTGGTGCGCTCGATCAACTGAACGGCGGCGTGACCACGATCCTCGACTGGTGCCACGACATCACCTCCATCGAGCATGCGTATCGATCGGTGGATGCGCTACAGGAGGCGGGCGTGAGGGCGGTGTTTGCGCACGGCACCGCCAAGCCTGCCGCCGCCACCGGCGAGGTGCCGTTCACCCACATTCCGCACCCCCGCGCGCGCCTGGAGGCGCTGCGCCGCGATCGCTTCAGCAGCGATGATGGTCTCATCACTCTCGGCGCCGCCTTGCTGGGGCCGCAGTTCTCCAGCGAGGAGGTCACGGAACACGATTTCCGGATGGCGCGCGAGCTGGATCTGCTCTCCACCACGCACGCATCGCGCCGGCCTGCGGACCGCATTGCCGCCGAAGGTTACCGATTGCCGGCGCGACTCGGGCTTCTCGATCGGAAGCACAACGTCGTCCATGCGAATTATCTTGATGACGAAGAGCTGCGTATCGTGGTCGAACACGGCGCGTCCGTCACGGTAACGGCCTCCCTGGAGCTGCACGTGCATTCGGGTGACCCCGTTACCGGACGATTGCGAGCGCTCGGCGCGCTGCCGTCGATCGGGGTTGACAGCATCTGTTGCGCCAATAGCGACATGTTCAGCGAAATGCGCTTCGCGATGCTGTTTCAGCGTGCACTGGAGCATCGCGCGAACGCGGCGCGCGGGCGGCCGCCGCTCACTGTTCTACCCGTCCCGTCGCAGGACGCGCTGGAGTGGGCAACCATCGGAGGTGCCCGGGCGCTGTGTCTGGAGGATCGAATCGGCAGCCTCACCCCGGGCAAGAAGGCCGATGTCGTCGTCCTGGACGCCACGGCGCTCAACATGTTCCCCGTGCATGAACCGATTCAGACTGTCGTGCAGCAGGCGAACTTGTCCAATGTCGAGGCCGTGTTCGTGGACGGTGAGGTTCGCAAGCGTGAGGGAAGGCTTCTTTACAGCGACACAGTGCTGGCTCGTCGTCGCGATGAGCTCGTCGGGTCGGTGGAAAGAATCAAGCGCGAAGCCGGCAGAACCTGAGCTCAAGGGCGATCCGTGTCCAACGCGTTCATCTTTCAGGCGCTGATCATCGGGATAATCGCAACTTTCGTATTCGATGTGTTCGGCTGGCTGCTCGAGGCGCTGTTCCGGATTCGCGCCCCGCAGTGGGGGCGACTCGGGCGCTGGCTCCTCAACCTGGCCGGCGGCAAGCGGAGCGCGCCTTCGCCCGATTTGCAGCAGAGTCCAGACAGGCGCGATCGACTCGTCGGGCTCCTGGTGCATTACGTCACAGGCGTCAGCTTCGCAGCTCTGCTGCTTCTCTGGGCTGGGCCTCGCTGGGTCGAGCGTCCCTCCCTTTTGTTGGCGGTCGTAGCGGGCATCGCAACCGTGCCACTGGTTTGGTTCGTGGTAATGCCGGCCTTGGGTCACGGCATGGCCGGCGCGAGGCTGCCTGCGCCGGGCAAAGTCCGGGCGCTGGCCGTGCTCTCGCACGCGGTTCTCGGGGTCGGTTTCTACATCGGAGCATATTGCGCTCACGTTCTGTTGCGCTGACTGCACGTTGACAATGTCTGGCTTTGCATGCGAGGATGCAAACGTGTGCATAACTTGCTCATGGCGCAAGATGGGGATTCGACATGGATAGGCGTGTTTCTGAGCGCCACGTCGTACTGGCGGAGGACATCGATCCGCGGCACGACTGGAAGCGCCCGATCAGGGCGCCCGGCGGCATGGCCGTTGACTTCGAGGAGCGAGTCGACTTCAGGCGGCTGCATCGCTACCGCGTTGCCCGATTGCGGCAGGCGCTCAAGCAATCACCACTGGGTGCACTGCTGCTGTTCGACAACAACAACATCCGATACCTGACCAGTACCGCGATCGGCGAGTGGGCGCGCGACAAGATGTGCCGCTTCGCCGTGCTCGCCGGGGATTCAGAGCCTCATTTGTGGGACTTTGGCTCGGCGGCCGCCCACCATCGAATCTATGCACCGTGGTTGCAGCCGGTCTGCTGCCACGCGGGAATGGTCGGCCTGCGCGGTACCGTTCCTCCGGATGCCGGTCTGGTTCGTCGCGCGGCCCTCGAGATCAAGGCAGTACTCGATGAGGCTGGCGTGAGTGAGATGCCGCTCGGCGTGGATGTGGTCGAGCCGCCGATGCTGTTCGAACTGCAGCGACTCGGGATCAAGGTCGTCGATGGTCAGCAGACGATGCTCGATGCCCGCGAGATCAAGAGTCATGACGAAATCATGCTCCTGAATACGGCAGCGTCGATGGTCGACGGTGTCTACCAGATGATTTACGAGGAGTTGAAGCCAGGCGTGAGAGAGTCGCAGCTCGTTGCGCGCGCGAATCAGATGCTCTACGAGATGGGCTCCGACGACGTCGAGGCCATCAACGCGGTGGCCGGGGAACGTTGCAGCCCGCATCCGCACAACTTCACCGATCGCCTGATCCGGCCGGGCGATCAGGCGTTCTTCGACATCATTCAGGCCTACATGGGCTATCGCACCTGCTATTACCGGACCTTCAACGTGGGGCGCGCGACACCAGCGCAGCACGAAGCCTACCGAAAGGCCCGTGAATGGATCGACGCTGCGATCGAGATGGTCCGCCCCGGCGTCGGTACGGATGAGATCGCCGCCGTATTTCCCAAGGCGGAGGAGTTCGGCTTTCCGAATGAAATGGAGGCTTTCGCATTGCAGTTCGGTCACGGCCTGGGCGTCGCATTGCACGAGCGGCCGATCATCAGCCGGCTGATCTCGCTTGACAGGCCGCAGGAGATCAAGACCGGGATGGTATTTGCGCTCGAGACCTATTGTCCGGCCAGCGATGGGAGGTCGGCAGCCCGGATCGAGGAGGAGATCGTGGTCACCGACGGAGGTTGTCAGGTGATCACGCTGTTTCCGGCCGAGGAATTGCCGATCGCCAATCCGTATGCGGGTCGGATATGGAGTATGGGCCAATGAGCGCGAAGGTGTCTGCGTCACCGAGCACCCCGCCGGCGGTGCCGGTCGAGCGGGCCATGGCTCTCAGGCTCTACCGCGCGATGGCGGAGATGCGCGCAGTCGAAAAGAGAGCACACGACCTGTTCCTGCAGAATCTCGTCAAGGGCACGAGCCACCTGGCCTTGGGTCAGGAAGCGGTGGCGGCCGGCTTCGGAATCGCCATGCGCGCAGACGATTACACGTTCTGCACCTATCGCGGACACGCGCATACCCTGGCCCGCGGAGCGCCGATGCTGGGTGTGCTTGCCGAGCTCATGGGACGCGAGGTGGGCCTGATGGCCGGCAAGGGCGGCTCGATGCACCTGACCAGCGTCGCTCATGGCGTACTGGGCTCTTATGCCATCGTCGGCGCGCACTTGCCGATCGCGGCGGGCGCCGCCTGGTCGGCGCAGTATCGAGGTTCCGATCAGATTGCGGTGTGCTTCTTTGGTGACGGCACGACCAACATCGGTGCGTTTCATGAAGCCCTGAACCTGGCATGCGTGTGGCAGTTGCCGGTCGTATTCGTCTGCGAGAACAATCTCTACATGGAATACACGCCCATTGCCTCGGTGACGGCCGTCAAGCATCCAGCCGCAGACCGCGCCGCCGCGTACGGTCTGGACCCGCTCATCGTCGATGGCAACGACGTGGATGCCGTGTACGCAGTGGCTTCAGCGGCGTATGCCAAGGCACGTTCCGGGCATGGCCCGTCCTTGATCGAGGCAAAGACTTACCGGCACACGGGTCATTCGCGCGCAGATCCGGCCAAGTACCGGCCGAGTGAGGAAGTGGCGCATTGGCTCGAGCGCGATCCGCTGCGCAGTTATCGTGAGCGGCTGCTCGCCCGTGGCGTCGGCGGGGCAGAGCTCGATGAAATCGACCGGCATGTCGCCGCCGCCGTGGATGCGGCCACGGAGAAGGCGAAGTCATCGCCCGGAGCGCCGATTGAGCGGGCATTCACGGACCTTTGGGCCGACGGGAGTTGGACGTGGCGGAATTGAGTTATCGGGAAGCCGTGGCGGCCGGCATCGCCCAGGAAATGGCCCGCGACCCCAGCGTCGTGCTGATCGGCGAAGATGTCGGCCAGGCCGGGGGCGTTTTCAAGGCGACGGAAGGACTATTTGCCCGGTTCGGTGCGAAGCGGGTGCGTGACACACCGATCTCGGAGCAGGCGATCATCGGCGCCACCATGGGCGCGGCGATGACGGGGCTCAAGCCCATTGCGGAAATCATGTTCTCGGATTTTCTTGCGGTCTGCTGGGATGGCATCGCCAATCAGATCGCAAAGATGCGCTACATGACGAACGGGCAAGTGAGCATGCCACTCGTGATCCGCACCGCGAATGGCGCCGGTTCGCGCTTCGGCGCCCAGCATTCGCAAAGTCTCGAGAATTGGGCCATGGCGGTGCCCGGCCTGAAGGTCGTGGCGCCGTCGAACCCTGCGGACGTCATCGGCCTTCTGGCCGCCGCCGTGCGCGACCCCGATCCAGTCCTGTTCTTCGAGCATAAGCGGCTTTACGCGAGCAAAGGAACGGTCCCCGACGTTGAGCACGTCGATCGCCTGGGAACCGCAGCGGTCCTGCGCCTGGGCACGGATGTGACCATCATCGCCCTGGCGGCGATGGTGCCCCGCGCGCTCGAAGCCGCGGAACAATTGGAGAGCAAGCACGGAGTTCGTGCGACGGTGATCGACCTGCGGTCTCTGGTGCCGCTCGATGCGGCCACGGTGTTGCGGGAGGTGGCAAAGACCGGACGCATGGTCACGGTCGAGGAGAATCCGCAACTCTGCGGTTGGGGCGCCGAACTGGCTGCGCTTGCCGCACGGGAATGCTTCTACGATCTCGATGGTCCGATCCTGCGCGTCACGACGCCACATCTGCCGCTTCCATCGGCGGATCATCTCGAGGACGCCGTGGTGCCATCGGTCGAGAGGATCGTGCAGGAAATCATCGAAGCCTTTGATTGAGGCCCGGCTCACGCGCATGATGATATTGATGCCACAGCTCGGCGAGACGGTCGCCGATGGAGAGGTCACGGTGTGGTACCTGACCGAAGGGGAATCCGTGGTTGCGGATCAACCACTCCTCGAAATTTCGACCGACAAGGCGGTCACCGAAGTGCCGAGTCCGATATCGGGCGTGCTGCGGCGAATTCTGGTGGAGGCCGGCAAGACGGTAGCCGTAGGGACAGCTCTCGCCGAGATCGTGCCCGCGAATGCGGAGTTGCCGAAGGCGGCGCAGTCTCCAGAGCTGCAGGGTATTGATGAGCCGGCGGCGCCAACTGCGAAAGATTCGCCACGGCCTTGGCGGTCGATGGGGCCGAAACGTGATCGCAATGGTCGAGTGCTGTCGCCGGCCGTGCGCCGGCTTCTTGCCGAAAACCGTATTGCACCCGAGGTCATTGCCGCATCCGGGCGAGCGGGCCGCTTGCGTCGTCGCGACGTTGAAGATCATCTGCGAGGCAAGACGCAAACGACGGAGGCCGGGGCTGGCTCGCTCGTGCCGTTCAGCCACCTGCGCAAGCGCATCGCCGAAAACATGCTTGCCTCCAAGTCACGCAGTCCGCACGTACTCCAGGCGATCGAGGTCGACTTTCAGGCGGTGCTCACGGCGCGGCGCCAGGTGGAGGATGCGTGGCGGCGCCACCATGCCTTTGCGCCCACCTTTCTGCCCTTCGTCGCTCACGCGGTCTGCAGGGCGCTTGCGCAGTACCCGGTGGTCAATGCGAGCATCGTCGGCGAAGCGCTTCGCCTGCATGCGGACGTCAATCTCGCGATAGCCGTGGACCTCGAGTTCTCCGGCGTAGTGGCCCCGGTCGTGCGCGGTGCCCAGAGTTGCTCCATCCTGGAGCTTGGGCAGCGTATCGATGAACTCATCAGGCGTGCGCGCGCAGGAAAGCTCATGGCAGATGATCTGCGCGGAGGCACTTACACCATTTCCAATTCGGGGTCCTTCGGAACACTCCTGACCGCGCCGATCATCAATCCGCCCCAGGTGGCGATCCTCTCGCTCGACGGTATTCGCAAGCGTCCCGTCGTCGTGGAGAGTGCGGCCGGCGATGCGATCGCCATCAGGCCCGTCGGTATCCTCGCTCAATCCTTCGACCACCGGGCGTTTGACGGCGCATATTCTGCGGCGTTCCTGCGTTGTCTGAAGGAACTCATCGAAACATCGGACTGGGCAGAACTCGCGATGACGTGAATGTGCCGCGTCGGCGCGCAGTCTCAGTCGCGCGGGGCGCGCGCTGTCGAGCCGCGAACCACGAGTGCAGGCTCGAGAAGGACGGCGGTGGCGGGCGTCTCGGGATTGCGCATCTGGCGCAACAATAGCTGAGCCGCTTGCTGGCCGATATCCTCCAGCGGGATCCGCACCGTCGTCAGCGGTGGGTTGAATCGGTCTGCAAATGGCATGTCGTTGTAGCCCGTGACCGAGATGTCTTGCGGGCAATGGAGCCCTGCCTCGTTGAGCGCGTCATAACAGCCTAGCGCGAGCATGTCGTTTGCCGCGACGATCGCGGTGATCCGCCTGTGGGCGCGCAGGACCTCGCGGCCTGAGGCGAGACCCGACTCGATCGTGAACGCCTGACTGTCGACGATCGCCTTGTGGTCAACTTTGAGACGGTGCTCTTGAAGGGCTGCGACGAAGGCTTTCCTGCGGCTGAAGCCCGTCGATGTGTCGAGCGGACCACCGACGAAGGCGATCCGGCGATGGTTGAGTCCCACGAGATGCTCGATGACCCGATGGATGCCACGATCATCGTTGGACGCGACGCTCGATACGTCGGTCTCGAGGGTGGTTCGATTGACGAGCACGAACGGCATGCGGTCCTTGCGGCACTGGGCAACGATGTTGTCCTGAAGGTGAGCAGTCGCAAGGATCAACCCGTCCACCTGACGTGCGCGCATGGAGCCGATGATGGCCGTTTCAGTCTCGCGGCTACGATCTGAATCGGCCAGCACGGTGACGTAGCCTTCCGCACCAAGGACGTGCTCGACAGCACGAACGATGGCGGGAAATACCGGATTGGTGAGATCCGGAACGATCATGCCGACGGTGAAAGACCGTCGAGTCTTCAAGCCAACCGCGAGGCGATTGCGCTGGTAGCCGACCGATTCTGCGATCTTGAGGATTCGCTCGGCAACCTCGCTCGACACCATGGTCCGCGTCTGCGGGTTGAGGACGCGGGACACCGTCGACCAATGCACTCCCGCGCGATGCGCAATGAGGCGGATCCCCGAAAGCTGCTTTGCCATGGTGGGCAAAGAGTAGGCGAATAGGGCCACGGCAACAAGGAAGACCGTACCCCTTGCAAAAGACCCAAAGAGCTGTATAGTGTGCACACGTTTGCATAACCGGACACCGAGCACGAAAAATGGATCGATCATTGCCAGCGGTTGAGATTGGTTGGATCGGGACCGGCAAGATGGGTTACTCCATGGCGGCGCGCTTGCTCGGCGCCGGAGCCCGGCTGTCGATCTACAATCGGACGCGCGCGAAAGCCGAACCGCTCGGCGCGCTCGGCGCCAGGATCGTCGAATCGCCGGATGAGCTCGCGGGCTGTGACATGGTGTTCAGCATGGTCACGGCCTCGAATGACCTGCTCCAGGTCACTTGTGGCCCGAACGGCGTGCTGACGGGGCAGAAAGCCCCGGCGCTTCTGGTCGATTGCTCGAGCGTTTCGCAAGAGGCGTCCGCCGCCGTCCGCGCGGCCGCCGCAAAGCGCGGGACGCAGATGCTTGCCGCTCCGGTGAGTGGCAACGCCAAAGTCGTCGCTGTCGGGCGTCTCACCATCGTCGCCTCGGGACCTCGGGCTGCCTACGAGCGCGCGCGGCCGTTCCTCGATCGGCTCGGCGCGGGATCCAGCTACGTCGGGGAAGGCGAGCTCGCCCGTGTGGTGAAGATCTGCCACAACCTGCTTCTCGGGGCGGTCATGCAGTCACTCATCGAAATTACGGTTCTCGCGCAGAAAGCCGGTGTGCCGCGTCATGCGTTCCTCGGGTTCATCAATCAAAGCGTGATGGGATCGGTCTTCACGAAGTACAAGACGCCGGCGCTCGTCAATCTCGACTTCAAACCGACTTTCACCTCGCCGCATCTGCTCAAGGACCTCGATCTCGGCCTGGAAGCTGGCGCGGCACTGGGCGTGCCGTTACCCCTCACGCACCTGACGCGAGACCTCGTTCAACAGGTCATCGATGCGGGCGAGACGGAGCGCGACTTTTCGGTCCTGTTCCTGCAAGCGGCGCGGCGGGCGATGCTCGATGTTCAGCCGGAAGGGATCGTCGTCGATGATGGGCTTGCGTAAGTGACACATCGTACGCGCGGTAGGTATGCGATCAACAGCATGGGGAGAGCTCAGATGTCCAGATTGAAGAGGCGATTACTTCAGGTCCTGGTGGCAACGCCGGTCGCGATCACTGGAATGGCAGGGGCAGCGGAGACAGCCAGGGAGCCAGTGGCGACGCTCGAAGAGGTGACCGTCACAGCTCGGAAGTTTGCTGAAAATCTCCAGGAAGTGCCGCTTGCGATCTCCGCGCTCACGGCGCAGGATCTGGAGCGATCCAATATCAATGCACTGTGGGATCTGATGAGTCGGGCACCCAGCCTTCAGTACTTTCAGTTCAACATCGGGCTACCCAGGTACTACATGCGCGGCATCGGATCCGATTCGCGCAGCGGGGCTTCCGACCCGGACGTCGGAGTCTTTGCGGATGACGTCTATATCGGGCGAGCGTCGGGCACGAGCGGTGACTTTCTGGATCTCGAACGAATCGAAATATTGCGTGGCCCGCAGGGCACCTTGTTTGGTCGAAACGTGGTAGGCGGCGCCGTCGCGACGTTCTCGCAGAAGCCAACCCGGGAATTCGAGTGGTCCACCAAGCTGACTGCGGGCAATTACCGCAGGTTCAGTGGAGAAGCCATGTTGAATGTCCCGGTAAGCGACAAGTGGGCGTTGCGCTTCGCCGCAAAACAACAGTCACAGTCTGGATATGCGCACAATAGCTTGAGTGGCAGCGACCTCGACGATGAGAATCGCCTGTCGACCCGAGCATCCGCGCTTTACACGCCGAGTGATGAGTTTTCCCTGTTGTTGCGTGCCGAATACGGGCGTGACAGGGCGCTCGGCCAGTGGTGGGATTTCGCCGTTCCCAGTGAGTTTGCCGCACCCTTCGTGAACCCGGATCGCCGCAGCGGCGATAATCCAGAGGACGGATTCAACAGGCGCCAGGACCGCAATGTCACGGCAACGGTGAACTGGACAACCGGCATCGGTACGCTGACGTCGATCAGCGCGTACCGCAGCTCCGCCTACGACTCGAGGGAAAACACCACCAGTCTCGTGGTTCCGCCTCTCGACGATCCAACACCCGGCTTCTACACGCTGTTCATTCAGCAGCAGGATCAGGCAGCAACTCAATATTCCCAGGAATTCCGACTGAGCGGGAGTCCGGTTGAGGCACTCAAGGTTGTCGCCGGCGCATATTACCTGCATGAAAAGGTCGAGCGCACGGGGTTCACGGACTACAGATTCACTTTTTACGGGGCCGAAGGTCGAGGTGGTTGGACGTCGCAGAGTCGTCTGAACAGCTATGCGGTATTTGGTCAGGGAACGTGGTCCTTTGCCGATCGCTGGCGGCTTACCGGCGGTCTCAGGTGGACGCGTGACGATCGCGCGGTCGACGTTCAAACGCTGGGAACACACTACAGCGGCTCTTTTCGAGACCACGGCGCACGCGTTCCCGGCTGGACCGGCAGCGCAAGTGCCGGGTGGTCCAACTGGACGCCGATGTTGTCGCTGAGCTATTTGCCGCGTCCCGATGTGACTCTCTTTGCAACTGCTTCCCGCGGCTTCAAGAGCGGCGGGTTCGACGATGCAAACCGGGAGAAGCAGGCCGTAATCAACCCATTCAATCCTGAGCTTGCGTGGGACTACGAACTCGGTGTGAAGTCGGAGCTGTTGCAACATCGGCTGCGGATGAACGCGAATCTGTACTACGTCGACTACAAGGACTTGCAGGTCAGTTTGATCAGTCAGCCGGATCCGAATCTTCCGCCATTCGGTGTCGCGGGAAATGCCGGCAAGGCCAAGATCTATGGCGTGGAACTGGATTTCGAGTTTGTGGTGACGCCACAGATGACGATTTACGGCAACTACGCAGTCAATCACAATCGGCTTCGCAACATCGTCGTCGACGGTGAGCCGTTGCCTGAAGTGAAGCTTCCCTTCGCGCCGAAGCAGAAGGGCAGTGCGGGCGCGACGTACACGGTGCCGAGCCGGATTGGTTCGTGGACCCTGCGGACCGACGTCTCATATCAGACGGACCAGTTTGTCGACGTCAACAACACGCCGTCGACACTCATCAAAGGCTATGGCCTCGTCGACGCGGGCATTGCCTGGCTGTCGAACGAAGAGAATCTGAAGGTCGAACTGTGGGGCAAGAACCTGGGTGATCGGCTGTACTGGGTGGCTGCCAGTGAGGTGCCGCCGGGCGACGTCTTCGTGAAGTATGGTCCGCCTCGCACCTACGGAGTCACGGCGGAGTACAGATTCAAGTAGGTGTCGGCCATGGGCTCATCGCTATTGTCATCGCTATGGCGCTCCAGGCGCAGACGACGCAATCAAAGCGGCATATCGGCCGTGCTTGGTTGCCTTCTGGTTCTGTCAGTGCGTGTCGCCCTGGCGGCTGATCAGGTCGGCGCCTCCGTTCAGGAGGCGCCTGATGCGCCCTTCCTGGTAACGAGTGGCACATCGTTCAGCGTTGCGGCGAGCCGCGATGGGCGCGTGGCGTTCGATTTGCAGGGGCGCCTTTGGACGATTCCACGTACTGGCGGCGTTGCAACGCCGATCAGCGACCCCATGTGGGAAATCCGCCAGCCCACCTGGTCGCCCGACGGAGCCTGGCTTGCGGTGCAGCGCTATACGGATCAGAACTGGCATATCTTCATCATGCGCGCGGATGGGTCCTCGCTTCGGCAACTGACTTACGGGCCATCCGATAACGTCGAGCCGACATGGACCCCGGACGGTAGCGCAGTGGTCTATGCATCCGACCGTGCGGGTCGCTCCGAGCTGTGGAAAATCTCGTTGACGGGCGCCGCCGCGGAAAAATTGACCGGGGCACTGCCTGATGAGGGGTATCCGTGTTTATCCGCCGATGGGAGGTTCCTGGTTCTGCTGCGTCAGCACGACCGTCGCTACGAGTTGATTCGACGTGATGTGCGAACCGGCGCCGAGAGCGTCGTCGTGAGGAGCCAGAGAGAATTGTACGGGGCGACATTCAGTCCCGATGGACACAGCATTGCATACGTTGGTACCCGTACTGGAACGACGGGCGCTACGACCGAACTGGTGTCGGTCGATCTCGCGACGGGCAAGTCCACGGTACTGAGTCCAAAGGGAAGCGACGTGTTTCCGGGCAGGCCTTCCTGGACTGCCGACGGTGAGATCGTCTATGCGGCGGATGGTTTGATACGCCGGATGACGCTTCGTCCTGCTCGATCCATGACCGTGCCATTCCAGGCGCGCTTCGAGGTGTCGCGAGTTCCATCCTATCCAGGCCGAGACTTCGGTTTCACACGATCGGGTCTGCAGCCGGTTCGCGGGATCCTGCGGCCCGTCGTCTCTCCGGACGGCGAGCGGATTGCCTTCACGGCTCTCGGGGACCTTTGGGTTCGAGACGGCGCCGCGCAGCCGCGTCGCCTCACCAGCGACCCCTTCCTTGACCTCGATCCAGCCTGGTCACCCGATGGAAGAACGCTCGGTTATGTCTCCGACAAGGGCGGCGGGTCGCTCATGTCACTCTACTTGCGGGACATCGCATCGGGCGAGGATCGAATGCTGCTTCGCATGGCGGATGATCTCATGATGCCCGCCTGGTCGCCGGACGGTTCGACCATCGCCGTCCTGATGCGTGATGCGTCCGACTGGCACCACACGACCCTGCTGCTCGTCGACGTCGCAACCGGGGTTGCCCGCAAAGTTTCACAGACCGGCTCTCCCTGGCACTGGTTCCTGACCAGTGCCCCTACGTGGTCGGCCGACGGCAAGACGATTGCACTTTCCGTACTGGATCCAGCGTCAGGCCGCAGCCGCAAGGGCTTGAACCGGATCATGCTCATTTCGGCCGCGACAGGGGCGACGCGGATCGTGAGTCCCGTCGAAGGCGTCACTCTGCATTCGCGTGCGAAGCATGGCCCGGTGTGGTCCCCCGACGGCCGCCACATGGCATTCGTCCAGGACAGTCTCCTGTGGATGATCCCGGTACATCCGGATGGCTCGCCGGAAGGGTTGCCGGAGCGCCTCACGACGGAGGCCGCCGATTCTCCCAGCTGGACGGGAGACTCGCGCTCGATCGTGTATCTCTCGTTCGGCAAACTGCGCCGGATTGATGTCGAAAGCGGCGAGATCACCGATTTGCCACTTGATCTCAATTGGCAACACCCCCAAGCCGCCGCGGCCAGTGTGCTTCACGTTGGTCGGCTCTATGACGGCGTCCATGGCGCCTATCGTCGCAACGTCGATGTCGTCATCGAGAACGGCCGCATTCGTGAAATCACGCCACATCGGTCGATCTGGCCCGGCATCCCCACCGTTGATCTGTCCAGCTACACGGTGGTACCTGGGCTCTTCCAGATGCACGTTCATCACTTTCTCACCGATGGTGAGCGGGATGGCAGAAACTGGCTGGCTTTCGGCATTACCTCGGTGCGTGAACCGGGCGCCGATCCGTACGAGGCGCTCGAGCGACGGGAATCGTGGTCGGCGGGTTCCCGGGTCGGACCCCGGCTGTTTTACGCGGGCATCCTCGAAGGTTCGAGACTCTTTTACTGGATGAATATTCCGATAGCGGCACCCGCGTCGGTGGAGATCGAACTGCAGCGTTCGCTGGCGCTGGATTACGATTTCATCAAGACCTATGAACGCATGGACGAACGGGTGATGAAGCGGATCGTCGAGTTCGCTCATGACCATGGTCTCAAGGTCGCCTCACACGAGATCTTTCCAGCGGCGCTGTATGGTGCGGATTTCGTCGAACATCTGGGCACCGAAGATCGCATGAGCTACCCGGATCGGGAGTCGCCCGCAGCTCGAGTGTACGACGACGCACTCGAGATCATGGCGCACTCCGGAATTTCAATCGTGCCGACGACTGCCGGACGATCTCCAAGCGAACCTTATCTGTACGAAATGCTCCGCCATCCGCACATCTTCGATCTCCCCCAGATCCAGGCATGGCCGACCCGGTGGCGGCAGGCGGCCCAGCGTACCCATGATTGGCTGAAATCCGACATGAGCGATCGACTGCCGATCGTGGCGAATCAGATGCAGGCGCTCAATGCGATCGGCCGCCGCGGAATCCGCATCGGCACCGGCACCGACGGTGGTACCGATAGCCATGGCTACAGCCTGATCCTGGAACTCATCTATCTGTCCGAGAGCGGGCTCGGCAATCACGCAGCGCTGCAGGCTGCGACACTGCGTTCAGCCGAAGCGATCGGCGTAGGCGCGGACTTGGGATCGCTCGAGCCGGGGAAGCTCGCCGACATGGTCGCGGTCGATGGCGATCCCCTCAAGGATCTCGCGGATCTTTACCAGGTTCGCGCGGTGATCAAAGAGGGTCAACTCCACAAGATGGACGAGCTGCTGCGGGCTCGCTGATACCATGAATCTGAAACCAGTCATCTATTGTGTACTGCTGCTCTCTGCATTCGCCGCGCGCGGTGCCTCATACGAGCGACTGGCGCGCCAGGCCACGATTCATGAGGCGAGCAATATGGCAGTCGCCGCATCGAGCGTGACCGGCCAGATTGCATTCGATCTGCAGGGCGCCATATGGACCATGCCACTTGCCGGCGGCGCGGCGCGCCGAATTACTGCGGTCGATATCGAGAGCCGCCTGCCGGTGTGGTCGCCGGACGGCGCACGGATCGCATTTCAGTGCTACCGCGACAACCAATGGCACATCTGTTCGATGGATGCCGGCGGCGCGCATCTCGAGCAGCTCACCGCGGGTGTGAGCGATGACCGCGAGCCAACGTGGACTGCGGACGGCTCGCGGATCATCTATGTGTCCGACCAAGGTCACAATTTCGATCTGTTCGCAATCGATGTCGAGAAGAAGGCCGTCCAGAAGCTCGCCAAGACGGAGCAGGAGGAAGCTTTCCCGGCCGCGTCACCGCACGGTGGGTCGATTGCCTATGTGAACGAGCACAAGCAAGGTTCCGACCTCGTCATTCGCTCGGCAGAGGGCGAGGTGCGCACGATACTGAAGGCGGCCGGGAGTTCGCGCCTGCTGCTGCCGTCGTGGCGTCCCGACGGTGGCGCAATCGCTTTTGTCCGCTACGACCCCGCAGCCCAATCCAGCAGCCTCGAGGCCATCGACATTGCCTCAGGGACGGTGGCGGTGCTCTCGCGACCTCGGGAAGATGTCTTTGCGAGCAGAGCCAGTTGGCTGGATGACAGGACCATCCTTTACGCGGCCGATGGCGGCATTCGCAAGCGGAAGATCGGCTCCGCCACTGTAACCACCATCCCCTTTACGGCCACTCTGCCCATCGAGGTGCATCGGTACGCGCATCGAAAACCAGATGCAGCGCAGGATGGCGAGCAACCGGTCCTGGGCATTCTGCGACCCCACGTCTCTCCGGACGGCTCGCGCATCGCATTTGCCGCGTTAGGTGATCTCTGGCTGCTCGAATCAGGCACCACGCACCCGAAACGTCTGACGGATGACACGGCCCTGGACGCAGATCCTGTCTTCTCGCCCGACGGGCAGAGCATCATCTTTACTTCCGATCGCCGGGAATCGGGAACCATGGATCTGTGTGCCATTGATCTGCGCACGGGCCAGCGTCAAGTGCTCGAAAGCCCGGGAGAGAGCGTGAGCCTGCCGAATTTCGCGGCCGACGGCGCTCGGATTGCCTACTTCGTGGCCGATTCCGCCAACTGGCACAGCCGGACGCTGCACATCCTCGATCTGCGCACGGGGCAGGTCAGATCTCGCGCCGAGCCTTTCTTTCACCCCAGTCGCGCCTCGTGGTCGCCGGACGGAAAACATCTGGTGGTGTCGGCACTCGAGGCAAGTTCAGGTCGGTTTCGCAAGGGGTGGAGCGAGATCTACCTGATCGACGCAAGCGATTTGAGCGGTCGATTTCTCGAGCCCATGCCGGGCCAGTCGCTTGGCGTGCGCGCAGCCAATGGGCCCGAGTGGTCGCCGGATGGCTCGCGCCTGGCGTTTGTCATGGACGGGTCACTGTGGACTTGGACGGTCTCCCGCGACGGCGAGCCCGCAGGGCCGCCGCTCCGCCTGACCAATGAGCTGGCGGACTCGATCTCGTGGACCCGCGACGGCCGAGACATCGTGTATCTTTCGAATGGCAAGCTCAGTCGCGTCAATGTCCAGGACGGGAGCATCACACGCATCGAACTCGATCTGAAGTGGCGAACACCCGTCCCGGCCGGCCGGCTGGTAGTACGTGCAGGCCGGCTTTTCGATGCAACCACAAACTCCTACCGGCGCAACGTCGACATCGTGGTGGAGGGGAGGCGAATCGCGGCGATCGAGAGCGCGCATCGCGACTGGGGCAGCGATGTTCGCGTGATTGATGCGCGTACCGGAACCGTCATCCCGGGTCTGTTCGAGAGCCACATCCACAATTTCACCATCAATGGCGAAGCAACGGGGCGCATGTTTCTTGCCTTCGGAGTCACTTCCATCCGGGAGGTGGGCGCCGACCCTTATGATGCGCTGGAGAGCAAGGAAGCCTGGGCGAGCGGTGCGCGCCCTGGTCCTCGAGATTTCTACTCCGGGCTGCTCGAGGGCGGGCGGGTGTACTATCCGATGTCGTTGGCCATCAGCAGTGTCGGCCATCTCAATCAAGAGCTCGATCGCTCCATAGGGCTGGGATACGACCTCATCAAGACCTATGAGCGGCTTCCCGATGCGCAGCTTTCGCACGTAATCGACTTTGCCCACCGCAATGGACTGACGGTCACCTCGCACGACTTGTGGCCCGCGGCGGCTCATGGCGCGGATATGATCGAGCATCTTGAAGCGAGGGATCGTGGCTCGTTCAGCGATCGCCGGTCATTCGCCGGCAAGACATATGGGGATGTCATCGAGATCTTGCGCCAGTCGGGAATGGCGATCTCAACCACGGAATTCGGCTTTTTTCCAGGCATCGAGCGGCCAGCTGGCGTAGCTCGTTGGTCCGTCGCAGATCTGCCGCAGGTGCGTGGAGTGCTGCCCAGGCGCATCCATGCACTGCTTGGACAGACGGACGCGGGGTCGGTGTCTGCAGCTGAGTCAGCCGCCTGGAAGGTGGAGGAGGCCGCCGCCCTTCACTACCTCGCTCAGCTACGGGCCGCGGGAATACCCGTGATACCCGCGACTGACGGCTCTTTTCACCTGGCGGGGCTCGCCTTGATCCGCGAGATCATCGCGATCCACAACGCTGGCATCCCGATGGTCGAAGTGCTGCGTGCCGCCACCCAGGGCGCCGCAAGAGTTGTAGGTGTTGACGCCGAACTCGGGACGATTGAACGCGGCAAGCTCGCGGATCTCGTCATCATCGATGGCGACCCACTCCGCGTGCCGACTGACCTCACCAGAGTGACCGCGGTGGTCAAGGACGGGCGCCTGTATACGCAAGAGGATTTGACGCGTCGAGAGCGCTGAATCGGCATCGAGAGCAAGATGAAGTATTTGAAGAAGGACGCGAAGGATTATGCCCGAGCGCATCTGAAGGGTATCTGGGCTGCCGCGCTGCAGCCTTTTCGTGCCGACCTTTCCATTGATGAGGACGGGTTCCGGCGCAACATCCATCACTGGACCGCTGAACTTGGCATCGACGGCGTATTCGTCGGCGGCAAGCAGGGTGAGTTCTTTTCGATGTCCGTGGATGAGCGCAAGCGAATTTTCGACATTGCGGCATCCGCGGCCGGCGAACGGGCCGGGACCATCATGTCCTGCTCGGATCAGAACATGGACACCGTCGTCGAGCTCGCCCGCCATGCCGAGCGCTGTGGGGCTGACTTCATCGTGGTGCATGCCCCCGTCCTGCATTTCCTCTCTGCACGAGACGAAACGCTGCTCGGCTATTACCAGGACATCGCCTCCAAGGTCAGCATCGGCATCGCCCTCTGGAGCCATCCCGACAGCGGCTATCTCATGTCGCCGGAGCTGTGCAATCGGATCGCGGATATCGAGAACGTGGTTGCGATCAAGTACAGCGTTCCGCGCGACATGTACATCGAACTTACCCGCCTCGCGAGCGATCGCATCCTCGTCAGCACCGCCTCCGAAGAAGAGTGGCTGGAAAATATCGCCGAACTCGATTGGCAGGTATACCTGAGCTCTACTCCGCCTTATCTCATGCAGACGGCGGCCGATTGCCGGATGCGCCGTTACACGGACCTCGCGTTCGACGGGCAGATCGAGGCCGCCCGCAGGGTCCGCGACAGCCTTGCACCTGTGCGCCGTGCCTTGAGGGACACACGGCCCGCTGAAAAACCGCACGCGCAGCAGAAATATTGGCAGCAGCTTCTCGGGCAGGTGGGCGGCGCGGTGCGCCGCCCACTGCTCGAGCTCACGGCTGCCGAGAAGGACGTGATTCGGCGCGGATTTGATTCGTGCGGACTCGCAACAACCGGGCGAATGGCTGGAGCAACATGAACAAGTTCGGACGACTGCATCCATTGAATCTGAATGCCTGGATCGATGAGCACCGCCACCTGTTGCGGCCTCCGGTCGGCAACCGGTTGATCTGGAGCGATTCACAGATGATGGTGACGATCGTGGGAGGTCCGAACCGTCGTGTCGATTTCCACGACGATTCGGTTGAGGAGTTCTTCTATCAGCTGCGCGGCGATATGATGCTCAAAGTGGCCGAGGGCGGCGAATTTCACGACGTGCGGATTCGAGAAGGCGACGTCTTCCTGTTGCCGCCACATGTCAGACACTCCCCGCAGCGCCCGATCGAGGGCTCGATTGGTCTGGTCATCGAGCCAAAACGCGACGACGGAGCGCTCGATGGCTTCGAGTGGTATTGCTTCAATTGCGGATCGCTGGTTCATCGCGTCGAAGTACGGCTCAAGAACATCGTGGAAGATCTGCCGCCCCTCTATGCGCAGTTCTATGGCGATGAGCGTGCGAGAACCTGCCCGCGCTGTGAATCGGTGCATCCTGGAAAGGACCCTCCCCCAGGGTGGGTAACGCTGTGAGCCATGCAGCGTCGCCATCATCCGAGGTTCCGATTCGGTCGGAGCCGTCGACAAGCGGGCTTGGCCGGTCAGGTCTGTCTCAGGGTTTGAGGGCGCGACGTACGCCGTCGAAGCCCCTGAGAGTCGTGATCGTCGGCTGGGGCGCGATTGCACACGCGTGTTACGAGCTCCTTTGCAAGCGCGGCTCTCCGGTCGAGCTCGTCGGCATTGGAATTCGCCCTGGTCTGACGATCAATGACTTGAGAGTAGAGGGGGTGCCCCGTCTTTCCAGCCCCGAGGAGCTCTCCGCAGTCGAACACGACGTGGTGCTGGAAGCCGCGGGGCGAAGTGCCGTGAAGCCTTGGGGATCTGCTGCGTTGGCGCTTGGCAAGGACTTCATTCCCTGCTCCGTCGGAGCTTTCTGTAACACGGAAGTCTTCGAGGAGATTTTGCAGGGCGCGTACCGCGGCGGCGGCCAGGTGTTGATTCCCGCAGGCGCCCTGGTGGGACTCGACGGGCTCGCAGCCGCATCGCTCCTCGAGATCGATGAGGTCAGCCATATCATCAGCAAGCCACCCCCGGCATGGCGCGGCTCGGAGGCAGAGTTGTCGATCGACCTCGCTCGGCTTCAGGCGCCCACGACGTTCTTTGAGGGGACGGCGCGGGAGGCGGCGCGCCGCTTCCCGGCCAACGCCAATGCAGCCGCTGCGGTCGCGCTCGCGACGATCGGCCTGGACCGCACGCGGGTGTCGTTGGTTGCTGATCCGGCTGCGGTTGGGAATTCACATGAACTCCGGGCTCGGGGTGAATTCGGCAATCTGACCCTCAGGGTGGAGAACGCAGCGATGGTCGGCAACCCCAGATCGTCTCTGCTGACGGCGTTGTCGCTGGTGCGGCTGCTCGAGCGGCGATCGTCAGTAGTGCTGATTTAACGAAGTCCAGAGGCGCGAAAACGTGAGCCAGAGTGCGCTACGTCGACCGGAATATCCGAAAATCGAGTTCTACATCAACGGTCGCTGGATGGACGCCGCGGACCGCGCCAATGTGATCAACCCGGCGACGGAGGAAATCATCGGTTCCATTCCACTGGCCACCGAGCGGGTAATCGATGCAGCGCTCGATGCTGCGAGTGCAGGATTCAAGGTCTGGAGCAGCACGGCACCGGCGCAGCGTTCGGAGATCATGCTGAGCGCCGCGCGGCTGCTCCGTTCACGTATCGACGAGATTGCGCACTCGATTACCCTCGAGCACGGCAAGCCCTTCGAGCAGGCGCGTCTCGAGGTGATTCGGGGATGCGAGTTCATCGAGTGGGACGCTGCAGAGGGGCAGCGCGCCTACGGGAGGATCATTCCGAGCATGCCTGGTATCCGTTACCTGGTCGTGCGGCAGCCGATCGGTCCGGTTGCAGCCTTCTCGCCCTGGAATTTCCCGCTGAGCCAGCCAGCCCGAAAGATATCGGGCGCGATCGCAGCCGGCTGCTCGATCATCATCAAACCAGCGGAGGAAACGCCGGCCGGTGCACTGCACATCGCCCGAGCCTTTCACGATGCGGGACTGCCGCCGGGGGTTTTGAATCTGGTGTTCGGGAAACCGGCCCAGGTGTCCAATCGTCTGATATCGGATCCTCGAATTCGTCTCGTAGCCTTTACGGGATCCACCGCCATAGGCAAGCACCTGTCCGAACTCGCAGCCCGAAACATGAAGCCGGTGCTGATGGAACTCGGTGGACATGCGCCGGTGATCGTGTGCGATGACGTTGACCCGGTCCGGGCTGGCGTTGATTGCGCAATGCGTAAAGCGCGCAACGCAGGCCAGGTTTGCACATCCCCCACGAGGTTCTACGTGCACCGAGAACTATTCGACCCTTTTCTGCGCTCTTTCGTACAGACAGCAGAGAAGGTCGTGATCGGCGATGGACTGAATTCGGGCACCGAAATGGGACCCGTCGCGAATCGCCGCCGTCTGGCAGACGTCGAGGAACTGGTCAAGGACGCCAGGGAGCAGGGTGCTAGAGTGGCAACAGGTGGACGCCGGCTCCAACGACCCGGGTTCTTTTATCCGGTCACTGCACTGGTCGAGGTGCCGCGCACGGCACGCGTGATGCGTGAGGAGCCGTTTGGTCCGGTTGCCATCATCAACCCGATTCGATCCATCGAGGAGGGGATCGAAGAAGCCAATGCCTTGCCGTTCGGACTGGCGGCCTATGCATTCACACATTCGGCGCGCAACGTCGACATGATTCTCGATCGGGTACAGGCCGGAAACCTGTCGATCAATACGCTCGAGGCATCCGTCGCCGAGACGCCGTTTGGCGGAGTGAAGGACAGTGGCATCGGCCGCGAGGGCGGTGCCGAAGGGTTGAGCAACTACATGATCGTGAAGAACCTGTCGCACGATGTGCGATGGTAGTTGCGATTACTTCGGTGCCAGGCCGCCAAGTCTGGCTCGCAGGACGGCAGGCGCAGGTCGGCCAGTGACCTGCTCATGGTGCGCCCTCACATTTGCCGAATGCACAGCATCGGTGTACAAAGGGGCATGGCCGAACGAAAGGAATCCTCAGAAGGTGAGGACATCATCTTCCTGGTTCTATACGTGATCTTCGGTCCGACTGATTGAACTTCTGACCAATCCACGCATCGCCTGGAAGCCCTGCCGCCTCGACGCTCATCCGCTGCACGTAGTACCGCTGCCCAAGCTGCGCCCCGTGCGCAATCACGCGTTCCCCGCGTGGGGGTGAATCGATCGACAGCACGTTGAAGGGCGATGCGCGAGCGACTCGATCAGCTCGCGGTGTCAAGCTGCTGGAATGCGCGGCGTCCGATTCCCGTAGAGCACCAATCTTCAACGCAGTTGGGCGGCGAGCACGAACGATGACGGAAGCCGGAAGCTGGCGATTCACGGTGTTGCTCGTGCTTGCGACCCTCGGGTGGCTTCCCGTGGCTGCGGCGCAGGACCTTGTGGTTGTGGCGCCGGAGCGCGCGAAGGTCGAATACGAAGATGCCCGCGTGCGGGTCGTGCGCCTGCACATACCCGAACATGCGTCGCTGCCGACGCACGAGCGTCCCCGACGCATCGTCATTTCGCTGACGGCGAATGATGTGAGATTGACTCGCCTCGATGGTACAGCGAGCGAAACGCATACGATGGCTGGTACCGTCGCGTGGAGCGAGCCGGCCGTGCGCAGCGTGCAGAATCTGGGCGGTCCGATCGAAAACATCGTCGTCGAATTGAAGCAGGCGGACCGTCCCGCAGAGCCGGTAGCCAAGCAGCCGGCGGCTCCGCCGGCGGAGTACCTGAGCGACTCGCAGCACTTCTGGGTGTTGGAGAACCAATACGTGCGGATTTACGACGTGCATGTGCCTCCCGGGAATACCACGAGCTTCCATCGTCACGCCTTTGATCAGGTTGCCATCTTTCTTTCCGGCGGGTTGTCGTCCGTGCAAATCGAGGGCCAACCGTGGGGACCGCCCCAAATGACACAACCCGGCAGCCTCTCGTTTGCGGCCAACGCGGCCATGCCCATCACGCATCGCCTGCGCAACGACGGACAGAGTGAGTATCATGTCGTGCTGGTGCAGTTCCTCAAGTAGGCCGGTCCGAACAGCCACACGCCGCACGGTACGTGAATCGAGAGTGGACGAATGAGAAGAACTCAAGGTGCCCGGTTTGTCCTCGAACTGATGTGGTTCGCGCTCCTTGGAGCGGCCGCCGCGCAAGCGGCGGCGGAGTCGACGGAAATCAAACCTCCTGCGGTGGCACAAGCCGAACTGATGTTCAAAACGGGCGCGGTATACACCGTCGACGGCGCCCGATCCTGGGCCCAGGCAGTGGGGGTGCGCGCGGGAAAAATCGTGTATGTCGGAACCGACCACGGAACCGGCGCCTACATCGGCCGGGACACACGCGTCATCGATCTGAAAGGCAGGATGCTCCTGCCGGCATTCCAGGACGTTCACATCCATCCGATCAGCGCCGGCCTCCAGGCGAACGCCTGCGACCTGAGCGGACTCACTACTGCGGCCGAGTACGTCGCGGCGATCCAGAAGTACGCGCGTGCGCATCCGGGCAGTGGCTGGATCACGGGCGGGGGCTGGCTGATGTCGGCGTTCGGGCCTGGCGGGAAGGCGCGCCGCCAGTTGATCGACGCCGTGGTGCCCGATCGTCCTGTGCTGCTGTCGAGTTCCGATGGCCATACTCATTGGGCCAATACCAAGGCCCTGGAGCTGGCCAGGATCACGCGCGACACGCCTGATCCGCGCGACGGCCGGGTCGACCGCGACCCGCGCACCGGCGAGGCCATCGGAAGCCTGCAGGAGGGGGCCGGCGAGAGGGTGGCTGCCATCGTGCCGCCACCGACCGCAGCGGAGCGCGAGGCCGGACTTGCCTACGCGCTGAAGCTGCTCAACGGCTACGGCATCACCGCCATGCAGGATGCCGCAGTCGGCGAGGATGACCTGAAGACCTATCGCGCGCTGGAGCGTCGCAGCGATCTCACCATGCGGGTGGTCGCCGCCATCTGGTGGGAGCGTGCGCAGGGACTGGAGCAGATCGACAGGATCAAGCGGCTGCGCACCGAGTACGCTTCGGAGTTGATCGATCCGGGCACCGTCAAGATCATGCAGGACGGGGTGCTGGAGAACTACACCGCCGTGCTCCTGCAGCCCTACCTGAAGAAACCCGGCAACGTGCGCGGGATCCCCATGGTCGAGCCGGGATTCCTCAAGGAAGCCGTCACGCACCTGGACGCCGAGGGCTTCCAGGTGCACTTCCACGCCATCGGGGACGGGGCCGTGCGTCAAGCGTTGGATGCCATCGAAGCCGCCCGGCGCCGCAACGGGGATCTCGGGCATCGTGATCACATCTCGCACCTGGAGTTGATCGATCCTGCGGACGTGCCGCGCTTCCGCGAGCTTGGTGTCATCGCCAACTTCCAGCCTCTGTGGGCGTTCGCGGATGATTACATCACCCAACTGACGATGCCGTTCCTGGGTCCCGAGCGATCATCCCGGATCTATCCGATCGGCACCCTGTACCGGAGCGGCGCCGTCGTGGCATTCGGCAGCGACTGGTACGTCTCAAGTGCGAATCCGCTTGAGGAGATCCAGGTCGCGGTCACGCGCATGGGGCCACGGGGAGAGACGCATACGCCGTTCCTGCCCGGCGAGCGCATCCATCTCCCGGAGGCCCTGGCCGCCTTCACCATCAACGCGGCCTTCACGAATCGCCTGGAGAAGACGACCGGCTCGATCGAGGTGGGCAAGAATGCGGACCTCATCGTCCTCGATCACAATCTCTTTGCGATTCCCCTCACCGAGATCGCCAGGTCCAAGGTGCTCCTGACGCTCTTCCAGGGGAATGCGGTCCACGGCGATCTTGGGTCCCTTTGAATTCGATGGACAGGAGAAAATGATGAATCGCAAGTCCTGTAACCGCCGGCAGATGCTGGCCATGACCGGCGGGTGTGCGGCGGCAGCATTGCTGCAGTCCCGCGCGTGGGCGCGCACCCTGTCTTCGGTCACCCGGGCCGACTCGGTGGTTCTGAACGCCCGCGTGTACACCGTCGAGCCCGGCGCTCCCCGGGCGGAAGCCTTCGCCATCAAGGATGGACGATTCCTGGCGATCGGCAGCGATGCCGACATCCGCTCGCTGGCCGGGAAGAATACGCAAGTGTTCGATGCGCAGCAGATGACCGTCCTGCCCGGCTTCATCGATTGCCACAATCATGCCGTCGGCGAGAACGTCCTGTTCGACACGGTGGTCGGAAACCCCTTCGAAGTGGAATTCGTCACCCTCGACAGCATCCTGGACAAGCTGCGCGCCAAGGCGCAGAAGACGCCGCCCGGATTCTGGGTCGAGGGCTATTTTTTCGACGACACGAAAGTGAAGGATGGGCGAGTCCTCGACATCAAGGCATTGGACTCGGTATCCCAGGTGCATCCGGTGGTGGTGCGCCATCGCGGCGGTCACACTTCGTTCTACAACTCCAAGGCCATGGAGTTGGCGCACATCACGCGCGACACGCCCAATCCGCCGGGAGGCACCTTCGATCGTGATTCGGACGGCGCGCTCAACGGCCGGGTGACCGACCGGGCGATGCAGGTGTTCGCAGGCGTGGGGCAGCGGCCGCGGTACACGCCTGAACAGATGCTCGAGCGCAGCCAGGCGGCGATGGCCTACATGTCGAAACAGTTCGCACGCTACGGGCTGACGGGCGTGCACCATGAACATTTCGACGGTCCGGCGGCTTTGCGCGGGTTGCAGGCGGTGCGCGAACGCGGCGAATTGCTGCACCGGGTCTTTTTTGCGATCCATGGGCCGATGCTCGATGCCATGATCGTCAGCGGCGTGAAAACCGGCTTCGGCGATGAATGGCTGCGCATCGGCGGCAGTGTGGAGCATGCGGCCGATGGCTCGTTTTCGGAGCGCACGATGGCGCTGAGCCAGCCCTATCCGGGCACCACGTCAGGCTACAAGGGCAATGTCACCGAGACGCAGGAGGCATTGGACGCCTGGGTGTTGTCCATGCAGCGCGCCGGTATCCAGGTCAACTGCCATGCGAATGGTGATGTGGCGATTGAAGCGGTGCTGACGGCGCTCGAGCGGGCCCAGCAGGCACACCCCGTCGCCGATCATCGTCCGCAGATCACGCACTGCACGCTCATCAATGATCAACTCGTCAAGCGAATCAAGGCCCTCGGGGTGGTGCCGGCGCCCTTCACCACCTACGCCTACTACAACACCGACAAGTTTCACTTCTACGGCGAGGAGTTGATGCGTCACTGCATGGCGTACCGATCCTTCATCGATGCGGGAGTGATCGCGGCGGCGGGTTCGGATTTTCCGCCCGGGCCGTTTGCGCCGCTGATGGGCATCCAGGGCATGGTGACCCGCACCGGCTGGAACGGGGAGACCTGGGGTGCCGGGCAACGAATCAGCGTGGCCGAGGCCATCAAGATCAATACGTGGAATGGCGCCTATGCCTCCCATGAAGAACACGTGAAGGGGTCGATCGCCGCCGGCAAGTACGCGGACTACGTGGTGCTGGCTGAGGATCCGCACACCGCCGACCCGGGCAAGATCAAGGACATCAAGATCGTGCGCACGGTAACGGCGGGACGGGTGGTGCACGAGGCCTGATGAGCCCGGTTCTCCTCGGCCGGTTCCCTGGTGGGGCGCAATTTGGACCCCGCCGCCGCCGCCGCGGTACCGCGGCCCGCGCTCCGGTTGATAGACTGATGCCAATGAAGTCCCTTGGTACCCGTGCCGCAGGCGAGCGGCTGGAGCGCATGCGCGCATCGTCGCTGTGGGTGGGGGGTCGCTTCCAGAACGTCCATCCGGTACTGTCCGGGCTGCGCGATCCGGCGGTGCCGATGCCGTCGGTGACGGAGTTCATGTGCGGTGGTGAACGTCGGACTCCGCAGAAGCCGTTGCCGTCGGTGGATCCGTTGGACGCCTGGCGCCGGAAGCCGCAGAGCGGATTGCGCGTCACCTGGCTGGGGCATTCCACGATACTGATCGAGCTCGATGGTGTGCGCATTCTCACCGACCCGGTATGGGGTCCGCGCGCGTCCCCTTCGGCGCTGCTCGGACCCAGGCGCTTCCAGCCGGTGCCGGTCGCACTGCACGACATGCCGCCGGTCGACATGGTGATCGTCTCGCACGATCACTACGATCATCTCGACTATCCGACCATTCGCGCGCTCGCGAAGACCAACCTTCCGTTCGTGACCTCGCTGGGTGTCGGTGCGCATCTGGAATACTGGGGCGTGCAGCCGCGGCGCATCGTGGAGCTGGACTGGTGGGAATCCCACCGGATCCCCGGCACCGAGGTCATGCTCACCGCCGCTCCGTCACAGCATTTCTCCGGCCGGGGGCTCAAGGATCGGAATGTGACGCTGTGGTCCTCCTTCGTCATCCGCTCGCCGCGGCACGCGCTGTTCTTCAGCGGCGACACGGGGCTGACCACCGAGTATCAATCGATACGCCAGCGGCTGGGTCCGTTCGATGTGGTGATGCTGGAGGTCGGTGCCTTCCATCCGGCGTGGGGCGATATCCACCTGGGACCGGACAACGCGCTCAAGGCTCACGCGATGCTCGGCGGTGCGCTCATGCCGATTCACTGGGGGACGTTCACGCTCGCGATGCATGCCTGGGATCAGCCGGCCGAGCGACTGCTGGAACTGGCGCCGCACACCGACGCCCGCCTGCTGATGCCACGGCTGGGACAATCCGTCGAACCGGCCCACTGCGACAGTGTCGATGCGTGGTGGCGCGGCGTGGACGTTCCCGCAGGCAAGGTCGCGCCGCCGGCTGCACAGCAGACGACCTTGTCGCCCTCGGCGCCCTGGCCGCTGGACTAGGAACCGAGGTCCTTGAGCAACGTATACCAGTGGGTGAGCCCGTAGGGCAGCGAGGTCACGTCCATGCGCTCGTTGAGCCCATGTTCGAAGTCCTGGCTCACCTTGATGAACACACCCTGCACCCCGTAGGTGGGAATACCATGTGCACGGAATGTCGCGCCATCGGATGCGCCGACCTCCATGTGCGGCACGAGTGGCACTCCGGGATGCGTCGCGTGCACGGCCTTGGCGACGGCCTTCATGAGTTCGGGCCGCAGCGGCGAGGCGGGTGATTCGGTCGACTGCCGAACTTCGACGATCTCGGCCTGTGAGCCCGCGAGGTCTCGCAGGGTGTGTTGCACGTTCTCGAGCGAGACTCCCGGGAACACCCGGCAATTGACGGTCGCCGTTGCGAGTTGCGGCAATGCGTTCGGCGCATGGCCGCCTTTCAGCATCGTGGCAACGCAGGTCGTACGGAGCTGGCCGGCATACTCGGGGTCAGCGGCGAGTACACGCATCGCGGCGGTGTCCTTGGGATCACGCGCGAAGCGTGTCATCGCCGCGCCTACCTCGCCGCCGAGAACAGGCCCTTCGGCCGAAAAGCCTTGCACGGTCCAATCATTGGTCATCAACGGGAATTCATGCGCCTGTATGCGCTTCAAGGCGTCCGCGAGCTCGTAGATGGCATTGTCGGCACGTGGCTTGGAGCTGTGACCTCCCGGGTTCTTCATGGAAATCTCGTAGTTCACCGCCGTCTTCTCCGCACCGGAAACGAAGTAGTAGAGCGGCCGGCCGGTTTGCTCATCGAGCACGCCCTGGCCGATGTCGCCGCTCAGGCAATACTCCGCATCGATGAGGTCGCGGTGATTCTCGAGGAGATCCAGAGCGGTCTTGCCTTGTGTTTCCTCATCCCCGGTGAAGGCGACGATGAGGTCGCGCTTCGGTCTGAAGCCTTCGGCCTTCAATCTCAGGAACGTCGCGGTGAGGGTCGTCACGTCGAGTTTGTCGTCCCAGGTGCCGCGGCCGAAGTAATAGCCCTTCTCCTCGATGAGCTTGAACGGATCGCGCTCCCAGTCGGCACGATTCGCCGTCACGACGTCCATGTGCGCATTCAGGAGGATGGGCCTGCCGCCGCGTCCGGTCCCGCGATAGCGGACGACGAGTGAGGCGGTTTCGCCGAAGGGCACGATGTGAATGTCGGAATCAGGGAATCCCGCGGCCCGAAACAACCCCGCGAGATAGCCGGCCATCTTCGGCACTTGCCCGAGGCCTTCAGAGGTTTGAAAGCCGATGACCGTGGCATAGATGTCGCGCGCTCGGGTGAGCTGTTCTGGCGCGGGAGCGGCGATTGCGAGCGTGGGGACGGCGAGACCCAGCACGAGGCCATGGAACGCGTTCCTCACCATCCCCTCTCTTGGTTCAATCGTCCGATCTTGTCCACGACCGCCCAGGCGGGCAGCGGCACCGGAAAGTCGCAGATTATCCATGTGAGGTCAATTGCCTCCGATGGCAGGGCGGGGTGATGGGCCGACCGAAGGGAGCATGACGGGCGGAGGGGCAACCTGACGTCCAACTGACGGTAGTCGATGACCACAAGATGAGCACGGCTGGCGTCCCTTGAGTGATAATCATTCTCGCGTCAGCATCGCGTATGCGGCGCACCGTCCCGGATCAACAGTCAACCAAAAAGGGAAATCCATGAAAATGAGCACGATCTTGCTGGGTCTTTCCATGGTGTTCGGCACCAGCGTGGCGCTGGCGGATTTCGATGAGTTCAAGGACTACACTCGCAGTGAATCCGTTCTCGATGTGACCACCATCAAGGTGCATGCAAACATGGAGGATGCGTATCTCGAAGGGTTGAAACGCACCTGGGTGGATTCGATGGAAGTGCAGAAGAAGCTGGGTCAGATAGAGGAGTACCACATCTTCGTCAGCGATCTGCCCGGCAGTGGAAACTTCAACATGGTGCTCGTGATCAAGTTCAAGAACGATTCCATGCTCGCTCCCAACAAGGCGCGATACGACGCATTCATGAAGGAGTGGGGCGCCGAGCGCAACAAGAAGACGACGGAAACCGCTCAGCACGACTACCCCGGAATGCGCGACATCACCGGCCAGTATCGCCTGCGTGAAGTGACGATGAAGTAGACCTGATGAGCGTGCGGCCTGCCCCGGTGCGGGCCGCACTTTGGAGCATCCAGGGATTGGGAGTTGGGCTGGTCCGAAGGGCCGGGAAAGAACGGGGGTATTGCCGCTTGACCGAATTGATGACGGTCGATGATGCGGTCGACGTGCGCGCTTTTCCGCGCTCCCGGACCAATCCGCAATTCAACATCGACACATTGCCTGAATCCCTCGTCGCCGTCGGGATCGGATACCGGCACTTGCGCGCGCTGGGTGGACGGCGTCATCACCTCGCCAAAGCACCGCCATCGCCCAATACATTGTGGCGGAATCAGTCTTTTCGAAACTACGCGGATCATGCCGCCACCGACGAATTCCGCGCAGGACTCGCTGAGCTGCGATCGCTGATGCTCGCAGGTCGTTGCGCCATCATGTGCTCGGAAGCAGTGTGGTGGCGATGCCATCGCCGAATCATCGCGGACTATCTGCTGGCTGAAGGCGTTCTGGTGGGACACATCATGGGGCCCGACAACATGCAGCCGGCCGGACTCACACCCGGCGCGCACCGGCTGCCCGATGGGACGCTGATCTACCCTGCCGGGTCCTGATGTTGGCGCCGTGCGTTCGTACGGTGTCTCACGCACCGTGGCACGTGCTTTCGTGCATAATCGCCCGCAATCATCGGACAGCGACCGGAGTCGGGCGAAAGCCGCGTCATGGCAAAGCGAAGCGGAGGGAAGGCGGGCACCAGGGGCAAGGGCGTCAGTGCGCGCCCGCGTGGCCGGCACAAGTCCGCGCCGCCGACGTCGCATGACGTTGCGCGGCTTGCCGGCGTTTCCCGTGCAGCCGTTTCGCGCACCTACACCCAGGGCGCGAGCGTCGCGGAACGCACGCGCGAGCGCGTCCTGAAGGCGGCCCGGAAGCTGGGATACCGGCCGAATCTGTTCGCTCGCTCGCTCAAGACCCGGCGCTCGCGCATCCTCGGGCTCGCCATCAGTGATCTTCGCAGCATGCTTTACACGGAATTCGTCCAGTTGCTCTCCGACCGGCTCGCGGTCGAGGGCTACCGGTTGCTGCTGTTCGTCACGCATGGCTGGGGGGGGCGCGATCCCGGGATCGACGAGCTGCTCACGTATCACGTGGACGCGCTGATCCTCGCTTCCAGCACGCTGTCCTCGCGACTGGCCGAGGAGTGCCAACGTGCCAGCATGCCGGTCGTCATGTTCAACAACGTCGACCCGGAAGGGCGTGTGGCGACGCTCAGCAGCGCCAACGCGGTCGGCGGTCGGCTGATCGCCGATTTCCTCATCGCCGGCGGACATCGGCGTTTTGCCTACATCGCCGGCTACGACGTGGACTCGACCAGCTCCGAGCGCGAGCGGGGCTTCGCGGCGCGGCTGCGCGAGTGCGGCTACGAGGCGCCATTGCGCGCGGAGGGACGGTTCAGCTTCGCGGACGCCAGTGTAGCCATGCGAGGGCTACTGAGCACTCCTGGCGCTCCGGATGCCGTGTTCTGCGGCAACGACGATATGGCGCTGGCAGCGTTGCAGGTTGCGCAGTTCGAGTACGGGCTGAAGCCGGGCGTGGATATCTCGATCGTCGGCTTCGACAACGCACCAATGACGGCGTGGCCGTGCTTCGGACTTACCACCTACGAGCAGCCGATCCCGCGGATGATCGAGCGGCTGGTCGAACTGGTGAAGGTTGAAATCGAGGGCGGCGTCATGTCCGTCAGTACGCACGAGAGCATTGCCGGAGATCTCATCGTGCGCACATCGGCGCGCCTGCCGGCCCAAGGCATCGTGCCCCGGGCCGATGGATCCAGCACATGGCGGCCCACCGGCGCCGCAGGCGCGAAGGGACGCTGAGCGGCGCCGCGTTGCAGCCGGGAGCCTCGTTGCAGTCGGGAAGCGCGACCTATTGCTTCCGCTCGACCCAGGGCGAGTGGGCGCCCGGGGGACCCAGGCGCAGCAGCAGGTACTGGCCCTGCAGCTTGCCGTCGAAGTAGCGGTGCATTTCCGCCACCTGCATCGTGGCGGGAGTCGGCGCAAGGGCCGGCAGCTTTGCCTGTTCCGTTCCGCGCCACTTCTCCATCAAGGCGAGGTAAGGCGGCAGGATCTCGTTGGGAACATAGGCCGAGATCGTCGGGTTCTCGACCAGCGAGGGCTCGACGATGCCGTGCACGACGCCGAAGCTCACGACGATGCCCTGTTCCTCATCCACGAGGTCAGTGCGCGCAGCGGCGTCGGTCGGACGCTCGCCATCGCCGCCACAGGGGATGTTGACGAGCGTCTTCCTGGCCTGCTGCGCCTTCTTGCCCGTCGAAACGAAGTCCGCCACATTGGTGTCTTCCTCGACGATCTTGCCGTTCTCCATCAGCAGGCACTTGGGGTTCGCCGGCGGGGCGGCAATGCCCCGGTCGAAAGTCGACCGACCCCACTGCAGGAGCTGCGCACGATCGGGAATCCGTGAGCAATCCACCTTTTCGAGCCACTGTGGTGCAGGCTCGCCAACCTGCGTCGAACTGAACTGGTAGCCGCCGTCGCCGCGCGAACGTACCGTGAAGATCTCGATTTCGCCGAACCTGCCGGCGGCCACCTTGAGCCTGCCGAAGAACAGCGCGTTGCGCGGTCCTTCTTTCAGTTCCGAGATGAAGAACACCTGCTGCGAGACCGGATCGATGGCGTAGAACCGCGAGCCGATGCCGGTTGCCGTCGTCCACGGGTTCATCATCGGGATGCCGGCCGCCACGCCGTTCTCCGTTGCTTTGTAGATCGGGGCCAATGGCAGGTCACCGGGCCTGCGTGCGGCGACCGACGCCAGGAACCGGTTGGTCAGATCGGCCAGGCAGGGTCGATCGCAGCCCGCATTGGTTGCGCCGGCGCTGCCAGCCCACAGCATGGCCGCCAGCATGAACCCAGAACCCAGAAGGCCGCGCTTGCGCGTGGTTTCATTCATCGCCCGCTCCCGAGTGAACCCAGATGTGAGTGGAACAATCGCCGCGCGACCGCGGCGCACTGCCGTCAGGCGGCGCATGTGCCATGCGTGCAGCGCACGCCACGGACTGTACACGAGTACAAACAAGTTGTACACGTGTACGTCACATGCTAGCTTGCATGCCGATCTGACAAGGGAGTACCGTCGATGCGAAGTGACATCCAACGCGCAGCCATGCAGCGGCTCGCCCTCGTCCTGCTGTTGTGCGGGCCGGCCGGCATTGCGGCTTCCCAGGACAGCCGGAATGTCGCGGCGGGGGAGAGTTGGGTGGTCCAGGGAACGACCCGGCTCCGCCAGCTGCAGGTCGGGGCCGGAGCCCGGGTGGAGGCACCGGCCGGACAGGAGCTGACGCTGACCGTCGATGGCGTCGAGACGCCCATCCGCCCCGGCAAGCATGCGGGCGGTCTGGTGCTGACGCCCAGCACGCCCAATGTCGTCGACTTCGCCTTCGCGGGCACGACGATTTCCCACCACTTCCGCCAGGCCCTGTACGTGGACGCGGCGGGCGTCGATCGCGGCCGGTCGGTTCTTGCGGCGGCCGGCGCCTTCACCGAATCGGGCGGGGACTTTCGCGGCGTGACGGTCAGGTCGGCGGGCGAGAACTTCAACGGCGTCTACGTTGCCGGCGGCCGCCATGCGTTTACCGACACGACGATCGATCTCACGGGCAATGGCGAGGATGACTTCGCCGGGTACGGTGCGGGCTTCATGGTCACCGGTGCCGGCACCACCGCCGTCCTGGATCACGGGCGCATCACGACGCGCGGCACCGTCCGCTCGGGCGTCGTGGCGACCAACGGCGCCAACCTGGTGGTGAAGAACTCCAGCATCGATGCCGCGGACGGTGTGCTGCCTGCGGACTACGTGCCGAATGTCGATCCAGGGAAGATGCGCAGCGTGCCGTGGATGCTCGGCCTGAGCGGCAACAACCGTGCGACCAACCTGCTCGGCGAGCGCACCCGCGCGACCTACATCGGTTCCACCGTCACGGCCGAGAACTGGGGCGTGCTGTCGAACGACATCAGTTCGCGCGCCACATTGACGGCAATCAACACGACGCTGCGCATACGCGGCAACAGCGGCTATGGCGCCTACTCGCTCGGCGGCGCCACGACGCAGTTCTATGGCAGTGCGCTGGACGTGCGCGACTATGGCGTCATCGTGGACACCGGTGGCAGCACCATCAGGTTTGGTGCCAGCAAGCCGGAAGTCGTGGCCCGGCTGAACAGCGAACTCGCCTTGGGCCTCACGGCGGCGGAGCTGAAGTCCCTCCGGGTCCAGCAGTCCTCCGTGAAGTCGGCCCGTTTCGGGCTGCTGATGCAGTCGAGCCCGGTCCTTCCGGATGAGATGGCGAGTCGCCCGGATGCGGAGATCGAAATCGGCGATGGCACCGTGTTCGACACGGGCAGCGCGGTATTCCTCGACAGGGACCTCGCGGTGCACCTCGTCGTGGATGGTTCACATGGCGCCCGGCTGCACTCGCGCAAGGGCATCATCTTTCAGGTCATCGAGACGGACGATCCCGGTGTGGTGATGCAGGGCGGTTCCATGCTCAGCAGTGGTGTCTACCACGAGCCCGCCGGAGCCCCGGTGCGTGCCGAGGGTTTCGACGTCACGTCGCCGTCGGTCCGCGACGTGCGCGCTGAGTTCGTCGACATCGCGCTGGAGGGAGACTTCTTCAACGGTTTCCGAGACGGCACCGGCGGATATGGCGCCGGGCGCAAGCCGACCGGAAAGAATCTCGTGCTGGACTTCAAGCGCGCGCGCCTCGTCGGGCTGATCACGGCGACGACTGTCCGCCACGCGAAGGACGCCATCGGCGCCGCGGACTACCGGCTGCTCAACGAGGTGTCCAATACCCCCAGCGCCGCCATCAACAATGGCGTGGTCGTGTCGCTGCAGCGAACGCGCTGGACGCTCACCGGCACCTGCTACCTGACGGCGTTGAGTCTCGATGCCGAATCCAGAATCGGGGCCCAGAGGGGAGGGCAGGTGACCATGACCGTGGACGGCCAGCCGGTGGCGATCCGCCCAGGGCAGTATCGCGGGCACATCGTGCTCAGCCTGCGCGCTCGCTGAATACGATGGCGCGATAGTGCGGGCGCTCGCGTCCGCCGCAAGGAGATCCAGTTTGGCTCGCACGTTGATATTCGATGCTCCAGGCCATGCGACCCTGATCGATGAGCAGTTGCCCCGGCCGCTCGCCGGTCAGATTGCAGTGGAAGCCGAGTTGTCGCTGGTCAGTGCGGGCACTGAACGAACGATGCTGAGCAAGGCGTCGGTCTATCCGGTGCGCCCGGGCTACAGCATGGTGGGCCGTGTGACGGAGGTGGGTTCGGGTGTGACGTGCTTCGCCGCTGGTGACCGGGTGATGGCGCACGTCGGTCATGCGAGCCATGCGGTGCTCGACCAGCGCTTCGCGCTCAAGCTCCCGGACAACGTGCGTTCGGAGGACGCGACATTCGCCGTCGTTGGCGCGATGGCGATCTACGCCGTACGGCTGGCGGGATTGCAGCTCGGGGATGCTGTGCTCATCTTCGGCCAGGGACTGATCGGACTGGTCGCCACGCAGATCGCGCGGATTGCGGGAGCCACCCCGATTGGAGTGATCGACGTGGTCGAGGAGCGTCTTGCGCTCGCGCGGGAGCTCGGCGCCGACTTCGCCATCCATGCACGGGATCGGGACGGTCTCGAGCAGCTGAACCGTTCGCTGCCGGGTGGTGGGCCGGCGGCGTCGATTGACCTGTGCGCAATCCCATCGGCCATAGACACCGCCGTTGCCGTTACGCGCCGCGGCGGGCGCGTCGTGACCGGTTCCCTGATGCCGGGTGGGCATCATGTGGATGTATACGGGCGCGCCTGGATGGCGGGAGTGTCGATCGTTGGCGCGTACTTCAACGCCCGACCGTGGCAGCTGGATGCGACCGAGACGACACCTCCGGCTGATTGGCCGATCCGGCTGACCAACGCCGGTCGCTATCAGGGCAGCGAGATTGCGACGAGCCTGGGTGATATCGAAGTCTTCATCCGCATGCTGTCGTGTGACCGTCTGCGGCTCCAATGCCTCGTCGGTGAGTCCGTGACGGCGGGCGAGGCGCCGGGCATGTTCATGAGGCTGCCGCACTCGAATACGCTCGGCCATTTCATACGCTGGCAACCGGGCTGACGTTGCTGCAACACAGCCGCACGGAGTTTGCTTCATGCATACGAGTGCAAAAAGATTGTACACGTGTGCATACAGGTGCTAGTGTGCAAGTCCGTGGGATGCCGACAGCCTGGATCATCAACCTTTCGAGGACCGCACCTTGAAGAAATACATCGCGCTGAGTGCAGCAATTGGGTTCAGTTTCGGCAATCATGGCGTCGCCGCCGATGCAGGTTCCCAGAAGGAAGCCGTGGCCGGGACCAGCCTGGAAGAGATCATCGTGACCGCCGAGCGGCGCGAGACGAGCCTCCTCAAGGCGCCGCTGGCGGTTACCGCCATCGACGGTGCTGAGATCAGGAAGAGGGGCGCCACGACGTTTCAACAGGTTCTGCAGAACGTCCCGGGCGTCATACTGCAGAAGCCCGACGACACTGAACAGGGTGGTCCGCCGGTCATCGCGATCCGCGGCCTCGGCGCTGATTCCACCGGCACCCAGCCGGCTACCGCCATCTATGAGGACGGCGTCCTGGTGACCGCCTCGAATTCGTTCTTCTACGATCTGAGCCGGGTCGAAGTGCTGCGCGGACCGCAGGGCACGCTCTATGGCCAGGGTGCGACCGGCGGTGCGGTGAACGTCATCCACAATGAACCCCGGATGGATTCGAGCGTCGATGCGCAGGTGGAACTGGGCAATCATTCGCTGATCCACACGACGGTCGCAGCAAACATGGCGGCCAGCGATACGCTGGCTTTCCGCATCGCTGCCAACCAGGTCAAGCATCACGGCTACAACTCGAACGGCTATGGCGGCGCCGACCTGATCAACACGCGGCTGACCGCACTATACAAGCCGAACGAGCGATTCTCCTTGCTGGTCGGCGGCGGTTACTACTACTCCACGAACCAGGGCGAGATCGAAACCCCGGTCAATTCCGCCGACGGTTCGATTGCCGACGACCTGTCCCAGCCCGATCCCAAGGGCGGCAAGAAGTCCAACCAGTATCACCGGTTCTTCGCCAACCTGCACTGGGATGCCGGCCCGTTCCAGCTGACCTACATTCCTGCCTACCAGACCAACACGATGACGGTGAATGCCTACGGCGGACCTGGCATCCAGGTCGGTGGCAAGACCGACACGACGCACACGCAGGAACTGCGCATTTCGAATGCGCAGGGCTCATGGCTGACCTGGGTCGCCGGCGCCTATTACCTCCACAACAACAATCACAACATCTTCCACGGCGGCTTTCCGATCGATTACACGACTGCCCTCTACACGCCCCTGCTGATCAACGTCGATCAGATCGAGAAGCGCGATGGCCTGGCATTCTTCGGTGAATTCACCGCACCGCTCGGCAACAGGCTGCGCCTGACAGGCGGAGTACGGCACCAGCACACCAGCATTTCCTACCAGGAACAGGATGTCGTGTTCGGCGCGCCTTCGAGCTTCGACGTTCGGCCGAAGTACAACCACGTGGATTACCGCGCGCGCCTCGAAGGCGATGTCGGCCAAGGCGGCCTGCTCTATGGCTCGGTCTCGACGGGCGCACGGCCCGGCGGCGTCGGAGCAAACGGCACGGAGTTCGGGCCGGAGAAGGTCACAGCCTACGAAGCGGGCTACAAGTCGAGGCTAGCCGATGGCCGCGTGCAGCTGGCGTTGGCGGGCTACTACTACAACTACGGTGGATTCCAGTCGCCGGTCCCCATCGTTGATCCGAACAACTCGGCGGCGATCATCGGCTGGTCGGTGTCGATCATCCCGGCGAAGTTCTATGGCGCCGAATTGGAAATGACGGCCAAGTTGACGCCAGACGATGTGCTGACCTTTACGCCGGCGTGGGAGCACGGCGAATACACGGCCAACTACACCATCAGTCCCCAGGGGCCTCCGGGTGCTCCGCCGGCATTCGTGAGCGTACTGTCCGACGGAAAGGCCCCGCCGCACGTCCCCAAGTGGTCGCTGGCTGCCTCCTTCGAGCACACCTTCAGGCTGGCCAATGGCGGAAACATCGCCGCGTCGATCTCGGGCAAGTATCAGGGCGAGCAATACAATGGCCTGGACGCCAGCGTCTACGGCACCGCGGCGGATGCACCAGGAACCGTCGTTCCCAACCCCTCGTATGTGACCAAGGCCTACACGCTGGTCGATGCCCAACTGGGCTACACGGCTCCGGGGAACAAATACAGCATCAGCGCCTTCGGCCGGAACCTGGGGGACGAGCACTACAAGCTGAATGCGATCCCGGGTGCAGCGCCCGGCGGCCTGGTCGCGCGTGTCAACGATCCGCGAACCTTTGGAGTCATCTTCGCGGTCCGCTTTTAGATAGCCTTGTTCTTCGAGTCGGACTTGGCAATCTGTCCGGGGTTCCTGGGGACGAGGGCTCAAGCCGCCTTGCGCAGCTTGCGTGGTGCCGTTTCCTTGAGGAACAGCGCGGCGATGAAGCCGAGCGCGACGCCGGCGAGCGTGAAGGTCGGCGTGATGCCGATGCCGTAGTGCTTCGCGAGTTGTCCGGCGACGATCGAGCCGATGCCGGCCCCCAGCAGTTCGCCGGTGCCGGAGCACAGGCCGATGGCCGACGAGGTGAGCCCCGGAGGCACGGCTTCGGTTGCGATCGGGCCCGTCAACAGACTCAGCACGCCGTTGCCGAACAGCGTTGCGCTGGCCAGGCAGAGCCACAGGCCCGCCTGGTTGTCGGCGCCGAGTTTGCCGAAAGCGTAGACCGAGAGGCCGAGCGCCACGAAGCTGATCACCGTGGTGAGCCGGCGGCCGAGGTAATCCGAAACGGCCGGAATGCCGACGCCGCCGATGAGGCCGCCAACGCCCATGCCGGTCATCACCGAGCCCATCTGCACGACGCTCAGCCGCACATGATCGGTGAGGTAGGTCGAGACCATGTTGCCCAGCACGAAGATGCAGCTCATGCCCGCATACATGCAGATCATCGCCAGTACCACGTTGCGGTTGTGGAGCAGGTCCGACCACGGCAGCGGCTGGTGTCGGGCGCGTGCTTCGGCGCTGCTCAAGTGCGGTGGCTCGCGCACGATCTTGTATATGAAGAACGTGAGGATCAGGCCGGGGACCGCGACGACGACGAAGATCCAGCGCCACGACATGTATTCCAGAAGGTGGGCTGCCAGCCACGGGGCGAGCATGAGTCCGAACAGCGAGAAGCTGCTCAACTGGATGCCCTGATTGAATCCGAGCCGCGTCGGGTGCGAGGCCTCACCGGTGAGGGCGACGCTCGTCGAAAGGAAAGCGCCTTCAGTGGCGCCCATCACCGAGCGGATCGCCACGAACATGAGCATCATCGAGGCGCCCCCGGAGAAACCGGACATCAGCGAGAAACCGATCAGCGCCGGGATCAGGATCTTGCGCCGGCCGACGCGGTCCGAAACATTGCCCATCACGATCGCGAAGATGCCCCAGGCGATGGGTAGCGCACCCGTGATCAGACCTTGATCGTCATAGCCGAGTCCCAGATCCTTCATCATGGACGGAAACAGCGGACTGATGATCCATCGGTCCAGCCCCACCAGGCCGAAGCCGAGGAACATCAGCAGGACGATCTTGCGCTCGTAGGCGGTGTCGAATTGGTTGGCTTCGCTCATGGTCTGGATCGCTTCCCCGTATTTCTTGTCGTTGGCTGTACTTGCCGGCACGGTTGCCCGCGCAGCCCCCCATGGGCGATGCGCAGAGTTGCGTGAGGCTACTGCCTCGGACTGGTTCTGTGCAACTTATTGCAAGGATGCTGGCTGAATCGGGGGCGGCGGTGGAGCGGGAATACGGCCAGGTGGCCGATCCGAATCCTCGTGGCGTTTGGAGCGCGGGTTCCAAGTGCGTGCATCTTCCGCTCGTCCGTCCCCCGTGCCATGCTCGTGAGCTCAAATCAACGCCTTCACGGGGGTAAGAACATGGGCGCGCAAAAGATGCGGGTACTCATGGCTATGCTGGCGATCGGCGGCAGTGTCGCATTCACGGCCAGCGGTGCGACGAAGCCGGCAGTGCCGGACGCGACGTCGGGCCGCGAGCATGACCTGACGAGCGCAGTTGAATCTCTCGAGACCCAGTCCTACGCGGCGTGGAAATCGGGTGACGCGAAATTCTGGGTCCGCGTGTTGTCCGAGAAGTTCGTGGGCTGGGGACCCACCGGCCGGATGGACAAGCGCGCGGCCGTTCCCGTCCTGAGCGGCGCATCCTGCCGGATCGAGAGGTTCAGTCTGACGCACAATCAGCTCACCCCATGGACATCGAACGCGGTGCTCCTGACTCACAAGACTGAGGTGGACGGCACCTGCAACGGCAAACCGATAGCGCCCGCAGCCTACACCGCCACGGTTTATGTCCGCGAGTCAGGGCGATGGAAGATGGCCTACCGCGCCCAGTCGGCCATCGTCGATCCGATGAAGGCAACGAGGCCCGCCGGGAGCGACTTGTGGAGCAGCGGTCCGACTCGTACGGATGCCGGCACACAGACCTTGCTGGCACGCGAGCAGGTGATGGTAGATGCCTGGAAGGATCACGACGCCGCCCGCATGGACAAATTCTTCGGTCCGTATATCCAGTTCGTCGACATCTTCGGCGATCACATCGGAGAACGCGCCGATGCGCTGAAGGCCTGGTCCGGCGAAGGCTGCGATGTCAAGAGCTTCGAATTCACTGGCGCCGAGGCAACGATGTTCACGCCCGACTTCGGTGTGCTGACCTACCGCGCCGCCTATGTCGGCAAGTGCTTCGGACAGGAGTTGTGGCCGATCTGGGGCACGGCCTTCTACGTCAAGCGCGGCGATCACTGGATGTGGTCATCCGGCATCAATGTCCTGGCGGGCGCGAGTTAGACGGAACGAACGGGCACGATCGGAAGCTACGGCGCGATCTTGCGCTTCAATGCCTGCGCGACGGCTGGCGGCAAGCGGGGCAACGCGCGCAGTATCCACGGCAGGATGCGACGCTTGACGCCGCCGAGCGATTCGGGCACCAGCGCCTCGATCAGATGCGGGCCGGGAGCGATCAGCGCGTTTTCCAGCGCCTTGCAGAAATCCCCGGCCCTGCTCGCGCGCACCGCGTGCACGCCCACACCTCGCGCCAAATGCGTGAAATCCAGCGTCGGCGCACGCAAGTCGAGTTGTGCGCGCGCCTTGGGACCGATGGTGTCCGCGCCGACTCGTTCGAGCTCGACGTTGAGCACAGAATATGACGCGTTGTTGAAGATGATGGCGGTGACATTCAGGCGCTCGCGCGCCATCGTCCATAGCGCCTGGATCGTGTACATCGCCGAACCATCGCCGATCAGCGCCAGCACCGGACGATCGGGACAGGCAATGGCCGCGCCGACCGCATTGGGCAAACCTTGTCCGATCGCACCGCCGGTGAGGGTGAGCAGATCGTGGCGTGGTGCGCCGGCGGTCATCACGCCCAACATCAGGCCCGAGGTGATCGCCTCATCGACTACGATGGCATTTTCCGGCAGCAGGTGGCCGACCGCTTTGCACACCTTGGCGGCGGTGAGTCTGCCGCGCGGACGCGCCGGACGCTGCGCGGGTTGCAGCACCGGTTGCGCGTTTGCAGCGCCAAGGATCGCGGCCAGTTTTTCCAGACTAGCCGCGGCATCCTGCGCCGGCGTTGCAAGCGTGTGCACGGTGCAGGTGTCGGGCACGAGGTAACTTTTCTTGCCCGGATAGCCGAAGAACGATACGGGTGCCTTGGCATCGACGAGGATCAGATTCCTCACCTCGGCGAGCTGCACGCTCGCCAACTCGGCAAGATAGGCGATGCGTTCGACCGGCGGCAAACCGGCGCCGCGCTCCAGCCGCGTCGGAAAGGTTTCCGCCAGCAACGCGATGCCACTGTGTGCAGCGATGCGCGCGGCGGCCATGAGGCCGCGCTCGCGCAACGCGGCGCCACCGAGCAGCAGCGCGGTCTTTCCGCCGGCGAGGATCGCATTCGCGATCGCGCGCACCGCCGGATCATCTGCCGCTGGTGGCGTGGGCAGGGACGGAGGCGGGCAGGGCACACCACCCTCATTCCACGACACATCCGCGGGCAGGATCAACGTTGCGACCTGTCCCGGCGGTCCGCGCGTTGCAACGAGTGCATCCATCGCGTCGCGGCTCAGCGCCATCGTGCTTTTCGAGGTGCGCACGAAGCCCGGCGATACATTGCGCGCCACGGTCTCTATGTCCGACTGCAATTGTGCGTCGTATTGGACATGGTAGGTCGCGTGGTCGCCGACGATGTTCAGCACCGGCACCTTGCCCTTGCGCGCGTTGTGAAGATTGGCCAGACCATTGCCCAGCCCGCAACCCAGATGCAACAGCGTCGCTGCGGGCTTGCCGGCCATACGCGCGTAGCCGTCGGCGGCGCCGGTGGCAACGCCTTCGAACAGGCACAACACGGCGCGCAGGCGCGGTTCACCGTCGAGCGCGGCGACGAAATGCATCTCGCTGGTTCCAGGATTGGTGAAGCACACATCGACGCCGGCGTCGGCGAGGGTCTTGATCAGGGCTTGTGCGCCGTCAGGCATGAAATATCCTCCTCATGGGAGATCCTGGCGTCCGGCGCAGATCGAATGCGCCGCCGCGCGTGCGGTCAGAATACAACCGGGCAGGAAGGTGCCTTCCAGTGAGCGCTTGCCACTGGCGCCACCACCGCCAAAACCGGCGGCCTCGCCCACGCAATACAGGCCGGCAATGGGCGCATCGTTCGCGTCGAGCACGCGGCTTTGCAGGTCGGTGCGCAAACCGCCAAGACTCTTGCGCGTGACGAGCTGCATCTGGATCGCGATGAACGGGCCGGCTTCTTTCATCTGCAACGGCGCCGGCTTGCAGGTGCGCAGACGGTCCGGGCCCCACTGCCGCGCATGCAGGATGCGGCGGATCTGATCATCGTTCGCCAATTTGCTGCCGTTGGCGAAGTTGGCATCGAAAGAATCGACGCTGGCTTGCAACGTGGCCGCATCGATGTCGTGTGAGCGGGTCAACGCGTTCATCCTGCCTGCAAGGCCGGCGAGTGAGGTGTCGACGAGAAAATGCGGGCTTTCGCGCTGGATCTGGCGCACCAGGCGATGATTGCCGAACAGCGTTTCGACAAGGAACATCGGGAATTGCTTGTCGCGGATGCGCTGGTTGTGCTCGGCGCCGGAGATCGCGAACTCCCTGGTGGCGATGCGCCAGTTGAGCAGGTGCCAGGTCCAGGGCTTTTCCTGTTCGGCCACGCGCCGGCACAGCCAATGCGTATCGAAGCCGGTGACCAGCGGCTGCGGACCGATGCGCTCGCCACGATGGTTGAGCCACAACGCCGACTTGCATGGAATCGCCGACAGCCCGTGTCCCTCGAAATGCGGATTCGGATGCGGAAAGCCGGCGGCGTAGTTCCACATCTCGCCGGCCTGCGCGATCTGCGCGCCGAGATCTGCCGCCAGACGATGCAGCTTGCCGTCAGCGAAAGGATGCGCGCCGTTGAGCATCGTCGCAGGCATGGGCCTGTTCTTCGGCCAGTTCGCACGCACCTGCTCGTGACTGCCGTTGATGCCGCCCATCGCCAGCACGACGACGGGTGCGTCCAGACGCACTTCGACGCCGGATTGCTCATCGATCGCGATCGCGCCTGTGATTCGTCCTGCGCCGAAATCCAGCTGCGCGACGCGATGGCGATGCAGAATCGTGAGCCGGCCGCCGTCGGCGTCACGCAGCGCCGCGATCAGACGCCGCGTCAGCTCGCGCGATGTGCCCCAGACGATGTGATAGCGCGGCAGGCTGTTGCCCTCACCGTACAGGCCGCGTTCCACCCAGTTCACCGCGGGCATGAAGCGAATGCCTTCGCCGCGCAGCCAGTCGTGCACCCGTACGCGCGAATGCTCGACGTAATACCGCGCCCATTGCATGGGATACTTGTCCTCGGGTGCGAGTTCGCCGAAGCGGATCCAGTCTCGCAACGCCGTCTCCGGCGTGTCGTGGATCTTCGCGCGTGCCTGGAGCGGGGTGCCGACCAGGGCCATGCCGCCGAACGCCCACAACGCGAGTCCGCCGAAGCGCTCGGGCGTATCGCGATCGACCACGGTCACACGCCGGCCGGCGCGCAACGCTTCGAGCGCAGTGACGATGCCGGCAAGGCCGCCGCCGATGACCAGAACGTCCGTTTGGGTTGGCGCCATCAGAGGATTCTGATGATGCAAACGAGCTTGTCAATTCGCCTCTTTGAGGACGTTACGGGAATCTCGCGGGTCGTTACGGCTAATGCAGACTGGATTGCCACGGGTTCGGTCGATATCCTTTAGGGTTTACCGCCGGCCGACCGACCATTCGCTCAAGGGCATAGTGACCTGATGACATCCATCGTTGACCAGAACGGGCCGGACCCGTCGTCCTGCAGCAGCGTATCGATCGCGCTGGCAGGCAGCGGGGGAGCCGGGGTCATGACCGCCGGCAACATGTTGCTCGAAGCGGCGGCGCACGCCGGCTATTTCGCGTTGATGACGCGATCGTCGGGCCCGCAGATCCGCGGCGGCGAAGCGGCCGCGATGGTCCGCATCGCCACCCGGCCGATCGATTGCATGGGGGATCACTTCCACGTGCTTGCAGCCGTGGATTGGGAAAACATCCAGCGCTTCGGGGCCGAGATTCCGCTGCAGGCCGATGGCCTGGTCATCGGCGATCCGGACATGGGTCAGCCTCCCGAGATCTTCACTCGCGGCGGGGCGATCTACGCGCCCGTGGGGCTCAAGAAGCTCGCGAAAACCATTCCCGACGGGCGCGCCAACATGCTGCTGCTCGGGCTTGTCGCGGGACTGACGGCCTTGCCCGACAGCGCGCTGCAGTTCGCAGTCGACAAGACGCTGGGCAAGCGCAAGTCGGCGTTGGCCCCGAGCCTGGCCGCGATGGCTGCCGGGCGCGAGATCGCCAAAGGCATGGAGCGCAAGTTCATGCTCGCGGCAGCTCCCGCACCGAGTGCCGATCGCTGGCTGCTGACCGGCAACGAAGCAGCCGGCTACGGCGCGCTGCAGGGCGGCGTGCGATTCGTCGCGGCCTATCCGATCACTCCCGCGACGGAACTGCTGGAATGGATGGCGCCGGCGCTGGCCGAGGTCGGCGGCACGCTGGTGCAGGCCGAGGACGAACTCGCTTCCGTGAACATGGCCATCGGCGGTTCGTACGGCGGTGTGCCGTCCCTGACCGCAACCTCGGGCCCGGGCCTCGCACTGATGGTGGAGTCGCTGGGACTTGCGGTCGCATCGGAGACTCCCGTCGTGGTGGTCGACGTCATGCGCGTGGGTCCTTCGACGGGCATCCCGACAAAGTCGGAACAGAGCGACCTCAACATCGCGCTGCATGGCCTGCATGGCGATGCACCCCACCTCGTCCTCGCGCCGAATTCAGTCGCCGATTGCCGCAGCACTACGCAGTGGGCCGTGCAGCTCGCCGAGGCGCTGCAGGTACCGGCCATCGTGCTGTCGGATCAGTTCCTGGGCCAGGCGCGCGCGGTGATCGATCGTCCAGCGGATATTGGCGCGGCCGCCGTCAGCCGCACGACTGCCGCGGCCGGGACGACGGGATACAAGCGCTACGCGGTCACGGAGAGCGGCGTCTCGCCCATGGCGATTCCCGGCACGCCCGGTATCACCTACACGGCCGACGGCCTCGAGCACGGCGAGCGCGGCACGCCATCTTCGCAGTTCGCGGATCACGTCGCACAGCTCGGCAAGCGCCAGCGCAAACTGACCTCCATCGACTATGGCGCACAGTGGGCGGACATCGAGGGAGAGGGCGATCTTGCGGTCATCACCTTCGGTTCGTGCACGGGCCCGCTGCGCGAGGCGATCGCGACGGCCGGTCCGGCGCTGCGCCTGCGCACGATCTCGCTGCGATTGCTGACCCCGACGCAGCCGCAGCGCCTCGCCGCTGCGCTTTCCGGCGTGCGCAAGGCGCTGGTGATCGAGCAGAACCACACCGGCCAGCTCTACAAGTACCTGCGCGGCGAGTATGACCTGGGCTGCGAACTCACCAGCCTGCACAAGGCCGGCGGAGCCCAGTTCCAGCCCGGAGAACTGCAACGGCATCTGATCGATTGGAGTCGCTCATGAACGAATCTTCCGCGGTGGCGGCGGCGCTGGCCCCGGCCGATTTCAAGTCCGACATCAAGCCGGTCTGGTGCCCGGGATGCGGGGACTTCGGCGTCGTCAACGCCTTGTCCAAGGCACTCGCGAAGCTCGCGCTGGCACCGGAGAACGTCGGCATCGTCTCAGGGATAGGCTGCTCCTCGCGCATCCCGGCCTATACGAGCTGCTACGGATTCCACGGTGTCCACGGACGCGCGCTGGTCGCCGGCGCGGGCCTCAAGATCGCGCGGCCTGACCTCACCGTCATCGTCACGGGCGGTGATGGCGATGGCTATTCGATCGGCGGCAATCATTTCCTGCATGCCTGCCGCCGCAACGTGGACATGACCTACATCGTCATGGACAATCGCGTGTACGGCATGACCAAGGGACAACCCTCGCCGACCACCGAGCCCGACTGGGATTCCAAGCTGTCGCCGGACGGCACGGGCCTGCGCGAATTCCAGCCCATGGTGATTGCGCTGGCGTCCGGTGCGAACTTCATTGCGCGCGGTTTTACGGGTGACCCGAATGGACTGGCCGCGATCATCGCACAGGCGATGCGCCACCCCGGGTTCTCGTTCGTGGAAGTGTTGTCGCCCTGCATCACCTTCCGGCCCGAGCAACTGGAGTGGAAGAAGATGGTGCACGCGGGCGCGCTGCAGGCGACCTCTGACGGCGCAGCCGCGATGCAACGCCTGATGAGCGATGATGGCTTCAATCTCGGCGTGCTCTACAAGGGCGAACGGCCGCCATACCAGCCGCGGGGTCCGCGGGCGGCGCGACGGGTCGAGGATCTGGCAGTGAGGTTTGCGATATGACAGGCGGCGGCGCGCCACGCACGGTGGCCGAGTTCATGGGGTACGCCTACGCCCTGGAAGCAGAGGCAGCCGAACGCTACACGGAGCTGGCCGGCATCATGGCGGCGCACAACAACCGGGAGATCGCCGAGCTCTTCGGCAAGCTCGCGCGCATCGAGGGCCTGCACCGCGACCAGATCATGAAGCAGATGGGCTGGACGACAGCGCCGGCCTCGCACACTTTCGAGTGGACGACGCCGGAAGGACCGGAGACGACCGACCCCGGCGACCTGCATTACCTGATGCAGCCGTACCATGCGCTGAAGCTGGCCGAGCACAACGAGCGCCGCGCCGTGGAGTTCTTCGCGGCGTTCGCGGCTGCCGAGGTGCCCGATGACGTGCGTGCCGCAGCGGCCGAGATGGCCGACGAGGAGCGCGAACACGTGCGGCTCATCGGGAACTGGCTGTCGAAGGTGGAGGCCCCTGACAGCAACTGGGCCGAGGACCTCGATCCGCCGAACGTCGCGGACTGAATCGGCTTGCGCAGCAAGAATCGGCTTGCTCGCCAGCTTTTCCTGCTCACAGCCCTCGCGACAACGTTCGCCGAGGGCGTCGAAACATTATCAGCGTCGGCCGCCATGCGACAACGGTTGCTCGATCGAATTCGCGAGCGCGAGGGGCTATCGTACTCGCCCTCGGCAGGCAGCTATTCATCGCATTGGTTGCAAGGTTTTGGATACTTTACGGTAACGGTCGACACATCGACTTCGCAGTCCCGGCACGTATTCGATGTCGTCGCCGAGACGATCACATCGCTTCGGAATGGCGTATCGCAGGATGAGATCGAGCGGGCCCGTGCCCCTCTCATCGAACGTTCTCACGCGGCGCAACAGGAAAATTTGCTTTGGGTGGGGCCACTGGCCGTGCTGCAATCCGATCCCAAAGAACTCGAGAATTGGCTGCACCGTGCCGATGCCTATCGTGATGTCACGCCGGCGGATATCGTTCGAGCCGCGCGCCAGTACCTTCAGCCCGATCGCGCCGTAAGGCTTCTCGTATTGCCCGAACACTGAACCATGACGGCTTCACCGGCCACATTATGTCGAACGTCGCCATAAATGGCATTGAAAAATGGATTGAAACCATTCCATAATGCCATTCATGAGTACCGTTGTGACTATCGATGCTGCCGGCCGTATCGTCATTCCCAAGTCGGTGCGGGAAGAACTGCGGCTCGAACCGGGCGATTCGCTGGCGTTGGACGCGGACGGAGAGCGCTTGCTGCTGCGCCCGGTGCGTTCCGGATCCGCCCTGCAGAAGGAACGCGGCATCTGGGTGTTTCGCAGTGGCCGCAAGGTTTCTGCGGAGCAGACGAATCGGATCCTGGAAGATGCGCGAAAGGAACGCGAGTCGGGAGTGTGAACGCTTTCCTCGATACGTCGGTGTTGATCGCGGCTTTCTACGGCGACCATGAGCACCATGAGCGAAGCATCGCCCTGCTGGCCGGGCAGAAAAAATCCACGGCCTGCACCGCGGCGCACTGCTTCGCGGAAACTTACTCGGTACTGACCCGGATGCCGGGCAAGGACCGCGCGAGTCCGGACGAAGCCCTGCTTTTCCTGCGTGATGCGCGCGAACGCCTTCGCACGATTGTGCTGGATGAAGCGGAGTATTTCGGCGCGCTGGAATCCGCCGCGGCCGCCGGCATATCGGGCGGTGCGATCTACGATGCGCTCATAGCACGGTGTGCATCGAAGTCCAAAGCGGCGACGCTGTATAGCTGGAACGTCAGGCATTTCAAGCGCCTCGGAGACCAGATTGCCGCTCGTGTGCAGGAGCCGTGAGCACTCACCACACGCGAAACATCAGGTACCAGTCTGCCCCGGTCACGAGGAGCGGCACGAGATACAGCCCCAATGCCGCCGTGCGCCGACCGGCAGCCGCCGGAGAGCGGGCAACGATGCGCGCGCCGAGCCACGCCGACCACAGCAAAGCGCCGGCGATGAGGAGCGCGCGCGCAATGCCGACGCCGGGTGGCGTCCGGCCTTCGGCGCGCAGCTGCGTCAGCGTCATCATGGACAGACCAAGAAAGAGCCCGGCGGCGCCGATCGGGACGAGGCCGAGCGCCAGCGAGCGCCAGTCGAAGCTGGTGCCGCCGGCAATGCGCGCCGCCGCGCGCAGCGCCAGCCAGATGATGCCCCCGGCGGCCAGTGCGTAGGCGGCGATGTAGGCTGCGATCAGCAGGCCATCGAGCCAGGTGAACACATCGGACGCCGCGGGGTAGTGCGTCAGCACCCACCACGGCGCATTCGAGTCGAGCAGGCGGTAGGAATCATGAGCGACCAGCCATTCCACGGCCCGCTGGCGCAGCGCCACGAACCAGGGGCTTACCGTCCACTGAAAGGCGCCGGGCGCAATGCCGAGCAGGCCAAAGACCAGCAGCGCGGCCGTCGCTGTGCCGATCTGGCCGGAACGCGCTGCGAGGACTTCGCTGTTCGGGTGCCGTAGCGCCAGCGACACGGCGCCGCGGTGGCCGCTGCAGCGGCCGCAGGCGTGGCATTGCGAGGCGCTGCGCATGTGGCGCACGTCGATCAGCGGCGCACAGTCGATCCTCGTCTGGCGGGCCGGGCCGCGGTTCCAGGCGGCGCGATCGACATTGAAGTGCAGCGGTGCAATCTTGGCGAGCAGCGCGAATACGCCGCTCACCGGGCATAGATAACGGCACCACAGCCGGCTGCCGCGGCCGTAGACGAGGCCGACGCCGGCGGCCGCCACGGTCGAGCCGCCGAGGATCAGCAGCGTGGCCTTGGGATATTCGTAGACGCTGATCAGCTGGCCATAGATCGTCGTGCAGCCGAAGGCCACGAACGGCCAGCCACCCCAGCGCATCCAGCGCGGAATCGCCCGTCCCAAGCCGTGCCGGCTGGCGAACTCGGTGAGCGCTCCCTCGGGGCAGAGCACGCCGCACCACATGCGCCCGAGGAACACCACGCTCAGGATCACGAACGGCCACCATATGCCCCAGAACGCGAATTGTGCGAACAGCGTAAGGTTCGAGAGAATCGTCGCGTCGTTCGCAGGCGGCGGCAGGAAGGCCGGTATGACGAGCAGCGCCGCGTAGAGCAGCACGATGCTCCATTGGATCGACTGGATCGTGCCGCGCCGGCGCCGCATCGCATCGCCGAAGCGCGCGAGCCACGTCGCGCCCGGACGGTCTGGGACGCGCAGCGCCGCGACACTCGCAGCCAGTTCCTCGCTTGCAGCGCTCATGGCGCGGCTACCGCCGGCGCGCGTCTGCTGCGTCGGAGCGCGACCGCCACGATGAGCCAGTAGAGCGCGTAGGCGATCAGCAGTGTTGCGCAGGGGCGTGCGCGATAGCCGACGAACCGCGCCAGCATCTGCCCCGCGCCGCGCTCGTCGGTGAGCAGCGCGGAGCTGTCCCATGCCGGATCGAGCAGCGGCGGCAGCCAGTCCAGGGCGATCATGCGATCGACGCCGTTCGCCAGCAGCGCGGCGGCGATCAACAGCAGCAGCACTTCGCTGATGCGGAACAGCAGCCGATAGCTGAGCAGACGTGCGCCGCGCGCGATGATCCACGCCGTGACGAGCGCCAGCACGAAGCCGGCACCCGCCTCGGCAAATGCCACGCCGGGCGAATTGGCGCCCGTCTCGGCGCTGAGGCCGTAGAGAAAGACGACCGTTTCGGCGCCCTCGCGCGCGACGGCCAGCGCGGTGACGATACCGACGCCGAGCACGCCCGCTGCGCTGCCGGCGCGGCGTTCGAGGTCCTGGCGCATCGCGCGACCGTGCCGCCGCATCCACAGCACCATCTGCACGATCAGCGCCGCGGCGACGAAGACCATGCCGATCTGGAAGCTCTCGAGGAGCTGTCCCTCCAGCTCGTTGCGGATCAGGAACGTCGCGAGGCCGAGCAGCACCGCGAGCAGCGCACCGCCGGCAACCCCCAGCCACAGCGCACGCCGCAGCGGCCGGGGCTCGTTCTGGCGCGCGATCCAGCCGAGCAGCACGCCGATGACGAGCATCGCTTCGAGACTCTCGCGCCAGACAATGACCAATGCGTTCACGGCAGGCGCGTCTCCTTCAGCGTGCGATCAGCAGCAGCGTCCCCGTCTCGGGGTGGAACTCATCGACGAAGGTGTAGCTGCCGGGGCGCAACGGGTGAATCACGACGAAGGAACTCGCGCCCGGCGCCAGCACTTTTTCCACACGCAGAGCGAGATTCTCGAATTCGCAGGGCCCCGGTCCCTCGTTGCGGAGCGTGAGCTTGATCTTCACGCCGGCCGGAACCTCCAGCCGTGCCGGTATGATGCGACCGGCACGGAGGGTGACCGCAAATGTCGCCAGCGCTGGCGCCGCCGATGCGCCGCCCGCGCCGGCGATCAGGGCGCCGGCGAGCAGGAGATGGCACAGACCCATGCGGAGCATTACAACCCTACGGTTGCGCGCAGTCCGAAGACCGTGATTGCCGGCGCGCCGCCGTCACCGCCGGGACGCTGAATCCGCTGCAGGTTGGGCGTGATCTCGACGTGGTCGTTGAGGTGGTAGCGGTAATAGATCTCGGCGACCCGCTCGCTGCCTCGGGCCGCATAGCCACTCAACAGCCCGTCGGCGGTGGCATCGCGATACTCCGGGCTGGTGGGGAGCACGCCGGCCGCGACGCCCAGCGCGTCGGCCGCGCGCCGCCAGTAGTCGCCGCCGACCTTCGCCCCGAGCGTCAGTGCGTCATCGAAGGTGCCGTGGCCGCTGACGCGCCGGCCGTAGCGGCCAAACAGCGTCAGCGCCCGGCCGAGGCGCTGGTCGGCCGAGATACCCCAGCCGGCGTGGCTGGCCTCGGTGCCGTCGAAGTCCCGGGCGCGGCCGTTGCGCCAGGCGTACAGGCGGTAGTTGCCCACCAGACCCGGCAGCAGCGGTACCGACATTTCGAGCTGGGCCATCATCAGCGGCTGATCGAGCGAGCCTGAGAAGTTCGCTGCCGGTCCGGAGCCGAACACGCCGAACGATGCGCGCCAGATACGTGCCTTGTTGCGCTCGTTCGTATACGCGACACGCGCGCCCGGCATGAAGCCATAGGCGTCCGATCCGACGTCGCGGCCCGAATCGAGCAAGGGATTGTGCACGAACGCGTTGTTCACGAACGAGACGCTCTCATCATCCGCTGCTGCGTTCTGATCGAAGAACACGAACGGGTCCATCTTGCCGATGTTGAACGTCAGTCGTTGCCTCGACTGTGGCTTGAATCCGCCGCGCGGCAACGGTACGTCGAGCTGGTACCATGCCTGGCCCAGAACGGCGAACGAGGAGTCCGGGTCGTTGACACCGGCGACCTGGAATGTCGTGGTGTTGGGCGTGCTGGTGTACGTCCGCCGCAGGATCACGCCATCGCCCTGACCGAGGCGTACCTGCGCGAAGAACTCGCCGTCAGCGTCACCGAAATTGCCGCCGGGGAGCTTGACGGCCACGTCACCGCGATAGTTGAGGAGGGACTCCGGCTGGCCGTTCGCCGCGGCGTGCCGGCTGACCTGCTGCGCCATGCTGATGACGTTGGTATCGACGGATATGCCCTCGAGCGCCTCGATATGACGCGCCTGCTGCTGCATGGACAGAGTCTGGGTCTCCACGGCCTTGAGACGCGTGACGAGCTCCGGCTCCTGCTCGCTGATCCGGTCCGAGGACAGCGCCGCGTTGGTTTGCGACTGGACGTCTTCGAGCTCGTGGATACGCTCCTCCGCCTGCTCCAGACGCTCGGTCAGGCGCTTGATCTGCTCGAGCAGCGGCGCCCCTCCCGTGTCGGCCTTGGCCGCGCCGGTCTTCGCGGCCTCGGTCTTCGTGGCGTCGGCCGGGTATGCCACGCCGCCGCACGCGAATAGAATCCCGGCGAGGACGGCGCATGGGCCGGCTGTCGGGCGAGCCTGCCGCATCATCAGTACCCGCCCTTCTTGCCGATGCCAGCGTACGTGAACTCCCATTCGACCTCGAAGGACTTGAACCACGGGCGCACGCCGGTAGCCCGGTCGGTATGGCGGCCGAAATTGTGTCCCAAGGCGTTGTTCGCGGCATTCGGCGCCAGAATCGTGTATTTGATGCGGTAGCGCCCGGGTCCCTGCAGTTTCACGTTGTCGCCGTAATGCGGGCCGTCGCTCGCGACCATGCCCATGAAGTCGCCGCTCGTCACCTCGCCGCTGCCGACCTTTGTGATTTCGTAGTGGATGCCGAGGAAAGGAATCCACGCGCCTTCCGGGAAGCCGTTGGCATTGTTGGCGAGGGCATGGATGTCGGCCTCCATGTGGACGTCCGAATCCGCCGCCTTGCGCATGTGCCCCTCGGGCTCCATGTCGATCGGCTGCAAATAGACTGCGGCGATCTCCATGCCCGCCATGTTCTGTGGAGTACCGATGGGATACTCGAGGGCCAGCGCCGCGGGCGCGGCCATAAGCAAGGGCAGGGCGCGCCAGCAACGGGCGAAACGGCTCCACAGCATGAATGTACCCCTCAATTAATGCGAATCATGCGCAATTGCTGATGATTCTCAATAAAAGAGGTCTTCGTTCATATAGTGGATAACCGAAGTCGGTGGCGCTGCAAGTTTCCGCGCCATGCCGATGGCCCCACACCCGCGCGATCCACCGCGCCACCCGCGACCCTACGGCGGCGAGACGAGCGCTACGCTTTCTCCCAGGAGATGAACGCCCAACGCATCGGGGCGGCACTCTCGCCCGCGCCCGGCGGGGCGCGCTCGTACCAGGCACGCAGTCGTGCGAGTTCCTCGGATGTGAGCTCGCCCAGCGACCAGGCGATGCGACGCGCGAGCTCATCGAAGCCGGCGGCCTGTGCGCGCCGCTGCTTGCTCTCGATGTAATCGAGCCGCGGGTGGATGCCCATGCCGTGCAGGATGTTCAGGATGTAGATGTAGTCCGGCGGCGGGAGGACCTTCCGGCCCAGCGCCTCGATCGCCTCCGGATGGAACGGGCGGTCGCCGACGCGATGCGTGAGGTAGACGCGTCGGTGCGCCTTGGCGTCGAGCTTGGCGAGCGCCGCGGCCATGTCCGGCACGCTGGTGGAGCGGGAAGCCACCACGATGTCGCACACCGGCACTTCCGACCAGTCGTCCTCCCAGGCCCGGTGCAGCGCCTCGACGTTCGTGAGCCCGCGCTCGGCTGCGCCGGCACGCAACGCCTCGAGCATTGCGCGGCTGTAGTCGAGCCCGTAGACGCGTTCGAGCCGGGGGGCCAGCGGCAGACCAATGGTGCCGGGACCGCAGCCCACATCGAGCAGCGTCGTGGCGCCTGCGAGATTCATGCGCGCGATGAAGGTCTCGGCATAGTTGCCCTGCCACTCGTGGCGCTGCATGTCCGCGGCACGCGCGTCCCAGGCGCTGGCGGGCTTGTCCGCACGCGAGGCGGCGCGTACGTGCTCGCGATAGAGGCGACCGAAATCGATGTCGGTCATGGTCGTCATCGGCACGCTAGGCGGCTGGCGGCGCCAGTCCGGCAAACCAGCCTTCGAGGGCCTCGAGATCCGGTGACAGCTCCGCACCGGCACCGTCCGTGAAGCGCTGCCAGCTCTCGAGGAAGCGGGTGCTGACTGCGGTGAGAAGCGGCACGCCTTCGCCCATGAGCGCCAGCATCTCGGCGGCGAAGCCGCCGCCCGCGGCTTCCAGCTCGCCGAAGCGGCTCACGATGACGAGATCGGCGCCTTCTTCCAGCGCGCGGCGCAGCACGCCGCTCGTCTCGGCCAGCACGCCCGGATCGACGCAGTTTGGGCCGGAGCCCGAGCCGAGCTTCTGCGATATGTCGAAACGCTCGCCGCCCGCAAGATCGGTGAGCATCATGCGCCGCGCACCGCCAGGACCGTCGTGCGTGACCTCCTGGACGAGGCCTCGCACCCGCAGGCCTCGTTCGCGGAGCTTGCGGGCGAGGGCGGTCATCGGGCCGTCGGCCACGCCGCGTGTGGTGTAAACGATGGCGGCTATCGGGAGTGCTTGCGTCATCTGCCCAGATGGTACATCACTAAGCTGCTTCGCGGAGATGATCGATATCAAAAGCGACCGCACCGATCATCTGCCATCCCCACGGCTGCGCGCCCGCAGGTGGTCGACGGTGTCCTCCATGTTGTGCTGGCAGCGGCGTACCTGGAGAACGCCGGATTGCTCCAGGGCGGCGGAGTCGGTTTCAATGGCCACGAGGAGCGAGGGCATGTGCGCGGCTGCCTCGCTCCCGCTCCAGCCGAGCCATGAGTTGCGTTCCGACTTGGCGCGGTACAACGCCATGTCTGCAAGGTTCAGCGACTGCTCCCAGTCCAGGAGCTCCGGCGCCTGCGCTATGAAGGGCACGGTTGCGAAGCCGATCGAGCAGCTGGTGCGGGCCACCGCGCCATCACCGACATGGAAGATGCACTTCGCAACGGCCATCCGTACCCGTTCCGCCAGCGCACTCGCGGTATCCAGGTCGCAGCCGCGGCACCACACCACGAACTCATCGCCGCCCCAACGGACGATCAGGTCCGCCGAGCGGAACAGGTGACGGAGAATCTCCGCGATCCGGTTGATCACCGCATCGCCACCGTCGTGACCGTATTGGTCGTTGATCGGTTTGAGATGATCCAGATCGATGATCATCAGCACGCTGGGCGCCGCGTCCCTGGCGCTCGCAGATTCGACCATCGTGTCCCGCAGGCACCGCCGGTTGCCGAGGCCGGTGAGCGGATCGGTGATGCTCGCTTCGCGCAACTGCTTGTTGGCCAGCTCCATCGCCTGGTTGCGCTCGTCGAGCTCGGCGGTGCGATCCTCGACCTCGCGTCGCAGCCGGCGCGCATAGGCGGCCTCACGCTCGACACGCCAGCGCTGCCACAGCCAGACGGCAAGGATGATGCCTGCGATGGCCAGGCCGTATATCGTCCGGGCCCACCACGTCTGCCACGGTGGCGGATCGACCTGCAGGTCGATCCCGAGGCCGCGTTCGTTCCAGACCCCATCGCTGTTCGCGGCGCGCACCCGGAAGGTGTATCGCCCGCCGTTCAGATTGGTGTAGGTGGCCTGCCCGACATTGCCGGCGTCGATCCAGCGATCGTTGAATCCGTCGAGGCGGTACTGGTAGCGGTTTTCCTTCGGCCCGGTGAAGTCGAGCGCAGCGAACCGCAGCGTGAGCACGTTGTCGCGGAAACCCAATGCCAGCCGCGAGAGGTTTTCCGGTGTACGGGACACCGGGGTGTTGGCCTTGAGCACCTCGGTCAATGCGATGCGCGGCGGCAGGGTGTTGAAGCGCAGCCGCTCCGGGACGAAACTGTTGTAGCCGTTGGACCCGCCGAAGAACACGGTTCCATCGCGTCCCCGAAAATACGCGCCGAAATTGAATTCGTCGCCCTGCAGCCCGTGGCTGCGTCGGAACGTGCGCACCGAGCGCGTGGCCGGGTCGTAAGCCGCGAGCCCGCGATTGGTGCTCAGCCACACCCGTCCGAGCTCATCCGGTACGATGCCGTACACGTTGCTGTTGGGCAGTCCGTCGTTCTCGGACAGATTCTCGAAACGGACGGAGTTCGCGACGAGTGGATTTCCGACGACCTGGTCCAGGCCGCCGCCGCGCGTGCCAACCCACACCCGGCCGCGGGCATCCGCGCACACCGAATAGACCGTGTCCGAGCTGAGCGAAGACGGATCATGGGGATCATGAAAGAAGTGGCGGAATCGATGCGACACCGGATCGAAGACGTTCAGGCCTGCGCCATCCGTTCCGATCCAGATCAGGCCGGTTGAATCCTCGGCGAGGGCGGTCGCCCGGTTCCCTGAAAGGCCGGTCGGTCCCTCGCGGTCGATGGGATGGCGCTGCGTGGCACCCGTGCGCGAATCGATGCTGGCCAGTCCGCCCCCGTAGGTGCCGACCCAGATCGTCCCGCCGGAGCCCATCATCAGGGACATCACTCCGGGTGCCGGCAGTGAATGCGGATCCTTGGGATCGGCGCGAAAGCGATGCGCCTCCCCGGTGCGCGGGTTCAATCTCACGATGCCGGAGTCCATGGTGCCGAACCAGATCCGATCCTGGGAATCCACGATCATGGCCATGACGTTCGGGTCGCCAGGCGTCAGCCCGGAGCGCGCCTCCTGTGGAGATGACACGGCACCCTGCCGCGACAGTCGGCTGATGCCTCCGCCGAAGGAGCCGATCCAAGTCGTACCCTCGCTGTCCACCGCGAAGGAGGTGATGTTGTTGCGATTCGGTTCTTGAAAGCGCATGTGGCCGAATTGCCAGGAGCGCGGATTCCAGCGCGCAATGCCGCCCGACCGGGTACCGACCCACAGCAGGCCGCTGGCATCCTGGTACAAGGAGGTGATGTTGTCGTCCGGCAGGCTTTCGAGGTCGGTTGGATCCTTGCGAAACGTGCTGAAAGTTGCGTTACGGCGATCGAACAAGGCGAGACCATTGGTCGTCCCGACCCACAGGCGATGCTCGTCGTCTTCGAGCAACGCCGACACCCGATCACCCGGAAGCGCGTCTTCGGACTTGGGCTGTGCGTGGAATCGCTGCGACGCGGACCCGCGCTCGTCCAACCGGAACAGGCCGACATCGGAGCCTGCCCAGATCGTGTCCCGTGAATCCGCGAGCAAGGTGTTCACCTTGACCGGCGGCGCATTCGGACCGACCAGCCGCCGCAGATCGCTTCCATACTGCCGAAACCCTCCGCTGACCGGATCGAGTCGGTCGAGACCCGTTCCTGTGGCGACCCAGAGTGATCCGGCCGAGTCTTCCTGGATGGCCGTGACGGAATCGTCACTGAGCGAGTGCGCGTCGTTGAGATCGCGCCGGTACACGCGAGCCGCGCCGGATGCCAGGTCGAGTTCGAACAGGCCCGAATCACGGGTGCCGACCCAGACATGCTGGCGCCGATCGATGAAGACCACCCGGACACGGGTCTGCGGATCGATCAACGGCCGGCCCGCCGCCGTGACCGGTTGCCGGAATTCACCGGTCGGGGCATCTCGCCACACGAGACCGCCACTGTCGGTGCCAATCCACAATCGCCCCGCACGATCTTCGGCCAGCGCCGATATCCAGTTGCTCGGCAGGCTCGCGCGATCGTCGCGCTTGTGAAAGAAGTGCCTGATCTCGGTGCCGTCGTAGCGGTTGAGCCCGTCCTCCGTCCCCACCCACAGGAATCCGCGTTGATCCTGCAGTATCGCCAGCGCGGCGCCCTGCGACATCCCCTGCTCCGAACCGAGGTGTTCGAAGGACATCGAGCGCTCGAAGGCGGCAAGCGGGCGGGCGGCCAGGAATGAGGCGAGCACGAGCGCGCCCCACGCGAGCCGTGCCGTCCTTCGAGGGGCCTGTGTTGCCGTCGATTGCGTCATGGACGCGCTTCAGCCGGGATCACTCAATCACCGGAGTCCTGTTGTGGATCTTGCCGCCCATTTCTCGGCCGAAATCGCGGATTCTTAATGTCAAATGAGCGCGAAGCGGGAGTTTGGAGGCCCTGCAAGGCATCGTCCGGGCGCGAGTTCGGCCTGCGCGCAGTCGAACGAGAACTTGACAGTCCCATTATTCGACCGGCGTCACAGATTTGCGCCCGGCCGTCGCTGTGTCAGCCACGGCCGGTGAGACCACTGCTCCGCTTCAATACACCCCATCGAAGGCACTTCTTCGGACAGCGGAGCGGTACATGAGGCACACACGGTTCATCGCGGCGATTCTTGGCTCACTGGGCTTGTGCGGCGCTTCTCACGCATCGCCGGGCTCGAGCGGGCACCCGAAGAGTTTCATCGACGCACCCGCGGCCGTCCGCAGCGCGCCTGCGGTCGGCGACTACATCGTGCGCGCCGAGAGCGTGCGCGCGGCCGCGGACGCGGTGCGTCGCGCCGGTGGGCAGGTCACGGTCGAGCTGCCCATCGTCAGCGGCGTCTCGGCGCGACTGTCCGCGCAGCAGGCGAACACGCTGCGCCGAAATCGGCATCTCGAACTGTTCGCCGATGCGCCGCTCAAGACCCAGGGCGGACCCATCATCGACCAGTACGCTCGCATCGAGGTCGGTGCGGACCAGCTCGGTTCACAGGGATTCTTCGGAAACGGCGTCACCGTCGCCATTCTCGACAGCGGCATCTGGGCCTCCTGGGACAACGTCAAGAACAACCTGAGTGGCAAGAACAAGATCCTCAAGCAGTACAACGCGATCACCAACCAGGTCGGGGACAGCGGCAGCGACACCGCGCGCGATGACTACGGTCACGGCTCCCACATCGCCAGCATCATCGGCAGCCCCGACACCTCCGTCGACGGCCAGCCGCAGGGCATCGCCCCGATGGCCAACCTGGTCGCCGTCAAGGCCTTCGACGCGAACGGCAACGGCACCTACACGAGCGTGCTCGCCGGCCTCAACTGGATCCTCGCCAATCGCGCGACCTACAACGTGCGGGTGCTGAACCTCTCCTTCGGCGCCAAGCCGCAGTCCTTCTACTGGAACGACCCGATCGACCAGGCCGTGATGAAGCTCTGGCAGGCCGGCGTCGTCGTGGTCGCCTCGGCGGGCAACTACGGCCCGACGGCGCAGTCGATCACCGTGCCGGGCAACACCCCCTATGTGATCACGGTCGGCGCCATGACCGACAATTACACGCCGACCAACCCGGCCGATGATGGCGTGACGTCATTCTCTTCGACGGGGCCGACCTATGAGGGCTTCGTCAAGCCGGATCTCGTCGCCCCGGGCGGCCACATGATCGGCAGCATGAACGCCGGCACGATGAGCATTGCCAAGACTCACCCCGAGTTCGCGACCGCCAACAACACGATGTTCGTCATGTCGGGCACCTCGCAATCGGCGGCGGTGGTTTCCGGTATCGTCGCGCTGATGCTGCAGGCGAATCCGAGCCTCACCCCCAACCTGGTGAAGTGCCGGCTGGTGGCCTCGGCCTCCTCGTCCGTCAATTCGAGCGGCAAGGCGGCTTACAGCGTCTTTCAGCAGGGCGCCGGCATGGTGAATGCCTACGCAGCCGTCTACAGCCAGGCGGCGGGCTGCGCCAACCAGGGTCTCAACGTCGCCAACGACATCGCCGGCACCAGGCATTACGGCGGGCCGGCCCATCAGGATGCGGCGACGAAGCAGTTCTACCTCGTTGACCTCAATGGCAACCGGATGCAGAGCGACGGTTATCTGTGGAACAACAACTTTACCCGGAACCAAGGCTACCTCTGGAACAACGGCTATCTGTGGAACCAGGGTTACCTGTGGAACAACGGCTACCTGTGGAATCAGGGCTATCTCTGGAACAACGGCTACCTGTGGAACAACGGTTATCTATGGAATCAGAGCACGGTCGCCCCGGCTTCGGCGCCGATGGTCAACGAGTCCTGGAACAACCAGGAATGAGTCGCCTCCGGTTTCCGCTACCGACGCCTATGCGGCTGCGACAGGGCGGGAGCGATCAGGTGCGGGCTAGACACTCCGTCGAGTAATCGCGTGACTCGCCAGAAGGTCCTTGAGGAAGATCTTCACTACCAACGGTTGCTGTGCCTCGGCGCGTGTGATCAGGAAAAAATCAACTTCGCGCCGTGTCTTCTCGTACATCAGCGGCTTCAGTCGTCCGTTGCGAGCCCAAATGTCCGCGAAGTCCTTCGGCAGATAGCCAATATATCGCCCGGACAGCAACAGAATGACCGTCGCATCCATGTTTTCAACGATGGCTGCCGCTCGACCCGCGAGATCCTTTGCATCGAGCAACTGGTGGATGGGCTCGGCGACGACCCATTCTGCGCGGCGGAGATCCGCCAGCGATAGGTCGAGATCCGTCTTCCTGAAAAGCAAATGTTTCGAGCCGCAATAGAGTACGGTTTCCTCGGTGAAGAGCTTCGTATATTTCAACCCGGGCAGACGCTGGTGAAAGAGTCCGATCGATAGATCATAGCGGCCCTCCAGCGTACGGCTCGCCTGCTCGGATGCAGGTGCTTCTTCGACATGGAAGGAGACGCTGTTCTTTCGCTTGCTGAACGAAGCGATCGCTTCCGAAAGCCGGAAGTTTCGGTTGGTGGCAAGATTGTCCTGCAGTCCGATTCGCACTTCACCGGCCAGCTCGTTGCGGATTGCAGCAACGTCTCGCCCGAAGTTGTCGAATGCCGAAAACAGCGGCTGTATTGCCTCGTAGACCTTCTGGCCGCGCTCGGTGAGCTTGAATCCAGATCGGCCTCGCCGGCACAAGACCATGCCGAGCTGCATCTCCAGGTCCTTCATTTTGACGCTGATGGCCGCAGCACTCATGTTGAGCGCGGGCTGCGCCGGCGCGAAGCCTTTCGCGTCCGCCACGGTGCGAAAGATCTGCAATCGCTGCAAAACGGCGGCTTTCGCTGCAAACGTGGTCGCCATCGGCTGCTCCGTATCAGTTTAGAAAATCGTAAAGTAAGCCGGATAAATTTGATATTCCTTGAAGTATAGGTCCATCGCTACCCTGCAGTGAAGGGTATCGACGTGCGGAAGATGCAAATGATGGACGAGGAAAAGCTCGCGAAGATCCGCCGCGCCGCGGCGCAAACCGGCTTCAATGACCGGCGTCTCACCGAGTTCTATGAACGTCGTGGCGAAGCTCACGAGCAGGTCGCGCCCTACATGGGACATTCAACACTGCTGCATGCGCCGCAGGTCAACGACCTTGCCAGGCTGGATATTGCTCTGGTAGGCATTCCCACCGATCTGGGCGTCACCAACCGTCCCGGCGCCCGATTTGGACCGCGACAGATTCGCGACGTCTCGGCGATGGCGGAAGGGCCGATGCATCACCAGTTGCGCACGATTCCTGCGCAGCTATGTCGATATGCCGATATTGGTGATGTGCCGATCGCCAGCACCTACGATCTGCAAGCCTGCATGGGCGAGATCGAAGCCTTCTTCCATGGAATTGCCGACGCTGGAGTCATACCGATTTCAGCAGGCGGTGACCACTCTGTTTCCTATCCGATTCTGAAGGCGCTGGGTCGGAACGAGCCCGTTGGGCTGGTGCACATAGATGCGCACTGCGATACGGGTGGGGCCTTCAACGGCTCCAAATTCCATCACGGCGGCCCATTCCGCAACGCTGCCGTGGATGGCGTCCTCGATCCGGAGCGGACGGTGCAGATCGGCATTCGTGGGCGTGCGGAAACTCATTGGGATTTTTCATACGAAACCGGGATGCGTGTAATCCACATCGAGGAGTTCCATGAGATGGGCCTCCAGGCCGTCATCGCGGAGACGCGGCGCATCGTTGGAAATGGCCCGACATACATCAGCTTCGATGTCGATGGAATCGATCCGGCATTCACCCCCGGAACCGGCACTCCCGAGATAGGAGGACTCACGTCGCGGGAGGTTCAGCAACTGCTGCGCGGATTACGCGGGCTGAACATCGTTGGTGGCGACGCGGTGGAGGTTGCTCCGCCATATGATGCCAGCGGCGGCACAGCCCTCGTCGCCGCAACGATGATGTGGGAAATGCTGTGCATCATCGCTGAATCCGTCGCTGCGACGACCGACAGACACCGATCGTGATCTGCCAGACGCAGGAGTCGCATGACCTGGATGGTGCGTTGAGCATCGCCGCGATGGTCGTGCTGGGAGTGCTCGTCGTGGCCGTGCTTTTCGCAGCCCCAGTGCTCGTCGGTGGCATGGTCACGGCGCTGGGGTTCAGCGAATCACAGGCAGGATTCGTCATCTCGGCGGAGTTGCTTGCCATGGCCGTCGGCACTCTTCCCGCCGTTTACCTGGCCAAACGCCTGAGCTGGCGTGTGCTCCTCGTCGCTTCGATGGTTTGGATGATTGCCGTCAATCTGCTCTGCTGGCTGATGCCGCTTCACTTCGGGCTGCTGGTGGCTTTGAGAATCGCAACCGGTATCTCCCAAGGCGTGGCGATGTCGCTGTGTCTTGCCATGATCGGCATGACGCGCAAGCCAGATCGAAACTTCGGGCTCTACGTGGCGGGACAGTTGGTATTCGGGGCGCTCGCGCTATTCGCGTTGCCGCGCCTGATGTCGAAGATGGGTTTCGGTTTCGTATATCTGGTTGTTGCAGCCTTGTTGATCGGCTTCCTGCCATTGGTGCGTCACCTGCCTCGGTCACGCCTGGAAGGTGGCCCGCGGGCGCCTGCGACAGGTGACGCGCCCGGTAATCTTCAGTTGGCAGCCGGCCTGCTCGCGATATTTGTCTACTACATTGGACAGTACGGAGTTTGGGTATACCTGGATCGGATGGGAGCCCACCTCGGGCTCGCGCCTCAGCCGATCGCCGAGACGCTGTCTTTCGCCTCGATCGTTGGAATAGCAGGTTCCGGTGGCGCTGTGGCGCTCGATCGACGTTTTGGTCGGATCATGCCGATCACTGTCGGCTGCGGATTGTCCGTTCTATCCATGGTACTGCTCATGTTCAGTCATGGGCTCGCGCAATACGCCGTTGCCGCGGCGCTGTTCAGCGCGATGTTCAATTTCATCCTTCCCTACATGATGGCCGTCATCGCGGGCGCGGATCAGACCGGGCGGCCGATGATGCTGGCGAATTTCGCCAGTGGTGCCGGTTTGGCCGCGGGCCCCGCGCTGGCTGCCCTGCTTCTGAATCTTCAGGTCGGCTACCAGGCGCTGTACGGCGTGGGCATCGGATCGACTCTCGCCGCGCTGTTGCTCATCGGGAAGCTGGCGCTGGCTCAAAAGCCAGTGACGGTCACGCTTTCGCAGCTTGTCAGGACGAACAGATAGCGAATTCGCATGGACAATCTTTTCAAGTCGAAGAATGGTCAGGGGGAATCATGAGTTGCTTACGTGTACCAGGTGTTGTCTCGGCGTCCGCGGCATCACAGGAACTGCGTTTTCAAGGGTTGGCCCGCTGGCTGCTCGTTCCGTGCATTTGTTCCTCATGGGTGGTGTGTTCCACGCTGTCCTATGCGCAGACCGCGGACGTCGCCACTGATCGTGCGGACGTTCAACTGCAGGAAGTCGTCGTGACCGCGACCAAGCGCGTGACGACCTTGCAAGGAACTCCGATCAGCCTGACAGCGATTTCGGGCGACAGTCTTTCGCAGCGCGAACTCCACGACATCAATTCGCTGATCGACAAGATTCCGGGAGTGTCGTATCAGACTCTGGGTCCAGGCCGCGCAAATTACAGTATTCGCGGAGTGTCGAGCAGCGGGGGTTCGTCGCCGACCGTCGGTTTCTACCTGGATGACATACCGGTGACACCGGCCACCAGTGCTCAGTCGACAGCCGGCAAGGCGGTGATCAGCCCCGACCTCTACGACCTGGAACGCGTCGAAGTGCTGCGCGGGCCTCAGGGAACACTGTATGGATCGGGATCGGAGGGGGGCACGATCCGCTTGATAACGAACCAGCCGAAGCTCGATACCTTTCAATCGAGCGCTCAGGCGAGCATTGCGCACACAGCCCGTAGCGGTAGTCCGGGCTACGGCTTGAACGGCATGCTCAATGTTCCGCTGCTGAGCAACCGCCTGGCCCTTCGGGTGGTGGGCAGCGAGAGGTACGATGCCGGTTACATAGACCGCATCGTCGTCTCACCGTATCCGGCGTACACGAACGGCAATACCACGCGAGGTGATGTGGCCCACGCACCCGTGGCGGGGCTCTTCAAGGATGTCAATAGCGTGCGAACAGGAGCGGTGCGGGCCTTGATGCTGTGGCAGCCCTCTGACAACCTGAAGATCACTCCGTCAGTCTTCCTCGAAAACATCCATCAGCTCGGGCAGAGCACCTATGATCTGCCACCGGGGAACTTTGCGCACTATCAAGCAGGGAATATTCCGGAGAGCTTCGACGAAACGTTCACTGTCTACGGATTGAACGTCAAGTACGAGGTGGGTCCTGTCGCGATCAACAACACTACCTCCTTGATGCAGGTCCACTTCCGCAACAGCGAGGACATCTCGGAGCAATGGTATGGAATATTCGTGCCCTTCGGCGACCCTTTCCTGACACAGGCCTCTGTAAACGAACGCCACACCCAAAGGCAGTTCAGCGAAGAATTGCGCCTCTCTTCTCTGGGAGAAGGCGCCGTGCAGTGGCTGGGCGGGGTCTTTTACAATGACTTCAAGGATACGATTTCAACTCGGCAAACCTCGGATCAGTTGATCGCATACTACGGAACCAATGACGTATTTACGGACCGCGAACCCGATCACCTCACGCAGAGCGCGGTATTCGGCGAATTGACCTATGCCTTCAACCCGCAGTTCAAGGCGACGGTGGGGCTCCGGTACTTTCACTATTCCTACGACTTCCTGCAGAACTACTCCGGGCTGGCGACCGCGCCTCCACAGGTTGCCACCGGATCAACCGCGGCGTCAGGAACCTCACCGAAAGTATCGCTGGCATATACGCCCACCGCCGACTTCACGCTTTTCGCGAATGCCGCGAAGGGCTTTCGTCCCGGCTCCGCCAATCTTCCGATCCCGCCCATGTTTTGCGGCGCCGATCTGAAAGCTCTCGGGGCAGAGACGTACTCGCCTGACACGGTCTGGAGTTTTGAAGTCGGCGAAAAGGCGCGCCTGCTGGATCAGCGAATCGGTCTTCGGGCCTCTGTCTATTACATCTCCTGGCGGCACATTCAGCAAAACGTGCCGCTTTCCTGCGGTTACGCCTATACGACCAACGCAGGCGGCGCCGTTTCAAAGGGCGGTGAGTTCGAGCTGGACGTACGATTGAGTCCATCGTTCACCCTGCACGCCAATCTGGGCCATACGGATGCGAAAATCACTTCCTCGTCCGTTGGAAATGCGATTGCCGTCGGCAGCCTCCTGCCAAACGTCCCGCGGTGGACCGGGAGCGCGGCGATCGACTACGCAACGACCTCGACCAGCCGCTGGAATTTGACGGCGCATGCGGACTACGGTTACGTGGGTCCCGTCTTCGATCCGAACTCCCAGCCGTTTCCTCTGCGTACGCGCGCCGGCTATGGCCTCGTCAACGCGCGGATCGGTTTGAAGACAGTGGGGGGATTGGAAGTCGGCCTGTTCGCCAACAATCTGTTCAACAAGCTTGCGTACGTCGGCTTCAACAGATCTTCAGGTCAGAATACGATGCAATATGCCCGAGTCATCCCCACGGTTCCGCGCACGATCGGCGTGGACGTGATGTGGGCGCTGTGAGCTTTGGCTAGCGCTTCATGGCTGTTCCCACGACTGTGTGGGCACCGTCGCGGGGGCGGGCAGCGACTTCAGGTACGCGACCAGGGTCCAGATGCCTTCCTGGGTGAGGGCACCGCCGAACGCGGGCATGCCCTTGGGCCGCCCGTAGTAGATGGAGGCGAACACTTCATCGTCGGCGCCGCCGTAGCGCCATCGCCCGTCCGCCAGGCTCGGACCCACCCAGCCTGCACCCTCACCGCCATGGCAGCCGTCGCAATTCATCGTCACGAACAACGTGGCGCCGTTCTTCGCGGCGTTCGGGTCATCGGCATGGGGATTCTTCAATTCGTTGCCGGCGGGAGCAACGCCCCCGGCATTGAGGTGTGCTTGGTAGCGAATGGCGGGAGGTGATCGGGAGGCCTCGGCAGGTCCCGCTGCCGTCGTCGCGGTGCCCACAGGGGCGCAGCCGGTCAGCCCGCTGCCGGCCGCCAGCAGCAAGCCGATGCCTGCGATGGGAGACTTCATAGTCCGAAGATCCATATGATTCCGCCCTGGCTTGTGTGCCTCGCGATGTTGCGCATGAGGTCGATCGGCGGCCGCACATCCGCCGGATCGTCGGAGCGCGTGTCGCCGGCCAGGAGCTGCCAGTCACCACCAAAGCCGGCGTACACGGCGACGTACTGCCTGCCGTCCGGGCCTTGAAAGGTCATCGGATTGCCGATGACGCCCGAGCCAACCTTGAACTTCGACAGCACCTTCCCCGTCCGGGCGTCCACGGACTTGAACCAGCCGTCGAGGGTTCCGTAGAAGGCGACATCACCGGCCGTCACCAGCGTGCCGCTCCAGCTCGGGAAGGGCTCGCGGATCTCCCAGGCCTTCTTGCCCGCCACCGCGTCCCAGGCGATGAATGCGCCGAGGTATCCGCCGGGTCCTGCCGTATAGGGAGAACCTGCTCCCACGAACGGCGTGCCCTTCAACCTGCCGATCTTCGAGGCGGACCAATCCATGCAGAAGTTGTTGGTCGAGGTATAGAACAGTTTCGTCTGCGGCGAGTACGCGGGCGGTGAGGCCGGGCTCACGCCGCCCTCGAGACTCGGACAGATGTCCTTCACATTGCCTATTGACGCGCCGGTCTGCTTTTCAGGGACCAGGACCGGTCGTCCGGTGGATAGATCAACCGATGTCGCCCAGTTGACGGGCACATAGGGGTTCGCGCGCAGCAGCTTGCCCGTCGCCCGTTCGAACACATACTGGAAGCCGTTCTTGTTGAATTGCACCAGCGCCTTCACCGGCTTGCCGTCGACCGGAAGGTCAGCCAGCATCATGGTGCCCGTGGCGTCGTAGTCCCAGTTGTCATGCGGCGTGAACTGGTAGGCCCACACCAGAGCCCCATCGCCGGGATGCCGGGCCAGCACGCTGGCCGCCCACTTGTTGTCCCCCAGGCGTTGCTCAGGGTTATAAGGAGCAGGATTGCCCGTGCCGTAGAAGATCAGGTCCGTTTCCGGATCGTAGGAGATCGCGCCCCACACCGGGGCGCCACCGGTCTTCCACGTGTCGTTCGCCCAGCTGGATGCTCCCAGGTCCGCGCCCTTGTCGTAGGGTGCGTGGAACACACCGGGTTTCACCAGCATTTCCTTGTCCGGGCCGAGATTGCGGGCCGTCCAGAGGACCTTGCCGGTGGCGGCATCCAGGCCCTTGACCCAGCCGTAGATGCCGAATTCACCTCCCGCTGCGCCGACGATGACGCGGTCGTTCACGACCAGCGGCGCCATGGTCACCGTCTCGCCCTCCGTCATGTCGGCGATGGCGGTGTTCCACAGTTCCCGTCCGCTCCGGGCGTCGACCGCCACTGTGTGGCCGTCGAGCAGGTTGTAGAACAACTTGCCCCCAGCGTAGAACGCGCCGCGGTTGATCGTGTCGCAGCAGGAAATGCCGATGGCATTGGGGCTGACGTCCGGGCGGTACTTCCATCTCAGGGGATAGCCTTCCCGGGTGAGGTCGAATGCATACAGCACGTTGGGCCACGGCGTGACCACGTACATCGTGCCATCCACGACCAATGGCTGGCCTTCGTGTCCACCCAGCACGCCGGTCGAGAAGCTCCACACCGGATGCAGCCCATGTGCGTTCGACCGGGTGATCTGTGACAGCGTGCTGTAACGACTGGATGCGAAATCCTTCGCCGGCATCCGCCATTGCCCGTCTTCGCCCGCCATGGCGAGCCCGAATGACAGGCACCCCAGCGTCCCAAGGACAACGGCGCGCGACGGGGCGGATCTGAATGGCATCGGCAGTGCTGGCATTGCGGCGGCTCACCGGGTCGGGAACAAGCCTTGGGGCGGAAATCGTTGTCGATACTAGCAGCACGCGCGGGTCGTCGGAAACAGCCGCCGGGAGGCTGCAAGCGGGTCATCTCGGACCAAACTGCACCCGCGCGAAAAGCGATCCCCTCGATTTGGGGGATTGTTGGTCCACGCCTCCCTGCTCATAGTTCGGCCACGCACCGACCGGACTTTCCAGGGCCATCGGTGTCGTGAAGGCCATCTCATCCGGGGGGTCCTGCCATGCAACACCGAGCCCGCTTCCCTCTTGCTCCTTGCCTCTTCGTGGTCCTGCTTTGCGCACTCGGCTCCGGTTGCGCCACCACCCAGCTCGTCGGCTCCAGCATCCAGCAAGTGGTCAACCGGCAACCCGTGGATCACGCGGGCCTCCAGAAGGCAGTGTCGAAGGACGCGCGGGACCTCGCATCGAATGTCCAGCAAGTGAGTCGCCGGTTTGCAGAGGCCGTCGCGCAACTGCGGACACGGGTCACGGCACGCTGGGGCCGGAACGAGGCGAAGGTGGCCGAGCGCACCGTGTACGTGAAGTACACTCAAGGCTACCAGAGTCGCGTGATCGCCGATTTCGATCACGGTTCGCTCACGGTGGAGACGCTGGATGCGGCGGATCCGAAGGAGAGCTTGCGCAACGCCCTGATCGCCGCGCTGCTCACCTCCAGCGATCCCACCTCGGTGGATCTGTTCTCCGACAAGGAAGTGACGCTCGATCCGGATCGGCGGCCCTATCTGTACGGGCTGGTGACCGACAACCGCGGCAAGTCCATCGGCACACGGGCGCAGGCCGAGCGCTTTGCCGATTTCCTGGTTTCCCGGAAGGCCCAGACCCGTTCCGTTCAATCGGAGCAGGGCGCATCGACCGCCCTGTTCGTGAGGCTCGGCATGGTGAAGAGCTTCGAGGCGAAGGGAGCGGAGCGCTACTACGCCAGCGTCGAGAAATACTCGACCCGGTATCATGTGAGCCCGAGCCTGGTGCTTGCCGTCATCCGGACGGAAAGCAACTTCAACCCCTTCGCCGTGAGCGGGGCTCCCGCCTACGGCCTCATGCAGTTGGTGCCGACCAGCGGGGGGCGCGAGGCGATGAAGCGGGCGCGGGGCATCGACCAGGCGCCCACCACGGAATCCCTGTTCGATTCTGATCGCAACATCGAGCTTGGCACGGCCTACCTCAGCGTTTTGTCCGAGGCTGAGTTCCAGCCCGTGGCGAATCCGGCTTCGCGGGATTACTGCGTGATCGCCGCCTACAACACCGGACCGCGCAACGTGACGCGCACCTTCCACCGCGAGAGGAACGAGGCGCTGCGCAGCATCAACGGGATGGAGCCTTCGGCGCTGTTCGATCGCCTGCGAACCGGACTGCCCGCCGAGGAAACCCGACAGTACCTGGTCAAGGTCACCGGCTATCGCTCCCTGTTCGTCAACGCTGGAGCCGCGCCGGTCGCCTCGATGCGTTGATCACCGAAGGAGATTGCAACATGAAGAACGCCATGTCGAACCCGGAAGCTGCCGGATACCGCCTGAATCTGCTGGTGTTGATCGCGCTGGCCGGCATCTTCCTGGGCTGGTTCGTGCTCGACACGCTGGTGATCCGGATGGGACCGGTGCGTCACACCCTGAAATTCTATGAAATGCTGGCCGCCATACTCGATCCGCCGCGCGTGCTGATGGGGCTGGACTCCGGGCACCTGCCCAGCTCCATCATCTTCGGGCTGGTGTGCGGCACCGTCCTGTTGGGCTGCCTCGCTCGTTCGTTGCCGCCGCGACACCTGCGCCCGATGCTGGTGTCCGCGCCACTGCTGTTGATGCTGCTGAGTGCGGTGCTGCTGTTCGTGCGCACGCCGGGTGACCTGTTCGCCGATCCAGGACGCGCCACGCCCATCCTGTCCGACCTGGTGCGGCTTGCGAATGATGTGTTCAATCGCGGCGCGGCCGCCATCACCCGTGCGAGCGCGGGCGCCGGGCTGTGGGTTGCGGCGGTCTCCTGCTCACTGTTGGCCTGCCTGGGTCTTCGGGAGAAGCGCCGATGAAGCCCGTATGGCAGCGCCTGATCGGCGCCTTGCAGCAGCATCAGCGGTTGAGCAACACCACCGGTGTATTCGCCGGATTCGCAAGCGCCGTCTCGGTGTTGTTCGGGGTGGTGGCTTCGCAGTTCGAGCCGCATGGCTGGCACAAGGTCGCCGTGACGCTGCACATCGCGCGCCAGCCCCTGATCACCCGGCTGGTGCCGGTGATGGGCGGGATCGCCCTCGCACTGGCCATCGCCGCGGCGCTGCTGCGATTCGCTTCCTGGTGCCTGGAACGTGAGTCCGGTACGGGTGAAGATCCGGCCGCACCCGGGCGCCCGCGGCGGGGATAAGATGGGCCGGAGGAAGGGATCGAAGCCGGTGACCGCCACGTGAAGATTCTCATCATCGATGATCACGCCCTGTTTCGAGCGGGCTTGCGCATGCTGTTGTCCACCATCGATGCGCAACTGGTCTGCCTGGAAACCGGCTCGATCGCCGGTGCGCGGGCGCTGCTGGCGGAGCATGAGGATCTGCCGCTGTGCATTCTCGACCTGACGTTACAGCAGGAATCCGGCCTGTCGGCGATCCGCACGCTCAAGGAACTGCGCCCCTCCCTCGCCGTGGTGGTCGTGTCGGGCACCGAGGATCCCGGTGTGGTGCGCGAATGCATCGACGCCGGCGCCATGAGCTACATCCCCAAGAGCATGGCGCCGGACGTGCTCACCGACGCGCTGCGGCATGTGCTGCAGGGCGAGGTGCACCTGCCTGTCTCGGTGGCCGCCCGGATGGATGCGGCCGCGGCCCGCCCGCACCTCTCGCCACGGCAGGCCGACGTCCTGCAATGCCTGAACCGGGGCCTGCCCACCAAGCTGATCGCCGTTGAACTGGGGTTGTCCGAGTACACCGTGAAGGAATATCTCGGCAACATCTTCCAGGCGCTCGGCGTGCGCAATCGCACCGAAGCCGTGATCAAGGCCGCGCGGCTGCAACTCACCGTGCGCCCGCCATCATGACGGATGATCCTCCCGGCACCGGCGGTGATTCACGGCTCGAACTGCTCGGTGAGCTCATCAACCTGCATGCGCAGGCCATGCAGCGCATGCCGTGGATCCAGACCCTGCTGATCGCCGGCATCGCGCTGCTGGTCCGCCTGCGGGTGCCGCCCGCATGGCTCATCGTCTGGGGTCTGGCATCCATCGCTGTGGAGGCGCTGCGCGCCACGGTGGCGCAACGGATACTGTCCGCCCGCATCGGCTGGACGCCAGTGACGGCGCACCGGGTGTTCGTCGCGCTGGCGGGGCTGTCGGGCCTGGCCATCGGCTGCGGCTCGGTCGTGTTCCTGCCGGCGCTGCCCATCCTCGACCAGGCGTTGCTGGGCATCGTGCTGTTCGCCATCCCGGCGGCCGGCACGGCCGTGTCGCAGTCCTCGCCGCCGATCCTGGGCGCCTATGCGGCCGGGGTGTTGCTGCCGGCCTCCGCCACCTGGATTCACCTGTATCCCTCGCAGGCGGTGGTGATCTCGGTGCTGACGCTGCTCTACGCCATCGTGCTGATATTGGTGACCGCCGACGGGCAGAAGCTGCTGCGCCGCTCCATCCTGATCCGGCACGAACGGGATCGCCTGATCCTGGACCTGGAGCAGCGCAACACCGAAGTCGCCACCGCCATGCAGGAGGCGGAGAACGCCGCAATGGCGCGCTCGCGCGTGCTGGCCGCTGCCAGCCATGACCTGCGTCAACCGCTGCATGCCTTGTCGGTGTACAACGCCGTGCTCGCGTCCTCGCCCAATCCGCAGCTGCTGGCCGAGGCCAGCCAGAACATCGGCCAGATCGTGCGCTCGCTCGGCGCCTTGCTCAATTCATTGCTGGACCTGTCGCGTTTCAGTCCCGAGAACTACGCGCCGGCCAGGCTCGAGGTGTCGCTGCAGCACATCGTCGCCGAGGTGTGCGCGGAATTCCGCGAGGCCGCCCGGCAGAAAGGGCTGGCGCTGGTGGAGGAATTCGGTGAAGTGCGCGTCATGGGCGACCCCGTGGCCATTGCACGCATCGCGCGCAACCTGATCGACAATGCCATCAAGTACACTGCGCAGGGTGAAGTGCGGGTGAGCACGCGCATCGAGCTGATGGGCGGCGAGCAGCAGGCCGTGCTGGTGGTGGCCGACACCGGCTGCGGCATCGCACCGGCCGAACATGCGCGCATCTTCGAGGAGTTCTACCAACTCGACAACCCGGGCCGGGACCGCGCCAAGGGTGTGGGCCTGGGGCTCGCCATCGTGCAGCGCCTGTGCGAATTGACGGGCTCGCGCATCCACGTCGATTCCGTGCCCGGACGCGGCTCGACCTTCAAGGTCATGCTCCCGGCGCTGATCAGCTCCACGCCGGCCGTCGCGCCTGCGGGGGCCGCTCACGCCGATCATCATGCCGGGAAGCGGGTGTTCCTGGTCGATGATGAACAGATCATCCTGAACAGCATGCGCACGCTGCTGGTGTTGTGGAGTTATCGGGTTCACACCGCCGCCAGTGCGCGCGAGGCGGACGCGCTGTTTGCGGCACAGGGCGCACCGGACCTGCTCATCATCGATCTGCGGCTGGGGCCCGACAACGGCGCGGATCTCGCGCAAGCCTGGGCGCGGAATCATGGCACGTTTCCCACGCTGATCATCTCCGGCGAGACCGACTCCGCCCGGCTGCAGCAATTGAAGGGCGCCGGCCGGCGCATCCTGCAGAAGCCCATCGCACCCGAAGTGCTGGCCGAGGAGATCCGGCTGGCGCTGGCCCGGGGCATGCCGAACCTTCGTCTCGCTCACTGAGACGATCAACCTCGATCCATCGCGGACACCGATCCCCTCGAAGGTGGGAATGGTGGGTCGCGGCCCACCTGGTCTACGTTACTCCCGAGCGAATTGCCGTCACGGTTTTTCTGATTTTTCGCTAATTGGCCTTTCGTTCGTCGAGCATGTCCTGCGCGCGCTTGCGAACCTCGGGGTCAGGATCAGCCAACATGCGATGGATCAACTGCAGGGTTTCCGCCTCACGCGTACCGCCGCGTTCGGTGCCGTTGACGATGGCTTCGAGCGCCAGCGCGCGCAGCCGCACCTCGGCATTCTCGTCCGACAGCGCGCGGTTCACGGTGTCGAGCGCGTTCGTGCCGTTGCGGGCCACGATGGTCTCGATGGCGAGGATGCGTTCGGAAACCGATGCCGAGGAGAGTTTGCGCTCGAACTCCGCGGTGCTCGCCCAGTGCTCGGGTGGAATGGGCACGAGGTCGGCGCCGCCGCCAGGCTCGTATGCCCACAAGGTTCGCAGCCGGCCCGCGGCCGAATACGCAAACACATCGCTATCGCCCAGCAGGCTCCGCAAGCCCTGCTCCAGCGGCACCTCGTGCAGCCGGATGGTGACGATGCGCGCATCGATCGCCGGCGAGGAGAAGATGGTCGTTGCACTGCGCCGGCCGATGTCGAGGAGCAGGGGCCCCAGCCGCTCGCCGCTGACCGCCAACACTGTGTACATGTGCGAGTACAAGAGCAACAGCGGGTTGTTCAAGGTCAATCCGCTCAACGCCCAGGTCACGCTGGTCGGCTCCATGCAGACCAGCGAACGCTGCACCGACATGACCTTCCGCAAGACGACGGCCTCGGGCACGGAACTGTTCGGCACCAGCTTCCTGCGGGCCTACAAGATCTCCCCGACCACCGGCAAGGCCACGATGCTGCCCAGCACCTACGGGACCGGCATCACCGATATCAATGCGCTGGTGGCCCAGCCGGGCAGCGGCAGGCTGTACGGGGCGGGATCGACCTCGCCGGGCAAGTTCGTCGAGGTCAATCCGGTCACCGGCACGGCCACCGTCAGGGGCAGCTACGGAACCGGTCTCGGGTCCGCCGGGGATCTTGCGTTCCTGAACGGGCAACTGTACGGATTGCTCACCCAGAGCGGCAACGGCACCCGCACCTTCCTGGCGAAGATCTCGCTCGGCGCAACCACCATGGGCAAGGCTTCCAACCTGCTGCCGATCCGCAGGAGCATCAATGGCACGCTGGTGCAGTTGAACGATGTCTGGGGCCTGGTGGCACGGAGCGGTGTGCTGGTGGCGGCGATGCGAACCGGCGAGATCATCACCCTCAATCCTTCCACGGGGCTGGCCACGTTGAAGGGCGACACCAACAAGGTGCAGGCGGGGCTCGCGCTCTCGCCCTGATCGCAAGCCCCCTGCGCAGGATCGCAAGGCACCTGCGCAGGGTCAGGCCGGGTCGGCTACCATGCGGCAACCCCTGAAGGAGCCGGGCATGGCGGTGGAGCGGGATGTCCCCTGATTCGAAGCGCGGCAACGCGCCGCCGCTGGTGGAAGTCCGCTCCATCGACCACGTCCCGGACGCCGAGCGTCACGGCGGCCTCGCCAGCCAGTTCACGTTGTGGCTGGCCGCCAATCTGCAGATCACCGCCGTGGTCACCGGCGCGCTGGCCGTGGTGTTCGGCGGCGATGTGGTCTGGTCGCTGGTGGGATTGCTGCTCGGCCAGTTGCTGGGCGGGACGGTGATGGCGCTGCATGCGGCGCAGGGGCCGCAGCTCGGCCTGCCGCAGATGATCTCCAGCCGCGTGCAGTTCGGGGTGTACGGCGCCATCATCCCGATCACGGCCGTCTGCCTGATGTACGTCGGGTTCTCCGCCAGCGGCTGCGTGCTCGCAGGGCAAGCGATCGCGCGGCTGCTCGGCATGGATGACAGCGCCGGCATCCTCATCTTCGGTGGCCTGATCGTGCTGGTGACCCTGTTCGGCTATCGCGTCATTCATGGGCTGGGCCGCATCGCCAGCATCGTGGGTGTGGTGGCGTTTGCCTACCTGTTCGCGAGGCTCCTGGGAAGCGGCGCCGCGGTCGTGCTGCTCGCGAACCGGCAGTTCTCCCTGAGCCATTTCCTGCTGGCGATGTCACTATCGGCGTCCTGGCAGATCGCCTACGGCCCTTACGTGGCTGATTATTCGCGCTACCTGCCGCGCGACACGCCGGCCGTGCGCGTGTTCGGCGCGGTGGGCCTGGGCTCGGTGCTGGGGTCGCAGTTGTCGATGACCTTCGGTGTGTGCGCTGCCGCGCTGGCCGGCGGGCGCTTCGAGCATCATGAGGTCGAGTTCATCGTCTCGCTGGGTTCCTCCGGCCTTGCGACCCTGCTGTTGTACCTGAGCATCGCCTTCGGCAAGGTCACGGTGACATCGCTCAACGCCTACGGCAGCTTCATGTCAGTGGCCACCGTGCTCAGCAGCCTGCGCCGCCGCTGGCGCATCACGGTGCGGACCCGGCTGCTGTTCGTGCTCGCCATGGTGTCGCTGTCGGTGCTGCTGGCGCTGGTGGGACGCCATTCATTCCTGAAATCCTTCGAGGCCTTCATCCTGTGCCTGTTGGCGGTGTTCACGCCGTGGAGCGCCATCAACCTCGTGGACTACTATTGCTTCACGCGCTCGCGATACGACATACCGGCGCTGACCGATCCGCGCGGCCGCTACGGCGGATGGAATGCGACCGGCATCGCGATCTACGCCATCGGCATCCTCGTGCAGATCCCCTTTCTCGCGACCTCGTTCTACACCGGTGCGCTGGTCGAGTCCCTGGGCGGGGTGGATTATTCCTGGATCGTGGGGTTGGCCGTGCCGGCAATCCTTTACTTCCTGTTCGGGCGTGGCTCGCGGGAAAGGGCGCCGGCGCACATGATCCTGCCGGCCGGCCAGGATGCCTCGAAGGCGGTCGATCGATAGGTCCTGAGGACTTGCTTGCGAACGGGTATCAAGCCCGTGCCCCGCCCAGTTATACTCCCGCCGGGATTGGCCCCCTGTGGGCGTTACAATTATCATTCCGGTGGGACGCCGGTTCCTCCTTCAACAAAGGCCAGCCGTGAGCATCATCGCCAAGCTTGTTCCGCGCGAGAATCGCTTCTTCGAACTGTTCAACCAGCATGCGAGCCTGGCGGCCGAGGCCAGCGGGGTTCTCTCCGGGTTGCTGCGCGACTACCAGGACGAGGCCAAGCGGCCGGCCCGCATCGGCCGCATCAACGACCTGGAGCACAGCGCCGACCGCGTCACCCATGAGACCGTGGCATTGCTGCAGACCATCTTCGTCACGCCGCTGGATCGCGATGACATTCATCGCCTCATCTCGCGCATGGATGACATCCTGGACCTCATGCAGGACGCGGCCGAGTCGCTGAACCTCTTCGACGTGCGACAGGTCACCGAGTTTGCGATCGAACTCGCCGGCTTGTTGCAGACCTGTTGCATGCGCATGCAGTCCGCCGTGGCGCTGCTGAACAACATGCGCAATGCACCCGAGGCGTTGAAGCTGTGCCGCGAGATCGACGACCTGGAATCCCAGGCCGACCGGGTGATGCGCGCGGCGATCTCGAAACTCTTCCGCGACGAGCCGGACATCCGTCAGATGATCAAGCTCAAGGCGATCTACGAGATTCTCGAGACGGCGACCGACAAGTGCCTGGACGTCGCCAACCTCATCGAGAACATCACGCTGCAGAACGCCTGACCGTGTTTTCAGACCCGATGGTCACGACGCTGTGGCTGCTCGTGCTCCTGGCACTGGCATTCGACTTCCTGAACGGCTTCCATGATGCGGCGAACTCCATCGCCACGGTGGTATCCACACGCGTGCTGAAGCCGTACCAGGCGGTCGTCTGGGCGGCTTTCTTCAATTTCCTCGCCATCTATGCGTTTGCGCCCAAGGTCGCGGCGACCATCGGCTCAGGGATCATCGACCCCGGCTTCGTCGATGATGCGGTGATCTGCGGTGCGCTGATCGGCGCCATCGCCTGGAACCTCCTGACGTGGTTCGTCGGGATCCCGTCCAGCTCCTCGCATGCATTGATCGGCGGACTGATCGGATCGGGCATGGCGAAGAGCGGCCCCGCGGCCTTGCTCGCTCCCGGCATCATCAAGGTTGCGGTGTTCATCGTGGTGTCGCCGGTGCTGGGACTGCTGATCGGTGGCCTGCTGATGCTGGGCATCAGCTGGAGCTGCTTTCGCATCGCGCCAGGCCGGCTCGACCGCTGGTTCCGGCGTACCCAACTCCTGACCAGCGCGCTCTACAGCCTCGGCCACGGCGCCAACGATGCGCAGAAGACCATGGGCATCATCTGGCTGCTGCTCATGGGTCGGGGTCTCGCGACCCGGGACCATCTGCCCCTGTGGGTCATGGTGAGCTGCTACGCGGCCATCGCGGTCGGCACGCTGATGGGTGGCTGGCGCATCATCAAGACCATGGGGCAGAAGCTCACGCCCCTGACGCCTGCGAGCGGCTCGGCGGCCTCCGCCGGTGGTGCGATCTCGCTGTTCATCGCATCGGGCTACGGCATTCCCGTCTCGACCACGCATACGATCACCGGCGCCATTCTGGGCGCGGGCGCCGTGCAGAGCCCCTCGCGGACCCGCTGGGATGTCGCGACGGGGCTGGTCTACGCCTGGATCCTGACGATCCCGGCCGCCGCGCTGATTGCGGCGCTGACCTATTGGGTGGTGCGGGCGTTGTTCTGATTTCTCGATTACCATCCGCCGGGATCCACTTCCTCACCCGGACTGAAGGCCCTACGCTTGGACCGATTGCCGCTCATCACGCTGCCGGTCGCGCGAACATTGTGCGGCGCCCGGGACCGGCGGGTCGAACGGGTCGAATGCTCACTGGATCTGGATCGATCCCGGAGCATCGTGGAGACGCACACCGACCATTGGAGCATCGACGGGCGCCGGTTTCCCTATCCGGTGCGGTGCAAGGAACGCACGGTCTACCATTGGACGGGCGCCTCGTTCGAGCCGGCCGCGCGCTACTCCGGCTCGCTGGTGAAGCTGGTGCCCACCGAATGGGGCGCACCCACCTTCGAGATCGATGGCATCAAGATGCTGCCCAGTTCGCAGGTTTCCCCCTACGAGGATGCGCGACGCAAGGTGGCGCTCATCGAGCCACGCGGCAGGAAGGTTCTCGACACTTGTGCCGGGCTCGGCTACTTCGCCTCCTGGTGCGTGCAGGGCGGTGCACGGCAGATCACCTCGTTCGAGAACAACCCGGATGTCCTGTGGCTGCGCGGATTGAACCCTTGGTCACCAGCGGCCCAGCCCGAGGTCCTGACGGTGACCCTCGGGGATGTGGCGGAGCACCTCGCCGGGCTTCCGAGTGGAGCCTTCGATGCCATCCTGCACGACCCGCCGCGATTCGGCATCGCCGGTGAACTGTATTCGCAGTCCTTCTACGGCCAGCTGGCGCGAGTGCTCCGGCACGGCGGGCAGTTGTTCCACTACACCGGCGCGCCCAACCGGCTGACGAGCAACCGGGATGTGCCCGGCGAGGTTGCGCGGCGGCTGGAGCGTGCCGGTTTCACGACACGCTTCGCCCTTGACGGCGTATTCGCCCGGAAGGCGTAGTGATGGCGTCCTTCACGGCTGCACGATTCCCCTTGTGCTTCCTCGGCGCCGTCCGCGATATCTGCAACTCCCGTCCCGCCACCTTCACTTTCTGCAGGTCCTTGAAGATCCGCTTCGGCATGCCTTCGGGCAGATCCACGAGGCTGTGATCCTCGCGGATGTCGACGCGGCCGATGTGCGCACCGTCGAGGCCGGCCTCGTTGGCGATGGCACCGACGATGTTTCCAGGCTTCACTCCATGCACCAGGCCAACCTCGAGACGAAAGGTTTCCATGCCGGGTGCGCGCCTGGGACGTTCCGCGGCGGGGTCCGCCGGCCGGCGTGGGCTGCTCACGGCAGTGGAATGCCTGGGACTGTCCGAGGATTCGGGGCGCGGACGATGGACCGGGGGCTCATCCCTGCCTTGCAGCAGCAGCGGAGCCTTGCCCTGCGCCAGGCTCATCAGCGTGGCCGCGATGTCCACCAGCGGCGACTCCAGTTCGCGTTCCAGTTGTTCGACCAAGGGCCGGTAGGGAGCGCCTTCGCCGCGTTCCATGGCATCCAGCACCTTCTGCTTGAACTTGCCGACACGCTGTTCATTCACCGCAGCGATGCTCGGCAGGTTCATCGGTTCGATGGCCTGGCGGGTGGTGCGCTCGATGACGCGCAGCATGTTGCGTTCGCGGGGTGCGATGAACAGGATGGCCTCGCCGCTCCGTCCTGCGCGTCCGGTGCGCCCGATGCGGTGCACGTAGGACTCGGGATCGTAGGGAACATCGTAGTTGACCACGTGGCTGATGCGCTCCACGTCCAGGCCTCGCGCCGCCACGTCCGTGGCGACGACGATGTCGATCTGGCCCGCCTTGAGCCGCGCGATCGTGCGTTCGCGCTCACGCTGCTGGATGTCACCGTTCAATGCGGTGGCGGCGAAGCCGCGTGCCTCGAGCTTTTCGGCAAGTTCGATGGTGGATTGTTTCGTGCGCGTGAAGACCAGCATGGCCTCGAAGCTCTCCGCCTCGAGGATGCGCGTCAACGCATCCAGCTTGTGAATGCCACTGACCATCCAGTAGCGCTGCCGGATGTTGGCCGCGGTGGTGGTCCTGGCCTTGATGGTGATCTCCTGTGGATCGCGCAGGTGCTTCTGCGCAATCCGCCGGATGGGGCCGGGCATGGTGGCCGAGAACAGCGCCACCTGGCGCTTCGGCGGAGTCTGCTCGAGGATGCTCTCCACGGCGTCGATGAAGCCCATGCGGAGCATTTCATCGGCTTCGTCCAGGATCAGCGTGGTGAGGCCGCTCAGCTTGAGCGTGCCCCTGGACAGGTGATCCGTCACCCGGCCAGGAGTGCCGACGACGACGTGTACGCCCCGTCGAAGCGCCGACAATTGCGGCTGATAGCTCTGGCCGCCGTAGATGGGCAACACGTGGAAGCCCTTGATGTGTGCGGCATAGCGCTGGAAGGCCTCCGCGACCTGCAGGGCCAGTTCTCGCGTGGGGACCAGTACCAGCACCTGCGGTTCCGTGGCGTCGATATCCAGCCGGGACAGCACGGGCAGGGCGAACGCGGCGGTCTTGCCGGTGCCGGTCTGCGCCTGCCCGACGAGATCGGCTCCGCTGAGCAGCACCGGAATGGTGGCGGCCTGGATGGGGGAGGGGGACTCGTAGCCGACGTCTGCCAGGGCGGCGAGCACGGCCGGCGAAAGCGACAGGTCGGCGAAGGACTTTGCGGGGTTCGTGGTCATGTGAGGGTCTGCAGCGATATGGGGACGATCGTTGCAAGAGCATAGGATAACAGGGGACGCGGGATGGTCGTTGCCTGTCGGCAAGCTCCTGCACGGTCTATACTTTCGGCTGCGCTCCTGTCGAGGCGCGCGGACTATCAAGAAAAAGGAGCAGGAATGGACTCCACCGACTCGGTCCTGGGTGGTCTTGGCACATGACTCCCCTGATCTTTCTCTTTGCGGTGACCGTCATCTTCGGCGCGGTGCTTGCCATGGAGGTCTCGGAAGGGGAGGCCGACGCACTGCGCCCCCGTGGATTGATCTCCTGGCTCACCGGGGGAAACTGGCCAGCCAAGATCGGCGGTGGGTTGCTGGTCGTGGGCATCGGGGCATTGCTCCGCTACGCGCTGGTCAATTTCGACGTTGAACCCGTCTACAAGCTTGCCCTGGGACTCGTCCTGTCAGGGGCCCTGGGCCTGAGTGCCACGCTGACGCGGATCGGGTCATCGCACCGCGCGGTTTCACTGGCGCTGGGTGGGGCGGCATTTGGCGTTGCCTATCTGACCGCCTACAGCGCATTTGCCCTTTTTCATTATCTGGACAGTCCGGTCGGCGTCGGCCTGCTCGCACTGACCGCGGCGGGTGCTGCGATCTATGCGGTATCGCGCGGCGCGCTGTCGCTGGCGATCCTCGCCATGCTGGGCGCATTCATCGCGCCGGCCTTCGCGTTGAGCGATCCCGGCCCTGCCGTGATCTATGGCTACTACGTCGCGGCATCCCTCATGACATTGCTCATGGTGGTGGCGCGCGGCTGGCGCCCGCTGATACACCTCAGCTTCCTGTTCACCATCCTGGGCGGAGGCTTCTTCGCCTGGACCTCCAGGTACTATCAGCCGGAATACGCGAAGGTCATGCTGCCCTCGCTCCTGGTGCTGGCCGCGATCCACGTGGTCATGCCCCTGCTCGAGCGACGGGGCAGTGACGCGCGTTGGATGCGCCGGCTCGACATCGGCTATCTGATTGCCTTGCCCGCGGTATGTGGACTGTCTGCGGTGGTGCTGGCGCCAGGACGCGCCGCCTTGTCCGCTGAACTGCTCGGCCTGGGCGGGATCTGGCTGCTGATCAGCACATTCCTGTTGCTGACGCGACGCCCGGGGCTCGGGGTGCATCTGGTGGTCGGCGCGTTGCTCGTCGGATTCGGTCTTGCGGCCCGCTTTCAGGATCTTCCCTGGGAACTCATCGGACTGGCATTTTCAGTCGGGGCATTGGGGGTCGCGGCGTATCGATCGAAGTCTGAAACCCTGCATAACGTCCTGGCTGGCCTCGTGCCGATCGTCGGCTTTCTGCACGTCTTCAGCAGTCTCTCCGATGTTCCCGGCACCCACCTCTTCGCCAACGGCAGGTTCGTCGAACGAATGGTGGGCGCAGCGTTGTTCATGACGGCAGGGTACATCTGTCAACGCATTCGTCAGTCACTCGACACCCTCTTGTGGACGGTTGGAATCGGCTGGGCAGTCATCGCCATCGGTTCTGAACTGATCCGCTGGGATCTGTTGTCGCTCGGACTGTTCGTTCATTTTGCCGCGTTGGCCGCAGCCATTGCCCTCGTCGTGTGGACTCCCTCATTCCTGCATCCCGGCAAGGCCATTCTCTGGACGGCGGTGCTGCTTGCGATCAGTTCGAGCTGGGCGTTGCCCGGATCCGGAACCTGGATCTCCTTCGTGCTGCTGATCATCGCCCCTGCCGTCCTGCTGGCCTTGTCATTGCGCTCTGCCGGACCGGATCCGGATACCCGATCCGGACGCTTCGTCAGTGTCTTGCTTGCGCCATTTCTGGGTGCCATGTGGTCGAGTCGCGCCGGAAATCTCACGGGCGCCCTCCAGCCACAATTCACCCTGTTCGTCGTCGCATCGGTTGGGCTCGCTGCCCTGCTTTGCGCACGGGTTGCGAAAAGGCGCAGCGAGGACTGGCTCACGACCATCACCGAGATCTTCTCGTTTGCCTTTGCCTTCATGCTGATCTCCAGTTCGGTCGCGATGATTGCGCGTGACAGTTGGGCCGTGCTGCTCGAACTCGTCTGTGCTTCCGGCCTGCTGCTGATCTCGTCGGGTCCTTCGACCTCGTACGCTGGAGTGGCCTGGGTGCGACCGGGCGCTGCGCTCGGCGCTGCTCTGCTGTTGCAGGCGAACCTCCTGCGCGTCTGGGGGCCTCCGGGAAACCTCGACATCACCGACCTGGCTCACCTTCGGTTTCCCGCCCTCATCTCGCTGCTGTGGGCGGTGATCGGCGGCATGTTGACGGTCTGGGCGCGACACATGAGGTCGCGCTCGCAGTGGGCGACGGGTGCCGTTCTGCTCTGCGCAGCGGCAGTCAAGTTGGTGCTGCTCGATTTCGGATCGCTGGGGCAATTGGGGAACATCCTGGCGGTCATCGCGGCGGGTGTGGTGTTCATGCTCGTCGGCTTCCTGGCGCCGATGCCTCCGAAGGAAGCGGGGTCCGGACCCGATCCGGCGAGCGGTGGGAAGGCGGATCCAGCGTCGACGGTGGAGAAGCGGGCTCCCGGCCCTGCGCCAGCGATGCCGGTCGCCGCAACGAAGCAGTCCGAATCACCTTTTGTTCGGCCCGCAGGAACCGGCGCACCTCCGTTGGAGCCGACCGGGCAGGCCGGAGACTTCTTCGAATGGAACGCCCGCCGGCCGATGGATGGCAGCAGCGGAAATGCGCCGAGTTCGACCAACGACGGCGAACGAAAGAACGGCTGGTCGATCGCGCTGGTCGTCGTGGGGTTGCTGATACTCACCCGATGCGGCGTTCGAACCTTGGATGGGTTCCGGCATCGCGCTTCCTTGCCATCCAGGGAGATCGTGGACGTTCCGGTACCGCCGCCCCGCAGCCTCGATGCCGGTCCAACGATCGTGGAGGGCATCAGACCCGGGCAGTCATTGGCGCCTCCCGGCGGGGTCGTCGGTACAGCAGTGCCGCGGACCGAACTTACGCCCTATTACGTCCAGGGTGATGTCAGGCAGATCGAGGACTTCCGCATGCCAGGTTCGCCCCTGGCCGGACAGCGGGGGATCGAAGAACTCCTGCGCGAGGGGAAGCTCCGGCGGGCCACGCTGCGGGATCTCAACGCCTATCGGGCACACCTGAATCGCGTCAATTCCGGGTCGCGCCTCGAGCCCTCCAGCGGGGATGAGGGTGCAATCCTGCCACACACCTACGTCGTCCTCGATTCCATGGTGCTGCCGCCCGATATCAGGAGCTCGGACGCCACGACCTTCATCATTTCCGAAGGTGTCGAATTGCCCAGGGGGAAGACCTACCAGGTCAGCTTCCTGGACATGAACCAACCGTGAGTTCGTGACACCCGATCCACCAATCCCGCCGTTTCGCCTTGACCCTTGTCAAGCCGATCCGGCGGGGCTGATCGTGGGAAGCCACGGGCGCACTTCGGCGCACCGCTCGGTATTCTTCCTCGAATGAGTCGCAGTCATGAGCCCGGCAGCAAGGGCCCCTGGTCAAGATCAGGTCCGATCGTGCGGGTTGCGCCGCGGGCGATCCTCGCCGGCGCCATTGCCCTGGCGCTGGGGCGTGTGGCCATCGCAGTCGAACCGATGGCTCCTGGCTCGTCTGGAGCGGCGGCGGTGCCGTCGGTGCCTGATTCGCTCGAGACCATCACCGTCACCGCGCGTGCGCCGCGGCCACTGGCCGAGGCTGCCGCATCCGTCGCGGTGATCGACCTGCAGACCCTGCAGGCACTGCAGTCGCGCGGCCTGGAAGATCTCGCGCGCTTCGAGCCCGGGTTCTCCGTGGGCAACAATGCCACCCGGTTCGGCCCGGGCGCGCCCAGCATCCGGGGCATCGGCGGCAATCGCGTGCTGGTGGAAGTCGATGGCATCCCGGTGTCACAGCAGTTCGCCGTCGGCAATTTCGCCAACGCGCCGCGGGCGTATGGCGACCTCGACCTGGTGCGCCGCATCGAGATCCTGCGCGGACCGGCCTCGAGCCTGTACGGGAGCGATGCCATCGGCGGCGTGCTCGCGATCCAGACCCTCGACCCGGGGGACCTGTTGCGCGAGGACAAGGCAGCGGCGCGCCTGCGCGCACAGCACCGTACGGACGATGGCGGGACCCTGTTGAGCGGCGTGGTCGCGGATCGCGCTGGCCCTTTGCAGCTCATGGGCGCCTGGGCTCATCGGGAATCCTCGGAGATGGATATCGCCACCTCCACCCGTCAGCCGAATCCACGCGATGCCCGGCACGACACATTCCTGCTGCGTGCCGTCGGGCCTGGCGAGACAGCACCCCTGCGGTTGACGCTCTCGCACGAGCGGGAGCAGGTCGGCACCGACGTGCAGTCGAATGTGCTCGCCGTCGGCACGCGATTCGCCAACACGACGGCGATGCTCGGTGATGATCGCGCGAGGAACTACGCAGCCTCGCTCGATCAGGTGCTGTCGCAGGTGGGGCCGTTCGGACGCGTGGAGTGGCGCCTGTACGGACGTCGGGCCGAGACCGACCAGCGTACCAATGAATCGCGTCGAGCCGTTGCGCCGCGCACACCCGCGACCGAGTTGTACCGCCAGTTCCGCCTTTCCGAGAAGTCAGTGGGCGGAGCGGTGACGGGCAGCCGGGACATGGAGGCATTCGGTGCATCGCATCGCTTCGTCAGCGGCGTCGAGCTGCTGCGTCGCGAGGTCACGGAACTTCGTGACGGATCCCAACGCACGGTGGCCACGGGCGCCGTGACCAATGTCGTGCTGGGCGAGAACTTCCCGCTGCGCGATTTTCCGGTCACCAGGATCCTCTCGGCCGGCATCTTCGCACAGGACGAACTGCGCTTCGGAGACGGCCGGATTGCCTGGACACCGGGACTGCGGGTCGATCACTATCGGCTGGATCCGCAGGTCGATGCGATCTACGCCGCCGACAATCCGCGTGTGTCCGCGGTTCAGCTCCGCCACACGGCATTGTCGCCGCGCCTGGGGGTGTCCTTGCGGGTGGGGCCGGCCACGACCGCCTTCGTGCAGTACGCGCATGGCTTCCGTTCACCGCCGTTCGAGGACGTGAACGTCGGATTCGACCTGCCGACGCTGAATTACCGCGCGATCCCGAACCCGGACCTCAAGCCCGAGCGCAGTGACAGTGTCGAGGCCGGCCTGCGGCGCACATCAGCCTCGCTGAGTGGCACGGCGAGCGTCTTCTACAGCCGCTACCACGACTTCATCGAGTCCAAGGTGAACCTGGGGCCGGATGCCTCCGGCACCACGATCTTCCAGTCGCGCAATCTGGCGCGGGCGCGAATCGCTGGCGCGGAGCTGGAGGCCGTGTGGCGCATGGGCGCGATGGCCCCGAAGCTCGACGGCGTGACGGCGCGATTCGCCGCCTCTTACATCAGTGGTGAGGACACCGTTCAGGACCGGCCGCTGGAAACCGTGGATCCTCCGAAGGCCGTACTCGGGCTGGCGTATGCCGCCCGTCCGGGTACCTGGGGCGCCGGTGCAACGCTCACGGCCGTTCACGCAAGCCGCCCACTGGCGGCGGGCAGTGCCGGCCCGCTGGCGCGGGCTCCGGGCCATGCGACGCTGGACTTCGATGCCTGGTGGAGGCCGGTGCCCGCCCTGCAGGTGCGCGCGGCGGTGATCAATGCCTTCGACCGCAGCTACTTCGAGTGGTCGGACATCCACGGCCGCACGGTCGCGGATGCCTCGCTGGAACTCTTCAGGCGGCCAGGGCGCTCGCTGGCGGTGTCGTTGACCTACTCAGTGGAGTGAGGTCCGGGATCGGACCGCACTCGGCGCCCGCACCGGGTGAGATGCGGGCGCCGAGCGAGGGGCCTGCTAGAGGATGCTGGCGTTGACCTGCAGCCACCATTTCGTGGTATTGGCGAAGAGTCGATCGGCATCGTACTTCGCAGCCTTCAGCAGCACCTCGTAGCGCTTGCCGAACTTCTGCGAGACCGATGCGTCGAGTTCGGTGCCGTAGCTCCGGCCGATTGCTTCGGCGCGGAAGTCGTGCCACGCCACCTGCGCAGTCGTCCTGGGGCTGAGGATGGTCGAATCGAAGGACACGTACAGGTCCTTCACGCCGGCCGCCGGCGTGGTGAGGAACTTGTCGTCCCAGCCCTGGTACGGGTGCAGTGTCGCCAGCGGAGTCTGGAACATGTGTCCCGGGCGGGTCGCATCGCCGCTCAGTACCTCGTAGCCCACCTTCGCCGTCCAGGGGCCGTGGCCCGCGCCAACCTCCGCCTGCCAGTACTGCGCGTCATAGTGGGTGGTGTTCGCGCCGTGATCCGCCTGCGTGGCGTACGACAGCGACCACGGCAGCTTCCATCCGCCGCCCAAGGGGCGGCTGCCGGTCCAGAGCACGCCGTAGGTGGCGTTCGACAAGGCTGCTGCGCGCCGGAAGTCGAGCAGGTACGCGAAGGCCGTGAGCTTGCCAGCCTTCCCCAGGTCGAACTGCGCGTTGGCCAGGTGCGTATTCGAGGCCAGGTACGCAGGTGGCGTGCCGGCATCGGGTCCGAACACACGATTGACGTCTGCGACGTAGGTGTAGCCGAACGTGAGGTGCGGTATGCGCGTGGTGCGCAACGTCAAGGCATCGAAAGTCTGCTCGTTCTGCCGCCAGCCGACACCGCCGATGAAGCGCTGGTTGTCGAGGTTGATGCGCTGGCGGCCGAGGATCACCTCGTCCTTCGCGCCTTTCCAGCGCAGCAGGGCCTGGTTGAGGTCGGTGCCCTCGGGGTCGGGAACCTGTGGGCGATTCGCGTGATGGTTGCGCGTGCTGTTGTAGGCATCACCGCCCAGGGGCTGCAACCGGTCTCCTTCGACCAGCACCCCGACGCCGTGGAACGGGCGTGTCTCGTAGGAAACGCGCAGCCGCAGCGTCGTGGCGTTCGCCTCCTTGGCGATGGCATCGTCCTGGACGTTCTCGAAGCGCAAGCGAGCGGAAGCCGCGAACTTGCCCAGGGTGATCGCCTCGGCGATCGAGGTGGCCGGCGGCGGCGCCTTGGGCGCCTCCTTCGTGGCGGGCGACGCTGCCTGCGTGGCAGCCGGAGCCGAAGCGGGACTGGCCTGCGCGAGCGCGACAGGGCCCGTGAACGCCGCGGCCAGTGCCGCGGCGCCCATCGTGACGGTCGTGGGTCTCATGATGGTCTCAGTACACGTCCGACTCGGTGTTGTGGACGTTGAACTTGCCGGTGGGCGTGATCAGTCGCTTGTCCTTGATCACGGTCTTCAGCTTCAGGGTCTTGTCGTCCACCACGACGATGGCCGATTCGCTGTCCTTGCCGTTCCACACCGAGAACCACACCTCATCGCCGGCGGCATTGTACTCGGGTTGCACGACCCGCTTGGCGCCCGGACCGGTGATGCCGGCCCATTCGGCAATGGGCAGAACCTTGAAGCCGGCGTCGAAGTTCGAGATGTCGAACACCGCCACGGACTGGCTGATCCTGGCATCCGGGTTCAGCGGCGTATCGATGTACAGGTGCTTGGACTTCGGATGCGTCTTCACGAACAGTGACCCGCCGCCCTGGCCCTTGAGGACGCGCACGACCTTCCACGCCTGCTGCGGGTGCTTGACGGGATCGGTGCCGATGAAGGTGATCGAGTCGTTGCCCAGCGCGCTGGTGATCCACACCGGTCCGTTCTTCGGATCGACGAGATTGGCGCCACGGCCGGGGTGCGGGATCTTGTCGACGTCGATCAGCGCGGTGAGCTTCTGCTCGCGCGAATCGATGACCGCAACCTTGTTCGACTGGTTGGCAGCCGTGAGGAAGTACCGCTTGGTCACGTCCCAGCCGCCATCGTGCAGGAAGCGGGCGGCGCCGATCTGCGTCACCTTCAGGTTGTTCACGTCCTCGTAGTTCACCAGCAGGATCTGCCCGGTTTCCTTCACGTTGACGATCCACTCCGGGTGCTCGTGCGAGGCGACGATCGCGGCGACACGCGGCTCGGGGTGGAACTCCTGCGTGTCCACGGTCATGCCGCGGGTCGACATGATCTTGAGCGGCTCGAGGGTCTTGCCGTCCATGATCGTGTACTGCGGCGGCCAGTAGGAGCCCGCCACGGCCAGCTTGTCCTCGAAGCCCTTGAACTTCGAGGTCTCGACCGAGCGTGCCTCGAGGCCCACCTTGATCTCGGCGACGATTTTCGGCTGCTCCATCCACAGATCGATGAGGTCGATCTTGGCGTCGCGGCCGATCGTGTAGACGTAGCGGCCCGAGTCCGACAGGCGCGAGATGTGCACCGCGTAGCCGGTCTTCAGGATGTCCACGATGGACTTGGTGTCGCCATTCACGATCGCCACTTCACCCGCGTCGCGCAGCGTCACGATGAAGAAGTTGTCGATGTTGAAGTCATTCAACTTCTTCGTCGGCCGCTGCTCCGGCGGGACGATCTGCTTCCACGACGCCTTCATCTGCGTCATGCCGAACTCGGGCGGAGTGGGGGGCAGGTGCTGGACGTAGCGTGCCATGATGTCGACGTCCTGCGGCGACAGTTGGCCGGAGGTGCCCCAGTTCGGCATGCCGGCGGGGGACCCCACGTTGATGAAGGTCTTGAGGTAGTCGGTGCCGCGCTTCTGGGTGATGTCCGGGGTGAGCGGCTTGCCCGTGGCGCCCTTGCGCAGCACGCCGTGGCATCCGGCGCAGCGTTCGAAGTAGATCTGCTTGGCGTGCTCGAACTCGTCCTTGGTCATGTCCGGTGCTCCCGGGGAGGTGACCATGTCGATTTCCATCTTCGCGCCGCCGACCGGCGAGGGCGCCCCGGCGTAACGAACCTCGGTCTCCGGTGCGCCCGGATGCTCGGCCTTGGCACCGGCGACCTTCTGGTTGGTGCGCAGCGCCTTGACTTCGGTGGCGCTGATCGCGGGGCCCTTGTTGTCCCAGGAGTTGAGGACGTAGGTGATGACGTCCGCGACCTGCTGGTCATCCAGCTGGCCGCCCATGGGAGGCATCGCGGAATTGAACGTCTTGCCGTTCACCGTCACCTCGCCGGTGCGGCCGTGCACGACGGTGGCGATGCCGCGACGGTGATCGCTCAGCAGGTAATCGGAGCCCGCGAGCGGCGGAATCGTGCCCGGGAGCCCCTTGCCGTCGGGCTGATGGCAGGCCTGGCAGATCTCCTCGTAGACCTTCTTGCCGGCGGCGAGGCGTTCTGGCGTTGCCTTGGCGCTGGCGCCTGCGACCTCTGCCGCATGGACCATGGGCGCCGACGCGTCCGGCTTCGGCGGAGCTCCGGCATTTTGTGCTAGGGCGGGGGTCGCGGCTGCAAGTCCCAGATTCAGGAGTAGAACCGCTGCGTACGTGGATTTCATGCTTTCGAGTCCTCTGATCATGACGGCTCAATATGGCGGCCGTTCGCTGCCGGACGGTAATTCTGGCGGTGCAACAGTGCCTTGACGATGGTCAATTCGGTACTCAGCACTTTCCGAAACCCGATGTCGGGATTTTGGCGCGCGTCAGCGCCTGGGCTTCAGGCTCCGGCGAGCGCCGCGGGCTTCGAGCCGGTGAGCAGGTACTCGATGAGATCTCGCACCGGTCGGATCGCGCTGCCGAATGGCAGGCTCTCGGAACCGCGGAAGAACAGCCCCCGCTTCAGGTCGCCGCGCAGCGCTGCTGCCAGGTGGTTGTCGATGCAGAACTGGCCGACCTTGGCCAGGCCGTCGCGCAGTCCGCAACTGATCAGGCAGTCGAACGACATGATGCAGCGTGAACGCTTGTGGGCATGCGACTGGGCGCGCTCCTCGCGCTTCAGGTAGGTGTCGAGCCAGGGCGTGCGGACCGCACGCGCCGGCAGCCCGGCAGCGCTCATGAAGGTGACGATGTCCTCGGGGCGGGCTTCGGCCAGCACCTTCTTGAAGGTCGGATGTGCGTCGCATTCCTCGGTGACTGCGAACGGCGTGCCGACCTGCACGGCGGCAGCGCCGAGCCCGATCAGGCGGCGCACCTTTTCATAGGAGTTGATGCCGCCGGCGAGGATGATGGGGATTTTCTGCGTCTCGAGCGCGAGGTCGCGCATGAGCTGCGCGAGACCCTCGAGCACGCGTTCGAAGTCGAAGCGCGAGTCGTTGACGTCCGCCAGCGAGCTTGCACCGAGGTGACCACCGGCATATCGCGGATGCTCGATGACGACGGCATCCGGCAGCCGGCTCTTGCGAATCCATTTCTTCAGCAGGACGCTGACGCCGCGGGCATCGGAGAGGATCGGGATCAGCGCAACGCGCGGATGGTTGGCGGTGAGGTCAGGCAGGTCGAGCGGCAGCCCGGCACCGACCACGACGGCGTCGGCGCCGCTCTCGCAGGACTGGCGTATGTAGGAGGAGTAATCCGAGAGCGCGCGCATCACGTTCACCGCGAGCACGCCGCGTCCGCTGGCGATCTGGCGCGCCCCCCGGATCTCGCGGTCCAGGGCGGTCAGGTTCGCCGCATTGATCTTTTCCTTGTCCTGGCAACGTTGCGTCTCGGCCATCAGGTCCGGATGGTGGCGCCGGAGATCGACGCTGGAGATCGTCCCGACCGCTCCGCAGGCGGCGACCGTGCCCGCCAGGCGGTGCGCCGAGATGCCGACGCCCATGCCGCCCTGGACCACCGGTAGCGCCGTCAACCCGCGAATCCGCAGCGACGGGAAAGCCGTTTCGATCGGGGCTACCGCATCGGGCGGGGACTCGGACGAGGCTCCTGGAGTTTCCATGGCAGATTGCCTGGCACGTTCGTGGCAAGAGAAAAGAGGACGGTAGGTACCGCGTGCAGCGGCGTCCATACGTAATCGCCGAAGTGGACAGCGGCGCACCCTTGCGATCGAGGGCCGTCCCGAGGCGCATCGCGCCGGACAGGTTGAATTATGATGCCGCCTGCAACGAGCCTGGCAATCCAGGAATGGCGGAATCATGCGGCAGAAGATCATATCGGTGCATGGCGCATGAGCGATCCTGCGCGCACCGTGGTCGTGGTGGGCGGGGGCGTCAGCGGTGTGCTGTTCTCCCTGAAGCTCCACCGGCGCTGCCCCGACTGGCGGATCGTCATCGCCGAATCACGAAAGCGGCTGGGGCGCGGCATCGCCTATGGCGCCTGCGATGATTCGCACCTGCTCAACGTACCGGTCAGCCGCATGGAGGTCGGTCTCACGCCGACGTTCAGCACCTGGCTGGGTGCCCATCGGGATGAACTGGCCGAAGCGCTGGTCGAGAGTCGCCTCGACCTGGCATCGGCATTCGTGCCCCGGCACCTGTTCGGCGATTACCTGGAGGAGCGCCTGCGTGATGTCCTGGACAATCGCTCGATCGTGGGTGTGTCGAGCCTGCGAGGCGAGGTCGTGCGCGTCTCGCCGGGAGGAAGCGATGGCGCCCGCAGCGTGCTGCTCAACGACGGCCGCCGGGTCCGGGCCGACATCGTCGTGCTCGCCATGGGCAATCTCCCGCCGCGGCCGCCGCCGGGGCCGGACCCGTGGTTGTACGACAGCGGCTTCTTCATCTCCGACCCCTGGGCTCCCGAGGCTTTCGAGGACGTCGAGCCCGATGAACCGCTGCTGCTGATCGGCAGCGGCCTGACGACGGTCGATGTCGCCCTGCGGTTGCAGCAACGCGGTCACCGCGGTCCGCTGCTGGCGCTGTCGCGCCGGGGGCTGTGGCCGAGGACGCATGCCGCGGGCGGTGCGTGGCCCGAATTCCTGCATCCGCATGTGGGTGATTCGCCGCGCGCGCTCACGCGGCTGGTGCGCGGGCAGGTTGCGAAGGCCGGCGCGCAGGGCGTGCCCTGGCAGCGGGTGTTCGATGCCGCCCGGCCTGCAGTGCCCGCGATCTGGAACGCGTGGTCCGGCGCCATGCGACGCCAGTTCCTGCGCCACCTGCGGCCGCGCTGGGACGTGCACCGGCACCGGATGGCACCGCGCATCGCCGAAGCATTCACCCGTCTGCAGGACAGCGGCGCGCTGGAGATCGTATCCGCGCGCATCGCCGCCTTCAGGCCCGAAGGGCGCTTCGTCGATGCCACGCTTCAGCTGCGGGGCGGCGGCGAGCGCACCTTCCGCGCGGGACACGTCGTGAATTGCACCGGCCCGGGCGGTGATGTCGGGCGCATCGCGGTGCCGCTCATCGCCGATCTGCGCGAACAGCACCTCGCGCTCGCAGATCCGCTGGGCGTGGGTCTCGAGACGCGGGATTGCGCCGTGATCGACGCGGGCGGCGAGGCGTCGAGCTGGCTGTTCGCGCTGGGTCCGCTCACGCGCCCCGCCTGGTGGGAGATCATCGCCGTGCCCGAAATCACCCTGCAGATCGATCGGCTGGTCGCCCAGCTCGCGAGTCCCGCGCAGGCCGCGCGCCTGACGGCCGCGGACTTCATGGACATGGGAAGCGGGATCTGAGCGCGCAGGGCATCATCTTCGACTGCGACGGCACGCTGGTCGATCAATGCGCGTTCCGTACTGCATCGCCTCGAACGCGCCGCTCGAGAAGATCGAACTGGCGTTGGTAGGGGTTACTCGGCGAGCTGCACGCCCGACCCGCCCATCTCGGCGGGCATGTCCTTCATCTTGGGCTTGCCATCATGGATGGGCAGCACGGTCTCCTGGTAGTGCACGTGCACGCCCGGCTCGAACCTGAGCTTGGGCAGCATGGCGGCATACACATCGACCAACCCTAAGGTGGGGTGGTCGGTGAACAGGTGACCGCCGCACTTGGTGCACCACTTGCGGAAGCTGATCGGCGTCTTGTTGTAGGTGCCGATGCTGCCGGCGCCGCGCGTGATCTTCAGTGCCTCGGGCTTCCACAGGGTGAACGCATTGACCGGTCCCGCCGACCAATGACGGCAGGATGAGCAGTGGCAGTAGCCCATGCCGGCGGGGTCGCCGCTCACCTGGAACTGCACCTCGCCGCAGAAGCAGGCGCCTTGATACACGCTGTCTTTGCCCATGGGTCTCTCCTGGTGATGGCTGCACGCGAGTCCGATGCCACGCAGTCTAACGGCCGGTCCCCGGGTTAGAATGATTCCCTTTCCGGTTCTCTTGACCGATCGTCCGCGGGGGTCTGTATGGATGCCTTGTCCGACGTTCTGCGGGCCGTGCGGCTGACCGGCGCCGTGTTCTTCGATGTGCATGCGGCAGCGCCCTGGGTGGCCGAGACGCCCCGCGGGCGTGAAATCGTCGCGGCCATGTTTCCCGGCTCCGATCACCTCATCTGCTACCACGTGCTGACGGCAGGCTCATGTTACGCCGTGCTCAAGGGCGAGCCGCCGATGGAACTGCGCGCGGGCGATGTCATCGTCTTTCCGCATGGCGATACCCATGTGCTCGCCAGCCATCCGGGTCTGCGGCGTGCGCCGGACCTGTCGATGTATCGCCGTCCCAGCGACGGACGGCTGCCCTTCTCCCTGGCCACCGGAGAGGGCAGCCACGATACGGCGCAGTTCGTCTGCGGCTTCCTCGGTTGCGATGCCCTTCCCTACAATCCCTTGCTGGGCGCGCTGCCCCGCATGATGCGGGTCAGCAATGGCGCGGGCGGCGCGACGGACACCCTCGTGCGGATCGCGCTGAGCGAATCGGCGGCGCCGCGCATGGGCGGCAGCGCCGTGCTCGATCGCCTGAGCGAACTCATGTTCGTGGACGTGGTGCGGCGCTATGTCGAGAGCCTGCCGGGAGAGAGCGTCGACTGGCTCTCCGGCCTGCGCGATCCCTTCGTCGGCCGTTCGCTGGCTGCCTTGCACCGCTCCCCGGCCCACGACTGGACGCTCGAGTCGCTGGCGCACGAGGTGGGCCTGTCGCGCTCGGCCTTCGCCGAGCGTTTCCTGCAGTTCGTGGGGCGGCCGCCGATGCAGTACCTCGCGAGCTGGCGCATGCAACTCGCCGCGAACCTGCTGCGCGCCGGGTCGGACAACGTGCTGGCTATCGCCAACCGCGTCGGTTACGAATCCGAAGCGGCCTTCAGCCGGGCTTTCAAGAAGGCGGTGGGCACGCCGCCGGGAGAGTGGCGGGCGCGCCGGGCGGGTGCGCAGGCAGGCGCTGGTGTGCAGGCCGGAACCGCGTGATCCTCGCACCGCTGAACACCGCGCCCGCCGGCATTTCCGGTCATGCGAGTCCTCCGCCGACGGCGATGACCTGTCCCGTGATGTAGCTGGCCTCCTCGGAGGCGAGGAAATTCACGAGACCGGCGACTTCCTCCGGCGTGCCGGCGCGCCCCATCGGCACGAGCTGCGCGATACGCGAGTCATCGAAAGCCTGTTCGCTCATCGGGGTGGTGATGATGCCCGGCGCGACGGCGTTGACCGTGATCCCGCGGCTCGCCACTTCCTGCGCCAGGGACCGGGTGGCCGCGTTCAGGGCGCCCTTGGCGGCGGCATAGTTCACCTGGCCGCGGTTGCCGATCAGGGCGCTCACGGATGAACAGTTGATGATGCGGCCCCAGCGCGTGCGGATCATCGGCAGCAGCAGCGCCTGGGTCACGTGGAAGAACCCATGGAGCGAGACGTCGATGACGGAGTGCCATTGCGCATCGCTCATTCCCGCCAGCACCGCATCGGCATGGATGCCGGCGTTGTTGACCAGGATCTGCACGGCATCCTTTTCCACCAGGGGTCCGAGGGTGCGCCGAACGTCCTGCGCATCGGTGATGTCGAAGGCCAGCGCCTCGGCGGAGCCGCCCGCGGCGCGGATCTGCGCGGCCTGGCCTTCCGCCTCGGCCAGGCGGCGATGGGCGTGGATGATGAGGTGATGTCCGCTGCCCGCCAGCCGCCGGCAGATGGCCGCTCCGATGCCGCCGCTCCCGCCGGTGACCAGCGCGCGTCGGGACCTGCTGGTTGACATCGGGCTAGCTTAACCGATTCGCGAAGGCCGAGGCATCGAGCACCACGGCGGCGCGGCCCTCGAGCAGCGCACGCTCGCCGGCCCGCAGCGTGAAGGCGTACAGCACGCTGCTGGCGTCCCCGTGGAGGCGCTGGCAGCGGATCTCGAGCTCCGCACCCACATCGTCGAGCCGCTCGGCGTGGAAGCGGACGTTGCGCACCGAGGCGAGGTAGCCCGTCTGGCCCCTGGCGCCGCCGAGCAGCGCGCCGTGCACGGCCATCCCCTGCGCTGCGTATTCGATGCCGGCGGTGACGGGGAGACGATCGCGCCAGCGCAGCGGATGCGCAAGGCTCATGTGATTGCGCGCAAGGCAAGTGATGCTGTGGGCATCCCAGTCGATCACCTCGTCCAGCAGGCACATCGCGCCCTGGTGGGGTACATGGGCGATGATCCAGCCTCGATCTAGCCGCACAGTTGCACCGACACCAGGAGCTGCAGGGGCGGCAGGTAGGGCAGCACGATCTCACCGTGGATCCCTGCTGCGAGCGAGTGCAGCAGTGGCAGGCTGCGAGCGGCGGGAATGCTTGCGCGAAGTGACTCGAGGGCAGCGAGCGGGAGCCGTGTTTCCCCGCCCTCACCGAGCCTTGCCTGAATCTGCGCAAGGCCGACACCCGCGCCGGCGGGCGCAAGCAGGAGCGAGACGCCGAAGGCATCGGGCAGGGGACGCCTGGCATGCAGGGGTTCGGGGTACGGCGTGTCGTAGCCGATGAGCAGCACGGGAGCTGCGCTGGCCTGGACTTGCACCAGGGACTCGAGCAGGCCTGCGGCGAAGCTGGCATCGAAAGCGCTGAGGACGTTGCAGGGACTCATCGACCCGGTGGCGATGCTCCAGTAGCCCGCCGCGGCGTTGTGCACCGAGTTGTGGAATCGCGTGGGCGAGATCTCCCGCGCCGAGCTCGCCAGCGCCTCGCAGATCTCGTGGCAATTATGGCCATCCGCGCCAGAGGAGGTGAACACGCTGGCCAGCATGCGCGGATCCCGGCCTGCGGCCTGCACCGCCTCGAATCCGGCGGCGAGCGCCAGCTTCACGGTGAGATTGGTGCGGCGTCTTTCGGCGGCGGGCAGCAGTTGCGGCGCCGGCACCTGCGTGCGCGCAGGCGTGTACTCGCGCTCACCGCGCAGCACGGCTGAGCCGGCGGCCCAGCCATCCAGGCCAGGGCCGAAAAGGCCGATGCCCTGGACGATGGCCTGCATCAGCCCGGCTTCCCGAACACGAGTGTGCAGTTCGCACCGCCGAAACCAAAGGAGTTGCTGAGCACGCGTTGCAGTGGTCGCCGGAGGTTGTGCCGCGCATAGTCGAGCTGCAGTTCGGGGGCCACCTGTGTGACATTGAGTCCCGCGGGCACGAGCCCTTGTTCCAGGGCGATGAGGCTGATGACGGCCTCCAGTGCACCCGCGGCCCCCAGCGCGTGGCCCGTCGCGCCCTTGGTGGAACTGCACGGTGTGTCCAGTGTGAACAGGGCGTTCACGGCCTTGCTTTCCGCCCGGTCATTGCCCGGCGTGCCCGTGCCGTGGAGATTGACGTAGTCGACCTGCACCGGCGAAAGACCGGCGTCGCGCAAGGCGGCGCGCATCGCCATCAGCGCGCCCTCGCCATCGGGATGCGGGGCGGACATGTGGTGCGCATCACCGCTCTCGCCGGTGCCGAGCAACGCGAACCGCCCGCTCGCGGCCGCGGGCCCATCACGTTCCAGCAGGACGAATGCAGCCGCCTCGCCGATGGAGATGCCATCCCGCGCGGCGTCGAAGGGCCGGCAAGGCCCCGGCGAGGTGAGTTGCAGCGAGTGGAAGCCATACAGCGTCGTGAGGCAGAGCGAATCCGCGCCGCCGACCACGGCCGCATCGATGAGACCGACCGCAAGCCAGCGAGCGGCCTGCGCGAACACCTTGGCGCTGGACGCACAGGCCACGGAAATCGTCGCCGCGGGCCCCGTGAGCCCGAGCAGGCGGCGGGTGAAATCCGTCACGGAAAAAGCATTGTGCGTCTGTGCGTAGTGGAAATCCGAGGGCAGCGCGCCATCCGGCAGGCGATGACGATACGCGAGCTCGGTCTGCAGGATCCCCGAGGTGCTGGTGCCGAGGAACACGCCGATCCGGCTGGCTCCGACCCGCTCCCGGCAATCACGCACCGCATCGTCGAAGCCATCCTGCTGCAGGGCGAGACAGGCGAGCCGGTTGTTGCGGCAGTCGAAGCGCGACAGCGTGGCGGGCAATTCCTGCTCGTCCACCGCGGCCGCTTCGCCTGCAAAGGTGTCGAAGTCCACGGTGTCGAACCGGCAGGGAGCGAGTCCCGATCGCTCGGCCAGCAGCGCCTCGCGATGCGCGGACACACCCGTTCCCAGGCAGCTCGTGGCGGTGAAGGCCGTGATGATGGCGGGCTTCATGCGGCGCGGGCGACCAGCACGGTGTTGGAAAATGACTTGCCGGTGCTCGACTCCAGCGGGCTCGCATCGAAGCCGCAGTCGCGCAAGGTCGCGACCCAGTCGGCGACGCTGCGGCAGTGGAAGGTGGAGCGATGACCATCGCGCACCAGATCGTTGGCATGGTCGATCCATTGCGCCAGGCGGTAGGAAAAGCCCGAGCCGGCATCGGCCACGCGCATCACCAGGGTGCCGCCCGCAGGCAGGGCGCAACGGATGCGCTGCAGGAGGCGGCGCTGGTCATCGAAGGTCAGGTAGTGGATCACGTCGAGCAGGGCGACCCCGTCTGCGCCGTCGAGCGCGGCGTCGCGGATGTCCTGCAGCCGGAATTCAGCGCGATCGCCGAGCGCTGCCTGTGCCCGCCGGATGCTCGCCGGGCGAAGGTCGAAACCACGCGTTCGATGAGGGGCGGGAGGAGCCGCCCAGTTGGCCGGCCATTGCAATGAGTCGTGCTGTTCGCGTGCGGCGAGCAACCAGGCGGTGAGCAGGCCCTGGCCGCATCCCAAATCGACGAGGTCCCGGCAGTGTCCCAGGGCGCCCGAGACGAGCACGTCGGCGAACAGCGGATCCACCCTCAGCTTGAAGCGTGCGAAATCGCGTGCGAACAGATCGGCGCGCCGGTAGAAGCGCGTGGCTCGTCGGGCGATCGAGTGACGCACCGCTTCCTGGGCGGCGTCCAGGGTCATCTGCATCATGCCGTCGCGATTGGAGTGGTAGCCGGTGCGTTCCTCATTCCGCAATTCACGCCGACGCCTGCGACAGCGTCACGGCCGACAGCCCGACGCGCCCCAGGTCCTCGGCCAGCAGCGGCAGGACCTCGAGGATCAACGGCTGCCCGGCCGCCGTCAGCGCGGCATTGCCATCGTGCAGGAGCAGGATATCACCCGCGGCGAGATTGCGGACGAGCATGCGATGCACGCGCCGCGCATCGCCATTGATGGTGTCGAATCCGCGGCGGGTCCAGCTCGCGAGTTGCAGGCCGAGCTTGGCGAGCACGTAGTCCAGGAATGGATTGCGCAACCCGGCCGGCGCGCGAAAGAAGCGCGCGTGGGTCCCGGTGGTGCGCAGGATGCTGTCCTGCCCGCCGCGGACCTCGCGCTCGATGCGCGCCGGACCCATGGCGGAGAAATACAGGTGATGATGCTGGCTGTGGTTCTCCACCGCGTGTCCGCGGCGGCAGATTTCCCGGGCGAGTTGCGGCTCCACCAGCAGCTTCTCGCCCACGCAGAAGAAGGTCGCGCGCATCCTCAGGCGATCGAGCAGGTCCAGCACCGGTGGCGTCACCTTCGGGTCCGGACCGTCGTCGATGGTGATGGCCACTTCGCGCCGTGCGATCGCAGGCTGCGGAAGTCGCACCCAGTTCGAGCCCAGCACCTGGCTTCGCGGCAGCAGGCCGGCGCCGGCCAGCAGGGCATGATTCAGCGCTACCGCGCCCAGGGCCCATGGCCAGTTGTCGGGCCTGATGGCGATGAGTGCGGCGGCTCCGGCATGCAGGACCGCCGAGGCCGACAAGGAGGGCGCGGGCCGCCAGCGTGTGCTCATGCCGCCAGCACGCGCCGCGACAGGAGCGCCGAGAACAGCAAGGCCAGCAGCGCGCCCGGCGCCACCGTCATCCCGAGCGAGGACAGCACCGGTACCCGGGCCGAGGCCAGCAGGCCGAAGGCGACCACGGTGGTGGTATTGGCGACCAGGAGGGAGGCCAGGGTGGCGTGATCGTTCATGCGCAGGAAAAACAGTGCGTAGTTCGACCCGATGGCGACGACCAGCACCATGCCGATCAAATGCAGGATCGTCAACTGCTGGCCGGCCAGCACCAGCCCAGCGGCGACCACGGCGACAGCCAGGAGGAGCGGCGCCAGTACTTGCAGAAATCCCTTCACTTCACGCAGCACCAGCGCCAACAGGGCGCAAATGACCCCCAATCCTATCGACGACAGCCGCATGGCCTCGTTCAGATAGTTTCCATACAAGGCGTCGGACTCCTGCTTGAAGTTGAGCACATGGGCGCCCGGAACGGGCTGACGGGCGAAGGCGGCCCGTACCGCGGACACATCCAGTGCGCTTGATGAGGGCGCGTGCAGGGGCAAGAGGGCCGTGGGTTGCGGGCCGTCGGCGAACAACGATGAAAAGCCCGCCGCAAAGGATGTCCCGGCCAGGTCGGCGGGGGACAGGGGCGGTGCCTTCCTGGCAACGGTCGTGGCGGAAAAAAACGGTTCCAGCCGCGAGGCTTGCAGGGGCAGGCCTGACAGGGCCTCGCGCATGCGTGCACGCAATTCCGGCTCCGGCGGCAGCGCGGCGCGCCGTGCCCGTTGCGTGGTCTGGCTCGGCAGGAAGCGGGCGGGACTGTCATAGCCGCCGATCACGCCCTGCTCGCGCAAGGTGTCGAGCACCGCGCCCGCGCGCTCGGCAGCCTCGAGCGTCGCTTCGGGCGAGGCGCGCCGGATCGCCACCAGCGTGCCGCCTTCCGCGGCGCCAAGATCCGCGCGCAGCCGCTCATCGACGCGCTGCGCCGCCAGCGGCACCGGACTCAGCGCCGACAGATCGCGGTTCCAGATCGCGCCGCGGTGGAGGAACAGCACCGCGCCCGCCGCTGTCAGTATCACCGCCGCGAGTGGCGCCCCGATGCGCGAGGAGGGCAGTCGTTCCGCCAGCCATCGGCCCAGGGGTGCAAGGTCGCGTATCCGGATGCGAGCCGGCGGCAGATCAGCGAGCACGAACCGTGTGACGAGGCCTGCGCACAGCAAGCCCGCGATCGAATACAGCCCGAGTTGTGCAAGGCCGGGAAACGCCGACGGCAGGAGCGAGGCGAAGCCGATGATGGAGGTGAACATGCCCAGGCGCACGGTGGGCCAATGGCGCCTGCACCAGTCCGCGGTCGATGCGGGCTCGATCGCGGTACGCGTTGCGGTACGCGTTGCGGTACGCGACTGCACGAACAGGTAGATGGAGTAGTCCACGGCCTCGCCGATCAACGTGGCGCCGAACCCCAGGGTGATGCCATGCACCGTGCCGAATCCCACCGCCACCGCGGCGATGCCGGTCAGCGCGCCGCAGACCACGGGAACGAAGCCGAGCAGCACTGCGCCGATGGAACGATACACCGCGTACAGGAACAGCAGGATCACGCCGGCGCTGATGAGCGAGAGGCGCCGCGCGGCATCCACGATGCCGGCCCGTGCCTCCACCGCAAACACGCCGGGACCCGATACCGTCAGGCGAAGCGGGCCGGGCCTGGTGGCAGCGAATGCCTGCCTCACCGCCTCGATTGCCGCGGCCTGCGCGTCGGTGTCGGTGCCGGAGGCGCGGGTGTGGGCGAGCAGCAAGGCGCGCTGGCCATCGGGCGATGCCCACACGCCGTTCAGTCGGCGCGGCTGGTCCGCGCGTTGGAGCTGATCGATGATGTGCAGCATCTCGCCGGTGGGATCCGCCGGCAGCAGGTCCACGAGCAGCGCGCCCGCGGGCGAACTCAGCGCATCGAGGGAATCGGCGGTGGCGCCCGCGAGCCCCTCGACGCTGAAGCGCCGGGCATCGACGGCCGGGCTCAGCACATAGCGGTTGTCGAACAGGAAGCGCCGGTCGGCCTCTGCCCGGTCCGCGCCACCGTTCTCCACCGAGGAGAACGGGCCCGCGCGCAGCGCGCCGGCCATCCGGCCCGACACCCGGGCGCGATCCGCCGGCGTTCCTCCCTCGAGCGCGATCAGCAGCAGTCGCGACAGCGGGCCGTTCTCGAGCTGCTGCACCAGCAGGTCCTGCGCCGTGCTCGCGCGCCGGGGCAGGAATGCCGACATGTCGGTGCTGTAATGCGCACGCGCCGTGATGAGGATGACCACTGCCAGGGCGACCGCCGCGATCGCACCGCGGGCAGTCCCCGCCGGTGTCATGGCGCCGGCGGGCCGATCAGCATTTCCGAATGATCACCGTCGCGCTGGTGGATGTCGATGCGCGCGAGCTGGCCCTGCGCGCCCTGGATCTCGATATCGCGGACCGCCGCGCCCGAGGCCTCGCGAGGCCGCAGCAGCAGGCGCCATCCGCCCACCGTGCCGCTCATGCTCACCTCGAAGTGCCGTTCGAGGGCGGCGCGATCGCCGCCCAGGGTTGCGCGGATGCCCTCGATGAAGGGGGCTGCCTGCGGCACCTCGCTCAATTGCGCGGTGTGCCGGCGCCCGCCGCTCTCCAGCGTCAGGGCATCGCCCTGCGCCAGGAGGCTCGCGGCCCGCGGCTTGAGCGTGCGCTTCTCCAGCCGGTCCGGCTTCTCGTAGAGCAGCTCGCCCGAGGATTGCAACGGGCGATCGAGGATCTTCAGGTACTGCGTCTCGACGTAGCTCGCGCGCCCATGGGTGGTGCTGGCCAGCACCGCCATGAGCGCGTCGAGGTCGTCCGCGGCGCCGGCGGGCCAGGCCGCGAGCAGCAGCGCAAGGGTGAGCAGCGCACGCCCGGCGAGATCACGCCGCGGCGTTGCCGGCCTGCCAGAAGTCGAAGAAGTTGAACCAGTCATACGGCGCCCGTCGGCAGTATTTCTCCAGCAGCAAGGCATAGCGCTCGACCGCTGCCACGACGCGGGCATTGCGGTCGACGCGCTCCACGTCCGAAAAGTCTGCCACAGGTTCGAACACCAGTTGATACCGATTGCCACCCAGGTAGAGGCCGGCCATGAAGATCACCTGCCGGCGCAGGATGGCGGCCGCCCGCATCGGTCCCAGCGGAAATCCGGCGGGGGCGCCCAGGAATCCCACCGGGTGCACGGCTTCCGCGCCGAGCGTGCGATCCGCCAGGACCCCGACGAAGGCGCCCGCGTCCAGCCGTTCGCCGATGCGGATCATCGACTCCATGCGGCCCAGCGGCACGATCTCCGGTGCGGCCGCCGGGTTGATCGCGGCGAGCGTGGCGTTGATGCGGCGGGTATTGTCCTCGTACATCGCCATCACCAGCGGCGCGATGGTGTGGCTGCGCCCCAGGCTCCGGACCACCTCGAAGCTGCCGAGATGCGCTCCCATGAGGAAGACGCCGCGGCCCGACGCGACGGCCTCGCGCAGCAGCGATTCCCCTTCGACCTCGATGTCGAACTGATCGTAGCGGTCGTTCAGCAGGTACACCCGGTCGTGAATGGTGGTGGCGAAGCACAGGATCTGCCGGTAGCGATCCTGCGGCCGCGGCGGCCGCCCCAGCACGCGGCGCAGGTAGTCGAGCGATGCACGCCGCGCCGCCGGCGCGAACAGGAAGAAGTACAGCGCGATGCCGTGCAGGAGGGGGCGGCTCGCGCGCCTGCCGGCGTGCAGCGACAGCCAGGTCATCAGCCGCAGCAGCCACGCGCTGCCGCGTTCGCGATGGCGGATCCACTCGGCCTGGGATGCGCTCACGGGGGTCTCAGCACGCCATTGGCGACCGGCTCATCGCCAGCGCGCACCCACCAGCGGATCGACCCGTCGGGACCGGCCTCGTGTTCGATGAGCAGCTCCTCCCCGGGGCTCACCACGCGAAGGAACTTCGCGGCCTGCACCTGCCAGCGGGGCGACCCGTGCGCCGATGATGTGCGGATGCCATCGAGCACGCGTTCCAGCAGCACGACGCCGGGCAGGACCGGAGTCCCCGGGAAGTGGCCATCGAAGGCGGGATGCCCGGCATCGATGCGCAGGGTGAAGGAGCGCTTCATCGCCTAGGATTCGTCAGCGGGCGCGGGGTGCTGGCCGGCGATCAGGGCGCGGGCGAGTTGCGTCAAGGTCTCCTGGGGCAGCTTGCCGGTGTCGTTGCGCGGCAGGCGCGCGACGAACAGGAGCGGTCTGGGCAGGAACACCGGGTCGATGCGCTCCCGCAAGGCGCGCAGCACGCCCTCTGCGTCCAGTTCCGGCGCCACCACCAGGGCGCCGAGCCTGCTCACGCCGGTCTCCGATGGCGTGTCCTCGCGCAGGAAGAATGCGCCGTCCTGCACGCCCTCGATGGCATTGAGCTGGTGATTGAGATAGCCGAAGGAACTGCGCTTGCCGGCGATGTTGACGAGGTCGGTGGCCCGTCCGTGCAACAGGAAGTGTTCCTCATCGAGCAGTTCGAGCACATCGTTGACGGCAGTGCGTGTCTCGATGTGGCCCTCGGATGCATAGGTTCGGCCGTCCTGCGCCTGCAGCCGCACCTCCGGCCACAACCACCAGCGCACTTCGCGGACGGGCCGTCGGCTCGCGATCTGGCCCGTCTCGGTGGAACCGTAGATCTCGACCAGCGGGGCGGCAAAGGCCTCTTCCGCGGCGCGCGCCAGCGGTTCGGACAGCTGTGCGGTGGCGCAGGCCAGCAGGTCCGCCGGTGGCAGCGGCAGCCCCGATTGCAGCAGTGCGCGCAGGTGGACGGGCGTCGTCACCAGAACGCGGGGCCGGGGGACCTGCGCGATGGCGGCGGCGATGTCGGCCGGGTAGAACGGACGCTCGGCGCAGAACGCGGTTCCGCTGTACAGGGCGATCAGCACGGTGGATTCGAAACCATACATGTGCTGCGGCGGCACCGTGCCGACCAGCGTGGCCGGATGCGTGCGCGCAAGCCCCAGCCGCTGCGCCCCGACCGCCACGCATTGCATCAGCTTGCCCCAGGTCTTGGCGTGAGGGACGGGCGCACCGGTGGAGCCCGAGGTGAACACGTAAGCCGCCAGCTGTCCGCCGGGAATGCGCGGCACCTGCCAGTCGCCGTGCGGCGCGCGCTGCTCGAAGGGGAAGTGCAAGCGCGGCAGATCGATGCTGCAGTCCGGATCATCCGTGAGGCAGATGGCATCCGCCGCGAATTCCCGCAACCAGCGGATCACCTCCGGTGTCTGGGTGGAAGGCAGCAGGCTGACCTTTCCGCCCAGCAACGCCGCACCAAGACCGACGGCGAAGTGATAGCGGTCGTTGCAGGCATTCAGCACATGCCGGCCGGCCGGCAGGGCGGCCGCCAGCCGCCGCACATCGCCGAGGAATCGCCCGGCAGTGATCGGACGCCCCTGGCGATAGGCGAGGGCCGCCAGCTCGGAGGCGTGGCCGATCAGGGGCAGTGAAGCATCGGGTCCGCCGCGCCGGGGAAACGGCGTGGCCCGCTCAGCGTCGCGATGCGGCATACAGGCGCAGCGCCTCGAACAATCCCGCGCCGGTGCGACTCATTTGCTCCGATGCGCGGCGATGTGATCGGCCAGTGCCTGGAGCGATGCGAAGGTCTTCACGTTGTCGCTGTTGTCGGCGCGCAGCTGCACGCCGTAGCGCTTGGAAACCACCAGCGCCAGCTCCAGGATGTCGATGGAATCGAGCCCCAGGCCCTCGCCATACAGCGGGGCTGCCGGCTCGATGTCGGCAGCGGCCACCTCGAGGTTCAAGGCCTCGACCATGAGGCCGGCGATCTCCCGGACCAGCGCGCCGTCAGCCGCTGGCGCTGCGGATGGCTTTCGCGACGCATTCTCGGACATGCGGGAAATATACTATAGGGACTCGCTCCGGCTCCACCCGCGCCAGGTGCGCCGCGCCAGCAGCAGCGGCAACCGCAGCAGGAATCCAACGAACAGCCGCGTGTGCATCCCGGTCAGCAGGATGTTGTCCCGCACGTAGTGGAAGTGCGAGACCCCGCCCTCGGAGGGCTTCAGGTAGCGCACGGCCGTGGGGATGTTCAGCGGCCGGATACCCTTCCAGACCAGCCTCACGGCCACCTCGACGTCGAAATCGAAGCGGCGCATCCAGCGGCTGCTGCGCATGACCTCGATCAGGGGAACGATGGGGTACACGCGAAAGCCGAACAGGGAGTCGTGCACGCCCTCCCACAGTGTCTCGAGGTTGGTCCAGAAGTTCGAGATCTTGCGTCCGCGCACCCGCACCCGGGGTGCGCTGGCATCGAACACCGGGTCGCCGAGGATCATGCAGTCGGGGTGCCGGAGCGAGGCCGCCATGAAGTCGCGGATGCGGTCCGCCGGGTGCTGGCCGTCGGCATCCATGGCGAGCGCATGTGTAAAACCTGCATTCCTCGCCGCCTCGAGCCCCGCCAGCACGGCGGCGCCCTTGCCCGAGTTTCGGGGCAGCGCCATCACCTTGAGTCCCGGGTCCTGTTCCGCCATGCGGGCAAGACCTTCGGCGGTGCCATCGGTGCTGCCATCCACCACCACCCACACCGGCGTCCACTGCGCGCGGGCGCCGCGCACGGTTTCATAGACGATCGGACCCGTGTCGTAACTCGGGATCAGCACCAGGTGGGTGGCGCTCGCCGTGCTCACGTGTCGTGTGCCATGGTCAGCCCTGCCGGTGCGCTCGCGCGCCGGTTGAGCCAGCGGTTCTGCGGTGCGTCCGCCAGCGCGGAATCGAAGTGCTCCTGCAGCTCGCGCACCAGCTGCATCGCATCGGCCGGCGGATCGAAGCGCCGGCCGAGACGGATGCGATAGGTGATGGGCAGTTCCGGCCGCCGCAACAGCGGCCAGCCCTTGGAGAGGTAGGGCGAGTCGGTCTCGATCAGCAGGGTCTGCACGGGCGCCTGCGCGTGGCGCGCGATCACCCCGATGCTCGAGCGCATCGGGTTCACCGGTGCCTGCAGCGTGCGCGTGCCCTCCGGGAACAGCAGCACCACGCTGCCCTCGCCGAGCTGCCGCACGGCTTCGCGGATCATGCTGCGCGGCGTGTCGTTGCGGATGTAGCGCGCCAGGCGGGCGCCCGCGCCGAGGAAGGGGTTGCGCATCAGCTCGGACTTCATCACGCAGGTGATGTCGGGATGGCGGGTGAGGATCAGCAGCGCATCGATGAGCTGGGGATGGTTGGGTGCGAGGATCAGCGGCCCTGCGTCGCGCAGTGAATCGATGGCGGAGATGTCCAGTCGATAGGCACCCATCGCGCGCAAGGTCCACGCATACAGGCGGAAGCCCCGCATGATGCCCACCCGGCCGAGCCGGGTGCCCGGCTGCACCGGCAGCACCAGGTGCAGGGGTAGCGCGATGAGGTTCCAGGCGAGGCAGATCACGCCCAGCAGGGTCAGCGACGAATACAGCGTCAGGTGGTCGAGCAGGGATCTGGCGCGTCGTTGCATCCGGACACCGTCAACGAGGATCCTCGGGGCCGAGATCCACCAGGCGCGAGGACTGGGCGATCATCCAGGCAATGCCGATGCCGGCCGTCCAGTAACCCTGCCGCCGGACCAGCGGACTGTCGGCGAAGCTCGCCCCCGCCAGCGTATCGTAGCGCAGGAAGGCGCCCACCCAGCGGCTTTCGAACCGCCTGGAAGCCGACACGATGAATTGGGATCCGGCATAGCCACCGCGGGCGCGATACGCGGGGCGGGCGGTGGTCGCGTAGGCTGGCGCGATCGTGTAGAAATAATCATCGTAGCGCCGGTCGGCGAACAAGGGCCCGGCCAGCAAGCCGAGGTTCCAGCCTGCAAGACCCGCCGGATCGGTGATGTCCAGGTTCAGGTGCGGGGTGAACAGCCCGCCCACGCGCCGCGGCGATGCCTCCACGGTGAACGCGGCCCGCACCGGCAGGCGCAGGTCCAGCCGTCGCCGCTGGTCGGCCGAGGCCCACAGATGCAGCTCGACGGAAGGGCCGATCTCCACCGTCGGTCGCAACGAGGGCATGCCGGCGCGCGTGCCGCGGCTGGAACTGCGCACCGGTGTCGTCGCGTTCAGCGACAGGTTCAGCTCCACCTGCTCATTGTTCAGGAACAGGCCGCGGATGCCATTGCGATCGGCCTTGAGGAACTCCCCGCGGTACACGAAGTAAGGCACCGGCACGGGGTAGAGGCTGTCGGTGTCGGCGCCGCGGTAATCGGCGAACCCCAGCGCGCCCACCCCCAAGCCGAATTCCCACAAGGGTGCCTGCGGCGGCGCCGCGCCGCTGGCGCCGGCGGTGCCTGCCACCAGCAGCAGGGCGACCAGGGCTTCCTTCATCCGCAGCACGTTGCGCGCGCCGCGCTCACGCAACCCGTTCGCATGCGCCGCAGTGTAGCCGCTGCGGCGGGCGCCGGCATAGCCCGCCGCGATATACTGTCAAGATCACCAGATGACCCAAGGACGAATGCATGCTCGGTGGACGCAAGATGAGATCCCTCCGAAGTAGCGGCGCACTCGCCGCGGCCCTGGCGCTCGCGGCATCGTCGCTGGGCGGCTGCGGCGTCAATCCCGTGACGGGCAAGTCCGAACTGCAGTTCGTGAGCGAGTCATCCGAACTGCAGATGGGCGAGCAGCAGTACGCGCCGACCCGCCAGGGTGAGGGCGGGGACTTCAACATCGATCCCGCGCTGACGGAGTACGTGCGCGGGGTGGGCGCGAAGCTTGCCGCGGTATCCGACCGCAAGCTGCCGTACGAATTCGTCGTGCTGGACAGCTCGGTGCCCAATGCCTGGGCCCTGCCCGGCGGGAAGATCGCGGTGAACCGGGGCCTGCTGCCGGAGCTGAAGAACGAAGCCGAGCTGGCCGCGGTGCTCGGGCACGAGATCACCCATGCCGCGGCGCGCCATGGTGCCAAGGCCCAGGAGCGCGGCACGCTGCTGCAGGCGGGCCTGGCGGTCGCCATGATCGGTGCCGCCGTCACGGACACCAACGAGACGCTGGCGAATCTCGCGCTCCAGGGTGCGGGCGCCGGCGCGCAGATGATCCAGATGAAGTACGGCCGTGACCAGGAGCTCGAGGCGGATCATTACGGCATGGTGTACATGCAGCGTGCCGGTTACGACCTTGGCGCCGCGGTGTCGCTGCAGGAAACCTTCGTGCGCCTGTCACAGGGCAAGAACCAGAGCTGGCTCGAAGGACTGTTCGCCTCACATCCGCCCTCGCAGGAGCGGGTGACGCGCAACCAGGCGACGCTGGCGCAACTCGGCGGTGGCAAGGGCGATCTCGGCGCCGAACGGTTCACGGCGAAGATGGCGGGGCTGCGCAGGATGAAGCCTGCCTTCGACAAGTACGACCAGGCCCTCGCGCTGGCCAGCAAGAAGGACTTCGCTGGTGCGCGCAAGCTCGCGGGCGAGGCCGTGCAGATGCTGCCCCGCGAGCCCCGCTTCACCCAGCTCCTCGGGGACCTGGCGATGGCGCAGAAGCAGCCCGGCGAGGCGGTGGGCCACTACCAGAAGGCCATCGACCTGGATCCGGGATATTTCGGGCCCTACCTCGGCGGGGGCATCGCGCAGTTCAAGCTCGGCAACAAGCCCAGGGCCGAGGAATGGCTGAAGAAGAGCTCCGCCCTGCTGCCCACCGCGCCGGCGGCCTACTACCTGGGCTCGATCGCGAAGGAGCGGGGCGATACGGCCGGTGCACGGCAGCTGTTCCAGGCCGCTTCCGGGTCGCAGAGTGAATACGGGCAGCTCGCCGCGGGCGAGTTCCAGCGCATGGATCTCGCGCAGAACCCCGCGCAGTATCTCGCCACCGCCGTCCGGCTGGATGGCGCAGGGCAGCCGGTGTTCCTGCTGCAGAACCGCGCGCAGATTCCCATCACCGGCATCAGCATCACGCCGGTGGTGACCGATGCCTACGGCAACATCGTGCAGCAGGGCGCGACGCAGGCCCTGCGCATCACGCTCAAGCCCGGTGAAACGGCGAGCGTGGCCTCGGGCCTTGCGCCGATGAGCGCCGCGCAGGCCGCCTCGATCGCGGTGCGGGTCACGGCGGCCCAGCCGGCGCCCTGAGGCGCCGGCCCCTGGTCACTTTCATTTCGCCTGGTACACCCACCGCCCGGCGACCATGGTGCCGAGCACGCGCGTGTCGCGCATCTCGACCGCGGGCACGGTGAGCACGTCGCGATCCAGCAGCGCGAAATCCGCCGCCTTGCCCGGCTCGATCGAGCCTATCGCGGCTTCCTGCTTCATCGCGCGCGCGGCATTGATGGTGTAGGCGTAGAGCATCGACTCGCGCGTCATGTCCTGCGCGGCATCCAGGACTCCGCCCTGGCCCGCGCGGGTCTCTGCCTGGTAGATGGCCTTGAACACTTCCGGGGTCGACACCGGCCAGTCGCTGGCGCCCGCGATGGTGGCGCCGGCGTCGAGCATGGAGCGCGCCGGATACTGCCAGGGGTAGATGTCCGCGGCGACGTAGGGCTTGATCAGGTCGATGGTGTCCAGGCCGTACTCCGCCCACAGCAGTTGGTAGGAGGCCACGACGCCCAGTGACTTGAAGCGCGGCACATCCTCCGGCTGCACGAACTGCAGGTGCGTGATGGTGTGCGGCAGCCCGCTGTTGCCGTTCGCCTTGCGCGCGGCTTCGTAGCCGTTCAGCGTCTCGTGGACCGCGAGATCGCCGATGGCATGGGTATGCACGATCAACCCCTGCCGGTCGGCCTCGATGCACAGCTTCGAGAAATTCTCCGGCGTGAACAGCAGATCGCCCTTCTTGCCGGTGTTGGCATAGGCCGCGGTCATCGCCGCGCTCTGCGAGGGGAACTCCACCACGCCGTCGGCGAACACCTTCACGCCCGGGATGGTGAGGTTCGCGATGCCGTCGAACCGCGTCTTCAAGGCGAGCGCATTGGCGAAGGAGTGCGGGTCGTTCGGCTTCACCTGTGGAAAGGCCGCCACGTGCGCGGTGAGGCCTCCCGATGCGGCCAGGTCGCGGTAGGCCGTGAGGGTGGGGGCATCGGTGAGCGGGTCGAGCCAGGAAGTGATGCCGATGCTGTGCAGGTAGTCCACCGCCGCGCGGGCACCGGCGAGGTTCTTCTTCGCATCCGGCGGCGGAATCTGCTTCTCGACGACCTCGAGCCCTTCGTCCACGCCGAAGCCGTTGGGCCACAGGTCCTTCTCCAGCCCGTAGTACTTGCGCTTTTCCTCCGGGAGCTTCGCGATGAAGGCCCTGGTCAGACCGGCCCGCTTGCGCAGCGCCAGGTTCGACCAGCCGGTGTGGCCGTCCATGCCGCGCAGGAACACCGCCTGCTTCGCGTACTCGCCGCCGTTGAAGCGCTGGTTGATGGCCGCGTTCTGCGACCACAGGCCCAGCGGCACGCCGGTGACCACCACCACATCGCCGCTCATGCCGCGGCCGCTGCGCTTCGCCTCGGCGACGAACGCGGCGAGCGCATCGACATCCTTCAGATCGTTGCGCGCATCCGCCGACAGCAGGCCCACGCCGCCATACACCGCGTGCACGTGGCTGTCGATCAGGCCCGGCAGCAGCGTATGACCGCCGAGGTCCTGCACCTCGGCATCCGCGCCGGCCGCAGCCTTCACCTCCGGCTGGCTGCCGACGGCGAGCACCTTGCCATCGCGGATCGCCACGGCCTGTGCATAGGGCTGGCTTGCATTGGCCGTGAAGACATGGGCATTGGTGAGCACCAGGTCGCGCGATTGCGCGGCGATGGGTGTGAACAGGGCGGCGAGGAGCAAGGCTCGACGTGCGGCTCGGACGATGGTCATGGAGATCCCCCTTGTTGGAGACTGGATGTTCGCACCGCTTCGACCGGTGGCGCAATCCATGTGCCGCCGGGGAGGGCGCGTTCACCCCGCGGCGGGCTTGCGGACCGCAGCCTTGCGCACCAGTCGCTCGGGCAGGAACCGGCCGAGATAGGCTTCGCCGGCGATGAAGGCGTGGCGCTCCATCGCCGCGGTGATGCGCCCATGCTGCATCACCGAGAGCTGGAACATCAGGTCGACGATCTCCACGGTGTGGAAGAACACGCCGGTGCGCTCGGCGAACGTCGGCAGTTCGAAGTGTGCCTCGAACAGGCCTTCGATGAGCGGGGCAAAGGACTTGTCGCGCATTCGCTCGGCCATGCGGATCTCGGCCGGCGCCTTGCCATCGAGCAGGAGCTTGCGGGCGGCCGGGTTCTGGCCATAGAAGCGGGCCGCGCGGCGGATCGAACTGCGCAACAGCGTGGGCCAGTCACGCCGGTGCTGCGCGGACAGGGATTTCAGGATGATCGGCGCGAACCGGGCCGACATGCGCGCCGCGAGCGCGGCGAACAGGTCATTGCGATCCTCGTAGAAGTGGTACGCGGACGCCACGGGAATGCCCGCGGCGCGGGCCGCATCCTCGAGCGAGATGTCGGCGATCTCCCGGGACTCCAGCAGGTTGGCCGCGGCCTGCATCAGCGCGTCGCGTCGCTGTTCTCCGCGGCGCTGGGTCCAGCCGGAGCGGCTCCCTGTCCTCGACTTGCCCATTCGCTTGACAGTGTCACCGGCCATGCCTAGAGTCAATGCCTCAAAACTCGAAAAAGTTCGAGTATTAGAAAACTGCAGGGGAGTTCGTTGCAACAGCCGGCTCGCTGGTGGGTGCTGATGGGTGCCTTCTGGGCGCTGGGCTGCTCTCTGCCTGTCGCAGCCACCGCGGCCTCCGACCCCGCCGCAAATCCGCCGGGCAAGGAGTTGTTCGCCGTCTGCGAGGCCTGCCACGGCATCCGCGCCGAGGGTAATCGGTCGCTCGATGCGCCCTCGCTCGCTGGTCTCGACCCGGCCTATTTCGCGCGCCAGCTCGAAGCGTTCCGGCAGGGCTGGCGGGGAGCGGGGCCGCCGGGCACGCCCGGGGCGTCCATGCGGGAAATGGCCGGCGTTCTCGCCGATGAAGCACAGGTCAGCGCTGCGGCCGCCTACGTCCAGGGTCTCGGGCCAGCGGCCGGCGCAGAGGCAACCGTGATGGGTAATGCCTCGCGGGGAGCCTCGATCTTCCGTACCTGTGTGGCTTGCCACGGCGAGCAGGCGCAGGGCAATGCCACGCCGGGCGCTCCCGCGCTCGCCGGCCAGGCTGACTGGTACCTGTTGCGCCAGCTCGAGGACTTCCGCGCCGGCCGGCGCGGCGCGGCGAAACAGGACGAGCTTGGCGCCCAGATGCGCGCCATCGCCGTGACGTTGAAAGGGGCGGCGGCGCTGCGCGATGTCGTCGCTTACATCCGCACGCTCGGCGTGGCGAAACTATCCAGCCAATGCCCGCCGAGCTTCGAGAATCGTGCGGGACGGTGCGAGTTCCGCAGTCTCTACGAACTGTTCGACCTGCCGGCGGGCCACGGCGGATTGCGCGCACCGCTTCCTCGCATGCGCGAGTCCTTCACGCCCCAGCAGATCGACCTGGGACGCCTGCTGTTCTTCGACCCCCTGCTGTCCTCGGATCACCGGCTCGCCTGCTCGAGCTGTCATCAACCGGCGCATTCCTTCGCGGATGGCCGGGAGCGCAGTCAAGGTCACCTCTTCACCGAGGGTCCGCAACAGGGCAGACCGGCGCTGCTCGCGCGCAACGCACCCTCGTTGTGGAACGTCGGCTTCCTGTCCAGGCTGTTCTGGGATTCGCGCGCCGACTCGCTCGAGGAGCAGGCCCGCGGGCCGCTGTTCGCGGAGCAGGAGATGGCCAGCACCCCGGAATCGCTCCTGGCATCGCTGAACGGCAACGCCGAGTACCGGCAACTGTTCTCCGAAGCCTTCGTACGGACGGTGCGGTCCGACATCACCGTCGCAGAGGTGACGAGCGCGCTGGCCGCATTCGAATCCTCGCTGGTGTCCTTCAACTCTCGCTACGACCGCTATGCCATGGGCGATGCCGCCGCCCTCACGGCGCAGGAGATCCAGGGCTATAACCTGTTCCGGGGTTTCGTGGCGCGCTGCTCGCAGTGTCACATGCCGCCGCTGTTCACCAGCGGCGATGTCGCCGTGGTCGGCGCGCCGCCGAGTCCGGGCCAGCCGTATGATGCCGGCGTCGGCGCCCTGCAGCCCGATCCGGACATGCGCGGTGCCTTCAAGGTGCCCACCTTGCGCAACATCGCGCTCACCGCGCCGTATTTCCAGGCGGGCCAGCTCAAGCGCCTGGAAGACGTCGTCGCCTTCTACGATGACACCTTCGGCCACGCGGTTCCGCCGGGCGAACGCCTGCACGTGCATTGGCACGTGTCCCTCAAGGGTCCCACCTTCAGCACCGCCGAGCGCGCAGCGCTGGTCGCCTTTCTCTACACATTGACCGATGAAACCATGATGCCGCGCATCCCCGACCGCGTGCCCTCGGGCCTGCCGGTAGCGGGTGCGTCGGCACGAATGGCCGGAAATGCCCGCCCGAACCCCGCCCGGTGAACCTGACATGAAGAAACTCATCCCACCGATCCTGATGCTGGCTCTCCCCTGGGCCGTGAATGCCGCGTACGCGCAAGGCCGCATCGAGAATTCGGCGAAAGACGCGGTATACGCCTGCCCGCGGCCGCCAGGACCCGAGCTCATGAAGCGCGCCGCCGAACTGTATCCGGCAAAGCATGACAAGAACCGCTTCGCCTGTTCCGCGGACCTGTTCTTCGAGGCCGCGCAGGCGGCGCCACAGGATCCGGCGCTCACCGTCCAGGCGCTGCTGGTGACCACCGAGTACATCGACCAGATCAACACGCTCTCGGATTTCGATCTGTACGGCATCCATCAGGGTGAGTGGGCGGCCCGGCTCGAGCACGCGGTGCCGCAGGGCAAGTTGCTGGCAGACCGGCTGGCCGCTGCGGGCATCAAGGATCCTACGGCGCTGGCTGCCCGCGCCTTGTACCAGTTGACGGCGGCGGCCAAGACCGCGGATGCGAAGACGCAGATGACGGGCTCCCGGGAAGCCATCGGCATGCTGGGCGAGGCCACCGCAGGTCAGCCGGCACTGCTCGACGGGGCCGCGTTGCTGGCGCTGGCGCGGCTGTACTTCGATCTGCCGGAGTTCGCCGGTGGCGATGCCGACAAGGCACGCGAGGTCTTGAAGAAGGCGCTCGAAGTCGCGCCTGGCAACCCCGCAGTGCTGCGCTACGCGGCCTACGAACGTGCGCAGGCCCGTGATGTGCCGGCGGCTGTATCGCTGCTCGCAAAGCTCATCGACGTGCAGGCAGGCCCCGCCGATCTGCAGTTGCTCGCGGACGAGTTGCGCAACGGCAGGGATCTGGCGTTGCGTCTGCAGGATGAGCCCCTGCGCCAGCGGCTCGACACCCGGCGCCAGGCGCTGCTCAAGCAACACCCTGAACTGCTCACCCGTGCCTCCGTCGCCGCCAACATGCATGGCGGCGTGGACCCGATCACCGGCAAGCCTTATTGAGGAGCATTCGATCCATGTCCCACCTGATCCGTCTGACTTGCGCACTGATCGTCTCCGCGGCCCTGGGGTCGCATGCCGACGCCGCCACGCTCACCGTCAACGCCGGTGATTCCATCCAGGCGACGGTCAACCGCGCCGCCGCGGGCGACACCATCCTCGTCATGCCCGGCCGCTACAAGGAGACCGTGTTCATCGACAAGGAAAACATCCAGCTCAGAGGTGTGATCAAGCAGGGGGAATGGCCGGTCCTCGACGGTGGCGGCGTGCTCAACGATGGCGTGCTCGCCTCGGGGCACGGCGTCGTGATCGAGAACCTGTGGGTGCGCGGCTTCAAGGGCAACGGCATCATGACGCAGGGGTCGAACAACTACCGCATCGTGCACAACGTCGTGGAAGGTCCCTGCTTCTATGCGATCTTCCCGCAGTTCGGCCGCAACGGGCTCGTGGCGCGCAACTACGTGACCAAGTCCGACGATGCCGCCATCTACGTCGGCATGTCCGATGGCGTGGATGTCATCGACAATGAGGCCTCCGCCAGCATCATCGGCATCGAGACCGAGAATTCGCGCAATTCGCTCGTCGAGGGCAACTACGTCCATGACAACGTGATGGGCATCGCACTCACCATGCTGCCGGGACTGCCGGTGAAGGAAGCGGAGAAGTCCGTCATCCGCCGGAACTTCATCGTCTCGAACAACACCAGGAATTTCGCGCCGCGCGGCGCCATCACCGCGGGGGCCCCGTCGGGCGTGGGCATCCTGCTGCTCGGTGTCGACGAGGCGTCGGTGGAGAACAACCTGATCCGCGACAACCAGAGCGCGGGAATCGTCATCGCCGACACCACTTTCTTCGTCTCGACACCCGATGCGCGCATGGACCCGTTCCCCGATCGCGCGCGCGTCCTGTCCAACAGCTTCCTGGACAATGGCGCCAGTCCGCAGGAGCCGATCAAGGGCCTGCTCGAAGGGGCTGGGCATGCGGGCGGCGTGGACGTGCTCTCCACGGGCAAGGGACACGACAATTGCATCAGCGGGCGGGAATCGATCAAGGTGCTGGGCCTGAACAAGTTCGCCGACTGTCCGGCGGATGCAACCACCACCGCGCTGGTGAGTGCGCGGCCTGCGGAACCCGCCGACGCGCCTGTCTACACCAGCGAGCAGAAGGGACGCATGACCTATCTCGCCGTGTGCACCGGCTGCCACACCTACAATGCGCGGCTCACCGGGCCACCGATGATCACGGTGAAGGCGCTGTACGGCAAGAATGCCAAGGGGCTGGCCGACTGGATCGCGCATCCCACGCGCAAGCGTCCGGACTACCCGGAGATGCCGCCGCAGAACTACCTGCCGCCCGACGTGAGGCTCGCGGTGGCGAAGTACATCCTCACCGAACTCTCGAACTGAAGGAAGCCGAATGCGCAATCACAGAAACATGGTGCGCCACTGGCGCAAGCCGGCGGCGGGCGCGGCCCTGCTGGCCGTGTCGGCGGCCTGGGCGCAAGCGCCGGCGGGGGCGGGCGGGCCGGGCGAGTCGCTCGAGGAAGTGATCGTCACGGCCACGCGCCGCGCCGAGTCGGTGCAGGACATTCCCGTGTCGATCACGGCGATCTCCGGCGACCAGCTCGCGCAGATGGGCGTGACGCAGACGCGTGATCTGGTCGAACTCGCGCCGAACATCACCTCGCAAGGGTCTTTCTCGCGTACCGCCCCCGCCTATTTCATCCGGGGCATCGGCTCGACGCAGTTCAATCCGAACTCCAACTCGAAGGTGGGCGTCTACGTCGATGACACCTACCTGAGCTCACCGGCGGTGCATGGCGCGCAGGTGTTCGACATCGACCGGGTCGAGATCGCCCGCGGACCGCAGGGGTACCTGTTCGGCCAGAACACCACCGGCGGCCTCGTGCGCAGCATCACGCGCCGGCCCGTGATCGGCGCCGGCACCAACGGCAACCTGTCGCTCACCTACGGCCGCTTCGGGGAGAAGGACCTCAGCGCGGCGCTGGGATTCGACATGGGTTCGCGCGCGGCCGGCCGCATCGCCATCGACTCGCAGCAGCGTGATGGCATCTCCCGCAACCTGCTCAACGGAGCCGACACGGGCGCCACCGATGCGTTGGCCTGGCGCGCGCAGTTCCTGTTCGCGGTGAGCGACAGCGTGAAGCTTGCGTTCAATGCCCATGGCAGCACCGATGACAGCGATCTGGTGCCCTACAAGCAGCTCGGCCTCGTCGATCCGTCGACCGGCGGTCCCTGCGCGGCGCCGGGTCTGGGCAGCGGTTGCACGGATTTCTTCGGATTCGCTGATACCACGCGCTATCACGAGGGAAGCTGGGACGTGCCGAACCAGTTCTCGAAGGTCCACGCCGGCGGTGGCTCGATGACGCTCGAGTGGGCGGCGCCCTCGTTCACGCTCACGGCGGTATCGGCCTACGAGCGCAACCATTCGAGCATCAACGAGGACACCGATGTCAGTCCGCTGGACGTGGTGCACGGCGCCTACGATGCCAAACCTCACCAGTTCAGCCAGGAGATCCGGCTGGCCTCGCAGGACTCGGCGGCGCTGCGCTGGATCGCGGGACTGTACTATTTTCGCGAGGTGTTCGAGGGCGGCGTGCACTTCGCGATTCCCGGCTTCGGGCCGAGCTTCTTCAGTGGCGTGAGCGGTGTGCCGGAAGGCTTCGGGCAGCGCTCGCACATGCTCACCCGCAGCCATGCGGCGTTCGGCTCGCTGGACTTCAAGCTGGGTGAGCGCACCAGGCTGTCGGTGGGACTGCGCGCCACGCACGAGAGCAAGGACGTGCGCTATGCGGCCTATCTCACCAACGTCAGCAGCGTGACACCGGCAACTTTCGTCGGGATGTTCGACATCGAGCCACTGGCGCTGTTCCAGACCATCGACTTCCGGAAGAAGCGCGACTGGAACAACCTCAGCGGCCGCGTCGCCCTCGACTACAAGTTCGCGGACGATGTCATGGGCTACGTGAGCGTGGCGCGAGGTTTCAACAGCGGCAACTTCAATGGCGGCGCCTTCCTCGACATCACCGAGGCCTCGCTCGTGAACCCGGAGCTCCTCAAGAGCTACGAAGTGGGCGTCAAGTCGCAGCTCCTGGACGGCAAGATGCGGCTGAACGGCGATGTCTTCTATTACGATTTCACCGACCAGCAGGTGTTCGTGCTCGCCTCGGGCGCCGGCGGGCTGCCGTTCCAGCAGTTGTCGAACGCGGCGGCCTCGAGCCTGTATGGCGCCGAGCTGGAGCTGGCGTACCGGCCCGTATCCGCGTTGATTCTGCAGGCGGGTGTGGGCCTCACGCATTCGAAGTTCGACAAGTTCGACAGCCCGCTGGGGGGCAACCTCAGTGGCATGCAGCTGCCCAGTGCGCCGAAGACGAACTTCAACCTGCTGGCGCGCTACACCGTGCCGCTGCCGGGCGGGAGCCTGTCGATCGAGGCGGACACCAAGTACAACTCCCACCAGTTCTTCAGCGTGAACAATGATCCGCTGCTGGCGCAGGATGCGTACTGGCTGGCCAATGCGCGACTGAGCTATGCAACCACGGATGATCGCCTCACGGTGACGCTGTGGGGCAGGAACCTGGGCGACAAGCAGTACCTGACCGGCGCCTATGACCTCGCGGCCTTTGGGTTCGACCAGCTGGTTCCTGCTGACCAGCGGACCTACGGACTGACCGTCTCCATCCGGACGAAGTGAGGAGCGCATGAGCCAGCAACGACGCGTGGCCCTGGTGACCGGCGCTTCTTCGGGGTTCGGCCGGGCCATCGCCATGGCCCTGGTCGCGGAAGGCTACGAGGTCTGGGGCGCCTCGCGGAATCCGAAAGACATCGCCGGCGCGAAGTCCCTGGTCATGGACATCACGCAGGAGGCCTCGGTGGCAGCGGGCATCGCCCGGGTGATGGCCGAGTCCGGCCGCATCGATGTGCTGGTCAACAACGCGGGCGGCGGCATCGCCGGCGCCATCGAGGACACGAGCCTGGCCGAGTCTCGCTGGCAGTTCGACACCAATTTCTTCGGCGCCCACCTGCTGTGCCGCGCGGTGCTGCCGCACATGCGGGCGGCGCGGTCGGGCCGGATCGTCAACATGAGCTCCCTGGCGGGCATCGTGGCCCTGCCATTCCAGGCGTTCTACGCGGCCTCGAAGTTCGCGCTCGAGGCCTATACGGAAGCCCTGCGCATGGAGGTGAAGTCCTTCGGCATCCAGGTGGCGATGGTGGAGCCGGGGGATTTCTCCACCGGGTTCACGGCAAGCCGTCGCGTGGTGGCGGGCTGTGTGCCCGGCTCACCGTATCACGACACCTCGACCCGGGCCGTGGCCCGCATGGCCGAGGACGAATCGAAGAACACCGACATCCAGCCGGTGGTGCGCGCCGTGCTGGCGGCACTGGCGGCACCCTCGCCGCGGTTGCGCTACCCGGTGGCGATGCTCGCCCAGAGATTCCTGGTCTCATTGAAGTCGATCCTGCCGCAGCGCTGGTTCGAGGCCATGTTGCTCGATTATTTCAAGATGAAGTGAGCCTCGACAGACCTCGCGCCGCCGAGGCATGAGACACTGCGCGCGTGGCGCGCGGTCGCCGGGTCATCGCGCTGAATCGGCAGGTGCCGGCGCCGTATAATTGACCCAGGTGCCATCGCCCAGGAGCTCCTCGTGAGCGAGCCTTCGTCCTCGACCAATGATCAACAGGTGGAATACTGGAACGCCCGCGCCGGAGAGACCTGGGCGCAGTTCCAGGAGCAGCTCGACCGCCAGATCCTGCCATTGGGCGATGCCGCCATCGACCGGCTGGCGCCGGCTGCCGGCGAGCGGATCCTGGACATCGGCTGCGGGTGCGGCCAGACGACGATCCAGCTCGCGAAGCGGGTAGGGCCCGCCGGGTGCGTGGCCGGCATCGACATCTCGCGGCCGATGCTGGCGGTGGCGCGCGCGCGGCCCGATCTGCCGGCGAACGCCGCGTTCCTCGAACTGGATGCGCAGGCCGGCGCGATCTCGACGGCGACCGGCATCGAGGCCTTCGATGCGGCCTTTTCGCGCTTCGGCGTCATGTTCTTCTCCGATCCGGCCGCGGCCTTCCGCAACATCCGCAGTGCGCTTCGCCGCGCTGCACGGCTGTGCTTCGTCTGCTGGCGGCCGCTGGCGGAAAATCCGTGGATGCGCGTGCCCATGGAGGCGGCGCTGCCGTTCCTGCCGCCCATGCCACCTTCGGATCCGCTGCAGCCGGGGCCGTTCGCCTTCGCGAACCCGGACCGCGTGCGGCAATTGCTGGGGGCAGGTGGGTTCACCGGCGTGGAGATCACGCCGTTCGATGCGAACATCGGCATCGGCAATCTCGAGCAGACCCTGGCGCTGACCTTCCGGGTGGGCCCGCTGGGCGCCGTGCTGCGGGAGCATCCGCAGTACCGTGATCGCGTCGAGGGTGCGGTGCGCGCGGCGCTCGCCGCCCATGAAGGGACCGATGGCGTGGTGCTGCCGGCAGCCGTGTGGATCGTCGGTGCCCGCGCACCCTAGAGCCTTCACGTGAGTCCCGAGGCAACGCCGGATGAGCGCTACATGCGCCGCGCGCTGGAACTGGCGCAGCGCGCGCAGCGCGAGAGCGAGGTGCCGGTGGGCGCGGTGGTGGTGCTGGGCGAACGCATCATCGGAGAAGGCTGGAACCGGCCCATCGCCACGCACGATCCCAGCGCCCACGCGGAGATCGTGGCGCTGCGGGCAGCGGGCGCCTCGCAGCGAAGCCATCGCCTGGAAGGCGCGATGCTCTACGTGACGCTCGAGCCCTGCGCGATGTGTATCGGCGCGATTCTGCATGCACGCCTGGCGCGCCTGGTCTATGGCGCGCTGGATCCCAAGGCAGGCGCCTGCGGCAGCATCCTCGATCTGCCCCGTGAACGCGCCTTCAATCACCGTCTCGATGTCTTCGGCGGAGTCTGCAGCGCGGAATGTGGCGCGCTGCTGTCGGAGTTCTTCGCGGCGCGGCGCCGCTGAGCGCAGATCCGAGGTGGTCGGTCAGTTTCCCGCGAAGTGCGGCGGTGGCGCGGTGGCGGAAGGGATGAGCCACTCCAGCAGGTCGCGATAGGCGCGGACGTTGTCGACGTAGCGCACCGGCTCCCAGCCACGCGCGTAGCCATTCTGCGCCTGCGAATACCAGCGCTCCTGCGAGAGCAGCGGCAGGTATTCGCGGACGTCCTGCCAGGAATCCGGATCACGCCCAAACTTCTGCGTGAGCACGCGCGCATCTTCCAGGTGGCCGTAGCCCACGTTGTAGGCGGCGAGCGCAAACCAGGTCCGGTCCGGTTCGGGCACGTGGTCCGGAATCTGCTGCTTCACCCGCTTGAAGTAGCGCGCGCCGCCGAAGATGCTGGAACGGGCATCGGCCCGCTTCGTGACCTTCACGTGCGAGGCCGAGCTCTCCGTGAGCTGCATGATGCCGATGGCCCCGTTCGCCGAACTTGCTGCCGGATCCCACTTGGATTCCTGGTAGCCGATGGCGGCGAGCAGCCGCCAATCCTCACCGACCGCCGTGGCCGCCGCCTCGAACCACTCGCGCAGCACGGGCAGGCGGCCCTGGATGTGGCGCATGACGCCGCGCGCACCCACGAAGCGCAGTTTCTCGCCGCGCCCGTAGTAGCGCTTCATGATCTCCCCGAGATCCCCACGCACGGCCACGCGCGCGAAATACTGGCGGACCTCGTTCATGAGGCTGTCATCGCGCGAGGAAAGCACCCAGGCGAGCTGTTGCTCGCCGGCGAAGTCGAAGGCGACGTCCAGCTCCGGGTTCGCATCGCGCGCCTGCGCGAACTCGTTGGAATCCGCGATGGTGAAGTCGATCTCGCCGGCGGCGACCCGCTGCAGCAGCTCGAGCGTCTCGGTGTTGCCGTTCTCGACCCAGGCCAGGTTTGGAACGCGCGAACGCTGGTCGCGCAGGTTGCGGGCATGCGAGCTGCCGGCGGCCACCTCCAGGTGATGGCTGCCCACATCGGCGAGCGAGCGGGGCTTGAAGTCGCCGCGCCGGTAGATGAGGTGCTCGCGGATGCGCTGGTAGATCGGGCCGGAGACCAGCCCCCGCATCGGCTGGTCGGGCACCACGAGCGCAGCCGCGGCGATGTCGGCATGACCATCCTCGACCTGGGAGTAGATGTCCGCGAACTTGCGCCGCGGTGTGATCCGAAGCTGCACGCCCAAATCCTGCGCGAAGCGCTGCACCAGCTCGAATTCCGGTCCTTCCGGCTCGTCGTTCGGGCCGCTGAAGAAGGCGTTCGGGCTATTGCGGGTGACCACCCGCAGTTCGCCCAGCTTCTTGATCTGGGTGAGGAGGTCAGGGGGCGTCGAACAGGTGGCCAGGAGACCTGCGGCGAGGCCGGCCATCGACAGCTTCAGGGCCGGCGACAAGAACCTGCGTCTGATCCAACGTCCCAAGCGTCCTGGCCTCCCGTCGATGGTCCTGGGGCGGAAGGCGCCCATCGAGCAGGCACGTCCGCATCCGATGGGTTAGAATAGCCGGTAAACGTCGGCAGGCGGACTCTTGACATCCGCTGCATGCTCCGGGCGACACTCCCGCCCCGCGCCATCTGCCCCGTTTCCGGGGGAGAGGTACCGAAGCGGTCATAACGGCGCCGACTCGAAATCGGATGGTCGGTTAATCCCGGCACGTGGGTTCGAATCCCACCCTCTCCGCCAGAAATACAAAGGGCCTGTCTTTCAGGCCCTTTGTATTTCTGGGGGTGCGGGGTGTGTGGACGAACCCACTGGGTTCGACAAAATCGCGCAGCGATTTTGGACGCACGGAGCGAAGCGCAGTGCGCCCCGAAGGGGCGAGGGCCGAAGGCCCGAGTCAATCCCACCCTCTCCGCCAATTATTTTCTATAAAATACAATAAGATATGCCGCAACCGCGATAATTTACTTCGCATACCTTGATATGTACACTTCCTCTGTACAGATTACCTGTGTTGCCGCGCGAAGGTGTCGCCATGAACGTGAAAGTAACTGAACTGCGGCAAAATCTGCCGAGCTATTTGATGCGGGTCCGCAGGGGAGAGCGCATCCGTGTAACATCGCGCGGGCAGGTGGTCGCGGAGCTTGCACCGCCCACCTCGCTTCCTGAGGATGCTGAGGCCGCGCGCAAGCGTTTGCGCGGATCGCTACTGCGATATGACCAACCCTTCGAACCGGCTATTTCCGCGGAGAGCTGGAACGCGCATCGATGATCGTCCTGGATACCCACGCGTTGGTCTGGTGGGTGGACTCAGGCTCCAGACTGTCCAGGAAAGCGCGCCAAGCCACTCAAGCGAGCGCGCGCCGGCGCGAACTCTTGGTGTCTGCCGTTTCTGTTTTCGAAATCGTCACCCTTGAACGACGGGGAAGAATCGCGTTCAAGGTTTCGGTCCGCGAATGGCTGACAGATCTGCAGATGTTGCCGGAGCTGAGCATTCATCCGATCACCGCCGAGATTGCGGAGCGTGCCGGCGGGTTCGGGGATGTATTTCCTGGAGATCCTGCGGATCGCATGATCGCCGCGACCGCGCTCGTGCTCGGCGCGGCATTGGTCACTCACGATAAAAAACTACGCGAGGTGCCTGGTCTGCGGACAGTTTGGTAGCGAGGACTGAATCGCATTGTTCCAATGGATTGTTCCGCAGGCGTCCGCAACGGTTCAAGGAACTTCATTCGAACCGCTGAAGGCGGCCGCGGCACGGCGCATCAAGGAGGGATGCAGTACACCAAGCTTCGGCTGCTGGCCGTGGGGCGCGCCGGGTGGCACGCCGAAGTAGTCATCGTTGAAGTACAGCTCAAGACGCTTGGCCAGGTTGAACTTGGTGTCGTAGGACAGGCCCGAGGCTCGGAAGGGTTCGCCATCCGCTCGCGTGATGGCGAACTCGCCGGCATGAAGATCAGCGACTTTCCGGCTCGTACCGAAAGCTGCGAGCACAACGTATTCGGGCGCTTTGTCGTCATACACGGTGAGGATGAGCGCAGGCCGTGGCTTGTGAGCGGGCTCGGTTTGCAGGTCTTCAGGGAAGTAGCACCACACAATCTCGCCGGCGAGCGGCTGTTTCCACCAGCGCGCCATCAGAACAAGCTGGAGGACACCGACTTGTATGCGCCTTGGGGCACGCGCGCCTTGATCGCCTCGATCATGCGATCACTGATCGGACCTTCGTCGGCGGGGTAGGAGGGGATGAGTTCAGTGGCCAACTTCCGCAACGCCTCATGAATGACCTGCGTCTCGGGCAGACCAAGGATATCCGCGAGTTCCCCAAGCGTGTCTGCGCTGACGCCGTGCAGCGAGTCGGAAGGACGCAGCCGAAGCAACAACGTCTTGATGCGAACTGTGCGCTTGGAGGCAACTTTGGAACGGGTGCCCCGGGAAGAACCTGATTTGGCTCGGACTACCATGGCAACTCCCATATGATATATAAAATATATCACCGGATCGCTTCCCTGTCATCTGCTGACGATCTTCCTGTTGAAATCGGCTGCGCCTCGCGCGCAAGCCACGGTCACTGTACCGACGTAGTCACGGCCCCGCTGGCCAGCCCGAGCTTTTCCTGTTCGGCGGGCGGCTCGAACAGGCTCAGGATGTTCTGGTACTTTTCGATGTAACCGCTGTTTTCGCGGTTGTAGCGCGGAATGCTGATGGCTTTCACCACCGAGGCTTCCTCGCGCCACACGCAGGGGCACGAGACCGCCGAGCCGGGGGGAAGCTGGCCGGCGCGGCGCAGTTCGCCGAGCTGGATCCCCATTCGACCGAGCGCGCGATGGAGCTTGGCGACGTTGCGCGGGCCGCCGTTGTAGCCGGCAACCGCGAAGATCCCGAGTACTTCCGGATTGGTGCGATAGGCGGTGCGGATCTCCACGGGCATCTGTGCCAGCTCGAGGTCCAGCAGGCAGACGGCCGCCTTCATCGCGTTGAGGAGTTGCGTCGCGCCGCGCTCGAAGTTCGGGTCCAGCTGCGCTCCGCGGCAGCGGCGTACGACGAGCGAATAGGTGCCATTGCCGCGCCGGTTGGTGAATTGCATGGGGCCCAGCGCCTTCGCGCTCGACACGCTGTAGCGGTAGGCCTCCTCGCGCTTCAGTCCGTACTGGCTGAGCACCTCATCGAAGGCGCTGCTGCCCTTCCGGACATAGTCCTCATCATCCGTCTGCTCGATGACCGCAAGCGTGGTGATCACCTCGGGGGGAATCACTTCGGCGAGCAGATTGTCCGGGTAGGCCGAGCTCGGCACGTTCGCGTCGCGCAGCTCGTCCATGGCCCGCCGCGCGGTGGCGAGCAGGAAATCCCTGCCGCCGCTGATGAAATCCGGGTCCTGGGTGTCCTGGGTGTAGGGCAGGTACGCGATGGAGTGCGCCGTCGCCGCGGCCTCGCGCCATCGCTTCTTCTTGATGAGTTTGTTGTCGAACACCGGGAACTTGCGGCCGTAGACTTTCAGTTCCTCGCCGTCGCGCGAGAACGCGAACATCAGCCGCTCCGCGCCCGTGCCTTTGACGTGGCGAGCCTGTATGCCCGGCGTGAGCATGACGAACGGCAGCGGTCCCCGGCCGGGCTTCCACTTCAGTGGCGGACGGGGAATCTCCAGGCGGGCGATGCTCCAGCTCTTCTGCGACTCGCTCCACAAGGCGAAGGCAACCGGGCGGCCGCGCAGCACCTCGCGCCGGCCCTTGCCGGCGAAGACGTACTTCAGGTCCACGTTGCGCAGTTGCGCCTGGCCCTCGGCCACGAGCGAGCGGATCACCACGTGGCGCTCGCGCGCCTTCACGACCACCTCCGGCAGATCGCCCGGCTTCGGCGAGGTCTCGCGCTGCTCGGATTCGGCGACGGCGGCCGGAACTTCGCTTTCGCCCTCTTCGTCGGCTGCTGTCGAGGCGGCGGTGGGGGGCAATGCCTCGGACGGAGCTTCGGCTTCCGCGACGAGGGTCGGTTCGTCTTCCTCATCGGCATCGCCGCCGGTGGAGGCACAGCCCGCACCGAGCAGGAGGGCCAGGAGCGCAAGCGCGGATGCTGCGCCGCGGGCAGCGCGTCGATGGAAACGCAGGTCGGATGATTCGGATCGCAGGAATGACATCGCAGCCGGATGATACCGGCTCACGCCGATTCGCACGACAGGGACACGCGCGACGCGCTTCTCAGTTTGGGCAGGCGCAGCAATGCTTCAAGGATCGAGGCGAAGGCCATCCATGGCCGCCGTCACCTGGTCTTGCCCGATCACTTGCGATACATGATGCTCAAACCGATCGTCCGCGGCCGAACGGTGAGGTCGCGATAGTTGGGAGGGTCGGATCCACCGCCGGAAGGTCGGTGTGGACAGCCTTGTTGTTCTTGGAACGGAACTGGAAGTCAGCCCGCACAACCGCAAGGTGTGGCCGCTGGCGCGGCAATCTCGATACCGCTTCTCATTCGCCTACCTCGTGTCAATTCGGAAGTCTTCAGCCATGGCATCGATCAGTCCGCGTTGGAAGCGCTGGAACTCCTCGCCCGGCTGCTGGGCACGGAACAGGTCGAGAAAGGGGTCCTCGACGCCCATGGATCGTTCCGCCAGCGCTTCGACGATGGCATGCCCGCAGAAGGGCACCGCGGCTTCGGCATAGCCGCCCTCGTGGGCCGCGACCAGCCGGCCGTCACAATGCGTCGCCGCTGATTGCATCAGCGCCTGCGTCATCCAGCGATAGGACTCGCTGTGCAGTTGCATGCGCGCGAGTGGGTCGACCGCATTGGCGTCGAGCCCGCTGGCCACCACGATCAACTGCGGGCGATAGCGGTCCAGGACCGGCAGTACGATGCGTTCGAATGCATACCGGTAGGCGTCGTCTCCGCCCCCGGGCTGCAGCGGAATGTTGTAGTTGTATCCTGTTCCTCGGCCGGAGCCTCGATCCGCGAGGCCGCCATATCCCGGTGGAAAGCAGCGGTCCTGGTGCAGTGAAATCGTCAGCACGTCGGGGCGTTCGTAGTAGATCGCCTGGGTCCCGTTGCCGTGGTGCACGTCCCAGTCGATGACCGCCACCCGCTCGAGGCCATGCCGCGCAATCGCGGCCTCGATGGCGATCGGGATGTTGGCCAGCATGCAGAAGCCCATCGGCAGGTCCGGCAGGCAATGGTGCCCCGGCGGGCGCGACAACGCATAGGCATTGCGGTGCGAGCCAGTCAACACCGATTCGATGGCGGCCGCCACGAGGCCAGCGGAGAGGCGGGCGATCTCGTAGCTGCCGCGCCCGAAAGGTGCCAGCTGCCCCAGATCGCCGCCGCCGGCCTCACTGAGCAGCCTGAACTGCCGCAGATAACCTGCCGGGTGGACCCGTAGAAGCTCCTCCTCGCTGACAGCGGCGGCGCTGCGCACATCGACCTGGGAGGAGAGGCCCGAGACGTCCATGAGCGTCTTGATGCGACGCTTGGTTTCCGGCGACTCGGCGTGACCGGCGCCCGCCGGTGGCTGGACCCAACCCCCCACTGGTACGACCAGTGCGTGCAGCCCCGTGGAGTGCCACAGGCAACGTTCGTCGAAGTAAAATGCCGTCGTTGCGCTCATTCCGTCAACACCTCGACGGCGATCATAGGCAACGTCCGCCGAGGCTGGGGCGGCCTTCAGCCACTGGCCGGGAACGAAACAGCGACTGCCGCCGAACGGGCCGATATCCGCGCGTTCGCAAGCGCGGGGAAGCCTGTGCGTGCGAAGCCGGTGGAACTCCGGTACACTGCGACGATGATTTGATGCCAAACCATCTGGGGATGCTTAGGTCATGCGGCCGCTGAGTCGGACACGGACACATGGGTAACGGCTTCACGTCTTGTTCCACGAGCGGGGTGGCGCCGCACCGTCGCGTCGATTTCTGGAACGAACAGGTATCCGGCGCCATCACCAGCCTCCAGGTTCAGCCTGTGCGCGAGAGCGAGCTGGAAGCGGACCTCACTGCCGCGGAGTTCGCCGGCATCCAGTTCGCCGCCGTGCGCTCGACCCCGACACGCGTCGTGCACACGCCTCAGCGGCAAGGGCAGGAATCCTGCTATCTCCTGCAATTGCAGCGTGCCGGGCACTGCGTCAATCGAACCCAGGGCAGCGAGGCCCAGATCGGGCCTGGCGACTTCGTGCTCTGTGACAACTCGGTGCCGTACGAGCTCAACTTCTCGGACCACAACAGCACCCTGGTGCTTCGCATGCCCCAATGGCTGCTCAAGCGGCATCTCGCCACTCCAGAGGCATTCGTCAACCGTCCGATGTCGGGCGATGCCGGTGCGAGCGCACTGACCTCGCACTTCATCGGCATGTTCTGGGACCAGTGCCGGTCGGGCATCGGGGCATCGGCTGCGGACAAGCTGGCCGAATCCATCTGCGACATGGTGGCCGCGGCGTTCATCGACTCCGATCACAAGGTCCTCGATTGCTCGACCGTCCAGACCAACTGGCGGCTTCGGATCTGCCGCTACATCGATCGGCACCTCGGTGATCCTGACCTGGGGCCGGTGGGCATCGCAGCGCACTTCCGGGTCTCGCCGCGCTACATCCACAAGCTTTTCGAACATCAGGACGAGGCAATCTGCCGCTACATCCAGCGTCGCCGCCTGGAGTCCGCCTGCCGGGCACTGCTGGACGCGACGCAACGCGTCAAGTCCGTGTCGACCATCGCCTACGAGTGGGGCTTCAGCAACACCACGCACTTCGCGCGTGTCTTTCGTGAGCGCTACGGCGCCGCGCCCACCGAATTGCGCCGCCGGCGAACGGCGCTGGCGGGCTAGCGCCCTGCCGCGGAACCCGCTCGATAGGCTGCGACTGCGCCGGCTTGCCCTGGCGGCGGTGCTGTGTGGCGCATTGGAAATCCCGGGACTGCCGGTCGCCTTGGCGCAGGCTCCGGCGACTGCACCGGCCGATGCGTCCATCCGGCCCGCGACCTTTGCGGTGCGAGTGGAGCACAACGTTCGCGTACCGATGCGCGATGGCATCACACTGTCGGCCGACATCTACCGCCCCGATTCGGACGAGCGATTTCCCACGCTGCTGGTGCGCACGCCCTACAGCAACAACTTTCCCGACGATATCGAGATTTCGACCTGGTTCGCGGCGCGTGGCTACGTGGTCGTCAACGAAGACGTGCGGGGACGTCACGATTCGGATGGCGAGTTCTATCCGTACCGTCACGAGGCCGATGACGGCTACGACACCGACGAGTGGATCGCCCGCCAGCCCTGGAGCAATGGCCGCCTCGGGACCATGGGGGGGTCGTACCTGGGCTACACGCAGCTGTCGCAGGCCATTCGCGGCAACGCTCACCTGGTTTCCATGTCCGCCGACTTCACCAGCACCGACATCCATGACGGCTGGGCGTATGTGGATGGCGCCTTCCTGCTGGGCTTTGCGCTGCCCTGGGGCGCCACCACCATCGATGGCCGCACGATCCAGTCAGGCTCCTACGACTGGCCATCGATTTTCCGTCACCTGCCGCTGTCCACGGCCGATGCCGCCGCCGGACATCACAACCTGCCGTACCGCGATTGGCTGGCGCATCCACGGCGCGAGGATCCTTACTGGGAGCCAATCAGCCATGAAACCGAGGCATCGAAGATCCGGGTGCCGCTGCTGTCCATCGGTGGCTGGTATGACATCTTCCTGCGCGGCACGCTGCGTGATGATGTGGCGATTCGCCGGGCCGGCGGTGAGCTGGCGCGAAACAAGCGATTGATCATCGGTCCGTGGACCCATGCCAAGGCCGGCGGCACGCGCCTCAGCGATGCCTCGCTTCCGGCCTCAGGGCCCGGTCGGCGCATCGATTTCGGCCCGGCAGCGGAAATGCAATGGCGCACGTTGTATCTGCGCTGGCACGATCACTGGCTCAAGGGCCTGGACAATGGCGTGGCGAATGAGGCGCCCATCCGGCTGTTCGTGATGGGTGAGAATCGCTGGCGCGAGGAGCAGGAGTGGCCCCTGGCGCGGACCCGCTATACGCGTTACTTCCTGGCCAGCGGCGGGCGTGCAAACACCGCCACGGGAGATGGGAGCCTGCGAACCAGACCGGGTGCAGGCGCTGCCTCGGATGCATACACCTATGACCCGGCAGATCCGGTTCCGACACTGGGAGGCAACCTGTGCTGCAGTTCGGTTCCGAGTGGCGCCCGCGACCACCGTCCGATCGAGAGCCGCGCGGACGTGCTGGTGTTCTCGACGCCGGTGCTCACCCAGCCGCTCGAGGTCACCGGGCCCATCGCGCTGAAGCTCTATGCGTCGAGCAGCGCGCCGGACACCGACTGGGTGGCGCGGCTGGTGGATGTGCATCCGGATGGATTCGTGCAGAACCTGCAGGATGGCATCGTGCGGGCGCGGTATCGGGGCGGGCGGCAGGCGCCGGCTGCGCTGCTCGAACCGGGCCGCATCTACGAGTATGACATCGACCTGTGGGCCACCAGCAACGTGTTCCTGCCCGGCCACCGGCTGCGCGTCGAGATCACCAGCAGCAATTTTCCGCGCTTCGACCGCAACCTGAACACGGGGGAGGATCCTGCGACGGGCACGCGGATGCAGGCGGCGCGGCAGGTGGTCTACCACTCGGCTCGCTATCCCTCGCACCTGCTGTTGCCCGTCATCCCGCGCGCCAAGGACGCTCGCGGCGGAGGCTGACCGTCAGGGGCGCCGCCTGAAGGGTCCTTCAGTCGCCGAAGAAGTTGAGCTCCAGCAGCACCCCGTTCGGGTCCTGGGTGAAGATCTGCCGCAAACCGATGGCCGTCACGGTGTTGAGCTGGTACGCGAAACGACGCGACTTCAGCCGGCCGATCGTCTCGTCGTAACCCGAGCAGTTGAACGCCACGTGGTGCAGGGCGCCGGTGGGACCGGGCGTGACATCGCGCTCGTAGTTCCGCGGGCAGTCCCGGCTGTTGATGTGCACGATCGCGCGCCCCGCGTGATCGTGCATCCATTGCGCGTTCGCGACGGTCAGGGGCGGCGGCGCGTTGCGCCGCTCCAGGCCGAAGACTTCCGCGTAGTAGCGCGAGGATCCTTCGAGGTCGTCGGTGATGATGTTGATGTGATCGAGCGCATTGACCTGCATGATGGGCACCTGAGCCGGGCTGTCAGCCGATGGCGAGTTCCTGCATGGCGCGCAGCTTGAGCAGGTGCTTCTGCACCTTGCCCGAGGCGGTGCGCGGCACGTGGTCGGTGAGCACGATGCTCGTGGGCACCTTGAACTTCGCGAGCCGCTGCGTGCAATGCGCGAGAACCGTTTCCGCGCTCAGCATGCGACCGGCGACCGGGATCACATAGGCGCGACCGACCTCACCCCAGCGTTCATCCGGCACGCCCACCACCGCGCATTCGGCAACGTCGGTGAGTTCGGCGATGGCGGCCTCGACTTCGGCGGGAAAGACGTTCTCCCCGCCCGAGATGTACATGTCCTTGCGGCGGTCGACGATGTACCAGAAGCCGTCCTCGTCCACCCGCGCGGCGTCGCCGGTGATGAACCAGCCGTCACGGAAGGCGCGGGCCGTGGTCTGCGGCTGGTTCCAGTATCCGCTCGTGATGGAAGGTCCGCGCATCCACAGCTCGCCCACCTCTCCGGCGGGCACATCGTTGCCCTCCGCGTCGACCACGCGGGCCTCGAGCAGCATGAAGGGCAGGCCGCAGCTGCCGGCCTTGCGGCGCAGGACCTCGAGGTCGAATGGCGGCATGCCGAAGTTCGAGCCGCTTTCGGACATGCCGAAGCCTTCGGCGATGCGGATGCCCTCATCCACGAAGCGCTGTGTCAGTGCCTTCGGGTTGGGCGCGCCGCCGATCGCCCAGCTCACGAGCTTGCGCAAGCTTGTCGGCCGGAAGCCGGGCTCGTTCCAGAGCCGGGCGGCCATCTGCGGGACGGAGAAGTAATGGGTCACGCCCAGTGCGGGGTCGGTCAGCCGTTCGAGCGTGCGCCGCGGGTCGAAGCCCTGCGACACCAGCACGCGGCCACCCGCGAGCAGGGGAACGCGCGCCGCGGTGAACAGTCCCGCCGTGTGGAACAGCGGCATGTCGCACAGGAACACGCTGTGGACGGTGACATCGTTGCCGAGGATGAAGTTCGTGCAACCCCAGAAGCTGTTCGACTCCGACAGCATCACCCCCTTGGGCCGCCCGCTCGTGCCCGAGGTGTACAGGATGGTCGTCACGGCATCGAAGGGCCGGCGCGCCCCGCGCGGGGGTTTCGCCGCGTCGATGCCGAGCTGGGTCAGTTGCGTGATGGGCAATGCGCGCCGCGCGGCCGAAGGTGGAGTGAAATCCGCTTCGTGAAACACGATCTCCGGCTTCGCATCGGCGGCCAGCGCCTCGATCTCCGGCGGCGCCAGCCGCCAGTTGAAGGGCGTGAACAGCGTGCCGGCGCGGACGCCGGCGAGCTGCAGGATGAGCATCTCGGCACGGTTGCGCGACAGCGTCGCGAGGCGCACGCCGCTCGCCGGTCCGAAGGCATCCACGATCCACGCGGCCAGCCGGTCGATCGTGGCGTCGAGCTGGGCGTAGGTCCAGCGCCGTTGGGACTCGAGATCCACCATCGCGGGCGCCGCGGGCCGGCTGACCGCATGGGTGGCGACCGGGTCGAAGAGGATCATCGGCAGGGCCCGTATCGTGTCCGGGACTTCAGCGTGAACCGCTCGCCTTGTCGTACTCGCCCAGGCCCGGCTTGTAGCTCTTGTCATCCAGGAACTGCTTCATGCCCACGTGCCGCCCATCGCTCTTGTCGTGCCAGTTGAGAGCCTCCTGCGCACGGATCAGGTAGTCCTCGGCATTGTCATAGGTCATCTCGCGCGCGCGGCGTACCGCATCCTTGGTGGCCTTGAGCGTTTCCCAGTTCTTCTTCAGGAGCTTGCCGGCCACTTCCTCGACGCGGGCGCGAAGCTGCACGGCGGGCACCGACTCGTTCACGAGGCCCGCGGCCTCGGCTTCCTTGCCACCGAGGTTCTCACCCAGCAGGGCGTGGTACATGGCCTTGCGCATGGGCATGAGGTCGCAGACCACCTTGGTGGCCCCGCCCCCGGGGAGGATGCCCCAGTTGATCTCCGACAGCCCGAACTGCGCCTCATCGGCGCAGATGGCGAGATCGCAGGCGAACAACGGGCCGTAGCCGCCGCCGAAGCACCAGCCGTTGACCATGGCGATGGTCACCTTCTGGTACCAGCGCAGCCGTTCCCACCACGTATAGGCTTCGCGCTGCGACTGGCGCACGCCCGCAAGGCCCAGGGACTCGGTTTCCCGGAAATATTCCTTGAGGTCCATGCCGGCCGACCAGGCCGAGCCCTCGCCGGTGAGCACCAGCACGCCCACATCGTCGCGGAACTCGAGCTCCGTGAGCACGCGCAGCATCTGCCGGTTGAGCTTCGGGCTCATGCAGTTGCGCTTCTCGGGGCGGTTGAATCGGACCCACGCGATGCCGCCCTCGACGCTGTACGCGACCGTTTCGGCTTCGGCTCTTTCGCTCATGGAAAACTCTCCGGTGAATGGTTCGTTCAGATGGGGAAATGGCCGGGCTGGGTCTCCACCGTGATCCAGCGCAGCTCGGTGAAGCTGTCGATGCCGGCCCGGCCGCCGAACCGGCCGTAGCCGGAGGCGCCCACGCCGCCGAAGGGCATCTGCGCCTCATCGTGCACGGTGGGGCCGTTGACGTGGCAGATGCCGGAGCGGATGCGGCGCGCCACGCCGAGGCCACGGGCCACATCGCGGGTGAACACGGAAGCCGACAGGCCGTACTGCGTGTCGTTGGCGAGCCGGATCGCATCATCCTCGTCACGGGCACGCAGGATGCCCACGACCGGACCGAAACTCTCGTCGCGGTAGATGTTCATGCTGGCGGTGACACCATCGACGACGGTGGCGGGCATGAGCACCGAGTCCGCCGTGCCGCCGGCGAGGACCTTCGCGCCCTTGCCGCGCGCGTCCTCGATGAGGGCGTTCACGTGATCGACGGTCTTGCGGTCGACCACGGCGCCCAGTGGGGTCTTGCCTTCGCGCGGGTCGCCCGCCGCCATGGACTTCGCCTTGGCGGCGAAGCGCTTCGCGAATTCGTCCGCCACCGCCTCGACGACGATGATGCGCTCGGTGGACATGCAGATCTGCCCCTGGTTCATGAACGCGCCGAACGCGGCGGCCTTCACCGCCTCATCGAGATCGGCATCGGCGAGCACGACCAGCGGGGCCTTGCCGCCGAGTTCCAGCAGGCAGGGCTTCAGGTGCTCTGCCGCGCGTTTCGCGATGATGCGACCCACGGCGGTGGAGCCGGTGAAGTTGATGCGCTTCACCTCCGGTGCGTCGATGAGCGCGCCCACGACGGCGGCGGCATCCTGCGGTGCGTTCGTGACCACGTTGACCACGCCTTCGGGGAAGCCGGCTTGCGCGAAGGCCTCGATGATGAGTTCGTGCGTCCTCGGGCAGGTCTCGGAGGCCTTGAGGATCACGGCATTGCCGCAGGCCAGCGGCACGGCGATGGCGCGCACGCCCAGGATGATGGGGGCATTCCACGGCGCGATGCCGAGGATCACGCCCACCGGCTCCTTCAAGGCCATGGCGAGGCAACCGGGCTTGTCGGAAGGGATGACCTCGCCCGCGATCTGCGTCGTCAGGGCGGCGGCCTCGCGCACCATGGAGGCCGCGAGTCCGAGGTTGAACATTGCCCAGCCCTTCGTCGCGCCGATCTCGGCCATCATCGCCGCGACGAAGGCCTCCGCTCGCGCCTCGAGCGCCGCGGCAGCCTTCATCAGCACCGCGCGCCTGGCGTTGGGCCCGGTGGCGGCCCAGGCGGGAAAGGCCTTGGCGGCACGGGCGACGATGGCGGGGATGTCGGCGGGGGTGAGCGCGGCGGCCGAGGAGGCCACCTCGCCGGTCAGCGGATTCCTGCGTTCGAACTTCATGCGTCAACTCCCATGATGCGAGCGTGGCGGGCGCCGCCCGACCCTGGCGCGGCGGCGACTTGATTGTTATGACCAATAACAGTTTAAATCCACACCGGCTTGCTTTACAACCATCGTCACGACCATGCACGACCCGCTGGAACAATTCCCCGGTTATGTCCTGCGACGCGCCTCCAGCGCGACGCTCGCCGAGCTGAACCGGCGGCTCGCGCCGCTTCACTTGCGGCACGCCGACGTGGCCTTTCTCCTGCTGGTGGAGGCGAGTCCCGGCATCACCCAGAGCGCCGCGGGTCGCAGCCTCGAGATCCAGCGGGCCAACATGGTGCCGTTCGTCGCGCGCCTGCAGGCACGCGGACTGCTGGAGCGCCGACCCGTGGATGGCCGTTCCCAGGCGTTGCAGCTCACGCTCAGGGGGCGCAAGCTCGTCGCGAAGGTGCGCAAGGTGGTGGAGAGCTTCGAGGCTTCGCTCCTGGCGCGGGTGCCGGCGAAGCTGCGGCCCATGGTGCTGCCGGTGTTGATGGCGCTGTGGAAGACGCCAGCCTGAGAGGCTCGTGCGCGCCGGGTGGAACGCCGCCTCGACCCCGCCAACGCCGCGGGCACGTTTGACAGGAAGCATCGGGATTTTCGCTGGAGGGATCCTCGGATGAGGCTGCTGATCCGTCTTTTCATCGCGTCGGTCTTGCTGCCGTTGTCGTCATTCGCTGCCGTGTCGGTGCCCCGGGACATCGATGGCTGGCAGGGGTGGGTGCTGGATGGCCAGGAGTTTCGCCGCTGCCCCTTGTTCCTGAATGCGGATCCCGGTGATGCGCAGGCACGCATCTGCGCCTGGCCGGGCCGGCTCAGCCTGGAACTGGATGGCGCCGGCGGCCGCTTCGCACAGAGCTGGAGGGTATTCAACGACGCGTGGGTCGCATTGCCGGGCAGCACCGAGTACTGGCCGCGCAACGTCACCGTCAATGGCAAGGCCGGGGCGGTCGTGTCACACGAAGGCGTCCCACACCTGCGCCTGGCGCCGGGACGCTACGACATCCGTGGCAGCTTTGCCTGGGAGAAACGTCCCGAGTCGCTCCCCATCCCGGCGCAGTCGGGCCTCGTGTCCTTGCAACTGGAAGGCCGCGCGGTATCCCAGGCCGAGCGTCCCGGTGGCGCCGTCTGGCTGGGCAAACCCCGCGTCGGGCAGCAAGCCCAGGGCATCGAGGTGCAGGTCTACCGGCTGCTGGCCGACGAACTGCCCGCCATCCTCACGACGCACCTGCGGCTGCAGGTGGCGGGCGATGCGCGGGAGGAACTGACGTCCACGGTCCTGCCGGCGGGGTTCACGCCGATGTCGATCAGCAGTGCGCTGCCGGCCCGCCTCGACCCGGACGGCCGGTTGCGCGTGCAGGTGCGCGCGGGAAGCTGGGACATCCGGCTCACGGCCCGTGGCAGCGACAGTGCCTCCGGCATCACCTTGCCCGCGGCCCGGGGTATCTGGGCGCGGCAGGAGATCTGGGCGTTCGCCGCCAATGATCGCCTGCGCGTGGCGGCCGTGGAGGGTGCGGAGAGCATCGACCCCGCCCAGGCGAACGTCCCGCCCGAATGGCGCGGCTTCCCGAATTTCCGCCTCCTGCCCGGCGGCAGCCTGCGCGTGGTGGAGCGCAGTCGCGGCCTGTCGGCCCAGGACGGCAACCGGCTCACCCTGCACCGCCAGCTCTACCTGGATTTCGATCATGGCGGCTACACGATCGCCGATGAGATCAATGGGCAGCTTCGGGCGAACTGGCGGCTCGACATGGTCAAGCCCTATCGCCTCGCCAGCGCGACGCGAAACGGCGAGAGCCTGCTGGTGACCGAAGGGGCGGACGCCGCCACGAGCGGGGTGGAATTGCGCAGCCCGCAACTGACGCTGTCGACGTTGGGCCGACTGGAGTCGAGTGGGGGACGCGTCCCCGCCACGGGCTGGGTGCAGCGCTTCGACAATGTCTCGGGAGTCCTGGTCATGCCGCCGGGGCATCGGCTGCTGGCCGCGCTGGGCGCGGACTCCGCGCCACAGGCCTGGGTCGAGCAATGGCGGCTGCTGGACCTGTTTCTCCTGCTGATCACGGCGGCCATCGCCCTGCGCCTGTTCGGTGCCGGCTTCGCCGCCGTGACCCTGCTGGCCGTGGCGCTGGTGCATCATGAGAACGCCTCGCTCGTGTGGCTGCTGCTGGCGGTGCTGGTCTCGCTGGCGATCCTGCGCGTGGCACCCGAGGGCAAGCCGCGCGTCCTCGCGTCCTGGGCGCGGACTGCGCTGCTGGCGCTGTTGCTGGTGGTATTGGTGCCTTTCGCCATCTCTCAGGTCCGCTATGCGCTCTACCCGCAATTGGCGGACCGCGGCGAGGTTTATCCCGCGAGCCTCGTACCCATGGCGGCTCCCAGGGCCGCCGGTGCACCGCGCGCGGAGGAAATCGTCGTGACGGCAACGCGGCGGGACAGCGCGCCGCCCCCCGTCCAGGAGAGCGAGCCGTCACCGGTTGAGCTGGACGAGATGGAGACGCAGGGCGCGGCGGACGCATCTGCACTACAGATCGAGGCGGCGCCGGCAAGCGCGGCCAAGGTCGAGAATCCCTATGGCATGTCCCTCTCGTCAGAGCGCTCGTACCAGGGCTATGCCCCCGGAACGCTGGTGCAGGCCGGCCCGGGACGACCGCGATGGAACTTCGTCTCCTACGAGTATTCCTGGGCCGGGCCGGTGGAGGCAGCGCAGAGCGTCCGGTTCGTCATCCTGCCGACCCTCGCGATGTCGGCATGGCGGGTGCTCGGAGTTATGGTTGCGGGCACGATGGCCTC
>WBZN01000002.1_pt2 | contig 198906 bp, 198 predicted proteins | sample 5204281 | NCBI WGS metagenome assembly WBZN01 (sample SAMN12344347, study PRJNA552823) | activated sludge metagenome | biome: Activated sludge suspended growth; feature: Nitrification reactor; material: Wastewater; isolation source: activated sludge from nitrification reactor of wastewater...
AGGCGCGGGCGGCCGCGTCGATCTCCACCTTCACCTTGCGGTCGAAGAGCAGCGCCGAGAGCTCCTTGATGAACTTGTCGACGATGCTGCCCATGATCGATTTGTCGAGCGGCTCGAACTGCACGCCGAGACGAGTCGCGAGGAGGTGGCGCAGGTGCGCTTGGTACAGGTGACCCGCCGCTTTCGCGTGCTCGAACAGGCCTGCACCAGGAATCGCGCGCCAGACCTGTTCGCCCTCATCATTTCGCGTACGAGTCATGTTCGCGGTCACGACATGGGTGTGCAGCAGCGGATCACCCGCACGGCTCGTGCGATGGTCGAACGCCGCCGCGACAATTCCGTCGGACGGCTCAAGCCGGCGCACGCCATGGTCGGATCGGCGTGCGAACACTGCTCGGTCCTCGTAGTAGCGCACGACCTCATCGACAGCCTCTCGGTGCGCTTGCCGGATCGCTTGGCGTCGATGCGGCTCGACGACAGCCCAGAGCACGCTGACACTCTTCGGCGGGCGGAGCGTCAGGTCGTAGCCCGGCCGGTACTGCTGCTGACGACGCGTCGCCCGAAATCGGTCGAGCTCTTCGATCGAGACCTGCCAGCTGCCGACGACCTCGGGTCGTGAGCCGATCAGGTATGCAGCCGGTTCAGGAATCACCTCACCCTCGACCGTACCGGCAGCCCGATCGCGGTAGCGGCCGCCTTCTTCGAGCAGGGACCTGACGTACCGCGCGGACACGCCGAGGTAAGCAGCAGCGCGCGATGTGTCGAGATCGGAGCCGTCAGGGTCGAGTACAGGCCCAATGCGTCGGCTCGACCGGTGACGAACCAACAACTCGCTCGTCAACGGATCACAACCCGCCAACACCCTACGAAAGTGGACCGCATCCACCGCTCCGACGAGGCCGAGCTCCCGGGCCAGCGACCCCACCCACCGACCCTGAGCCTCACCTCGACCCGAGTAGTAGTCCTCCGCAGACGTGGCGACCTCGTCCACGTAGTACTCGGCCGCACCGGCACTCAGCTTCCCAACGTTCAACATCGGCAGGGCTATGCGCACCGGACCGTCTAAAGAGGACCGGGCCGGAAGGCTCGCCAACCGACTCCTACCTTGCGAAAGCATTTCGGCCGGTTGTCGGCGGACGTCGACGAACGTCTGCGCAGGTCACAGCGTCGTGATGACGCCAGCGAACGAGCACGAACGTCCTCGCGCGCGCGATGGACGCGCGATGGAACCGTGGTTCATGGGCGTCGGCGTTGCCACCTACGCTCTAAGAGACCCCCACCGCGTCCCCGCACGCTCGACGCTGTCCTCAAGCCACGGATCAGGGGCGGTTGTCGGTGCGTGTCGGCGGAACGCGTGGACCTCTCATCCCACGGCTTGTCTTGGGAGCGACCCTGCAGGTCTCCTGAAGCTGGCAGCAGCGACCTCTGTTTGTCACGTTCGCGTCGCGATGTGAACGGCGCGACCGGAAAAGATCGGTGCGACAGGATCTCGTGATGGAGCTCCCGGTGCTGCCCGAGTCGGCGATCCGTCGAGGCGCCATGCCGTTGACTGGAGGCCGCGACCGGACTGTACCGTAGGCTGGTGAGACGACTGGGATCATCGTGCACGAAGGCTCGCCGTCGCACCCGGCTGAGCATCGCGGGAGTCGCGCTCGTTTCCGTACTTATCGCAGGTTGTAGTTGGCCGCAGTTCCGGGGTGACGCGGCCCACTCAGGGTTCCAGCCGTTCGAGATGGCGATCGGGACGGGCAACGTCGGGTCCCTCACCGAACTCTGGCGCGGTCCGGTCGCGCCGGTCACGGGCGTTTTCGAGTCCTCACCGGCGGTCGTCAACGGAGTGGCGTACGCCGTGGGGACGGATCTGAAGCTGTACGCGTTCGACGCGAACGGGGCGCTCAACTGCTCCGGCGGCGCGTGCGATCCACTGTGGACCGCGACGTCCGGGCTGCTGCCCGACTCGTCGTCGCCGGCCGTCGCCGACGGCGTCGTGTACGTCGGGTCGTCGAACAGTCAAGTCGCCGCGTTCGATGCTGCCGGCACCACGAATTGCTCGGGAACGCCGAAGGTGTGTGAGCCGCTCTGGACTGGGCGCTTCCAGCGCGGTGATGCGTCGTCCTCGTCGCCCACGGTCGCGAACGGTGTGGTCTACATCGGGTCGCACAGCGGCCGGATCTATGCGTTCGACGCCACCGGGACGACGAACTGCGAGGGCGTGCCGAAGGTCTGTCGACCCCTGTGGACGGCCAAGCGGTTCAACTCGGTCGACTCGGCGCCCGTGGTCGCCAACGGTGTGCTGTACGTCGGTGCGAATGACGGTACGTTCGCCGCGTTCGACGCCGCCGGATCGACGCGGTGCTGGGGCACCCCGGTGACCTGCAGGCCGCTCTGGACGGCGACGATGCCCGGCGGTCCGTTCTCGTCGGCGGCCGCGGTGGGCGGCGTCGTATACGTCGGGGCGTTCGACAACAACCTCTACGCGTTCGACGCCGCCGGGATGCGCGACTGCTCCGGGTTGCCCAAGGTCTGTGCCCCGCTCTGGACCGCGCCCACCGGTTCCTACGTGCTCTCGTCACCGGCCGTCGCGCACGGCGTCGTGTACGTCGGGTCCGGCGATGGGAAGCTGTACGCGTTCGACGCCGCCGGCGCCACGAACTGCGCCGGGACGACAAAAATCTGCGCCCCGCTCTGGACCGCGATGCTGGACGGCCCGGTGTTCTCCTCCCCTGCCGTGGCCAACGGGGTCGTGTACGTCGGTGCGACGGGCCAGACGTTGCAGGCGTTCGATGCCGCGGGTCAGGTGCAATGCGCAGGGGTGCCGAAGCAGTGCACCGCGTTGTGGTCGGTGAAGATCGGTGGCGTGCACTCGTCACCGGCCGTCGCCAACGGCACCGTCTACGTGGGCGGCGAGGACGGCCAGGTGCACGCGTACCGTCCGGCGCTGGCGGGCTGAAAACGTCCCGGTCGACGAACTGGTCGGCGTGAACCGTCCGGTCCACGCTACCGAACGTCGCCTTACGGGCGCGCTCGGACACGATGGGCCGCGCCGCCTCGGGCTTTCACTTCTCGTGCACCGCCGACCAGTCGTAGATCGACATCACGATGGCGTCGTCGTCGACCCGCTCAAGGCGTTAGCCCTGGTGGTGCCAGATGCTCACGACTCAACGCTTCGCGGCCTGGTGGACCGCGTCGATCGGATCGGACTTCGCACCCGACGGCGCACCGCACGGACCGGCCGCTCGATCTCGACGGGCATATCAGTCCGGTCCAGGTCGGAGATGCGGCAACACTGTGAAGGGACACACCAGCGCCAACTGGTGGTCAAGCTCCTGATCAGGCCAGTCGCTCCGGGCAGGCCAGGCCGGCAGTCTCGGGCGGACAAATCGACTGCAAGGCACGAAGCCAGTTCGCAAACGGGTCACGCCCGAGACCACCGGACAGCAGCCCAGCACTCACACCGGACCACCGCCACCGAGCATCACAGTTGGTTCATGTCGCCGGACAGACAGGCGTGTCACCTCTGCCGATCCGCGAGAATCACCTTCAAAATGCCCCATGGCGCACGGTCGATGTCGTGCCACTCCCGATCCCGGAACTGCTCGTACCGCTCATCAGTCATCCAGGACCGTCGCTCCGCAACAACGACAAGCTCTGGGTACACCGAGTTGATCTATGCCGCATCGAGCGCGCTCATGATCCCCCACAGCCCGCCCGTGCCGTAGTCGTAGCAAACCAAGAACTCCCGCCTGGCCACTGCGTCATCGTCGCGCTCGGAGGTGCGGGACGGGAGCACCCAGGAGTCCGGTGTTGTCTCCGGGCGCGACACCCGCGGGATTGCGTTGGGTGCATCATGGATGGGTGGATCCCCAGCCGACACCGGAGCAGAAGCGCGAGCAAGCCCTCGCGGCCGATCGCGTCCGTCGCGAGCAGGCGCACGAAGTGAAGGCCGTCATCATCGAACGGCTCAAGCGAGCTGAGGGTGACGGGCCGTCCGGCTGAGAGAACACGTCGGCCGGGACCCAGACCTAACCTTACGGGAGAACAGGTTCTGCCCGAGCAATAGTGCGTCCAGGAACTCGATCACCCGACACCCGGGCCTTCAGGGATGTCGCTAGACGGCAGTCACTCGGGACGAGTAGGGCGGCACACGCACCGGCACGTGCGCGACCAGATGGGCGATGCGCTCCGCGGCCTCTGCGCTGTACTCGCGTAGATGCACCGTGACATGGAACTCGCCACCAGTTCGGCCGATCCCGACCCCGGCCACCACCGCTCGAGGACGCATCTGCGAAACAATCGAGTCCCTGGCGGCGAGCTGAGCGGTCACGACTGATGCCAGTCCTCCGGTCCGATGCCGAAGAGGAACTGGGCCTTGTCGAAAGCCCTTGCGAGCGAGTCGAGTGGTTCGCGAACCAGTTCCTGTCCACCGCGGTCGCAGTACAGGAGGTCGATCCTTCCCACCCGAGGCGAACGCACTACGCGCAACTTCACGATCCGCGAATCGAGCCGGCCGCCGCCGGTGTCGGCGGCACTCCTTTGCGATACCCCGGCGACGGAGCCACGACCGGTGAGATCGACCCAGGCGACTTCGGATTCCACACCCAAAGCCTGACCCATGGACGACGACCCGCGCCGTCCGTTCCTGCCCACCCAGGCGCCCAACGATGTCTCTAGCTTGGTCCCGCTCGAACGGTGGCCGATCCTCGTAGCATTGCTCGTTGTTCGGGAACCGGTCACGGTGCAGGGACGTCAAACCCACTAATGAGTAGAGCAACACTCGCGAGCCTCGCTCTCGTGCTCGCCGCGTGCAGCAGCGGAACGTCGGCACCGCACCGCAGTCAGCTACCTACGCCCAACCTCGATGGAACGTGGATCCCGACCGAGCTTGCCGGAGTCCCCGTTGCGTTCGATCTTGCGGCCCACGCTGACGCTCCACTGCTCATCCTCAATGGTGACGCCTGGTCTGGTTCCGACGGATGCAATGGACTGGGCGGAAAGGTCCGGACCTTTCCCAACGGTGGCCTGCAAGTCACCAGCTACGGATCCACCCAAGTCGGGTGCAACAACGTACCGATCGATGATGTGATGAGACACGCGTCCTCGGCTTCCGCTAGGGGCGACGAGTTGCAACTTCGTACCGGGAAGCGAATCGTCGGCCGATTTCGGCGGCTGACACCGACAGCCGCCTGCGGAGAGGGATTCCCGCCGACGGAGGTTCGGCTCCAGCTTGTGGGCGGTGTGCGCGGCGACGCGCGCCCACTACCCGGGACCATCACGGCATCAGAGCAGAACGGCCACTCGTGCACGATCCTCGTCGGCGCACAGGGCTCAACACGCTTGAACCTGCGCCCCGGCTCCTACACCCTCTCCGGGCGAAGCCCGCTTTACGGAAGCGGGAAGTCTGCCTGTCGAGCCGACCGCGGCATCACCGTCGCCCGTCCCCCAACAGGCGCCGCACCAGCAATGCCCCTCAGTTCCGTCACGGTCGCCTGCGAAGCGAGGTAGCCGCGCATCACCCAGGCGTTCCGCAATGTCTCCGGACCGGTGCGCCACTCACTTCTTCGGGTAGCGCTCAAGCAGCTGCGCGCGCCACCGGTGCCCGACGCCTCCACTCCGCCAGATCCAAGCGTTGAAGACGCCAACCACAACTGCGAGAGCGAACGACAACCAGAACTGGCCGGTAAGGAGCTGCACCCAGCCGCCAATGAACATCGCACTGGCCACGCCCCACAGCATTGGATGAGCAGCGGCGGCGGGCTCAGACGAAGGGTCGGGCACGGTCTTCAGGGTACGGCGCTCGGTTCACCCAGGCGTTCCGCAATGTCTCCAGCGAATTGGATCTGTCGCTAGCTGATGCGGATGGCGACAACCCCTGGCTCGCTGACGTCATCCGTGAACACTCGGACGCGAACGCGGTCCGCGCCAACGCTGAGCTTCAGGTACTCGACCGCGTTCACGTCCTCGACTCGCACCTCAAGGTCAGGCGTATCCAGAAGACCGTCGAAGAGAAGCGCGCCGCTCTCGCGTGAACCGATCGTGGCCAGTGAAACGGTGACCGGTCCGTCCACAGGATGCCGGGTCCCGACCGCCACACACGTCGGCGTGGCCGCCACGATGCCATCGGCGATCGATGCTGGGACCTCCGCGCGCCGCCCACCAACGACGAGTAGGAGCCCGTTCAGAGCTACAACTTCGGCTTCCGGCATCGGTACAGATTGACCGCTCAAGTCACAGTGCAGGGTGCACCCAGGCGTTGGGCAATGTCTCCCGACGAGGTGATCGTCGTACAGCTTCAGGAGGGCGACGGCACAACGCCGAACGTGATTCGGTCGCCCGGCCACTTCACCGACACGGTCGGCGGCACAGCGTGCGAGTTGCGAGCTGATGCGAGCACAACGCGATGACCCGACTCGTCCGTGACGACTTCGATCGACACCGGACCACGCGTGGAGAGGTCTGCGCCTAGCGGAACCACGAGCAATGACCGCGTCATGCCGCCGTCGCGCCACCCGACGATCTGCTGCGGGAAGCGGTCGCCGGTCAGCTTGACCGAATCGCGAATGCCGTTGTTCTCGGTCCTGATCTGGGTGCTCCCGTGTCGCTTGGTGAGCGTCCACGGCACCGAGATGCCGGATCTCCCGAAGTGCAGGGCATCCGGATGGGCGTCCGACGCAGTGCACCCAGCAGCCCCGACCAACGCAGCGAACACCGTTGCGACGCACCGTGCCCAGACGTTCATGCCCACCATTGTCCCATGCTGCGACGCGCTCCAGAACCGCCCTGAACGCACCCAGGCGTTCGGCAATGTCCCCAGCGGAAGGCCGAAGGGCGGCGTGATCTATCCGCTCAGTGCGTCAGTGATCTCTCGCGCGGCCTGCTGGACAACCGTCTCAGTGGCGCTAGATGGCTTGCTATTCAGATCCTTGAACGCGGTCTCGCCGCCATCGCGCCGATGCATCACGAGATACTCGCGGCCATCGCCGTTCATCCCAGTCCGCCCGACCGCAACGGTGACTGATTCCAAGGCCGACAGCGGAACGCGCCGAGTCCGGAAGATGCTGCGCAGCTCGATCTCGTCTGGTCGCACCACCACGTTCGACGTAGTCCATCCGCGCCAAATCGACAGAACTCCGAAGGCGATCCAGACGAGCCCCTGAACCCTGTCCCCGGTCTGGGGCTGCGCGAGACCGGCCAGTCCGATGAGGACGAAGAGCGATCCGCCGCACGCCGCGACGACCTGCGCCGCGCGGTTGTCGAACCTTCTCATCCACGGATCATCGACTAGCCGAGCGGCTCTCCTGAGGTGCATAACGGCTCACCCAGGCGTCCGGGTATGTCTCCAGCAGACGTGCTCTGTCAGCGGTCCTCGCCTCGGCGGCGCAGTCGCCTCAAGAACGATCCGCGGTAACGCCTCCGCTCGCGTTCGATCGAGGCGAACTCAGGATCGGCAACCGCCTCGTAGAAGTCCGTTTCGGCCTCGTCGTGATCCTCATCCACCAGACGAGCCAACTCGTCCTTGGCCGGCTGTCCGGCTGGCAGTCCACTCACCCAGCCGAGCTTCTCGGATTCGCCGTCCACCTGGGCAGAATGCCATGACGGGCCGGCCATCAGGAACAGCCGCCGAAGGCACCCAGCGGTCACGTCACCAGAGGCGCGAACAGGGCCGCGATACAGACGGTCGTGTCAGCCGGCGCAAGCCGCAACGAGCGGCTGCGCTCGCCCGCAGGTTTGGTTCCCTGCCAAGGCATGGGCCGCTAAAGCTGGGTCCCGTACTCGAGTCCAGTCGTCGAATGCCGGAGAATGTTGCGCCGACGGCGTCCACCAGCGTCCCGAGACCGCAATGGACGTCAAGTCGGAGCGCCCGCGGCGGATCGGTCCGCTCTCGCGAAGCTGTGTCTCCGAAGTAGCGCCTCTTTGCGCGCGATCCCGGCGCCCGGAACCGACCCGGCCGGCGCTTCGGCCACTTCCGCTGTGCGGAAGTGGCAAGTCTGTGCCTTCAAAGACTCGGTTAATTCGGACACAATCTGAGTGCTCGGTGTGACAGGCGGATCGCGCGGTCGTTGAGGCGTTCGTGGCTGGGCCGTTGAGGGTCTCGAGGTACGTGTTCAACGCGTTGAACTCGGAGCGTCGGCCGATCGTCGTTGCGAGGACGCCGGCGTCGATCGATCGAGCGACCTGCGGCGTCACGAGCGTTTCGGCGACGACCGGGAGTCCAGTGATCTCGGTGACGTCGCGGTTCGTGAGGCTGCGGCCCGGCTCCCGCACGATGACGATGCCGTCGACGCCGCTACGGACGAGATCGACCGTCCGCCGCAAGCTCAGGTAGCACGGACCGCGCAGCACGACCAGCGTCGGCCCCTCACAGGCCCGCTGAACGGTCTGAACCCTCGTGTGGTCGCATAGGACTAGGTCGGCGTCTCCGGTGGGCGTAGAGCACAGCACGAGGCCGGGTACGGCCTCGACTGCGTCGGTGTCGTCGCTCGCTTCCGCGAATCCGAGCAGGCCGCGCATGGTGTCGAGCTCGTCGGTGATCAGCTCAACACGATGATCGCGACGGGTAGCGAGGAGCGCGAGCGCGGCTGCGGTAGTGCTGGTGCCCTGTCCGCCGCGGGCTCCGATCAGTGAGATGTGCATCGGCATGGAAGTGTCCTCCGGGGGTGAGACAGACCTCACCGCGAGCTGCGATCAGACGGAGTGGACAGCGGCGCGGCACAGGCCTGTCGCCATTGCGAGGTCGGCACGAGTAGCGACTCGCCGAGTGGCGCCGTCCGGTCGGCGAGGTGGTGGGCGTCTGTGCCGTAGGCCTGTTCGTGGAGCGCGAGCAGGACCACAGGGAGTCGACGGAGTTGCTTCGCATTGAGCGACGGGATCGCGGCGCGGACTTCGAAGCGCTCCTCACGGACACGGGCGAGGTGGAAATCGGCGAGTCGGGCGAGCGCACGAACGGCCGGCGCACGTCGTCCGTGTCCGGTGCCAAGACCGAGGCATCGAGCGAACTCGGCGAGCGGCACCGGAGCCGCTTCAGGCAGGGTGATGCACCCTGCGAGTCGTCGGAGCGCGAGAAGTGCCGATGGGCCAAGGATCGGCAACCAGAACAACTCGACGTACTCGCTCCGTAGTCCGTGATCCGGCGACGCGTCGGTCATCGGCCAGGCCTGCACCTGCAGGACCTCATGACCCGCGATCCAATCCAACAGCTCGACCGCCGACGTCACGACCCGCTCCGCTCGACATCGCCGACACCGTGCGTCGGTGGCGTTGACACTTCAGCGTCAACCGCTGCAGCTCCCGCAGGGAGCGGCGAGTCTGTGTCGTCTTCCGGCTGTCGTCTGCGCATAGCCCGGGCATGGCAATCGCAACTCAGTCGGGGGCATCGGGATCGGGTAGTCGCGCTTTAGTTGATGTTGCAGGTGCGGCCGCGCGGCTTGGCGTCAGCGAACGGCACATCCGTCGCCTCGTCTCCGAACGCCGGATCCCATTCATCAAATGGGGTCGTCTCTTGCGCTTCGATGAGCAGGACCTCGACGACTGGATCAACGCGGCGCGTGTACCGGCCATCGAGCCGACGCGCGCATCGCGTACGATGTGATCACGACTTCGGTCGTCTCGCAGGCGACGGTTCGCTCTCCTGCCGCTTCGCCGCCCGACCATCCGGTCGGGCCGGCTCCCACTCGAAGCGTCAGGAACCGCGTCCGATGACACGACCCAAGCTCCGATTCGGCAGCGCCCGACGACTGCCAAGCGGCAAGTGGCAGTCCCGCTACCTCGATCCCGACGGCATCCGCCGCACCGCTGCCATCACGTTCGACTCGCGGGCCGACGCTGAGCGATGGCTGAACAAGATCGAAGACGATCTCCGACAGCAACGGTGGGTCGATCCTCACGAAGGCAAGACACTCGTCGGGGATTGGGCGCTCCGTTACATGGCGAGCCGGGTCGACCTCAAGCCGAAAACCGTCGTGACTTACGACAATCTTCTTCGCAACCGGATACTTCCTGCGTTCGGCCGACGCCAGCTCGCACGTCTTCGTCCGATCGATGTCCAGGAATGGATCGCCGGGATGCAAGGAGCAGGGTTGTCCGCGTCGCATGTCCGCCAGGCCAGCCATCTCTTGGGCAGCATCATGAAGGCCGCGGTCGCCGAGGGCCTCATCCCAGCAAGCCCGTGCGACGCGGTGCGCCTGCCACGCATGCGACACCGGGAGATCGTCTGCTTCACGGCCGCTGAGGTCGAACGGATCGCCGAGGCCGTGCGCCAGCCCTACGACCTTGCGATCTATCTCCTCGCCTATGGCGGGCTCCGGTTCGGCGAGCTCGCCGCGCTCCGTCGGGATGACTGCGACCTCGACCGTCAGCGGCTCCGTGTCGACGAAGCAGTCAGCGACCTCAGCGGACAGCTGCACTATGGACCGCCGAAGAATCATCAGCGCCGATACGTCACGATCCCGCCCTTCCTCTGCACCAAGCTCGCCGAGCATCTCGACAACCTCGTCGAGCGGGATCACAACGCGTTCGTGATCACGTCGCCAGGCGGTCAGCCACTCCGGTACAACAACTTCTACCGAAGGTTCTGGATCCGCGCACTGCGCGACGCCGGCATCGCGCACGCCGGCATCCACTCGCTCCGCCACACCTGCGCCAGCCTCCTCATCGAACAGGGCGCGCCGATCAAGGCCGTGCAAGCCCAACTCGGACACCAAAGCGCCGAGCTCACACTCGACCGGTACGGTCATCTCTATCCCGACCAGATGGTCGTGCTCGCACAACGCCTCGAGGACGCACGCAACGGCGCGCTCCTCGACGACCCGAAGGCGTAAGAAGGTGCTCGTGGCTTGACCGTTGCCGCTTCACGGCGGTGCCGTCGCCGCATCCTGGCGGTAGGGCCCGTCGGTAGCATCGGTTCGTGTCCTACCGGTATGGCCCGATCCGAAACTGTTCAGGAAACCGACGCTCACGCGTCTTTTGGGCACGGATTGGGCACGAAGCCACTCACGAGGCATCGTTGCGGACTGAAGCGAGGTCGCCACACCACCGCTGACCTGCACGTTTACAACTTCAGCCCTCGTGGGGCATGCAGAAAACCGGGATGACCAGGCGCGACCCGCGGGCTCGGGAACGGATTTCGTCAGATTGGGAACGCGATCGGGCGCGTCAGATCGCAACTCGGGTGCGTGGATCCGCAACCCATGGTCTCAGAACGCGCACTCGGCGCCCCTGCGGTGGGAGGTCCGGACGGGTCTGGCCGATCCAGACCACGCCGAGCTGCTCGAGCAACGCGACGACCTCTGCGAGCGTCTCGGTCATCTCGTGCCAGTCGGGGTACTTCCGGCGGAACCCAACCTCGACACGGTGAAGCAGCACCCGGAGGTCCTCGAGATCGTCTTCGTGCACCCACGCGATCGCGCAGAACAGCTCGCGGCGCAGGTCCGTGTCGATCGCGCGGTGGACGCCCGACCGGTCGCGGTACCGGCCGCGGATCTGATCCAGGGTCCCTTCCATCATCCGCTGCTGCAGCCGCTCGTCGCGCTCGCGGCCGCCCGAGTCCGGGTAGCCGGGAGTGCGCCAGGAGAGGCGCCGCGCGACGTCGCGGTTACCCGCGACGGGGCCGGCGCCGCGCAGGGTGTCGCGGAGCCGGAGCCCGAGCACGTGGAGGTCGTAGCCGAACAGGTCCGCCGCGTCGCGCTCGAGGTCGGTGAGCTGCGCGTCGCGGGCGTCGAGCCGGGTCAGCATCGCGTCGACCCGCCCGCCCACAACCTTCGCGAGGCCGGGCCGAATCTGGGAGACCCCGATCGCGCGGTCGAGCGCGTGCACCGATGCGCTCGGCGTGCGGTAGCCCACCCGCGCGGAGATCTCCCGGTACGAGATACCCTCACCAGCGAGCACGACCACGTCGCGGTACCGCAGCGTCGCACCTACGGCACGCCCGCCGAGCCGGTCACGTCGAGAATTCCGATGCATCTCTGGACCCTATGAAGCCGCACTAGGCCAATGGGGTTCTTCTGAGCGGCAGCGCGGCAGCACTTGCACCGCCACATCGGAATCCCGCACCAGCATCCAGCTGGGCGGATGCCGGATCGGCGATGGAAACCCCCGCGCCCGGGGATGGACCGCTACCTTCCTGAGGTGGCCAGCTTTGAAGATGCTGCGTCGGGCTGGGCTGTGTTTCGGGCTCGATCTGGTGAGGTAACCCGCGCCCAACTCAACCAAGCCCTTCGCGCTCAAGGGCGTCAGCCAATCTCAGAGCGAACATACGCGCACTACCAGAAGCTCCTACGGCTCGGCTATTCCGAATACGTCTCGATCAACCGCCTCGACATCCGCCACGCGAACGACTCGATATTCGACATCTCCGATCGCTCGCGCTACCTAGAGAACCGATTCGATGGACCGGGGACATTGCTCGTCCCGCAGGCCAGCGATTTCGTTCAGATCGATGGGACGATCGTGCGGGTGTCGGAAGGCTTCGCCGTTCTCCGAGTCCCGACCACCACTCAAGCGATCAAACTCGCGCGCGCGACCAAATACGACCGCGGCATCCTCATCTTCACCGAGGTCGACGTGGAACGCCCGGTGCGGGTCGTCGAGGCAGTCCCCGCCGGACAGAACCTGGACCTCCTAGTGGAGTTCCGGTCGTTGCTTGAGACGGACCTGGTGCTCCGAGACTCAGGGTTCCGCTCCGGCGCCGCAGAGTTCAGCATCGACCTCGGTCCCAACACTCCGTTCTTCCGCGTTCTCGAAACTGCGCACGCCACGTTCGACCTTCTCGAAAGCTCCCGAGGTTTCGTTCAGGTGGCTGCCCAGAAGGGTTCGCCCGAGCCAACCATCACTCCCCAGTTCCGGGTCGTGAGCCTCGAGTTCAGCAACCCGTTCGAGGGAGTGGTCGTCGGCTCTCTCGTCGCGATTCATCTTGTGACTTGGATCATCGACCGCGTCTCGAACTCCTTTCGCAACGTCACCGAGGCGCGGTCAGCTCTCGCAGTTCTGCAACGGCACCAGGACGACGCGCATCGGGCAGACGAAATCCACGAGCTGCAAATGCAGGCACTGCAGCTGGAGAAGGTGAAGAAGCAGATCGAGGTCGTCGAACTCTTTGCCCAGGTCGCGCCGGAAGTCCAAGAAGTCATCGGAGCCGAGCTTCCCGCCCTAGACGCTGCCCAGACGGCACGGCTCGAAGCCTTGAAAGATCAGGCCGTTGAAGCCGCCCTCGAGCTGGAGGCAAGTTCGAACGGCCCCATCACGTTCTCCCATCGCTCCGATGACGTCGACGGTCAGGGCGACGGCCAATAGCCCTTGCTTTGCCGGTACTGCACGGCCTCGGGGTGCTCGGTGTACTCGAGGAGGTTGCCGACCTTGGCGGCGAGCACGGTGCGGACCTCGTCTGGGGTGGCGAAGAAGTACTCGCGGCGTTCGTTGACCCGGTTCAGACGGCGGTCGGCGAAGTGCTGGTGCAGCTCGTGCTCGAGGGTGACGGCGTCGTCGGAGAAATACATGGCGTGGACGTCGAACGGGAACGGGACGGACGCGTCACCGAGTTCGCGGACGCGGTCCATCGGTTCGAGGCGGCGGGTCATGCCGATCTTGACGACGTTGGGTCCGAACGCGCCGATGTTGCTGATGACGTAGACGTACCCGGCGCGGATGTTCGCGGCGCGGTAGTCGTTCTGCGCGATCGCCTCGTCGACGGCGCCGAGCTTCGCCGTGAGCTCCGCGATCCCGGCCTCGTCACCGGACGCCCGGAGCGCGGCGAGCGCGTTCGCGTAATGCGCGCGCTCCTTGTCGAGCCGCTCGCGCTCGGCAGCCAGTTCTTGTTCGACCTTGCGCTGTTCACGGAGCCGTTCGCGTTCCTCGCGGGCGGCTTCGCGTTCTTCCTGTTGCTTCATGAGGAAGTCGGCGGTGAGTTCGATCTCCTCGATGCGCAGCGAGTGGTAGTCGGGGTTGACTCGCATCTCCATCATCGAACCGAGCTTCGCGATTGACGTCACCGAGGTCTCGAGCCGCTTCTTCGCGGTCGCGACGTTGCCGGCACGTAGCGACCTGACGCAGTTGTCGGCCTCGGCGTTGTACGCGCGGAGCATGAGCTTGGAGAAGTCGCTCGTCATCTTGCGGCCGCGTGCGAGCGAGTTGTTGTAGGTGAACATGTCCGACGCCAGGATCGCCTCGCGCTGCTTCACGAGGTCCTTGATCCGCTCCTGGAGCGCGTCGAGCCGCTCTCGGTAGGCGGCGGCGTTCTCGAGCGGGTGGTGGTACCGGTAGATGCCGACTTCCTGGAGGACCCGGTCGTCATCGAGCTCGACAAGATCACCACTCGGCTGCGCGTCGCGCAGCGCCTGGATCTCCGCCTGCGCCGCGACAAGTTGCTGGCGCAGCCCCGCGGCCTCGTCGACGGCGGGAGCCACCGGCTCGGGTACCGGGGCTGCGACGGGTTCTGCGACCGGAGGTGGCGTCGCAGCCGGTGGCGACACGGTCGGCGCGGGTGCAGCTGGCGCAACGACTAGCGGCTCTGGCTCCGGCGCGATTGGAACCGGCGCCGGTGGCGCTGGCGGGGGTGGTTCGGGTGCGGGGAGCCAGAACACCCAGTCGGCGGGTGCGGGCGGCCAGCTCGGGTCGGGTGTCCAGCCGTCGGGTGGGGTCCATCCTTCGGGTGGGGTCGGCCAGCCGGGTGGCGAGTTGAAAACGAAGCCGGCCACGGTCAGCTGCGGACACCTGGGCCGGTCGCGATCGCGACGAGTCCGTGCGGGTTCTTGGAGATCACCGCGTTCAGATGCTCCAAGGTCGCGGCGGGGACCACATTGCTGAGGTCGAAGCTCATGAACGCCTCGCGGCTCGCCGCAACCGCGATCAGTGGCGTGCTGACCGGCAGGCCGGTGCCGCTGTCGATCGAGTCGGTCCCCACGGTCAGTGCGACGGTCTGGATCCTCTCATCGCGGTCGGCTTCGAACACCTCGTGCAAGGTCCGGACCGCGACTTGGCAGATCGCGGACGCGTACCGTTCCTTCTGATCCTTCTGGGTCAGCGACGTCGACGTGATCTCGTCCTTGGACTTGTTGTACTTGTGCTCCTTGACCGACGGGACCGCGTCCGGGGACGGGACCGTCAGGCCGATGGTGAGTTCGCCGTCGGTCGGGCTGTACTCGAAGTCATGGACGACCGCGAACGCGTCCGGGTAGACGGAGCGGGCGAGGACGAGGCCGATGTACTCCTGCACCGCGCCCTGGTCGTTCGCGGCGAGCTTCGCGATGAACTCGTCCAACTTTGCATTGTGTGCCGCGACCTCGCGCTCGCGCGCCTCGCACTCCCCGTCGTACTGCGCCTGCACCTGGGCCAGTTCCGTCGCGCGGGCCTGTTCTGCCTGCTGGTGCTGCTGCATCTGCTCGAACTGCCGGCCCGGGATCGCCGCGACCTCGGCCTGCCACGCCGCGACCGTCGACTCATGCACCGCACGGGCGTCCGCGAGCGCCCTCTCGTTCTTCTTCTTCGCGAACATCCCCTTGATCGGCTCCGGCTCGACGAAGACCGGCTCAGGTGACGCGACGATCGGCTCCGGCGCTGGGAGCGGGGTCACGAGATCAGCACGAGGGAACGGAGGGTGCTCCACCACCCGGCGCAGTTCCTCGAGGTCGAGGTAGTCGTCGAAGTCGAGGGTCCAAGCCAGGATCGAATCGATGTCCTCATACTCGGCAGCCAGCTCCGCATTCATCGCCGCGACCTCAGCCTGACGCGCCTCTAGGTACGCCTGCTTGGCCTCCCGCGCCGCGGCCTTATCCGCGGCTGCGGACTGGCGTTGCAGCTGCGCCTCGGCCCGTTCCTGCGCCTTGACCGCACGCTCGTAATCGCGCACCGCCGCCGCGTGCTGCCGAGCCGCCGCAGCCTGCGCCTGCTGCTGGCGCTTTTGCGCCTGCGCGCTCTGATACGCGATCTCTGCCAAGAACCCACGCCGAGCCACCCGCTGCCCCCTTGCCGTTCCGTCAATGACCGGGTTGGGAAGCTAGCGCCGACCGCGAAGCGACTCCACTGAGCGGACACCCTCTACATCACGGGCGGACGCAGCTCGACTCTTCGGAGCAACTGGGCGTTGAGCGCGACAACGATCGTCGAGAGGCTCATGAGGATCGCGCCGATCGCCGGCGAGAGCGAGATCCCGGCCCAGGCGAGTGCACCGGCCGCGAGCGGGATCGCGAGCACGTTGTAGCCGGCGGCCCACGCGAGGTTCTGCAGCATCTTGCGGTAGCTCGCCCGGGACAGTCGGATGACCGAGGTGACCGACCGCGGATCGCTGGACGCGAGAACGACGTCGGCGGATTCGATGGCGACGTCGGTGCCGGCGCCGATCGCAAGACCGACGTCGGCGCGTGCGAGCGCCGGGGCGTCGTTGACCCCGTCGCCGACCATGGCCACGCTGAGGTGCTGACCCTGCAGCTCCGTCACTGCGCGGTCCTTGTCCGCAGGAAGCACTTCCGCGTAGATGTGGTCGATGCCCAGGTCGGACCCGACCGCGTCGGCGACCGGCCGGGCGTCGCCGGTGATCATGACGATCTGGACTCCGAGGTCACCGAGCTCTCGCACGGCTTCGCGGGCCTCGGGACGGATCTCGTCCTCGAGCGCGAGGGCTCCGAGGACCGCGCCGTCGGCGACGAGGTAGAGCACCGTGGCGCCGCGTTCGGCCCATCCTGACGTCTCGTGCTCGAGCTCGGCTGCGACGACCGCGCCGGTCGTGCGGAGCAGCGCGGGGCCGCCCAGTGAGTAGCGGCGGCCGTCGACGTCGGCGTCGACTCCACGGTCGGCACGCGTGGCGAATCCCGTCGCCGTCCGCTGCGCACTCGTTTCGTCCGCCCGCCCCACGATGGCTCGTGCCAGGGGGTGTTCGCTGTCGCGTTCGACCGCGCCGGCGATTCCGAGCACGTCGGCTTCGGAGACGCCCGGCGCGGCGGCCACTCCGGTTACGACCGGTGCGCCCTTGGTGAGGGTGCCGGTCTTGTCGAATAGGACGGTGCTGATGGTGCGCATCCGTTCCAATGCGAACCGGTCCTTGATGAGGATCCCGTTGCGCGCGGAGAGCGCGGTGGAGATCGCGATGACCAGCGGGATGGCGAGGCCGAGTGCGTGCGGGCACGCGATGACGAGCACGGTGACTGTGTTCTCGACCGCGCGGTCCATCTGTCCGAGGGCGGCCCAGACGACGAAGGTGACCACCGCGGCGGTGGTCGCGACGTAGAAGAGCAGCGCCGCGAACCGGTCGGCGAGCACCTGGGCACGGCTCCCCGACTCCTGCGCGTCCGCGACGAGTCGCTGGATGCCCGCGAGCGTGGTGTCGCTGCCGACCGCGGTGACCCGGACCCGGAGGGTCGAGTCGGTGGTGACCGTGCCGGCGACCACGCGGTCCCCTGCCTCCTTGGGCACGGCCCGTGATTCACCGGTGATCATCGACTCGTCGAGCGCGGCGCGCCCGTCCACGATCTCGCCGTCGGCCGGCACGCGACCGCCGGGCCGGACGAGAACCAGATCACCGACCGCCAGGTCGGCAGCCGGAACGGAGGTGACGGAACCGTCGGACGCGACCCGTTCCGCGTCGTCGGGCAGCAACTCCGCGAGTGCCGCGAGCGCACCGCGGGCCTGGCCGATGGCCTTCATCTCCTGCCAGTGGCCGAGCAGCATGATCGTGACCAGCGCGGCGAGCTCCCACCAGAAGTCCATCTCGAACGCGCCGAGACTCGTCGCCATCGACGCGCCGTACGCGACGACGATCGCCATCGAGATGAGCAGCATCATCCCGGGCTGCCGGTCCTCGATCTCGTGGAGCCCGCCCTGCAGGAACGGCCATCCACCCCAGAGGAAGACCACCGACCCGAGGACCGGACCGACGAGTGACATCCCCGGGAAATCGATCGAGTAGCCGAACCAATCCATGACCATGTGACTCGTCGCGACCAGCGGCAGGGTCAGCAGCAGGGAGATCCAGAAGCGGCGGCGGAACATCTCCGGGTCGTGGCCCGCGTGCTTGTCGTGCCCGTGGGCCGAGTGCGCGTCGTGACCTTCGTGGTGGTGGTGCGCGTCGTGCACCGTCCCGACCGGCAGTTCGTGCGTCGTCATGACCGTCCCTCCTGATACCCCATGGGGGTACCGAGAGTTATACCCCTGGGGGGTATCATCGTCAAGCGGCCGTCCGCTCTGAGGTCAAGTCTTTCCGAGTGGGGAGCCGCCTGCACCGGGCCTCGTCGGTGCGGCGCGGAATGCCTGCAGGGCGCGGACCGAGGCATCGGCGTCGTGCCAAGCGAATGTGCACGCCCTCGGGCGTGTCCGATCCCTGGGCGGCCGCCGGTCCGACCGAACTGCGCTCGAACCCGAGACTGCGCTACGCCGACTGGTGGGTGAGCCGCGAGAGCGCCGGCCAGTCCCGGACCCGCTGACAGAGCGGGGTGAGGAACCGGTCGGCGAGCGGCATCCCTGCCGCGGCGATCAGGCCGCCGAACACGAAGCCGGCGATCACGTCCGTCGGGTAATGAGCGCCGACGTAGACCCGCGTGAACGCCATCAGGAGCGCGAAGGCGATCATCACGTACCCGACCCTGCGGACCGCGAACAGAAGTCCGACCGCCACTGCGCCGGCGACGAGCGTGTGGTCGCTCATGAACGACGGGTCCTTGCCCTTGTCCACCAGTACCAGGACGTGCGGGTGCGCGGCGTACGGGCGCGCCCGGTCGACGGCGTTCGCGATGGGTTGGTTCAGCACGAGGGCGATCACCGCCGCGGCCGCGGTCCAGACCGTCCGGGCCATGACCTTCGCGTCGTGACGCAATCCGATGACGAACGCGATCACCAGGCCGGCGGCGAACACGACGATGCCGACCGACGCGTAGGCCTTGAAGAACCCGTGCGCCCATGCCGACTGGCGGGACCACTCGTTGACCGTGTGGAAGGCGTTCCAGTCCATCACGCCACGTTACGGGCCGAGGACCAGGTCCTCATGACCGGAGAGGGTGCGGCCGCAACACGCCGGGCAGGGAGCTGGGCGGAGGCTGAGGCCACCGAGCAATACCAATCTGGGTACCTCTGGTTGCCTGCGATGGTCGGTCAACCACGGCCTGAAGTGGCGCTGAACGCGTGTGACCCTGGTCGCCTCGGTCGGGTCATTGGTCCCTGTTCGACGCACCATGCAGCTACGACGATACGTAGGAGCAGGAGGTATCGCCATGATGTGGGACAACGGATGGGGCGCCGGCCAGTGGGTCGCGATGTCGGTGATGATGGTGCTCTTCTGGGGGTTGATCGTCGCGGGGATCATCGCCCTGGTCCACGCAACCCGGAGCGATCGACACACGCCACCGGCGCCGGCACCCCACGAGAGCAGCGCGCGACGGATCCTCGACGAGCGTTTCGCGCGAGGTGAGCTCGACGCCGACGAGTACGCCCACCGTCGCGATCTGCTCGATCGGTCGTAGCGGCGATGATCAAGACACGGACGGTCGTCGTCGCGGTGCTCGTGACGCTGGGTCTCGCGGCGGTCTCGACGGTCGCGATCGCGTCGATGCGGACGTCCCGGCGCTTGTCGAGCTGCGGTCCGCGCGTCACGGCACCGACGCGGGTGCAGGTCATTCTCACCAACATGGGCGGCCCGATGATGGGCGGCGGGATGATGGGACGGGCCCGCGGCGGCATGATGCGCCTCACCGCAGACCAGTCCGCCGCGCCGCACGGCCGCGTGACCTTCATCGCGACAAATACCGGCTCGGTCGCGCACGAGTTCGTCGTACTCCCCCTCCGTCACGGTCAGATCGTCGGCACCCGCCCGATCCAGAACGACGGCAGGATCGAAGAGGCCGGCAGCGTCGGCGAGGCATCGAAGACGTGTGGCGCAGGATCCGGTGACGGCATCGCGCCCGGCGCGTCGGGATGGGTGACCCTGAACCTGTCACCGGGCCGGTACGAACTCGTCTGCAACTTGCCGGGCCACTACGCGGCCGGCATGTACACGCAGCTCACGGTGACCTGACCGACCGCTGGTGGTGGGAGCCGCGTCGGCTCCCACCACCAGCGTCGCGTCACCGGACCGAGATCGTTCCGGACATCCCGGCCTGCCGGTGCCCGGAGACCGAGCAGTAGAAGGTGTACGAGCCAGGTTGGTCGATGGTCAGACCGCCCTTGGCGGTGCGCCCACCATTGGCGTGAACCACGTGACCCACCCCTTCGACTGTGAAGTCGTGCTCGACGTCGGTCGCGGTCAACTTGATCGCGACCTTCTCACCGGCGGACAGCTCGATCTTCTTCGGACTGAACCGGAAGGAGGAGGCGCGGACCGCCACCTGACGAGCACCGGTCGCGACCGGCTGGTTCTTCATCCTCGACGACGAGCCCCTCATCGAGTCGGACGAGTCCATCGACGAATGCATCGAACCGCTCCCGCTCGACGAGCAGGCCGCGAACAGGACGGCCGCGACCGCGACCATTACGGGAAGCAGAAGCTTCTTCATGACAATCCTCTCATTGGATGCGCCCACAACGGCGCAGGGATCCCAAGGGCGAGAGGAGGATCAGGTTCGAAGAATCTCGATGGTCTCGGTCCGCAGCGGTAGCTCCGGACCCGACGCGAGTTGGCACAGCGCGCTCGAATCAACAGCCCCACCGAGTTCCTGCCACGGCGCCGGTACATCCCGGACCGCGTGGACCAGAACTTGACGCCGGGGCAGTGCGGGAGTGCAGTCGTCGGCGCGCTGGGCGCTCACCGCGCTCGGATCGGCCACGGGAGTCGGGCTCGGGCTTGCGCCGCGATGCGCGTGATGATCGTCAGAGGCGCTTGCCGGTGGCCGATGGCAGACCGAGGCGCCCGCCGTGCCACCGCCGTGCATCACGAGCACCCCGGCCGCAAGGAGCAGAACGATCGCAAGCAACGAGATCCTCGGGCGCCGGCACGCACCGGTGGTCGGCGGCCTGAGCATGATGAATTTGTACTACGACGTGACGTCGTAGTCGCATCGGGGCCGCTCTAGGTGGAGCACCGACCCAGGACCGCGACGAGTTGCAGCGCGGAAGCGACTACTAGGCCGGACACGGCCGCGATACTCGCGGCGGCCGCCGCGAGGTACACCGTCCGGGCGGTCCCGCGTCCGCGAGCCGGTGTCCTGCGGTCGAGGTGACCGATCCGCCGGTCGATCGCGTACTTCACCGGCGTCGTCCCGTCGACGGTGCCGATGCGACTCAATGCCGAGCGGAGACCCTCGACACGTCGCTGCGAGCCGGCCGTGCTCACGTCGTCGGCCCAGTGCTCGAGCGCGTCACGGAGTGACCGGGTGCTCGAGCGCACGAACGGGAGCCAACCGAGCGCTCGGTCAATCGCCGAGGCGAGAACGAGATACCGACGATGACGTAGGCGGTGGTGCGCCATCTCGTGACGGACCACGGCCTGCACCTGGTCCGCCTCGAGGTGGTCGACGAGTGCATCGGACAGCACGATCTGCGGGTGGCTTCCGGACACCGCACACGCAACCAGGCGCGTACTCGGAACGACCACCACGTCGAACTCGCCCACCTGCCGATGCCGGCCGATGAAGGGATCGACACGCGCGTCGCTGAGCCCCCGCAACGCGACCAGGACCGCGCGAACAAGACCCGCCGCGAGCCCAGTTGCGACCACGAGCATGGCGGTCGCCACGTAGACGCCGCCGATCGGTAACGCGTGCACGGCGCCGTCACAGAAGGCGCTGATGCCGGTGCCGTCCGCTGCATGGAGGACGGCAGGGATTCCCCAGAGTGACAGTCCGGCGACGAGCAAACCGCTGCCGGTCAGCAGCGAGTTCCGACAGACCCGCGCCCATTGCCCCGGGGTCAGATGCTGGAGCCGAGTCCGGAACGCACCAGGAACCGCGAGCATCGCAAGCCCCACGACGACCAAGATCAGCGTCACGATCGGCCCCGCTTGCTCCGCAAGGCGCGCAGGAACTCGGACCGCGAGTCGCTGTCGATCTGACTGACGAAGTGCGCGATCGCCGAACGCGAATCCCCTGCCTCGGCGAGCAGCGCGGACATGCGCTCCGCGGCGTACTCCGATCGCGAGGTGAACGGGTGGTACTCGAAGGCGCGACCGCGTCGACGGCGATCGAGCCGACCCTTCTCCCACAGGCGCGACATGGCCGTCATCACGGTCGTGTACGCCAACCCGCGCCGCCGCCCGATCGCGTCGTGCATCTCGCCGGGCGTCATCCACTCTTCGCGATCCCAGAGGACGTCGAGAACGGTTCCCTCGAGCTCACCGCGCCCAAGCGGACGTCGCGCCTTCGGCATCAGTGCATCGTCATCCAGAGCAACGAGGCAATGCAAGGACCGCGCGACTTGCCGCTTCGGTAGCTACGACGTAACGTCGTAGCTACAACCGCTCGGTGCCGTAGACCGTCGCGCTCCGAGACGTACTGAACCAGAGCTCCGCAAGGACAAACACACCGCCGATCAGGCAAGAGGGAGTCCCCATGAAGCGCCGATTCGTTCGGTTGGCCGCATTCGCATGTGCGAGCGCCATCACGATTTCGCTCGCCGTGCCCGCGGCGAATGCAGAGACGGTCGACTCGAAGCGCGCGCAGGCCGCGCGACTCGCGCAGCAGATCGAAGCGAACGGCATGCGGATCGCGGCACTCGGTGAGCGCTACAACGGCGCGCAGCTTGCGTTCCAGCAGGCTCAGTCACAGATCGCGGCTGCCGAGTCCCGCCTCGAGCGGACCCGCGCGCGCAAGGATCGCATCGAGACACTGATGCGCCGTCGCGCTGCCGACCTCTATCGGTCGATGGGAACCTCGACACCACTGAGCTCGCTCAACGGCGACACCATGCGTGACCGCATCCGGCGCTCGCGCTACACCGCGGCTGCGACCGAGCATGACTCGCAACTCGTGGAACAGCTTCGCGACGCGCGGGATCAGCTCCGGCAAGACCGCGCGGCTGCACAGCAGCGGCTCGACGATGCCCGTCGGCAGCGCGACGCCGCCCGGTCGGCGAAGACCCAGATCGAGGCGGCCAACGCGAACGAGCAGCGTCTCCTCGCTCAGGTCAAGGGCGAAATCGCGACGCTCGTGGCGCAGGAGCAGCAGCGTCGCGATGAGGCCGCCCGGCGTGTCGCAGTCACGCGAGTGTCGCAGCCCAGCTCAGGAGGGCGCGGTCCGGCCCGCGGGCCTGTGGATCCCGGAAGTGTGGGGGGGAACACGCCGCAGGTTCCAGTGTCGGGGGGCGTCGCCGCGGTCATCGCGTATGCCCGAGCGCAGATCGGCAAGCCGTACGTGTTCGCGACGGCCGGGCCCGACACCTTCGACTGCTCCGGTCTGACGATGATGGCGTGGCGCCAGGCCGGCGTGTCGATGGCACACTTCAGCGGCGCGCAGTTCAACTCGTTCCCCCACGTGCCACTGAACGCACTCCAGCCCGGCGACCTCGTCTTCAAGGGACCGGGGGGTGTCGACCACGTCGCCCTCTACATCGGGGGCGGCATGCAGATCGCCGCCACACACACCGGCAGCTACGTCAAGCTGCAGCCGCTCAGCTCGCCGCTCAGTGGGGCAGTGCGCCCCGGCTGACGCAGCGTCAGCACGATGATCGGAGGAACCATGACTCATCTCCGCTACACCGCCCCTGCCATCTCGTGCGACCACTGCAAGCACGCGATCGAGACCGCCGTCCGCGGGCTCCCCGGCGTGACCCGCGTGACCGTCGACGTCGAGCACAAGACCGTCGAGGTCGACGGAAGCGCGGCCGAGCCGGCGGTCCGCGCCGCCATCGCCGAGGCGGGCTACGACGCGACCATGGTCAGTCCGACGTGACCTCGACATAACGGAACGGATCGGCGTCGAACCGACCCGCACAGTCGTTCGAGCAGAAGACGAACGGCCGCCCTCCGAACTCGCGACTGATCAGCGGTTCCTCCGGGTCGAGACGCATCCGACACACGGGGTCGAACACCGGTGGCGAGCTGAGATCCTCCGGGCGCCGCAAAGCGAACGCCTCGACCGGCTCAGGGACGTTCCGCAAGGTCAGGGCGCCCAATGGGTGCGCAACCAGCGAATCCCCCACCGCACTGACCACTGGGCGCGACGCGACCACCTCACCGGAACGTGCGACGCCTGACAACCGCGACGCGACGTTCACCGTCGATCCGAATACATCACCGGGTCGCGCGATCACCGGGCCGGCGTGTACGCCAACCCGAATGGCGGGAAAGCGAGGCTCATGTTCGACTGCGTCGACAAGTCGCAGCACCGCTCCGACCGTCCCCTCGACCGACTCGCCTCGCAGCATCACCGCGTCTCCGATCGTCTTGACGATCTCCACACCGTCGGTGACCGCGGCTTGAGCAAGCTCGACCAGCCGGTCCGCGACCCCGACGGCATCCCAATCGCCGTGCGCTTCGGTCAGGGCCGTGAAGCCAACGAGATCAGCGAACACAACCACACCGAACTCGGACTCCACCACGCGACTCCTCGGTGTCGGTGACGCCGGACCCACCCTGACATGCTTCGTACTGCGACCGTACCGTCGGATCGCCTCACGCACCCCACGACCGCGGCAACTGAGCAGTATCGAGAGCGTGCAGCGCCGTCAGCCGGTGGCCGACGCCACCGCTGAAGTCGCCGCAGGCCGGAGCATCGCGAACGGGTGACCGGCGAGCCGGTCGCCGAGCGATTCAGACTCGATCAGGATCCGCAGGCCGTGGAGGGCTCGGTACCAGTCGAGTGAGCCCAGCTCGCGCGCATCCGATCGCCGCCGGTAGCTCGCGACGAACCGGCGGGCGAGTGACCGTCCCGCACCGTGCACCACCGCACCGAGCAGACCTCGCGCTTCGAGCGGCGGGTTCGCGAGCAGCAACGAGGTGAACGCGAGGTCGTACGCAGGCTCCGCGCGGATCGCGGCGGTCCAGTCGATCACCGTGACGCGGTCGTGATCGACCAGCAGGTTGAACGGGTGCAGATCTCCATGGCAGATGACGGTCGGCCCCTCTTCGGGTCGCTGTTCGGCGACCCGACGGACGCTGCGCAGGAGCTCTGAGTTCCCGAGGGCCTGCGCGCCCGCCTCGAAGTGGCCGAGGAGCGAATCGACGGTCCACGCGGCGTCGGGCGCAGCTGCGCGGACCGCGTCGGTGACCCGGCCGGGATCGACCGCGTGCAACTCCACCATCGTGGAGGCCAGCAACGCGGGAAGCTGCCGGAAGAGCCGCGGCGCCTGGGCGAGCGCGGCGGCACCGTCGAGCCCACTGAGCGGCGAGGCTCCGGGCGCGAGATCCATCACGGCCCAGCTCCCGCCGAGGCCACCGTCGGGTGATCCGTCCAGGCGAATGCTCGGGGTCGGGTACCCGGCCTCGGCGACCACCCGCTGGACGGCGGTCTCCTTCGCCGCCATACCGGCATCGGGAGCGATGCGGAGAACGAGCTCGGCGGGCACGCCGGGCGCCTGGCCGACCACGCTGAGCAGGTACATCGTCGCCCAGAAGCCGCCGGAGAGCGGTTCTGGATCGGACGTGAGCCGAGCAGCCGGCCATGCCTCACGGAGTCGGTCCTCGATGGTGTGGGCGGCGAGTTCATTGGTCACGGTAAAAACCGTAACGGTATCTGCCGTGATAGTCTAGAGGCATGACCGGCGCAGTGACGGAGACCACATCCGCTCGCCAAGACGATTCGTGGACCGTCGACGAGCTCGCCCGGCTCGTCGACCTTCCGGTCCGGACGATCCGCGAGTACCAGACCCTCGGCCTGCTTCCTCCCCCGCGCCGCGAGGGCCGGGTCGGGTATTACGGGGCCAGCCACCGCCGCCGCCTCGAGCTGATCGGTCGAATGCGCGAACGCGGATACTCGCTCGCGGGCATCCGGGATCTGCTCGGCGGCTGGAGCCGCGGCGCCGACCTCGGTGAGGTGCTCGGGCTCGAAGCCGATCAGCTCGTGCACGTCGACGAGCCGGGCGCGCCGGCATCACTCGATCAGCTCGCGGGCGCGTTGCCGGGCCTGGTACCCGACCACCTCGACGAGCTCGAGGCGATGGGCATCATCGAACGGAGCGGCGACACGTTCTGCGTGCCGAGCCCCTCGCTGCTCCAGCTGGCGATCGACCTCGGCGCGAGTGGTGCGACCCCGCAGACGACGCTCGTGCTCCTGCGCGCGATTGCCGATGCGGCGGACTCCATCGCGGACGCGGTCGTGGCCGGGATCCCCGACCTGCAACTCGGCCCGGACGGAGCGGCGGCGATGCTCCGCCGCGGCCGCGGGCTGCTGGCCCACGGCGTCGGACGCCTCACGCTGCACCGCACCGGACTTCGCCTCGGCATCAACGACGAGGCCGACGTCGAACCCGCGCTCCGCCGCGCCGTCACTGGAGCCGAGTCCTCATGAGCGTTACGGCGAACCAGGACCAGTTCGATGCCTGGAACGGCGAGAGCGGCACGCGTTGGACTGCCGATGCCGACCGGCGCGACCAGGTACTCGCACCGGTGGCCGACGCGCTGCTCGCGGCCGCAGTCATCAGGTCCGGCGACGACGTGCTCGACCTCGGCTGCGGTTGCGGCGCCACGACACTGGACGCCATGTCCGCGGTCGCGCCGGACGGCTCAGCGTGCGGCATCGATCTCTCCGCGCCGATGCTCGAACTGGCGCGAGGCCGGGGCGCCCGGCTCGACCGGGTCGAGTTCGTCCAGGGGGACGCGCAGACCCACCCGTTCACGCCCTCTTCGTTCGACGTCGCGATCAGCCGGTTCGGCACGATGTTCTTCGCCGACCCGGTCGCTGCGTTCACCAATATCCACCGGGCGCTGCGCCCCGGCGGGCGGCTGTGTCTCGCGACGTGGCGCCCGCTCGGCGACAACCCCTGGCTCGTGGTCCCGGGCGCGGCACTGCTCGGTCACGTGGCCTCGCTGCCTTCCGGCGAGGACGGCCCCGGCATGTTCGCCCAGTCGGACCCGGCCGTCGTGTCCGAGCTCCTGACCGCTGCCGGCTACCACGACGTCTCGCTCGAAGCTGTCGACGTGACGTTCACCCTGGGCGTCACGATCGACGACGCCGTGGACTATCTGGCGGACACGGGCCCCGCGCGCCGGGTGCTCGATGACATTCCCGACGACCGGCGCCACGCGGCACTGGCCGACGTGCGGAGCGTGCTCGCCGACCACGCCGACGAGCGAGGGGTACACCTCGGTGGTGGCATCTGGATCATCGGAGCGTCACAGTGAACCCGCGCGCCAGACTCGCGTGTTTTGCACGCGGAGGTGGCGGATGACTGCACGACTCGGACTGGTGTTGGACTGCAGCGACCCGGAGGCGCTCGCACCCTTCTGGGCGGAGGCGCTCGGCTACACGAACATCGGCGCCGCGGGGAGCTACGTGCTCCTCGTCGACCCTGACGGCGTTGCGCCCCAGCTCCTGTTGCAACGAGTGCCGGAAGGCAAGGCGGGTAAGAACCGCATGCACCTCGACATCCACGTGGCGGACATCACGGCCGAGGCCGAGCGCCTCGTCGAACTCGGTGCCCGACGGATCACACCCGACGCCGTCAACGAGCACGGGATGCACTGGTACCTCATGGTCGATCCCGCGGGTAACGAGTTCTGCGTGTGTGACGGCGGCTGCCGCTGACGACCCGCTGCGGTCAGAACGTCACGGTCTTGTCGGCCCAGAGCACCCAGTCGGCGGCCTCGGCGAGCGACGACCGTCGGGCGGCGTCGACGATCATCTCGTCCGAGACGCCGCGCGCGCTCATGCACGTGCCGCAGAGCCCCACCTCGACGTCGTGCCGGGCGGCGACGGTGAGCATCCGACCGAGGTGGTAGTAGCCGTTCGGCACCTCCTGGCCGTCGAGCGCGACCGTGACCGCGTCGCCGAAGCAGAAGACGCGGACGGTGACGTCGTCGCGCTTCGCGAGCTCCGTCGCGAGGCGCAGTCCGTTGTACGCGCGCTCGTCGCCGTATGCGGGGCCCTGGAGGATCACCAATACGTTCACGACGCGAGCTCCGAGTCGACCGGAAGTCCCGCCCGTCGCCACTCGGGAAATCCGTCCTCGAGCCGGCGGGCCTTCAGCCCGCGGCGCCGGAGTCGGCGCACCGCGTCGTCGGCGTAGACACAGAACGGACCCCGGCAGTAGGCGACGACCTCGGTGCCCTCGGGAAGCTCCCGCAATCGACGGCGGAGATCGTCGAGCGGCACGGAGCGCGCGCCGCGGATGTGGCCGGCGCGGTACTCCGCGGTCGGACGGACGTCGAGCACGATGAGATCGCCGTCGGCCATCCGACGGGCCAGCTCGGTCCGGTCGATCTCCTCGATGTCGTTGCGCCGGCCGACGTACGCGCCGGCGAGGTCGTCGAGCACCTCGAGGTGGGCCGACGCGACGTCGCGCACCGCCCGCCACAGCTCCCCTACGCGCTCGCTCGCGAGCCGGTAGTACACGCGCGTCCCGTCCCGACGGGTAGTCACCAGGCCGGCGGCAGCCAGTGCGCGCAGGTGATGCGAGGTGTTCGCCACGCTCTGGCCGATCTCGGCCGCGAGCTCGTCGACGTGGCGCTCGCCTTGGTCGAGCAGATCAACCAGCTCGGCGCGGCGACCGCTCGCCATCGCCTTCGCGACCTCCGCGAATCCGTCGTAGAGCGAGTCCTTCGCCTGCCGGTGGTCCACCATCTGGTCCTTCCTCAAACGATCACTTGACAAGCTAGCGGACCGCTTCCTACTCTTCAAACATTCGTTTGAGAAAGGCGGTGCCGTGGAGATCGTCAGCTTCGTCGAGGAGGGACTCGGCCATTCGTGCCACCTCGTCGATCTCGGAGACGGAAGGGCCCTTGTGGTCGATCCACCACGTCTGCCCGAGCAGCTCCTGCATGAAGCCAATTCACGCGGTCTGACGATCAACTGGACCGCCGATAGCCACTCGCACGCCGACTACGTGTCCGGGAGCCCCGAGCTCCGTGCCCGCGGCGCCACGTTCCTCGCGTCCGCCGGCGCGGGTCTCGTGACCCCGCACCACGGGCTCGCGGACGGCGACAAGGTCGACCTCGGCGGCAGGTTCACGCTGCAGGCGATCGCCACCCCGGGCCACACGCCCGACCACCTCGCGTATCTCCTGCTCGACCGGGGCACGCCGACCGCGCTGTTCTCCGGAGGCTCGCTCATGGTCGGCACCGTGGGGCGGACCGACCTGCTCGGCCCTGAGCCGCGCGAGGAACTGACCCGGAAGCTCTTCCGCGCCCTGCGCGACCGGATCATGACCCTGCCCGACGAACTTCGGGTCTACCCCACCCATGGCGCCGGGTCGTTCTGCTCGGCCCCCGGCGCGAGCCGACGGACCACCACGATCGGCGACGAACGAGCCACCAACCCGCTCGTCACCATCGACGACGAGGACGACTTCGTCGCCGCCGTGCTCGACGGGCTCGGCTCCTTCCCCAGCTACTTCCGGCGCCTCCCCGAGGTGAACCGTCGTGGCCCGCGCCTCTACGGAGCGGCACCCGATCTTCCGCTGCTCGACCTTCCCGAGTTCCGCGCCGCGATGGACCGCGGCGCACGGATCGTCGACACCCGCCCGATCGCGGCGTTCGCCCGCGGACACATCCCCGGCGCTTTGTCGAACACGCTGCGACCGGTCTTCGCGTCGTGGCTCGGCTGGCTCGTCCCTCCCGACACCCCGCTCGTCTTCGTCATGGATCCGGGCCAGGACCGCGCCGAGGTCGTGCTCCAGGCACTCGCGATCGGCCACGAGAACCTCGTCGGTGTGCTCGACGGCGGAATCGACACGTGGGCACGCAGCGGATCACCGATCGCCACCATCGCGTTGATCGGCGCCGACGGCGTCACGGGCACCGTGATCGACGTCCGCCAGCACTCCGAGTTCGCAGCCGGCCACGTGCCCGGCGCGATCAACATCGAGCTCGGCGACCTCCCCGACACAGACCCGCCCGTCGGCCGCCTCATGGTCATGTGCGGCCACGGCGAACGGGCGATGTCGGCCGCCAGCATCCTCACGTCCCGTGGCCACACCGACCTCGTCGTGCTCGACGGCGGTCCCGACGACTGGTCACGCGCGACCGGGACGTCCCTCGAGACCGCATGAACGTGACCGGGGCGGAGGCCAGGCCGATCCGGCTGGGACTGCGCGAGAACCTCGGCCAGTTCGCACTGCTCGTCGCGGTCAACGCGCTCGTCGGCGGGATGATCGGCCAGGAGCGCACTGTCCTGCCGCTCCTCGCGGACCGTGTCTTCGGGCTTACCGCGTACACCGCGACGTTGACGTTCATCGTCGCGTTCGGTGCGGTGAAGGCGGCGACGAACTTCTTCGCCGGCACGCTGTCCGATCGGTTCGGGCGCAAGCCGGTCCTCGTCGCGGGATGGCTGATCGGTCTGCCGGTCCCACTGCTCCTCATGTGGGCACCCACATGGGGCTGGGTGGTGTTCGCGAACGTCCTGCTCGGGGTGAACCAGGGTCTCACCTGGTCGACGACCGTCGTCATGAAGATCGACCTCGTGGGTCCCGCCCGCCGGGGATTGGCCATGGGCTTCAACGAAGCCGCCGGCTACGGCGCCGTCGCGGCCACCGCCCTTGCGACCGGCTTCATCGCCCAACACGCGGGACTCCGGCCCGAACCGTTCTTCCTCGGCCTCGCGTACGCCGCGCTCGGCCTCACTCTCTCGACCATCTTCGTGCGCGAGACCCAACATCACGCGCGCTACGAGGCGAGCCGACACGTCGCTGCAGACGACAGCCTCCACGGCGAGCTCACGACCGGCGAGATCTTCGTGCTCACCAGCTTCCGCGAGCGGGCGCTGTCCTCGTGCTCGCAGGCCGGCCTGGTCAACAACCTGAACGACGGGCTCGCGTGGGGCATCTTCCCGCTCTACTTCGCCGCCGCCGGCCTGTCGGTTGCCCGGATCGGGATCCTCGCCGCGGTGTACCCGGCGATCTGGGGGCTCGGCCAGCTCGTCACCGGAGGCCTCTCGGACCGCATCGGCCGGAAGTGGCTCATCGCAGCCGGGATGCTGCTCCAGGCCGTCGCGATCGGCGCGATCGCATCGACGACCGGCTTCGTCCCGTGGATCGTCGCGGCGGCCTTCCTTGGCGCCGGCACTGCGATGGTGTACCCGACCCTGCTCGCCGCCATCGGTGACGTTGCCCACCCCACGTGGCGGGCGCGATCAGTCGGCGTCTACCGCCTCTGGCGCGACGGCGGGTTCGCCGTGGGCGCCATCCTCGCCGGCGTCCTCGCCGACAGCTTCGGGGTCACGACGGCGATCTGGGCCGTCGCCGGTCTCACCGCCCTGTCCGGCGTGGTCGTCGCCGTCCGCATGTACGAGACCCATCCCCCGGACCGCCGCGGATCGCCGCGACCTCCGGCGGACCCGGTCCGTACGCCGAGTCTCGATCCAATCGTCGGGTGAACACCCGACGACAGCCGTCGATCCCATCCGTACTGTCGAACCCCGACCCTCGACCCGAGCGATCGAGCCCCGACCGAAGGAGATCCCATGGCTGCCGATGACAAGGTGCTGATCGGACTGACCCACGCAGTCGACGACCCGGAGTCGGTGCTCATCGCCTACCTCATGGGCGTCGAGGCGCTGCGCAAGGACAAGCAGGTCGTCATGTGGCTCACCAAGGACGGCGTGTACGTGGCAACCAGCGGGTACGCCGCGAACATCGAGGTGCCCGGCGCGCCATCGGTCCTCGAACTGCACAAGGAGTACGTCGAGCGCGGCGGCCGGTTCTTCGCGTGTCCCGTCTGCGTGAAGACCCACGGACTCGAGGAGGCCGAGTGGGTCGAGACCGCCGAAGTCAAGGGCGCGCCCGCGGTCTACGAGTTCTGCGAGGGCGGCGCACTCACCTTCACCTACTGACCAGTCGTTCAGAGGCGTAGGGTCATGAGCACGTTCAGCGGAGGGCAGGCATGAACGAACAGAGCACGAACCCGGTGGACGTCGACGCACTCCGCGCCGAGGTCCGCGACAAATACCGCGCGGTGGCGGTCGCGCCCGACGCCGAGTACCACTTCCACACGGGCCGGCGGCTCGCCGCGAAGCTCGGGTACGACGAGCAGGTCGTCGCCGCGCTTCCCGACCGCGCGGTCGAATCTTTCGCCGGGGTCGGCAACCCGTTCTCGATCCGCGCCATCCAGCCCGGCGAGCGCGTCGTGGACGCCGGGTCGGGCGCCGGGTTCGACTCGTTCGTCGCTGCGCACAGCGTGACCCCGTCCGGATCGGTGATCGGCGTGGACATGACCGCGGAGATGCTCGACAAGTCGCGTGCCACGGCCGGCGAGCTCGGCTTCGCACACGTCGAGTTCCGTGAGGGCTTCGTCGAGACGATGCCGGTCGCCGACGGCTGGGCCGACGTCGTGATCTCGAACGGCGTAATCAACCTCTGTGCCGACAAGCAGGCCGCGTTCGCCGAGATCCGCCGTGTGCTCCGGCCCGGTGGCACGCTGCAGTTCGCCGACATCGCGAACGGGCGACCGGTGCCACCCGAGGCGCTGCGCGACATCGACCTCTGGACCGGCTGAATCGCCGGTGGGCTGCCCCGTGAGGGCTGGCGGAAGATGCTCGAGGACACCGGCTTCACCGACATCCGCATCGGTCCACCCGTCGACACCTTCGCCGGCGCCACCGGTGAGGAGAAGGCTCGCAGCTTCGACGTGTTCGGCTACGCCTTCCGCGCCACCCGGCTCTGATCGGGCGTTTACACCGCTCCACGCGCCGGCAGCGGATCCAGCAGACCGTGGTCGACGGCGAACAGCGTCGCCGTCGCGCGATTCGAGGCGCCGATCTTCGTGTAGATGCGCTCGATGTGCGTGCCGGCCGTCTTCGGCGTGATGCCGAGCTCGTCGGCCACCTGCCGGTTGGTCGCGCCGCGGGCCAGGAGCACAAGGACCTCGACCTCGCGGGGGGTCAGCCCGCCGGGCCCACTGCGTCGCTTCCGATGCGGGTGGCCGGCCGCGACGAGGACCGCGTCGACCGTCGCAGCGTCGAACCGACCGGCGCCGGCCTCTCGGCGGAGCTCGGCGGCCGCCGCGGCCGGAGTGAGCGCCGGGCGGTAGGCCCGCGGCTCGACCATCGCGTGGTACGCGTCGGCGGCCGCGACGATCCGGCTCGCCGTCGTGAGCCCCGCACCCTGCAGCCCGCGGTGGTATCCGGAGCCGTCGAGCCGCTCGTGATGCGAGGCCCCGACGGCGCCAAGCCGTGCGAGCACCGGGGGCCGGGCGAGCATCCGCTCCGTGTAGTAGGGTGCAGTCGCACCCGTTCCCGCTCGGAGGTCGTCAGCGCCCCTGGCTTGTCGAGGATCGTGACCGGCACCCCGTTCCGCCCGAAATCGTGAACGAGCGCCGCGCGGCGCGCCTTCACCACTTCGTCTTCGGAGCAGCCCGCGACGCGCGCGGCCTCCGCGGCCAAATCGGCGACGGCTCGCGAGTGGCCGGCGAAGTACGGCGACCGCAGATCGGTGAAGTCGGCGAACGCCTCGAGCGCACGGTCGAGCTCTTCCTCGCTGCAGTGAGCGCGCAGGCCGGGCTCAGCGTCGATCAGCGCGATCCAGTCGACGTCTTCCTCCACCAGCGCGAGCAGCTCGGGTGCGTGATCACAGAACGCGTCGACCACGGTCGGATCGAACTGCGCGCCGCGCCGCTCGCGCGCGATCGCTCGTGCTGCCTCGACACCGCCGCGATGCGAGTGCACCTCGACGATGTCGGCCACGTGGAATAGGCGGATCGGGAACGCGAGGTCCTCGCCCCCGAGCCCGGCGGGGACTCCCTTGGCGTCCCACCGTCCGAACATCTGCTTCAGGGGCTCCTGCACGTTGGTGCCGAGGCCGATGCGCTCCGCGAGCACCGCGGTCGAGATGCAGTGCGACATCAGTCCGCGCTGGACCGCCTGTCCCCTCGTCACGACGAGCTTCGAGGCCAGCCGCAGGCGGTGCACGACCGGGGCCCCTGCGCCGACGTGCTCCAGCATGAAGCCGAGCATCGGCAGCCCGGAAAGATCGACGTCGTAGCTGTCGGCCCGGAACGCGATGTCGTCACCGAACCAGGTCGCAACCTCGAACGCGTCGGCGACACAGCCCACCCACGCCAGTAGCGCGACGTAATAGAGCGGCGCGCGCTCCGACTCGTCGAGGCCGATCCGGTCACCCAACGACGCGGCGATCCGCCACGCGCGCAGGACGTGCTCCATCGGCTGCCCCAGCCCGAGATCCGTGCCCAGCGAGAACGCGGCGACGAGCTCCGCCAGCCTCAGCTCGTCGTCGGTTCCAGGCATGCCCGGCAGCCTACGAACTCCGTGCCGAGCTACCGAGCGGAACGCTCGAACACTCCAAGGAGAGCCTCGTACTCATCGTCAGTGAGCAGGTCGTCGACATGGGCACCCGTGACCTCTCCGAAGGTCCCTTCCTGAAAGGTGTCCGGCGGCGGATCCCACGCGTTCCAGTCGTCGAACGCTGGGAGAACGGGATCACGCCACGGGTAGGCGGCGACGATGAGGACCAGGTCTCCCCAGGAGATCTTCCCCTCGCGGTACTGATGGATGCGCGCGGTGATCGTGGGCTCGGACGGAAGTTGTTCGGACATGGTCCTCCTCGGCGTTGGGCCGTCAGAGGCGTCCTGACTTCTTCGCCCAGGCCACGACGTCCTTGCGGAGCCAGATACGGCCCGAAGCGAGTTCGGCGACGGGCGACGGGAATGCGGCGTGGGTACGCGTGATGGCGTCGACGCGTTGACGGGTGACACCCAGCATCTCGGCGATCTCGGCGATGCCTACGAGGTCGAGCCGCATGTCGCGGACTCTAGGCACCGGGTGCGACAGTCGGTGGGATGACCTCTGACGGTCATTCATTATTGTCTTATGACTATAGCAGTGTGCTATTGTCTACGAACAACAACAGAGAAGCCCCGGCGGGTGCGGGAACACCCCCGGGGCGTGGCCGGAACCCGTATGAGGGGTGCCGACGTGGATGAGCCTAAGCGGGCGCGTGGTACGCGTTGCACGAGCGAGTTGGACCGGGAGCTGGGCCTCGTCGCGTCCGCGCTCGCGGCGGACACGGTGCTGTCGGCGCAGAGCTGTGCCCGGATGCTCGATCTCCAGGAGCGGTTCGGCCGGTTCGCCGCGGCGGCGTTCGGCGTCGATCAGCTCGCGGCAGTCGAGCCGGCGGTCGTCGCCGCGTTCGTACGGGCGCAGAGCCGGGACCGCCAGACACCTTCGGTGGCGACGATGCACCTCCGGCGTTCGGCGGTGCGGCTGTTGTTCCGGACGGGCCGCTCGCTCGGCCTGGTGACGGTCGATCCGACGCTCGACCTCGCACTCCCACCGCGCACGGAGACCGCGGGCCGACCACTGACTGACGACGAGGTCGCCGTGTGCCGCGCGGCATCGCTCACGTCACTGACGTCCACCCGGCTGTCAGCGGCTTGGGCGCTCGCCGAGGCGACGGCGCGCACCGCGGAACTCCCGCATCTGACCGTCGGCGATCTCGACCTTGAGCGGGCACGGTTGTGGATCCATGGCAGCCCGCGGACCGAGCCGCGGTGGGGTGCTTTGACGGAGTGGGGCTTCCGGCAGCTCGAGAGGCGCCTTCGGGACCACTCGGGTGAGCGGTTGGTCTACGGCGGTTCCAGTTCGGCGGAGAGTCGGCAGGCGTCGTCGTGTCAGGCGATTGGCGAGACCCTCCGCCGAGCCGGTCTGGGAGGTGAGCCGGACGTGCGGCCGATGTCGGTCGCAGCCTGGGCTGGCGCGCGGTTGTTCGCCGAGACGGGCCGCATCGAGGACGCGGCGCGTGCGCTCGGTGTGCGGAGTCTCGACCGCGCCGCGCGGATCGTCGGGTTCGACTGGCACGACGCGTGACCGCGTCGACGGCGGTGTCGACGTTCGAACGGGTCGAGGCGATCTTCACGAACCCGGCCCTCTTCGAGCTGGCCGAGCTGATCCCGGAGCAGGACTTCTCACGGGGCGGCCGGCGCCGCGAGTACCCCGCGTTCATGTGGCTCGCGTTCGACGCGCTCCTCTCCGTCTACGGGTCGGCCCGCGCGGTCGAAGCCGAACTCGCCCACCCGGCCGTTTGGGACTTCGTCCGCACGCTGGTCCGCGAGCGGTACCCGAAGGAACCGGACCGGTGGCTGCCAGAGCAGCCGATGCGCCGGCACCACTACACCTACGGCCGCGACCGGTACCTCACCGACCCCGCCCTGCTCGACGCGCTCGCCGATCAACACCGCCACCTCGCCTGCGGACAGGCCCGCGAGCTCGGCCTCATGGACCCGAACGGCGCGGGCTCATGGACCCATCCGGATCTGACCCGGATGCTCCACGCCGACGGGAAAGTGGTCACGCCGCTGTTCAAGCACCGGCCTGGCGACACCCGCGTCGACAAGACGACCGGCGAGATCCTCCCCCGCCGCACCGAGACCGACGGGCACCTCCACTTCCAAGGCGACGGCGAGACCGCCTGGGGCATCAAGTACGTCCTCGTCGCGGCACGATCCGAACACGTGCATGGGCGCGTGATCCTCGACGTTGCTTGGGTTCCGAAGGCCGGCGGCGAAGCCGCGACCGCGATGGAGTCGTTCGCCCGGCTCGCGCCTCTGCTGCCCGGCGCGCAGGGCGTGATCTACGACACCGCGCTGCGCGGCGTGCACCACCAAACCCTGCTCCGCGACCTCGGGTTCGTCCCGGTCAACCGCGTCACCGCCGCCAAAGCCGCCGTCAAGAAGCCGCGACGGTCCGGCGGGAAGAAGATCGCGAAGAGCGCCCACATCGAGACCAAGACGATCACCACCCCAAACGGGCCTGCACAGATCCAGCTCTACGCCCGCGACGGCGCCATCGGCATCGGTGAACTCACCGACACCGGCGACCTCACCTTCACCCCACTCCCGCGCGTCCGGACCCACAGGACCCGGGACCAGAACGGCAAGTACCGCTGGTACAACGACTACCGGCTCCCCGACGCCTACGGCTCGGGCACGGTCACGGTCCGGCTGCACGGCAACGCCGAGGACGCGGCCCGGAAGTTGAACCGGACCGAGAACGTCCGGCCCATCCCGCCCGGCGACCCCGACTTCGAACGGCTCTACCCGCGCCGCAACGACGCCGAGTCCATCAACCGCGCGCTCGACGACAGCCTCTGGCTCCGCCGCGCCCACAGTCAGGGCCATGCACGCCAGCAGCTCAACCTGCTCGGCTACGCCCTGATGGTCAACGGCCTCGCCCTCCACCAGCACCGGCGACGACAACCCACCACCCTCGCCGCCTGATCAGCAGCCCGCCCGCCCTCCGGGCGGAAGCGGCGCGCCCGGACCGGCCTCGAGTCGCCGCCAACTACCGTCGCGGCACGGACGCGGCCCACGCGCGTCCCAGATGCAGCCGAATCACCGCCGGATCCCGCAGCACCACCGGGTTTTCTGCCATGTTTTCTGCATCCCCCGCCCCCGTAGCTCAGGGGATAGAGCGTCGGTTTCCTAAACCGTGCGTCGCAGGTTCGAATCCTGCCGGGGGCGCAGATCAGACCAGCCAGCGCTCCGGCACGGCGCAGAGCTCCAGGACCCGTCGCACCACCCGGGCGGGACGGAGGAGACGCAACGACCGGCCCGACGCGAGCAGGTCGCGGTCGAGGTCGAACAGCACCTGCACCCCCACGGCGAGGACGATCTCGACGTCGGCGAGGTCGAGCACGACGTCGCCCGCGCCGGCGGCGACGGCCGTCGTGAGCCAGACGGCGAACTCGTCGACGGACGCCGGGTCGATGGCCTCGAAGGGGACACGGATGGGGTCCGGTGCGTCGCTCGGGGGGGAGATCTCGTCCTGCACCACAGGACCGAGCATGACGGGAGGGCCGCCGCTGCGCATCACCCCTAGGGGTGGTGTACGGCGAGCGCGCGACGGGAAGACTCGTCTGCCATGGGGAACGAGCGCGCCGGCCCGGTCCGGGTCGCCATCAGCAACGACTTCGAGCTCGTGGTCTTCGGGGTCGCGCAGATGCTCGCGCCGTTCGGGGACCGCGTGGCCGTGGTCGACAGCGCCGTCGGCGGCGAGGACATCGACCGCCGTGTCGACGTGGCGTTGTTCGACACGTTCGGCCATCCGAACTCCGGGGTCGACGAGGTCGCCCGCCTCGTCGCGGACCCCGACGTCGGCCAGGTCGCGGTGTTCACGTGGGACTTCGACCCCGCGGTCGTCGACCGACTCCGCCGGCAGGGCGCGCGCGGCTACCTCAGCAAGGCCATGCCGGCCGCCGATCTCGTGACGGCGCTCGAGCAGATCGCCGCGGGTCACGACGTCGTGAGCGTCGACCCCATCCTCGACCGCCACTCCGACGGTCACCGCGACTGGCCGGGCCGCGGGCGCGGGCTCTCCGAACGCGAGAGCGAGGTCCTGATCCTCGTGGCCGAGGGCATGAGCAACCTCGACGTCGCGGCGGCGCTCAACATCTCGATCAACTCGGTGAAGACGCACATCCGGTCGGCGTACCGGAAGCTCGACGTGTCGACCCGCGCCCAGGCGGTGCGCCGCGTCCTGGACCTCGGGATGGTGCGACCCCAGGCGAGCTGATCCGCCCGTCCGATCCACCCCGGCACGACGCCGGTACCCTCCGCCCCGGGATCCGGAGCGAACGGGAGCAGGCGGGGCGTGCCGACGCGCAGGGAGAGGATCGAATCGGCGGTACCCGGTGTCGGCATGCTCCGGACCTACCGGCGCCGGTGGCTGCGCGCCGACCTGGTCGCCGGGCTCGTGCTCGCCGCGATCCTGGTGCCCCAGGGCATGGCCTACGCCGAGCTCGCGGGGCTTCCGCCGGTGACCGGCCTGTACACGACCATCGCGTGCCTGGTCGCATACGCGCTGATGGGCCCGTCGAGGGTGCTCGTGCTGGGGCCGGACTCCTCGGTCTCGCCGCTGATCCTCGCTGCGATCACGCCGCTGCTCGTGACCGGCGACCCGGGCGCCGCGATCGCGCTCGCCGGGATGCTCGCGATCCTCGTCGGCGCGGTCGAGATCGCGATGGGGATCGGCAAGCTCGGGTTCGTCGCCGACCTCCTCTCGAGCGAGATCCAGGTCGGGTACATGAACGGGCTCGCGATCACCATCGTCGTGGGTCAGCTGCCGAAGCTGTTCGGCTTCTCGACCGACGCCTCCGGGTTCTTCGACGAGCTCCGACAGTTCGTCACCCACCTCGACGAGACCAACGGTTGGGCGCTGGGCGTCGGCGTCGCCTGCCTGGTGGTCATGCTCGTGCTCCCGCGCGTGTCGCGACGGATCCCGGCGGTGCTCGCGGCGGTGGTGGGCGCGACGGTCGTGTCCGCGATCGTCGACCTCGCCGCGAAAGGGGTCCGCACGGTCGGGACCCTGCCGGCGGGTGTGCCGAAGCCGTCGCTGCCGTGGACGAGCTTCAGCGACCTCGGCCCGTTGCTCGTCGCCGCGATCGGCATCACCCTGGTGTCGCTCACCGACACGATCGCGACCGCCTCGAGCTTCGCGGCCCGGCGCGGTGACGAGGTCAAGCCGAACCGGGAGATGATCGGCCTCGGGGCGGCCAACGTCGCCGCCGGGCTCTTCTCGGGCTTCGCGATCTCGACGAGCGGATCCCGCACCGCGGTCGCCGAGCAGTCGGGCGCGAAGTCCCAGGTGACCGGGCTCGTGGGTGCGGGCGCGGTCGCGCTGCTGCTGCTGTTCCTCAACGGCCTGCTCGCCGATCTCCCGCAGTCGACCCTCGCCGCGGTCGTCATCACCGCCGCGATCGCTCTCACCAACGTGCCGGAGGTGATCCGCTACTGGCGGGTGCGGCGCAGCGCGTGCGTGCTTTCGGTCGTCGCCACCCTCGGCGTCGTGCTCTTCGGCGTCCTCGAGGGCATCGTGATCGCGATCGTCCTCGCGATCCTCATGTTCTTCCGGCGCAGCTGGTGGCCGCACGGCACCGTGCTCGGCGACACGGACGGCATCGAGGGCTGGCACAGCCTCGAGGCCTTCCCCGACGCGCAGGTGCTCCCCGGTGTCGTCGTCTACCGGTGGGAGGCACCCCTGTTCTTCGCCAACGCCGGCGCGTTCCGGCAGCAGATCCGTGAGATCGTCCGGATGCAGGAGCCCCGCTGGGTCGTGATCCAGTGCGAGGCCGTCACCGACATCGACGTCACCGCCGCCGAGATGCTCACCCAGCTCGACCACGAGGTGAACGCGCGTGGCATCCACCTCGCGTTCGCGGAGATGCGGACCCGGGTGCAGGGCCTCGCACTGAGGTACGGGATGTTCGACACACTCGACCGCGACCACTTCTACCCGACCCTCGACGTCGCGCTCGCCGCGGTGCGGGCCGAGGACACGGGCGCGGACCCGGCCCCACCACCGGGGGCGATCGAGGACTAGCGCAGGTGCTCGTCGATCGCGGGTGGACTCCCGGCGATCGTGCGGAACAGCGCGGAGACGGTCCACCAGACCGACGGCGGCGCGAGCGCGGCCGGCGAGTACCCCGGCGCGTGGTTGGGGATACGGACCCGGAGCGCACCGGGCAACGACCGGAACACGAGCGGCGGATCCATCACCAGTGCCTCGCCGTCGACGCCGATCTCGACCGGCTCGTCGGACTCCACCCGGAACTCGGGCGTGTTCCAGTCGTGGAAGCCCGGGAACCGCGAGACCTGGCCGGCCGCCTCGGCCGCGACGAACGTGGCGACGCCGGCCGCGCTGTCGATCTCCACCGCGGTCACGCCGAGCTCGCCGGTGTCGAGCCGGGCCCGGGTGCCGAACCCCGACAGCCGCGTGAGGCGGTACGGGTTGTTCGACACGAGGACCACGGGCGCGTTCTCGTGCTCGGCGCCATCGGGACCATGGAAGCGCATCGAGAAGGGGGATTCGCCCGGGCCGAGCAGCTCCGGCAGCATCGACGCCGCGGTCTGGGCCTTCGCGTCGCGGTACTCGGGCGACTGCACGACCTTGGCGTAGACGCCGAGCGACGCGTTGTTCACGAAGACCCGGTCGTTGACGACCGCGAGGTCGATGCGCCGCTCTTTCGCGTCGCCGAAAGCGTCGAGCGCGCCGACGACGTCGTCGCGGTCGAGGCCGAGGTCCAGGGCGAAGTGGTTGCGCGTCCCGGCCGGGATGCACACGTGCGCGACGTCATGGTCCTTGGCCACCGACGCGACGAGCGCCTGCGACCCGTCACCGCCCGCCATGCCGATCACGTCGCAGCCCCGTTCGATCGCGTCACGTGCGAGCTGCAGCAGGTCCGTCCCGGGCTCGAGCAGCACCGGCTCGATGCCACGAGCGCGGGCCTCGTCGACGAGGTGGAACTCCTCGCCCTTCCCGCCCCCCGACTTGGGGTTGATGATCAGCACGCCGTGGAGCGCGGGTCCGACCGGCCTGCCCGGGACCTCGGCCTCGCGGAGACTGGTGCGGTCGCGCCGCAGCGCGTAGCGGGCGCAGAGCGACGACAGCGCCAGGACGACGACGATCAGCAGGACCGCCAGCCCGTGCGCCGATGCGGTGATCGTGAGCACGAGGATGGCCGCGACCGCACCGCCCGCCACGAGGAAGCCGAGCACCCGCAGGCCGGTGTGGCGCGTGGCGGCGAACCAGCCGCCCACTGCGGCGAGCGGGATCAGCAGCAGCGTGACGACGAGGCGCAGGACGTCGCCCGAGAGCGCGACGACGGCGGCGACCAGCGCGGCGACGAGCAGGAGCAGCGCCGCGAGGGCGGCGACACGACGACGGAGCACGGCCGGATTGTGGCACCGGGCCGGGTCCGGGCGGGCCACCGGGCCGCCGCCGGCGTCACTTCCAGCGGCGGCGCGTGCCCACGATCTCCTGGGTGTAGCCGATGATCGACGCGAACGAGCAGAGCACCTGGTACGCAAGCAGGAACGCGAGGTAGCCGAACCGGTTGCGCCGGACCCGGAGATCGAGCGGGGCGAACACCGCGTGACTCTGGTGGCGCCGGAGCCCTCCGTAGACGAGCAGCGTGATCGGCAGCACGAACAGCGTCCACATGCTCACGAGGATCGGGTAGCCCAGCACGGCGAGGACCAGGCCGGGGACGAAGAGGAACGCGTACCCGACGTCGAGCAGCGGGATCAGCAGGTCGATCCCGGCGATCAGCCGGGTCAGGAAGCGCGACTGGCGCCACGGCGGCACCGCCCGGATGCCCTCGAACATGCCGCGGGCCCACCGGGCGCGCTGACGCATGAAGTGGCGGACCTCGGAGGGCACGTCGGTGAAGGCGACGGCGGTCGGCTCGGTGTACACGCGGTCGCCGCCCTCCATCAGGCGCCAGGTGACGACGATGTCCTCACCGATCGCGTCGGGCCAGCCGCCGACGCGCTGCACGTCCTCGGTCCGGTAGACCGAGAAGGCGCCCTGCGCGACGAGCGTGCTCTGGTACATGCCCTGCATGCGCTTCACTGCAGCGATGCCGAGGTAGTAGTCCCACTCCTGCATGCGGGTCAGCAGGTTCTCGCGGGAGTTGCGCACGAGGACCGCGCCGGCCACCGCCACCGTGTCGGCCGGGGCCGACTCCATGCGGGAGACGAGACGGCGCAACGCCTCCCGGTGCAGCAGCGTGTCGGCGTCGACGGTCGCGACGAGCGGGGTGTCGATCGTGGCGAGCGCGGCGTTGAGCGCGTGCGACTTGCCGGGCGTGGTCTCCATCACGATACGGAGGTCGGCGCCGGCCGCCTCGGCGGCGGCGAGCGCGGCGGCCTGCGTGCCGTCGGTCGACCCGTTGTCGGCGAGGACGATCGTCAGCGGCCCGTCGTAGTCGGAGCCGGCGATCCGCTCGATCGTCGGCCCGATCCCCGCTTCCTCGTTGCGTGCCGCGATCACGACCGTGATCGCGGTCGTCGGGTGCTTCACCTTGAGGCGGGGCTGGCGGTCGAGGACCAGCGACGCGGCGAGGAACGCGATCAGGAACCCGGGCACGTACGCGAGCAGCGCGATCGAGATCCAGGCCGGGATCGATCCGATGGCGTTCGCGAGGTCGTCGTGCCACGGCAGCGACAGCACGACCGCGAGCGCCATCCACGCGATGCCGATGGCGAGCGAGATGCCGAACTTCGCGGCGACGGGCAGGTAGTAGCCCCGGCGACGACCGGTCTCGGGCGGGGCGGCGCGCTCGGTGGTCCGCGCGAGGCGGACCGCGCCCGGCGCCCCCGAGGGCGCGGGCGGCGGCGCCGCGTGTTCCGTGCCCGTGCGCGCGAGTTCGACGGTCGGCTCCGATGCGGCCACGTCGTCGTTTCGGCTTCCGGACCTTGGAACTGAAGTCGACGATTCTGGGATGTTCAGTGGACGGCCGCGAACCGTACGGCGGACCACCGGTAGCGTCGCTGGGATGCAGACGCTCGCCGAACCCGCCGTATACGCCTGGCCGCAGTCCGTCGTGGGCGGCGACGTCGTCGGGATCCACGCCGCCGGCCCGCCGGCCGCGGCCCAGCTGACGATCGCCCGCCTCGGTGGACGTCGCGAGGTGGTCCACCGCGAGGCGTTCGACCTCGAGCCCCACCCCGTGCCCGACGACGCCGCGGTCCAGGGCTGCGGCTGGCCGGTCGCGCTCGCGATTCCGGTCGACCCCTCCTGGCCGAGCGGCTACTACGAGGTGGTCGTCCGGACGGACGCGAGCCGGGTGGCGCACGAGGCCGTCGGCTTCTTCGTGGTGCGCGCCGCGGCGCCCGATCCCGACCGGCCGCTGATCGCGCTCTGCACCAACACCTACAACGCGTACAACGACTTCGGCGGACACAACCTCTACGACGGTGGGACGCACGTGTCGTTCGCCCGGCCCATGGCCAAGGGCCTCCTTCGCAAGCCGGATGCGCCCGGCGCGCGCGTCACGGTCATGGAGACACCCGACCCGCAGAACCGCGTGCACGTCCGGTACCTGCGCGAGCACGCGTTCACCCAGTGGGCGGGCTCGGCCGGGTGGCCGAACTACGAGCAGGGCTTCGTGCGCTGGTGCGAGCAGCACGGCTATCCCCTCGACTACGCGCTCAACGCCGACCTCGAGGACCCCGCCACGCTCGACGGTCGCCGCCTCTACCTGTCCGTCGGCCACGACGAGTACTGGTCGGGCCCGATGCGCGACACCGTCGAGGCGTTCACCCACGCGGGCGGCAACGCGCTGTTCCTCTCGGGCAACACGTCGTTCTGGCAGGTCCGGATCGAGGACGACGGCGCCACCATGGTCGGGTACAAGGACCGGTTCCGCCGCGACCCGGTGTACGGCACCGACCGCCAGGCCGAGATGACGTCGATGTGGTCACACCCGCTGATCGAGCGACCGGAGAACCACATGACCGGCGTCAGCTTCGTGCGCGGCGGCTACCACCGCATCGGGCGGACCGTCGCGTCCGGCGCCGGCGGCTTCACCGTCTACGACCCCGACCACTGGGTGTTCGACGGGACCGGCACCACCTGGGGCGACCTGATCGGTCGCGACGGCGTGATCGTCGGCTACGAGTGCGACGGCTGCGACTTCGAGATGCGTGACGGGCTGCCCCGCCCGACCGGCACCGACGGCACCCCGGCCGACTTCCGCATCCTGGGCCTCGCCCCGACCCAGCACTTCGACCACCAGAACGCGCCGCGCCCGCCGGGCGCGGACCAGCTGAGCGAGGTCCAGGGCATCGCGCTGACGATGTTCGGATCGACGGAGCCGGAGGCGGTCGCCCGCGTCGCGCACGGCCACGCCACGATGGGGATCCACGAGCCCGGCGGGTTCGTGTTCACCGCGGGCACCACCGACTGGGTGTGGGGTCTCACCGGATCGGATCCAGTCGTCGAGCGGATCACCCGCAACCTCATGGACCGCGGCCTCGCCCGTACCTGACCCGAACTCGGTCAGAAGGTCTGCCGGGCGAGGAGGTCGTCGATGGTCTCGCGGCGGACGAGCACGCGGGCCGCACCGTCGGCGGCCTCCACCACCGCGGGCCGGAGCGCGCAGTTGTAGTTGCTCGCGGTCGAGAAGGTGTACGCCCCGGTGTTCGGCATCACGACGAGATCGCCGGGCTGCACCTCCGGCATCGGCACGTCGCGGGCGAGCACGTCACCGGAGTCGCAGTGCATGCCGACGACGGTGACCGGCCCGGGCACACCGGCCGCGAGCGCGAACGGCGCGGCCTCGCGCCAGCCGACGACCGCCTCGAGGTCGTCGCCGGTCCCACCGTCGACCGCGACGAACGTGGTGCCGGCGGTCCGCTTGACCGTCCGCACCGAGTACACCGTGACGCCGGCGCGCGCCACGAGCGACCGGCCCGGCTCGACGATCAGCTCGGCGTCGTCGCGGAACCCGGCGGCGCGCATCGCGTCGTCGAGCGCGCGCACGTGGTCGGCCATCGTCGGTACCGCCATCGTCCCGGTCAGCGGGACCCCGAGCCCGCCGCCGGCGTCGAGCACGGCGAAGGCGGCGATGTCGGTGAGTCTGCCCACCCGCTGCACCGCGTCGACGAACGGCTCGAGCGCGGTGATCTGGGAGCCCACGTGGAAGTGCACCCCCACCAGCCGCAGGTGGCGGCTGGCGGCGACCGCGCCGAAGACCGCCGGCGCCTCGCCCAGCGTCACACCGAACTTCTGACCGTGGTGCGCGGTCGCCATCGCGAGGTGCGTCGCCGGGGGCACGCCGGGCGCGAGCCGCACGAGCACGTCGACCGGGCGGTTCGCCACCGCATCGAGGTGCTCCACGTCCTGCGGGCCGTCGAGCACGACGAGACCGACACCGGCCTCGACCGCGTGCTGCAGCTCGGCCGCGCTGCGGCCGTTCCCGTGGTGCACGATCCGGACCGGGTCCACCGCCGCGGCACGCGCCGTCGCGAACTCGCCGTCGGTGGTGACGTCCGCGCCGATGCCGTGCCGGGCGAACCGGGCGATCACCGCGACGAGCGGCAGCGCCTTGGTCGCGAAGACCGCACGCGCCGGCCGGGCGATCGCGTCGAGGGTGCGGACGTACTCCGTCGCCCGCGCGTCAAGGTCGGACGCGTCGAGCACCTGGAGCGGCGACCCGAACTCGGCGACGAGATCGGCGATCGCGCACCTGCCCACGCTCGGCGGCCCGACGGGCCCGTCCGCCCACGTCCGCGGCAGGTGCGGCCCCGTCACCGGTGGCTCACGGGGTCGGCGGGTCGGCCCGGAGCCCGGCGGCGGTCTTCCCCTCGGTGAACCGGACGATCCGCGCGGCGGCCCGCGTCAACGGCACGAGGTGTGCGCGGTCGATCTTGTCGGGCGTGTCCACCGAGTCGAAGAGGTACCAGGGCGCCGCGAGGAAGTGCACGACCGGGACGCCGGCCAGGTGGAACCCGGCGCCGTCGGTCGGCGGCGCGGCGCCGAACGCGTCGGGTGCGAGGAGCATCGAGCGGGTCAGCGCCTCCTCGCGCAGCACGGCGGCGACCGCGGTCTCGAGGGAGGCGTGCCGGCTGGTGAAGAACCAGCGGGGCACCGGGAGGTCGGTCGCCTCGACCTTCCCACCGGCCGCGCGCGTGGCCTCGAGCGCCGCGTGCTCGAGGTGCACCTCGAGCACGACCCGGTCGAGCTCGTGCGTCGGGTCCGTGACGTAGGCCGCGTTCCCGGCACCGCCGCTCATGTGGCCGGCCTGGAGCAGGAACCGCAACCGGTGCGGACGCTCCGACCGGGGCCGCCGCGACCAGTAGTGCGCTTGCGCGAGCACGAGCGACGTGCCGCTCGCGTCCTCCACCGCCGACGCCCACGGTCCGTCGTGGTGCGAGCCGATCACCACCATCTCGTCGTCGGCGCCGGGCAGGTCGCCCATCACGTTGTACGACGTGTGCGGCGTCGTGCGCGACCCGACCGACAACCGCACCCGGACCGGTCCGCTCGCGAGCTGGTCCCGCAGCCACCGGCCGTCGTCCCCGCTCACGTACACGCCGGGGATGGCGCCGGGCTTCGCGTCGTAGGGCACGAAGTACTCGTGGGTCCCACCCGGGTCGGTGACCGTGCCGACGAACGCGGCGGCACCGGCACGCGTCGCGTTGCCCAGCACGTTCTGGAAGTCGGTCGCGAACGGCACGGTGTGCATGCCGTGGGCGAGCGAGCCCTGCGCGTCGTCGACGATCCGGCCGCGCATGTCCTTCGGCGCGCTGCCCGACGTGGCCAGCGCCGTGGCGGGCAACGTGATCAGCTCCACGGGGTAGAGCAGGGCGCGCCCCGCCGCCGCGCCCGGGTCGCTCGCGTCCCACGCCGTGAGCTCGAGATCGAGCCCGGCGGTGGGCGCGCTGAACGGCACCGGGAAGTGCTGCAGGCGACGGGTCGTCCCGGCCGCCGTCGTGACCGTCAGCGACGACGATCCCGGCTCCCACTTCTTCACCGGCACCGGCTCGCGCCGGACGTCGTGCAGTCCGAGCCGGCGGAACTGCTGCTCGATCCAACCCTCCGCCCAGACGTCGGCCGGGTAGCCGGGCCGGCGGACACCGCGACCGACGATCCGCTCGATCCAGCCGAAGATCTGCTCCTCGGTCGGCAGGTCCGCGGACGCGATGCCGGAGGCGTCGGGTCGCGCCCGGCGCACCGGGCGCCCGGCCGCGTCGCTGCCCGACGTGCAGGCCGCGAGGAACGCCGCCGCCGCGCCGGAGGTGGCGAGGAACCGACGCCGGCTCCAGTCGCGCGGCGCGGTCACGTCCTCACCTGAGGCCCTGCCGGTGTCGTCACGGGCCGACCGTACCCCCGGGCGGGCGGACCCTGCCGCGTACCATCGACCGGGCGCCGGCCGGGCGCCGTGGGAGGCCGGACGTGGCGCAGCCGATCGAGATCGCGGGACTCGTCAAGACCTTCGGCGCCACCCGGGCGCTCGACGGACTCGATCTCGAGGTGCGCACCGGCGAGGTCCACGGGTTCCTCGGCCCGAACGGCTCGGGCAAGACGACGACGATCCGCACGCTGCTCGGGATGCTGCGCGCCGACGCCGGATCGGTACGCGTCCTCGACGGCGACCCGTGGCGCGACGCGGTCGCGCTCCACCGCCGGCTCGCGTACGTGCCCGGCGAGGTCACGCTCTGGCCCAAGCTGAGCGGTGGCGAGATCATCGACCTGCTCGGCCGCCTGCGCGGTGACCTCGACCCGGCCCGGCGCGACGAGCTGCTGGAGCGCTTCGAGCTCGACCCGAGCCGTAAGGCGCGCACGTACTCGAAGGGCAACCGGCAGAAGGTCGGGCTCGTCGCCGCGCTCGCGTCGCGCGCCGAGCTGCTCATCCTCGACGAGCCGACGTCCGGGCTCGACCCGATCATGGAGGCGACGTTCCAGGACTGCATCCGCACGATGCGGTCGGAAGGCCGCACCGTCCTGCTCTCGAGCCACATCCTCGCCGAGGTCGAGGCGCTCTGCGACCGCGTCAGCATCATCCGCGCCGGCCGAACCCAGGAGACGGGCACGCTCCAGGAGCTGCGCGGAATGACGCGCACCGCCATCGCGGCCGAGCTCGAGCGCCCGCCCGAGGGGCTCGACCGCCTGGCCGGCGTGCACGCGCTGCGCGTCGACCGCACCCGGGTGGAGCTCGACGTCGACACCCATCGGCTCGACGGCGTGCTGCGCGCGCTGACCGGATTCGGCGTCCGCACGCTCCTGAGCCACCCGCCCACGCTCGAGGAGCTGTTCCTGCGCGAATACGGCGAGACCGTCGGCGACGCGGGCACCGCGCCGGACGCGTCCGCGTGACGACCGCCGCCGCGCCTCCGGCGTCGCTCGCGTCCGAGCACGCGCTCACCGGGCTCGGCACGCTCGTCCGGTTCACCGTCCGGCTCGACCGGGTCCGCATGGCGGTCTGGGTCCTGTCGATCGTGCTCACCGTCGTCGCGACGGTCGCGAGCATCAAGGGCCTGTACCCCACGCAGGCCGACCTCGACAAGGCCGCGCTCGTCTCGCAGGACAACGCCGCCGCGATCATCTTCAACGGACCGGCGCAGGGCCTGCGCACCGTCGGCGGCGAGGTCGCGTTCAACACCGGCACCTTCGGGCTCATCCTGATGGGCCTGATGAGCGTGTTCCTCCTGGGCCGGCTCACGCGCGGCGAGGAGGAGGCCGGTCGCGCCGAGCTCGTCCGTGCGCTTCCCGTCGGTGCGCACGCACCACCGGCCGCGTCGCTCCTCACCGTCGGCGCGGTGAACGTGGTCACGGGGCTGCTCGTCGCCGTCTCGCTGATCGGCGTGGGGCTCCCCGCGACCGGCTCGATCGTGTTCGGCCTGTCGTTCACGCTCTTCGGCCTGTTCATGGCGGCGGTCACGCTCGCGGCGGCCCAGGTCACCGAGAACACCCGCGTCGTGTACGGCATCGGCGGGCTGGTGCTCGGCGCCGCCTTCCTGCTGCGGGCGATCGGCGACGTCGGTGACGGCACCGTCTCCTGGCTGTCCCCGATCGGCTGGGCCCAGAAGACCCGCCCGTTCGCCGGTGAGCGATGGTGGCCGTTCCTCGTCCTGCTCGGCGCGACCGCGGCGCTCGCCCGGCTCACCGTCGCGCTGTCGCGCCGGCGCGACCTCGGCGGCGGACTCGTCCGTCCCCGCGCCGGGCGGGTGCACGCCGCCGCGTCGCTCGGCCGGCCCGTCGGCCTGGCCGTGCGCCTCCAACGCGGCAGCGTGATCGGCTGGACGGCCGGGCTGCTCGTCCTCGCGGTCGCCTACGGCTGGATCACCGACTCGATCAACAGCTTCGTCTCCGACAACCAGACGATGACCGACATCATCGCCGCCCAGGGCCACGGCACCCTCGTGCAGCAGTACCTGGCGATGTCCTTCCGCATCCTGGCGCTCATCGCCGGCGGGTTCGCGATCCAGTCGGCGCTGCGGATCCGCAGTGAGGAGACGGCGGGCCGCGCCGAGCCGGTGCTCGTCGCCGGGGTCTCCCGGGTGCGCTTCGCCCGGAGCCACCTGATCGTCGCGTTCGGCGGGACGCTGCTCGTGCTCGTCGTGAACGGCCTCGGCTTCGGCGTGACCGACGCGCTCGTCACCGGCACGTCGGGCGCCATCGCCGACTCGGTGATCGGGTCGCTCGTGTTCCTGCCCGCGGTCTGGCTGCTGATCGCGATCGCGGTCGTGCTCGTCGGGCTGGCACCCCGCGCGACGGCGATCGCCTGGGGCGTCCTCGGCGTGTGCTTCGTGATCGGGATGTTCGGCCAGCTGCTCGACCTGCCGATGTGGCTGCAGGACGTCTCGCCGTTCCAGCATCCGCCGCGCTACCCCGCCGCGTCGGTCACGTGGCTCCCCCTCGTCGTGCTCACGGTCCTCACCGTCGTCCTCACTGCGGCCGGCCTCGCCGGGTTCCGCCGCCGCGACCTCGCCTGAGGCCCGGGCGCGCACCGCCGTCCCGGCGCTCCTGGCTCACCCCCGCTCGGTTTGTTGCGATCCGGTCGCTGAGCGACCGATCCGCAACAAACCCGGCGGGAAGGGCGCGAGCATCGGGCCATCTGGTCGGCGGGACCGCCGACCTCAGGTGCCCTCGCGGCCGAGCTTCCAGTAGCCGCGCACCGTGCACTGCGAACGGTCGAGGCCGCGGTCGTCGAAGAGGTGCCGCCGGATCCGCTGCACCGCGGCGGCCTCGCCCGCGGCCCACACCCGCACGTCGGCGGGCAGGTCGGCGGCGGTCACCGCAGCGACGAGCGCGGCTCCCGGCACCTCGTGCGCCCCGACCCACTCGACCGTCGCGAGGTCCGGGGCCCCGAGACGCGCGTCCGGCACGGCGATCTCGACGAGGGCGCGTGCCGTCGCGCCGTCCGGCACCGCCGCGATCAGCTGACGGAGCGCGGGCAGCGCCGACTCGTCGCCCGCGAACAGGTGGTGCGTCGTCCCGGGGTCGAGTCCGTGCCCCCGCGCCGGACCGGACACTGCGACTTCCTCGCCGGGCCCCGCCGACCGCGCCCAGTCGGACAACCGGCTCGCGCCGTGGAGCACGATCGCGACGTCGAGCGTCCCGGCGTCGGGATCCGCGGCGACGGGCGTGAGCGTGCGCAGCCCGGGACGGCGGCCGTCGGGCAGCAGGAACTCGTTGCCGTTCCACTCGGGGATCACGAGCCCCTCGGGCTCGGGCAGCAGCAGCCGCACGCTGGCCGCCGGCTCGTCGACCCGGATGCCCGGGAGCCCCGTGAGGGTCACGCCGAGCAGCCGCGGCGTGATCGGCTCCGTCCGCAGCACCCGGGCCGTCCGCAGCGGCGCGGGTGGCCGGCGGGCGGGAACGGCGGAATCCATCGCCGCATCCTGGCACCCGTCGAGGTGGACGGCCGCGCCCCCGCCGTAGGAAGGTTCCGCCCATGACCATCGCCATCACCGACGATCACCGCACGCTCGCCGACACCGCGGCCGAGCTCCTCCGCAACCGCGACAGCCGGGGCGCGGCCCGGGCCCTGCTCGAGGCGCCCGAGGAGCCGCGCCCCGCGCTCTGGGACGAGATGGCGCAGCTCGGCTGGGCCGGGCTCCACCTCCCCGAGGCCCACGGCGGCTCGGGCTTCGGCCTGCCCGAGCTCGTCATCGTGATCGAGGCGCTCGGCCGGGCCATCGCCCCCGGTCCGTTCGTCCCCACCGTCACCGCGAGCGCCGTGATCGCCGCCGCCGGGTCCGAGGAGCTGCAGGCGAAGTACCTCCCCGGTCTCGCCGACGGGTCGGTGACCGGCGCCGTGGCGCTCGCCGGCGCACTGCGCGTCGACGGTGGCAGCGTCTCGGGATCGGCCGGCACCGTGATCGGCGGCGGTCTCGCCGACGTGATCGTCGCCGCCGTCGAGGACGACGTCGTGATCATCGACCTGCGCGAGACGAACGCCAAGATCGAGATCCCCACCAACCTCGACCCCACGCGCCGGGCCGCCCGGGTCACGCTCGACAACGCCGCCGCCGACGTGATCCCCGGTGGCCGTCAGGCGCTGGTCGACTGCTCGCGCACGCTGTTCGCGGCCGAGGCGACGGGCATGGCGCGGGAGTGCACCGAGCTCGCGGCCGAGTACGCGAAGGTCCGCATCCAGTTCGGCCGCCCGATCGCGATGTACCAGGCGGTCAAGCACCACTGCGCCAACATGCTCGTCGAGACCGAGCTCGCCACCGCCGCGGTGTGGGACGCGGCGCGCGCCGCCGAGAAGGGCGGTGACCAGTTCACGATCACCGCCGCGGTCGCGGCCGGGATCGCGATTCCCGCCGCCGACCTCTGCGCCAACCTCAACATCCAGGTGCACGGCGGCATCGGCTTCACGTGGGAGTCCGACGCCCACCTCTACCTCCGGCGGGCCACGGCCCTGAAGGCCGTGATCGACCCGGAGGCCGCGCTCGAGGACCTCACCGGCCTCGTGCGTCGGGGCGTGAAGCGCGAGCGCAACGTCGACCTGCCCCCCGAGGCCGAGCCGATCCGCGACGACGTGCGCGCCTTCGCCGAGCGGGTGAAGGGCCTCGACGCCGACGCCCAGCGGGCCGCGATGATCGAGGACGGCTACGCGATGCCGCACTGGCCGAAGCCGTTCGGTCGCGACGCCGGGGCGATCGAGCAGCTCGTGATCGAGCAGGAGTTCGCCGCTGCGGGGGTGAAGCGCCCGGCCTACGGCATCACCGGCTGGGTCATCCTCACCCTCATCCAGCACGCGACCGACGACCAGGTGGCGCGCTGGGTGCTCCCCGCCCTCAACCAGGACGTCATCTGGTGCCAGCTCTTCAGCGAGCCCGACGCGGGCTCCGACGCGGCGGGCGTGAAGACCAAGGCCACGCGCGTCGACGGCGGCTGGCTCGTGAACGGCCAGAAGGTCTGGACCAGCGGCGCGCACCTGAGCAGCTGGGGCTTCGCCACCGTGCGCACCAACCCCGACGTCCCGAAGCACCAGGGCATCACCACGATGGTCATCGACATGAAGGCCAAGGGCGTGGAGGTCCGGCCGCTGCGCATGACGAGCGGCCAGTCCGAGTTCAACGAGGTGTTCTTCGACGACGTGTTCGTGCCCGACGACGACGTCGTGGGTCCGATCGACGGCGGCTGGACCGTCGCCCGCGCCACGCTGGGCAACGAGAGCGTGAGCATCGGTGGCGGCGACGGCGGCATGACCATGCCGGCCGAGGCGATGATCGGGCCGCTCGACGCGCACCCCGAGCGCCTTGCGGGTGGCGAGGTCCGGGTCGGCACCTATGCCGCCCGCACGCAGGCGATGGGCGTGCTCAACCTCCGCAGCGCGCACCGCGCGGTGGCCGGGGCCGAGCCGGGGCCCGAGGGCGCCATCACCAAGCTGGTGCTGTCCGAGAACGGCCACGACGCCGCGGCGATCCTGTCGGGGCTGGCCGGTCCCGACGTCGCGTTCCTCGACGGCGAGCACGCGATGGCCGGGTACCTGGTGCTCATGCACCGGGCCATGTCGATCGCGGGCGGGACGTCGGAGATCAAGCGCAACCAGATCGGTGAGCGCCTCCTCGGCCTCCCCCGCGACCCGCTGATCAGCTGAGAGGACCCATGGCGGAGATCCACGGCACCTGCGACCCGCGCTTCGCGGAGCTGCAGGACATCCTGAGCGCGTCCCTCGACTCCGGCGCCGACCTCGGCGCGTCGGTGGCGGTCGTCCTCGACGACCAGCCGGTCGTCGACCTCTGGGGCGGGTGGGCCGACACCGACCGCACGCGCCCGTGGGCCGGGGACACGATCACCAACGTCTGGTCCACGACCAAGACGATGATCGCCCTCAGCGCGCTGCTCCTCGTCGAGCGCGGGCAGCTCGATCCGTTCGCGCCCGTCGCGAGGTACTGGCCCGAGTTCGGCGCGCACGGCAAGGAGGGCGTCGAGGTCCGGCACCTGCTGTCGCACACGTCGGGCGTCTCGGCGTGGGCGCAGCCGGTGACGAGCGAGGACATCTACGACTGGGAGCGCTCGACCGCGATGCTCGCGGCGCAGGCGCCGTGGTGGGAGGCGGGCGACGGCTCCGGCTACCACGTGCTCAACTACGGCCACCTGATCGGCGAGGTGATCCGGCGGGTCGACGGCCGGAGGCCGAAGCAGTTCATCGCCGAGGAGCTCGCCGGGCCGCTCAGCGCCGACTTCCAGATCGGCGTGCGCGACGAGGACCTCGGCCGGGTGGCCGACATCGTCCCGCCGCCGCCGCTGCCCTTCGACGTCGAGAACATCGACCCGGCGATGATGGAGAACATCGCGATCCGGTCGCTCACGGGTCCGCTGATCGACGCGCCGACCGCCAACACGGCGGCCTGGCGCCACGCCGACATCGGCGGCGCGAACGGCCACTCCAACGCCCGGGCCGTCGCCCGCATCCAGTCGGTGATCGCGAACGACGGTGTGGTCGACGGCCGCAAGCTGCTCTCCGCCGACACGCTCGACCTGATCTGGCAGGAGCAGGCGCACGGGCCCGACCGGGTGCTCTTCATCCCGCTGCGCTGGGGCATCGGCTACGGCCTGCCCGAGACCGAGTCGCTCCCCTACATCCCCGACGGCCGCATCTGCTTCTGGGGCGGGTACGGCGGCTCGATGATCGTGATGGACCGCGACCGGCGTATGACCGTCGCCTACATGATGAACGTGATGGAACCGGGCATCATCGGCGGTCTGCGCGCCCGCGCGATCCTCGAGTCCTGCTTCCGCACCGTCGCCTGACCGACCCGACCCAAGGACGCCCCATGACCCGACTCGGCTACCAGATCCCCAACTTCACCTACCCGGGTGTCGACAGCGCCGGCCTCTTCGACGTCGTCGCGATGCAGGCGCAGGCGGCGGAGCGCAGCGGCTTCGACACCGTGCTGCTGATGGACCACTTCTACCAACTGCCGATGCTCGGCGACCCCGACTTCAACATGCTCGAGTGCTACACGACGCTCGGCGCCCTGGCGCGGGAGACGTCGAAGGTGCGCCTCGGCGCCCTCGTCACCGGCAACACGTACCGCAACCCGACGCTGCTCGCGAAGGTGCTCACCGCGCTCGACGTCGTCAGCGGCGGCCGCGCGCAGCTCGGCATCGGCGCGGGCTGGTTCGAGCTCGAGCACGACTCGCTCGGCTACGAGTTCGGCACGTTCACCGACCGGTTCGAGAAGCTCGAGGAGGCGCTGCAGATCATCCTGCCGATGCTGCGCGACGAGAACCCGACCTTCTCCGGCAAGCACTACTCGGTGACCGACGCGATCAACCACCCGGTTCCGGTGTCGCGCATCCCGATCATGATCGGCGGCAGCGGCGAGAAGAAGACCCTGCGGATGGTGGCGCAGTACGCCGACGAGTCGAACCTCACGTCGTCGCCCGACGAGCTGCCCCGCAAGCTCGAGGTGCTCGCGCAGCACTGCGAGGCGATCGGCCGGGACCGTAGTGAGATCACCATGAGCCAGCACTGCAACGTGGTGATCGCGCCGACCCACGAGCAGGCCTTCGAGGAGTTCGCCGACGCGCTCGCGGTGCGCGGCATGGACCTGCGCGGCGGCGACGAGAGCCTGCGCGAGATGATCCTCGGCATGGTGATCCTCGGCGACCCCGACGAGGTCGGCGAGCGGCTCGCCGCGATCGTGGCGAAGGGCGCGCAGGGCCTCACGATGTCGGCGCCGGCCAACGGGTTCGTCCCCGACCGCGTCGACCTCCTCGGCGAGGTCGCGTCGAAGGTCGTCGCCTGACCCACCCCACTCGTTTTCTCCTTGATTCCTAGGGTCAGGACCCCCGGAATCACGGAGAAATGGAGTCGTAGACGGCGTCGACGAGGGCGCGGTTGCGGGTGCTCTGCCAGCGCGGGATCACGTGGTTCATCACGTAGCCGAAGGCGACCCCGGCGTCGGGGTCGGCGAAGCCGAGCGACCCGCCGGTGCCGAAGTGGCCGAACGCGTGCGGGTTCGGCCCGAACGGGCGCCGCGTGGTGGTCGGCTTGAAGCCGAGGCCGAACGTGACCTCCTCGCCCAGCGTGGGGCAGAACCCGGTCGACTGGGGCCGGGTCGCCTCGGCGAGGAGCTCCGGTGACAGCAGCCGGCCCGGCTCGAGCAGGGCCCCGTAGATCCGGGCGACCCCGGACGCGGTGCCGTGCCCGTTCGTGGCCGGGATCTGCGCGCTCCGCCACCGCGGCGTGTTCACCACACCGGCCGAGCAGAAGCCCGGCGGGTTGAAGTAGCTCATCATCGTCATCTTCACGTCGCCCTCGAGCGCGTCGAAGTCGATCGGTGGGATGTCCTGCTGCCAGAGCAGCTCCGCGCACCGGTGCTGCTCCGCCTCCGGGACGCCGAACCAGACGTCGGCATCGAGCGGATCCGCAATCGCGCGCAGCGCGTCGTGCGGCATCCGGTCGTCGACCCGGCGGGCGATCTCGCCGACCAGGTGACCGAACGTGTTGGTGTGGTACGAGTGGCGCGTCCCCGGCTCCCACCACGGTGCGGTGGCGGCGATCGCGGCGGTCATGCGCGACCACGACCACAGGTCGTCGTTCGTCAGCAGCTCGTGCACCGCCGGGACGCCGGCTCGGTGCGTGAGCGCATGGCGCACCGTCGCGTGCTCCTTGCCCTGCGCGCCGAACTCGGGCCACACCGAGGTGATCGGGTCGTCGAGACCGATCCGACCGGCGTCGACCTGCCGGAGCAGCGAGAGCGAGACCAGGGCCTTCCCCACCGAGTAGAAGTCGACGAGCGTGTCGGGGCGCCAGTCGCGCGTGCGTGCCCCGTCCGCGTGACCGCCGACGAGCGCGACGACCGGCTCGCCGTGGACCAGCACCGTCACCGCGGCACCGACCTCCCCGCGAGACGCGAAGTTCTCCACGAACGCGGCGCGGACGGCCGCGAACCGCGGGGCGCACGTACCGTCGATGGGCACCGTCATGTCCGGAGTCTGCCAGGGCATCCCCGCACCACGATCCGGTCAACGCTCGGCAAGAAGTGCCGTCGGCGCCCACCGTCGGGTGTGGTCGCTCCGTACCGTGAGCCCATGACCCGGTGGCGGCGGCACTCCCCACCCTCCCTGGTCCTCGCCGTCGTCACCGCGGTCACCCTCGTCCTCGTCGCCGACGACGACGGGATCGGCACCCTCGGCATCGTGTTCGGGGTCGCGGTCGCCACCGCCGGGCTCCTCGCCCTCGTGGAGCACGAGCACGCGGGCCGCCGGCTCGACGCCCGCGCGGTGGCCGTCGCCGCCGGGCTCGTGCTCGTCACCGCGGTCGTGGTCGCGCCCCACGACTCCCACGACCTCTGGTCGTACTCGATGTACGGCCGGATCGCGGGCGTGCACGGGGCGAGCCCGTGGACGGCCACTCCGGCGCAGTACCGCCACGACCCGTTCCTCCACCTCGTCGCGCCGGGCTGGCGCCACACGACCTCGATCTACGGTCCCGCGTTCGAGCTGCTCGCCATCGTCGTGACCCGGGTGGGCGGCGGCGCGACGACCGCGGTCCGGATGCTGTTCACCGGCTCGTTCGCGATCGCGGCCGGTGCCGCCGGACTCCTGGTGTACCGGCGCACGCGCAGTCCCGCGGCGGCGGCGCTCGTCACGCTCCACCCGGCGGTCGCGGTCGCGACCGTGGCCGGTGGGCACAACGACGTGCTCGTCGGCCTCGGCCTGCTCGCCGCCGTGCTGCTCGCCCAGGACGACCGGCCGGTGGCCTCGGGGATCGCCGTCGCGCTCGCGTCGCTCGTGAAGCTGACCGGCGGGATCGGGCTGCTCGCGATCGGCGCGTGGGCGCTGGTCCGGCACGGCCGCCGCTGGGCCCTCGTCTTCGCCGGCACCGCGCTCGCCGGGATCCTGATCCCCTACCTGCCGTTCGGGACCACCGGGCTCTCCGCGTTCGCGCACAACCGGGGTTCGCTCTCGCGCGCCTCGGCGTGGGAGCTCCCGCGCCTGCTGACGGGCCTCGACCACCACCACTCGGCGATCCATCTCGGGCTCCCTTCGAGCGACACCCAGCTCCTGATCGGCGTGGGCGCCCTCGTCTCGGCCGCGCTCACCATCGGCCTCGCCTGGTGGATGCGGCGACGCGCGCTCCCCGTCGGCACCGCCGCGGCGTTGGGCGGCTACCTGCTGTTCGCGCCGTACGTGCTGCCGTGGTACCCGGGGTGGGTTCTGCCGGTGCTCGGGCTCGCGCCGCGCACCAACGTCGCGCGCATGCTCGCGGTGCAGGCCGCCGTCCTGACCGTGGTCTACGAGCTCAAGACCCAGGACCTCGGCGTGACGGCGGCGAACACGGTGTGGTGGGTCGCGGTCCTCGGCACCGTCGCGATGTGCGGGTGGTTCCTGTGGGCGGTGGCCCGGGACCACCGGGGCGACGGGACGACCGCCGTCGCGGTCAACCCTCGTCTGACTCCTGCGGGAGGCTGATGCTCCGGCCGACGTCGAGGGCCGACACGCCCTCCGGGCCGATGACCTCGACGATGGGCTCCTCGCGGTCGTCGAACTCGACGCGCAGCGCCCGGCACATCGTGGCGTGCATCTCGTAGAGCGCGGTGATGTAGGTGAGCTCGAGGATCTCCTCGTCGGAGAGCTCCGCCTTCAGCGCCGCGAAGACCTCGTCGGCGCAACGGCCACCGTCGAGGACGAGTGCGTCGGTGTAGGCGAGGACGGCCCGCTCGACCGGGCTGAAGCAGTCGGCCACCTGCCATCCCGGGATCGCCTCGATCTTCTCCTCGCTCACGCCGATCGCACGCATCGACTTGCAGTGCTGCGAGAACACGAACTGGCTGCCGCGGGCCCATCCGGCCCGGGTCTGACCCAGCTCGCGGAGCACGGGATCGAGCGCGCGCTTCGGACTCTGGTACAGACCGAAGCCACCGACGCAGTGCTCGAGCACGTCGGGGACCAGCGCGAAGACCGTCCACCAGTCGCCGGGGGTGCCGGTCGCGGTTCCGGGATCGGCGACCGGGTCCCGGTCGGCGCCGAACAGCAGGTCGTACATGATCGTGACGATGGGCGCATTCGACGGGTCACGCGGCACTTCTCGCAGGCGGGGCACGCTGGTCTCCTCGGTGGACGGCGGCCGCAGCGTAGACACGCGGCCCCGACCGCTGCCCGGGCGGTCCGTGCGTCCCGTACGATGCCGACCGATGCTCCCGGTCGACACCGCCGCACCACCGCCGGTCAGGCCCCGCTGGCGCGGGCGCCTGCACCAGGCGACGTTCTGGCTGAGCCTGCCCGCGGGCGCGCTGCTCATCGCGCTGTCGGCCGGTGCCTCCGCCTACGTCGCCGCCTCGGTCTACGCCGTGGCGCTGGCGCTCTGCTTCGGCACCTCGGCCGCCTACCACCGTGGTCGCTGGCAGCCCGCGATCCGCGAGCGTTGGCAGCGCGCGGACCACGCCATGATCTTCGTGCTCATCGCGGGGTCGTACACGCCGATCACCCTGCTCGCGCTGCAACCGGGCTGGGGCATCACCCTGCTCACCCTGGTGTGGACGGTCGCCGTCGCCTGCGTCACGCTCACGCTGGTGCGGTGGGACTTCATGAACCGCCACGGCGGCATCTTCTACATCGCGCTCGGCTGGCTCGCCGTGATCGCGATGCCCGCGATCGTGGCGTCACTCGACGCCACCGGCGTGGTCCTCCTCGTCGCCGGCGGGGTGCTCTACACGATCGGGGCCGTCCTCTTCGGGCTGCAGCGGCCGCGCCTGCGTCCGCACGTCTTCGGCTTCCACGAGGTGTGGCACGTGATGACGGTCGCCGCCGCAGGGTGCCACTACGTCCTGATGCTCCGCCTCGTCCACGCCTAGCGCGGGACGGCTCCGCCCCGGCCGAGGTCGGCGGTGGCGTGGGCGCGCCGGCCGAAGCGCGCGAGCAGCAGCAGGTCGTACGTCGCCTTCCCGAGACCGGCGATCACGAGCGGCCAGCCGAACGTGGTCTGCTTGAGCATCCACCCCGCGAGCAGCGGCGTCGCGGCCGACGCCAGGCTGCGCGGCACGTTGGTGACACTCGCCGCTGCGGCCCGTTCCTCGGGGGTCACCACCGCCATCACGAGCGCCTGGCGCGCGGGGACGTCCATCGACTGGAACAGCGCACGGACCATGAGACACGCGATTGCGAGGCCGGCAGTCGGCGCGAACGCCGCGAGCACGAGGAACAGGTTCGCCGGAAGGTGTGTGAACACCATCGTGCGGACGAGACCGATCCGACGGGACAACGGCCCGGCGAGGAGCTGCGAGCACGCGGCGAGCAGGCTCACCACGAAGAACACGGCCGCGGTGTCCGCGATCGACAGGCCCCAGCGGAGGTTGAGCCACAGGACCAGGAGCGCGGTGACGGTGAAGCCGCCCGCAGCCGCGTCGAGCGAGAACAAAGCCGCGAGCTCGAACACGGTCCGGCGCGACTCGGTGAGCGGTGCCTTCGCCACGGGCGCGATCTCGCTGACCTCGTGGTCGCGTCGCAGCCCGCGGTAGAGGACGAACACGACCACCGCGACGAGCACGTACACGCCGAAGCCGGCACGGAACGTGTCGACCGTCTCGAAGTCGGCCTGCCGGGCGATCCACTCGGGCAGACCCGACGCCAGCGCGCCGAAGGCGCCGGCGAACGCGCCGCCGAGGTTGTAGATCGCGTAGAGGTGCGGACGGTCGAGGTCGGCGGAGTGACCGGCGAGGAACGCCTGCTCGGTGGGGAGAAAGACGCTCACGTCGCCCGACGACGGGTTGAGCGTGCCCACCACCGCGATCACGAGCAGGGCCCAGAACGCGGTCACGGCCATGAACCCCACACCGGTGAGCGCCATCAGCACCGCCGCCGCGATGAGCAGCGTGCGCAGCTCGTGGCGGTGGGCGACGAGCCCGGTGGTCAGCGTGAGCGCGGCCGATCCGAGCAGCGTCCCGGTGACGATCGCGCCCACCTGCAGCGGCGAGTAGCCGAGGTGGGTCAGGTAGGTCGCGAGGATGACGCTCACGAACCCGTCGGCGAAGCCGCGCAGCGTGCGCGCGACGACGACACGCGGGACGTCGATGCTCGCCGAGGCCGGGAGCAGCCGCCGCCGGGCCACCGCCGTCAGCCCGCGAGGAACCCGAGGACGTCGGGCAGGGCACGCGGGTCCTGGACGAAGAACGCGTGACCGCCCTCGTAGACGCGCAGCTCCGCACCCGGCACGGCGGCGGCGATCGCCTCGGCGTTCGGCAGCGGCGCGATGCCGTCGTAGCGACCGGCGGCGACGAGCGTGGGGCAGGTGATGCGGTCCAGCCGGTCGAGCACGTCGTGGTGGCGACGGGCACCGAGCTGCTCGCGCTCGCCGCGCCGCACCTCCTCCGACTTCTCGGGCGTCTGCGACAGGAGGTCGGCGACGAAGCGGTCGGTCCCGTGCTCCGGGTCGGCGAGCCACTCCTCGGTGAAGCGGGTGTCGACGAGCGGGAGGTACGTCGCGCGCCGCTTCGCCGGGTCGAGCCCGTCGAGCTCGTGCAGCGGGTACGACGCCAGCGCGCCGCCGGGCGAGGTGCAGAGCAGGGCCAGCCGCTCGACGCGATCGGGCGCGGTGACCGCGAGCTCCTGGGCCACCATGCCCCCGAAGCTCACGCCGACGACGCGCGCGGTCTCCCAGCCGACGTGGTCCATGAGCGCGAGCGCGTCGGCCGCGTAGTCGGCCATCGAGTACGGACCCGGCGGGATCTCCGTGCGACCGATTCCCCGCTGGTCGGGCACGAGGAGTTCGAACTGCTTCGCGATGCCGTCGAGCAGCAGGCGCATGCCGTCGAGCGTGGCGCCCGACCCGTTGCAGAACAGGAGGGGCGGGCCGTCGCCCCACCGTTCGTGGTACACATCGATTCCGTTGAGGTGGGTCACCGGCACAGCCGGACTCTACGACCACCGACGAGGGTCACCCAGGGAGGCACCGTGTCCGCCGAGTCCGTCGTGAACGACTTCATGGCCCGCATCACCGCCCTCGACTTCGACGGCGCGTTCGAGCTCGTCACCCCCGACGTCGAGTACGACAACGTGCCGATCGGGAAGGTCGAGGGGCCGGACGGCATCCGCAGCGTCTTCGCCCAGCTCGATGCGATGGGCGTCGACGGCATGGAGTGGATCGTCCACCGCCAGACGGCCGGCGACACCGTCGTGATGAACGAGCGCACCGACAAGTTCCGGGCCAACGGGAAGTGGGCCGAGGTCGCGGTGGCAGGCGTGTTCGAGGTGCACGACGGCAGGATCACGCTCTGGCGCGACTACTTCGACATGAACGCCATGACCGAGGCCATCACCGCCCTCGCCGGCTGAGGCCGCCGCCCGTCACGTGGGCGTGTGGCACACCGCCTCGACGTTGTTGCCGTCCGGGTCGCGCACGAACGCCCCGTAGTAGTTCGGGTGGTACTCGGGCCACACGCGCGGCTCGTGGAGGACCTCGGCACCGTGGGCGACGGCGGCGGCGAAGAACGCGTCGACGGCCGCGCGGTCGGGCGCGGCGAACGCGAGGTGCGACTCGCGGAAGCCGGCACCGGTCTGCTGCGGGCCGATCCAGAAGTCGGGCTTCGGCGGGATGCCGAACCCGATCACCGCACCGAAGTCCATGACGCGTGAGCCGCCGAGCGGCGCGAGCACCGCGTCGTAGAACGCGGCGCTCGCGGCGACGTCGGCGCACTGGATGGAGACGTGGTCGAGCATGACCCCATCCTGCCGGGCGCCGCGCGTCACCGGCCAGTGCCGATGGGCCCGATCGCCGTTTCGCGCGTCAGGCCGCCGGGTCCGGCAGCTCCCAGCGCAACGCGCCGTCGGCGGCGCGCGCCAGGATCACCTCGGCGAGTTCCGGCGCCGGGCGGTCGCTCCCGAGGACGTGGCCGTCGTCGAGCGGCGCGCCGGCGAACTCGGCGTGCATCTTGCGGGTCGCGTCGACGTCGCGGAATCCGTGGTCGGTGCGGTGCAGCACCCGCTCGACGCAGGTGTCCGCGTCGGGCAGCAGCACCACGTAGTCGACCTCGGTCAGGCCGGCACCGGCGACGAACGTCGGCAGGAACCACGGTCCCACCATGCCGTCGAACACGGTGTGGTAGCCGGACGCCAGGAACTCGGCGGCGGCGCGGGCCGAGGCGCGCGTCGTCGCCTCGTTCTGCGCCTGCGACTCCGGCAGCCACGGCGGGATCGCGCCCCGGGCGAGGAACCCGTAGAACGCGTCACCGTGCACCAGCACGCTGGGCTCGACCCGGTCCGCCAGCTCCCGCGCCACCGTCGACTTCCCGGCCCCGGGCGGCCCGGTGATCAGCAGCAGGCGATCCATCACCGCAGCTTGCCAGCGTCCCCCCGTCGGGTCGGCCGCTTTCGCGCCGTCCCAGGGTTACGGCCCCTCGCGGACGGGCACCCTCCGCGGATGAACCTCGATCTGCAGGAACCGATCGCCACCGTCCGTTCGGTCGCCCACACCGCCGCCGAGAAGGCCACCGACCTCGCACCGTCGGTCGACCTCGACCGCACCGCGAAGGTCGCGAAGCGGGCCGCCCGTCGCGCCGCCAAGCGGGCCGAGCACGCGTCGCGCACGGCCGCCCGGAGGACCGAGCGCCAGGTCAAGGGCCAGGTGCAGGACCTGCGGGACGCCACGCGCCGGCGCGGGTCCACCGGCGGCACCGTGCTCGCGATCGTCGCCCTCGCCGCCGGCCTCGGCGTCGCGCTGTGGCTAATCCGGCGCCGGAGCGCAGCGGGCGTCCCCGAGGTGGCTCCCGACCCGTTCGGCACCGGCGTCGCCGCCACGGAGGGCCCGGCCGTCCGGCGCGAGCCAGCCGCACGCTGAGCCGCCCGCCCCGGCAATGAGGCGACGGCGGGCGCGCCGATGCGTCAGGCTGGGCGGCGATGACCTCGATCGACACCCGACTCGTCCTCGTCCGCCACGGCCAGTCCGTCGCCCAGTCGGAGGGGTTCTACTCCGGCCACGAGACGTGCCGGGGCCTCTCCGACCTCGGACGCGACCAGGCGAAGGCGCTGCGCGCGCGGCTCGAGGAGACCGGTGAGCTGCGCGGCACCGACGTGCTGTACACGAGCAACCTCGATCGCGCGATCGAGACCGCCGACCTCATCGAGCCGGCGCTCGACGCGGGCCGCCGCGAGAGCGACTGCGAGTTCTGCGAGATCCGGGCGGGCGAGGCCGAGGGCCTGACCTACCAGGAGGCCGCCGACCGGTTCCCGCCGCTCCGCCAGGGCTGGGACCCGTACGAGCGGCGCATGCCCGGCTCGGAGACGTGGGCGGAGTTCTTCGTGCGCGCCGGGGCCCGCCTGCGCCGCATCGCCGGCGAGCACGAGAACCAGCGCATCGTCGTGGTGTGTCACGGCGGGATCATCGGCGCGACCTTCGCCACCCTCGGGCACACGCCGATCGCCGACGCGCTCCCGCTCGCGTACGAGCCGGTGAACACGTCGCTCACCGAGTGGCGCAACAACGGCAAGCGCTGGCACCTCGTCCGCTACAACGACGCCGCCCACCTCCACGGGGACCTGCGGACCGACCACCCGCAGGCCTGACGGGACCGAACGGGCGCGGGGTCGGCTCGGTACGCTCCGGCGCGTGACCGACTGGAACGACCTCAGCGCACGCGCGTCGAAGGCGTCGCACCGCCTCATCGGCTGGATCTACTGGGACCCGTACGCGATCGAGCGGTACGCGTCCCTGGGCGTGCCCGACGGCATCGGCTACTACGTCGCGAGCCGCGCCGCACCGCTCGCGGCCGCCGGTCATCAGGCGGTCACCGCGGCCTTCTACTCGATCCATCCGGGCTTCATCGAGGGCGCGCTCGGCCTGGTGACCGGGGCCGGTGTGACCTGGGAGCAGGTCACCGACGTCCGCGACGACGCCGCCGGACGCGGGCTGCGCGAGACCGCACCCGAGATCGTCGACGACCTCGGTGCGCTCGCCGCGCCGCTGTGGACCGCCGTCGACGCGCTGCCGATCTCGGGCCGGGTCCTGTTCGCGGCGCACCGGCAGTGGCCGCGTCCCGCCGACCCGCTCGTGTCCGCGTGGGCCGCGCTCAACTGCCTGCGCGAGTACCGCGGCGACGTGCACTTCGCGCTGCTCCTGGCCGAGGACCTCTCGGGAGTCGAGGCCGGGCTGCTCCACGACGCGTACATGAACTACCCGGGCGACTGGATCCCGCGCAGCCGCGGCGCGGGCGACGCCGAGCTCACCGAGGCGATGGCCCGCCTGGAGGCGCGTGGGCTGGCGGCCGACGGGCGGGTCAACGCCGAGGGGATCGCCCTCCGCGAGCGGATCGAGCTGCGGACCGACGAGCTGACCCAGCGCACGTGGCGCACGCTCGGCGAGGACGCGACCCGGCGGTTCCTCGAGCTGGCCGAGCCGGTCGGCACGCGGTTCATGGACCGCGTCGACGCCACCGCCGGCCCCGACTGGATGCCCGCGGCACGAGAGCGCCGTCCCGCCCCTGCCGACGGGTGACCGCTGACACGACCGTCACGGTGACGGCCCGCCCGGGCACCGGCTAGACCTTCCCCGTTCCGACACCCCCGGAGGACCCGATGCCCGAAGCCGTGATCGTCTCGACCGCCCGCAGCCCGATCGGGCGCGCCAACAAGGGCTCGCTCGTCGACCTGCGGCCCGACGACCTCGCCGCCACGATCGTGAAGGCCGCGCTGGCGAAGGTCCCGGAGCTCGACCCGCAGACGGTCGAGGACGTGATGATCGGCTGTGCGCAGCCGGCCGGCGAGCAGGGCTACAACCTCGGGCGCGTCGTCGCGATGCTCGCCGACATGCCCGACGTCCCGGGCACGACGGTGAACCGCTACTGCTCGTCGTCGCTGCAGACCATCCGGATGGCCGCGCACGCGATCAAGGCGGGTGAGGGTGACGTGTTCGTCGCCGCCGGCGTCGAGTGCGTGAGCCGCTTCGACAAGGGCCGCTCCGACGGCAACCCCGGTACCGTCAACGACCGCTTCGACGCGGCGCGGGCCCGTACCAAGGAGCGCAGCGAGGGTGGCGCCTCCACCTGGACGCCGCCGGCCTCGGGTCTGTCCGACATCTACATCGCCATGGGCCAGACGGCGGAGAACGTCGTGCAGGCCGAGGGCGTGACCCGGGAGGAGATGGACGAGTTCGCGGCCCGGTCCCAGCAGCTCGCCGTCGAGTCGCAGCACAACGGCTTCTTCGAGCGGGAGATCATCCCGGTCACGCTGCCCGACGGCACGCTGGTCAGCAAGGACGACGGTCCGCGCGAGGGCACCACCGTCGAGAAGCTCGCGACGCTCAAGCCGGTGTTCCGCCCCGACGGCTCGGTGACGGCGGGCAACGCGTGCCCGCTCAACGACGGCGCCGCCGCCGTGATCGTGATGAGCGACACCCGCGCCGAGCAGCTCGGCATCCGCCCGCTCGCGCGCATCGTGTCGAGCGGTGTGTCCGGGCTCAACCCCGAGATCATGGGCCTCGGACCGATCGGCGCGTGCCGCATGGCGCTCGAGCGGGCCGGCCTCACCATCGACGACATCGACCTCGTCGAGATCAACGAGGCGTTCGCGGCCCAGGTCATCCCGTCGGCCAAGCACCTGAACATCCCGACGGAGAAGCTCAACGTCCACGGCGGCGGCATCGCGCTCGGCCACCCGTTCGGCATGACCGGCGCCCGCATCATGACGACCCTGCTCAACGGCCTCGAGGACGGCGGCGGCCGCTACGGCATGGAGTCGATGTGCGTCGGCGGCGGCCAGGGCATGGCCATGATCGTCGAGCGCATCTGACCCGCACCCCGGGCCGGTGAACCATTCGCGGCGGGGACGGCGCGACCCCGAGCCGTACCTCGTCGCGCCGAAGTCGCGGATCGACGACACGGTCAGCGCGTTCAGGATCCTCGGCGAGTACCTCAACGGCGCGCAGAGCCTCCACGACCTGTGGCCGTGCGTCACCGTCTTCGGCTCCGCGCGTCTCGGTGAGGGTCACCGCTCGTACGAGCTCGGCCGGCGGGTCGGGGGCGCGCTCGCACGGGAGGGCTACACGGTCCTGACCGGCGGCGGCCCCGGGCTCATGGAGGCCGCCAACCGCGGGGCGCGCGAAGCGGGCGGTCGCAGCGCGGGCTGCAACATCCACCTGCCTGTCGAGCAGCGCCCGAACCCCTACGTCGACCGGACGGTCACCTTCCACCACTTCTTCGTGCGCAAGGTGATGCTCGTCAAGCACTCGGTGGGCTTCGTCGCCCTCCCCGGCGGGTTCGGCACGTTCGACGAGGTGTTCGAGGCCGCGAACCTCATCGAGACCGGCACGATCGAGCGGTTCCCCGTGGTGCTGCTCGGGTCGACGTTCTGGACGCCCGTCATCGACGTGCTGCGCGACGGACTCCTACCGGCCGCGACGATCGGCGAGCCGGAGCTGGCCGAGTTCTTCGTCACCGACGAGCCCGAGGAGGCCGCCGCCCACATCGTGCGGGAGAGCGGGAACCACGAGCGGTTCCGCCGCCCCTGACCCGCCCGCCGGCGAATCGACGCGCAGAATCGCAACTCCCGTGTGCGTACTGCGTGCCAATTCGGGGAGGGTCAGGCGAGCGCCTCGCGGATCCGGCGCTTGCGGACCTTGCCCATCGGATCCCGCGGGAGCGCGTCGACGAACTCGACCCGGCGGGGCGCCTTGTAGCGGACGAGGCGGTCACGGGCGAAGGCCAGGACCGCCCCGGCGTCGAGCTCCGAGTCGGGCGAGCGGACGATCACCGCGGTGACGATCTCGCCGTACTCCGGGTCGGGGAGCCCCACCACCGCGACCTCCTCGACCTCGGGATGGGTGATCAGCACCGCCTCGACCTCGGCCGGGTACACGTTGGCGCCGCCGGTGATGACCATGTCCTTGCGGCGGTCGACGATGAACAGGTACCCGTCCTCGTCGACGTACCCGAGGTCGCCGAGCGTCGCGAGATTGCCGATGTACACCGACTCGGTGAGCTCCGCGTCGCCGGCGTAGCGGAACCCGCGCCCCCAGTCGGAGCCGATGTAGACGAGGCCGACCTCCCCGGGCGGGAGCTCGACGCCGTCGTCGTCGAAGACGCGGATGGTGGACCCGGGCGCGGCCTTCCCGACGCTGCCGGGCTTGCGCAGCCACTCGGCCGGGGTGATGACCGTCCCCATGGTCTCGGTGCCGCCGTAGGTCTCCCAGACCGCGTCCGGCGGGAAGAAGTCGATGACCGCGCGCTTGAGGTCCGGGGCACAGGGGGCGGAGCCGTGGAGCACGCGTGTGATCGACGAGACGTCCGCCGCCGCCCTCACCTCCGCCGGCGCCTGCATCAGCCGGTAGAGGTGCACCGGCGCGCACCACGCGTAGGTGACGCGCTCGCGCGCCACGACGTCGAGCCACTCGACCGCGTCGAAGTGGTCGAGGATCACCGACGTGTGCCCGAGCAGCAGTGCGCTGTGCGGGCCACTGAAGCCGGCGATGTGGTGCAACGGCGAACCCGTGACGTTCACCTCGTCGGGCGAGTCGAGTCCGTACGCCGAGTAGTACCGGACGAGTCCCGCCATCTGCTCCTCGCCCCCGACCTGCGGTCGCAGCACCGCCTTCGGTCGGCCCGTGGTGCCCGACGTGTACGCCCGCTGGAACACGTAGTCCGGGAACACCGCCTCGCGCGGGGTGGCCGACGCGGCGGCCAGCGCGGCCGTGAACCCGTCGACCCCCGTGTCGTCGAGGAGGTACGCCACCGCGCCGTCGGTGCGGAAGTACGCCCGCTCGTCGGCGGTCGCGCCGCTCGGCACCGGCACGACCTCGGCGCCGAGCCGCGCCGCCCCCAGCGCGGCGACGAGCCACTCCGGCCGGTTCGCGAGCGCGATCCCGAGCCGCGCGTCCGGGCCGACGCCGCGCGAGGCGAGCACGTGCGTGGCGCGGGTGACCAGCCCGTCGAGCTCGGCGTAGGTGATGCGCCGGTCGTGGTGGACGAGCGCGACCTTGTCGGGCCGCGCGAGCGCGTGCGCCGCCAGCCCGTGACCGGTCATGCGACTAGGACGCCCCGTAGACCGGCGTGGGCTGCGGTGCCTCGGCGAGGAGCCGGCGCACGACCGGGCCGATCTCGGCCGGGTCCCAGCGGTCGCCCTTGTCCTCACGGGGTCCGTGCTGCCAGCCGTCGGCGACGCTGATGAGCCCACCCTCGACCTCGAAGACCCGGCCCGTGACCCCGGCCGACTCGGACGATCCGAGCCAGACCACGAGCGGGGCCACGTTCTCGGGCGCCATCGCGTCGAACGCGCCCTCCTCGGGCGCGGCCATCGTGTCGGCGAACACCGCCTCGGTCATGCGGGTGCGCGCGGCAGGCGCGATCGCGTTGGCGGTCACGCCGTAGCGACCCATCTCCGCCGCCTCCACGAGGGTCAACGCGGCGATGCCCGCCTTGGCGGCGCTGTACGCGCCCTGGCCGACGCTCCCCATGAGCCCGGCGCCCGACGACGTGTTGATGACGCGCGCGTCGACGGTCTCCCCCGCCTTCTGCTGCTCGCGCCAGTACGCGCCGGCGAAGCGCGTGGGCGCGAAGTGCCCCTTGAGGTGCACCCGGATGACCGCGTCCCACTCGTCCTCGCCGGTCGTCACCACCATGCGGTCGCGCAGGAAGCCGGCGTTGTTCACGAGCACGTCGAGCCGGCCGAAGGCGTCGATGGCCGTGGCGATCAGACGCTGGGCGCCCGCCCAGTCGGCGACGTCGTCGCCGTTCGCGACCGCCTCGCCGCCCCGGGCCCGGATCGCCTCGACCACCTCGCCCGCGGGACCGGTGGAGCCACCGGTACCGTCGGACTCCGCACCGAGGTCGTTCACGACCACCCGTGCGCCCTGCCGCGCGAACTCGAGCGCGTGCCCGCGCCCGATCCCGCGTCCCGCGCCCGTCACGATCACCACTCGTCCGTCACAGATACCCATACGGCCGGGCAAGGTAGCGCGCCCGCGCGCACCACTCCGGTGGCCGCCCGCGGGCAGGCTCAGCGGCGCCGGGCGCACTCCGCCCGCAGCGCGCGGGCGATGGCGGCGACGTCGTCGTGGCGGAGGTGCACGGCCCGGGCGGCCCAGGTCCACCGGTACCGGCCGGGACCGATGCGGTACTCCGGCAACGTGTCCGGTCCGCACGAGAGCGTGCCGAGCCCGCGGTGGCGCCAGTCGAGGTGCATCGTGACCACGTCGGCGGGCTCGAGGTCCTCGGCGTGGGTGGCCGCGGTGATCTGCTCGGGCGTGAACCGGCTCACGTTCCACTGGAACGGGCCCGACGCGGTCACGAGCAGGCCCCATCCGTCGTCGGTGTGGACGATCCCCCAGCGGGTGTCGGCGTGGCCGCCGTGCTCCTGGGGCATCACGTACGGCACGTACTGCTCGTCGACCGACTGGGTCCAGCGACCGACGGCCGCACCCCGGCGGCGGTCCGGGTACGACTCCGCCGGCCCGAGGCCGAACCAGGTCACCCGCGAGAACTCCGGCGGCAGTGACCACCGCAGGCCCACGCGCGGGACGTCGTCGACCCCAGCGGGGATCACGACCTCCTCGGAGACCAGCACCGCGCCGTCGCCGCGCTGACGCCACCCGGCCGACTCGGTGATCACGGTGTCGCCGCTCCGCCACTCGCGCTTCACGTGCGTCTCGCCGCGCGAACGCCGGCGCGTGTCGACGAGCAGCGTGCGCCGCTCGAGCGCGTCGAGGCCCGCGGCGCGCCACCGGCCGAGCGGCTTGAGGTCCTGCAGGTCCGCGAGCTTCAGGCCGTCGTTGTCGGTGGGCGCGCGCCACAGCGCGAGGTCCACGCCCTCGGACGAGCAGGCCCGGGCGAGCGCGGCTGCGATGGCGGCCGGCGCCTCCGGCGGCGCACCGCGCACCAGCCGGACCGACGGACGCCGGCCCAGGGTTCGCGTTCCCGGCACCGGCATCTGCAGCCGGGCGACCTCGAAGCCCCGGGGGGCCCACCCGGTCGCGCGCGCCAGGGTGGCGGTGACGCAGATCACCGCCTCCTCCTCCGCGTCCACCGGTGGGAGCGCACGGGGCAGCGGCACCGAGACCGTGCGCCCGGGCTCGCAGTCGGGGACGACGAGCGCCGCGCCCGCCTGCGCCACGCCGTCGACGAGCACGTCGTAGCGGAACCGCAACCCGGAGAGGTCCCGGAAGTCCTGGCGGTTCGTGATGCGCAGACGGGGGGTCCGTCCGCCCGAGTAGTCGACCTTCACCGGCGCCGCGAGCGCCTTGTGCTCCCACATCGCCGGCTTGGGCGTGCGGTCGGGCCACACGATGCCGTCGATGCAGAAGTTGAGGTCGTTGGGCTCGTCGCCGAAGTCGCCGCCGTACGCGTAGCGGGTGGTGCCGTCCGCGAGCGTCTGGCGCAGCCCGTGGTCCCAGAACTCCCAGATGAACCCGCCCTGCAGCCCGGGCGTCGACTCGATCGCGTCCCAGTACTCGGCCAGGCAGCCGTTGCTGTTTCCCATCGCGTGCGAGTACTCGCACATGATCAGCGGGGCGTCACCGCGATGGTGCGCCGCCCAGTCGACGATGTCGGCGATCTCCGGATACATCGGGCACAGCACGTCCGTGGCGTGCTGGTCCCGGTCCCACTCCCACATGATCGCCCCCTCGTAGTGCAGCGGGCGCGAGGGGTCGGCGCGCCGGATCCAGCCGGCGAGCGCCTCGTGGCCGGCGCCGTACCCGGACTCGTTGCCGAGCGACCAGAGGATGATCGACGGGTGGTTGCGGTCACGCGTGACCATGCGGCTGCCGCGGTCGAGGAGGGCGCCCGTGTACCGCGGGTCGTGACACAGGGCGAGGATGAACGCGTGACTCTCGAAGTTGGTCTCGTCGACCACGTAGAGCCCGAGCTCGTCGCAGAGGTCGTAGAGCTCCGGCGCATTCGGCGCGTGCGACGTGCGCACCGCGTTGAAGCCGAACTGCTTCATCAGCACCAGATCAGCACGCATCTGCTCGACGGTCACGACCCGACCGGTGTCGGGATCGAAGTCGTGGCGGTTCATCCCCCGGATGAGCACCGGCTTCCCGTTGATCAGCAGCTCGCGGTGGCGGATCGCGACGGACCGGAACCCGACGATGCAGGCGGTGGCCTCGCGCACCTCGCCGTCGGCGCCGAGCAGCGTGACGACGAGCCGGTAGCGGTGCGGGTCCTCGTGCGACCACGGGGTGACCGCGAGGTCGTCGAGCGCGCCGTCCACCACGTGGCCGCTGAACAGGTACGCGCGGCGGTCGGTGGGCACGTCCCCGCGCATGACCGTGCCGACCCGCCGGCCGGCGAGCGTCTCGAGCCGGGCCTCGACCGTCATGCCGCGCTCGGGCCGGTCGCCGAAGCCGACCTCGGTGCGCACCGTCAGCGATCCGACCCCGGCGGTGTGGTCCCAGCCCGCGGTGGCCTGCACGTCGGCGATCCAGGCGACCGGATCGGTGGCGGTCAGCGTGACACTGCGGCCGACGCCGGCGTGCCACCACTGGTCCTGGTCCTCGACGTAGCTCGCGTCGGACCAGCGCACGATCATCAGCGCGAGCACGTTGCGACCGGGTTGCACGACCCCGGTCACGTCGAAGGCCGCCTCGAGGCGGGAGTCCTTGCTGATCCCGACGGCCACGCCGTTGCACCAGACGTGGAGCACGCTGTCGGCCGCGCCGACGGTCAGGACGATCCGCCGCTTCGCCCACGCTCGCGGGACGGTGAACCCGGTGCGGTAGCAGCCGGTCGGGTTGTCCCCGGGCACCTCCGGCGGCACGCCACGGAAGGGCATCTGCACGTTGGTGTAGATCGGCCGGTCGTACCCCTGCATCGTCCAGAGGCCGGGAACGGCGACGGTGTCCCAACCGGCGTCGTCGTAGTCGACGGCGGTGAAGCCCGCCGGGACCGTGTCGGGCCGGTCGGCCAGCGCGAACCGCCAGTCACCGTCGAGCGACCGGAGCCACGGGTTCGGCGTACCGGGCCCGCCCCGGGCGACGTCGGCGTCCGGGGTCGGTACGAACGTGGCGTGCATCGGCAGCCGGCCGACGTGGAGCACCTCCGGCCGCGTCCAGGCGCGCAGCGCGACGAGATCGTCCTGTCCTCCCGGTGCCGTCATGACCGCGGACACTACGGTGCCCGCGTGCACATCGGCATCACCATGTTCGCCACCGATCGGACCATGCCGGTCCCGGACCTGGCCCGGGAGGCCGAGGCGCGCGGCTTCCATTCGCTGTACGTGCCGGAGCACACCCACATCCCCGTGTCCCGGCGCACACCCCCGCCGACCGGCGACGCGGAGCTCGCCGAGGAGTACAAGCGGACGCTCGATCCGCTCGTCGCGCTCGGCGGCGCGGCCGCGGTCACCGACCGCATCCTCCTCGGCACCGGCATCTGCGTGGTCGCGCAGCGCGAGCCGATCGTGACCGCCAAGGCCGTCGCCACCCTCGACGGCCTCTGCGCCGGCCGCTTCGTGTTCGGCGTCGGCTTCGGCTGGAACGCCGACGAGATCGAGGACCACGGGATCACGATGCCGGACCGGCGCGCGGTCGCACGCGAGCACGTCCTCGCGATGCGCACGCTGTGGGAGGACGACGTCGCGGAGTTCCACGGCGAGCACGTCGACCTCGCGCCGTCGTGGTCGTGGCCCAAGCCCGTGCAGCGACCCGGTCCGCCGGTGCTCATCGGCGGTGCGCCCGGACCGAAGCTCTTCGCCCACGTGGCCGAGTACGCCGACGGATGGATCCCCGTGGGCGGCGCCGGCATCCGCGCCGCCCTGGAGGACCTGCGCCGCGCGTGCGACGCCGTCGGGCGCGACGCGGACGAGATGCGGATCGTGCCGTTCGGCTCGATCCCCGACCCCGGCAAGCTCGACTACTACGCCGGGCTCGGCATCCGGGAGATCGTGCTGCGCGTCCACGGCGGCGACACCGGCGCCGTGCTCCCCCAGCTCGACCGGTACGCGGAGCTCGTGGAGGCCTGACATGACGACGGCACCGGCGGTCACGGGGATCACCATCGGCGACGAGCCCGACGCGTGGCGCGCCGCCGGCTTCACGGTGGCCGACGACGGCACCGCGGTCGTCGGCGGCATCACGCTGACGCTCGTCGGCCGGGAGGGCGGGAAGGGCATCCGGAGCTGGTCGTGGTCCGGACTTCCCGGCGCCGGCCCGCTCGACGGGCTCGCGACCGAAGCGGCCGGGGCCGCCGCTGCCGCGCCGCCGGGCATCCACCCGATCGGCGTCACGGTCATCGACCACGTCGTGGTGGTCACGCCCGACCTCGACCGGACGGTCCCGGCCTTCGAGGCGCGCGGCCTCACCGTTCGCCGGGTGCGGCACACCGACCAGTACGGACCCCCGTTCCGGCAGGTGTTCTTCCGTGGCGGCGAGACGATCATCGAGATGATCGGACCCGACGTCGCCGCCGAGGGCGACGATCGGAGCGCACACTTCTACGGGCTGGCGTTCACCGTCTCCGACCTCGACGCGACCGCGGCCGGTCTCGGCGAGCACGTCGGGAACGTGAAGGACGCCGTGCAGCCCGGTCGCCGGATCGCCACGCTGCGCCACCGCGACTTCGACATCTCGGTCCCCGTCGCCCTCATGAGCACCTGACTCGATCCTCCACTCATTTCTCGCCCGTTCCCAGGCCCCTGGCCCTTGTTCTCGGCGACAAATCGAGTGGGGACGAGGTTCAGGGGCGGGGGTCGAACTCGTAGCGGAGGGTCTCGGCGACGGCGCGGTACCCGATGGCGCGGTACACGCCGTTCGACGTCGGGTTCGCGAGGTCCGCGTAGAGGAGGCAGCGGTGACCGGTCGCGCGGACCTGCGCCGAGCGGTCGGCGGTGAGCGCAGACGCGTAGCCATGGCCGCGGTCCCCGGGCGGCGTGTACACCGGCCCGACGCGCACCGCACCGTTCACCTCCGCGCTCAGACCGAGGAACGCGACCGGCTCCGCGCCGCACTCCCACAGCCAGAGCTGGCCGGCGGCGGTCCGGTAGTCCACCATCGCGGCGGCCGGAAGCGTGAGCGACTCGCCGACCTCGTCGGCGAACGCCTCGGTCCAGGCCACGAGGAGGTCGGCGTCGGACCTCGACGCGGTCCGGCACCTCCCGGCGACGGCGCGCACCGGCCGGACGACCGTGTCGACCTCGTAGAGACGGAGCCCCTCGACGGGACGCGCGGCGCAGCGGGTCCGCTCGGTCCAGCACCCGGCGAACCTCGCCGCCGTCGGCGCCTCACCGTTCACTCCGGCGAGCGCCGCGCCCTCGGCGACGACCGAATCGACCACTGCCTCGACGGCGTCGTCCGGCATCGGCGTGAGCGCGACGGTGAAGCCGAGGGGCCACTGGAACGCGATCCCCACGATCGTGCGACGGCGGCGCGCCAGCCAGAAATAGCCGTCGCCCCCGGCCGCCGCACATCGGTGCAGCAGGGTCGCGACGAGGTTGTGGCGCACGGGCTCCGACGCCAGGAACGCGTCGGCGACCGCGAGCACGGCACGCGGATCAGCGGTCGCCTCGACGTCGATCGACATACCCCATGCTGACCGACCGCCGAGGTCGCGAGCGGACGATTTCGCTCAGTCGACCGGCCGAGACCAGGAGACGCGGGTCTTCTCGCGGCGGTAGCCGTTCGACTCGTACAGGCCGAGCGCACCGGTGGGGTTGTCCGCGTCCACGTCGAGCGCGGCGAAGTCGACCCCCTCGCCGGCGAGGGCGGCGGCGGTCGCGTCGAGCAGGGCGTTGGCGACGCCGCGGTGGCGCCAGGGCCGGCGGACCCCGAGCTGATGGGTCCAGCCCTCCGTGAACCCGAGGCTCGGCCAGTCGTCGGGGTGCAGCGAGTTGAGGACGTACCCGGCGATGTCGTCGCCGTCGAGGACGAGGTACGACAGGTCGGCGCGGAAGTCGTCGCCGGTCACCCAGATCCGCCACGACTCGTCGTCGAGCTCGCTCGCGGCGAAGTGGTCGAGGAACGCCTCGTTGTGCGCGTCGCGCACGGCGTCGTCGCGGTCCCGGTCGAACGGCACCATCCGCAGCGGCGACGGGACGTCGCGCGGCGCGGCGGCGTACCCGGCGAGCGGCCGGCGCATCTCGAGGTAGTACCGCAACCGGGAGAACCCGTGGTCGCCGAACAACGACTCACGGGCGACGTCACCGTCGGTCGCCGACACCTCGAGCCACGCCGGCGTGTCGCCGCCCCGGGCGCGCGCGACGTCGGTGCCCCGCTCGACCTGCCAGGCGAGCAACTCGCTCCCCAGCCCGGTCCCCCGGTGCGCGGGCACGACGGATCCCGACGTGAGCACCCGCCGTTGCCGCGCCCCCGGCAGACAGGCGACGGTCCCCCACGCGACGACCTCCCCGTCGACCCACCCGAGCCGCCCGTCGAGCGCCGGATCGAACGTGGACATCGAGATCTCGTCCTCGAGATCCGAGCGGTCGAGCACCTCACCCGTCCGGTCGAACGCCTCGATCACCGCCAGCGCCGCGACCCATGCATCCAGATCCGACTCCGCGATCGCGGTCCAACGCACCCGCCCCATCTCGCTCCCCCCAGCACAGCGACGGTTTCGATCATCGCACGTGCTCCGGGCGCGGAAGCGCTACAGCCGCTCGATGATCGTGACGTTCGCCTGCCCGCCGCCCTCGCACATGGTCTGCAGGCCGTACCGGCCACCGGTGCGCTCGAGCTCGTTGAGCAGCGTGGTCATGAGGCGCACGCCGGTGGCGCCGAGCGGGTGGCCGAGGGCGATGGCGCCGCCGTTGACGTTGACCTTGTCGAGGTCGGCGCCGGTCTCGGACTGCCAGGCGAGGACGACGGACGCGAACGCCTCGTTGATCTCGACGAGGTCGATGTCGTCGAGGGTCATGCCGGCCTTCTCGAGCGCGTAGGCCGTCGCGGGGATCGGCGCGGTGAGCATGTAGATGGGATCGGCGCCGCGCACGGAGAGGTGGTGGATCCGCGCCCGCGGGGTCAGCCCGTGCTCGGCGACGGCGCGCCCGGAGGCGACGAGCATCGCGGCCGACGCGTCGCTGATCTGCGACGCGACCGCGGCCGTGACCCGGCCACCTTCCACGAGCGGCGTGAGCGAGCGGATCTTCTCCCAGTTCGGCTCACGCGGCCCTTCGTCGCGCGTGGCCTCGCCGAGCGGCACGATCTGACCCTCGAAGCGGCCCTCGGCCTGCGCGCGGATCGCGCGTTCGTGTGACCGGACCGCGAACTGCTCCATGTCGTCGCGGCTGATGTCCCACTTCTCGGCGATCATCTCCGCGCTGCGGAACTGCGACACCTCCTGGGTGCCGTACCGCGCGACCCAGCCGTCCGAGCCGCTGAAGGGATCGGTGAAGCCGAACTGCTCGGCGACGGTCATCGCCGAGGAGATCGGGATCATGCTCATGTTCTGCACGCCGCCGGCGACGACGAGGTCCTGGGTCCCGCTCATGACGCCCTGCGCGGCGAAGTGGACCGCCTGCTGGCTGGAGCCGCACTGCCGGTCGACGGTGGTGCCCGGCACCTCCTCGGGGAGCCCGGCGGCGAGCCACGCGCTCCGGGCGATGTCGCCGGCCTGCGGGCCGATGGCGTCGACGCAGCCGTAGACGACGTCCTCGACGGCCGCGGGGTCGACGTCGACCCGGTCGAACAGCGCCGTCAGCGTGTGCGCGCCGAGGTCGGCCGGGTGCACCCGGCTGAGCCCCCCGCCGCGCCGCCCGACGGGCGTCCGCACCGCATCCACGATGAATGCCTCTGCCATCTTCTCGGCTCCTTCGCTCGGGCGGAGGGTACCTCCGCCCGCCCTACGGGACGCTCCGGAGCTGCTCGCCTCCGTGCTGCCGCACGACGGCTCGAGCCTCCGGACTCCGGTGTCCCCGGTCTTCCTACTCGCGGTCGAGGACGGCCTTGGCGACGCGCTCGCGGTGCCAGGCCGCGTCGCCCCAGGTCCGGGCGAGCGCCCAGGCCCGCTTCATCCAGAGGTGCAGGTCGTGCTCGTACGAGTAGCCGATGGCGCCGTGGCACTGCAGCGCGACCTTCGCGGCGAGCAGCGCGCACTCGGCGGCCTGGGCCTTCGCCATCGAGCCGTGCAGGGCCACGTCCGGATCGTCCGTCGCGAGCGACACCGCCGCGCGGTGCACGAGGGGGGCCGCGAACTCGATGGCGATGCGCACGTCGGCGAGCTTGTGCTTGATCGCCTGGAACGAACCGATGGGCACGCCGAACTGCCGGCGCTCGGCCACGTACTCGACGGTCATCGCGAGCATCCGGCGCGACAGGCCGACGAGCTGCGCCGAGTAGCCGAGGTTGCCACGCCAGAACGCGATCGAGATCTCCTCGCCGGTGAGCTCGCGACCCTGGTCGACGCGCACCAGGCGTCCGAGCCGACGGCTCCCGTCGACCGAGTCCTCGGCGGCCCACTCGCCGGCGGCGACGAGCAGCTGCTCGGGGGCGAGCATCACCGCGAGCTCGGCGGTGAGGCCGTACGGCGCGAGCGGGTCGCCGGCGGTGGCGGTGAGCGATCCGTCGACGACACCCGGGATCATCGGGGCGATGAGCGGCGCCCCGACGAGCACGTGCTCGACGAACGGCTCCGGCAGCGCGGCCCAGCCCGCCTCCTCGGCGAGCAGCACGACGTCGACCTCGGTGAGCCCGAGCCCGCCGTCGGCCTCGGTGACGAGCGCGCCGAGCACACCCATCTCGCCGAGCGCGGTCCAGGCGCCGCCGCTGCGTCCGTCGCCGTTGTCCCACGCGGCGCGCACGACGGCCGGTGGGCACTCCTTGGCCAACAGGTCGCGTACCGCGTCGCGGAACGCGAGCTGATCGGCGTCGAAGGCGAACTCCACCGCGCCTACTTCCTCGGGAGGCCGAGTACGCGCTCGGCGATCACGTTGCGCTGGATCTCGTTGGTGCCCGCGTAGATCGGGCCGGAGAGCGAGAACTCGTAGCCCTTCATCCACGCCGACTCGAGCTCGGCCTCGTGGCCGAGCAGCCCCAGCGCGGCCTCGTGGAGGCGCACGTCGAGGTCGGACCAGAACACCTTGGTGAGGCTCGACTCCGCGCCGGGCGCGTCACCGGCGAGGGTGCGGGTGACGGTCCGCAGGGTCTGCAGCTGGTAGGCCTCCGCGTCGATCACCGCCTGCGCGACCCGCTGACGGATCGCGGGATCGGCCGTGTGCGCGCCGCGCTCGCGGTACAGCTCGACGAGGCGCGCGGTGGTCGCGAGGAACCGGCCCGGGCTGCGCAGCGTGAGGCCACGCTCCGATCCGGTGGTCGCCATCGCGACGCCCCACCCGTCGTGCACCTCGCCGAGCACGAGGTCGTCGGGCACGAATGCGTCCTCGAAGAACACCTCGGCGAAGCCCTCGTCGCCGTCGAGACGACCGAAGCCGCGCACCGTGATCCCCGGCGTGTCGAGCGGGACGAGGAAGTAGGTGAGGCCGCGGTGGCGCTCGGCCTCCGGGTCGGTGCGGAACAGGCCGAACAGGTGGGTGCAGAACGCACCCCGCGTGGTCCAGGTCTTCTGGCCGGTGAGCCGCCAGCCGCCGGCCGCGTCGTCACGGGTCGCCGTGGAGCGGATTCCGGCGAGGTCGCTGCCCGCGTCGGGCTCGGACCAGCCCTGGCACCACGTCTCCTCGCCGCTCGCCATCTTCGCGAGGAAGCGGTCCTGCTGCTCCCGGGTGCCGAAGTCGAAGATCGTCGGCGCGAGGAGGAAGATCCCGTTCTGGGTCACGCGCTGCGGTGCCCCGGCCCGGTAGTACTCCTCCTCGAAGATCAGCCACTCCCAGAGGGTGGCGCCGCGGCCGCCGTACTCCTCCGGCCACGAGACGACGGCGTAGCGGGCGTCGAAGAGGGTGCGCTCCCACTCGAGGTGGCGGGCGAAGCCCTCCCGGGTGTCGCCGCTCGGGAGCGGCCCGGCGGGGACGTGGGCGGCCAGCCACTCCCGGACCTCGGCGCGGAACGCCTGCTCCGACGGGCTCCACGTGAGATCCATGCGGCCGGGGAACCTACTCGCGGATCTGACGACCCATCAGATCCGCCCCACTGCCGCACGGTGCGTTCTGCGCCGCCCCGTCCGGGCACGGCAGGAACGCGACGTGGCGTCAGGCATCGCCTTCGCCGAGGGCCTGGGACTTGGCCCAGCGGTAGTCGGCCTTGCCCGACGGCGAGCGGACGATCTCGTCGACGAGGTGGACCTCGCGCGGCACCTTGTAGCCGGCGATCGTCTGCCGCGCGTGCTCGGCGAGGTCGTCGGCCGACGGCTCGGCCCCCTCGCGCGCCTTGACCACGGCGGCCACCCGCTCGCCCCACCGCTCGTCGGGGACGCCGACGACCACGACGTCGAACACGTCGGGGTGCGACTTCAACGCGAGCTCGACCTCCTCGGGGAAGATCTTCTCGCCGCCGGAGTTGATCGAGACCGACCCGCGCCCGAGCAGCGTGATGGTGCCGTCCTCCTCGACCCGGGCCATGTCGCCCGGGATCACCCAGCGCTCGCCGTTGATCACCATGAACGTCGACGCGGTCTTGGCCTCGTCCTTGTAGTAGCCGAGCGGCATGTACCCCTTGCGCGCGAGGCGGCCGACCACACCGGAGCCGGGCGCGAGCGGGTGGCCGTCGTCGTCGAGGACCATCGTGTGCTCGCCCATGATGAACCGGGGCTTGCCCTCGGCGTCGGCGCCGGCGACCGAGCCCTGGAAACCGGTCTCGCTCGCGCCGAGCGAGTCGATGATCGCGACGTGCGGCAGCTTCTCGCCGATCTTCTCCTTGACCGCGGGCGAGAGGATGGCGCCCCCCGAGCCGATCACGAAGAGCGTCGAGAGGTCGTAGTCGGCCCCGGGCTCGTCGAGCGCCTCGATGAGCGGACGCGCCATCGCGTCGCCGACCAGGCTGATCGTCAGCACGCCCTCGCGCACGACCGTCTCCCACACCTCGTGCGGGTCCATCTTCTTCTGCGCGGTCAGCACGAGGGTGTTGCCCTGGAGGAGCAGCATGAGCGCGACCCACTGCGCCGCGCCGTGCATGAGCGGCGCGATCGGGAAGCCGACGACGGTCCCGCCGTTCTTCGCCGCCTCGACGACGTCCTCGGGCCTCGCGTGCGCGCTGACCCCGCCGCCCATGAGCGCGCCGATGGTCGAGTGGAAGAAGTCCTCCTGGCGCCACATCACGCCCTTGGGCATGCCGGTGGTGCCGCCGGTGTAGAGGACGTAGAGGTCGTCGGGGCTGCGCTGGAGGTCGAGCCGCTCGGCCGACGCCGCGGCGAGCGCCGCCTCGTACTCCACCGCGCCGATCGACGCGAGGTCCTCGTCGCTGCCGTCCTCGATCGAGACGAACGTGTGCAGCTTCGGCGACTCCGGCAGCACGTGGGCGATGCGCGGGACGAACTCCCGACCGTGCACGAGCGCGACCAGGTCGGCGTTGTCGAACAGGTACGCGAGCTCGGACTCCACGTAGCGGTAGTTGACGTTGATCGGGACGCCCCGCGCCTTCCAGACGCCGAACATCGCCTCGATCCACTCGGGACCGTTGTACGCGTAGATGCCGACGTGATCGCCGGGCTGCAGGCCCGAGTCGATCAGGTGGTGCGCGAGACGCGTCGAGCGCTCGTCGAACTCGCGGTAGGTGAACCGCCGGTCACCGCACACGACCGCGACGTGGTCGGGCACGACGTCGGCCACACCCTCGAGCAGGTCGGCGAAATTCCACTCCATGCGGTTCCTCAACTCCCGGTGCTCGGTGGTGGCTACTTCTGGACGATGACGCAGGATCCGTGGCCGAAGAGGCCCTGGTTGATCGAGAGGCCGACCCGGGCGCCCTCGACCTGACGGGCACCGGCCTGACCGCGGAGGTGCCAGGTCAGCTCGCACACCTGGGCGATCGCCTGCGCGGGCACGGCCTCACCGAAGCACGACAGCCCACCGCTCGCGTTGACGGGGATCCGGCCACCGATCTCGGTCTCGCCGTTGCGCACCAGCTTCTCGGCCTCGCCCTCGTCGCAGATGCCGATCGCCTCGCACCAGTCGAGCTCGAGCGCAGTGGAGAGGTCGTAGACTTCGGCGAGGTCGAGGTCCTCGGGGCCGACGCCGGCCTGCTCGTAGGCGGCCGCGGCGATCGACGCCCGGTAGCCGAGCTCGGGCACCGGCACGCCGTAGGCCGAGTCGGTCGCGAACTCGGGCAGGTCGATGAGCGTGTTCGGGTACGACGGCGTGACCGTGCTGACGCCGCTGATGCGCACGGGGTCGGTGATCCCACGCGACCTCGCGTAGTCGGGGCTGCACACGATCATCGCGGCGGCGCCGTCGGAGGTCGCGCAGATCTCGAGCAGGCGCAGCGGATCGGACACGATCGGCGATGCGGCGACATCGTCGAGGGTGACCTCCTTGCGGAACCGCGCGTACGGGTTCTCGAAGCCGTGCCGCGCGTTCTTCACCTTGACCCGGGCGAAGTCCTCCTGGGTCGCGCCGAACATCTCCATGCGGCGCCGCGCGTAGAACGCGAAGTAGGTGGGGTTGGTCGCACCGAGCAGCCGGAATCGCAGCCAGTCGGGGTCGTCGCCCCGCTCACCGGCGTTCGGTGCGAGGAAGCCCTTCGGTGTGGTGTCGGACCCGATCACCAGCGCGACGTCGACGAGGCCCGCCAGGATCTGCGCCCGCGCGGTGGCGAGCGCGGTCACACCGCTCGCGCACGCGGCGTAGCTCGACGCCACCTGCGCGCCCTGCCAGCCGAGCGCCTTCGCGAACGTGGCGCCGGCGACGTAGCCCGGGTAACCGTTCCGCATCGTGTCGGCGCCGCAGACGAGCTGGATGTCGCGCCAGTCGACGCCCGAGTCCTCGAGCGCGGCCTGCGCGGCCACCACGCCGTACTCGACGAAGTTGCGACCCCACTTGCCCCAGGGGTGCATGCCCACCCCGAGGACGGCGATGTCCTTGCTGCTGTCGCGGCTCATGCGTTCACCGGCTTCCACTGCCAGATCACGTACTCGTGATCGTCGTCCTCGTACAGGGTCCCGAGCGTGAGCTCGACCTCGGTGCCCGCCTGGAGCGTCGAGGGGTCGGCGTCGGGCACGAGCGGCCCGAGCACGATCATCTGCTCGTGCTCGAGCTCGACCGCGAGCACCGTGTACGGCACGAACGGGTCGGGCGCGACGTAGGGCGCCGGCGGCTGGTAGTGGTTCGTCGACCACGACCACACCGTCCCGCGCCGGGAGAGCTCCACCTCGGTGAGCTCCTCGGTCGGCGCCGACGGGTTGCGCGAGAACGCGAGGTTCTTCGGGAAGAAGTAGCTGCCGGTCTCGGCGCCGCGGCTGGCCAGCAGCGCCGGCTCGTCGGTCATCGTGAACCAGCCCTCGACGGCCGGGACTCTGGTCTTCATCGCCTCGCTCCTCCACTCACGGCGGCGCAGCCTACCGACGGTCCGGGGACGGCCCCTCAGCCGTCCACCCGCACCACGACGCGACCCACGGTCTCCCGGCGCTCCATGGCGCCGAGACCCCGCGGCAGCTCGGCGAAGGGCAGCTCCAGACCAACCACCGGCGCCAGCTCGCCCGCCCGCACGTGGGCGAGGATCCGGTCGTGCACCTCGACCCCGTCGGCGTGGGCCGGGAAGTTGAAGCCGGTGAGGCCCCGGAACGCGATCGGGTCGTCCACGTACGCGTGGCACACGCCGAGCAGGCTGAAGTTCCCGAACAGCACCGGCCGGCGCACGATCCCCTCGTCCTCGGCCTCGATCCCCGACGCGAAGCCCACCAGGCAGTGGCGGCCGCCGAAGGCCATGCATCGGAACGTCTCGGTGGTGGTCGCGCCGCCGATCGAGTCGAACGCGACGTCGACGCCGCGGCCGTCGGTCAGCTCGGCGATGCGCGCCGGGACGTCCTCGCTCCGGTGGTCGAGCACCGCGTCGGCACCGAGCTCACGGCAGAGCGTGCGCTTCGCCTCGGTGCTCGCGGTCGCGACGACGCGGGCCCCGCGCAGCTTCGCGAGCTGGATCGCCGCCGATCCGGCACCACCCGCGCCCGCGTGGACCAGCACCGTCTCGCCGGCGTCCAACCGGGCCCGCTCGTAGAGCGCGAGCCACGCCAGATGGAAGGGCATGAAGATCGCGGCCGCGTCGGGCAGCGGGAGATCGTCGGGCATCGAGAAGGCCATCGCTGCGGGCGCGACGACGTGCTCGGCGTAGCCGCCGAACGCGCCCGACGGGATCGCCACCACGGTGCGTCCCACCCAGTCGGCGGCGCCGTCGCCGGCGACCTCGACCACGCCGTGCACCTCCATGCCCGGCACGTAGGGCACCGGGACCCGCACCGTCTCGTACCGGCCGTGGATCCCGTCGAGGTCGTTGAAGTTGAGCGTGACCGCGTCGGTGCGGATCAACAGCTCGCCGGGTCCCGGCTCCGGCCGGTCGAGGTCGTCGAGCCGGAGCACGGTCTCGGGATCCCCGAACTCGTGCACGCGCCAGGCCCTCACACCGTCCCCTTCCACAACGCGAGCTCGGCGATCTCGGCGACCTCGTGGGCGACGGCACCCAGCGAGTCCCAGAGCTCCGCGGGGAGCAGGGCCCGCGTGTCGGCCACCGGGAACGCCGTCTCCATCACCCCGGACTCGGCGTGGCGCCACGATGCTCCCGCCTTGTTCATCACCGCACGCATCGCCCGGTTCTCGTAGAGGACCTCGGCCGTGAAGGTCTCGATGCCGAGGCGGGTCGCCGCGGCACCCAACGCGCCGAGCAGCAGCGTGGCGATGCCCCGGTTGTGCCACTGGTCGTCGACCTCGAACGCGATCTCGGCGCGCGCCGGGTGGTCCTTGCTCCGGATGAACCGCGCGGTGCCGAAGCCGGTGAGCGGTTCCGAGGTCCCGACCACCCAGGCGAAGTGGCCGAGGTAGTCGACGTGCACCAGGTACTCGACGAGACCGTGGCTCGGCTTGACGGCCGAGAAGAACCGGCGGTGCCGCCACTCCTCCGACTGACCGGCGAGCGCCTCCGCGAAGCGCTTGCGGTCACGGGCCAGCAGCGGTCGCACCAGCACCTCCGTGCCGTCGCGCAGCGTGGCCGCCACCGGCCGGGAGATCTCGGCGAGCCGCTGACTGGCGAGGTCGATGACGCGGTCGAGCAGGCCGGGGATCTCGACCAGGGCGTCGAACGCGTCGACCTCCCCGTGCAGCGCGGTCACCGTCGTCGACGCCGTCACGGTCGCGCGCCGCGGCTCGCCGGTGATCGTCGACAGCTCGCCGAAGATCGAACCCGGTCCACCCGCCGCGACCCGGAGCGGATCGCCCTGCGTGTCGGCTCGCGTCACGAGCACGGTGCCGTCGAGCACGATCACGAAGTGACGGCCCGGGTCACCCTCGACCAGGAGCCGTTCGCCGGGCCGGTAGTGGACCGGCGTGACCCGTGACGCGAGTTCGCGCAGCACGACGTCGTCAGCGCCTTCGAACAGCGCGAGGCGCGCGAGCTCGGTCCGGACGTCGATCGTCACACCGCCCGACTCAGCTCCCGCCGAGGCGGTCGAGGGTGCGCTCGGCCTCGCGCATGACGGTGTCGACGATCGACGCGACCGTCGGCAGCGCATCGATCACGCCGACCACCTGACCGGTGGGCAGCACCCCGGCATCGAGGTTGCCGTCGACGAGTGCGGCCTTCGTGAGCATCGGCGCGTTGGCCCCCATGGCGACCTGGGCCCAGCTGAGGTCCTGCGACTTGTGCATGGACCGGCCCTCCTGCGCGAGATCGCTCAGCGAGCGCCCGCTCAGCTTGCGGAAGCGGAGGGCGTTCGCGAGCGAGCGCGGCAGCGCCGTGATGCGCCCGGCGCCGTCGAGGTGCTCGACGAGCTCGGTGCGGATGAGGCGCTGTGGGTGACCGTCGACCTGCTTCGTGACGACGGTGTCGGTCACCGCCGCCTGTAGGTACCGCTGCTTCACCGCGTCCGGCACCCGGCTCTCGGCCGACAGCAGGAACCGGGTGCCCATCGCGACACCGGCCGCTCCGTACGCGAGCGCCGACACCAGTCCGCGCCCGTCGAAGAAGCCACCCGCGGCGATCACGGGCAGGTCGACCGCGTCGCACACCTGCGGGAGCAGCAACGACGTGGGCACCGCGCCGGTGTGGCCGCCGCCTTCGGCACCCTGCGCGATCACCGCGTCGACACCCCACTCCGCGACCTTCTCGGCGTGGCGCCGCGCACCGACGGTCGGCATCACGACGACGCCCTGGTCCTTCAGTTGCTTGACGAGCCTCTCACCCGGCGCCTGGGCGAAGCTCGCCACCTTCACGCCGGTGGCGACCATGAGGTCGATGCGCTTGTCGACGTCGGGCTGGTCCGAGCGCAGGTTCACGCCGAACGGCTGGTCGGTCTTCGCCTGCACCGATTCGATCGCGTGGGTCAGCTCGGTGAGGTCCATGGTCGCCGACGCCAGGATCCCGAGCCCGCCCGCCGCGGACGTCGCGGCCGTGAGCCGCGCGCCGGCGACCCACCCCATCCCCGTCTGCACGATCGGGTACCGGACCCCGAACAGCTCACACGCCCGCGTCCGCAACGCCGCATGCGTCATGACCGAGCTCCCGAAGCGAACGAGAGGCCCGTCGCCCCGTCCTGCGTCATGGGTTCGGCACCTCGGTGAAGCGGAGCTCGTGCGGGTCGATGACCTCGCGGATGAGCCGGAGCTCGTCCGGCGTCGGCGCTCGGGACTCGGGCACGTCGTCGGGGACGACGAGCTCGAAGCCGGTGGCCTCCACGATCTCGTCGACCGTCACGCCGGGGTGCACGCTGCGCAGCCGCATCCGGTGGTCGTCGGTCTCGAAATCCAGGACGCCGAGGTTGGTCACGATGTGGCGCAGCCGGTGGAAGCGGCCGGCCTCGCCGAGCTTGGCCGCGCGGTCGTACCCGACGCCCGTGACGACATCGACCTTCGGCACGAAGACCCGCGCCGAGTGGTTGGAGATCCAGTAGCTCGTGGTGTTCTGGATCGTGTTGCCGGGCGCGCCGCGGAAGCCGAGGAGCTGCGCCTTGGGCTGCTCCCAGTCGCCGACGAACGCGAAGTTCTGGTTGCCGTAGCGGTCGATCTGGCTCGCGCCCATCATCACGTGACGGCGGCCCGACCACACGACGTCGAACATCGAGCGGTACGGGTTCCACGCCTCGACCGTCTTGGCCTGCTCGGTCGCGCCGACCGGGTACGGGCCCGCGATGAGCAGCGCCTCGCCGTCGGTCATGACGAGGTCGGGCTCGAAGCTGGCGCGCGCGAGGCGGCCGCCGATCATCGGCACGGTGCCGATCGGGTTGGCCATGATCTCGCCGTCGCCGCGGAAGCACTCCGCCACCGCGACGATGCAGTACTCGGCTCGGGTGATGAGATCGCTTGTGGTCTCCGCCATCACAAACCAACTGTCTTTCGGTACTCGGCGTGGTCGCCGCAGTCGAGGTACTTGGCCTTCCAGTCCGCCCACGCCTCGGGCGTCTTCGCGCTCGCGGCGTACGCCTTCTGGAACCGCTCGTCGCGCGGGTAGTCGGGGACGCACTCGGTGAAGTGCGCACCGAAGGGCGCCTCGATCACGCCGTCGGTGAGCAGTCGCGGGATCTTGAGCGTCTGCACCGGACCGTTGGAGGCGAGCTCGTCGGTCTCGACGATCTTCTCGACGCTCATGAACCGCCTTGCCGCGGCCTGCAGGAACAGGTCGTCGAAGTACGGGTCGACGTTGAGGTACTGGCCGTTGCCGCGCCGGTCACCGCGGTGCATGTGCACGACGGCGAGGTCGAGCGTGAGCGCGGGTGCCGCCACCAGCTCCTCGCCGTCGGCGTAGGGCGACGTGACCGTGCGGATCTCGGGCTGGCGCTCGACGAGGTCGGAGCCGAGGCCCACCCGGGTGGGGAGGAACGGTACCCGCCACGCCGCGGCCTGGAGGCCGAGGAGGAACATGCCCTCGTCCATCTCGAGCGTGCTCACCGCGCCGGCCTGGCGGGCGGTGCGGAAGTGCGGCTCGAGCGCGATCGAATCGAGCGAGCAGAAGGCGTACACGGCCTTGGCGACCTTTCCGGTCGCGCACAGCAGCCCCAGGTCGGGTCCCGCGTAGGACACGACGGTGAGGTCCTTCACGTCGCTCTGCGCGATCGCGCGCACGACGCTCATCGGCTTGCGACGGGATCCCCACCCCCCGATGCCGATGGTCATGCCGTCGCGCAGTTCCGCGACGACGTCGGCCTCCGTGATCAGCTTGTCTGCCATCGCCCCTCTATTTGCTCACATCGGTGTCGCGCTTCTCGACGAACGCGTCCCGGTGCTCGTCGGCCACGCCCAAGAGGTTCAGCTCGAAGGTGAACCCCTGCTCGAAGCGGTACGAGCGCTTCACGTCGATCGGGTCGATGCCGTTGAGCGACTCCTTGGCCGCCCGGATGACCGTCGGGCTCTTCTCCGCGATCTGCGAAGCGATCTCGAACGCGCGGTCGCGCAGCTGCTCGCGCGGTACGACGTCGAGCACGGAGCCGAAGTGGTGCAGTTCCTGGGCGGTGATCGTGGCCGCGGTGTACACCATCGCCCGCATGCGGTGCTGCGGCACGAGGCGCGCGAGGTGCGTGGCCGCGCCGAGCGCGCCGCGGTCGACCTCGGGGAGGCCGAACGTCGCGTCGTCGCTCGCGATCACGATGTCGGCGTTGCCGGCGAGGCCGACGCCACCGCCGAGGCAGAAGCCGTTGACCACCGCGATCACCGGGACCGCGCACTCGTAGACGGCGGCGAACGCGGCGAAGCAGCCGCGGTTCGCACCGATCAGCGCGTCGAAGCCCTCGGTGTTCTGCATCTCCTTGATGTCGACGCCGGCGTTGAAGCCCCGGCCCTCGGCCCGCAGCACCACCACCCGGACGTCCGGCCGCTCGCCCAGCTCCCGCAGCAGCCGGGCGAGGTCGAACCAGCCGGCCACGGTGAGGGCGTTCACCGGCGGGTTGTCCATCACCACCTCGGCGATGCCGGCGGCGTCGACGGTGTGCGTGGTGGGCATGGGCGGCCTCGGGTTCGGCGGCGGATGGAGCAGGGTTTCTGACGGACCGTCAGATCCGGGGGAAACTACCGCCATGACCGAAGCGGGACACTTCCAACGCATCAGCCGTCGGAACGGCGAAGGGGGGCCGGTCCGGCCCGGCCCGCAGGGCCGAGAGGACGAGGGATGAGTGCGACCTTCGAGATGTCCGGCCGGGCGGTGCTCGTCACCGGCGGCGCCCGGGGCATCGGACGCGGGATCACCGAGGCGTTCCTCGCCGCCGGCGCCGACGTCGTCATCTGCGGCCGGTCCGAGCCCGAGGCGCCCCCGACCGCCGGCGGTCGCGAGGCGGTGTTCCTCGCCGCCGACGTGCGGGATCCCGACGCCGTGACGGCGATGGTCGACGACGCCGTGGCGCGCCTCGGGCGGCTCGACGTCCTGGTCAACAACGCGGGCGGCGCGCCACCCGCCGACTCGGCCACCGTGTCGCCGAAGTTCTCCAAGGCGATCATCGAGCTGAACCTGCTGGCGCCGCTCGTGTGCGCGCAGCGCGCGAACGCGGTGATGCAGCAGCAGGACTCGGGCGGGTCGATCGTGAACATCGCGAGTGTCAGCGCGTTGCGGGCGAATCCCGACGCGGCGGCGTACGGCGCCGCGAAGGCGGGACTGCTCAACCTCACCCAGACGCTCGCGGTCGAGTACGCACCGAAGGTGCGCGTGAACGCGGTCAGCGCCGGACTCATCCGCACCGAGCAGGCCCACCTGTTCTACGGCGACGAGGCGGGCGTCGCCGCCGTCGGCGCGACCGTGCCCCTCGGGCGCATGGGCCTCCCCGCCGACATCGCGGACGCGTGTCTGTTCCTCGCGTCGGACGCGGCCGGGTACGTCTCGGGCGCCAACCTGCTCGTGCACGGAGGGGGCGAGCGGCCGGCCTATCTCGACGCCGCCCGGCCGGGCGGGAACGGCCCCGCCGCCTGAGCGCGCGATGCGGACGGGCCGCCCCTGCGGACGGCCCGTTCGCACTGCCCGGCCTGGGGGTGCCGGAGCTGATTCGCTGCCAGCGACCGCCGATCGATCCGGCGGATTGGGTGTCCCTGCCCTGCCGCCCGGCTGGCCCCGGACGACGCACCCAACGGACCCAGCATGCGACCGGCGCCGGGCTCCGGCTGTCGCCCGGACGACCCCCGGAGTGTCAAATGGGCGACACCGGACGAGTACGCCGTCAGCGCGAGTCCGCGCGGGCGTGCAGCGCGGCGCGGTCGACCACCGTGATCCGGCCCCGGGAGTCCCGGCGGATCACTCCCTTGGCCTCCGCCGTCTCGCAGAACTTGTTCGCGGTCTGACGGGTCACGCCCGCGATCGTGGCGATCATCCCCTGGGTGAGCGGCAGGGTCGTCTCCGGACCGGGACCCGCGAAGACCCGCTCCACGCCGGCGAGCCGCTTCCAGAGGTGGTCGTGCGCGGGGAGGTACAGCGCGTCGGTCAGCGCGCCCGACAGCCGGCGGATCTCCATGGCGAGCGCGGCGACGAACGCGGCCTCGATCGTCGGGTCGCGCCGGAGCTCGTTGAAGTCCTCGTTGCGGACGACGAGCGTCTCGAGCGGGTCGAGCGCGCGCATGGTGGCGCTGCGCAGACCGGGCGAGATGAGGGTCAGCTCCCCGAAGTGCTCGCCCGGGCCCATGACCCGCACCGTGGCGACGTCGCCGCGCGGCGTGTTGATCTGGCAGGCGACGTGGCCGGACGCGATCAGGTGCAGCTCGTCGCCGGGGTCCCCGGCCCAGAACACGACGTCGTCACGCGCGAAGCGCCGCCGGCGCGCGGCGCCCAGCACCCGCCGACGATCCGTCTCGGACATCCCCGCGAGGAGCACGTAGTCGGTCATCCGGAACGTTGCACCATGAAGTCGATCAGCTGCTCGATCCCGCGCCGGTGGAACGGGCTGGTCGCCCGCGCGAACGCGCCGGCGAACTCGGCCCGGGCGCCGGCGGTGAGACCGTCGGCGCAGGCCCGGGCGGCCGCGATGCTGCCACAGTGCTCCATGAGCGCGAGGACCCGGTCGACGTCGGCCGCCGTGCGCTCCGCCTGCGTCACCTCGAGGAACTCCGAGAGCCACGGCGCGTACGGGGCCGGGCAGTGCGCGATCAGGTGGATGAGCGGCAGCGTGCGCTTCGCCTCGCGCAGATCCGAGCACGGCTCCTTCCCGTGGACGGCGGCGTCGCCCACCAGGTCGAGCAGGTCGTCCCGGATCTGGAACGCGGCGCCGAGGAGGAACCCGAAGCGCGTCAGCGGCCCGAGCGGGACCGAGCCGCGCGCGCCGATCAGGCATCCCGCGCGCAGCGGGAAGATCGTCGTGTACCAGCAGCTCTTGTCGAGGACGAGGTGCAGGTAGTCGTCGACCGTCACGCTCGCCACCGGATCGGCCCGCCACGTCAGCTCCCGCGCCTGCCCTTCGAGCGTGCGGGACGCGGTGTCGAGGAACTCGCGCGTGACCCGCTGCACCAGGTGCGCGCTGAGGCGGGGCTGGTCGAGCAGCGGGAGGACGGCCCGGACCGCGAGGGCGTCCCCGGCGTGGACGGCGAGCGCGACCCCGTGCTCGGCGTGCAGCGTCGGTGCGCCGCGCCGGAGCCCGGTCCCGTCCTCGACGTCGTCGTGCACGAGGAACGCGTTGTGCATGAGCTCGAGCGCGACCGCGGTCGGCAGGCCGTCGCGTACGTCCCCGCCGAACGCCTCGCAGGTGGCGAGCAGCAGCGCGGGCCGGAGCCCCTTGCCCGAACGCGCCGGGTACGCGGCCACGAGCGGAGCGAGCGCCGGACCCGGCCCGGTCGCGAGCGCACGGTCCACCTCGGCCCGCACGAGCGCGGCGTAGTGGTCGAGCAGCCCGGCCGGACGCAGCATCGCCTCGGTGTCGACCGCGAACCCGTGGGCCCGCTCAGTCGTGGTCACGCCCGGCCTCAGCGTCCTCGACGACCTCGAGGTCGATCCGCTCCGCGACGCCCGCCAGCCCCGAGACCAGGAGGAGCCCGTGGTAGTGGCCCGTCGCAGCGGTCGGCGACACGTGCAGGTCGACGGTCACCCCGGCGCGCTCGTACGGCTCGAGCCCCAGCGCCTCGGGCCGCGTCGTCACGACCGCGTCGAGCGGCGTCCCGTCCGACGCCAACAGCGCCGGGACCAGTGGCCGACCGTCGCGCAGCGGCTCGCCCTCGTTCCGGACGGTCACCACGAGCGCGATCGCTGCGCCCGGAGCGACGCGGGTCACGGCCGGCGTCGCGGGCCGGCGCGCGAGCTCGTCGAGGGCGTCGAAGCCGACGTCGAGCGTGGCGCGGACCAGCTCCGCGAACGTCTCCGCGGCGCGCATCACGTCGCCGCGCAGACGGCCGACGTCCATGGTCGGGACGGAGCCGGCCCCCGCGTCGTCGGCGGACGCGCGGGTCCACGGTGCGTCGCCGAACCGGCCCCCGAGCTCGCCGAGCCCGCTCGCGATCCGCATCGCGGCGTCGAGCGCCTGCCGCTGCACGTCGTCGAGCGCGCCCAGGGCGTCGAACGGTCCCCCCGACCGGCCGTCGCGCCCGTCACGGTCCTCGTCGGTCACTGCCAGTCCCAGGTCAGCGGACCCAGCACCCGGTCGGTCAACGGTCTGCCCTCCACCGCGGCCGCGGCCTCGATCCCCGAGATCGTCGCACTCTCGATGCACCCGGCGTTCAGCCCGCAATCGGTCCAGTCGCCCGCCAGTATGAGGTGCTGCACGCCGGACCCGTCAACCCGCAGACGGTGAAGATCGGTGCCCGGCAACGCCTGCACGTACCGGTCGGAGGGGTCGTCGTCGCATCGCAGGTAGTGGTCGACGACCTGCGGATCGGCCACGCCGACCGGTCCGCCTCCGGGCCACACCGCGCGCCCGTGCGCCCGGAGATGGTCGTCCAGCTCGGTGTCCGGGTCGGCGTCGGGATCGGTGTCCGGCGCGACGCTGCAGAGGTACGCGAGCGTCGCCGGGCCGTCGGCTCCCCGCCCCTCGACCGGCAGCAGGTGCGACATCGACGCGACCGTGTCGAAGGGTGCGGCGAGCCCGGCGAAGGTGGCCCCCGGCTCGGGGCCGCCGAGGACCGGCTCCGGATCGCGCATCCACACCTGGGCAGCGCGCGTCCGGACCGTCCCGACGTGGTCGACCATCGCCCGCCACTCGGGCCGGCGGGCCACGATGCGCGGCGCGACCCGCGGGACCGCCCCGAGCGACACCGCGAGCACCGCGGTGTCGAAGTCGGGTCCCCGGCGCAGCACCACGGCCTCACGCGCGCCACCCGGCGCGGACCGCTCGACGAAGCACGGGACCCCGCCCACGGTCTCGAGCGGATCCCGGCCCGCACCGTCCCCCCGCGGACGGCTGAGCCGGATCTCCTCCAGGACGCCGCCCTCCTCGTCCGGCACCATCTCCTCGACGGTGTGGAAGTACCGCAGCCCGACGCCACGCGCCGTGAGCGCCTGGTGCATCGGCGCGAACACGATCTCGCCCATCCCCGCGGTCATCTTCCAGAACAGCGCACCCTGGTAGTCGAGGAACATGCGGACGGCCAGGAAGACGCCCAATCCCGCAGGGAACGCCGGCCGGGTCTTGTCGCCCTCCACGTAGCCGAAGACGAGGTCGTACATCGCCCGCACGATCCCGCTCGCGACGGTGCTGCGCCGCGCGCCGTGGCGGGTGAGCCAGTCGCGGAAGTCCTCGTCGTCGACGCGTCCGAAGCCGCCGGGCTCACGGAGGAGCCCGTCCGCCCGCAGGCCGCGCGCGACGGTGAGCGCGAGGTCGACCCCGGTCTCGAGCCGCGGTCCGGTCCGGACGCCCACCGAGCGGACGAGGTCCTGCCCGAGCCCGAGCAGTCGTCGGGTGAGCGCCGCAGGATCGGTCGACGGACGCGGCGTGCCCGGCACGCCGTCGTTCAACCGGAAGCGGGCGAGCCACGGCAGCACCGCGCCGTCGACGTGCTCGTACACGCCGATCGCCGGCGCCGGCACGAACGCGTCGTTCCAGGTCCGCACCGGACACGTCGGATCGGTCGTCGCCCGGTCGAGCTCGCTGTAGCACTCGCGCACGACGCGGAACGCGTTGTCGTAGTAGCCCGGCCAGACGTGCAGACCGTGCTCGAGGATGCGGCCCTGCGCGTCACGGACGCTCGCGCCTTTGCCGCCGAGCACGCCGTCACGCTGGTAGAGCGTGATCGACCGGAAGCGCTCGCGCCATCCCGGCCGGCTCAGCTCCCACGCCACCGTGACGCCGGCCATCCCACCGCCGAGGATCGCGACCGCTTGGCGCGGTCGGGTCGGGCTCACCGGCCCGGCACTCCGGTCACGTAGACGGAGTAGGGCCGGTCGATCCGGCCGCGCCCGGCGCGCAACCGGCCGACGTAGAGACCGGGCGCGACCCGTCGCCGCTCGTCCTCGTCGTGACCGAGGTCGACGAGGAACTCCGGGCTGGTGCCGGCCCCGGTCGGGGCGAGCGTCACCGCGTGGTGGGTCTCGGCGCCGGTCGGGGGGACGTGGGTGGCGGGCGGCACCTCGAGATGACCGGACCCCGCGACCTCTGGGAGCGCGATCAGGGCCGTGGTCCCGAACTCGGCGTCCCACGTCCCGGCACAGTCGGTGTCGATCGGGATCTCGTAGCTCTCGGCGTGCAGAGGCGGCACCCGCGTCGGCGGGTGCCGCTCCCGACCGCACGCGTCGACGGCGACGTCGTACACCGCGCCGGTGAGGTCCACCGCGAGATCCGACACGCTCGCCCACGCGCGCAGCGCGCGTCGCACGGGCGCGGCCCAGCTGCACGACCAACCCGACGAGACGAACTGCGACGCCCACAGCTGGCACACCCAGTCGTGGGGCGCGTCGAAATCGCGAATCCGGTACACCTTCACCATCTGCAACCGCCGGTGCGCGCCTTCGTCGATGACCCCGACGCAGCCCCGGTCCACCACCACGCGGCCGTCGTCGTGCCGCTGCGCCGGGGCTCGCAGGTCGAACGCGGCGAACGCCAGGCCGGGTGCCGTGTGGAAGCGCACGTCGAGATCGGTCGTGTAGTACTCGCGGTTGAGCCCGGGCCCGACCTGTTCGCGGATCGCGCCGCGCCACCCGGTCGCCTCGGGAGTGCGCTCGAGGACCTCGACCGACCGGAAGTACGGATTGCACCGCGCCCAACCGGCCGGATCGACACGCGCGCGGCACTCGGCGAAGCTCAGTGCGGTGCAGGCCTCCAGCCGCACGACGGTCACCTCGAACCCCGCGCCCGGGTCCGGCGTCGGCTCGAAGTCGGCATGACACTCGGTGCGGCGGCGGGCGGCGAGTTCGAGCACCTGCGCGGCGACCCGCGCCGCCGGTCCGGTGACCGTCATGGTGCCGGGATGCCGCGTGCTCGTCGCCACGTGGACCGTGGGACCGAACGCGTCGCTCACGGCGCGCACCTGGGCCGCAGTGGTGCGCCGCGACTCCGCGAGCGACCGGACCGAGGCGACGAGGTCGTCGGCGCGGGCTGGATCGGCACCGACCTCGCCGAGCAGACCGCCGGCGAGCGCGCCGAGGGAGTCGGCGAGGGCGCGGTCCCCGGGCCGGTCCCGCAGCAGGCGGCCGCCCAGCGCCATCGTGTCGACCGCCGCGGTGATCCCGACCGGGTCGACCGGCGCGCCGGTCCCGAGCCCGCACGCGTCCGCCACCTGCCGCACGGCCGCGGCCGGCGCGATCGCGCTCCGACCCGGACCGCCGAACTGCGCGCGCACCTGACGTGGCCGCTCGGGCGACGGCAGGTGACGCATGAGCGCCAGCAGTCCCTGCTCCACCTCCGGCTGCTTCGGCACCCCTACCTCCCACTCCGGGTGCCGGTGGCGCCACCCGTCGCCCGTCCTGCGCCCGATCTAGCCTGCACCCCGTGGTCGACCTCACCGATCGCCCGGCGCCCACCCGCTTCGGCGAGCACGTTGCGCGCTACGGCGTGCGGGTGATGGAGGCGGTCAACATCCCCATGTTCCGCCTGTCGCACGGGCGGTGCGGCGGCGAGGTCTTCGGGTCGCCGGTGGTGCTGCTCACGACCACCGGCCGGCGCACCGGCCGGCGCTTCACCAAGCCCCTCCTCGCGCTGGCCGACGGCGACGCGTGGATCGTCGTCGGGTCGCGCGGCGGGACCAGCGGGCATCCGCAGTGGTTCCTGAACCTGCTCGCGTACCGCGACCGTCCGGACGGGTTCGTCGCACCGGTGGTGGAAGCGCGCGACCGCGACCCGGTCGCGGTCGACGTCACGGTGCTCGACCCGGGAGCGCGCGCGATCTGGTGGGACCGGCTCGTCGCCGTGTACCCGCGCTTCGACGCCTACCAACAGCGCACCGAGCGCGAGATCCCGGTGATCCGGCTCACTCCACGCCACTGACGATCGCCTCGACGGCGGACCGCTCGGCCATCCCGGCCGGCGCGACCGCGAGCACCTGGGCGGCGAGATCCAGCACCGGTGCGTCGACCCGGGCCATCGGGCTCGCCGCGACGTCGCGCAGCGCGCGGGCGGCGAGCAGCACCGAGCCGGACGCGAGCGCGACCGAGGCCGCCTTGACGAGCTCGGCGGTGACGGCGTCGTGTGACCATCCGGACGCGGCCCCGACGAGCGCGCCGAGCCGGTGGAGCTCGGGCTCGACACCGCGCTGGCCGGTCTGCTCCATCAGCGCGCGGGCGTCCTCGAGCACCTCGGCGGCCCGCCCGGGCTCGTCGACCCGCAGGAACCCCTCGGCCAGCTCGCCGAGCAGGACCGGGACCGCGAGGCCGCCGCCCGCCATGCGCCACATCCCCAGCAGGTTCTGCATGCCGTCGCAGGCGGCGAGGTCCGGCTCCATCAGCGTCGCCGCGAGCAACAGGACCTGGCCGAGCACCGCGTGCTCCATGAAGCCGTGTCGGTCCCCGATCGCGACGATGTCGAGCGCGCGGGCGATGGCGTCCTCGCGGTCACCCCGCAATCGCGCGCGGTACGAGCCGTAGACCTGCACCACCGCCCGTGAGAACGGTCCGACCGGGAACCGCAGCTCGTCCGCGCGCCGGAGCGCGTTGGCCAGCGCCGTCTCGGCCCCGGCATCGTCGCCCGCGAGCGTGAGCGCCACCGACCGCAGGGCCTCGTTGCCGGCGGTGTAGTCGTGCGGGGTGCCGAAGTCGACCGGGACCGGGCCGGCCGGCAGCTCGGAGGACGCGGTCAGGAGCCTGACCGCGTCCGAGTTGGCCCCCGCGTACATCTGCTCGAACCCGCGGCAGTGGAGCACGAAGCGCCGCAGCTCGGGCGCGAGCTCCACCTGCGTCGACGGGATGAGCCGCTCGATGCGCTCGGTCACGGCGCCGGCGGCGCGCAGGTCGCCGACGACGACCTCCTTCGACCACAGGCCGGCGAGCGCGCCGACGAGCTGCGTGTCGAGCTCCTCGCCACCGTCGCCGCCGAGCCGGTCGCACAGCTCGAGCGCCCGCAGGTACGGCGCGACGGCGTCACCCGCGTAGCCCTGCGACGCCGCGAGGGCGCCGGCGAGCTGCATCGAGCGGGCGAGATCGAGCCGTTCGGCGATCCGTCCGTCGAGCTGCTCGATCATCGCCGCGGCGTGGTCGAGGTGGGCGAAGACCCGCTCGTACTCGGCGAGCCCGGCGGCGAGCTCGGCCGCCCGCAGCGACGCCGTCGCGGCGAGCCGGGGATCGCCCGCCCGCTCGTAGTGGACCGCGAGCGCCTCGGGCGCCGCGTCGAACCCGTGGCGGGCCACGATGGCGTCGGCGACCGCCCGGTGGCGGACCGGACGCTCGGACCGCAGCTGCATCTCGTACGCGACGTCGACGACCAGCGCGTGACGGAAGGTCAGCTCCCCCGCGTCGTCACCCTCGACGAGGCCGGCGCGGGTGAGCGCCCGGACCGCGCCCGGGACCTCGTCGGTGCGCAGTGGCGTGCGGTCGCCGAGCTCGCCGATGACGGTCTCGATCAGCTCGACCGTGAAGCCCCGGCCGGCGACCGCGGCGATCTCGGCCAGCGCGCGCCCGGAGCCGCTCGCGTCGAGACGGGACTGCAGCAGCGACTCGAGCGTCGAAGGGAGCTCGGCACCCGGGAGCTCGCCGCGGGCGAGCGTGGAGATGACGAGGTGCTCGACGAAGAGCGGCACGCCCTCGCTGCGCTCCGCGATCGCCGCCGCGAGCTCCGGCGCGAGCTGCTCCGGACCCGCGAAGGCTGCGACGAGGTCGACCGCCTCGGCGTGCAGCGGCGCCAGCACGACCGCGTCGGCCTCGAGCGACCGCAGCGCGTCGGGGATCCCGCCGGGCCGCGCCGTCGCGAGGACCATGAGGCCGGGCGGGACCGCCCGGGTGAGCGCGGCGACGACGTCGACGAGCCGGTCGTCCGCCCACTGCAGGTCCTCGACCACGAGCACGAGCGGCGACTGCGCCGCCTCCAGGCTGATCCACCGGATGAGCGCCTCGATCATGGCGCCGCGCAGGCGGTCGGGCGCGAGGGCGGGGACCTCGGGTCCGGCGACGCCCATCATCGTGCGCAGGGCGGCGAGATCGAGGTCCGAGAGGCCGAGCGCGTCGGCCCGGCCGCGGAGCGCCGCGACCACCGCCTCCGGGTCCGGGTCGTTCCCCAACGCGAGGGACTTCTCGACCGCCCGGCGCATCGCACCCATGCCGACGTGCCGGAAGTCCCGGCCGCAGTTGACCTCGACGACGAGTCCGCCCTCGGCGGAGGCGCGGTCCACCGCGGCCCGCACGAGCCGGCTCTTGCCGATCCCGGGGTCGCCGGTGAGCGTGACCACACGCGCGTCGGGCCCCTCCTCGACCGTGGCGGACCACGCGACGTCGAGCCGTCCCCGCTCGCGCTCGCGTCCCACGAGCGGCGCGCCGTGACGGTCGTCGGCCACGGTCGACCGCGTGCGCGGGTTGCCGACGACGAACACGTTCATCTCTTCCGAGACGCCCTTGAGCGACCGCTCCCCGAGCGGGTCGAGCTCGAAGTGTGGCGCGATGACCTCGACCATCGCCTCGCTGACCACCACCTCACCCGGCGCGGCGAGACCCTGGATACGAGCGGCCACGTTGGTGGCGAACCCGACCGCGGTGTCGCGGTCGCGCGCGCCGAGCTGCGAGCTCGTGACCACGATCGGGCCCGTGTGCACACCGATACGCGCACCGAGGTCGACCGCGAGCGCGGCGCCGGCGTCCGGGACCCGGCGCACGATCTCGAGTCCCGCCTCGACCGCGCGGATGGGATCGTCCTCCGCCGCCTGGGGGAACCCGAAGTACGCCACGACGCCGTCGCCCTGGTACTGGTCGACGTGCCCGTCGAACTCCTCGACCACCTGCCGCACGCACTCGCGGTAGGTGGTCAGCACCTCGAGGTACTCCTCGAGGTCGAGCCGCTCGCTCAGGGCCGTCGAGCCGACCAGATCGGCGAAGAGCACGGTGAGATGGCGGCGGCCCTGCTCGACGGAACCGCCCCGGCCGTCGCGTCGGGCGATCACGAGCAGCTCGCGCGCGGCCGGATCGTCGGGCCGGACCTCGAGCAGCCGCTCGGCGAGCCGGCCCGCCTCGGCCCAGTCGCCGCGCTCCACCGCGCGCCGGGCCGCCTCGGTGACCGTCGTGATCAGCAGGTCGAGCTGCTCCGCGGACACCGACTCAGCCCGCGGCGGCGTCACCCGCCGGTGGATCGGCGGGCGGATCAGCGGACGGATCAGCGGGCGCGTCGTTCCAGTCGCGCACCTGCTCGACGAACGGCGCCATCGCCTCGACCGCGGCGACGCCGAAGCGGGCGGCGTCACGGAGACCCATGCCGAACAGCCGCTCGACGTCGACCAGCCAGTCGTCCGCGGCGTAGTCGCCGTCGGCGTTGCGCAGCGCGGCGGCGCGCACGACCTCGGCGTACTCGGACCAGCGGTCCCCGATCGCGGCGAACGCGTCGGCGAGGGCCCCGATACCGTCAGTCATCGCGTCGGGCCTTGAACGCCGCGGCGTAGGGGCGCACCGCCTCGAGGGTCAGGTCGATGCTCCGCTCGACCACGGGGGTCAGGTGCTCCATCAGGTCGGTGCAGTCGCCGACGACGTCCGAGGTCCGCCACGTCGACCGCTCCCGCGCCCGCTGGTACCAGCGCTGCCCCATCTCCAGCCAGACCTGGGCCGCGTACTCCCAGTTCTCGGCGATCCGGGCGACCGGATCGGGCTGCTCCTCGTGCGGCTTCGCCATCGCTGCCCCTCTTCGTCCGCCGGGAGTCTCGCAGACCAAGGACCCTGCCGTCTCCCCTCCCGCTGTGCGACCATCCCGGCTGCTCGGCCGCGAGCGACCGTCGGACCCACTCGCCAACGCGCGAGCGAAGGAGCCATCACGATGTCGACCCACCCACTCGCCATGCTGACGCCCGAGGAGATCAGCGCCGCCAGCGCGATCGTGCGCGCCGACGCCCGCTTCCCCGACGGCGCGACATTCGTCCACGTGGTGCTGCACGAGCCCGCCAAGGCCGCGCTCGCGGCCGGTGGCCCGGTGGACCGGGAGCTCGAGGTCCAGCTGATCGACGGCCCGGGCCTCGGGGTGACCGAGGTGGTCGTCTCGCTCACCCGGGGCGCCGTCACCAGCTGGGAGTTCGTCGAGGGCGTGCGGCCGACCCTGCTCTTCGGCGAGTCGGCCCACGCGATCTTCACCACCAAGGAGCACCCCGACTACCTCGCCGCGCTCGCCCGGCGCGGCATCACCGACGTCGACAACGTGCAGATCGACCCGTGGCCGGCCGGCGTGTTCGGTTACGACTGCGAGACCGACCGGCGCATCGCGCGGTGCATCTCGTTCCTGCGCACGGACCCGCAGGACAACGGCTACGCCCGGCCGATCGAGGGACTCATCGTGCATTTCGACCTCGGCCGCAACGAGGTCATCGAGGTCATCGACCACGGCCCGATCGAGGTGCCCCACCGGCACGGCCGCTACTTCGCCGCCGACCACGAGCCGCTCCGCACCGACCTCAAGCCGATCGCGATCACCCAGCCCGAGGGGCCGAGCTTCACCGTCGACGGCAACCTCGTGCAGTGGCAGAAGTGGTCGGTCCGGCTCGGCTTCGACCCGTACGAGGGCCTCACCCTCCACCAGGTCACGTACCGCGACGGCGACCGCGAGCGATCGATCCTGCACCGCGCGTCGATCACCGAGATGGTCGTCCCCTACGGCACACCGGACGAGCGCCAGGGCTGGAAGAACGCGTTCGACGCGGGCGAGTGGGGGCTCGGCCGGATGACGCAGTCGCTCACGCTGGGTTGCGACTGCCTCGGCGAGATCCACTACTTCGACGCAGCGATGACCAAGGAGGACGGCGAGCCCTACGTCGTGAAGAACGCGATCTGCATGCACGAGGAGGACTACGGGATCCTCTGGAAGCACGTCGACCTCTTCGGCGGCACGAGCGAGGTGCGTCGCAGCCGCCGACTCGTCATCAGCTTCATCTCGACGGTCGGCAACTACGAGTACGGCTTCTTCTGGTACCTCTACCTCGACGGCAACATCCAGCTCGAGGCGAAGCTCACCGGCATCGTGTCGCCGCAGGCCTTCGACCCGTCCGGACCGGCGCCGGAGTTCGCGAACGTCGTCGCGCCCGGCATCGTCGCGCCGCACCATCAGCACGTGTTCAACGCCCGCCTCGACTTCGACGTCGACGGCGCGGTCAACGAGGTGTACGAGGTCGAGGCCGAGCGCCTGCCGACCGGGCCCGACAACCCGTGGGGGAACGCGTTCCGTGCGAAGAAGACGCGCCTCGAGACCGAGCAGCAGGCCCAGCGCGAGACGAACAGCGCGACGTCACGGTCGTGGCGGATCGTGAACCCGACCTCGCACAACGGTCTCGGCGAGCCGGTCGCGTACAAGCTGATCCCGACGATGAGCACGCCGACGCTGCTCGCTCAGCCCGACTCCAGCGTCGGCAAGCGCGCCGCGTTCGCGCGTCACAACCTCTGGGTCACGCCGTACCGCGCCGACGAGCGCCGGGCGGCGGGCAACTACCCGAACCAGCACGTCGGCGGCGACGGCCTGCCCACCTGGACCGCGGCCGACCGGAGCCTCGTCGACACCGACGTGGTGGTCTGGTACTCGTTCGGCGTCACGCACTTCGTGCGCCCGGAGGACTGGCCGATCATGCCGGTCGAGTACACCGGCTTCCTGCTCAGCCCGTTCGGGTTCTTCGACCGCAACCCCGCCCTCGACGTCCCCCCGAGCACTGCGGCGCACTGCCACTCCAACGAGTAGCGCTCGTTTTGTCGCCGATTCCAGGGGTCAGGGGCCTGGGAATCGGCGACAAACGGAGTGGAGACGTCACGGGTGTTGCGAGCTGACGCTGACGATCTCGCCCGTCATGTACGACGAGTAGTCCGAGGCGAGGAAGACGATCACGTTCGCGACCTCCCACGGGGCCGCGGCCCGGCCGAAGGCCTCGCGTGAGGTGAGCTCCTCGAGCAGCTCGTCGGTGGTGACCTTGGCGAGGAACGGGTGCATCGCGATCGACGGCGCGACCGCATTGACCCGCACCCCGTAGAGGGCGGCCTCCACCGCCGCACAGCGGGTCAGCGCCATCACGCCCGCCTTGGCGGCGGCGTAGTGCGCCTGCCCGCGCTGGGCCCGCCAGCCGAGCACCGACGCGTTGTTCACGATCACGCCGGAGTGGCGCGGTTGCATGTGCCGCAACGCCGCCCGCACGCAGCGGAACGTCCCGTTGAGCGTCACGTCGAGGACCTTGGCCCACTGCTCGTCGGTCATGTCGACGACGTCCGCGGTCCCGCCGAGACCGGCGTTGTTGACCACGACGTCGACCTCGCCGAGCGCCGCCGCGGCCCCGGCGAAGAGCGCCTGCACCTGCTCCTCGACCGTGACGTCGCACGGGATCGCGGCGGCGACGCCGTCGCCCAGCTGCTCGTACGCCTCGCCGAGCCGGCGCTCGTGCGCGTCGCTGATCACGACCCGCGCCCCCTCGGCGATGCACCGCTCGGCGGTCGAGTAGCCGATGCCGGTGCCGGCGGCCGCGGTGACGAGCACCGTCCTGCCGTCGAGCAGCTTGTGCCCGGGCCCCGGCCCTGCGTCCGTCATGTCGTTCACACCGCCTTCGGTTCCGGCGGCAGCCCGAGGACCCGCTCGCCGATGATGTTGCGCTGGACAGGTAGTGGCCCAACCATGAATCGGAGCATGGCATGGCCACCTGCATCACGACCACACCGGGCGCGCGCCCGGAGGAGACCACCTACAACGGGTGGAGCAACTACGAGACCTGGGCAGTAGCGCTCTGGCTCGACAACGAAGCCAGCACCTACGAGTACGTCCGGGGACTGGCTCGGGACGCGTGGGACGACGCGAGCCCGACCACCTACGCGACACGCGGGCAGGCCGCGGCGTGGGCACTCGCTGAGACGCTCAAGGATGAGCACGAGGACGCCAACCCTCTGGCGGACGAGGACGTGCCAGCGTCCGTGTTCTCGGACCTGCTGAGCGCGTCCCTGGGGCGCGTGGACTGGCACGAGATTGCGCACAACCTCGTGACGGAGGTCCTGTGCGAGTTGGAGCCCGACGAGGACGACGAGCCGACACCCAGCGGGAGCGTGTACGCCCAGCCTGGCGGACTGCTGGACGAGTTCCGCATGGCTGAGGCAGTCCTGGGCGGTGAGGACCAGTGAGCGCGGCACAGCGCGAGCGCGAGGTGGCAGCACTTGGCGCACGCGTGATGTTGGCGCTGCTTGCTCAGCGTGCGGTGGCACTGCAAGAGCGTGCCGCCCGCGAGGCGCTGCGCGACCTCGCGCAGTCCTAGCAAGGCCCCAGGTTGAGCGCTCGTTCCCCGGCGCTCCCTGGTCCCAAGGGCACGGCACATGCCGTTGCCCTGCGCGGGTGGGGCTCCGTTCGACGGCACGGAGCCCTGCCCCCGCCCCTGTTCAGACCTCCCGGCCTACGGCCGACAACGAAAGGAGACCACGTGTCGAACCGACTCCCTCGCAACTCATCGGCAGGAGTGGAAGTGCCACTACTGGACGACCACATCGCGGAGCTACAGCGGCAATCGCTCATGGAGCGTGGCCGCGTCTTGTCGCCCAACACCGTTAGGAGCGTCACCGAGCGGCTCAAGCCAGCGGCGGTGCGCTGCCCTGACCGCAATCTCCCTGAGGCGCTCAGTGAACGGAGCCGCTCACGTGCACTGCTGGCTGCCATCTACAGCGACCAGGCACCGCAGGGTGCGCGCAACACCGTGCTTGCGCTCATGCGCTATGGCGACTTCCTCGTGGAGCGCCGCGTCATCGCTCACAACTACGTGACGCGAGAGGACGTGCCACGCACCCGTAGCCAGCGCGCGGTCAACGTGTTCACGAACGAGGAGACCGAGCTACTCGTGCTCGCTGGCGAGTACATGAGCGAACGCATGCACCTCGCCATGCTCAGCCTCGTGGACACGGGGCTGCGCGTGGGCGAGTTGCTGGGGCTCACCTACGACCACATGGTGCTTGACCAGCGACCACCGCGGTACGTGCTGCCGACGACCAAGACGGAGCCTCGCATCGTCGTGCTGAGCCCGCGCCTCACGAAGGCGTGGCAGGCAGCCGACGTGCGTGAGTTGCGGTACGGAACGAAGGAACCCGCTCGCAACGGCATCCGTCAGCTACGGAAGTGGTCACGGAGTGCCGTGCTCCATCCGTTCCCGTGGAGCTACCCCACGTTCAACCGTCTGTTCGCAGGACTGTGCGAGGACGCGGGTGTACCGCAACGCAACGTGCACGCGCTGCGGCATGCAGCCGCCACGCGGTGGCTCGCCGAGGGACGGACCGACCTGTACGGCGTGAGCAAGTTGCTTGGCCACGCCACACCGAACACGACCGCCAGGTACTACGCGCACCTGGGGGCCACCGACTACGCGCACGTCCTCGGTTGGGACGAGGACGGAGAGGAGGCACCATGACCAACACGCAAGCGAAGCACGAGAAGCGTCGGCGCAGGCAAGCAGCACGCGTGAGCGAGCGCCCGGAGCGACTCAACTACGTCTGCCTCTGCTGGAAGCGGCGCGAGAAGCGCACGGGTGGCCAGGACATCCCTGGCTGGGCTGGGCACAGCCCCGACTGCTGGCAGTGCAGGCTGCCGACGACACACTCGGACCTGCTGCACTACGACTCACCACCGACAGGTGGCGAGGGCGTCATTCACGACTCCCCGCTCAGCACGACTCCCGACCTTGCGCAGGTGTCGTGGTGGAACGACGAGCACAACTACTTCCCGCAGCAGTGGTGGGAGGAGTCAGCGCTGCCACAACTCATGAACAAGCTGTACAAGGAGTTGGGGCTCGACGCGTACGACAAGTGCCTGAACGCTGCCATCGCCGGAGAGCACACAACGCTCGCGACAAACCCGAATCAGCCGACCGACCACTGGCTGGAGCAGTTTGGCGGCCCGACGTGGCCGACGACGTTCGCGGTCATCCGTGCTGCTGCCATCGACTCCATGCGTGAGTACGCGATGCGCGTACGCAGCGGTGCGTACCTGACCGGCTTCGACCCGGCGAAGGTGCGCGACGGACGCAGCGAACGGAGCGCGCACCAGGCCCGCGCGTACTCCGTCATGGCGGGGCCATCCCTGTGGCGCTTCCTCAAGCTGCGCCGTGCCCAGGCGTGGATGCTGCCGGAGGCCAACTACGTCGAGTCCGAACGCGTGAGTCAGGCGCTCGGGCACGCATCCGGGGAGTACGAGGTTCAGGGTGCGGATGGTGAAGGCGTCACGATGACCATTCCACCGTTCTCCGAGAACGCAGGGCGCCACAACGGCCGCGCCAGCTTCGAGTACGACCTGGGCGACGACAACCCCGTGGCATGGATGCTCCGGTCCTCGCATCCGCACGTCGTACAGCCGCACGACGAGGACCACGCGCGGCTGCGAAGGAAGGCTCGCAAGTCTCCGAAGCGCGGTTGGCCTGAGTGGGATAGGGAGAAGCAACTGCTCGCGCAGTACGTCGTGACCTACTGGTACGACACGTACCTCACCGACCAGCAGCGGCTCGCGTTCGACCTGCTGCACGGCAACCCGCATGACCCGAGGGCTACGCAACGCAAGTGGAAGCCGAAGGTCGACCGTGCCCGTGCCGCCATCTACGAAGCGTTCGGGTACAAGAAGCAGTACGCACGCGAGGACCGCAGGGAGATGGAGGTGGCGTTCGGACTGCTCATGCGTGACTTCGAGAAGCGCTTCGCCAACGAAGCCGACTTGAACGAGGCTCGCGAGCGCACGTGGACGGACGAGATGTTTCGTGAGCAGGCCAAGCTGTTCGTGGATGACGTGATGGTGGGACCCGAGTACCCATGGCGGTTGGACGGTCCCGTGACCAGTACGTGGCACACCGAGACCGGCGTAGAGCAGCAGTACAAGGGCAAGCGCCTGGAGGCACTCATCGACGCGATGGTCGATGATGGCTACGAGCGGGAGCCGCTGGAACGCGCAGCGGAAGCGTTCTACCGGGCACTGTCACGCGACACACCCGAGGGTGCCGTGGAGGAGGCTGACAACTTCCTGCGCAAGCACCCGGACGACGTGGAGTACCTGGCGACCATGCGCGCGTACCGAGAGGGCGTAGCGCGGCTGCGCCGGGAGGTCACGCAGGAGTTGGCCGAGCACGGACGGCTGCTGACCGCCGAGGAGCGCAAGGCGGCCTCATAGCCCCGACCCGATTCCGGGTGGTCGCAGTGTCTCGTTACGGTGGGTTCATGACTGATGAACCCACCACCATGGTCTGCGAGTCCTGCCGCCAGTTGATTGGCGGCGAGTCCTACATCGACGCGGTGGAGCTTCACCACGCCGACACCTTCGGCGGGCCAACCGAACCCATCGAGGGACTTGGCGTGAAGTTCCACAAACGGTGCTGGTCGACAACAACGTCGAGCACCTGATGACGCTCCTGGCCACGCCACAGCCGTGGGCGAGCGAGGCCGAGAATCTGGAGCGACGCGCCATGTTCCTCAGAGTCTCCGAGCGTCTCGCGGAGGTGGTGCGCGAGCAGCAGAACGAGGTCATGGGGTCGGGTCGCTGTCCGGAGTGGCTCGATGGTCTCGTCGCGGCGTGCGCGGCCGGGACCGAGACCATCATCACGTTCAACTACGACACGCTGGTCGAGAGCGCGTTCACGATGTACGAGGGCCAGAAGGGGAAGCACCGGCAGGCGCAGCAGTTGTACGCGACGCCGATGGCCACCCTCCGGAGCCGTCACGGGTACGCGGTGCTGTCGTCGGGCAACGATGAGCCGTCGTTCACGCTGCTCAAGCTGCACGGGTCGGTCAACTGGTTCTACTCGGGCGCATTGCAGTCGTCCGGCGAGGTGCTCTACCTGTTGGAGCACTACCGGGACCCTGCACACGAGGATGGCGTCTGGTACCCGCAGCCGTACACGGACCAGTTGAGCCTGGCACCCGACAAGGTGGCGTTGGTCGTGCCGCCGACCACCGACAAGACCACGTTCCTTAGCCACGAGAGCGTGCGCACGCAGTGGCAGCGCGCGTCCCTGGACCTGGCGCATGCGGTCAACGTGTACTTCGTCGGCTACTCGATGCCGGAGACGGACCTGATGGTGCGGTTCATGCTCCAGAACGCGCGGCTTGAACCGGACACTCAGCTGTACGTCGTGAATAAGGCCGCCGACGACGAGCACGCTGCCGCCGTCGTGCACGCGTACGAGAGCCTCCACCTGCCGCAGCAGTGGCACTTCGATTACGTGCACACCGACGAGGTTGTGCCTCAGTTCGCGTACGACTTCATCAATGGCCAGGTTCGCTAGGAGCCCGAGCCCTCCGTTCACCTGTTCTTCACCCGATGGCCCTTGTGCCGAGGGATGTACATATCTACCGTCATCGATATGGCGGTTGACCGGCAAGTTGCAGTCGTGGGTGTCGTACGACAACTGACACCCGAGTTCGAAGGAACGTTCGGACCGGAGACGTTGGAGCGGTACGTCACCGAGTCGTGGGACCACCTCGCAGCCACTGCCACCGTCTCGCCATTCCTCTCGGTGTTCACCGAGCGGTTCGCGCGTGAGCGACTGCGAGCGCTTGCGCAGGTCGAAGGAGCCCACGTGTCCGAAGTCCCCGAGGTGCTGTTCGTGTGCGTCCACAACGCGGGGCGCTCGCAGATGGCAGCGGCACTGTTGGACTGGCGCGCCGAAGGTCGCGTGCACGTGCGTTCCGCAGGGAGCACGCCCGCATCGGAAATCAATCCGGCGGTGCTCGCGGCGATGAGCGAGATTGGTCTGGACCTCTCGAAGGAGTTCCCGAAGCCACTCACCGACGAGGTGGTACGTGCCGCCGATGTGGTCATCACGATGGGCTGCGGCGACGCGTGCCCCATCTACCCCGGCAAGCGCTACCTCGATTGGGAACTGGACGACCCCGCTGGCAAATCGCTGGGTGAGGTTCGTGTCATCCGCGACGAGATTGACGGCCGGGTACAGGAGCTAGTAGCGGAGCTGGTCGACGCAGCACACGCGCACTGACGCCACGCAGGGGGCGGACCTACGCTTCGGACCGTGACTGAGACAACCGACCGAACCGGGTGGTGGGCAGTCGGTGCGGTGGCTCTCGCTGTGGTGTGTTGTGCCGGTCCGGCGCTCATCGCGGGTGGTGTCCTGGCAACTATCGGGGGCTTCCTCACGGGCGGGTACATCATCGGCATCGGAATCCTGCTGGCCGTCATCGGGCTGGTCATCGCCGTGAACCGGCGCCACCACACCAGCGACGAGATACAGCCATGAGGATGGGGTGCGCCAACTGCGGATGTGTGGTCGAGGGCGGTGTGCGCGTGGTGGTGTGTCATCGGCCGGACTGCTGTTGCGGTCACCTGCCAGTCCACGCCGAGGCCACCGAAGAAGGTGAGGGTTCCTAAGTGGCGTGCTCATGCTGCGGGCGTGACCGGCCCACCGTGGCCCTGCGGTCCCGTGATGACGTGGAGTTGTGCCGCGAGTGTGTTGGGTGGCTGGAGTCGAAACTTGGCGTGACCACCACCCCGACGCTGCCCGTCGTGAACATGGACGAGGCCATCGCGTTCTACGAGAGCGCGGGCTTCACCATCAATCGCTGGATGGATGGCGACGAACCCGGTGGGTTCGCGTTCGTTGACTACGACGACGTGAGTGTGTTCGACCTCGGTGAAGAAGTCGACCTAGACCCGGGCATGAACCGTGCGGCCTGCTACCTCGTCACTCCCGACGCCGACGACTGGCACGTTCGCATGAGTAAGGCGGGACTCCCTGTCACCGAGATGGCAGACCAGCCGTGGGGCATGCGCGAGTTCACGCTGAACGACCCCTCCGGCAACAACGTCCGCATCGGTCGCGGCATCGAATAGGTCGCACGCTCAGCGGCCCTGTGAGCGCCTGGGGGCCTTCGATGGCCCCAGGTACCGGGAACGAGAAACCGTTACGACTTGAGCACTGCAATCACTGGCTCACTGGCACCCGCAAGTGTGACCACGCTGCATGAATGCGGCCGTGGTCGCCAGGTAGGAGTGGGCGCACGTGAGCGGGGTTGACGCATCGCTTGTTCTCGCACTCGTGGTGTAGGTGCTTCCCGTCGATGTTCCGCTCCGGGAAGTACGCCTTGAACACGAAGCGATGCGCGGGCTCTCCGTGGATGGTGGCGTAGGGGTCATTCGACGTGCTGTAGCACTGCCAACACTTACCTGGACGCGTTCGGGGAGGGCACCTCCAGTCGTCCGTCTCGATGACACCTCGCTGGATGTGCTCCATCACCACGTTCCACCGTTCGTCCGGAGTCACGCTCTACATCCTCGTTCTCGTTGTCGACGCTTCCTGTCGCGAGCGCATGACCGGCATGCGCGACGCGAGTTCCTGTGTGATGCCGGATGACCGTTCCGGCAACGGCGTTGCTCAGCCCTCGCAAGGTCATGCAGGCGTCCAGCCTCGGCAGCCCGGAGCCGAAGAAGCCCCGGGTGCCGATGCGCCCACTGACGACACGCGTCGGAGCACCAGCGACGATTGCTCCGCGAGTGCTCCGGCAGTGGCCATCCGCAAGCGAGGCACGTCATGGCCTGACCGGCTGACTGACGTACTCCGGGCTCAGGACCCGGTGGGGAGACTCGGTACGCCCTTCCTTCGTCCGTCGACCGCCGCCCTTGGCATTGCGTTGCCCGCTGCTGCTTGGTGTCGCAGGGCGCGTGCTGCGCGTGTGTGACTTCCTCGGCAACTACTTCACCCCCTTCGCGAATCCGATAGGTGCTTCGCAATCTGCGATAGCTCCGCTAGGACTGCGCTCGGGGAGGGCGATGACACGCGTCATCGCACACCCTCCACACGCAGTGCGAGCGCTCGCAGGCGCTTCGCCATACGGGAGCGAAGTGGGTGTTGCTTGCGCCACTTCGCTCGGCCGTTCGTGTAGCAGGAGTCGCACTGACCGCGTGCTCCGTGAGGCCGCGAGCGGCCGCACTTGGTGCACACGATGGTCCTGGCCATCTAGGCCACGTCCTGCTTCGCTGCGCCGACGTACCCACGGAGGTACGCCAGCTTCTCGGCCCACATCGCGTCGGTGCAGTAGTCACCGTCACGCTCAAGCCAGTCCGCCACCTCGGTGACGTATGCCTTGAGGCGCGCGGTCGGGGTGCCGGTGACCTCCGCGGCTGCGGCGGCTCCGGCTGTGCGCTGGGTCTCTACGTTGCTCATGTTCACCTCCTAGGAGTTGGTCGGGACGTGCTCGCGGAGCAGCGAGTACGCCCGCTCCCACGTCAGTGGACTGGTGAATGTCACGGAGTTGGGCGCGCCACCGAGAGGGTGGCGGCGTTCCGTAATGCGATGGTCCTGGCGACCGAACACGAAGGCGGTGACGAAGAACTCCTCCGCATCGTTCAGGCCACTCCACACCTCGTGGGTCGTGGCATCGCCACCGTTGCCGGTGCGGTCACGCGTGGCCGTCACTTGGTCACCACTCCGCGAGAGCGTGACGTAGCTGAGGCCGCCATTCGCTCCGGCGCTCACGCGCCAGGTGGTGAAGCTCATCGCTCACCGTCTCGCCACAACGCGTTCATGCGCGCGTTCGCGGCTTCGATGGCCTTCACCATCCGCTGCTCGGGTGACTGCCAGCGGCCCTGCTCGTCGTACTCCGGCGCGTCCTTGATGGACGTTGCCGCAGCGGGCTCGGTGGGCGAGAGCCCAGGTGCAGTGCCAAGCACGGCGGTCGCCTTCTCCTCGTACCCGATGGCATCCGCGGGCACTTGGTCGGCCTTCACAACCTTCACCACGGGGTGGACCGAGCCGGTGCGCTGGAGGCGCTCGGCATCGGTCATACCGTCAGGACCGCGCAGTGACGCGTCCGGTGGCTCGTAGCCGTCCGGCAGTGGCTGGCCACCAGCAGCAGCGCTGGCAGCAGCATCACCTGCCGACCCGCTTGTGCGCTCCGCACGCAGCTCGTCCAGTTCAGCCTGCATCTGGCGAGCCATCTCCATCAGCTCGTCGTTCGTGAGGTCGCTCATCGGGAGGTCCTCGCCACGCCGTTGGCGCTCACGAAGGTGACGCTGCCGTCCGCCTCGTGCACGACCTCATCGCCGATGGGCTTGTAGGTCGATTGCTTGCGCTCGGGCTTCGTGTAGCCGTTGTCCGCGCACGTCTCGACCATCTCGCACACGACACCGGGAGCGGGTGCTGCGCTGTCATCGGCAGCCCCAGCAGATGTGTCGGTCTGCGGGTCGGACGGGAACTTCGCACCCGCGACTGCTGCCTGGCAGAGACGCAGGAAGTTGTGTCGGATGAGGTTCAGCGTCTGCGGGAACATCGCATCCGGCAGTGGCACGAACACACCGTCAGTGGCCTGCTGTACGAACAGCACGCCCTTGACCAGCGCTAGTGCGACGTCGGACGTGGTGCCCAACACCTGCGCTATGTCGTCCAGTGACGGTGGTCCTAGGGGGTAGCGATTGAGAGCCAGGCTCACCATCGACGCGCACGTCTCGCCCATCGGGATGGGGTAGGGGTCGTAGCCCTTCAAGTCCTTCACGGACGAGAGGGTCGGGCTTGGCGTGGTGGTCACGCCGCGCCCCCGTCGTTTTCAGCCACAAGGGCCTCCTGTTGTGTGACGTAGCTGCGGTAGGTCCGCAGCCACTTCTTCACTCGCTCCCGGATGGGAGGGAGTCCGTTGTCCACTGCCGCGTCGTCGTGGCAGTAGCGGGACGTCGTGTCCGCGACGTCCTCGTACTCAAGGGCGAGGTCGAGCAGACACAGCGCGTGATGCGCAGCCCGCAGTCCTCGCTCGGCAGCGTCGAGTCGCGCTGCCTCGGTGCACACGTCGTGCGCGCCTTCGGTGCTCCCGGTCATGGCACTCCTCTCAGGTCTCACGCCCCACTCCCTGCCCGTGGGTGGGCAGAGTCGTGGCGACCAATGGGTGCGATGACTGGTCCGCCTGAGCCGCCGTCCAGGCGTCTCAGGTCCCCTCGCGCGGGTGGTCCGCTCGTCGCGTCCTGCGACTCGCCCCTGCCTGACCATCTTCCGAGCACCGCCTTCCAGCGGCGCGCAGGCAAGATGGCTGGTCGCTGCGGGGCCTCGCGTCGGCCCCCTTCGCTGTCGACCGCCGCAGCCCCACCGCGGATGGCGGTCGGTCAGCGGCCCTCCGGGTCGGAGCGCTTCGTCTCGCGCTCCTCCCTCACTCTGTATGTACGTGCGGACCTTCGCTCTTGCGCGAAGTCCGCCAGGCCCGCCCGCCCGGCCGTGTGGTGGCCGGGGGGCGTTCTCTCCCTTCACTCTGTATGTACGTGCGAGGGCGCGGTCTTGCGCGAAACGCGTGCTCGCAGGAAGTGCTCAACTCATGACACCAGCAACACCAGCAACAGGGCCGGGCCAGAATCCCCAATCTTGGGGAGACGGAACCGCCCGCCCGGGTGAGCCAAACCGGCTCGCAGCCCGTGAGGGTGTTATGTAAGGAATTGTAAGGATATGTAAATCACCCCCCATTGGAACCTTGTCGGGGGTCCCCCTGGGTCGATTGACCCACCTCCGCCACCCCCGGCCGGGCCGACCGAGACGGTTGGCGGTGGACTGCATCGACCCCACCAGGGCAGACGATGGCCACGTGCCGAAGTGCTCGCGACTGCAAGCAGTGAGGGTCACCGAGCAGGGCCACGAGGGGCCAGGTGCACGGGCTGTAGGGCTGGCAGGGCAAGGGCGCTTCTAGACCGCAGCCACCACACCACCGTCCCCCACCGTCATGGGCACCTAGGACGCTACGACCAGGGCAAGTGTGCCCTCTGACCTGCGCAAACGCACTCGACATAGTGCACGGGTGCACGAGTGGTGCATGGCCACTGCATGCCCTACCGGTAGAGCGCTGGTAGAGCGCTGGGAGGGTCGCGGGTGAGTGCCTGGTGAGTGGTCGCGGGCGTGCTTGCTCCAGCAAATAATTCGTCTGGCCCATGGTCATTTCGGGGGCCGATGTCGATACTGGTGGCACGGCACGGAGTCAGGGGCTACCGCTCCCCGAGTGGGAGCTACCGCACACGGACGACGGAGCCGGAGGTCCGAGGACCGGCTAAGCGACCGCCACCAAGGCGGGAGCGAGGGGTACGGGTCGGGTCAGTCCCAGGTGAGCGAGTGTGACGCTCTCCGGAGGGGCCAGTTCAGACGGGAGGCACGCCTGTGAAGCGTGCTGAGCGCAGGTGGCGCCTTCAACGTGGCCCTACGCCTGCTCACGACGACGAGACGATGTACCGGCCCGCGGTAGTCAGCTACCACCAGGTTCGCGACCTGGCGCGGGACTGCGGCACGGGGTCAACCCGTAGCCGCCAGCAGGACGGATGAAACCGACCTGTAGAACACCATCACTCGCCACTGCCTGTGACTAGTTCGGCTCTTTCGGCAGGCCGAGGACCCGCTCGCCGATGATGTTGCGCTGGATCTGGTTCGAGCCGCCGTAGATGGTGTCGGCCCGGGTGTAGAGGAACATCGCCTGCGGCTGGGTGAGCTCGTACGGCAGGGCCTCGGCGACCTCGGACCACGGGCCGAGCACGTCCATCGCCAGCTCACCCATGCCCCGGTGCAGCCGGGCCCAGAACAGCTTGCCGATCGACGTCTCGCGTGTGACCTCGCCCTTGCTCAGCGCGGTGAGGCCGCGCATCGCGGTGTACCGCATGATCTCGAGCTCGATCCAGGTCTGGGCGAGTCGCTGACGCAGCACCGGGTCGGTGTCGACGCCGCGCTCGCGCGCCGCGCCGACGATCTCGCGGAACTCGGAGACGAACCCGAGCTGCTGACCGAGGGTGAGCGCGCCCCGCTCGAAGGCGAGCGTGCCCATCGCGACCTTCCAGCCGCCGTTCACCTCGCCGACGACGAGGTCCGCCGGAGTCCGGGCGTTGTCGTAGAACACCTCGCTGAACTCCGACGTGCCGGTGATCTGGCGGATCGGGCGGATCTCGATGCCGGGCTGGTCCATGGGCACGAGGAAGTACGAGATGCCCTTGTGGCGGGGGGCGTCCCGATCGGTACGGGCGAGCACGAAGCCCCACTGGGCCCACGCGGCGAGCGACGTCCAGACCTTCTGCCCGTTGAGCACCCACTCGTCGCCGTCGCGCTCGGCCCGGGTCGAGAGGTTGGCCAGATCCGATCCGGCGTTGGGCTCGGAGTAGCCCTGGCACCACTGCTCCTCGCCGCTCGCGATCCTGGGCAGGAAGCGGGTGCGCTGCTCGTCGGTCCCGAAGTGCAGGATCGTGGGGCCGATGAGGCCCTCGCCGACGAGCCCCACTCGTCCCGGACCACCGGCACGCGCGTACTCCTCGTAGAACACGACCTGCTCCAGCAGCGACGCGTCCCGTCCGCCGTACTCGGCCGGCCACGACAGGCACGTCCAGCCCGCGGCGCCGAGCGCCCGCTCCCACGCGAGCCGCTCGTCGAAGAGCGAGTGCTCGTCGCCGGGACCACCGCGGCCCTTGACGACGCGGAACTCGCCGTCGAGCCTCGACGTCAGCCAGTCGCGTGCCTCGGCGCGGAACGCGTCGAGCTCGGGGGTGGAGCTCAGGTCCATGGGAAGGTCACCGGGTCGGTGGAACGGGTTCCGGGGATCGTCGCGCGCGACGAGCGGGTCCGCGCGATCGGGGCCGCCGCCGGGCCCGGGCGAGGAGTGCGACCGACACCGCGGCGAGGGCCGCGCCCGCGGCGACCTCGGTGCGCATCCCCTCGGGCGACTCCCGCTGGATGCGCTGGTGGAAGCGGTTCAGCCAGTCGGGGAACGCCTGGACGCCGAGCAGGAAATCGGCCGGCTTGTCGGCGTCGAGGATCGCGGCGCCGGCCATCCCCGCGAGCAGCGAGGCGCGCGGCGGCACCCCGGCCACGGTCACGAGCGCCACGGTCGCGAGCCCGAGGAGGCCGTCGCGCCGGGCGACCACGAAGAACCCGTCGCGTCCGAGCTGGGCGTCGCCCCAGTGCGGCGTGAGGTCCATGAGCACGTGGGTGCCGACACCGACGACGAACGCGGCGACCGGCCGGCGGCGGCAGAGGCTGCCGGCGATCGAGCCCGCGAGCACGTGGTTCGTGACGAACACCGGTTGGGTAGTCTGCCGCGCCCGTTCCCCCGGCGCGCGGAGGTGCCGTCATGCCCGTCAAGGTCGGAGTGCAGCTGCATCCCCAGGTCGGCACGGTCGACGAGCTGCGCGCGGCGTGGAAGGCGGCCGACGCGATGGGCGCCGACAGCATCTGGATCTGGGACCACTTCTTCCCGCTGTACGGCGACCCGGACGCCAACCACTACGAGGCGTACACCCTGCTCGCGGCCATGGCGGTCGAGACGCACCAGGCGAGCATCGGCGCGCTCGTGACGTGCAACTCCTACCGCAACCCCGATCTGCTCGCCGACATGGCGCGCACGATCGACCTCCTGAGCCACGGACGGTTCGTGCTCGGCGTCGGCTCGGGCTGGTTCGAGCGCGACTACACCGAGTACGGGTTCGAGTTCGGCACCGCGGGCTCGCGGCTGCGTGACTTCGCCGCCGCGCTGCCGCGGATCCAGGACCGCCTCGCTGCGCTCGTGCCGCCGCCGGAGGGCGACGTGCCCATCCTCATCGGTGGCGCGGGCGAGAAGGTCACGCTGCGCCTCGTGGCCGAGTACGCCGACGCGTGGAACTCGTTCGGTCCGCCCGACAACTTCGCGCACAAGAACCAGGTGCTCGACGACTGGTGCGAGAAGTCCGGACGGGCGCCGCACGAGGTCGAGCGGACCGTCGCGATCCAGCCGACCGAGATGGACGCGCTCGACGACTACGTGGCAGCCGGCGCCGACCACGTCATCGTGATGGTCGGCGCGCCCTACGACCTCGCTCCGCTCGAGTCGCTGATCGCCTGGCGCGGGTGACGGGTCCGGTCCTGCTGCCGCCCGGCGCCCGGCCGGGCTTCATCGGTCCGCTCGCCGTGCCGGGCGACCTCTGGTGGGTCAGCGCGGAGCCGACCCCGCTCGCCGGCATGGCGTATCCCCGGTCGGGCGCATGGGCGGATCTCGCCGCGATCGGCTTCCGGCACGTCGTCGACCTGACCCGGGACACCGCGAAGTACGACCCGGCGCCGCTGCGGTCGCACGCGGTGCACCTCGCCGATCTCGTCGTCCGCCGGCGGCCGCCGCGTCCCGAGCGGGACGAGGAGCGGATCCACGCGACGGGCGCCCTCGTCGCGGCCTGGTGGTGCGCCGGGGAGGGCGTCGTGGTCCACTGCCACGGCGGACGGGGCCGAACCGGTGCCGTGATCGGGAGCGCGCTCGTCCAGCTCGGGGCGGATCCCGACGAGATCGTCGACTGGCTGCACCGGGTCCAGCGCACCCGCGGGCGGCGGGGCTGGCCGGAGCAGGCCTGGCAGGCCGAGGTCGTGCGCCGCGCCGTCGCCCAGCCGACCGACTGAGGACGCTCCGCGTCCAACTGCGCGCGGAGCGCGCGATTCGGGGCGGCAAGAGCACAGAGCGGAGGCCCCGCCTTGCCGCAGAACGGACAGCGCGATATCAACACGACTCCGGCGGAGGAACTACGGGTACGACGCACAGGCCGTCGCGCGCCCGCTCGCACCGACGGCGGTGCGGAGGAGATCCATGGACCCGACCGAACCGACCCCCACTCCGGAGGTCGCACGCCCCTGGGCGGTGACCCGGTGGCTCGCCGCGCTCGCGGTCGTCGTGACCGTGGTGGTGTTCGCGCTCGTCGTCGGATCGGGCGGTCACCGCTCCGGACCGCACGAGCGGCTGCCCCGGACCGCCTCGCCGTCACCCACCGCGCTCGCCGACCTCCTGCGCGAGGTCGCGTCGACGACCACGTCGACGAGCACCACCACCGTGCCGCCGCCCCCGCCGGTCGTCGAGGACACGACGCTGCACACCCCCGAGGACGTGCCCGACCCGTCGGTCCGCCGGCCGATCTCGGTGATCGGGCGCATCGCCATCCCGACGATCGGGGTCGACGCCGACCTGCGTGACCAGATCACGCAGGAGTCCATCGACCTCGGTCCGTCGCACTGGCCCGGCACCGCCGCACCCGGTGGCTTCGGCAACGCGGTGATCGCCGGGCACCGGTCCCTGCACTCGGCGCCGTTCCACGACCTGGGCAACCTCCGACCCGGGGACCCCATCGTCCTGACGGACGCCGCCGGACGCCGGTTCGTCTACACGGTGACGGAGTCCTTCGTCGTGAAGCCGGACGCGATGTGGATCGCCGACCAGGCGCCCGGCCACGTCCTCACGATCTTCACCTGCCACCCGATCGGCTCGGCCGCCGAGCGCCTGGTGGTCCGCGCCACGCTGAGCTGACGCCCGCCGACTCCGGCGGTCCCGTGCGACCCTCGCGATAGGGTGACCACGTCCCACGGGAGTCCGGTGCGCCGGGCTGAGAGGAGGGCACGCAGCCCTCGACCGTCCGAACCTGATCCGGGTCATGCCGGCGCAGGGAGGTTGCGTGCACGCATTCGTCATCGCCGGCGGCGACGCCCCGACCGCCCTCGAGCGCGCCGTCGTGGGCCGGTCGCCCGACCTCGTGATCGCGGCCGACTCCGGTGTCGGACACGCGCTCGCCCTGGATCTGGCCCCCGACGTGGTCGTGGGCGATCTCGATTCCGCCGATCCGGCCGACGTCGAGCGCGCCGCCGCCGGCGGCGCCCGCGTCGACCGCCATCCGGCCGACAAGGACATGACCGACCTCGAGCTGGCGCTGCGCGCCGCGCGGGACCTCGGTGCGGGCTCGGTCACGGTCCTCGGGGCGGGCGGCGGGCGGCTCGACCATCTGCTGGCGAACGTGATGCTCGTCGCGCACGACGCGTTCGCCGCGCTCGCGATCGACGTGGTCGCGGGCGATGCGGTCGTCACGGTCGTCCGCGGGACCCGCACGCTCGACGGTCCGGTCGGGAGCGTGGTGACGCTCCTGCCGGTCGGCGGCATCGCGCACGGCGTGTCGACCACCGGGCTCCGGTGGGCGCTCGCCGGCGACGACCTGGTCCCCGCCTCGACGCGCGGGGTGAGCAACGAGCTGGCGGATCCGCCGGCCACGGTGACCGTGACCCGCGGCGTCGTCCTCGCCGTCCAGCCCCTGGGAGAGGAGCGGTGATGCACCCCGTCCGTCGCGCTTCCGTCACGGCCATCCTCGTGCTCGTCGCCGCGGTCGCGCTCGGCGCGTGCACCGCCGGCACCGGCGGTGGCGGCCGGACCGTCACCCTCGTCACCCACGACTCGTTCGCGGTGTCGAAGCCGGTGCTGCGCGCGTTCACGCAGCAGACGGGCTGGAAGGTGCGCATCCTGAAGAACGGTGACGCGGGGCAGGCCCTGAACCAGGTGATCCTCACGAAGGACGCGCCGCTCGGCGACGCGTTCTTCGGCGTCGACAACACGTACCTCACCCGCGCCCTCGACACCAAGGTGTTCTCGAAGTACCGGCCCCCGGCGCTCGGCACCGTCGACCCGGCGCTGCGCCTCGATCCGACCGGCCGTGCCACCCCGATCGACTTCGGCGACGTGTGTCTCAACGTCGACGAGAGGTACTTCGCGCCCGATGCGGGCCACGGTCCCGCACCGACGTCACTCGACGACCTGACCGACCCGCGGTACCGGAACCAGCTGGTGGTCGAGAACCCGGCGACGTCGTCGCCCGGACTCGCCTTCGTCGCCGCGACCGTGGCGCGCTACGGCGACCGGTGGCTCGACTACTGGGACCGGCTGAGGGCGAACGGCGTGCTCGTGGTCAACGGCTGGGACCAGGCGTACGAGAGCGAGTTCAGCGGCTCGTCCTCGCACAAGGGCGACCGGCCGATCGTCGTGAGCTACGCGTCCAGCCCCGCGGCCGAGATGTACTACGCCGACCGCGCCCCGGCCACGCCACCCACCGCCTCGGTGGACCGCACGTGCTTCCGGCAGGTGGAGTTCGCCGGCGTGCTGCGCGGCGCCGCGCACGCGGCCGCGGCGCGGAAGCTCGTCGACTTCATGCTCACGCAGCGGTTCCAGCGCGACGTGCCGCTGCAGATGTTCGTGTACCCGTCGGTCACGGGCACGCCGCTGCCCGAGCTGTTCACGAAATACTCGGCCGTGGTGCCGCATCCGTACACGCTGAGCCCGGCACGCATCGGCGCCGACCGGCGCGCGTGGATCGACCAGTGGACCCGGCACGTGCTCCGGTGAGGGCCGGGCGCGGTGCGGCGCGGCTGCTGCTCGCCGCGGTGCCGCTCGCGTTCGTCGCGGTGTTCTTCCTCTGGCCGGTCGGGGCCATCCTCGCCCGCGGCCTGTGGCGCCACGGCGGCCTCGACACCGGCGCGTTCGGCACCGTGTTCGACGACCCGGCCCTCGCGCACGTCGCGCGGTTCACCGTGTGGCAGGCGGTGCTCTCGACCCTGCTCACGCTCCTGGTCGGGCTGCCGGCGGCTGCGGTGCTGAGCCGGGGCCGCTTCCACGGCCGCAGCCTCCTGCGGGCCCTGCTCGTGGTGCCGTTCGTTCTCCCGACCATCGTCGTCGCCACCGCGTTCCAGGCGCTCGGCGTCGAACGGTCCCTCGGTGCGATCCTGCTCGCGCACTGCTTCTTCAACGTCGCCGTCGTCGTGCGCGTCGTCGGCACCGCATGGGAGGCGATCGACCCCCGCACCGCCGAAGCGGCCCGGATGCTCGGCGCGGGTCCGGCCCGGGTGTGGTGGCACGTGACGATGCCGGCGCTGCGCACCGCGATCCTCACCGCCGCGTCGATCGTCTTCCTGTTCTGCTTCACCAGCTTCGGCGTGATCCTGATCCTCGGCGGACCCCGCTTCGCCACGCTCGAGACCGAGATCTACCGGTACACGGCCGACCTGCTCGACCTGCGCACGGCCGCGGCCCTCTCGGTGATCCAGCTCGTCGCCGTGGTGCTCACGATGACCGCGGCGGGGTTCGCGGCGCGACGCACCACCGGGCTGCGCCCGCTCACCGCCGGACCCGAGCCCCGGCGCCGGCCCCCGACCCGCGCCCACCGCGTGCTGGGAACGGCCGCTCTGCTCCCGGCGCTCGTGCTGGTGGCCGTTCCCGTCGTCGAGCTGGTCCGGGGCGCGGTGGCGCACGACGCCGCCGGCTTCACCCGCCTCGCCGACACGCCGGTCGGCCTGCCCGGCTCGCCCGCGCACGCCGTCGTGACGTCGGTGCGCATCGCGGTGATCGCCACGATCCTCGCGACGGTGCTCGGGCTCATGCTCGCGACCGCGGTCACGCGCGGCCGCAACCGGCTCGGCCGGGTCGCCGAGCCGCTCGTGGTGCTGCCCCTCGGTGTCTCGGCGGTGACGGTCGGCTTCGGGTTCCTCATCGTGTTCGACCAGCCACCACTGAACCTGCGCACGTCGTGGGCGATCGTGCCGATCGCGCACGCGCTCATCGCGCTGCCGTTCGTGGTACGTACGGCGGTCCCGGTGCTCGCGGCGGTCGACCCGCACGTGCGGGACGCCGCGACGATGCTCGGCGCGTCGCCCGCGCGCGCGTGGTGGGAGGTCGACCGGCGTGCGGTCAGCCGGGCCGCGGCCGTCGCGGCCGGCTTCGCGTTCGCGATCTCGCTCGGCGAGTTCGGCGCGACGCTGTTCATCGTCCGGCCCGAGACGACCACCGTCCCCGTCGCCATCTACCGGCTGCTCGGCCGACCCGGGTCCACCAACCTCGACACCGCGATGGCGCTCACCGTGATCCTGATGGTCATGACCGCGGCGGTGGCGCTGCTCGGCGATCTCGCCGGCGCCGGGCGCCGGCGGACGGCGTAGATGCTGCGCGTCGACGATCTCGCGGTCCGGTACGGCGACACCACCGCCCTGGCCGGCGTGTCGCTCACCGTCCCCGACGGCTCGATCACCGCGATCATCGGGCCGAGCGGCAGCGGGAAGACAAGCCTGCTGCGCGGGATCGCCGGGCTCGAGCCGCTCGCGGCCGGGCGCGTGGCCTGGGACGCCGACGACCTGACCGACCGCCCCCCGCACCGGCGCGACTTCGGGCTGATGTTCCAGGACCACGCGCTGTTCGGCCACCTCGACGTCGCCGGGAACGTGCGCTTCGGTCTACGCATGCGCGGCCGACCGACCGCGGAGCAGCGCGACCGGGTCGACGAGATGCTCGCCCTCGTGGGCCTCGCCGGCTTCGGCGGGCGCCGCGTCGACGCGCTCTCGGGGGGCGAGCAGCAACGCGTCGCGCTCGCGCGGGCGCTGGCCGCCCGTCCGCGCCTGCTCATGCTCGACGAGCCGCTCGCGTCGGTCGACCGTGAACGGCGCGCCGGCCTCGCGGTCGAGCTGCACCGCGTCATCCGCGCGACCGGCACGGCGACGCTCCTCGTCACCCACGACCTCGACGAAGCGTTCACGCTCGCCGATCACATCGTGCTCCTCGCCCGCGGTCACGTGGTGCAGGCCGGCGCCGCCGCCGACGTGTGGCGCCGCCCGGGCACGGCCGAGGCCGCGCGGTTCCTCGGCGTCGCGACCGAGCGCACGGTGGCCGTCGTCGACGGGGTCGCCCGCACCCCGTGGGGACCCGTGGCGGCCGCGCCCGCGGTCGGGCACGCGTGGGTCGGCTGGCGCCCCTCGGACCTGACGGTCGACGCAGACGGTGCGGTGGCCGGCACGGTCCGCGCGACGTGGTTCCGCAGGGACCACTTCCTCGTCGAGGTGGACACGACCGACGGACCGCTCACCGCCCGGGCCGCTGAGGCGGTCGCGATCGGTACGCCCGTGCGGGTCGCCGCGGCGCTCGACACCACGGTCGTGCTGCCCGCGTAACCTCGCCGCCCATGCCCGAACTGCGGTTCGACCACCTCTACCACTACGACGAGCTCGTCGACGCGATCGCCTCGCTCGCCGCGTCCGCACCCGGGCTCGTCACCGTGGAGCACGCGGGGACCTCGCACGAGGGCCGTCCGATCCCGCTCGTCACCGTCACCAACCGGGCCGCCGGTGACCCCGCCACCAAGCCCGCGCTGTTCGTCGAGGCCAACATCCACGCGACCGAGATCACGGCGTCGACGGCGGCGCTGCACCTACTGCACCACCTCGTCACCCGCTACGGCGACGACCCGGTCGTCACGCGCGCGCTCGACACCCGCACGTTCTACGTGATCCCCCGGGTGAACCCCGACGGCGTGGAGCTCGCGCTGCGCGCCGAGGATCCCGTGTACCTGCGGTCGGCCACTCGCGTGTATCCCCGACCGGACATGGAGCCGGGGTTGCACGAACGCGACGTCGACGGCGACGGCCGCATCCTGCTCATGCGCATCGAGGACCCCGACGGCGCGTGGGCCGTTCATCCCGACGACGCCCGGCTGCTCGTGGCCCGCCGATTCGACGACGTGTCCGGTGGGCCCTTCTACCGGCTGCTCCCCGAGGGCGAGGTCCACCAGCTCGACCACGACCGGGTGCCGCTCGCCCCCGCGCACCGCGCGCTCGACCTCAACCGCAACTTCCCGCAGCAGTGGCTCCCCGAGGGCGAGTCGCAGGGTGCGGGACCGTTCCCGACCTCGGAGCCCGAGGTCCGCGCCGTGGTCGACGCCGTCGTCGCCCGGCCGAACATCGGCGCGTACCTCGCCTACCACACCTTCGCGGGCGTGATCCTGCGTCCGTACGGCGGCCACGCGGACGACCACTTCCCGACCGTCGACCTGCGGCTGTACAAGACGCTCGGCAAGCGCGCGACCGAGATCACCGGCTACCCGACCGCGTCCGTGTTCCACGAGTTCCGCTACGACCCGAAGGGCGCGATCGGCGGCTGCGGCGACGAGTGGGCGTACGACTTCCTCGGCATCTTCGGCTGGACCACCGAGTTCTGGAGCCCGGTGCGCGCCGCGGGCCTCACCGACGCGAGCTACATCGACTGGTACGACGATCACGATCCCGCCGACGACCTCACCCTGCTGAAGTGGAACGACGAGACGCTCGACGGCGCCGGCTTCGTCGACTGGTACCCGTTCGAACACCCGCAGCTCGGACCGGTCGAGCTCGGCGGCTGGGACTTCTTCCGCGTGTGGTCCAACGCGCCCGGTCCGCTGATGGAGCGCGAGGTCGCGCCGCACTCGGAATGGGCGGTCGCCCATGCGCTCGCGTTGCCCGAGCTCGCGATCCACGACGTGCGGGTCACGCGCCTGGGCGAGGACGCGTGGCACGTGCGCGCGGTGGTGAAGAACGCAGGCTGGCTGCCGACCAACGTCACGAGGAAGGCGATCGAGCGCAAGGCCGTCGACCCGGTGCGCGTGGTCCTCGATCTCCCACCCGGCACGACGCTCACGACCGGCCGGGAGGTCGTCGAGGTCGGACAGCTCCCCGGTCGGGCCCGGGCGCGCACGATGCTCGCCGCTGCCGCCGACGGTGTGTTCGACCCCTCCACCGAGCGGGCGACGGTCGACTGGTTCGTCCACGGGCCCGTCGGCGCCGTGGTGGCGGTCACCGCCACGCACGCCCGCGCCGGGACCACCCGGGTCGAGGTCACCCTGTCGTGAGCGCGGCTCCGGTCAGGGTGGGCATCGCGGGCGCGGGACCGTGGGCCCGGCTCGTCCACGCGCCGCTGATCGCCGCCGGTCCCGAGACCGAGCTCGTCGGGGTGTGGTCCCGCACGGCCGACCACGCGGCCGCCGTCGCCGCCGACCACGGCGTCCCCGTCTTCGGGTCGTACACCGACCTGCTCGACGCGGTCGACGCCGTCGCGCTCGCCGTGGCGCCGGTGGCCCAGCCCGACCTCGCCGTCGCCGCGGCCGACGCCGGGAAGGCGCTCCTGCTCGAGAAGCCGCTGGCGCTCGACGTCGCGTCGGCGCAGCGGGTCGCGGACGCCGTGGCCCGTACCGGCGTCGGCTCGCTGATGCTGCTCACCTACCGGTACTCCCAGGTCGTGCGCGACTTCCTCGCCGACGCGCAGGAAGGTGACTGGCACGGCGGCCGGGCGTGCTTCATCTCGGGCGCGTTCCTGAGCGGCGCGTTCGCCGGCGGCTGGCGGTGGGATCTCGGCACCGTGCTCGACATCGGCCCGCACATCCTCGACCTGGTCGAGGCCGCGCTCGGGCCGGTCGCCACCGTCGTCGCGCACGGCGATCCCCAGGCCTGGGTCGGGGTGCAGCTCCGCCACGAGTCGGGGGCGTGGAGCGAGGTCACGATGTCGTGCTCGAGCGCGATCGAGCCGAGCCGCACCGAGGTCGAGCTCTACGGCCGGACCCGTTCGCTCGCGGTCGACGCCCGCGCCGGCACCCGCGCCGATTCGTTCGCGCGCGTGCGCCGCGAGTTCGCCGAGGTGGCGCGCACGGGTGCCCCCCATCCCTGCGACGCGGCGCGCGGACTCGAGCTCGCACGCCTGGTCGCCCGGGTCGAGGCCGCGCTCGCCGCGCCGACGTGAGCACCGTCGTCCTCGTCGTCGTCCTCACTGCGGCCGTCGCGGGCTCGGTGCTCGGGATCCGCCACGTCTACCTCCGGCTCGACCGGCCCGGCGGGCTCAACTGCTCGCTGCGCGTGGTGCGCGGCGAGGTACCCGGGCTCGGCCCGAGATTCCACTCCGGGTACGCCGGTCCGGAGATGGGCCGGCTCATGTGGCGCCGGATCGCCTGGCCCGACCCGGCGGTGCGGTTCCCGCTCGGCGCGGTGCGGGTCGACCAGGACCGCCGGCCCCGGCGCGACGAGCGGCTCGGCATCCCGGCGTCGTTCAGCATCGTGCCGGTCGAGCTGCCGGACGGCGTGCTCCTCGAGCTGGCGGTGCCCCGCACCGGCCGCCAGCACATCGTGAAGCTTCTCGAGCAGGGCGGCCCGGGGCGGCCCCGTCGATAGCCTCGGCGGCCGTGACCCGGGAACCGTTCGACGTCGTCGTCATCGGTGGAGGCCACAACGGCCTCGTCGCCGCCGGGCTGCTCGCGAAGCGGGGTGCCCGCGTCACCGTCCTGGAGCGCCGCGACACCGTGGGCGGCGCCGCGGTGTCCGAGCAACCGTGGGGTCCGGACTTCACCGTCACCGCGCTCTCGTACGTGGTGAGCCTGATGCCCCCGACGATCCAGCGCGAGCTGCAGCTCGAGCGGCACGGCTACCGGATCCTCCCGCAGGGCCCGTACTTCGCGCCGCGCCCCGACGGTCCCGCGCTCCAGCTCTTCGACGACCCGGCGCGCCGGCGCGCGTCGATCGCGCAGTTCAGCGCGCGCGACGCCGACGCGTTCGACGAGTGGGAGGCGTGGCTGGGCGGGCTGGCCGACGTCCTCGCACCGCTGCTCACCGAGACGCCGCCCCACCTCGGCTCGAAGCGCCCGCGCGACCTGTGGTCGCAGGCCCGGCTCGGGTGGCAGGCGCGCCGGTGGGACGAGCAGGCGGTCGCGGACATCACCCGCCTGTTCACCATGAGCATCGCCGACCTCGTCGAAGAGCAGTTCGAGTCGGACGCGATGCGCGGCGTCCTGTCGGTGAGCGGCGTCATCGGCACCTGGGCCGGCCCGCGCGCCGCCGGGACCGCGTACGTGATGGCGCACCACAAGATCGGCGACGTCGGCGACGGCAAGCTCGGCGCCTGGGGGTTCCCCGAGGGCGGGATGGGCGCAGTGACACGCGCGCTCGCCGACGCGGCCCGGTCCTTCGGCGCGACGGTGCGGACCGGGACCGGCGTCGAGCGCATCCTCGTGCACGACGGGCGCGCCACCGGCGTGGTCACCGAGACCGGCGAGGAGATCCGCGCCGACGTCGTCATCGCGGCCACGCATCCCCAGATCACGTTCCTCCGTCAACTCGACGCGCGGGACCTGCCCGACGACTTCGTGCGCGACCTCACGCGGTGGCGGACGCGCAGCGGCACGGTGAAGGTGAACCTCGCGCTCGACCGGCTCCCCGAGTTCACGAGCGCACCGGGATCCGATCCCGAGGTCCACGGCGGCACGATCGTGCTCGCGCCGAGCCTCGACCACGTCGAGGACGCGTTCCAGGACGCGGTCGCAGGGCGCCCCGCCGCGCTTCCCTTCGCGGACATCTGCATCCCGTCGGTGTTCGACCGCACCCTCGCGCCCGAGGGGAAGCACGTGATGTCGATGTTCACCCAGTGGGTCCCGAGCGAGTGGTCCGACGCACCGCACACCGGCGAGCTCGACGCCTACGCCGACCGCGTGATCGCGCAGGTGGAGGCCGTCGCGCCCGGATTCACCGACTCGATCCTGCATCGGCAGGTGATCGGCCCGTACGAGATGGAGCACACCTACGGCCTGCTCGGCGGGAACATCTTCCACGGCGAGCTGTCGCCGTCGCAGCTGTTCCACATGCGCCCGGCCCCCGGGTACGCCGACTACCGGTCACCGATCGCAGGGCTCTACCAGGCGTCGAGCGCGACCCACGGCGGTGGCGGCGTCACCGGCATCCCCGGCCTCAAGGCCGTCGAGACCGTCCTCGCCGACCGCGCGACGGGCCTCCGCGCGCGTGTCAGGCGGTCGCGGTGAGCGCCGCGCCGAACGCGGCCAGCGCCTGATCGATCTCGGCCTCGGACACGACGAGCGGCGGCATCCAGCGCAGTACGTTGCCGGCCGTCCCGGCGTTCATCAGCAGGAGACGACCCTCCTCGCGGCAGTGCGCGACGACCGCGGCGACGCGCGGCGCGTCGGGCCGGCCGGCGGCGTCGACGAACTCGGTGCCGACCATGAGCCCCGGGCCCCGCACGTCGCCGATCGTCGGGTGCTCGGCGGCCAGAGTCCGAACGCCCGCACGCAGCTGATCGCCGCGGGCGTTCACGTGCTCGAGGAAGCCCGGCGCGGTGAGCACGTCGATCGTGGCGAGCGCGGCGGCGCACCCGATCGGGTTGCCGCCGTAGGTACCGCCGTGCGAGCCCTGCGGCCAGCGACTCATGATCTCGGCCGACGCGCCGATCGCCGAGATCGGGAAGCCCGACGCGATGCCCTTGGCCATCACCATTAAATCGGGGGCCACGCCGCTCTGCTCGATGGCGAACATCGTGCCGGTGCGGGCGAAGCCGGCCTGCACCTCGTCGGCCACGAACAGGATCCCGTGCTCGGTGCACCGGGCGCGCAGGCCCTGCAGGAACGCGGCCGGCGCGGCGAGGTAGCCGCCCTCGCCGAGCACCGGCTCGATCACGACGGCCGCGACCTCGGTGGGCGCCGTCTGCGCGGCGAGCAGCAGGTCGAAGGCCGCGAGCGCGCGCTCGACCGACTCCTCATCGCTCACGCCCTCGCGGAACGCGTAGGGGAACGGCGCGACGAACACGCCGCTCGGCAACGGTTGATAGCCGGCCCGGTACCCGGTCTTCGACGTGGTCATCGCCATCGTCAGGTGCGAGCGCCCGTGGAACGATCCCTGGAACACCACGACGTTCGGACGGCCGGTCGCCTGCTTGGCGAGCTTCACCGCGGCCTCGGTGGCCTCGGCGCCCGAGTTGGCGAAGAAGAACGTGTCGATCGACGCGGGGGTGATGCCGGCGAGGCGCTCACCGAGCTGCTCCAGGATCGGGTTGCGGTAGCAGTTGACCTGCGCGTGGATGAAGCGCGCGGCCTGCTCCTGGATCGCCGCGACCACGTGCGGATGGCAGTGCCCGGTGCTGGTGACCGCGATGCCGCTCGTGAAGTCGAGGTACTCGGTGCCGTCGGCGGTGGTCACGACGCAGCCGGATCCGGACACGACGGGGAGATCCGTGACCTGGAACCAGACGTCGGCGAGATGTGAACCCATGCCCGGGGAGGCTAGGTGCTCGTGCCGTCCGGGTTCTCCGCCGCCCAGCGGGCGTTGGCCTCGGCGAAACGGCGCATCGTGCTCTCCATGTCGCGCGGCCGCTCCTCCAGCGTGACCTCGTCCCACTCGAACCGGTCGGCGGCCGCGAAGAAGTCGCCGCCGTAGACGTGCAGCGCCACGGCGTACTCCCGCCGCGGGTTGGCCACCGCGTGGATGGTGTCGTCGCCCATCACGAGCACGTCGCCGCCGCGGATCGACTTCCCACCGCTCCCCACGATCCCGTCGGGTGTGCGCCGGAAGAACGAGTTGTCCTCCTGGCCGCCGTACATCCCGACGACGGCGAACATCGCGTGGTTGTGCGGGTTGAGCACCATGCCCGGCGTCCACGCGATGTGCAGGACCGTGAGGTCGTCGCCGCGATGGAGGACCTGGATCCCGCCTTCGGTGACGGGACCGACCGCACGCTCCACCGCGCCCGGGTCGCGCATCAGCTCGTCGAGCACGTCGCGCACGGCAAGGGGCGGCGTGGGCTCCCGCACCGCCACCTGGCAGCGGGCGACGATCTCCTCCACGGTGAGCGCGGCCACGGCACCCAGGCTAGGACCGGGCCGGGCGCGTCGTACGCTGCGCGGCGATGTCCGCACCGTCGAGCCCCACCACCCTGCCGGCGACGGCCTACCACGACCCCGACTGGTACCGGCGGGAGCGGGACACGATCTTCACGACCACGTGGCAGCTCGCCGGATTCCGCGCCCAGCTGCGCGGGCCGGGCGACGTCGTGACCCACACGATCGCGGGCCGACCGGTGCTCGTGCTCGTGGACGCCGGCGGTGCGCTGCGCGCGTTCCACAACGTGTGCCGCCACCGCGCCGGCGCCGTGGTCGACGGCGACCGCACCGGATGCGCCGCGCTCGTCTGCGGCTACCACGGCTGGACCTACGCGCTCGACGGCGCGCTCACCCGCACGCGCGACTTCGGCGACGCGTCCGACTTCGACCTCTCCGACTACGGCCTCCTGCCGCTCGCGGTCGCCGAATGGCGCGGGCTCGTGTTCGTGCGTCTCGCACCCGACGGCCCGGCGCTGCTCGACGACCTCGGCGCGCTGGTCGACCGTTGCGCGGACCGCCCGATGGAGTCGCTGCACTACGGCCACCGCGCCGAGCACTTCGTCGAGTGCAACTGGAAGACGTACACCGACAACTACGGCGAGGGATACCACGTGCCGCTCGTCCACCCGGAGCTGCACCGCCAGATCGACTCGCGCCGCTACGAGGTCCACGTCTTCGACGGCTGGGCGGAGCACACCGCGCCCACGCGCGACGGCGCCGTGAGCGCGGGACTGTGGCTCTGGCGGTACCCGAACCTCGGCCTCAACCTGTATCCCGACGCGATGAACGTCGAGCGCTGGATCCCCGAGGGGCCGACCCGCACGCGCATCGTCTACGACTTCTTCTTCGCCGATCCCGACGCCGCCGCAGCGAACGCGGCAGTCGAGGCACTCGGCACCGAGGTGCTCGACGAGGACCGCCGCGTCTGCGAGGCGGTGCAGCGCAACCTCGAGGCCGGCGTCTACGACGTCGGGCGGCTCAGCCCCCGGCACGAGGGCTGTGTCGCCGCGTTCCACACCTGGGTCCGGGCCGCGCTGGCCTGACGCGTCTCGGGTTCGGCGTATCTCCCGAGGGGAGGCGCGAGACGCAACGGGGTCAGGCGTCGGAGCGGTCGAGGTCGAGCGCGAGGGAGTTGACGCAGTACCGCATGCCGGTGGGGCGCGGGCCGTCGGGGAACACGTGGCCGAGATGGCCGCCGCACGTCGCGCAGACGATCTCGGTGCGCACCATCCCGTGGCTCGTGTCGGTGTGCTCCTCGATCACGCCCTCGGCGACGGCGGCGAAGAACGACGGCCAGCCACTGCCCGAATGGAACTTGGCATCGGAGGAGAACAGGGCCGTCCCGCAGCCCGCGCAGCGGTACAGGCCCGGGTCCTCGGTGTCGGTGTAGGTCCCGGTGAACGCCCGCTCGGTGGCGGCCTGGCGCAGCACCGCGTAGGCGTCGGGACCGAGCCGCTCCCGCCACTCGGCGTCGGTCAGCTCGCGGGGGTCCTTCTCGTCGGTCACGCCGACGAGCCTACGGCGGCGACGCCGGCCCGACGGCCCCGGTCACCGGCACGACGGCCCCCCGGTCGAGCCCGACGCCCGCGGGCGGCTCGCCGCATGCGCGCCGGTAGTCCGCGCGGCGCATCGTGCGGACTCCGGTGAGCACCTCGCGAGCGATCCGCCGGCACCGGGCCACCGGCAGGGTCGGGGCCGGCGTGCTCCCGGGGTGACGCACCCGCGCCGACGAGCCGGTCGGGACCACCGCCCGCCCGGTCCCCGTGACGAGGACCGCGGTCAGGATCAGGACGGCCGCCCCCAGCAGCCACGGCCAGAGCCGCCGGCGCGGGTCGCTCGACGGCGCCCCCCGCCGTGGCGCGTCGTCGAATCCGTACGCGTGATCACCCTGCACCGTGACCTGCCCCTGCCCTGCCCGTCGCCCCGACGGGGCGAACGAGAGCGCATGCTGCCGAGCGCGCGCCCGGCCTGTCCAGCCCCGAGGCCGCCGGCTACGGGCTCGCGGCGTCGCAGCGGTACAGGCGACCGGTGTTCGACACCGGCTGCGGCGGCGGGCACGGCAGGATCTGCACGTCGCTCCCGGGCTTCGTGGCCGTCGTCGTCGTGGTGTCCTTCGGGTAGACCGCCTTGCCGTCGCCGCTGCCGCACGCGCTGAACGCGACGGCGCCCACGGCGACGACGCCGGCCACGGCTCGCCACATGGCGGCGACCCTACCCCCCGCATCTCGCACGACCTCACGACGCCCTTCGGAGCGGTCCCGGACCGCGTCCGAGACCGGGCGTCGGCATCTCCACACAATCTCCACAGGACGGAACGGACCCCCGAACCGGGCTTTCCGTATCCTGACCAGGTGATGCCCGCACCGGCGGCCGGCCCGCCGGCCCGCACGATCCTCGTCATCGAGGACGAGGCCCCCATCGCCGAGGCGGTGGCGGCCCGGCTGCGGTCCGAGGGCTACCGCGTCGAGATCGCCCCGGATGGGCCCGACGGGGTGGAGCGCTGCCGCAACCTCCGGCCCGACGCCGTCGTGCTCGACCTGATGCTGCCGGGCCTCGACGGGCTCGAGGTGTGCGAGCGCATCCAGGCCGATCGCCCGGTCCCGGTGCTCATGCTCACCGCCCGCGACTCCGAGCACGACATGCTCGTCGGGCTCGGCGTCGGCGCCGACGACTACATGACCAAGCCGTTCAGCAGCCGCGAGCTGGTCGCCCGCCTGCACGCGCTGTTGCGACGCGTCGACCGCGGCCGGGCCGAGGCCGGGGCGGCCAAGGGTCGGGAGCCCATCGTCGTCGGCGACCTCACCATCGACCCGTCGACCCGCCGCGTCCACCGCGGGAGCGAGCTCGTCCATCTCACGCCCACCGAGTTCGACCTCGCCCTGTTCCTCGCCGAGTCCCTCGGATCGGTCTTCACCCGCGAGGACCTGCTCGCGGCCGTCTGGGGCTACGACGTCGCGTCCGGTCTGCGTACCGTCGACTCCCACGTCCGCGCCCTGCGCCGCAAGCTCGGCGACGACGTCATCCGCACGGTCCACGGCGTCGGCTACGCGATGGAGCAGCCGACGTGACGGGCGCGAGGACTCCGCCTCACCGCCGCGGGCAGTCGGGTGCGACCAATTCGATGGAGCAGCCGACGTGACGGAGCAGCCGACGTGAGGCCGCGTCCGCAGGTTCCGCACGTGCCGGACCGTCCGCTCGACCAGGTGACGTCGATCAAGGTCAAGCTCGCGTCCCTCATCGTGGGCGCGGTCGCGATCACCGTCTTCGTCTTCTGGTTCGGCATCCGCATCCTGCACGTGTGGCCGAGCATCGCCGGGATCCTGGCGGCCGCCGTCGCCCTGATCTTCGTCCGCCGCCTCGCCCGCGGCATGACCTCGCCCCTGCGCGAGATGGCCGACGCCGCGCAGGCGATGGCGAAGGGCGACTACTCCCAACGGGTCACCGCCACGTCGAACGACGAGGTCGGCCGGCTCGCCGCGTCCTTCAACCGCATGGCCGCGGAGCTCGCGGAGACCGATCGCGTACGGCGCGATCTCGTCGCCAACGTCAGCCACGAGCTGCGCACGCCCCTCACGGCGCTGCAGGCCACCCTCGAGAACCTCGTCGACGGGGTGGCGACCGCCGATCAGCGCACGCTCGAGACGATGCTCGCGCAGGTCGAGCGGCTCGGCCGGCTGGTCGCGCAGCTGCTCGACCTCTCGCGCCTCGAGGCCGGCACCGTGCCGCTCGACCGGCAGCACTTCGCGGTCGAGCCCCTGCTCGCCCACGCGGTGCGCGAACAGGAGCTGAGCGCACCCGACGTCGCGATCGAGATGACCGTCGACGGGCACGACCTCGCCGCCGACGGCGACCCCGAGCGCGTCCACCAGGTCGTCGCCAACCTGCTCGAGAACGCGGTGCGCCATTCGCCGACGGGCGCGGCGGTGCAGGTGCGGGCCCGGCGCAGCGCCGACGGCGTCGTGATCGAGGTGGTCGACGAGGGCCCGGGCATCGCCCCCGACGACGCCGACCGTGTCTTCGAGCGCTTCTACCGGGCCGACTCCGCCCGGTCGTCCTCCGCCGGCGGGGCCGGGCTCGGCCTCGCCATCGCCCGCTGGATCGTCGACCTGCACGGCGGCGAGATCCGGCCCGAGCCGTGCGAGCCGCACGGGTGCCGCATGGTCGTCACCCTTCCCGGCTCGGCATCCGTTCCCACACCCGAGGAGAGCATGCGATGAACTTCGCCACCGTCGAGGACGCGCTGCGCCGGATCCGGCGCGGGGAGATGGTCCTCGTGGCCGACGACGAGGACCGCGAGAACGAGGGGGACCTCACGCTCGCGGCCGAGTGGGTCAGTCCCGAGGCGATCAACTTCATGCTGCGCTGGGCGCGCGGGCTGGTGTGCATGCCGACCGCGCCCGAGTACCTCGAGCGCCTCGACATCCCGCCGATGGTGCCGCCGGGTCAGGCCGGTTGCGACACGCCGTTCACGATCTCGATCGACCACGTCGAGGCGGGCAGCGGCATCGGTGCCGCCGACCGCGCGCACACGGTGCGCCGGTTCCTCGACCCCGAGTCGACCGCGGACGAGTTCGTGCGTCCCGGGCACGTGTTCCCGCTGCGCGCCCAGCCCAACGGCGTCCTCGACCGGCGCGGCCACACCGAGGCTGCGGTCGATCTCGCCCGCCTCGCCGGGCTCCCGCCGGTCGCGGTCATCTGCGAGGTGCTCCACGACGACGGCTCGCCGGCGCGCTTGCCGTTCCTCGAGCTGTTCGCGCAGGAGCACCGCATCGCCATCATCACGGTCGCGCAGCTCTGCGAGTACCGCGCCGAGGTCGGCGACACCGACGCGTCGAGCTCCACCCGGGCGCCGCTGCTCCTCTGACCACACCGGACCAGAACCGTCCGGCGGCGGCACCGTCGGCTAGGGGCCGGGGTCCTCGCCGACCTCGCGCAACGCGGCCGCCATCGCGGCGCGCATCCGCCGGGCCGTCGCCGGACTCAGCTGCGCGACCAGGCCGTAGCCCGCACCCCCCTGCTCCTCGAGGGTGATGCTCACGCGCGGCTCGCCGTCGTCCGACGCGTCGGGGTCGTCGGTGAGCCCGACCATCCACGAGACGGGTGGGCGCTCGTCGTCCGCGGGGTGGTCGTCGAGGGCATCGTCGATGGAGCGGCGCACGGGGCCGACCGTAGCCGTCCCCGTGAAGAGGGCCGTCAGACCTTCCGGCCCAGGAACGCGGCGAGCTCCTCGGTCGGGGTGGTGTCCGGCCCCGTCGGCTGCACCGGGTCGAAGCCACGCACGCCGCGCAGGTCCTCGGTGACGATCGCGCGCGCGGCGGCCAGCGCGGCGCGGGCCACGTCGGGCGGCAGCTCCCCGTCCTGACCGGTCGCGCGGGCGAGGTCCCATGTGTGGGTCGCGGTGTCGAGCAGGTTGATCTGCGCCGCGACCTCGGCCGGCCGCTCACCGACGCCGATGTTCACGTCACCGGTCAGCCCGTTCGCCGTCCAGGCGGCGAGCGTGTGAGCGGCGATCTCCCCGAACTCGCCCGCCGGGTCGTCGCCGAGCGAGAACGTCGCCGGGTCGATCAGTTCCTCGCCGGCCGCGCCGCGGCCCAGGTTCGCCACGACCCAGGTGGTGTGGGTCGCCAGCGCGCGGACGTCCCACTCGCGGCACGGGGTCGGGGCGTCGAGCTGGTCCGGTCGCACGCCCTCCAGGACCGTGCGGGTGTGGTCGAACGTGATCTCGAGGGCGGGGATGAGCTCCATCGGTGTCTCCCGGGTCGGGTGCTTGCGCAGGCCGGATCTGTGTAAGAGAATGCTTACATGAATCGAGCGGCGGCGCAAGCGCGTCACCTGGACGCGACGGCCCACGCGATCGCGGACCCGACGCGGCGGCGCATCCTGCACCTCGTCCGTGACGACGAGGTCCCGGCGGGCGAACTGGCGACGCACTTCCCGCAGGTGAGCCGGCCGGCCGTCTCCCAGCACCTGCGCGTGCTGGAGCGGGCGGAGCTCGTCACCGTGCGGCGGGACGGCAACCGCCGGCTCTACCGCGCCCACCCCGAGGCGCTCGACGACGTCCGCGCGTTCATCGACGACCTGTGGACCGACCGCCTCGGCCGGCTCAAGGTCGCCGCCGAGCGCGCCCAGCGGGAGGAGACCCGATGACCGAGACCACCACGCCCCCGGTCGAGCAGCGTCTGCGCATCGAGGCGCGCCCAGACCTCGTCTGGACGTTCTGGACCGACCCGGCCCGCATGAGCGAGTGGTGGGGCGTCGCCGTCGACGCCGTCACCACCGTGGGCGGTGCGTTCGCGATCCGCATGGAGAGCGGGGCGGTGATGGCCGGCGAGTACACCGCGCTCGACCGCCCGCACCGCGTCGCCTTCACGTTCGGCTGGGAGGGCGGCGAGCTCGGGGCGATCGTCCCGGCCGGCTCCACCCGGGTCGAGGTGACGCTCGATCCCGACGGTGACGCGACCGTCCTCACGCTGCGCCACTTCGACCTGCCCGCGGCCACCGCCGCCGACCACGGCGCCGGTTGGGCCGGGGCGCTCCCGGGGCTCGTCGCCGCCGCCGAGGCCGCGGCGCGCGCGAGCGGGACCTAGCGCACGAGCGAGACGACGAAGAGCGCCTGCGCGAGGTGGTACGTCACCATGATCGCGAGCGGCTGCCAGCCACGCGGCCGCACGAACCGGTGCTCCCCGATCAGCGCGTCCGAGATCATGAACAGCACCGCGCCGGTCGCGGCGACGGCGTTGCCGCCGGCCAGCGCACTCGCGACCATCACCGCGATCGTCAGCACGTACGCGACGACGGGGCCGACCATCTCGGGATGACCGGAGCGGCGGATCCCCCGGACCAGCCGGGATCCGAGCACTCCGACCGCGAGCGCGACGGGGATCGCCCACCACCAGTTGCCGTCCGACTCGAGGTTGAGGCCCACGATGTAGGCGACGTGCGCGAGCAGGAACGATCCGAGCCCCGCGACGAACACGTCGTGCGGGAGCATGAGGAACACGTCGCCGAGCAACGAGAGGACGAGGGCCACCACGAACCAGGCCCGAACCGCATCGGTCGTCGTCGGGTCGAGCGTGCACGCCGACGCGATCAACAACGCGAGCGTCAGCGGCTTGCAGACGTAGATCCCCGTCTGGTGCTCGCGCGCGACGGCGATCCAGTTGCCGACCGCCGCGACGCCGGCGAGCACGAGGAGCGCGGTGGCGACCGAGTTCACGTCACTGCCCCTCGCCGCACCTGGTCACCCTAGGTGCGGCTCCCCGGACCTCACGGACTGAGTCGGACGCGGTCCCAGGTGCCGCCGTCGCCACGCGTGTAGAAGACACGGTCGTGCACGCGGTCGGTGCGGCTGCGCCACAGCTCCACCCGCCGCGGCTCGATCCGGTAGCCGCCCCAGTACGGCGGCCGCGGCACGTCGTCGCCGGGGAACCGCGCCTCGGCCGCGGCCACCTGCGCCTCGAGCGTGGCCCGGTCCGTCACGGGCGTGCTCTGCGCCGATGCCCACGCACCGACCCGGTGGCCGCGCGGCCGGTGCGAGAAGTACGCGTCGGACTCGACGTCGTCGACGAGCGTCACCGGACCCTCGACCCGGATCTGCGCCTCGAGATCCGGCCAGTGCAGCACCGCCGCCGCGTGCGGGTTCGCCGCGAGTTCGGCGCCCTTGCGGCTCTCACGGTTCGTGTAGAAGACCAGGCCCCGCGCGTCGAAGCCGCGCAGTAGCACCACCCGGGCCGACGGCCGGCCGTCGGGCGTCGCCGTCGCCACCGTCATCGCCGCGGCCCGCTCCCCCAGGTGACGGCTCGCGATCTCGAACCAGCGGCCGATCTCGACGACCGGATCGGGATCGACCGTGGTGACGTCGAGGGCGCCGAGGGGATCGCTCACGCCCGGCACGGTACCGCCCGGGCCCGGCGGGACCCGAGGGGTACCGCGACCGGCGCGTTCGGCGCGAACATGGGGGCCATGGCCTTCCACCACCTCGCGTTCGCGACCCGTGACCTGCCCGCCACCCACGCCTTCTACTCCGAGGCGATGGGCTTCCCGCTCGAGCGGGTCAGCGTGGGTCCGTGCCCCGAGGGCGGCTGGGCCCGCCACGTCTTCTACGACACCGGCAACGGCGAGCAGATCGCGTTCTGGGACATCACCGACAACCCGAAGGTCGGCGACTTCGATCCGTCGATCTCGCGCGGTCTCGGCCTCCCCGACTGGACCAACCACGTGGCGTTCGAGGCCACGACCCTCGACGACATCGCCGTGGGTCGGGACCGCTGGCTCGCCCAGGGTCACGACGTGGTGGAGATCGACCACGGCTGGTGCACGTCGGTCTACGCGATGGACCCCAACGGGATCATGGTCGAGTGGTGCTGCACCACGGCACCGACCACCGATCAGGACCGGGCCGACGCCGCCGCCTGGCTCTTCATGGAGCGGCCGCCGTTCCACCCGAACCCGGACGTGAAGTTCCACCTGGCCGCGGACTTCGCGCCCGTCGGCTGACGGGTTCCACGGTGTCGTCGCTCAGGCGATGACGCCCTCGGCGCGGAGCGCGTCGATCGTCGCGTCGTCGCGACCGAGGACCTCACGTAGCACCTGATCGGTGTGCTCTCCCAGCGCGGGGCCGACCGACCGGACCCGGCCGGGCGTACGCGACAGCTTGGGCACGATGCCGTTCATCGGCACCGCCCGCTCGAACCCGGCCGCGAGCCGCAGGATCATGTCGCGGGCCGCGATGTGGTCGTCGACCGCGAGATCCGGCGCGGTGTTGATGAGGCCGGCGGGGATCGAGTGCGCCTCGAGCGCCGCGAGCGCGGCGTCGGCGGTGAGCGTGGCGGTCCAGCGCGCGACCTCCGCGTCGAGCTCGGCCTGACGGGCGGCGCGCTGCGCGTGCCCGGCGTACGGCTCGGCGAGATCGGGCCGGTCCATCGCGACCACGAGGCGGGCGAACACCGCGTCGGCGTTGGCGGCGATCACGACGTCGCGGCCGTCCACGGTCGGGTACGAGTTCGACGGTGCGACGCCGGGCAGGATCCCGCCGCTGCGGCCGCGGACGACACCGCCGAGCTCGTAGTCGGCGACGGTCGACTCCATGAGCGCCATCACCGCCTCGTAGATCGCGACGTCGACCTCCTGGCCCTTCCCCGACGTGTGCCGCTCGTTGACCGCAGCGAGAGTGCCGATCACCGCGAAGAGCGCCGCGAGCGCGTCACCGAGCGACACCCCGGCCCGGGCGGGCGGTCGGTCGGCGTCGCCCGTGGTGTGACGGATCCCGCCCATCGCCTCGCCGATGGCGCCGAAGCCCGGCTCGTGCGCACGCGGCCCCGTCTGGCCGAACCCCGAGACGTGCACGAGCACGAGGCCGCGGTTCGCGGCCGCGAGATCCGCGTAGGTCATCCCCCACTTCGTGAGCGTGCCGGGCTTGAAGTTCTCGACGACGACGTCGCTCCGCGCGATGAGGTCGCGCACGAGGCCACGGCCGGCATCGGTCCGCAGGTCGATGGCGACCGAGCGCTTGTTGCGCGCGATGCCGGGCCACCAGAGGCTGCGGCCGTCGATCGTGACGCCCCACTTGCGCATCGGGTCGCCGGTGCCGGGCGGCTCGACCTTCACCACCTCGGCGCCGAGGTCGCCGAGCAGCTGGCCGGCGAACGGACCGGCGATGAACGATCCGAGCTCGAGGACGCGCAGACCCGCGAGCGGCGAGGGAGTCTCCGTCACGGGGGCAGCCTGCCATCCGCGCCTCCCGATCATCGAAGGAACGCCGGCCCCGGGACCGGTAGCGTCCCGCGGATGCGGAGGCACCGGTGAAGGTCAGGGTCGGCTACGGCTTCGGGACCCAGCGCGGCTTCGACGCCGCCGGGTTCGCGGCGATGGTCGACGCGCTCGAGGACCTGGCCTTCGACTCGCTGTGGCTGTCGGAACGCATCACCGCCGACGCGCCCGACCCGATCATCGGACTCGCGGTCGCGGCGGGCCGCACGCGGAAGCTGAAGCTCGGGACCAGCGTGCAGGTGCTGCCCGGTCGCAATCCCGCGCTGCTCGCGAAGGAGCTCGCCACCCTCGACGTCCTCGCAGACGGGCGGTTCCTGCCCGCCTTCGGTCTCGGGATCGCGCATCCCGCGGAGCAGCAGGCCTTCGGCATCGAGCGGGGTGACCGGGCCCGGTGGTTCGAGGAGGCGCTGCCGCTGTTGCGCCGGTTCTGGACCGAGGACGCCGTCGACCACGACGGCGAGCGGTTCCACTACGAGCGGCTGAAGGTGCGGCCGCATCCCGTGCAGTCGCCACCCGACATCTGGCTCGGCGGCCGCGCGCCGGTCGAGCTGCGTCGCGTCGGGCGCCTCGCCGACGGGTGGCTCGCCTCGTTCTCGATGCCCGCCGAGTGTGCCGCGGGCCGGGCGACGATCGAGGCTATCGCCGCGGAGCACGACCGCACCATCGACCCGGAGCACTTCGGGGCGATGATCCTCTACTCCCCCGGCCCGCTCCCCGACGCCGTCGTCGAGCTGCTCGCCGCCCGCAGCGCTGACGTCGACCCGCGCGACCTCGTGCCCGGTGATCTCGACGCGGTCGAGCGCCGCATCGAGGAGTACGTCGCACTCGGGATCTCCAAGCTGGTGCTCGTCCCGCTCCACGACCCCGCCGACTGGCGGGCGGAGCTGGAGCCGATCGCGGCGCGCGTGCAGCCGCTGCAGACCTGACGGCTACGGCATCGCCGGCGTGACCGGCGGGTGGTTCCCGTCCTCGTCACCACTCACGAACGGCGACCGGGCGAGCTTGATGACGCCGGTGATCATGACCGTGACCGCGAGTGCCGTGATCGCGTACTGCAGGATGCCGTGGGCCAGCAGCGCCTCGTCGAACAGCGCGATGCCCAGGATCGACGACAGGACCGGGTTGGTCACCGCGAGCGCAGGCAGCGACGCCGCGAGGTGCCCGGCGTTGAAGGCACTCTGGTTGAGGATCAGGCCGACGATCGCGAACACGCCGAGCGCGTACGTGGGCCAGTGGCTCAGCAACCCGACGAAGCCGTGGATCTGCACGATCGTGACGACCTGCTTCGTGAGCGCGGCGGTGAGCGCGTACGAGGCGCCGGTCGCGACCGCGAGACCGAGGGCGCGGTAGTGAGGCACCGCGTTGCGCGTGACCACCACCATCGTCACCATGATCGAGCCGCACACGGCGAACGCGATGATCCAGTCCGACGGTGTGGCGCGGTAGTGGCCGTCACTCGGGTCACCGACGCTCAGGAAGACCACGATCCCGAGCACGACCGCCACGGCGGCCATCCAGTCCTGGCGGCCGGGCTTCACCGGTGATCCGATCGCGGAGAGCGGCAGCGCGAACAGCAGGCCGCTGACGAGCAGGGTCTGGACCAGCACGATGGACCCGTTGGCGAGCGCGGCCGCCTCGAGGAAGTACGCGCCGACGTCGAGCGTGATGCCGAAGAGCCAGAGCGGGTGCTGCACCACCTCGAGCAGCAGGCGGGGGCTGAGCGACAGGTGCTTGGGCGCGGCCGCCGCGACCTTGTGCTGGAAGACGGACGCGATCGCGTAGCAGAGGCCCGCGCTCAGCGCGAAGACGTACGCCATCGCTACGCGGCGGATCGGAGTTCGTGCGTGATGCCGTGATCGCCGACGGGCCCGACACGCAGTCCCGTGGTGGCGAACGCATCGGCGAGGCGGGGCAACGCGTCGAGCGTGGCGGTCCAGCTGCGCGGCGCCGAGGTGCAGTCCGAGTCGTGGAGCAGCACGGTGCCGCCGTCGACGAAGCCGGCGAGCACGTCGGCGGCGACGGTCTCGCCGGTCGCCTCGGCGCGCCAGTCCCGGCCCCAGGCCGTCCAGAGGACCGTCCGCAGCCCGAGCCGGTGCGCGGCCCGCCAGCCGCCGAGCGAGAGCGTGCCGTAGGGCGGCCGGAACCACACGGGCTCGATCCCGGTCGCGGAGGCCACCGCGTCACGGGCCCGGAGCGTGTCGGCCGCCAGCGTCGCCGGCCGGGTCCGCAGCTGCGACCGGTGGCGGTCACCGTGCACCGCCACCTCGTGCCCCGCGGCCGCCACCTCGGCGGCGAGCCCGGGCGCCGCGCGCACCATCTCGCCGAGCATGAAGAACGTGGCCCCCCAGCCGAGGCGGTCGAGCGCGTCGAGGAACCGGGGGGTCGAGGCGGGATCGGGTCCGTCGTCGAAGGTCAGCGCGACGTGGCCGGTCGGACCGACCCCGGCGAGGCCGGGCGTGACGTGACGCCCGAGCCAGGACAGGGCGAGGAGCGACGGCGCGGCGTTCACGGCGTACGCGGTCCCGGCGGCGACTCCGATGCCCACGCCGGCGATCGCGGCGGGGCGCAGGCTCATCGCAGCTCCGAGAGGGGACCGACCGTCAGTCCGTGGTCCTGTGAGATCGAGCCGAAGTCCGAGAGCGCGGTCTCGACCTGGGCGGCGGTGCTGCCCCGGCCGTCGATCACGTACACCGCCCGGTCCCGCAGCCGCGCCGGCAGGGCGTCGGGCTTCACGACCTGGTCCGGGCGCACGAGCCGCTCGTGGTTCCGGCGTGCGAGCAGCTGGTCGAAGGCGTCGAAGCGACGGCCCGGGACGAACTCGCGCGGCTGCACCTCGGCCGCCTTCTGGATCAGGGCCGTCGTGGTGACGACGTCGGACTGCGCGCGCAGCGGACGGAACGCCCGCGACTGGCCCCACCCGCCGTTGCCGACGTCGACCTTGCGGGCGAGCGCGGTCATCTGGGGCGCGCTGACGGTCCGGACGGTCATGCCGTCGACGATCGCGGTCGCGTTGAGCCGGTGGAGCTGGGTCCGCAGGTCCCGGCTCGCGAGCTCCGCGGCGGTGAGGCGGACGCCGAGGTACACGCGGTCATGGGCCGACTTGGGCGCGGACGCCACGCCGACGCCGAGCGCGGCGATCGCCTGGGCCCCGAGCGTGAGCATGCCGTACATCGCGAGCAGCGCGACCGCGGCCACCCGGAGGTGGTGGGGGGCGCGCGGCATCTGGATCGGCTCGTCGATCTGGCGGTGCTCGCGCAGCGCGGCGGTCTCGAGGACGTCGTCGGCGGCGTCGCCGACGAACAGGGCGTGGGCGCGCGCGATCTGGGCGCTGCGGTCGGGCCCGGGGGTCGTGAGGTCGGTGAGGGCGGCCCGCAGCTCGTCCGGGTCGCGGGCGTAGCGGGTCACGCCGAGCTCGGCCATGCCCTCGGCGTTGTCCTTGCCGTGTCCGGCGATCGGCAGGAACGTGACGACCGGCAGTCCGACCGCGAACGCCTCGTTGGCGGTCAGGCCGCCGGCGTTCTCGACCATCACGTCGCACGCGCCCATCAGCCGCGGCATGTCGTCACGCCACCCGAGGATCGTCCCCGGCCCGCTGCCGTCGAGCTCGGCGCGCAGCTTCTCGTCCCGTCCGCACACCACCACCGGGTGGAAGTCGCCGGCCTCGCGGATCGCGGCGACGGTGCCCGGGATGTCGCCGACCCCCCACGAGCCGGCCACCACGAGCACGGCACGCGTCCCGGGATCGAGGCCCAGCTCGGCGCGGACGGTCCGGCGTTCGGGCCCGTCGCCGGCCTGGAACCGGTCGGCGACGAGCGGCCCCGGCGCGCGGCTGTCGTCGCCGCCGCGGGCGCGCGCCGTGTCGGCCGCGAACGAGCTCGTCGCGAGGTGGACGTCGACGTGCGGGTGGACCCAGAGCGGGTGCACCGCGAAGTCGGTGAGGAAGGTCACCACCGGCACCTTCAGCCAGCGCTTCTTGCGCATGTTGCCGAGGACCAGCGACGAGAGCGGATACGTCGACACGACGACGTCCGCGTTCATGTCGGTGATCGCCCGCCGGAGCCGCCGACCCGCGACCAGCGTGTCGAGCCGGACGATGAAGCCCCAGGTGGAGGGCATCTTGTACCAGAGGCGGTACGTGAGCTCGTAGCTCCACGGCGCCCACTGGAGCTGCAGCAGGTAGGTGATCTTGATGAACCAGCCGATGCCGAACGGGCAGCAGTCGAGGAAGTCGACGACCTCGACGTCGTGACCCTGCGCCTCGAGGCGCCGGCGCAGCTCGTTCGCCGCACCGTCGTGTCCCGCGCCCATGGACGCCGAGACGATCAGGATTCGCCGGGACATAGGTGGCTCCGAGGTTATCCGGAGCGACCCGCGCGCCCCCGTGACCCGATCACCAACCGACGACGGCCCCGATGATCATCCCGACGATGAGCAATCCGCCCGCCCGCCGGGTCAGGAGGAACGAGTGGGGTGCGAACCAGAGCGGCCAGACCGGGTTGGGTACGGGGGATTCCGCCGGTTTGGGCGATCCGTACACTTTCCAGACCCGGGCCAGCAGGGGGTACGAGAGCACCACCAGGACCGTCGCGACGGGCAGGACCTGCGCGATCACGAGGCCGACCACCAGCGCGTAGAAGGCCACGAACATCCCGCGGGTGACCTGGCGGGCCACCGAGTCGCCGAGGATGACCGGCAACGTGTGGGTGCCGTCGCGTCGGTCCCACGGCGCCTTGTCGATGTGCTTGCCCATGAGCACCGTCGTGCAGAGGACCGCGTACGGGAGGCTGGCGAGGATCACGGCGCCCGGGATCGAGCCGGTCGCGGCGTAGTACACCCCGCCGACCATCAACGGTCCCCACACCACGACGACGGTCGGTTCGCCGAGCCCGTGCTTCTTCAGCCGCAGCGGTGGCGCGGTGTACGCGGCCGAGAGCAGGAACCCGCCGAGCGCGAACGCGACGATCGCCCAACCGCGTTCGGCGGTCAGGTAGATCATGATCCCGAGGCACACGAAGTTGACGACGAGCGCGTAGAGCCCGAGCTGCTTGCGTGTGACCACACCCGAGATCACCGGGTGCGGCGAGTACAGGTTGCGCGGATAATCCTCGGTGTCGGTGCCGACCTCGAGGTCGAAGAGGTCGTTCATCAGGTTGTTCGCCATGTGGGCGAGGACGATGCCCACCGCCGAGAGCGTGAAGAGCCACCAGTCGACGCTCGCGTCGCGGTAGACCGCGAGCAGCCCGGCGAGACCGGCCGCGACGAGCGTCATCGGCAGCACGCCGGCCCGGGTGAGGTAGAGCCACTTCGAGACCGGGTCGAGGTCTCCCTGCGGCGGGTTGGTGGTGGCGAGGACGTACCGCCACTTCTTCGGCAGCGAGTCCTGCCGCACGACGTCGGTCATGAACCCGAAGGGTACGCGCCGGGGCCCGCGGAGCCAACCAGGCCCGGCCTGGCCGTCCCGTCCCTTCCGTCGTGTTCCTGACCGTCGTCCCGCCGAAGTGTGCGCTCGACCCCGCGGGGCGAAGTCAGACGGCCGACCCTCGGCCGCTCCCATCCGACAGCACCGGTCTGTTGCGATCCGGTCGCTCAGCGACCGATCTGCAACAAACCCGGCGAGAGATCGGGGGGCACCCAGGGGTCACGTCGGCTGCGCGGAGCGGCGTAGGTATGTCCACCAGTACCGCTGAGCGTTACTGACGACCATACGTTCGCACGCGAGTTCCCAGTCGGCCGGCAGACCTCAGCCGCCGTAGTTCATCCGGGTGTCCTCCATGCGGAGGACGTCGGTCGTCTCGTCCTTCAGGAACCCGCAGTCGACGACCTCGCCGGCGAAGAAGGTGTGGTCGCCGATCACCATGCGGTCACGCACCGCGCAGTCGAGGAACGCGACCGACTGGGCCAGCACGGGCGCACCGGTCGTGCGCTCGACGTACTCGAAGCCGTTCAGCGTCTTCGCGGCGAGGTCGACCTCGACGGGCTTGGTGAACTTCCGGACGATCGCCCGGTCCTCGCGATCCACGAGGCAGATGCTGAAGACCCCGGCCGCCTCGATCAGCTCGTGGGTGAGCGCGGCCTGCTCGATCCCGACGCCGACCCACTTCGGGTCGAAGCTCAGCTGGGTGACCCAGTTGGTGGTCATGCCGTTGCGCCGTTCGCCGCCGTCGGTGCTGCCCACCACGTAGAGGCCGTACGGCATCTTCCACAGCACGCGCCGGCGCAGCTTGTCGTACTCGACCTGCGCGTCCTCGCCCTCGACCCCTGCGGGATACGGGCCGACCGGTCCGTCCTTCGTCGCCATGGCGGGCAGTGTGCCACCGCGCCCGGCGCCGCAAACGGGACGGGTCAGCCCTCGTCCGGCGCGCCCGGTGCGCGCTTGGTGACCTCCGGGTTGTAGCAGGCGCCCTTCATCCCCAGCATCTGCGCCGGCACACACCGGTTCGAGTTGCGGCACCGCACCGGCCCGTCGTCGGCGCCGAGGAAGCGCCGCGCCACGTCGGGCTCGGCGTAGAAGGGCCGACCGACGCCGACGAGGTCGGCCTCGCCGTTCGCGACGATCGCGTGCGCCTCCGCGCGCGTGCGGATGCCCCCGACCGCGAGCACCGGGATGCCCACCCGGCGCTTCACCGCGCCGAACAGGTCGCGGTTCCAGACCGGCGTGAACTTCGCGCGCTGCGCGCCGAGCCAGGCGCCGGCCTCGATCACCGCACGGCGCCGCCGGCTCGGCGCCGCGGCCCGCAGTCGTCGGGCCATCCCCGCGTTCGTCCAGAACGAGTCGGGCACCCCACCGCGCGACAGGGTCGTGTCGGGGAACACCGACACCTCGACCGGGGTCACGGCGTCGAATCCCCACTCCTCCACGAGGCCGGCGAGGCGGAGCGCGTCCGGGCGCGTCGCGCGGGCGCAGCCGGGCGGCGCGGTCTCGACCGGCACCTTCACGAGGCACGGGAAGTCCTCGCCGGCGCGCTCGGCGACCGCGGCGCGGATCTCGCGCAGCACCGTGGCGCGCGCCTCCTCCGATCCTCCGTACCGGTCGGTCCGCCGGTTGTAGAACGGCGACAGGAACTGGTCCAGGAGCTTGGCGTTCGCCGAGCCGAGCTGGACGCCGTCGTAGCCCGCCTCGCGCGCCCAGGCCGCGACATCGCCGTAGCGCGCCACCATCGCCGCCACGTCGTCGGTGGTCATGACGTGCACGGGCACGCCGGCGAACGCGGGCCGGAGCAACCAGGGGACGGACGAGGCGGCCAGGATCGGACCGGTGCGCCCGCTCGCGTACGGCTCGTGCCACGCCTCCATCGCGTACAGACCGCCGTGGCCGACCTGCAACACGATCGCCGCGCCCTCCCGGTGCACCGCGTCGACCATCTCGGCGAGCCGCAGCACCTTCTCCCGCGTGTCGACGCAGGTCATGCCGGGCGACGTCCGCCCCTCGGGCAGCAGGCACGACGACCCCTGCACGATCAGGCCGACGCCGTGCCGGGCGTTCTCCACGAAGTGCCGGGCGTACCGCTCCCCCGCGTCGGGCCCGTCGCCGGCACCCTCGAGCACCGGCGCCCGGTACAGACGGTTGCGCAGCCGGACCCGACCGATCGTGACCGGCGCGGTGAGATCCATGGGTCGAGTCTGCCCCGCGGACCCCACCGGGCACACCGGGATCGCGAGTGCAACGATCCGGCCCGACCGGAGACGACACCCTCGTCCGCACGGCGACCCGGGGAGCTGGGGCATGGAACTGGTGAAGATCGCGACCTGGAGCGAGATCGCGGACCGCGAGCCGGTCGGCGCCACGGTCGACGGCATCGATCTCGTGATCGTGCGCCAGGGGGACGAGCACTCCGTCCTCTACGGCCGCTGCCTGCACCGCGGCGCGCTGCTCGCCGACGGGCACGTCTCGGGCGAGGACCTGATCTGCGGCGTCCACGGCTGGGACTACCGGATCGGGTCGGGCGTGAGCGCCTACAACAACGCGGAGGCGCTCGAGAAGTTCACGAGCGTGCTGCAGGGCGACGACCTGATGGTGAACCGCACGGAGGTGCTCGCGTTCGCGATGCGGCATCCGCAGCCGTACGACCCGGACGTGTACCAGGGCTACTACCAGGACCCGCACATGGTCCCGGAGGAGCCGTTCGTGATGTACATCCACGAGCTGGCCGCCAACGGCCTCACCAAGACCGGCCACCACGGCCCGCTCGGCGCGATGGGCGTGCCCCGCGACGAACTGCCGAAGTGGGACCACATCCAGTTCGTCACCGCGCAGCTCGCCCGGCTCCCGCTGCTCGACGACGAGCCGGTGGGCACGGAGGTCTGCATCGGACCGAACGCCGACCGCCCTCTGTGGCTCGACATCCCGCTGTTCGTCTCCGACATGAGCTTCGGTGCGTTGAGCCAGGAGGCGAAGACCGCGCTCGCGCGCGGCGCGCAGCTCGCCGGGACCGGGATCTGCTCGGGCGAGGGCGGCATGCTGCCCGAGGAGCAGGCCGAGAACTCCCGCTACTTCTACGAGCTGGCCTCGGCGCGCTTCGGCTGGAGCTTCGACCACCTCACGAAGGTGCAGGCCTTCCACTTCAAGGGCGGCCAGGGCGCGAAGACGGGCACGGGCGGTCACCTGCCCGGCGACAAGGTCGTGGGCAAGATCGCCGAGGTGCGCGGCCTTCCCGAGGGCACGGCCGCGATCTCGCCGCCCCGGTTCCCCGACTGGACGAGCGTCGACGACTACCGCCGTTTCGCCGACGAGGTGCGCGAGCGGTCCGGCGGGATCCCGATCGGGTTCAAGCTCTCCGCGCAGCACATCGAGGAGGACCTCGACGCCGCGCTTTCGGTCGGTGTCGACTACGTGATCCTCGACGGGCGGGGCGGCGGCACCGGCGCGGCGCCGCTGCTGTTCCGCGACCACATCTCGGTCCCGACGATCCCCGCGCTCGCGCGCGCCCGGGCCCACCTCGACCGGCGCGGGCGGCGCGACGTCACGCTGGTGGTCACCGGCGGCCTCCGCCACGCACCCGATTTCGCGAAGGCGCTCGCGCTCGGTGCCGACGCCGTCGCGATCTCCAACTCCGCGCTGCAGGCCATCGGTTGCCTCGGTATGCGGGCCTGCGCGTCGAACAACTGCCCGGTCGGCATCGCGACCCAGCAGCCCCACCTGCGTGCCCGACTCCCGGTCGACGAGGCCGCGCACCGGCTCGACCGGTTCTTCCGTGCGACCATCGAGCTGATGCAGGTCCTGGCCCGCGCGTGCGGGCACCGGCACCTGCGCGACTTCTCGCCCGACGACCTCACCACCTTCGACCGCGAGATCGCCCACCTCACCGGCATCGCCTACGGAGGAATAGGAGCATGAGCGAGGTCACGTTCCACAAGGTGGCAGAGCTGGACGATCTGCCGGACGGGCGGGTGCGCACGGTCACGGTCGGGCGGCACTCGCTCGCGCTCACCCGCGTCGGCGACCGGTACGGCGCCCTCGACAACCACTGCCCCCACCAGGGCGGACCGCTCGGCGAGGGATCGATCGAGGCCGGCCTGCTGCGCTGCCCCTGGCACGGGTACGACTACGACCCGCTCACCGGGAAGCCGCCCGCCGGCTTCTCGGACGCACCGGCCTGCTTCCCCGTCGAAGTGCGCGCCGACGGCGTGTACGTCGAGCTGCCCGCGGACCGGCCGCACGAGCGGACCGTCGCCGACGTGATGGTCGAGACGATGGTGGCGTGGGGCGTGACCCACGTGTTCGGCATGGTCGGGCACTCCAACCTCGGTTTCGCCGACGCGATGCGGCGCGCCGAGGAGCGGGGCGAGCTCACCTTCGTCGGGATCCGGCACGAGGGTGCCGGTGCGTTCGCGGCCTCCGCCTACGGCAAGCTCACCGGCCGTCCCGCCGCGTGCTTCGCCATCGCCGGACCCGGATCCACCAACCTGCTCACCGGCCTGTACGACGCCAAGGCCGACCGCGCGCCGGTGCTCGCGATCTCGGGCCAGGTGCCGTCGAAGGTCCTCGGGCGCGGCGCGTTCCAGGACGTCGACCTCAACGCCGCGTTCGCGGCCGTGGCCGCGTACTCGAAGACGGTCCTCGCCGACTCCGACCACGCCGAGCTGACGACGCTCGCGCTCAAGACGGCGACGATCGAGCGCGACGTCGCCCATCTGGTGCTGCCCGACGAGGTGCAGGTTCGCGTCGTCGGCGACGGCCCGAAGGCCTCCGGTCCCACCGGCCGTCTCGCGGACCGGCGCATCGCGCCGCCCACCGACGCGCTCGACCGGGCGCTCGCGCTCATCGAGGGGGCGCGCCGGCCCGTGATCGTCGTCGGTCACGGGGTCCGCGAGGAGATGGACGAGATCCGCGCGCTCGCCGAGGTCCTGCACGCGCCGGTGCTCACCACCTTCAAGGGCAAGGGCCTGATCTCGGACCACCACCCGCTCGGCGCCGGCGTGCTCGGCCGCAGCGGCACGCCGGTGGCGAGCTGGCTCATGAACGAGTCCGATCTGCTCGTCGTGCTCGGCGCGTCGTTCTCGAACCACACGGGCATCGCGCCGTACAAGCCGATCGTGCAGGTCGACTTCGACCCGATGGCGCTCGGCCGCTTCCATCCGGTGACCGCGCCCGTGCTGGGGCACGCGGGCGTCACGGCCCGCCTGATCGTCGAGCGTCTCGCGCCCGGCGGCGACCGCGTCGACCAGCGGCCCGACGTCGCCGCGCGATGGGCGATCTGGCGGGACGAGAAGGCACGCCGCCTCGCGGACGACCGCGGGCTCGGGGTGTCGTCGGTCGCGGTGTTCGACGCGTTGGGCCGCGCGGTCGCGCCGGACGCGGTCATGACCGTCGACGTCGGCAACCACGCGTATTCGTTCGGGCGCTACTTCGAGTCGAGCGAGCAGGACGTCCTGATGTCCGGCTACCTCGGATCGATCGGCTTCGGCTTCCCGGCGGCGATGGGTGCGTGGGCCGCGGTCGGCGGCGAGCGCCAGATCGTGGCCGTGACCGGTGACGGTGGCTTCGGTCAGTACCTCGCCGACTTCACCACCGCGGTGAAGTACGGGATGGACCTCACCCACGTGCTGCTCGACAACTCGATGCTGGGCAAGATCACCAAGGAGCAGCGCGCCGCGGAGTACGACGTCTGGCACACCGACCTCCGCAATCCCGACTTCGCCGCGTACGCGGAGCTGTGCGGCGGCCTCGGGATCCGGGTCGAGCGGCGTGACGAGCTCGACGGCGCGCTGCGGCGGGCGCTCGACCACCGCGGCCCCGCGCTCGTCTGCGTCCACACCGACCCCGAGCTCGTCTGAGGCCCTCCGGACCGCTTCCCGCACCGGATACGCGCCGGAACCGTCGCGTATCGCGCGCCGGAAGGATGCCGGTGCCGGGCCGTCACGCGTCGGTAGCGTGCGGCATGGCCGACGATCCGACCCCGCCGCCCCCTCCGTCGATCAACGTCACGCCCGACGGGCCGCTCGTGCTGACCGGCGGCGTCCCGGTGGTGCGGAGGCGCATCGTCGAGAGCGAGCACGGCGAGCCGCTCACCTACGAGACCACCGAGGACCTCGGGCGGCGCGACCGCGTCCAGCTGTGCCGCTGCGGCGAGTCGGCGACGAAGCCGTTCTGCGACGCGAGCCACCGCCGGACGGGCTTCGCGGCCGACGACACCGCGGGCGGCCGGTACGCCGATCGGGCGACCGAGCTCGGTGGGACCGGCATCACGGTGCGCGACGACCGCTCGGTCTGCGTGCACGCCGGCTTCTGCGGCAACCGCGTCACCAACGTGTGGAAGTCGGTGGCCGCCACCGACGACTCGACCGTGCGCGCGCAGGTCATCGCGATGATCGAGCACTGCCCGTCGGGAGCGCTGACGTTCCGGCTCGATCCGGGTGGCGCCGACGTGGAACCGCATCTGCCCCGCGCCGTGGCCGTCCTCGACGACGGACCGCTCTGGGTGACGGGTGGGATCCGCGTGGCCGCGGGCTCGGTGCCGTTCGAGACCCGCAACCGCGTGACGCTCTGCCGGTGTGGCGGCTCCGGCACCAAGCCGCTGTGCGACGGCAGTCACCAGGGCCGTGGGTTCCGCGACCGATCCGGGGACTGAGCGCCCCGGGCGTGACGGCGCCGAGCCGTTCCGCCGCACCCTCGTCGGCGCGGGCGCGTTCCTCGCGCTCGCAGGGACGGCCGGTGCGGTCCAGCTGATCGCCGGTGCGTCGACGCCGCCGGTGTCGGACCTCGAACCGCTCGGCCTCGACAGCTGGGTGCTCCCGGGGCTCTGGCTCTTCGCGGCGGTCGCGGTGCCCTGGACCGTCGTCGCCGTCCTGGCGGTGCGGCGCCGCCCGGTCGCACCGGTCGCCGCGCTCGTCGCGTGCGGGCTCCTGCTGTTCGAGCTGGTCGTGCAGATCCCGTTCGTCGGCCCGTCACCGTTGCAGGCGGTCCTCGGGATCGTCGCGGTCGCGCTCGCAGTCGTCGCGCTCCGGGCCCGGCGCGCCGGCTGGACGGGCGTCGGCTGAGATCAGCCGGGAGGTTCCTCGCTGCGATCGGACTCGCGCCAGGCGTCGACCGCCGCCGCGATGCACGCGCCGGCGACCCCGATCGCCGCGACCGGATCGGCCCACCACCAGCCGAGCGCGGCGTTCAGGACCAAGGCGGCGAGGATCCCGGTCGCGAGCCAGCCGTCGAGGAACGTCATCGCGGCCTCGGCGGCGAGCGGCGCGCTGTTCGCGCGGGTCGCGACGCGGTGCTTCACCGCGGCGAGACCGAACATCACGACCGCGGTCACCGCGAGGTACGCGATCCCCCACGGTGAGTTGCCCGCCACGTGGTGGTCCGCGAGCGCGAGACCGCTCGACACGAAGAGGTAGCCGGCGAGCAGGACGAACGCGGCCGCGACCAGTCGCAGGGCCCGGAACGAGCGGTGGTGCTCGTGGTGACGGGCGATGTACCAGATCGCGACCGCCGACGCGAAGACCTCCACGACCGAGTCGAGCCCGTAGGCGACGAGCGCGAGCGACCCGGCGGCGACGCCGAGCCCGACGGTCACGAAGAACTCGCCGACGTTCCAGGCGATCGTCCAGACCTGGAGCCGCCGCCCCCGCTCGAGCAGGGCGTCGTGGTCGTCGCTCAGCGTCACGATTCGTCGGGGACGCGGGCCGGATCGACGCCGGCCGCTTCCGCCATCACGCGCACGAGCGCGGTCCGGGCCGCCGGCGGGAGGTCCGGGGCCGCGAGGACCGCGTCGGTGAGCGCCCCGATCGCCGCCACGGTGTCCGGATCGACGATCCGTCCGTCGGCGTCGGACTTCGTGCGCGGCGCGTCGACGCCCAGCCCCGCGACGACGTGCGCGCCCTGCCACAGCAGCGTCCGGACCAGGACCTCGCGTGCACCCGCACCCCCGGTCGTCCCGGCGCTCACGACCCCGACGACGCGTCGGTGGAGCTCGCCCGAGCCCACGATCCAGTCGAGCGCGTTCTTGAGGACCCCGGAGAGCGATCCCGCGTACTCGGGTCCGGCGACCACCACGGCGTCGGCCGCGCTGATTGCGGCGCGCAGGGTGACGACCGCGTCGCCCGGGTCGTCGCCGTGATCGGGGTCGAACGGCGGGACGTCGCGCAGCGCAGCGAAGTCCATGACGGTCGCGCCGGCCGCGACCGCCCGCTCCCGCACGACGTCGAGCACCGCCGCGTTGGCGGACCGCGCCTGCAGACTGCCGCAGACCAGCAACAAAACCACCGCGGCGACGCTATCGAGGGCCGGGACCCGTCCGTACACTCGCAGCATGAGCCGTACCGTGCAGGTGACCTTCGACGCGACCGATGCCTACGCCCTGTGCACGTGGTGGTCCGAGCTGCTCGGCTACGAGATGGAGGACGTCACCGAGCGGGTCCAGCAGGTGCTCGACCAGGGGTATGTCACCGAGGACCAGATCGAGCGTCGGGACGGGAAGCTGTTCTTCGCCGGTGTCGCCACCGCCCGCGATCCGGAGGGCCGGGGTCCGCGTCTGTACGTGCAGACGGTTCCGGAGCCGAAGACGGCCAAGAACCGGATGCACCTGGACCTGACCGTGAACCAGGACGACCTCGACGCCGAGGTCGCGCAGGTCGTCGCCAAGGGCGGCACCTTCGTCGAGTTCGGCGAGCACCCCGGCCAGCGCTGGGCCGTCATGCGGGACCCCGACGGCAACGAGTTCTGCCTTCACTGACGCGGCACGTACGCGTCCACCTCGATCTCGACGAGCAGGTCGGGATGGAACAGCGCGGACACCTCCACCATCGTCGCGGCGGGCCGGACGTCGGCGAAGACCTCGACGTGCGCCCGCCCGACCGCCTCCTGGTCGGCGATATCGGTGACGTACATGCGCGTGCGTACGACGTCGGCGAACGACGCACCGGCTCGCGTCAACGCGTCGCCGACGATGGCCAGCACGACGCGCGCCTGCTCACCGGCATCGCCGACACCGACCACGCGCCCGTCGACGACGGCGGTCGTTCCGGCGACGTGGACCTGGTCGCCCGCCCGCACCACGCGGCAGTAGCCGACGGTCGCCTCCCACGGGTTGTCGCCGCCGAACCGCTCGATCGTCATGCCCGCCATTGTGCTGCGAGCGGGGGTGGAGAGCGGGCCGTTTCGCCGTGCGTCAGGTCAGCCGGTGCTGGCTCGCCGGCAACAGGTAGAACCAGAACGGGAACGGCGCGCCGGCGTCCTTCATCGTCTGCTGGGCCGCGTGCATGAGCTTGCCCGCCTCGGTCTCCCGCGCGAACCACGACTCCCCCGCCCGCGCCGCCGGCACGTGGTCCGAGAGCGCCGTGGCGGCCTGCTCGTAGTACGAGCGGACGTTGAGCGCGGCGACCACGGGGTTCTCGGGGATCTCCGCCTCCTCCCACGGCGTGCCGTCGACGACGCGCTGGAACGCGCGCAGGGCCGGTTCCACCGCGTCCACGTCGACGGCGGTGCGCAGTCCGCCCGCCTCCGCACGGTCGAACGCGCGGCGCAGCCCGCGCGCCTCGTCGACCGCTCGCGGGAGCGACGGGTCGAGCCGCGGCGGCATGGGGCAGGCGAGCGGCGCCTCGACCTCGTCGAGGATCGTCTCCGGGTACGTGACGATCGTCGGCTCCGTGGCGTCGAGCAACGCGAACGCGGCGTCGAGCACCCGGCGCTGGAACGCCGGGTCGTTCGGACGACCGAGGGGCCGGCCGAGCGGGAAGTCGCAGTAGAGCGCCCGCGGCACGGGCATCCGCGACGCGACCTCGATCATGGAGACGAGCGAGACGGTGGCGAGGCCCGCGGCCTCGAGGGTGTACGAGAGCGCACCGACCGTGCGCGTGCAGAGCGGTCAGACCGGGGTGAGCAGGACGACGTCGGTGCCCTGGTCGAGCAGGAACCGCGCCGCGGCCGGACCGGTGTCGAGCAGGATCGTGCTCAGGTCTTCCTGCGCACCCATGAACGACACGTGGTTCGGCGCGACCGCGCCGATGGTGCCGTCGGCCGCCATCTCCGCGAGCCGGTCGACCGGGTACGCGACGTTGCGGTCGAGCATCACGCCGGTGCGGTCGAAGTTCTGGCTGTTGTGGCTCATGCGCAGATCGGTGTCACCGCCCGGCAGCACGCGGTACCCGGGGTCGAGCAGGCCGAAGTTCTCCTCCTCGGCACGGTGCAGTCCGGCCGTGGTGACGATCGCGACCGTCGACTCCGCGAGCGGCTTCGGGGTCGTGAACGGGTGCCCGTCGAGCTCGGGCACCGGCAGCGTCGCCATGAAGGCGCGCATGTCCTGATCGGCGGTCATCGCAGACTCCCCGGTTGCGTGGCGCGCACGGTAGCCGCCGTTCCGGGCGGCCCGGCCCATCGGAATCGGTTGGCGTCGCCCCCGGCCGACGGTCAGGCTGACCCGATGGCCGACGTCGATCCGCTGACGCTCGCAGTGCGCGAGAACGCCACCTGGTGCGATCTCGTCTGCCGGCTGCACCGGTTCACGCCCGAGGGTGACGCGCGGCTCTGGTGGTCGGCGCGGCGCACGCCCGACCTGTTCCCGGACGCGGTGACGCTGGTGCCCGATCTCCCGGTGCTCGACGTGCTCGGCCGGATCGCCGACTCGCCGGGCGCGTCGGTGAAGGACTCGTTCGCGACGCTCGACCTGACCGACCAGGGCTGGACCGTCCGGTTCGAGGCGACCTGGATCGCGCGTCCGCCCGGTGTCGGCGCCGACGCCGACGCCGCCGCGACGTTCACGGTCGTCCGCGAGAAGCTGCTGTTCGCCGCCTGGTGCCGGGCGTGCGGCGGTCCCGAGGGCGTGCTGCCCGCCGGGCTGCGGCGCGCCCCGGGCGTCACGGTCCTCGGCCGCGACGGGGACGGCGCGCCACCCGCGGGCGCGATCCTGCACCGGACCGAGATCGGCGGTACGCCGGTCGTCGGACTGTGGAACGCGTTCGGGGACGGGCCCGCGGTCGCGGCCGCGGCGTCGGACCGGTTCCCCGACTCCTGGGTGGTCGGCTACGAGGTCGGCGCCGAGCTCGAGCGTGCGCTCGCCGCCGGGTTCGTGGCGGTCGGACCGCTGCGGGTCTGGCACCGGGAGCCGGTGCGCCCGTGAGGATCCGGGAATTCTCCGCCGCGGACACCGACGCCGTCATCACCCTCTGGCGGGTGTGCGATCTGGTGCGGCCGTGGAACGACCCGCACAAGGACATCGACCGCAAGGTCGCGGTGGCCGACGGGCTGTTCCTCGTCGCCGAGGCCGACGGGGTCGTCGCGGGGGTGCTGATGGCCGGCTACGACGGGCACCGCGGCTGGCTCAACTACCTGGCCGTCGCGCCGGGCCGCCGGCACGCCGGGCTGGGCCGGGCACTCGTGCGCGCCGCCGAGGAGCGGCTCGCGGCGCGGGGCTGTCCGAAGGTGAACCTGCAGATCCGGGACTCGAACGCCGCCGTCGCCGACTTCTACGGCCGGCTCGGGTACTCACCGGACGCCGCCGTCAGCATGGGGAAGCGGCTCGAGTCCGACGAGTGAGCGGCGGCCGCTCCGTCGGTACGATGCGCCTCCCATGGACCCGGCGCCCCCCGACGAGTCGGAGCTGGTCGCCCGTCTGCGCCGGGGTGACGACGACGCCTTCCGCGAGCTGATCGACCGCTACGACACCCTGCTCCGGCGCCTCGCCCGCCGCTACGTCGCCACCGACGCGGCCGCCGACGAGGTCGTCGGCGACACCTGGCTGGGCGTCGTGCGCGGGATCGACCGCTTCGAGGGCCGCTCGGCGCTCAAGACCTGGATCGTGCGGATCCTGATGAACGTGGCGCGCACACGCGGCGTCCGCGACCGGCGCAGCATCCCGTTCTCGAGTCTCGCCCACCCCGACGACGAGGGCACCGAGCCGACGATCCCACCCGACCGGTTCCGGTCCGCCGCCGACCCGTACCCGGGGCACTGGCGCACGTTCCCGTCGCGCTGGCACGACCATCCGGAGGTGCGGGCGCTCGGAGCCGAGACCCTCGACGTGGTCCGCGTCGCGCTCGACGCGCTCCCACCCGCCCAGCAGACGGTGGTGCGGCTACGGGACCTCGAGGGCTGGACCGCGGCCGAGGTCTGTAACGCCCTCGACCTCACCGAGACCAACCAGCGCGTGCTGCTCCACCGCGGCCGGGCCCGGATCCGCGCCGCGCTGGAGGAGCACTTCACCGAGGCGACGACCGGATGAGCGAGACCCTGGCGATGGACTGCGACGAGCTGGTCGAGCTGGTCACCGCGTACCTCGAGCGCGACCTCGACGCCACCACCCGTGCGCGCGTCGAGTCCCACCTCGGCGAGTGTCCGGGGTGCGCGGAGATCCTCGAGCAGTTCCGCGCCACGGTCGCGTTGACCGGCGCCCTCCGACCGGCCGACGCGGAGTCGGTCGACCCCGCCCGCCGCGAGGACCTCCTCCGCGTGCTCCGCAACGCGGCGAGCTGGCCGACCGGGCCGTAGCGCGGGCGCCGGCACAGGGCAGAAGGGCCCTGGGCACCCGTCGGGGCGCGCCCTAGGTTGCCCGCATGGCTCCGTCGACGATGACCCCCGAAGAGGCGGCCGCGCTCGTACGCGACCGCGACACGCTCGGCGTCCCGCTCGGCCCGGGACAACCGGCCGCGTTCCTCCACGCGCTCGGGTCCCGCGAGCGCTTCGTCGACCTCACCGTGTTCGGCGCGTTGCTCGTCGACCTCTACGAGGTGTTCACCAAGCCGGGGGTGCGGTACCTCTCGGGCTTCTACGGTCCCGCGGAGCGGTTCCTCGTCGACAGCGGAGCCCGGGTGGAGTTCGTGCCGGCCGACTTCCGCCGCTTCTCACGCATCGCCGAGCAGCTCGCACCCCGGGTCGTGGCCGGCGTGGCGACCCCGCCCGACGCCGACGGCAACCTCTCGCTCTCGCTCCATGCGGGTGCGACGGTCGACGCCATGCACCAGGCGGGCGCGGATCCGGAGCGCCTGCTCGTGGTCGAGGCGAACCCGAGGTTCCCCCGCACCTACGGCCTCGGCGAGCACACCCACCAGGTGCACCTCGACGAGATCGACGTGCTCGTCGAGTCCGACCGTGACCCCTTCCTCCTTCCCGACGTCCCGGCCACCGACGCCGACCGCGCCATCGCCCGCTCCGTCCAGGCGCTCATCCCCGACGGCGCGACGCTCCAGACCGGCATCGGCGGCATCCCGTCGACGGTCGCCGGCCTGCTCGCCGAGGGCGACGGCGGCGACTACGGCGTGCACTCGGAGATGTTCACGACCGGTCTGATGCAGCTGCACCGCGCCGGCAAGGTGACCAATGCGCACAAGGGCCAGTTCGACGGCGTGAGCGTCACGACCTTCGCCGCCGGGACCGCCGAGCTCTACGAATGGCTCGACGAGAACCACGAGGTCGCGTTCCTCCCCGTCGACATCGTCAACGCGCCCGAGGTGATCGCACGCAATCGCGAGATGATCACGGTCAACGGCGCCCTGGCTGTCGACCTCCACGGCCAGGTCGTGGCCGACACGATCGGCGGCCGTCAGTTCTCCGGCATCGGCGGCCACGAGGACTTCATCTCGCAGTCGGGCCTGTCACTGTCGGACCGGTCGCTCGTCTGCCTCCGCTCGACGTCCGAGGTGCAGGGCGTCACGATCTCGCGCATCATCCCGCACCTGCCCGAGGGCTGGATCGTCACGACGCCCCGCCACCAGGTGGACCTCGTCGTCACCGAGCACGGCGTGGCGCATCTCCGGGGCCGCACCGTCCGTGAGCGCGCGCAGGCGCTGGCCGAGGTCGCGGCCCCCCAGTTCCGGGACCAGTTGCGCGACGCCGCCGACCACCTCGCCTGACCGCGCCCCGGTCGGGAGGGACCCGGATCCGGTGCGGGCCGTAGCGTGGCGGCGTCCGCACGCGCCGCACCCGACCCGAGGAGCGAACCTGCCATGAGCGAGATCGCCGACCGCTACCGCCGCCTCGCCGCCGCCGTGACCACCACGGTGGGCGCGGTGCCCGCCGACCGGTGGGCATCCCCGTCACCCTGCGAGGGCTGGGACGCGCGCGACGTCGTGCGTCATCTCGTCGACACGCAGGGGATGTTCCTCGGCTTCATCGACGCTTCGCTCCCCGCCGCGCCCACGGTCGACGAGGATCCGCACGCAGCCTGGACGAGCGCGTCCGGCGCGGTGCAGGCGGCCCTCGACACCCCCGAGCAGGCGACGCGGACCTACGAGGGGTTCTTCGGCACCACGACCTTCGAGGACGCGGTCGACCGGTTCCTCGTCTTCGACCTCGTCGTGCACCGCTGGGACCTCGCGCGCGCCACGGGTGGCGACGAGACCGTGAGCGACGAGGACGCCGAGCTCGTCCTCGCGGGCGCGGCCGGCTTCGGTGACGCGCTGCACAGCGAAGGGGTCTGCGGTCCCGAGATCCCGGTCCCGGCGGACGCCGACCAGAAGGCCAAGATGCTCGCCGTCGTCGGCCGTGAGGCCTGACGACGACCGCATTTCTCGCCGATTCCCAGGCCTGTGGCCCCCGGAATCGGCGACAAAACGAGTGGGACGGCGACGGGTCAGCGGACGCGGGCGGCGAACTCGCCGAGGCGGTCCAGCCACTCGGCACGCGTCGCGCAGCCCGCGAAGCCGACGGTCAACCAGTCGATGCCGAGGTCGGCGTAGGCCGACTCGTCCCACGTGTCACCCACACGCGAGAAACAGATCGTCAGCGGCTCGGTGCGGCCCACCTCGTCGGCGTGGGCGCGGAGCGCGGCCAGACGGTCGGCGAGATCGTCGAGGTTCGTGATGGCCGGGGTCTTGGTGGCCCGGCTCGCGCCCGGCGGGTTCGGGAACGGCGACCAGCCGTCACCGAGTTCGACCGCCGTGCGCATGGCGCGCGTGCTGTTGCCCCCGATCCAGATCGGCACCGACGTCGGGTGGGGCAGCTGGGTCACGCCGCGCGCCGTGTAGTCGGCGTGCTCCAGCGCGACGCCGTCCTCGCGCCAGACCTGCCGCATGACACCGATCGAGTCGGCGAGCAGCTCGTTGCGCCGATCGAAGTCGACCCCGAGCGCCGCGAACTCCGGCCGGAGGTAGCCCGCCGCGACCCCGAGCAGCACGCGGCCGCCCGACAGGTTCTGCAGCGTGGCGACGCCCTTCGCGGCGAGGAACGGGTTCCGGTAGGCCGCCACGTACACGTGCGTGTGCAGCATCACCCGCGCCGTGGCCGCGGCCGCGAACGAGAGCGCGACGAGCGGCTCCTGGGCGTGGTGACCGCCACCGGCGAGCCACCGGTCGTCGGGCGCGGGATGGTCGGTGACGAAGACCGCGTCCAGCCCGGCCGCCTCCACCGCCGCCGCCATCTCCTGGATCGCGTCGCCGGTCACGAACTCGGCCACGGCGCCGACGTGGTCCACGGGCAGGCCGACGGAGTACCGCATCGCTCCGGCACGCTACCTTCGGGCGCCGCACCCCCGGAGGAGCCGTGATGAGCATTCTCGAGGAAGTCCCCCTCAGCACCCCCGAGTTCTGGGCCGCACCCGAGCGCGAGCGCGAGGCGGGCTTCAAGCTCCTGCGCGACACGCCGGGACTGCCGTTCTACCCGGAGCCCGACTACGTCGAGATGCCGCCGGGGCCGGGGTACTACTCACTCACCCGCTTCGACGACGTGCAGTACGCGAGCCGGCACGCCGAGCTGTTCTGCTCCGGCCGGGGCGGAACGAACATCGGCGACGTCCCCGAGTTCCTGCTCGAGTTCATCGGCTCGATCATCAACATGGACGACCCGCGCCACAAGAAGCTGCGCGGGCTCATCAACCACGGCTTCACGCCCAAGGCGCTCGCGCAGCTGCTCGACCAGGTGCGGGACCGCACCACCGAGGTCATCGACGCGGTGGCCGAGCGGGGCGAGTGTGACTTCGTGGCCGACATCGCCGCGCCGATGCCGCTCGCCATCGTCTGCGACATGGCCGGCGTGCCCGCGTCGGACCGCAAGACGGTGTTCGAGGCGAGCAACGTCATCCTCGGGGTCGGCGACCCCGAGTACGTGCAGACGATGGAAGACCTCATGGCCGCGTTCATGACGGTCCACCAGATGGCGATGGAGCTCGGCGAGCACCGGCTGAAGAACCCGGCCGACGACATCACGTCGGTCCTCGTACACGCCGAGGTCGACGGTGAGCGGCTCAGCGTCGCCGAGTTCGCCTCGTTCTTCATCCTGCTCGTGGTCGCAGGCAACGAGACGACCCGCACCGCGATCAGCCACGGCATGTGGGCGATGGAGCAGAACCCCGACCAGCAGGCGCTCTGGCGCAGCGACTTCGACGGCCACGCGGTCAACGCGGTCGAGGAGATCGTGCGCTGGGCGTCGCCGGTGATCCACTTCCGCCGCACCGCCACCCAGGACACGATGATCGGCGAGCAGGAGATCAAGGAGGGAGACAAGGTCGTCATGTGGTTCAACTCCGCGAACCGCGACGAGCGCGTCTTCACCGACCCCTACACGTTCGACATCACGCGCTCGCCCAACCCGCACGTCGGCTTCGGCGGCGGCGGGCCGCACTTCTGCCTCGGCGCCAACCTCGCGCGCCGGGAGATCCGGGTGATGTTCGAGCAGCTGTTCCAGCGGCTGCCCGACCTGCGGATCACCAAGGAGCCGGAGATCCTCCAGTCGGCGTTCATCCACGGCATCAAGCGCATGCCGTGCGAGTTCACCCCGACGAGGTAGGCGGGCGTCCGGTGCGGGTCCTCGTCGTCACGACCGCCGGCACCGGGCACATCCTCCCGACGCTCCCCGTGGCCGACGCGTTCCGGCGCGCCGGCCACGACGTCGTCTGGGCCACCGCGGCCGACTCGCACGCGGTCGTCGACGCGCACGGGTACGCGACGCGCACGGTCGGGATCGGCCTGGCCGAGCGCGCCACGCGCTTCGCCGAGGACCACGGACACACCTTCGAGCTGCCTCCGGCGGACCGACGCCCGGCGATGTTCTCGGGTCTCTTCGCGCACATCGCCGCGCCGGTCGCGGCGGACGCGCTCGGGCCGGTGCTCGACGAGCTGGAACCCGACCTCGTCGTCCACGAGGTCGCGGAGCTCGCGTCCGCGCCGCTGACCGCCGACCGCGGCATCGACCGGGTCACGGTCGCGTTCAGCGGCGAGGTCCCGGTGCCGGTCCGCCGCGCCGCCGCGAAAGCGGTCGCACCGGTGTGGGAACGGGTCGGCCGCCCGGTGCCCGACGATCTCGGCCTGTACTCCGGCACGTATCTCCACCCGTTCGCCCCGTCGCTCGGTCAGCGGCCGGTCACCGGGGCCGTGCGCGACGTCGCGCCGGCGGGTACGCCGGCGCCGGGACCGACACCCGGCCTGCCGGACGGGCTCGCCGGCGACCGCCCCCTCGTCTACGTCACGTTCGGCACCGAGGCGGGTCGGCGCCCGCCGTGGGGCGCGTTGCTCGAGGGACTCGACCGGCTCGACGTCGACGTGCTCGTGACGAGCGGGGCCACACCGCCGGAGACCGTCGCCGAGGCGGCGCCCGGGCCCTCCGAGCGGGTGCGGATCGAGCGGTACGTCCCGCAGCACGCGGTGCTCGGACGGGCGGCCGTCGTCGTCTCGCACGGCGGCGCCGGCACGATGATCGCGGCCGGCGCGACCGGGCTGCCCCAGTTGGTGATGCCGCTGGGCGCCGACCAGTTCGACAACGCCCGCGCGTTCGCGACGGCCGGCAGCACCGAGGTCGTGACGCCCGAGATCACCGCGTCCGACGTCACCGAGCGGGTCGACGCGCTGCTCCGCGCCGGCCCCCACCGGGACGCAGCCGGCCGGCTCGCGTCGGAGTTCGCGGCGATGGCGAGCGCCGACGAAGCGATCGGCCACCTGACCGCCCGCTGAGCGCGCCCGGTTCAGCGACGCAGCCGCACCGCGACCGGGTAGGCCCCGGAATGGAACGCCGCCGCGAGCGCCCGGGCCTCACGCGCCGTGAAGCCGCCGCTGATCTGCACGCCGTCCGGGAAGCTGTCCGCCTGGAAGGCGGGCGCGCTCTGCACGACGTCGTCGACCACGATCGCCACCTCGTTGCGCGGTGGGGGCAGCTCGATCGACGCGGCGGCGAGCCGGTCGAAGGCACGCCCCGCGTCGCGCCGGAAGCGGATGTCGACCACCCAGCCGTTGCCCGAGCTGCCGTTGCTCGCGGTCGCGCCGACCACCCCACCGGTGACCACCGGGGCGGCGACCCCGAGGAGGTCGCCGTGGTCGGCACCGTGACGATCACGCGCCGGGAGGATCGTGACACCGGCCGGTGGAGGCCGGGGCACGCCCTCCCCATTCGGATAGACCGCCACGACCGGACGGAACGTGAGCTCGCCCCGGCCGGCGACGAGGGGCGCCACGTCCGACGCACGCGGGTCACCGGTCACGAGGATCGTGTGGTCGTGCGCGGTGACGCCGACGTCGCCGACGCCCAGCGCGCGGAAGCGTGCCGCCATGCGCTTCGCGACCCGGCCCACGTCGGCCGCCGAGGCGGAAGCCGGCAGCGCGAACTCCGCACGCGCAGTGCGCACCGCCGACCCGGATCCGGAACCCGACCCGCACGCGGCGAGCACCATCGCCGCCGCCGCCGCCGTCGCCGGCGCCCACCGCCTGCCCGTCACGGCGGGGAGGCTAGATCGGCGTCAGTTCCTGACGGTGTAGGTGCCGATCATCCCGGCCTTGATGTGGTCGTTCACGTGGCAGTGCATGAGCCAGGTGCCGGGGTTGTCCGGGACCATGTCGGCGGTCACCATGCCGCCGGGCAGGATCTGGACCACGTCCGTGCGCATCCCCATGGCGGTCACGGTGTTGCCGTGCCAGTGCGGGGTGTGCAGGTCGACCTCGGTCCCCATCCCCAGCACGTACCAGCGGACGTGCTCGCCCTTCTTCATGACGAGTCCGGGCAGGTTGCCGTAGACGTAGCCGTTGATGGAGTGCATCAGGTTGCTCTCGCCGAATTCCTCGTCGTCGAGGTCGGCATCGGTCGCACCGTCGCCCTTCTCCGCGATGTTGTCGTGGATCCAGAGCGACTGGTTCTCGTCGTCGACCTCGTACATCGTCACGAACTCGCGGTCGACGTCCTTCGGCGACCCGTCGGCGCGCGCCATGCCCTTGCGGGTGATGACCATCGGGCCGACGAGCCCGGCGTAGGTGTCGGCGACCTCGTCGGTGTGCGAGTGGTACATCCACAGCGCCGAGCTGCCGTCCATCGGCCCCGGGCCGGCCCGCTCCGGCACCTTCCAGACGTAGGTGTGCGTCCCGCCGGGCGGGACACCGTCGTCGTCCTTGTCGGATCCGCCGGTGCCGTCGGCGTACGGCGCGCCCTCGGAGGACTTCGTGTAGAAGACGCCGTGCGGGTGCATGCTCGCCGGGAACTGCGTGTTGTTCTTGAATGTGATCTTGATCGTGTCGCCGACCTCGGCCTCGATCATCGGCCCGAGATCACCGAGGTGCTGCCACTTCTCGGGACGCGGCACGAGGGTCGTGAAGCTCTTGTCGGTGTACTGGCGGTAGAGGCTCTTTCGGTACACGTGGCCGATGCGATGCGGCCCGTGCTCGACGAAGACGTTCGCCGTGTCGTCGAAGTCCTCACCGGTGATGAGGTTCTTGCCCGACGGGGCGTAGTCCCAGTCCACCGTGTCGGCCGCGATGTAGTAGCGGCGCGTCTGGCCGCTGCTGGCGCCGGCCAGCTGGGCGGGCCGTCCGGACGCCGTGGCCACCCGGCCGCCGCCCCCCGTGGTGCCGCAGGCCGCAGCCAGACCGATCACGCACGCCAGCGCACCGACGCGCGTCCCACCCTTGAAGCTCAGTCCTATTTGCCCCGATCCTCCCAGACAAGGTGAGGGTGACCTTAGAACGCGATCGGGCGGACGCCATGAGCCGGACGACGCATTTCCGCAGGTCAGAGGCCCGAAACGTCCACGAAAGAGCCAAGGAGCATCCCGGGGACGGTGCAGGACCGACGGGGTCACGCACTCCGGAAGAAGTCGCGGGCGACGGCGTGGAACCGGCGCTCGTACCGGACGTAGGCGCGACGCAGCTCGGCCCCCGGCCAGTCGGCGGGCAGCAGCTCGACGGGCAGCTGCGGGTCGGCCCGGACGTGGCGCAGCGCAGCGGCGCCGGCGAGGAAGGCCGGCACGATCGCGTCACGCGCGCCGTCGTCGAGCGCCGCCGTCGCGTCGCCCAGGCGGACGACGAGCGTCGTCGCGGTGCGGCTCCACCGTCCCGGCGCGAACAGGCGACGGGCGAGCGCGACCGGGTCGCCCTCGGGTCGGGCGTCCAGCCAGGCACACCGCGGGTCCTCCACCACGTCGATGTTGGCGGGCCGGATCCACACGCCCTCGCGCCATTCCGCCAGGCGGGCCCGGCGCAACGCGACGCGCATGTCCGCGCGCACCGGCGCCGGACGTGCATCGTGGCCACCGGCGATCGCGAGACGCCAGGCGCCGTCCCAGCGGCGCGTGGTCGGCCGGAGGCTCGCCTGCTGCTCGTCCTGACGTCGGGTGAGGCTCCCGGCGAGCGCGTACCGGCCCGGCTCGCGGTCGAGCTCACCGGCGACCGTCATGCGGTGCAACGCGACGCGCGCCGTGCCGGGGGCCACCCCGAACAGGGCGCACCAGCGCACCAGGTCCCCTCCCGACGCGCTCGGCGGTCGGCGCCCGAGCAGGAGGGACGCGATGACGGACCGGGCCGAGAGGGGGCGCTCGAGGGCGGGATCCGGCGACGGTCGGATATTACGTGATTGCTGCATACGTCGTAATCATCGTAACGTGATGGGCGTGACCACCACCGTGCTCCCGACGCCGGACCTGCTCGTCACGCCCGACCCCGACGCCCGGGTGGCGGCGAACGGCAAGCCCCGCCCCGAGTTCCGCGAGCGGCTCCGGCGCATCCCGACGCTCGCCAACGTGCTCAACGTGGTCGTCCTCTACGCCGCGACCATCGGCGTGTTCGTCGCCGCCGCGTGGTCGCACAACGTCTTCGTGTGGATCGCCGCGTTCCTCGTCATGGGACCGATCCACGCGCGGTTCGCGATCCTCATGCACGAGGCCGCGCACCGGCTGCTGTTCCCGAACCGCAAGCTCAACGACTTCGTGGGCAAGTGGCTCATCGCGTACCCGGCGTTCGTGCCGATCGACCTGTACCGGCGCGGGCACATGGCGCACCACCGCGAGGAGTTCGGCCCCAACGAGCCCGACATCCCCCTGTACCGCGGCTACCCCATCCCGCACGACTCGTTCCGGCGCAAGCTGCGCCGCGACGCGCTCGGCGTCACCGGATGGAAGCTGACGAAGGGCCTGTTCCGGGGCGTGACGTCGGACGTCGACGTCGTCCGCACGCAGGCACGCGGCATCCTCGCCGTCCAGGTCGTCATGCTGGCGCTCTTCACCGTCGCCGGCTACCCGCTCATGTACTTCGCGTTGTGGTTCCTGCCCCACCTGACGGTGTGGCGCGTGATCAACCGTCTGCGGGGCATCGCGGAGCACGGTGGGATGAAGGCGTCGCCCGACCGGCGCGAGACCACGCACTCGGTGAAGCAGCACTGGCCGGCGCGCCTGACGATCGTGCCGTACTACACGGGCTACCACCTCGCCCACCACGTCGACTCGGGGATCCCGATGCGTCACCTCCCGGCACTGCACCGGGAGCTGATCCGCTCCGGCTACGTCCAGCCCGGCCTCGAGTACGAGAACTACCCCGCGTTGTGGAAGGCGCTCGCCTCGGGCTGAGCCCCGAGCCCGGAGCCCCCGCCAGCCTCCGCCCGGTCCGTTGCGATCCGGTCGCTCAGCGACCGGATCGCATCAAACGCGCGGAACGCGCCGAGGCGCGGACGGTGCCGAGGCGCCACGGCCCGAAGGCGCGAAAGCGCGAAGGCACGGAGGCGCCACGGCGCGGAGGCACGGACGGTGCGAGGGGGGCGGTACCGTCGACCGCGTGAGGTTGGCGGTCATCGCGGGATCGGCGTTGCGGGACAGTGGGTTCGCCCGCACCGGCCGGCGCGTGGTGCACGCAGGCGTCGCGATGCTCGACGTCGACGGGACCGTCGTGCTCCAACGCCACGGGCTCGACGCGTGGACCCCACCGCACCGCCTCGAGCACCGCGCGCACTTCGCCGCGCTGCTCGACGCCGGCGTGACCCACGTGCTGGCGCTCTCGTCGGTCGGCAGCCTGCGGCGCGACTGGCCCGTCGGCACGGTCGTGCTCGCCGACGACTGCTACGCGCCGGCGGTGACCCTCCCGTACTGGGACGACGAGCGCAGCCACCAGATCCCGCGCTTCGACGCCGGCTGGCGCGCGGTCGTCCTCACCACCTGGCGGGGGGCGACGGCTACCCCGATCGTCGACGGCGGGGTGTACGCACAGACGAGCGGCCCGCGCTTCGAGACCCGGGCCGAGGTGCGGGCGTTGACCGCGGTCGCCGACCTCGTCGGCATGACGGTCGCGTCCGAGTGCGTCCTGGCCAGCGAGATCGGTCTCCCCTACGCGGCGGTGTGCGTCGTCGACAACCTCGCGAACGGGCTCGACGAGCTCCCGCTCACGATGGCCGAGTTCCACGCCGGGGTGGAACGCAACCGGGACCGACTGATCGCCGATCTCGACGCGGTCGTGCCCGCGCTGGTACGACAGCCGGCGTGAGCCTCTGCGTCACCGACGCCGTCCTCGACGGCGAGACCGTCGCCCTGCGCGCCGTCGACGGCGTCATCACCGAGCTCGGCCCGACCGTGACCCCGCAGCCGGGAGACGAGCATCTCGCCGGTCGCGGCCTCGCCGTCGTCCCCGGCCTCGTCAACGGGCACGGTCACGCGGCGATGACGTTGCTGCGCGGCTTCGCCGACGACCTGCCGCTCATGCCGTGGCTCGAGACGCGCATCTGGCCGGCCGAGTCGCGCGTCACGCGCGAGGACGTCTACTGGGGGACCCGCCTCGCGTGCCTGGAGATGATCCGGGGCGGGACCACCCGGTTCTGGGACATGTACTGGTTCCAGTTCGAGGCGGCGCGCGCCGTCGTGGACAGCGGGATGCGCGGCACGATCAGCCAGGTGTTCCTCTCCTTCGAGGGCGCGCCCGACGACGCCCGGCCCGATGCCGCGCCCGAGGGCCTGGACCGGCTGGCGGAGTTCGGCCCACGGGTCACACCGAGCCTCGGACCGCACGCGATCTACACCGTCGACGATCCGACGCTGCGCTTCATCGCCGAGCTCTCCGCCGACCGCGACGTGCCCGTGCAGATTCACCTGAGCGAGACCCGCGCCGAGGTCGACGACTGCGTCGCCGCGCACGGCTGCCGGCCCGCCGAGTACCTCGACCGGGTCGGCCTGCTGACGGACCGGACCGTGCTCGCGCACGGCGTCTGGCTCGACGACGACGAGCTCGCACTGATCGCCGGGCGCGGCACGACGATCGTCACCAACCCGGCGTCGAACATGAAGCTCGCCACCGGCCGGGCGTTCCCCTACCCGGCGGCACGGGCTGCGGGCGTGCCCGTCGGGATCGGCACCGACGGCGCCGCGTCGAACAACTCCCTCGACCTGCTGGCCGAGGTGAAGCTGTTCGCGCTGCTCCAGCAGCACACCGCGGTCGACGCGTCGGTGGTCCCGGCGGCGGAGGCCCTGGCGATCGCGACCGGCGCCCGGGCGCCCCGGCTCGGGGGCACGCCGGTGGCGGTGGGCGCGCCCGCCGACTTCGTGCTCGTCGACGGCGACACCGCCGAGATGCTCCCCGCGCCGCTCGTCGACGGCCTCGTCTACTCCGGCACGGGCGCGGTCGTGAAGACCGTCGTGGTCGACGGGCACGTGCTCATGCGCGACCGTCGCGTCGACGGCGAGGACGAGGTGCTCGACCGCGCTCGCGCCGTCGCCCGCCGGGTCCGCGGCGAGGACTGATCCGACGACCGCCTCCGTTCCGAAAGGACGACCATGACCGACCACGACATCGCCGGCATCGCCATCCCCGACTACGGCACCGCGTACGCCGGTGTGCGCGAGCGCACGAGCGCGCTGGTACGCGCCGCCACCGCGGAGCAGTTGGCCGCGGTGGCCCCGGCGACGCCCGAGTGGACGGTGAAGGACGTGCTCGGCCACATGGTCGGTGTCCCCACCGACGTCCTCGCGGGCCGGATGGACGGCGTCGCGACGGACGCGTGGACCGACGCGCAGGTCGAGCGGTACCGCGACGCCGACCTCGAGACCGTGCTCGCGGAGTGGGACGAGGCGAGCGCGACGGTGGAGCCCATGATCCCGGACTTCGGCGTCATGGCCGGTCAGGCGGTCCTCGACGTCGTCACCCACGAGCACGACCTCCGGGACGCGCTCGGAGCGCCCGGCGCCCGCGACAGCGACGCGGTGTTCATCGGCAGCGCCTGGGCCGCGCAGTGGATGGGCGAGCGCGCGGAGGACGAGGGCGGCCGGCTCCGGGTGGAGACCGACCTCTGGTCGCACACGTTCGGGGACGGGGACGCCACGACCACCCTGCGCACGTCGGCGTTCGAGATCCTGCGCGCCGCCACCGGGCGCCGCAGCGCGGCCCAGATCGCGGCGTACGAGTGGGAGGGCCCGGCCCGGACCAACGTGGTGGTGCTCGCGATCTTCACGCCTCGGCCCGACGACTTCACCGGCTGATCGATCAGCGGGGCCTGACAGACTCGCCGACGTGACGGCCCCCGACCCGCCCGCACGCCACAGTCCGTTCGCGCCCTTCCGTCACCGCGTCTTCCTGGCGTTCTGGACCGGCGCGTTCCTGTCCAACATCGGGACGTGGATGGAGGCCGTCGGGATCGGCATCTACATCACGACGCGCACGCACGAGGCCGGATGGACCGGGCTCGTCGCCGCCGCCGGCTTCCTCCCGAGCGGGTTGCTGAGCCCGGTGGGCGGCGCGCTCGCCGACCGGATCCCCCGCAAGCGCCTGTTGCTCGCCACCACCGGCGTGCAGACCGTGCTCGCCGGCATCCTCACGTACCTCGCGGCCACCGGGGATCCGGCGCCGATCGTGGTCGTGCTGATCGTGTTCGGCAGCGGCTGCGCCAACGCGCTCGGTCTGCCCACCTACCAGGCGGTCCTCCCCGACCTCGTCCCGCGCGACCAGATCGTCGGCGCGGTCGCCCTGTCGAGCGCGCAGTGGAACCTCGGCCGGGTGATCGGACCGGCGCTCGCCAGCGTCGTCATCGCCGCGGGTGGCTACGCCTGGGCGTTCGCGATCAACACCGTCAGCTTCCTCGCGGTCATCGCGGCCATCGGCATCCTCCACCTGCCGCCGCCGCACCACGACGGCAGCACGATCCTCCGCTCGATCAAGCAGGGGGTCGGCTACGTTCGGCGCGACCCGGGGCTGCGCGTGGTCACCGGGTACATGCTCGTCAACACGTTCCTCGCCGCGCCGTTCATCGCGTTGGTGCCGTACATGAGCCTCGAGGTGCTCCACGCGGGCAAGGGGGGAACCGGACTCCTCATCACGCTCCAGGGCCTCGGCGCGGTGATCATGGCGCTGTCGCTCGCCTGGCTCGCGGCACGCTTCACGAGCCGCCGCGTGATGCTCGTGGCGCTGTGGGCGATGCCGGTCGTGCTCGCGCTCTACGGGGTGATGCCGAACCTGGCCCTGACCGCCGTGATGATCTTCGTGGTCGGCCTCGTCTACTTCGGCGCCCTCTCGAGCTTCATGAGCATCGCCCAGCTGCGGTCGCCCGCCGCGGTTCGCGGCCGCGTGATCAGCCTCCTCGCGGTGATCCTCGGCGTCCTCTACCCGATCGGGTCCGTGATCCAGGGCAACCTCGCCGACGTGATCGGCCTGCGGCAGGTCACGGTCCTCGCCGGCGCGCTGATGCTGGTCGCGCTGGTGGCGATGAAGATCCGCCACCCGCGGTTCGCGGACGCGCTCGAGCGGCCGGCGGCACCGCTCGACCCGGCCGATACGGCGCCGACCACCGACGGCGCCTCGGTCGACGGGATTCCGCTACCGTCCGCCGACCCTGCGTAGGAGGAACCCCCACATGGCCACAGTCGAGACCGAACGCGTCGGGCGCGTCGGCATCATCCGGTTCAACCGCCCGGAGGCGCGCAACGCGGTCAACAACGAGATCGCGACCGGCGTCGAGGCCGCCCTCGACGAGTGGGAGGGCGACCCCGAGATCCAGGCGGTCATCGTCACGGGCAACGGTCCCAACTTCTGCGCCGGCGCCGACCTCAAGCTCGTGGCCACCGGCCGGGGCGGCGAGATGGCCACCCGGAAGGGAGGCTTCGCCGGCCTCACCACCCGCGACTACCCGAAGCCGATCATCGCGGCGATCCACGGCGCGGCCCTCGCCGGCGGCTTCGAGATCATGCTGTCGTGCGACCTCGTCGTCGCCGCGGACGACACCAAGTTCGGGATCCCCGAGGTCAAGCGCGGCCTGTTCGCCGCCGCGGGCGGGCTCATCCGGCTCCCGAAGCGCATCCCGATCGCGGTCGCGACCGAGATGGCGATCACCGGTGACCCGATCACGGCGGACCGCGCGCTGGCGCTCGGCCTCGTGAACCGCACGGTCCCGGCCGACCAGGTCGTCGACGCCGCGCTCGAGCTCGCCGCGGCGATCGCCAAGAACGGCCCGCTCGCGATCAAGAACTCGCTGAAGATGGTGCGCGAGGCGCAGGACCTCACCGAGGAAGAGGGCTGGAAGCGCAACGGCGAGCTGATGATGGAGGTCTTCGCGTCGAAGGACGCGATCGAGGGCGCGACCGCGTTCGCCGAGAAGCGCGAGCCGAACTGGACCGGGACCTGAGCCGAACGCTCAGGCCGTGACGTCGAGCGCCGCGGCGTGCTCGTGCGCGCGGGTCACGTACTCGACCATGACGCTCGCGAGCACGCCCGCGGCGAGGATCGCCGCGGCGCCGACACCCATCACGACCTGCGTCGCGTCGCGCCCGTAGGCGAACGCGACCGGCACCCCCGCGAGCCCGCAGAAGCCCGCGAGCAACCAGCACACCCACCACCAGCGGATCAGGTTCCGGTTCGGCGCGTCCGCCGGGACCATGTCGAGCGTCGACTGCAGCGGCCACCACAGGTTCAGGATCGGGATGACGAACGACACGGTGGCGAGCATGGGGCTCCGGCGCGCCGGCAGCCCGGCCGCCCAGCCGTTCGACGCCGCCCGGTGGAACCACAGGAGGAAGAGCACCACGGCGGCGATGCCGAAGATCGTGGAGGTCTGCGCGATCGCCCCGATGAACCCGCCCGGGCCGGCCGGCAGCTGCGACGTCGTCTGCTTCCCCTTCATCAGCGCGTCCCAGTGGTCGGCGATCCACTGGATCTGGTCGACCGACGCGAGCTGGCTCGCGGCCGATGTCACCGCGGCGAGGATCAGGGTCGGGCGGACCCACCGGGCGAGCGCACGCTCGGCGGGCGCGTCGACCGGCTTCGCGGCGGACGCCGGCGGCCCGCTGACGTGGCCGGTCCACTGGGAGCCATCCCACCAGCGCACCGCGCCGGCACCCCACGGATCGGGATGCCAACCGGCGGGGACCGGCGCCGCGGGTGCGGGCACCGGGGCGACGGGCGTCGCAGGTGCGGGAGCGCCGGCCGCGGACGCGCTCGCGTCCGGGGCGGCGGCGCCGGGCACCGGCGCCGGCCAGTCCGCCGCGCCCGCGGCCGGGGCGGCGCCGCCGTCGGTCGCGCCGCCGGTCGCGCCGCCGAGCGGCCGGGTGTCACGCGCCCACGCGCTGCCGTCGAAGTAGCGCTCGTGGTCGGTGCCCCACGGGTCCAGGTACCAGCCCGGGGCGCGTGTCGATTCCGTCACTCTCGGTCCTCTCGTTCCGTGCCATGCTCGCGCAGATGGGCCAGTCGCACGCGACCGGGTGGGCCGGACGGTGAGACGCTCGGAGCTCCCCACCCCCGCACTCGTGGTCGACGGACCGGCCCTCGACCGCAACCTCGCCACGATGGCCGCCGCACGTCCGGGTCCGCAGTGCCGGCCGCACGTGAAGGCGCACAAGACCACGGCCCTCGCCCGTCGCCAGCACGCGGTCGGGCATCCGGGGTTCACCGCCGCGACGGTGCGTGAGGTCCTCGGCCTGGCCGCGGCCGGTCTCGGTGAGGACCTGCTCCTCGCCAACGAGACCGTCGACCCGCGCCGGCTGCGGGCGCTCGCCGCGTGCGACGCCCGGGTGACCGTCGCGGTCGACTCGCCCGAGACCGTCGACGCGGCCGCGAGCAACGGGATCCGCGAGGTGCTGATCGACGTCGACGTCGGTCTGCCGCGGTGCGGATGCGCGCCCGGGGACGCGCCCGTGCTCGCCGACCGGGCGCGGGACCGCGGCCTCACGGTGCGCGGGGTGATGGGCTACGAGGGACACGTCTACCTGTTCGCCGACCGGGCGGAGCGGGCGGCGGCGGTCGCGAAGTCGATGGCGATCCTCGCCGACGCGCACGCGGCGGTCGGCGGCGACGTCGTCTCGGCCGGGGCGACCGGCACCTACGACCTCAACGAGGTCGCGACCGAGATCCAGGCCGGTTCCTACGCGCTGATGGACACCGCCTTCGCACCGCTCGTCCCGGAGTTCGTGCCCGCCCTGTGGGTCGAGGCGACCGTCGTGAGCGTCGCACGCCGTCATGCGGTGGTCGACTGCGGGCTCAAGGCCCTCGGCATGGACCACGGCGATCCCACCATCGACGCGGCCCGCATCGTCGTCGTCTCCGACGAGCACATCACGTTCGTCCCCGACACACCGGTACGGGTCGGCGACCGGGTCCGGGTCTGGCCGGCCCACGTGGATCCGACCGTCGCGTACCACGAGCGCATGCACGTCGTGGACGGCGACGACGTGCTCGAGAGCTGGGCGGTCGATCTCCGCGGCTGGTGACCGAGGCGCTGCAGTCCGACGGATCGAGCCGGAGTCTTGGTACGGGGTGGTGCGCGTGACCGACCCCGAGTCCCGGCGCCTCGGGATGTGCCGGCTCCTCTAGGTTCGGCGCCCATGACCGAGCTGGAGTGGACGGACGCGGTCGGTCAGGCGGAGCTGGTGCGGACGGGCGAGGTCTCGCCCGTCGAGCTGGTGGACGCCGCGATCGCGCGTATCGAGGCGGTGGACCCGAAGGTCCACGCGGTGGTGTCGGAGCGGTTCGAGGCCGCCCGGGCCGAGGCGGCGAGACCGCTGCCGGACGGACGCTTCCGGGGCGTGCCGTTCCTGCTGAAGAACCTGACCGTCGAGATCGAGGGCTTCCCGCTCGACGACGGCATGCGCTTCCTCGCCGAGGCGGGCTACGTCTCGAGCACCACCGACGCGCTCGGCCGGCGGTTCCTCGACGCCGGACTCGTGACCCTCGGGCGCACCAACGCGTGCGAGCTGGGGCTGCTCCCCACGACGGAGCCCGAGGTGCACGGCGCCACGCACAACCCGTGGGCGCCCGGCCACACGCCCGGCGGGTCGAGCGGCGGGTCCGCGGCCGCGGTCGCGGCCGGCATGACCGCGGTGGCCCACGCGAACGACGGTGGCGGCTCGATCCGCATCCCCGCGTCGTGCTGCGGACTCGTCGGACTCAAGCCCACGCGCGGGCGCGTGCCGAGCGGCGGGGCCGGCAACGAGATCGTCAACTTCCTCGTCTGCGAGGGCGTCGTCACGCGCACCGTGCGCGACACCGCCGCGATGCTCGACGTGATCGGTGCGCCGCGCACGGTCGGGCTCACGCGCGCCCCGGCGCCGGCGCGCCCGTTCGCGGAAGTGGTCGGTCGCGACCCCGGGGCGTTGCGGGTCGGACTGCTCGCGCACGAGCCGACCGGGGGCGAGGTCGACCCCGAGTGCGTCGCCGCAGTCGAGCACGCCGCCCGGCTGCTCGAAGGCCTCGGTCACTCGGTCGAGCCGTCGTTCCCTGCGGGCTGGGCGGACGCCGAGGCGATGCTGCGCTTCAGCTCGGTGTGGATGGCCGAGACCGCCGAGGGACTCGACCACTGGGCCGAGGTCATCGGGCGGCCCGTCACCGAGGACGACGTCGAGGGGCTCACCTGGAAGCTCGCCGAGATGGGACGGGCGGTGACCGGGCCCGACCTGATGACCACCGCCGGGCGCGCGCTCGCCGATGCCGAACGCGACGCCGCGTGGTGGCGTCCGGCCCCCACCGACCCGGGTCCCGGCTTCGACCTCCTGCTGACGCCGACGGTCGCCGAGCCGCCGGTCCCGCACGGGACCTTCCCGAGCGGTCGGGACAACCCGCTCGGCGGGTTCATCCGCGCCGGCGCGTTCGTGCCGTTCACGACGCAGTCGAACATCTCGGGCCAGCCGGCGATCTCCCTGCCGCTCCACTGGACCCCCGACGGCCGCCCGGTGGGCGTGCAGCTCGTGGCCGCCTTCGGACGGGAGGACGTGCTCATCGGGGTGGCCGCCCAGCTCGAGACTGCGGCACCATGGGCCGACCGCCGCCCGGCGGTCCACGCCTGACCGCAGGGAGCCCCCCGTGACCGACGCCGACCTCGCCGCGCTCGACGCCACCGACCAGGCCGCCCTGGTCGCACGCGGGGAGCTGACCGCGACCGAGCTCGTCGACGCCGCCATCGCGCGCATCGAGGCGACGAACCCGCAGATCAACGCGGTGATCCACCCGCTCTTCGACCGGGCGCGCGAGCGCGCCGCCGCCGGCCCCACCGGTCCGTTCGCGGGCGTGCCGTTGCTCGTGAAGGACCTCGACGGCGAGCTGGCGGGCGCGCCGCTGCATCTCGGCAACCGGCTCCTGAAGGAGCTCGGGTACGTCGGGACGACGAACTCGTACCTGTTCGACAAGCTCGAGGCCGCCGGTTTCGTCATCACCGGCAAGACGAACACCCCCGAGTTCGGTCTGCAGACCACCACCGAGCCGCATGCGTACGGCCCGACCCGCAACCCGTGGGACCCGACACGCGGCACCGGCGGCTCCAGCGGCGGTTCCGCCGCGGCGGTCGCGAGCGGCCTCGTCCCGGTCGCCCACGCGGGCGACGGCGGCGGGTCGATCCGCATCCCGTCGAGCGAGTGCGGCCTGTTCGGGCTCAAGCCGTCGCGCGGACGCGTGTCGGTGGGCCCGCAGGACGGCGAGGTGTGGAACGGGCTCGTGGCCCGCCACGTGGTGACCCGCTCCGTCCGCGACTCGGCCGCAGTGCTCGACGCGATCGCGGGCGAGATGCCCGGCGACCCCTACACCGCGCCACCCTTCGCCGGGCGGTGGGCGGACGAGACGACGGCCGATCCCCCGCCCCTGCGCATCGGCCTGCGCACCGAGGCGCTCGCGTCGATGTGCGAGGTCGACCCCGAGTGCGCCGCGGTCGCCGAATCCGCGGCGCGCACCCTCGAGTCGCTCGGCCACACGGTCGAGCTCGCGTCGCCCGCGGCGCTCGACGAGGCCGAGCTCGTCGTGACGTTCCTCTCCGTCGTCGGCGCGAACGCGCTCGCGCTCGTCGAGGAGCTCGGCCGCATGACCGGCCGGACCATCACCGAGGCCGACGTCGAGCCGGGCACCTGGGCCCTGGCGGAGTCCGGACGCGCCGTCTCGGGCGTCCAGGTCCTCGAGACCCTGCACGCCGCCCACGCGTGGACCCGGCGGGTCCTGTCCTGGTGGCACGAGGACGGGTTCGACCTCCTGCTCACGCCCACCCTCGCGGCCCGGCCGCCCGAGCTCGGCGTCCTGAACCCGCCCGACGGCGACCCGGCCCTGGGCACGATCCTGCAGACGCCCTACGCGGCCTTCGTCGCCGGGTTCAACGTCACCGGCCAACCGGCCGCGTCGGTCCCGCTGGGGACCGGCACCGACGGGCTGCCGATCGGCGTGCAGCTGGTCGCCCCGCACCACCGCGAGGACCTGCTGTTCCGGATCGCCGCGCAACTCGAGCGGGCGGTGCCGTGGGCGGACCGGCGGCCACCGGTCCGGGCGGGCTAGACAGACCGCACCACCACGAGCACGGGGGCACCGCATGGGGGACGACTTCGCCGGACTCGACGCGACGGCCCAGGCGGAGCTCGTCCGCCTCGGTCAGGTGTCGGCCGTCGAGCTGCTGGACGCGACGATCGAGCGGATCGAGCGGCTGGAGCCGGCGCTGAACGCCTTCACCACCACCCGGTTCGACCGCGCGCGGGCCGAAGCCGCGGGGGACCTGCCCGACGGACCGTTCCGCGGCGTGCCCTTCGCCCTGAAGGACCTCACGTGCACGCTGCGGGGCGAGCCCGCGTCCGACGGCGTGAAGGTGCTCAGGGAGACCGCCTGGTCGGCCCCGGTCACATCGCACCTCGCGGCGCGGTTCCAGGCCGCCGGGCTCGTCATCGTCGGGCGCACGAACTCGCCGGAGCTCGGCATCATGCCCACGACCGAGCCGCTCGCGTGGGGCGCCACGCACAACCCGTGGGACCTCGCCCGCACGCCGGGCGGATCGTCGGGCGGCTCGGCCGCCGCGGTGGCCGCGGGCATGGTGCCGTTCGCCCACGCGTCCGACGGGGGCGGGTCGATCCGCATCCCAGCGGCCTGCTGCGGCCTGGTCGGGCTCAAGACCTCGCGGGGGCGCACGTCGGTGGGCCCGGCCAGCGACGACCTCGCGCGACCGCTCTCGGTCCAGTTCGCGGTGACGCGCTCGGTGCGCGACGCGGCCGCGCTGCTCGACGCGGTCGCGGGCCCCGAGACCGGCGACCCCGTCACCCCGCAGTCGCCCGCGAGCCGGTACGCCACGATGGTGAACACCGAGCCCGCGCCGCTGCGCGTCGGGCTGATGACCACGATTCCCGGCTCCCGCGACGACGCCGACGCCGAGTGCGTGGCCGCCGCGGTCGCCACCGCCCGGGTGCTCGAGGCCGCGGGACACCACGTCGAGATCGCGCATCCGGCCGCGTTCGACGAGAAGGAGCGCATGACCGCCTTCATCCCGATCTGGTCGGCGATGGCGGCAGCGAACCTCATCGCGATCGGCCGGAAGATCGGCCGGGACGTCACACCCGACGACGTCGAGCCCCTGACGTGGTTCCTCGCCGAACGGGGCCGTGAGGTCACCGGCGGCGAGCTCCTCGACGCGTTGAGCGCGATGGGCAGCTTCGCCCGTCGCTTCACCGGGTGGTGGGACGAGGGCTGGGACCTGCTGCTCACCCCGACGCTCGGGGAGCTGCCCCCGGAGCTCGGCGTGTTCCAGACCCCGGACGACCCTGTCGCCGGCTTCACGCGCGGCGGCGCGTTCACGCCCTTCACCCCGGTCGCGAACCAGACCGGCCAGCCCGCGATCTCGCTGCCCGTGGGGGCCGGCGCCACGGGGCTGCCGACGGCGGCCCACTTCATCGCCGCCCCGGGCCGCGAGGACGTCCTCCTCCAGGTCGCCGGCCTGATCGAGCGGGCGATGGACTGGTCCCATCGCCGCGCCCCCACCCATGGATAGGGACCGCGCGATCCGGCTCGGGGGTGGCCAGGGGTTCTACGGCGACACGCCGCGCGCCGTCCAGGGGCTGCTCGACGCCGGTGTGGACTACCTCTGCCTGGAGGCGCTCGCCGAGCTGACGCTCGCGATCCTGCAGAAGGACCGGGCGCGCGACGAGTCGCTCGGGTACACGCGCGACCTCCCGCGCTACCTCGGCGCCGCGCTCCCCGCCGTCCTCGACGGGCGGACGAAGGTGATCACGAACGCGGGCGGCATCAACCCGCGTGCCGCGGCGCACGCCGCGATCGAGACGGCCCGCGCCGCGGGCGCGTCGGGGCTGAAGATCGCGACGGTCGTGGGCGACGACCTGATGGGCCGGCTCGACGACGTCCGCGGCGCGACCGCCTCCGGGCTCACGAACATGGAGACCGGCGAGGCGTTCGCCACCATGGGCGGTGACGCCCTGTTCTTCGCCGCGTACCTGGGCGCGTTCCCGATCGCCGAGGCGCTCGCGCAGGGTGCCGACATCGTGATCACCGGACGCGTCGCCGACGCCGCGCTGTTCCTCGGTCCGCTGATCCACGAGCACGGGTGGGCGCGCGACGACTGGGACCGGCTCGCGGCCGGGATCCTCGTCGGGCATCTCCTCGAGTGCTCGGGCCAGGTGGCGGGCGGGAACTTCAGCGGCGACTGGTGGACGATCCCCGAGCCGTGGAAGCTCCCCTACCCGATCGCCGAGGTGTCCGCCGACGGGACCGCGGTCATCACCAAGCCGGCCGATTCCGGTGGACGGGTCGACGTCGACACCGTCCGTCACCAGCTGCTCTACGAGGTGCACGACCCGGCCGCGTACTTCGCGCCCGACGTCGTCGCCGACTTCACCTCCGCCGCGTTCACCGACCTCGGGAACGACCGGGTCGAGGTACGGAACGTTCGGGGCCGGCCCGCCACCGACACGTACAAGGCGCTGCTCGCGTACCCGGCCGGCTGGTCGGGCGAGACGCGGGTCGCGTTCTCGTGGCCCGACGCGGAGGCGAAGGCGAAGGCCCTGACCGCGATCTTCATGCAGCGCGTGGAGATGGCCGGCTGCGCGGTCGACGACTGGGAGGTCGAGCTGTGGGGCGTGAACGCGCTCGGCGGCGACACCGTGCCCGCGACCGCGGCGGAGCCGCCGGAGTGCGTGGCACGGATCGCGTGGCGTTGTGCCGACCAGCGGACCGCCGCATCGGTGGGACGTGAGCTGGTGCCGCTGGCGCTCAGCGCACCGCCCGCCGGGATGACCGGCATCGGCCGGGGCGGCGGCGCCCCGACCGAGCTGCTCGGCATCTGGCCGACCCTCGTCGACAGGGCGCTCGTCGACCCCCACGTCACCGTCGTCGTCGAAGAGGTCTGATGTCTCGAATTGGCACCCATTCCGTGCGCTCCCGTCTCAGATCTGCGCGTCGATTCATCGACGACGCATCCGCCCGGCGAACCGACGCGCGGAATCGACACTCCTGTCTCGCCACTGCGCACCAACTCGGGGAGTGGGCGAGATGAAGACATCACTCCGGGAATTCTGTGGGTTCCGGGCGGGCGACAAGGGGGACACGGCCGACGTCGCGTTGTTCGCGTACGACGACGACGGCTACGAGACCATCGTCCGCGAGGTCACGGCCGAGCGGGTGAAGGCGCACTTCGGTTCGATGGTGACGGGCGAGGTCGTGCGCTACGAGGCGCCGAACGTCCGGGCGCTCAACTTCGTGCTGCGGGGCGCTCTCGGCGGCGGCGGTCCGCGGTCGCTGCGCAGCGACAACCTCGGCAAGTCGCTCGGCGGCGCGCTCGTCCGCATGGAGGTCGACGCGCCCGAAGGACTCGCCCGGCGCCCCCGCCCCGACGTCACCTGGGCCGACGCCGTCATCGCCACCCGCACCCGCCGCGCCTGACCCGTCGCGTCCGGGCCGCGCCCGGGACCGTGGTCGCAGGGCGCGGGTACGGTCAGTGGGTGACGCGCGACCTGCCGGCCGCCGCCCGGGAGTGGTGGTCCACGCCCGGGCCGATGACCGGTCTCGGCGCGCACCGCATCGTGCTGCCGCCCGGCGCGGACGGACGTCCGGCGATCGCGGACGTCGTACGGACCGTCCAGGGTCTGGTCGCGTACGACCTCGTGACCGAGGCGTTCTACGGCGTGCCGCTCACACCGGAGCGGGCCGACGACGTCCACGTCCGTCCCGTCGCCGAGCTCCTCGACCGGGCCCTCGCGATCGACCCCGCGCCGCTCACCGAGTCGCGCCCACCCGCTCGGCGCGTGACGGGCCGGTGCCACACGTTCGCCAAGCTGACCGTCGCGATCCTGCGCGCCCACGGCGTGCCCGCCCGCGCGCGGTGCGGGTTCGGCGCGGCCTTCCGCCGGGGCTGGTACGAGGACCACTGGGTCGCCGAGTTCTGGCACGACGACGCGGGCCGGTGGGTCCGGGTGGACGCCCAGCTCGACGACGCCTGGATCGCGGCGCTCGGGTACCCCGCCGATCCGTTCGACCTCACCGCCGGCGAGTTCCTCGCTGCCGGCGAGGCGTGGTCGGAGTGGCGCGCCGGCGACCTCGACGCCGACCGGTGCGGGCTGTCGGCGGTGGACGAGCACGGCGCGTTCTGGATCGCGGGCAACCTCCGGCTCGACAGCGCGTCGCTGCTGAAGACCGAGATGCTGCCGTGGGACGTGTGGGGCCCCGGGTGGGAGCCCGACGAGCCGGTCCCCGACGACCTCGGGGTCTGGGACGCCCTCGCCACGATCACCGCCGACCCCGACGAGCGGATCGACGAGCTCCGGGCCACTGCGGACGCGTCCGGAATCTCCGTGCCACCCACCGTGTTCAACCACCTCCGCGGTGTCCCCGAGGAGGTGCTCACGTGAGCGACGTGCGACCGGACGTGCCGTTCTCACCGGCGGTCGCCGAGTGGTTCACCACGACGTTCGGCACCCCCACGGACGCGCAGGCACAGGGCTGGCCCGCGATCGCGTCCGGCGACCACACGTTGATCCTCGCCCCCACCGGCTCGGGCAAGACGCTCACCGCGTTCCTCTGGGCGATCGACCGGCTCACGACCGACCCGGTACCCGAGAAGCAGGAGCGCACCCGGGTCCTGTACCTCTCGCCGATCAAGGCACTCGCGGTCGACGTGGAGAAGAACCTGCGGGCGCCGCTCGCGGGCATCCGTGCCGCGGCCGAGCGGCGGGGCGAGACGCTGCACACGCCGACCGTCGGCATCCGCACCGGCGACACGCCGGCGAAGGAGCGCGCCGCGCTGCGCCGGCACCCGCCGGACATCCTGATCACCACGCCCGAGTCGCTGTACCTCATGCTCACGTCGGGCGCGCGCGACACCCTGCGCGACGTCCAGACGGTGATCATCGACGAGATCCACGCGGTCGCCGCCACCAAGCGCGGTGCCCATCTCGCGCTCAGCCTCGAACGGCTCGAGGCCGTCGCGAAGCAGTCGCCGCAGCGCATCGGCCTGTCGGCCACCCAGCGTCCGCTGGACGAGATCGCCCGCTTCCTCGGTGGCCGGAGCGCCGACGGTCCGCGGCCGGTGACCGTCGTCGACGCCGGCACCCGCAAGCCCCTCGACCTCGAGGTCATCGTCCCGGTCGACGACATGGGTGCGCTCGGCACCCGCATCGACGAGTCGGCCACCGGCCCGCTCGATGGTGAGGCCCGCGCGAGCATCTGGCCGCACGTCCACCCGCGCATCCTCGAGCTGATCCGCGCCCATCGCACGACGCTGATCTTCTGCAACGCCCGGCGCCTCGCCGAGCGGCTCGCGGCCCGGCTCAACGAGCTCGCCGACGAGGAGCTCGTCAAGTCGCACCACGGCTCGCTCGCGCGCGAGCAGCGCCTGATCGTCGAGGACCAGCTCAAGACCGGCCAGCTCAAGGCGCTCGTCGCCACGAGCAGCCTCGAGCTCGGCATCGACATGGGAACGGTCGACCTCGTCATCCAGGTCGAGTCGCCCGGCGCGGTGAGCCGCGGGCTGCAACGCATCGGCCGGGCCGGTCACCAGGTGGGCGAACCGAGCACGGGTCGCATCTTCCCGAAGTACCGGGGCGACCTGCTCGAGGTCACCGTCGTGGTCGACCGCATGCTCGAGGGCGCGATCGAGTCGACCCGCATCGTGCGCAACCCGCTCGACGTGCTCGCGCAGCAGATCGTCGCGATGACGGCGGTCGACGAGTGGAACGTCGACGACCTCAAGGCCTGCGTGCGGGGTGCGGCCAACTTCGCGGACCTCGGCGACGACAGCTTCGACGCGGTGCTCGATCTGCTCGCCGGCCGCTACCCGTCCGACGAGTTCGCCGAGCTGCGCCCGCGCATCGTGTGGGATCGCCTGCAGGGCACGGTCCGGGCGCGCGACGGTGCCGGCCGCATCGCCATCACCAACGGCGGCACCATCCCGGACCGCGGGCTGTTCGGCGTGTTCCTGCCCGAAGGTGCCCGGGTCGGCGAGCTCGACGAGGAGATGGTCTACGAGAGCCGGCCCGGCGACGTGTTCGCGCTCGGCGCGAGCACCTGGCGCATCGACCAGATCACCCACGACCGGGTCATCGTGGTCCCTGCGCCGGGCGAGCCCGCACGGGTCCCGTTCTGGCACGGCGACCAGCCCGGCCGCCCCATGGAGCTCGGCCGCGCCATCGGTGCGTTCACGCGCGACCTGCGGACCCGCTCGTCCGAGGAGGCGGTCGCGCACCTGCAGGCCGTCACTCCGCTCGACGAGCGCGCGGCACGCAACCTCGTCGCGTACCTCGACGAGCAGGTCGAGGCCACCGGCGCGATCCCGGACGACCGCACGATCGTCGTCGAGCGCTTCCCCGACGAGCTCGGCGACTGGCGGGTCTGCATCCTCACCCCGTTCGGCGCGCGCGTCCACGCACCGTGGGGCATGGCACTGCGGACGATGCTCACCGACCGGCTCGGCACCGACGTCCAGGTCCTGTGGAGCGACGACGGCATCGTGCTGCGGCTCCCTGACGCCGTCGACCAGTTCCCGATCGAGGATCTCGCGATCGACCCCGACGCGATCGAGGACCTCGTGATCAGCGCCCTGCCGGGCTCCTCGCTGTTCGGCGCCCGCTTCCGCGAGGCTGCCGCCCGCGCGCTCCTGCTCCCGAAGCGCCGTCCCGGTGAGCGCACCCCGCTGTGGCAGCAGCGTCAGCGGGCCGCCGGCCTGCTCGAGGTCGCGGCCCACCACCCCGGGTTCCCGATCATCCTCGAGGCCACGCGCGAGTGCCTGCAGGACGTGTTCGACGTCCCCGCGCTCGTCGGCCTCCTCCGGGACCTGCGGTCGCGGAGGATCCGGGTCGTCACCGTCGACACGCCGAAGGCGTCGCCGTTCGCCCAGTCCCTCGTGTTCGAGTGGATCGCCGCGTTCATGTACGAGGGCGACGCACCGCTGGCCGAACGCCGGGCCGCCGCCCTCGCCCTCGACCGCGACCTGCTCCGCGAGCTGCTCGGCACCGAGGAGCTGCGCGAGCTGCTCGACGCCGACGCCCTGAGCGAGCTCGAGCTCGAGCTGGCGCGCCTCACCGACCCGGCCCGGGCGCGCATCAAGGTCACCGACGACGTCGTCGACCTCCTCCGTGACCTCGGCGACCTCACGGCGCCCGAGATCGCCGCCCGCAGCGCGGTGCCGACCGAGACGCTCCTCGAGGAGGCGCGGGCCGAGAAGCGCATCGTCGAGCTCGTGGTCGCGGGCGAGCCCCGGCTCGTGGCCGCCGACGACGCCGCGCGGTACCGCGACGTGCTCGGCTGCGCACTCCCGCCGGGCCTCCCGGCCGCGCTCACCGAGTCGGTCGCCGATCCGGCCGGTGACCTCGTTGCGCGCTTCGCCCGCACCCACGGCCCGTTCGTCGCCGCCGAGGTCACGGCCCGGCTCGGTCTCCCGGTCGACCGCGTCGCGGAGACGCTGCGCACGCTCGAGGCGGCCGACCGCGTGGTGCGCGGGGAGTTCCGCCCCGACGGCACCGAGCGCGAGTGGTGCGACACCGGCGTGCTGCAGCGTCTGCGTCGCCGGAGCCTCGCCAAGCTGCGTCACGAGGTCGAGCCGGTCGAGCCCGAGGTGCTCGCGCGGTTCCTGCCCGCCTGGCACGGCATGGACTCGCCGCGTCACGGCGTCGACGCGCTGCTCGACGCGCTCGCCCTGCTCCAGGGTGTCCCGATCCCGGCCTCGACCCTCGAGCTCGACGTGCTGCCCGCGCGCGTCGGTGCGTACCGCGCCGACCAGCTCGACGAGCTGCTCATGAGCGGTGAGATCGTGTGGGTGGGTGCCGGCGCCATCGGTCCGCGTGACGGGCGGGTGGTCCTCGCGTTCCGGGACCGGGCGTCGCTCCTGCTGCCGCCGCCCGGCGAACGCCCGACCGGGCCGGTGCACGACGCGATCGTCGAACGGCTCGCGCAGCAGGGCGCGTCGTTCTGGCCCGACCTGCTCGGCGCGAGCGGCAGCGCCACGCCCGAGGCCGAGGTGCTCGCGGCACTCTGGGATCTGGTCTGGTCGGGTCACGTCACCAACGACGGGCTCGGCGCGCTGCGCGCGCAGATCGGCCGCGGCACCCGCGCCAAGCGCACCGGCGGTCGGCCCCGGCCCGGGAGCCTCCGGCGCATCGGCCCGCCCGCCGCCGCGGGCCGCTGGTCGCTCGTCACCGCGCTCGGCGCCGAGGCCACGCCCACGGCACGGGCGCATGCGCTGGCGACCCAGCTGCTCGACCGTCACGGCGTCGTCACCCGGGAGGCCACACGCGCCGAGGGCGTCGTCGGCGGCTACGCCGCGGTGTACCCGGTGCTGCGCGCGATGGAGGAGAGCGGACGGGTCCGGCGCGGCTACTTCGTCGCCGGTCTCGGCGCGGCGCAGTTCGCGCTCCCCGGCGCGGTCGACCGGCTCCGCACGCATCGGACCGACGATCCCGACGCCGAGCCGCGCGTCCTGTCGGCCACCGACCCCGCCCAGCCCTACGGCGCGGCGCTTCCCTGGCCCGAGACGGCGGGTCGGCCCGCCCGGGCGGCGGGCGCGTACGCGGTCCTGCGCGACGGGCAGCTGATCGCCTACCTCGAGCGCGGCGGCCGCAGCCTGCTGACGTTCGGCGCCGACCCGGCGTGGACCTCCGGCCTCGTCGAGCTCGTCAAGGACGGCCGGCTCCGCCGGATCGAGCTGACCCAGATCGACGGCGGCCCCGCACGCGAGCATCCCCACGCCGATGCGTGGCGCGCCGCCGGCGCCCGCGACACGCCGAAGGGCCTCATCGTCCGCGGCTGATCTCCCGCCGTCGTCGGACGACCGGACGATCAGGCGGTCGCGGCCGGGCTACTGCTCGGAGGCCGCGTCGGCCCGCTTCCGCGCTTCCGCCGCGAGCTGCTCGGCGGTCGCCCGGGCCCCGGACGCGTCGCCCTGCTGGCTGCCCGTCATGTAGTAGAGGGTGACCACGACGCGCCCCGATCGACCGATCGCCTCCACGACGTCGTGCGAGTTGTCGGTGCCGCCGATGATCTCGTCGGAGAACTGCGCCTGGAGCGTGCGGATCGGCGCGCCGTTCACGTCCGACGTCCGGCCGCCCGTCTCGATGTCGGCCCGTGGATCGCCGGCGCTCGCGGCGCGGAACTCGTTCTCGGCCGGATCGACACCTTTGCTGCGGTCGTACTGCTCGATCCCACGGAAGATGCAGTCACCGAACGCCGTCTCGTCCGGACCCCGCACGGCCGCCGCCGCGGCCTCGGGGGTCGGGTACACCGCGACGCTCAGCTGCGCGATCCCGGGATCGGGACCGCCCTGATCCATGTACTGCCTGGTCTCCGACGGCCAGTACCCGAGGACCGAGGAGGTGGCCACCGTCGTCGCCGACGGCTGCTTCGCATCCGCGTCGCCGCACGCACGGACGATGACGGGGTCCGCGTAGTCGTCGCGCGGGAGGTCGCGGAACCCCCCGGCGTCGAGCGATCGCGGGTCGGCGAGCTTCACCGCGTCCGCGCTCGACACGGGGACGCTCCCACTCCCGCACGCGACGAGCCCGAGTGCGAACACGGCGACTGCGGCGACCCACCCCGACCTCATCCCGGGCACCGTAGTGGTGACCGTCGTGCCCGACGCGCCGAGACCCGCGGTGTGGCAGGACCGCGGGTCTCGCACCCAGCTGCGAACTGGTACGTCAACCTGGACGGTCGGGCAGGTGACCGTCCAACCCCCTGGGAGTGTTGACCGGGCGATCGTCGCGGATCGGGCCCGGGTGCACAACCGCCGATCGACCCATTCGAGGAGCCTCGCAGGGACCGCGAGGGGTCCGAGCGGTCACGTCGTCAGAGCGTCGACAGCGCGGAGGCGCACTCCAGGACGGTGCGGCCGAGCGCCTGGTCGCCGTCGATCTCGGCGCCGCAGACGACCGGATCCGGTCCGAGCCGTTCGGCCACCACTCGGCAGTAGTCGACCGTGTCCATGGTGATCGTGACCGCGGCCTCGGCGTGATCGGCACCGTCGAGCGAGACGGTCCACTCGCCGCCGCCGTCACCGGTCAGCACGAACCGGGCCGCCGCCGCGGGTCTCCGGCCGGTGGCGGCCAGGCAGAACGGCAGGATGTTCACGGCGATGTCCGCCATCAGGCCGAGCTCGACCGGCTCGGGCACCACCCGCGCCCGGCCCAGCGCGTCGCGGATGTCGTCGTCGTGGGTCCAGGTCTCGAACGCACGGGTCCCGAGGAGCGTCCGGCGCGACACCGTGAAGCCGTTCCAGGGCAGGCCGCCCTGCTCGCCACCGCGTTCGGCCCACGAGTCGAGCGCGTCGACCGCCTCGCGCCACGTCGTCCGGCCGGCGCCGAGCGGATCCGCGCCCACGGCCGCGACGTACGCCTCGGTGCGCGCGACGACGTCGGTCTCCGCGCTCACCGCCTGCCGGTGACCGACGGTCTCCGCGACCGCCGACTCCATCGACGCGAGGTGGACCACGAGGTCACCCACCGGGAGGCCGTTCGCGGTCGGACGGTCGAGCGCGTCCGCCGGCAGCGAGTCGAGCAGCTCCTCGTGACGGTTCATCGCGAGTCGGTAGACGCGCAGCTCCTCGGGAACCGGACGCGCGCGGTCGAGCAGTTGGCTGCGCAGATCGCGCGGCGGCTCGAGCGCCTCGGTGGCACCGATCCAGGCCGCGGCGCCGCGCAGCCGGTCGAGGTCGCGCGCCGCGTCGGCGTCCTCGGCGACGAGCGCCTCGACCGCGTCCGCCTCGTCGGGGTCGACCGCGTCGAGGACGTAGGCCCCGAGCAGCTCGTTCACGTCCCGGTTCAGCTCCACTGTCCGACCCCTTCACGCTCCAGCACGTCCGCGATGCGGGCGAGTCCGAGTCGCATGCGCGACTTCGCGGTGCCCTCCGGTATCTCCAGCTCGGCGGCGACCTCCCGGTAGGTGCGGCCACCGAAGTACGCGAGCGCGATCGCGGCCCGCTGCTCCTCGGGCAGCGCGGCGAGCGCGTCGCGCACCCGCTCCGCGGTGACGATCGCGACCGCCATCTCGTCGACGTCGGGGGCGACCGATGCCTCCCCGCCGACCCGGTCCTGCCGCCGACGACGTGCCTCCTCGCGGCGCACGTGGTCGACGGCGCGCCGGTGGGCGAGCGTGGCGAGCCACGTCCGCAGTCCGCCCCGGGCCGGGTCGAACGCCTCGGCCCGCTCCCACAGGTGGAGGAACACGTCCTGGGTCACGTCCTCCGCGGCGCGTCGGTCACCGATCACGCGGCGGGCGAGGCCGAACACGAACGACGAGAACTGGTCGTAGCACTCGCCCAGCGCGGCCGGGTCCCCGGCGACGAGCCGGCGGCGGACCTCCACCTCCCACGGCGTCGCGGTGCTCACGGACGTCCACCTTCGCGCGGTTCCACGCGAGGGGTTCGCCGTGCCCGCCCGGCCGGATCAGCAATTCGGCGCCGGAATCCGGCGCCCTGCGCCGCTCAGCCGCCCGAGACGTCCTGGGGCTTGGCCCTGCCGGCGGCGATCCAGGGCATCATCGCCCGCAGCTGCTCGCCGACCGCCTCGATCGGGTGCTCCCGGCCCGCGGCCTGCAGCTTCTTGAAGTTCGGGCGCCCGGCCTCGTTCTCGGCGATCCACTCCTGGGCGAACTCGCCGCTCTGGATCTCGCCGAGGATCTTGCGCATCTCGTCCTTGGTGGCCGTGTTCACGACGCGCGGGCCCCGGGTCATGTCCCCGTACTCGGCGGTGTCCGAGATCGAGTAGCGCATGTTCGAGATGCCGCCCTCGTAGATGAGGTCGACGATCAGCTTCACCTCGTGCAGGGTCTCGAAGTACGCCGACTCGGGCTGGTACCCCGCCTCGACGAGCGTCTCGAAGCCGTTGCGGATGAGCTCGACGAGCCCGCCGCAGAGGACCACCTGCTCACCGAACAGGTCGGTCTCGGTCTCCTCCTGGAAGGTGGTGTCGAGCACGCCGCCGCGCGTCGAGCCGATGCCCTTCGCGTACGCGAGTGCGATGGCCCGGGCGTTGCCCGACGCGTCCTGTGCCACCGCGACGAGCGCGGGCACACCGCCACCCTCGGTGTAGGTGCGCCGGACGAGGTGACCGGGGCCCTTCGGCGCGATCATCCACACGTCGACGCCGGCCGGCGGCTGGATCTGGTCGAAGTGGATGTTGAAGCCGTGGGCGAAGGCAAGGCTCGCCCCGTCCTTGAGGTTCGGCTCGATGTCGGCCTGATACACCTTCTTCTGCTCGGTGTCGGGCAGGAGCACCATCACGACGTCGGCCGCCTGCACCGCCTCGGCGGTGGTGAGCACCTTGAGCCCGGCCTCCTCCGCCTTCGGCGCGCTCGAGGAGCCCTCCCGCAGGCCGACCACGACGTCGACCCCCGACTCCTTCAGGTTCAGCGCATGCGCGTGGCCCTGCGAGCCGTAGCCGAGGATCGCGACGGTCTTGCCGTCGAGCAGGCCGAGGTCGGCCCCGTCGTCGTAGGTGATGGTCGCGGCCATGGCGTGGTGCTCCTCGTTCGAATTGGTGCGCAGTACAGAGACAGGAGTGCCGGTTTTGCGCACCAATTGGCGGTGACAGGGTCCGGCGGTCGGGCCCGAAAGGTACTCAGGCGGTGCGGTTCTTGACGACCCGGAGCTTGCTCGGCTGCCGGGACAGCTTCGGCAGGGCGATGCGCCCGGTCCGCTGGAGCTCCACGATCCCGAAGGGCGTCAGCAGGTCGGTCATCGCGTCGAGCTTGTCGGGCTGGCCCGCCACCATCACGGTGATCGCCTCGTAGCCGACGTCGAGGATCTTCGCCTCGAAGATCGACGCCAGCTCGGTGATCTGCGAGCGCGCGTCGGCGCCGCCCTTGATCGTGACGAGCATCAGCTCGCGCTCGACCGCGTCGGCGTCGGCGAGCTCGTTGATCTTGATCACCGGGATCAGCTTGTTCAGCTGCTTGGTGATCTGCTCGACGAGGTCCGCGTCGCCGTCGACGACGATCGTCATCCGCGAGTACCGCTCGTCCTCGGTGGGACTCACCGCGAGCGAGTAGATGTTGTAGCCCCGACGGGAGAACAGGCTCGAGACGCGCGTGAGCACGCCGAACCGGTTCTCCACGAGGACGCTCAGGATGTGGTGGTCGATGGTCGTCATCGTCAGCGGCCTCCCGCGCGGTCGGTCTCGGGACCGAGGATGATCTCGTCGTTCGTCGTGCCGGCCGCGACCATCGGGTACACCTTCTCCCGGTAGTCGGTGCGGAAGTCGATGACGACGGGACGGTCGTCGATCGCGTTCGCCTTCTCGATGACGGGGACGACGTCGGACGGGTCGTCGACCCGGAAGCCCACGCAGCCCATCGCCTCCGCCCACTTCACGTAGTCCGGCAGGTCGGGCGAGAGGTACACCTCGCTGTAGCGCTCCTCGTAGAAGAGCTCCTGCCACTGACGGACCATGCCGAGGTAGGCGTTGTTGAGGATCGCGATCTTCACCGGGATCTTCTCCGCCGCGGCCGTGACCATCTCCTGCGCGGTCATCTGGAAGCAGCCGTCGCCGTCGACGGCCCAGACGGTCTTGTCGGGGCAGCCGACCTTGGCGCCGATGGCCGCGGGCACCGAGAAGCCCATGGTGCCGAGACCCCCGGAGTTGACCCAGGAGTAGGGGTGCTCGAAGCGCCAGTGCTGGCTCGCCCACATCTGGTGCTGGCCGACGCCCGACGCGAGGATCGTGTCGTCGGGCGTGTGGGCGCGCAGCTGCTCGATGACGAACTGCGGCTTCAGCGGACCGTCGTCGGGCTGGTCGTAGTGGAGCGGGTGCTCGGTCTGCCAGCTGGTGATGGTGGCGCGCCACTCCGAGAGGTCGGGCCGGTCGCGCTTGTCCCGGTCGGCCTTCACCGCGCTCGTGATGCGCTCGATGACGTTACGGCAGTCCCCGACGATCGGCACGTCGGGGCGGCGGACCTTGCCGAGCTCGGCCGGGTCGACGTCGACGTGGATGACCTTCGCCTCGGGCGCGAACCCGTCGAGCTTGCCGGTGACCCGGTCGTCGAAGCGGGCGCCCAGCGTGATGAGCAGGTCGGAGCGCTGCATCGCGGTGATCGCGGTGTAGTTGCCGTGCATGCCCGGCATCCCGAGCGCGAGCTCGTGGCTGTCGGGGAACGCGCCGCGCGCCATCAGCGTGGTCACGACCGGGATGCCGGTCGTCTCGGCCAGCTCGCGCAGTGCCTCGGCCGCACGCGCCTTGAGGATGCCGCCGCCCGCGTAGATGACGGGCCGCTTCGCCTCGCCGATCAGGCGCGCCGCGTCCTTGATCTGCTTCGGGTGGCCCTTGAGGTTGGGCTTGTAGCCGGGCAGGTCGACGGCCTCGGGCCACTCCCAGTCCATCAGCTGGTTCGAGATGTCCTTCGGGACGTCGACGAGCACCGGGCCGGGCCGGCCCGTGGTCGCGACGTGGAACGCCTCGCGCACGATGCGCGGGATGTCCTGCGCGTCGGTGACCAGCCAGTTGTGCTTCGTGACCGGCATCGTGATTCCGACGGTGTCGCACTCCTGGAACGCATCGGTCCCGATGACCGAGTACGGAACCTGGCCCGTGATCACCACGAGCGGGATCGAGTCCATGTAGGCGTCCGCGAGCGGCGTGACGATGTTGGTGGCCGCGGGACCACTCGTGACCATCGCGACGCCGGGGCGGCCCGTGGCGTGGGCGTAGCCCTCCGCCATGTGGCCCGCGCCCTGCTCGTGGCGCACCAGGATGTGACGGATCGACGAGTCGATCAGCGGGTCGTAGACCGGCAGGATCGCGCCGCCGGGAAGGCCGAACATGACCTCGGTGCCTTCCATCTCCAGCGAGCGGATCAGGGCCTGGGCTCCGGTCAGTTTCATGGGGGTTGTCTCCAGGGTGGGGGCCGGACGACCGTGCGGGCTGCGTCCGGACGTGAAAAACCCCTCGCACATGCGAGGGGCAACAGGCGCACGGACGCGGGAGAGCCGTACGCCTACGTGAGTACTACGAGGAGGTCGGCGGTCCGGGTCATGAGACCGGCATTATCGTCCGCTTCGGCGCCGCGATCAAGCTCTTTCGCCGGTCCGGGTCCCGCCGGGGCCGTCCGCTCCCCCCGCATCCGGATGATCAGCGCATCGATCGCGATCGCCGCGAGCAGGCACAAGGAGACCTCGGCCGACGCCCGGAACCGGGTGCTGGCGTACACGACGGCCGCCGTGATCAGCACCAGCGCGGGCGGGACGAGCAGGGGGAACACCGGGACGGTCCGGCGCCGCCGGAGCGCGATCGCCCCGGCGACCGAGAGCAGGGCCAGCGCGTAGAAGCTGTACATCGCGGCCCGTGCGACATCGATCCCGCGCCCTTCGACGAAGCCGTCGATGCGGATCTGCTGTTGCGGGTGGTAGAGCCCGACGATCGCCGCGAGCCGCGCCGCGACGACGCCCGGGAGCTGGTCCGCGTGGTGCCGCACGTACTTCCACGCGTCGGCGCGGTGCGCCGAGTCGTACTGGGACTGGTCGTAGTCCTTCGGGAGGTGGGCGTCGAGCGCGTACGCGCACTTGATGGAGAAGTACGACCGGAGGTCGCTGTGCCAGATGTCGTCGCAGTTCGCCGCCGACAACGTGATGCCGAACTGGGTGCTCAGCACCTCGGGCTGCTCGAACCGCGTGACGTTGTAGACGGTCCAGGGCGCGAGCACGACCACCGCGGCGGCCGTTCCGGCAGCCACGCCCTTCCAGCGGGCCGCCCGGTCGACACCCGGCGCGAGCAGCGCCAGCGGCACGATCATGAACGGGACGATCAGGATGAGCTCCGACCGGCTGAGCGACCCCAGTCCGGCCGCGACACCGACCAGCGCGAGCGTGCCGACCCGCGGCCGCTTCCAGTAGCGGTAGGCGAAGAGCAGCGCGCCGGCCGTCGTGAAGATCGCGACCGTCTCGGCCATGAGCGACCCGTCCGGGATCCACATCCCCGGGTACAGCGCGGCGAGGAGCGCGGCGACGAGGCCGAGTCGCGGCCCACCGATCTCCCGGCCGGTGAGCCCGACGAGTGCGATCGACCCCGTGCCGAGGACGGCGGACCAGACGAGGTGGTCGAGCTGGCTCCGCAACCCGAGGACCGACGGGATCGCGAGCCAGATCGTGTACAGGGGCGGGTGGTCGGCCGCCTGCACGGTCCGGTGCGGGAAGAGCGGCGAGACGAACCACCTGCCGTCCGCGAGCAGGTTCGCGGCGTCGTGGTAGAAGCCCGCATCGCCGGCGAAGTGCACGTGCCGGCGGGTCACGACGATCCACGTGAGCCGGAGCGCGAAGCCGACGAGCGCGATCGCCGCGAGCTGCCACCGGAACCGCGCCCGGGCATCCCGTTCGGCCATCCGGCGGAGCCTAGGCGTGGGCGTACCGTGCCGAACCGCCCCGCCCGGAAACACCGGGGCGTCCGATCGGCGTGGGTATCGTCGGGCATCGCGCCCCGCACCGACTCCGCCGAACGTGCGCCCGCCGACTCGCGCCTCCCCGGGGTCGTCGCGGAGATCGCGTCGGCCGCGGCGACCGACGACGAGATCGTCGGTTACCGGCGGTCGCCGAGCGACGTCATCCGCCTGATCGCTTACGGCACGGTCGCGCTGCTGCTCATCGCGCTCACGCGCTGGGCGCAGGAGTCCGTGACCGGCGCCCAGCGCGACATCGTCAACCTGGTCACGCACATCGACCCGGCCATCAAGCGCCTGCTCACGGGCCTTGCCCAGATCGCCGTGGCGTTCGTCGGCATCGCGGTGTTCGTGCCGGCGTTCACGCTCCGCCGCTACCGACTCCTCGGCTACATCCTCTTCGGCAACCTCCTCACCGGTCTCGCGTTCAACGGCATCGTCGCCTGGATCGGCCACGGCAACCTCGAACGGGTCGCCCGCGAGACGACCCAGATCAACATCACGATCGGCGTGCTGAGCCCGGTCGGCATCGGCAACATCGCAGCCTCGTTCATCATCCTGGCGCCGTTCGTGTCGGTGCGCTGGCGCCGCACCGGGATGGTGCTCATCGTCTTCCTCACGCTCGCCCGGTTCATGAGCGTGCCGAGGATCCCCGACGACGTGTTCCTCGCGCTCGCGGTGGGCGCCACGTGCGGCTGCCTCACGCTGCTCGCGTTCGGACGACCGGAGCGCCGGCCGACAATCGCCGCGATCCACACCGCCCTGCAGACGAGCGGGCTGCCCGAGGCCGAGGTCGTGAGCGCGCCGAGCGACGACCGTACCGTTCCCGCGTACTCGGCGGCGCTCCCGGACGGCTCGACCGTCGCGGTACGGGTCGTGAACCCCGCCGACCGGTCGGCCGACATCCTGTACCGGACCTACCGGTTGATCCGGTGGAAGGACGTCGGCGACGAGCGGCCGTTCTCGTCACTCCGTCGCGGCGTGGAGCACGAGGCACTCGTCTCCTTCCAGGCGCGCGACATCGGGGTGTGCACGCCGCGCCTGCGCGCGGTCGCGGCCGTGGGCACCGAGTCGATGCTCCTCGCGTACGACGAGATCCCCGGCGCGGTCCCGCTCAGCGAGGTCGATCCCGCCCGACTGCACGACGACGTATTGCAGGGCGTGTGGGAGCAGATCGCCACGCTGCGCCGCCACCGCATCGGGCACCGGGCGCTGCAGCGGTCGAACGTGCTCGTCGATGTGGACGGCCGCACGTGGTTGCGCGGGTTCGCCTACAGCGAGATCGCCGCGCCCGACACCGTGCTCGACACCGACATCGCGCAGATGCTGACGGTGCTGGCGCTGCTGGTCGGCGTGCAACGGTCGGTCGACTCCGCGGTCGGGGTGCTCGGCACCGACATCGTCGCCCGCTCGCTCCCGCTGCTCCAGCCCGCGGCGCTCCGCAGCGCCACCCGCCAGGCGCTGAAGGACCACCGTGCGCTCCTCGCCGACCTGCGCACCGCGGTCGCCAAGATCTGCCGGGTCGAGGCGCCGCACGAGGTGCAGCTCGAGCGCATCTCGCGGCGGACGATCGTCATGTTCGCCTCGCTCGCGCTCGCGACCTACTTCCTGCTGCCGCAGTTCGCGGACCTGAACAAGATCCTGGACCAGGTCGGTGACGCGAACTGGTGGTGGTTCCCGCTCGTGCTCATCGCGTCCGGTCTGACCTACGTCGGCGCGACGATCGCGATCTCGGGCGCGGTCCCCCAGCGCATCCCCGTCGCGCCGACCTTCATCACCCAGATCGGCTCGTCGTTCACCTCGACGCTCGCCCCCGCCGGGATCGGCGGCATGGCGCTCAACACCCGCTACCTGCAACGCAACGGGGTCGAGAGCGCGGTCGCGGTGTCGAGCGTCGGTCTGATGACGCTGTCGGGCTTCGCGACGCACGCGGTCCTGCTGTTCCTCTTCGTGATGTGGGCGGGCAGCTCCACGTTCCGAGCCATCCATCTCCCCGACCCGACGGTGCTGCTGTGGGGCCTGCTGGTGGTCCTCGTGTTCGCGGGAATCGCCCTGGCGTTCCCTGCGACGCGTGCGCAGCTGCGTAACCGGCTCCTGCCCCAGCTGCGGTCGGCGGGGAGCGGCCTGGTGCGCACGTTCAAACGCCCGACCAAGGTGATCACGCTCTTCGGCGGTGACATCATCATCAGCCTGAGCTACATCACCGCGTTGTTCTTCTCGACGCTCGCGTTCGGCGGGGACATCAGCTTCCCGCGGGTCGGCGCGATCTTCCTCGTCGGCGCGGCGATCGCCACCGTGGCCCCGACCCCCGGCGGCCTGGGCGCGCTCGAGGCCGCGCTCATCGCCGGACTCGTCGCCGCGGGCATGGACAACGCGGTCGCCGTGCCCGCGGTGTTCCTCTACCGGCTCGCCACGTTCTGGATCCCCATCGCGCCCGGGTGGCTCGCCTTCCGCTGGCTGCAGAAGGCCGACTACGTGTAACCGACCGTCAGATCCCGTCACCCCGTCCGACCTTGGTGAGCAAAGGGTCCCCCTGGCATCACTTTCGTCGCCAAAGTCGGAGATCGAGGGGGTGCGCCGGTAGGTTCGGCCGCCGATGGCACTCACGATCGGGATCGTCGGCCTCCCCAACGTCGGCAAGTCCACCCTCTTCAACGCGCTCACGAAGGCCGACGCCCTGGCGGCGAACTACCCGTTCGCGACGATCGAGCCGAACGTCGGTGTCGTCCCGCTCCCCGACCCGCGCCTCGAGGTCCTCGCGGGCATCTCGAAGAGCGAGAAGATCCTCCCGGCGACGGTGTCCTTCGTCGACATCGCCGGCATCGTCAAGGGCGCGAGCGAGGGCGAGGGGCTCGGCAACCAGTTCCTCGCCAACATCCGCGAGGCCGACGCGATCTGCCAGGTCGTCCGGGACTTCGCCGACGACGACGTCATCCACGTCGCCGGCACCATCGATCCGGCCGACGACATCGAGGTCATCCACACCGAGCTGATGCTCGCCGACCTGCAGACGCTCGAGAAGGCGATCCCGAGGCTCGAGCGCGAGCTGAAGGGCAAGAAGATCGACGCGGCGGTCCTCGACGCGGCGAAGGGCGCGCAGGCGCTGCTCGAAGCCGGGACCACGCTGCACGCCGGAGCGGAGGCGGCCGGGATCGACGTCGGCCTGCTGCGAGACCTCTCGCTCATGACGGCCAAGCCGTTCATCTACGTGTTCAACGTCGACGAGGACGGCCTCACCGACGACGCGCGCCAGGCCGAGCTGCGCGCCCTCGTCGCACCCGCCGACGCGGTGTTCCTGAACGCCAAGCTCGAGTCCGAGCTGATCGAGCTCGACGCGCAGGACGCGGCCGAGCTGCTGGAGTCGGTCGGTCAGACCGAGCCCGGCATGGACCAGCTCGCACGCGTCGGCTTCCACACCCTCGGGCTGCAGACGTACCTGACCACCGGCCCGAAGGAGACCCGGGCCTGGACGATCCACCAGGGCTGGACCGCGCCCCAGGCTGCGGGCGTGATCCACACCGACTTCCAGCGCGGCTTCATCAAGGCCGAGGTGGTGTCCTACGCCGATCTGGTCGACGCGGGCTCGATGGCCGAGGCGAAGTCGCGCGGCAAGGTACGGATCGAGGGCAAGGAGTACGTCATGGCCGACGGCGACGTCGTGGAGTTCCGCTTCAACGTCTGAACGGTCAGAACCCGGTGCGGTACACCTCGTCGTAGTGGCGGTACTCGGGCTCGGCGGTGGTGAGCTCCCGCAGCCGGCGGGCCCACTCCTGGGTCTCCGGACGCTCGTTGTTGCGGAGCGCCTCCTCGTAGGCCGACACGTCGGGATCGACGATCCCGAAATCGGCCTCGATGACGTAGACCCCCGGCGTGACCCGGTCGGCGAGGATGCGCGTTCCGGCGTAGCCCATGACGTCGGCGCGGGCCTGCATCTCGTCCCACTCTGTGAGGAGCGCAACGAGCGCGTCGACGTTCGAACAGCGGACGGTGACCGTCTGGGTGAAGTTGCGGTTCACGACCGACCTCCTCGCCGCGCCGCATAGGCGTGCCGTTGGATCTCCGACATGCCCCCGGGCTCGAACGGACCGACCGAGCCCGCCTCGAGCGCGGTCGCCGACTTGGGCGGGAACCTCAGCATGGTGCGGACCTCCTCGACCGGCCGGTCGGCGAGCGCGTGGTAGTCGACCTCGAAGAGGTCGGTGCCGAGAGACGCGCTGATGCCCTTGCCGCGCCGGATCGCATCGGCGATGCGCATCGGCATCCCGGTCGCCTGCACGTTGTGGTCGCGCGTGTCGCGCGTGAAGAAGCCGGTGTCGGCCACGTAGCCGGTCTCGAACAGCCCCGTGAGCGTCGCGAGCCAGGCGAACCCCTTCGGGTCGGGATCGGCGCGCCCGATCAGCGCGAACACCTCGAGCTCGCCGCGCAGGTTCGTGCCGTAGTCGGCGAGGACGTGCACGAAGTCGTGCTGCGCAAGGTACGGCGGTGCCCCACCGGCGTCACCGGGGAGCGTGAAGCCCCGCCCGTCGTACATGTCCCAGACCGCGTGGCCGAGCGTCTCCTCCGGCAGCGACTCGAACGCGTGCCAGCACGCGGACACCTCGGGATCGGCCGCCGCGGGCGTGAACGGGTGCCGGCGGCCACCAGATGCGGACTCGTCGGCCGCGTCCTCGACGTGGGTGAGGAATCCGTTGCGCTGCAGGTCCACCCAGGCGAGGCCGTACGCACCCTGCGCGTAGCGACGCGCGACGCGCACGAAATCGTCCTTCACCCCGAGCGCCTCCGCGTACCGTGCGACTCGGAGCGCGACCGCCGGCGGCAACGGCTTGAGGATCAGCTCGCCGAGCACCATGTGGTGGACGATGCGCTGGCGGAAGTCGAGCGACTCGCCGACGAGCGCGTCGGCGAGGTCCTCCCGGTCGAGCGGCTCGAGATCGTGGTAGTCGACGTCGACGCCGGTGAGCGCGCTCGCGATCGCGCCGAGCAGGCCGGCCTGCAGCTCGGTGAGCCCGTCGTCGGGTGCGACCGCGGTCGCGATGCCGCGCGCGATCAGGCGGACCTCTGCCGCGTCGTGAACCGCGATGGCGCCGCCGCCGGCGGACTCGTCGGGTGCCGTCATCGACGTGGGATTCTCGCGCGCCAGGACGCCGACGGCACGGGGCTCCGCGCCGGGTCCCCCTCCGGCCGGAAGTGGGCTGGAAGCCTGACGCCGTGGCCTGGACCGATCGCCTGCCCGTCGCACTCCAGCGGCTCGCCGCGATCGGCGTCGACGAGGACGACACCGAGGACGCCCGCCTCGACAAGGCGATGCTCACCCTGGTCTGCGCGCTCATCGCCGTCATGTCGTGCGCCTGGGTCGCGCTGTACCTCGCGATCGGTCTGCCCCGATCGGCGGCGATCCCGTTCGGCTACCAGCTCTGCGTCGTGGCCTGCCTCGTCGTCCTGGCCCGGACGAAGCGCATCGACGGGGTCCGCTCGATCCTGCTCCTCCTCATGCTGGTGCTGCCGTTCGCGCTCCAGTGGAGCCTCGGCGGATTCGCGAACGGATCCGCGGTCGCCGCGTGGGCGGGCATCACCCCGATCCTGGCCTTCCTGTTCGGCGTGCGGAGCCCGTGGTCGGTCGTCGCCTTCGTGGCGCTGCTCGTCGTCTCGGCCGCGCTCGAGTCCACGATCGCCGACGGCGCCCCGCACATCGCGTCGGGGATCCGGTCCGCGTCCTTCGCGATGAACCTCACCGGTCCCGCCGTCGCCGGGTTCCTCGCGCTGCGGTACTTCACGAACGAGCGCGATCGGAGCCGGGCCGAGCTGGTGCAGGCGCACCGACTGCTCGAAGCCGAGCAGGAGCGGTCCGAGCGGCTGCTGCTCAACATCCTCCCGGCCCCCATCGCCGACCGCCTCCGCGACGGCGAGACGACGATCGCCGACAGCCGGCCCGACGTCACCGTGCTGTTCGCCGACATCGTCGGGTTCACGCCCCTCGGGCAGGCGCTCGCCCCCGCCGAGCTCGTGCAGCTCCTCAACGAGATGTTCGTCGCGTTCGACGAGCTCGTCGAACGCGCCGGGCTCGAGAAGATCAAGACCATCGGCGACGCGTACATGGTCGTCGGCGGGCTGCCGAGCCCCCGGCCGGGTCACCTCGCGGCGATCCTCGACCTGTCGCTCGAGATGATCGACGTGATCGCACGCGTCCGGCCGACCCACGGCGAGCCCCTGCAGCTCCGTATCGGCATCGACTCGGGTCCGGTCGTCGCCGGCGTGATCGGACGGCACAAGTTCAGCTACGACGTCTGGGGCGACACGGTGAACACGGCGAGCCGGATGGAATCGCACGGCGTGCCCGGGCGGGTCCAGGTGACCGAGCGGGTCGCGCTCGCTGCCACCGACCACCGCTTCGAGGGACCGATGTCGATCGACGTCAAGGGCAAGGGTCCGACGACGACGTTCCTCCTCGTCGACGACCGCGAGCCGGCCCGGCCGTCCGCGCCGGACCCCGGCGACGGCTGATCGACCGCATCTACGCTCCGCCGATGAGCGACCTCCCTCCGACCTCCGACCTCGACGAGATCGAGGCGCGCCTGCGCATGCCGGTGGCCGACGCGATGCGCACGCAACGCGCAGTGCGTCGCCTCGTCACCACTGAGCCGGTCGCGCCCGACGTGCTGCTGCGTCTCCTCGAGATCTCGCTCAAGGCGCCGACGAGCTCGAACACCCAGGACTGGACCTACGTCGTCGTCGAGGACCCGGAGCAGAAGGCGCGGATCGGCCGTGTGTACCGGCGCCTGTACCGGCTGTTCAACCCGATCGTCGTCCGGCAGGCGAAGGGCGACGCGCAGGAGCTGCGCAACCTGGCGCCCGGGCAGTGGCAGGCCGAGCACTTCGCCGAGATCCCCGTGTTCGTGATCCCCTGCTACCGGAAGAACACCAACCACCGGCCCACCGGGCGGCCGCAGATCCGCGTGTCGTCGTTCTACGGCTCGGTCTATCCCGCGGTGCAGAACCTGCTGCTCGCCTGCCGGGCGGTCGGGCTCGGCGCGTCGCTCCAGACGCTGCCGATCTGGTGGATCCCGTCGATCCGCAAGATCCTCGACCTGCCGCGCGCGGTGCAGCCCGTCTGCATCATCCCGATCGGGTGGGCGGCCGGCCGGTACGGGCCGACGCAGCGGACGCCGATCGGC